>Ga0315907_10000027_pt1 | contig 199014 bp, 170 predicted proteins | sample LakEriMetagenome_3_FD_203525 | JGI IMG/M metagenome (GOLD analysis project Ga0315907, IMG submission 203525) | Freshwater fungal communities from buoy surface, Lake Erie, Ohio, United States - Buoy 12 MA123 | ecosystem: Environmental > Aquatic > Freshwater > Lake > Lake biofilm | place: USA...
CGAGGTCGATTGCGAGGACTCTATCAATTCTTGCAGAACCGCTCGGGCTATGAAAAGGGGATAGCGTTTAGGGTCTATGCAATCGTCCGGGATGCGACAGCTAGGTATGCCGGTCAAGTCAAAAAACAAGCCTGTTCTGTACACATGCACTTGGTAAGCGCGGCCATCATGGTTGCGCGAAAAACCGGCAATCCCATCAAAACGGCTCGCATCAAATTGAGGGTAAGGGTCTTGCAAACCAAAACGATTGACCCCAGTGGGTGGGATGTGCTGTTTGGTTCTGAACTGGTAGCCGCGCTCAACCGGTCTTAGTTCAAGCACCTCTTGTGCTGCCAAAGGCGCATTGAAAGAAAACACCGCACACGCCGCCACTGCCACCCAAGCCCTTAATCGCTGCATTTCATACCTCCTTGGTCAGCTTACAAAAAACTACACGTCACGCGCCAAGCGCACCCCTGCAAACTGCCACCGTGCAGTAGCCGGAAAAAAGTTGCGATAACTGTGGCGGGAATGCCCTGGTGGTGTGGCGCATGAGCTGCCCCGCAGCACATATTGGTTGACCATGAATTTGCCGTTGTACTCACCCACTGCGCCTTCAGCCACCTGAAAGCCCGGGTAAGGCGCGTAGCTGGACTGCGTCCATTGCCATACCTGGCCGTGCCATTGCTGCGGGTCGTCTGCAGTGGTGTGTGGCAGCAAGCGCATGGGGTTGGCTGGTGCATGCTGGGGCAAAGGCGTTGTGCTGGCGGCAGACTCCCATTCGGCCTCCGTAGGCAAGCGGGCGCCTGACCAGCGGGCAAAAGCGTCGGCCTCAAAAAAAGACATGTGTACCACGGGTGCGTGCATGTCCAGGGGCTGCATGCCATACAGGCCAAACGCCTGCCACTGGCCATTGCTGGGGTACCAGTACAACGGATGGCTCAGTTGCTGTTGGCTGCGCCAGTCCCAGCCCTCGGCCAGCCACCATTGGGGCTGTGTGTAGCCGCCGTCGGCCACAAAGGCTGCGTATTCAGCGTTGGTAGACAAACGCCCCGCCACTTCATGCGGGGCCAAGTACACGCGGTGGCGTGGCGATTCGTTATCAAACGCAAAACCTGCACCGGGGCTGTGGCCGATTTCAACCACGCCTTGCGCGCCTTTGAGCCAAGGAAAAGGATGCGTGGGTGCCATGCTGCGCGGCATGGGTGCTTTACTGTAGGCGGGCCACAAGGGGTTGCAAGACAACAAATGCTGGATGTCGGTCAACAGCAGCTCTTGGTGTTGTTGCTCGTGGTGCAAGCCAAGTTCTACCAAGGCGGTCAGCGATGGGGGTAGCACGGGCAGGCTCAGTAGCTCCAACATGCGCTCGTCTACGTTGTGGCGAAACGCCAGCACCTCTTGCAGGCTGGGCCGGGTCAACAAGCCGCGCTGGGCACGGGGGTGGCGTGCGCCCACGCCGTCGTAATAAGAATTGAACAACACCCGGTACGCTGGGTGTGCGGCCTCATAACCTGCCAAGTAGGGCAGCAATACAAAGGTTTCAAAAAACCAAGTGGTGTGGGCCAGATGCCATTTGGCCGGGCTGGCATCGGGCATGGACTGTGCCGTGCTGTCTTCGGGCGACAACACGGCAGCCAATGCCCCCGTATGGGCACGTACCGCTTGGTAGCGCAGCAGCATAGAGCTCATGCAAAACCTTTGTTAAAAAGAGGCCGCAGCGGGGGCCTGCGGGCGCGGGCTTATGCAGGCGTGGTCAAGGCTGGGCATACACCACGGCAAACCAGCCCTGCGCATCTGTCCATGCCTGCGCACGTGAAAAACCTGCCTGTGCCAACATTTGCTGAAACACTGGCAGCGAATGTTTGTAGCTGTTTTCGGTATGAATGCGCTCACCCGCTGCAAAGCTGCGTTCGCCCCCATGCCACACCACGTTGGTGGGGGCCAGGGCTTCTAGATGCATTTCGATGCGAGAGGCCTCATCATTAAAAAACGCACGGTGCGCCCACTGGCTCGGTTCAAAGTTGCTGCCAATCAGGCGATTGATGTGGCGCAGCACGTTGCGGTTAAACGCAGCGGTTACACCCTGGGCGTCGTCATAGGCGGCCTCTAGCACGGGGCGTTGTTTGGGCAGGTCAATGCCAATGAGCAAGCCACCGTCGTCGTCCATCAGGTCGCGCATATGGGCCAACAGTGCTATGGCTTGCGGGGGGTCAAAGTTACCAATCGATGAGCCGGGGTAAAACACCAGCCGGCGCTGGCGGGGTACGTCAGTAGGCAGGGCCACACCGTGGGTAATGTCGCCTGCCACGGCACGCACCCACAAGCCGGGGTAGGCGCTGCGCAGGCGCTGCACTGCGCCTTGCAAAAAATCTGCCGATATATCGATGCCCACAAACGCGGCTGGGGCAATGCGCTGGCACAGGGCGTGGGCTTTTTCGCAATTGCCTGCGCCAGGCTCGATCACCGTGCAAGCGGTGCCCACCGCACGCGCAATGGCCTCACCATGGGTATGCATCAGGGCTTGTTCGGTGCGGGTGGGGTAGTACTCGGGCAGGCGGGTAATGGCCTCAAACAACTCAGAGCCATGCTGGTCATAAAAGTACTTGGGCGAAATGCGCGGAGGGCGCTGGCACAAGCCGTCAATGATCTCTGCAGCGGTGGCTGTCAGTACGGGCGTGGCGCAGGGTGTTTGAAAATGCATGGCTGACCATTATCAGCTGGGCATTTTGCAAGTCTGTTACCCCGCACACGCGCAGTTGTTACCGAATGAATTAAAACCGCCAGCCCAGGCCCACGCCTAACAGCACCGGGTCGACCTTGAGCGTACCCAAGGCCGCGCCCGCTGCGCTGACTTCTGTCTTGATAAAAACCTTTTTCACATCAAGATTGAGGTACAGGCCTTTTTGCAGCGGAATATCCACCCCCAACTGCAGGGCACCACCCACGCTGTTTTTGTCGATGCTGACCCCTGTGGGCAAGCGCACGCTGCTAAAGCGGGTGTAGTTCAGGCCCGCACCCACATAGGGCTTAAAGCCGCCCATGTCTTGGTGGTATTGCAGCATGAGGCTAGGAGGCAAGTGGCGCAGGCTGCCTATGGCGGTGCCACCGGCGCTTACGGTTTGTTTTTGGGGTACGGTCAGCACCAGTTCAGCCGCCCAGTTGGGGCTAAAGAAGTACGAAATATCCACTTCGGGCAGCCACTTGTCGTTGATCGACAAATCGAGCGGCGTGCTGTCTTTGTTGGCGCTGTTAAGGTGCACAGCGCGGGTGCGCACCATCCAAGGGCCTTCTTGGTTTTGGGCCTGTGCGGCCAGGGGAATCAGACAAGCCAGGGCCGTTGCAGTGGCCACGATTGATTTTTTCATTCCAACAACTCCTGCGCGGTGTGCAGTGGCCCTTATCCACAAGGGCGGCACACCTGCCAAACACGGGGACGACCCCCGTAAATAGATTGGAGTTGTTTATGCCCGGGCTTGCTTTGCGCTGGCGCAAACCCAAGGCACACAAGGTTTGACCTGCATCAATGCGCAGGCTTTTTACTGCGCAAACGCTGCACTGCAGTCACCAGGGCCAGCACGGCACCACCCACGGCCAAACCCACCACGGCGTTGAACAAATTGGGGGCCAGCACTTGCCACAAGCCTGCGGCAGGCCATGCGGCTACAGCAGTCTCCATGCCCTGCACTGCGTGGTGCAAGTAAGGCACGCCGTGCACCACAATGCCGCCACCCACCAAGAACATGGCGGCGGTACCGGCAATAGACAGGCCCTTCATCAACCATGGCGCTGCCGCCAAAATACCGCGCCCCAGGGCCCGGGCTGCGCTGCTGGTTTTTTGGCTGAGCCACAGGCCCAGGTCATCGAGCTTGACGATACCCGCCACCAATCCGTACACCCCTACCGTCATGATGACGGCAATCGATACCAGCACAGCCACTTGGTTGGCAAAGCTAGCGGTGGCCACGGTGCCCAGGGTAATGGCAATGATTTCTGCCGACAAAATGAAGTCGGTGCGAACCGCGCCTTTGATTTTGTCTTTTTCAAAGGCAACCAAGTCAACCTCTGGGTTGGCATTGGCCTGCACATGGCTGGCGTGGGCAGCGGCGTCTTCGGCAGCCGAGTGCAGCAATTTGTGGGCGACTTTTTCAAAGCCCTCAAAACACAAAAACGCACCGCCCAGCATCAGCAAGGGCGTAATAGCCCAAGGGGCAAACAGGCTGATCAACAGCGCCGCTGGCACCAAGATGACTTTGTTAAGGGTAGAACCCTTGGCCACGGCCCACACCACCGGCAGTTCACGCTCGGCCTTGACGCCTGTGACCTGCTGCGCATTGAGCGCCAAGTCGTCCCCCAACACCCCAGCCGTTTTTTGGGCGGCTACCTTGGTCATCACACCCACATCGTCGGCCATGGCAACGCCCTTGCGGGCGGCCACCTTGGTCATGATGGCAACGTCGTCCAAGATGGTGGCGATGTCGTCGAGCAAACTAAGCAAACTGGCTCCGGCCATAAAAAACTCCCCTCAATGGTTATTTTTAAGTCAAAAAGGCACTATGCCTTAGTAAATCAAGCTCTTATTGCTATAAAAATATGAGCAATCAGATCACCCCACCCACTTGCGTGCATTGCGCCAAATGCGCATCCAGGCGCTGGCCTCGGCGGGGTTGCCACTGGTCCAGCTCATCTGGATGTTGCGGAACACGCGCTCGGGGTGCGGCATCATGGCGGTAAAGCGGCCGTCGGCTGTGGTCACGGCGGTCAAGCCGCCGGTGCTGCCGTTGGGGTTGTAGGGGTAGCGCTCGGTAGGCTGGCCGTGGTGGTCCACAAAACGCATGGCTGCCAAGGCCTGTGCGGGGCTGCCACGGTATTTGAAGTTGGCATACCCCTCGCCATGGGCCACGGCAATGGGCAGGCGGCTGCCGGCCATGCCTGCAAAGAACAAGCTGGGGGACTCCAGCACCTCGACCAGCGACAGGCGGGCTTCAAAGCGCTCGCTTTGGTTGGTGGTAAAGCGCGGCCAGTCTTGCGCACCGGGGATGATGTCGGCCAGCTCGGCAAACATTTGGCAGCCGTTGCACACGCCCAGACCAAAGGTGTCGGGCCGGGCAAAAAAGCCCTGGAACTGCGCCGCCAATGTGGGGTTAAAGGTAATGCTGCGCGCCCAGCCTATGCCTGCGCCCAAGGTGTCGCCATAGCTAAAGCCACCGCAGGCCACGATGCCTTTGAAGTCTTGCAACTTGGCGCGGCCTGTTTGCAGGTCGGTCATGTGCACGTCGTAGGCTTCAAAGCCCGCTTCGGTAAAGGCATAGGCCATTTCTACGTGCGAGTTCACGCCTTGCTCTCGCAAGATGGCAACCTTGGGGCGGGCCAGGTTGAGGTACGGGGCCGCCACGTTGTCGGCGGGGTCAAACGCAAGGTGCACGTGCAGGCCGGGGTCGGCAGGGTCGCCAGCGGCGGCGTGCTCTGCGTCAGCAGTGGCGGGGTTGTCGCGTTGTTGGCAAATCTTCCAGCTGACGGCGTCCCACACTTGGTGCAGGTCCACCAGCTTGGCACTGAACACGGCTTTGGCGTCGCGCCAAATTTGCAGCTCGCCCTTGCCCGCATCAATGGGCGATGACTCGGGGCGGGTTTTGCCCACAAAGTGGCTGTGGGCCGACAAGCCGTGCTCACGCAGGGTTTGCATGACTTCGTTGCGCTCGGCAGTGCGCACTTGCAGCACAGCGCCCAGCTCTTCGCTGAACAGGGCACGCAAGGTAAGTTCTTCGCGGCGGGCGCTGACTTGGCCTGCCCAGTTTTTGGCGTCGCCTACTTCGGCGCGGCTGTCGCTGATGCCATCGCCTTCGGTGACCAATAAGTCAATGTTCAGCGTCACGCCCACATGGCCCGCAAAAGCCATTTCGGCCACGGTGGCCAGCAAGCCGCCGTCGCTGCGGTCGTGGTAGGCCAGCAGTTGGCCTTTGGCACGCAGTGCATTCACCGCATTGACCATGCGCACCAGGTCTTGCGGGTCGTCCAAGTCAGGCACGGCATCGCCAAACTGGTCCAGCGTCTGGCCCAAAATGCTGCCGCCCATGCGGTTTTTGCCACGGCCCAGGTCAATCAGCACCAAGGTGGTGTCGGGCTCTGTGGCGTTGATCTGGGGCGTGAGCGTGCCGCGCACATCAGCCAAGGTGGCAAAGGCGCTGACGATCAAGCTGACGGGTGAAGTGACTTTGTGCGTACCAGCGGCGTCCGTCCATTGGGTGCGCATGGACAAGCTGTCTTTGCCCACAGGGATAGACACACCCAGCGCCGGGCACAGCTCCATGCCCACGGCCTTGACGGTTTCGTACAAGGCGGCGTCTTCGCCGGGCTCGCCACAAGCTGCCATCCAGTTGGCGCTGAGCTTGACGCGGGGCAGCTCAATAGGCGCAGCCAGCAAGTTGGTAATGGCCTCGGCAACAGCCATGCGGCCCGATGCTGCGGCGTCCAATGCGGCCAATGGCGTGCGCTCGCCCATGGACATGGCTTCGCCTGCAAACCCGGCAAAGTCGGCCAGGGTGACGGCGCAGTCGGCCACGGGTACTTGCCAAGGGCCTACCATTTGGTCGCGGTGGGTAAGGCCACCCACCGTGCGGTCACCAATGGTGATCAAAAAGCGCTTGGAGGCCACTGTGGGGTGCGCCAGCACGTCGATCACGGCCTTTTGCAAGGGCAATTCAGTCCAGTCGATGGCGGGGCTGGTGCGTTGCAGGCTTTGCACGTTGCGGTGCATTTTGGGGGGCTTGCCCAACAGCACTTCCATGGGCATGTTCACAGGCAGGCGCTGGTCGCCCTCGGGGGCGGCGGTATCTTCTAGCACCAATTGGCGCTCGGCGGTCACGGTGCCCACTACGGCAAAGGGGCAACGCTCGCGCTCGCAAAAGGCGCGAAACTGCGGCAGCGACTCGGGGGCAATCGCCAGCACATAGCGTTCTTGGCTTTCGTTGCTCCAAATTTCTTTGGGCGACATGCCCGACTCTTCCAGCGGCACGGCACGCAGGTCAAAGCGCGCGCCACGGCCTGCGTCGTTGGTCAGCTCTGGAAACGCGTTGGACAAACCACCCGCACCCACATCGTGGATGGCCAAAATGGGGTTGTCCAGGCCCATTGACCAGCACTGGTTGATGACCTCTTGTGCGCGGCGCTCGATCTCGGGGTTGCCACGCTGCACCGAGTCAAAGTCCAGCTCAGCCGCATTGGTGCCCGTTGCCATAGAACTGGCGGCACTGCCCCCCATGCCAATGCGCATGCCGGGGCCACCCAGCTGCACCAGCAAAGTACCTGCCGGGAACTGGATTTTTTGGGTCAGCTGGGCATCAATGGTGCCCAGGCCGCCCGCGATCATGATGGGCTTGTGGTAGCCGCGGCTCACGCCCGCTACGGTCTGCTCGTATTCACGGAAGTACCCAGCCAAATTGGGCCGGCCAAACTCGTTGTTAAACGCCGCGCCACCCAGGGGGCCTTCGGTCATGATTTGCAAGGGGCTGGCAATGTGCTCAGGCTTGCCCAGGGTAGAGCCCCACAGTTTGGACACCGTAAACCCAGTCAGCGCCGCCTTGGGGCGCGAACCCCGGCCCGTGGCACCTTCGTCACGGATCTCGCCACCCGCACCTGTCGATGCGCCCGGAAACGGTGAAATCGCAGTGGGGTGGTTGTGGGTCTCCACCTTCATCAGCACATGCTGCAAAACGCTACTTTTTTGATAGCTAGGTATGTTTGAATTACTAAGGCAATCGCCCATTTTTGCCACAAAACGCTCTACCTGACCGCCTTCCATCACCGAGGCGTTGTCAGAGTACGCCACCACCGTGTGCTGCGGGGCCAGTTGGTGGGTGTTGCGGATCATGCCAAACAGGCTTTTGTCTTGCGCCACGCCATCAATGGTGAATTGGGCGTTAAAAATCTTGTGGCGGCAGTGCTCGCTGTTGGCCTGGGCAAACATCATCAACTCCACATCGGTGGGGTTGCGGGCCAAACCGGTAAAGGCGGCTACCAAGTAGTCGATTTCATCGTCTGCCAGCGCAAGGCCAAAACGGGTGTTGGCGGCCTCTAGGGCGGCGCGGCCACCGGCCAGTACGTCCACATGCTCCATGGGCGCGGCGGGCACTTCGCTGAACAAAGCCGCAGCATCGGCGCGTGTGGGCAATACCGACTCGGTCATGCGGTCGTGCAGCAAAGCGGCCACTTGCGCACGCTGCTCGGGTGTGAGCGCGGGGGCTTTGCCCAGCAGTGGCGCCTTGAGGCTGATGCAGTACTCGGTCAGGCGCTCCACCCGGCTGATGGCCAAGCCGCAATTGCGGGCAATGTCTGTGGCCTTGGATGCCCAGGGCGACAAAGTGCCCAAACGGGGCGTGACCACCAACACTTCGCCGTCGGTGGCGCCTGCGTAGGGCTCGCCGTAGGTCAACAGGGCCGCCAAGCGGGCTTTTTCATCTGCTGTTGGGGCCTGGGGCGTTACCACCAAATGCACAAAACGCGCGGCAATGCCACTGATTTTGGGGTGAATGGCCTCAAGGGCTGGCAAGAGTTGCTGAACGCGAAAGGGGCTGAGGGCGTTGCCGCCTTCCAGCATGGTGAGGTTCAAGGTCACGGTAGCGGCCTGTAATGAGAGGGAGATGAGGGGCACCCAGCAGGCATGCAGACAAAGCAAAGCCTTAAACGCTGGTGTGGGCGCAGATTTTACCGGGCTGGCACATGCCTACTGCTGCGCCAGGCGCCAAGACTCTGCCAGCCACCCAGAAGCGGTTTGGGGGCATCCCACTGCAATGGGATAATTTGCCCTATGAGCATCACCATCAAAACCGCGCAAGACATCGTTGAGATGCGCGAAGCCTGCCGCCTGGCGTCTGAGGTACTGGACTACATCACGCCCCACATCAAGCCCGGCATGACCACCAAAGAGATTGACCGCTTGGGCGCTGAATGCATGGCCCAGCAGGGCACCGTATCAGCCACCGTGGGCTACCAGCCCCCGGGCTACCCGCCCTACCCTGCATCGCTGTGCACATCGGTCAACCATGTGGTGTGCCACGGCATTCCCAACGACAAGCCACTGAAAAAAGGCGACATCGTCAACGTAGATGTCACCGTCATCACCAAAGAAGGCTGGTATGGCGACAACAGCCGCATGTTTTTGATTGGCGACTGCTCCATTGCCGCCAAGCGCCTGTGCAGCATTACCTTTGAAGCCATGTGGCACGGCATTGTGCAAGTCAAACCCGGCGCACGGCTGGGCGATATTGGCCACGCCATCCAAACATTTGCCGAAGGCAAGGGCTTCTCCATCGTGCGCGAGTTTTGCGGCCATGGCATAGGCAAAAAATTCCATGAAGAACCCCAGGTGCTGCACTATGGCCGCCCCGGCACACTCGAAAAGCTCGAGCCCGGCATGGTGTTCACCATCGAGCCCATGATCAATGCAGGCAAGCGCGAGGTGAAAGAACTGGGCAATGACGGCTGGACCATCGTCACCAAAGACCACAGCCTGTCGGCCCAATGGGAACACACAGTGCTTGTCACCGAAACCGGCTACGAGGTCATGACCCTGTCGGCTGGCTCACCCGCCCTGCCAAGCTTCGTGCAATCCACCAAAACCTGAGCATGGTTCTTGCGTGAGTCCCATACCCTTTTGTTTGTGAACACGCCTCCATGAAAGACCTCCAGGCACTGCGCGACACCTATCGCACCGACAAAGCCCAGTTGCTTGCTGCCATGCAAGCCACAGGCCCATCGCCGCGGGGTATACGTACCTGGCTGCGGCAATTGTCAACACTGGCGGGGCGCATACTGCAAACGCTGTGGCGCCGTGCCGCCCTACCATCCCAATGGGCCTTGGTAGCGGTAGGCGGTTTTGGGCGCGACCAGCTCTTTCCCTACTCGGATGTCGATGTCCTGATTCTTTTGCCCGATGGCGAATCACCAGAAGCTGGCACCCCATTACGCGAGCAACTCGAAGGATTTATCGGCAGTTGCTGGGATGCAGGGCTGGAGATAGGCTCCAGCGTTCGCACCCTGAGCGAATGCGTAGCCGAAGCGCAAGGCGATGTCACCATTCAAACCTCCTTATTGGAAGCCCGATGGTTGTGTGGCAGCAAAGTGCTGTTCAAACAGTTTCAAGAGCAATACCACCAGCACCTCGACCCCAAAGCATTTTTAGTAGCCAAAACGCTGGAAATGCGCCAGCGCCACACCAAGTACGAAAACACCCCCTACGCACTGGAGCCCAACTGCAAAGAATCGCCCGGTGGCCTGCGCGATCTGCAAATGATCATCTGGGTCGCCCGCGCTGCAGGCCTTGGCAACACCTGGAAAGAACTGGCCGCCAGCGGTCTGGCCACGCCCTTTGAAGTGCGCCAGATCGAGCGCAATGAAGCGCTTTTAAGCCTTATCCGCGCCCGCCTGCACACCGCCGCAGGCCGCCATGAAGACCGCTTGGTGTTTGACCTACAAACCAGCGTTGCAGAAAGCTTTGGCTACCGCTCGCAAGCCCCAGACGGCAGCCGCCTGCCCATGCGTGCCAGCGAAAGCCTGATGCGCGGCTACTACTGGGCGGCCAAAGCGGTGTCGCAACTGAGCCAAATTTTGCTGCTCAATATTGAAGAGCGCCTAAATCCCAGCACCCACGAACTGCGCCCCATCAACGAACGCTTTTACGAAAAAGCGGGCCTGATCGAAGTCGCGAGCGACGACCTATACCAACGCCACCCACACGCCATCTTGGAGACCTTTTTGCTCTACGAGCGCACCGTGGGCATCAAAGACCTGTCAGCGCGCACCCTGCGAGCGCTGTACAACGCACGCGGTTTGATGGACGCCAGCTTTAGACGCGACCCCGTCAACCGCGCCACCTTCATGCAGATCTTGCAGCAGCCCTCAGGCATTACCCACGCCATCCGGTTGATGAACCAAACTTCGGTGCTGGGCCGCTACCTGTGGCCATTCAGGCGCATCGTGGGGCAAATGCAGCACGACCTATTTCATGTGTACACGGTAGACCAGCACATCCTGATGGTGCTGCGCAATGCACGCCGGTTTTTCATGGCAGAGCATGCGCACGAATACCCTTTTTGCTCCCAGTTGGCGGGTGGCTGGGACAAGCCATGGATTCTTTTTGTGGCCGCCCTCTTCCACGACATCGGCAAAGGCCGCGGGGGCGACCATTCGCAAATTGGCGGCGTGGAAGTCAAACGCTTTTGCCGGCAACACGGTATCGCCAAACCTGACGCGCAATTGATCGAGTTTTTGGTCAGCGAACACCTGACCATGAGCCGCATTGCGCAAAAAGAAGACCTGAGCGACCCTGACGTCATCGCCGCATTTGCCAAGCGCGTAGGCAACGAGCGGCAATTGACTGCGCTTTACCTGCTAACGGTGGCCGACATACGCGGCACCAGCCCCAAGGTATGGAACGCCTGGAAAGGCAAGCTGCTAGAGGACTTGTACCGCGCCACCTTGCGTACCTTGGGTGGCCGCGCACCCGATGCCGCTGCCGAGATCGAAGCCCGCAAGCGAGAAGCTTTGGTACTGCTGGCCCTTAATGCCCAACCCTTTGAATCCCACAAAGCCCTGTGGGACACCCTGGACGTGAGCTATTTCATGCGCCACGAAGCTGCAGACATTGCATGGCATACCCGCCATTTGTCGCGCCTTGTGGGCACGCCCAAACCCATCGTGCGGGCCCGTCAGTCCTTGGCGGGTGAGGGCCTTCAAGTCATGGTGTACGCACCCGACCAAGCCGACCTCTTTGCCCGCATCTGCGGCTACTTTGACCGCGCGGGCTTCAGCATTCTGGATGCGAGGGTACACACTGCCAACAACAGCTATGCGCTAGACACCTTCCAGGTCATCGCTACCTCACAAGCCGGTCATTACCGCGAACTGACCCACATGGTGGAAAACGATTTGGTTCGCACGATTGAAGCAGGTGGCCCGCTTCCTGAACCTGCACACAGGCGCGTTTCGCGTCGGGTCAAAAGCTTTCCGGTGGCACCACGGGTGACTTTGCAGCCCGACGAAAAAGCACAGCGTTGGCTGCTGGGCATATCGGCCAGCGACCGCGCTGGCTTGCTTTATTTAGTAGCCCGTGTGCTGGCACGCCACCACTTAAGCGTGCAGTTGGCCAAAATCAGTACCCTGGGGGAGCGGGTAGAAGACACCTTTCTCATCCAAGGCTCTGAGCTGCAGCACAACGCCAGGCAAATCCAAATCGAGACTGAACTCCTACAGGAGCTGTCGGCTTAAAAGTGGGCATCAATCGTCCTCAAGTCCGGCGAGATCAGGGAACAGCACCTGTGTAAATCCAAGGCTGCTCAAATCACGCATGCGCATGGGGTAAAGCTTGCCGTACAAATGATCGCACTCATGCTGCACCACACGGGCATGAAAACCCGTGGCCTCACGGTCAATGACATCGCCATAGGGCGTGTAGCCTTGGTAACGGATATGTTGATAACGCGGCACCTTTCCCCGCATGCCCGGTATGGACAGGCACCCCTCCCAATCCTCCTCTTGTGCATCAGACAACGGCGTGATCACTGGGTTGATGAGCACAGTGGGCGGCACTGGGGGCCGATCGGGATAACGTGGGTTGGGCAGGCCAGCGCCAAAAATAACCAACTGCAAATTCACTCCAATCTGCGGAGCTGCTAAGCCAGCACCTTGGGCAGACCGCATGGTGTCCCACAGGTCGTGCACCAGATCATGCAAGGCCTCTGTGTTGAACTCCGTCACAGGCTCGGCCATAAGCAGTAAACGGGCGTCGCCCATTTTGAGAATTGGATGCACCGCCATAGCACTCGCCTCCTGGTAAGTCTTGATTGAACCCGTGACAGGGTCGCGCAAGCATATCGCCAGCCAACGCTGAAAGTCGTTACAAACAGTGGTAGCGCTAGCAGATTGATTTTTATCAAAACCTATAAAGTCTTGGGTTATAATCTGAGGCTGTTCCTCGATAGCTCAGTCGGTAGAGCGCCGGACTGTTAATCCGTAGGTCCCTGGTTCGAGCCCAGGTCGAGGAGCCAGATTTTTATACAGCTAACCCCTTGCTGTTAACCGATTATTCCTCGATAGCTCAGTCGGTAGAGCGCCGGACTGTTAATCCGTAGGTCCCTGGTTCGAGCCCAGGTCGAGGAGCCAATAAGCCAACCCCGTACGCGTGTTTTGACATGCCTACGGGGTTTCTTTTTGAGGCCCCTTACCAGAAAGCGCTGCTACGCGATTGGCGCCCACGGCACAATGGCGCCTGTTTGTTATCTGCCTACTCTGCCCATGCACCACTCCTTGCCATGGTTGCAAGCCCACGAGCCTTTCCCCGCACCCTCTAGCGCATGGGATGCAGAGACACCGGCACCAGGCTTGCTGGCCGCTGGGGGCACATTGGATGTGCAAACACTGTGCGCCGCTTATTCGCAGGGCACATTCCCCTGGTTCAACGACGACCAACCTATTCTTTGGTGGTGCCCAAACCCACGTATGGTGTTGCCCCCACAGCAATTTAGGCTGCATCGCTCACTGCGCAAAACGCTACAAAAATTTGCCCTAAACCCTGCTTGCGAGATCAGGGTGGACAGCGCTTTCGCGCGAGTCATCTGTGCCTGCGCATCGACCAAGCGAGCTGGGCAACCCGGCACATGGATTGGCGCCGACATGATTGCAGCATATATACAGCTGCACCATGCAGGCTTTGCCCACAGCATCGAGACTTGGATCGAAGGTGAATTAGCTGGGGGCCTGTATTGCGTTGCGATTGGCAAAGCAGTCTTCGGGGAGTCCATGTTTGCACATTACACCGATGCATCAAAAATTGCCTTGGCAGCATTGGTCACATTGTGCAAAACCCAAGGTGTAGAGTTGATTGACTGCCAGCAAAACACCCGCCACTTGGCATCTTTAGGCGCATACGAAATCCCCAGCAAGGACTTTCTAGCCACCATCGCTTCGGCCACCCAACAAGAGGCCATTGCGTGGAAGTTTGCCCCTTCGCTTTGGTCTACATTGCTTTGGGGCAATGCGCACTAAGACCCCGCAATCGGTAAAGCATGATTACGGGGCCAGCAAGTTCTAAGTGCAAAATACACAGTCACACTTGGCAAAACGTCATGGCACAACTCAATGACCTGCCCCTGCAAACCTTGCAGTTTTATGCAACGGCACCATACAGCTGCAGTTATCTGCCCGCGCAACAGGCACGCTCACAAGTAGCCACCCCCAGTCATTTGATTTTGAATGACCTCTACTCCGACTTGATACAAAAAGGTTTTCGCCGCAGTGGCATGTTCACTTATCGACCTTACTGCGATGGCTGCCAAGCGTGCATTCCGTTACGGGTTTTGGCACAAACGTTTGTGCCCGACCGTAGCCAGCGCCGCGCCACCAAACGCCACGGACATTTAAAGGCCAGGGTGCTGCAACTTGGCTTTTTGCCAGAACATTACGCCCTCTACACCCGCTACCAAAACAGCCGCCATCCTGGCGGGGGGATGGATCAAGACAGCATTGACCAATACACACAGTTCTTGCTGCAAAGCCGGGTCAATTCTCGCTTGGTAGAGTTCCGAGAGCCGAGTACCGACCAAACACCGGGTGTACTCAAAATGGTGTCCATACTGGACATTGTGGATGACGGCTTGTCTGCGGTGTACACCTTCTACGACCCAGAAGAAAAAGCCAGCTACGGCACCTACAACGTTGTTTGGCAAATCGAACAAGCAAAACAACTGGGCCTAGCGTATGTATACCTGGGCTATTGGATCGCCGACAGCCCCAAAATGGCCTACAAAGCACGATTCCAACCGTACGAAATCCGCATAGATGGAGCCTGGCAGCGTGCACCTCATGACAAAACAACAGTTGGGAAATGAGGCTAATATTCATGATGTGAAATTTGTTTTTCACCAGATAAAATCAACGAGCACATGATGTGCTCGTTGCCATGAAAAAAACAGATCCCGATTTCTCGCCAAAACCCAGCGTACAGGTACTTGAGCGCATGTTTGCGCTTATTGACGTCTTGGCATCACGCGAAGATGCCATCCCTTTGAAGGAAATCAGTGACCGTACAGGGCTTCACCCTTCCACAGCACACCGCATCCTCAACGACCTGACGATAGGACGGTTTGTAGACCGGCCTGAATCAGGCTGCTACCGGCTAGGAATGCGGCTTTTGGAATTGGGTAATTTGGTCAAGGCACGACTGAACGTACGTGACGCAGCACTAGTGCCCATGCGCCAACTGCACAAACTGATCCAGCAGCCTGTGAATTTGAGCGTCAGGCAAGGCGATGAAATTGTGTATGTAGAACGAGCCTACAGCGAACGCTCGGGGATGCAAGTGGTTCGCGCAATTGGTGGTCGGGCACCTTTGCATTTGACGTCCACAGGTAAGCTTTTTCTCGCGGCAGACGATCCACAGAAAATACGCGCCTACGCAGCCCGAACAGGCTTGGCGGGTAACACGCGCAACAGCATTACACAGCTACCCGCCTTAGAGCGCGAGTTGGCTAAAGCACAGCAATACGGCATTGCACGGGACAACGAAGAGCTGGAGTTGGGTGTGCGTTGTATGGCTGCAGGCGTTTTTGATGACCAAGGTCAATTGGTTGCAGGGCTTTCGATTTCGGCTCCTGCAGATCGCCTAGACGATCATTGGCTGCCAAAGCTACAAGCGACTGCTGCAGAAATTTCTGCAGCCTTGGGCTATAAAACTGGCCTGTGATGTGAGCACCGCATAAAAAAACCGCTTCAACGGCGGTTTTTTTATGACGGAAAAGCTGGGGTAAATCAACGAACAACCGCAGTACCAGCTTGCAATAGACGCGGAACCAGGGGTGATGCCGACTCTACCCACGACCGAACCCGCTCGGCATCTCCTAAGCGGCTGAACTTACCTGCAGAGTCCAGAAACACCATGATGAGCTTGCGTCCCGCCACACTGGTTTGCATCACCAAACAGCGACCAGCTTCAGAGATATAGCCTGTTTTTTGCAAGCCAATATCCCACGAAGGATTTTTCACTAGGCCGTTGGTGTTGTTGTACTGCAAGGTTTTGTCGCCCACAGCCACTTGATAGCCCTGAGAAGTAGAAAACTCTCGCAGCAAAGGGTCGTCATAAGCCACATTGACCAAGGTTGCCAAATCTCTGGCACTGGATTGATTGCGGCTCGACAGGCCAGTTGGCTCTACATAGCGTGTGTCTGTCATGCCCAGCAAACGGGCCTTAGCATTCATTTGTTCAACAAAAACACCCAAACCACCCGGATAAGTTCTACCCAAGGCATTGGCCGCACGGTTTTCACTCGACATCAAGGCTAAGTGCAACATCTCACCACGGGTCAATGTGGTGCCCACCTTGAGGCGCGAGCTGCTGCCTTTTTCAGTATCAACGTCGTCTTGGGTGATCGTGATTGGCTCATCAAGAGGCAGATGCGCCTGCGTGATGATCAGCCCCGTCATCAGCTTGGTCAAGGAAGCAATCGGAAGCACCGCGTGGTCGTTTTTGCTCAGCAGAACTTCGTTGGTGTCTTGATCTATGACCAGGGCAACACTGGATTTGAGATCGAGAGGGTCGGTGACCTCATGCAACCCAGCCAATTGTCCAAATGACAATCTTGCAGGTGCTTGCACTGCACGAACAGGCGCCTTGGCACTGCGTGCTCTTATTCGCGAATTGGCCCGAGTCTGAACCACCGCTTTTCGTGACGCTACTGCCTTTTTAGAACTGGCGGCCGACTGCTGGCGGGCTGTGGTCTTTTTCCGCTCGGCTGCATCTACAGATGGTTGGGCCAATAACAGCGTCCCTCCCAAGACAGACCAAACCAAACCTTGAAGAAGGCGGTGACGCAAAAATCGCGGGAAGTGGTGCATCAAAGTGCTCCAAACTGTAATAAGTGTGGGTCAGTGTATAGAAATTAAAAAAGTCACGCAACATCAATATGTTGCGTGACTTTCCAAGAAACGGCTTCAGATTATAAATGCCGGGTTTACCCCTGTGCGGCCACTCTGTCAGCTTTACTTTGTAACTTATTCAGGGCACTCAAGTACGCTTTGGCAGACGCCACCACAATATCGGGGTCAGAACCTACACCGTTCACGACCCGGCCACTGTTTTGCAACCGAACCGTAACCTCTCCTTGGCTCTCCGTCGAACCACTGATGGCATTGACAGAATACAAGACCATTTCGGCTCCACTCTTGACATGAGACTCGATGGCTTTGAGTGACGCATCCACTGGGCCGTTACCCAGAGATTCGCTACGAACCTCATGCCCGTCCACAGTAAACACTACCCGAGCACGAGGCGCTTCACCCGTTTCACTTTGCTGGTAGAGCGAAACAAAACCGTATTGCTCTTTCTCGCTTGTCACGCTTTCATCGCTGACCAAGGCAAGAATGTCCTCATCAAAAATCTCGCTTTTGCGGTCAGCCAGTTCTTTAAAACGGGCAAAGGCCGTGTTGATTTCTGTCTCGCTCTCTAAGCTGACGCCCAAGTCTTGCAAGCGCTGTTTAAAGGCATTGCGGCCACTGAGCTTGCCCAAAACGATTTTGTTGGCAGACCAACCCACGTCTTCTGCGCGCATGATTTCATAGGTGTCTCGTGCTTTGAGAACACCGTCTTGGTGGATACCGCTTGCATGGGCAAACGCATTAGCCCCCACGACAGACTTGTTTGGTTGAACCACAAAACCTGTGGTTTGACTCACCATCCGGCTAGCTGGAACGATTTGGCGAGTGTCAATATTGAGATCAAGGTTGAAGTAATCGCGCCTTGTACGCACCGCCATCACAATCTCTTCTAAGGCGCAGTTGCCAGCACGCTCGCCCAAGCCATTGATGGTGCATTCCACCTGTCTGGCTCCACCAATTTTTACGCCTGCCAACGAGTTTGCTACTGCCATACCCAAGTCGTTGTGGCAATGCACCGACCAAATGGCTTTATCGCTGTTGGGCACACGCTCGCGCAGTGTCTTGATGAAGTTACCGTAAAGCTCAGGTATGGCATAACCCACCGTATCGGGAACATTGATAGTGGTAGCACCTTCAGCAATCACGGCCTCAATGACACGGCACAAAAAGTCTACGTCACTTCGGTAACCATCTTCGGGGCTGAACTCCACATCGGCCACCAAATTGCGAGCAAAACGCACCGATTGCTTTGCCTGCTCCAATACTTGGTCAGGTGTCATGCGCAACTTCTTCTCCATATGAAGTGCAGATGTTGCAATGAATGTGTGGATACGGGCGCTATTTGCGCCTTTAAGGGCCTCGGCGGCGCGTGAGATATCACGCTCGTTTGCACGCGACAAAGAACATACCGTTGACTCTTTGATGGCATTGGCAATGGCTTGCACTGCGTCAAAGTCGCCATTGGAACTAGCGGCAAATCCGGCTTCAATCACGTCTACGCGCAAACGCTCCAATTGACGGGCAATGCGCAGTTTCTCGTCTTTGGTCATGGAGGCGCCGGGCGATTGCTCGCCATCACGCAAGGTGGTGTCAAAAATAATGAGTTTGTCTGTCATGAGAATCTCCGGTAACGAGTGGGACCGCAACATTCAAAGTCCGTAGGCAAAACAAAAGGCCCGCTGCGGTTGCATACGGGCCTTTGTGGAAAGTGTGCGCGTGCGCCTACGGTCTCCGCCCGTGGGGGATGGTTAGTAGGGCTAGTGCAAACAAATTCATGACTTCAATGTATCACAAATTTCAAAATGTGTTGGCATGCAAGCTTCAGTGCAATCCGCGCTCGTCAGGTTCATCTGTGGATGTACTGATAACGCTGGTTTGCTGACCTTTGGCTTTGCGCCAAAAATAAACGGCATAACCACTTAATCCATAACCAATAAAGATAGCGAATAAAACGATGGGGGGATGGATGTTGATGACCGCAATCCCCAAGGCAATCGAAACGATCACAGCAAAGGGCACGCTTTTTTTCATCTGCACATCTTTGAAGCTGTAAAAGGGCACATTGGTCACCATGGTCAGACCCGCGCACAGCGTCAAGCCAAACATGCCCCAGCTCAACTGCGACCACGACAGCCAATTGTCTTGAAAACGCTGTACGTTCAAGTCGGTCATCAACCAAATAAAACCCGCCACCAGGGCCGCAGCGGCTGGTGAGGGCAGCCCTTGAAAATAACGCTTGTCCACTACAGCGGTATTCACGTTAAAACGTGCCAGACGCAACGCGGCACACGCACAGTAAACAAAAGCAGCAATCCAGCCCCAGCGCCCCAGGCCACGCAGCGACCATTCGTAGGCAATCAGGGCAGGTGCAGCACCAAATGAAACCATGTCCGATAGCGAGTCCATCTGCTCACCAAAAGCACTTTGGGTGTTGGTCATACGCGCTACGCGGCCATCAAGGCTGTCGAGCACCATGGCACAAAAAACGCCTGCAGCAGCAAGGTCGAAACGCCCGTTCATGGCCATCACGATGGCATAAAAACCACCGAACAAAGCAGCCAAGGTGAACAAGTTAGGCAGGATGTAAATACCTTTACGGCGCTTACGCACCACGACATCCTCGGCTTCAGTCACATCGTTCCCGTCGTGCATCAAATCAACTTTCATCGCATCCAAAGCGGCGCATGTATCTACAAAATAAATTCAGAGCCTACATCACCAAATGCAAGTAGCCCCATAGACTGTGCAGTGTAGCCGGGCTTAAAACCACAAAAAAAGGCCACCGAAGTGGCCTTTAGGACGCAATACAGACCTTGAAAGATCAGTTGCGGGTTTGATCCACCAGTTTGTTCTTGGCAATCCAAGGCATCATGGCGCGCAATTGTGCACCCACCACCTCGATTTGATGGTCGGCAGTGTTGCGGCGACGCGCAGTCATGCTTGGGTAGTTCAGACGGCCTTCTTGGATGAACATCTTGGCGTAGTCACCATTTTGGATGCGCTTCAAAGCATTGCGCATGGCAGCACGAGATTGCTCGTTGATGACTTCAGGACCTGTAACGTACTCGCCGTATTCAGCGTTGTTAGAGATTGAGTAGTTCATGTTGGCAATACCACCTTCGTAGATCAAGTCCACGATGAGCTTGAGCTCGTGCAAGCATTCAAAGTAAGCCATCTCTGGGGCGTAACCGGCTTCTACCAGGGTTTCGTAGCCCATCTTGATCAACTCAACAGCGCCACCGCACAGAACGGCTTGCTCGCCAAACAAATCCGTTTCAGTTTCTTCTTTGAAGTTGGTCTCAATAATGCCGGCCTTGCCGCCACCATTGGCCATGGCGTAAGACAGGGCCAAGTCACGTGCTTTGCCAGACTTGTCTTGATGCACTGCTACCAGATGGGGAACGCCGCCACCTTGCGTGTAGGTGTTACGTACGGTGTGACCAGGAGCCTTGGGCGCAACCATCCACACGTCCAAATCTGCGCGGGGCACGACTTGGTTGTAGTGCACGTTGAAACCGTGCGCAAACGCGAGCGATGCACCTTGCTTGATGTGAGGCGCAATATTGTTGTTGTAGACCTCGGCAATTTGCTCATCGGGCAGCAAGATCATGACAACGTCAGCTGCTTTGACAGCATCATTGACTTCCATCACGGTCAAGCCGGCTTTGCCCACTTTGTCCCAAGAAGCACCGCCTTTGCGCAGACCAACCACGACTTTGACGCCGCTTTCATTGAGGTTTTGTGCATGGGCATGCCCCTGCGAACCATAGCCAATGATGGCAACGGTTTTGCCTTTGATCAGGCTCAGATCACAGTCTTTGTCGTAGAAAACTTTCATGTTGGCTCCAGTTGAAATGGGTATAAAACGAAAAAATCAAAATCCGGTGCGAAGGCCGGCACTTAAACGCGCAAAATGCGCTCGCCGCGTCCAATGCCGCTGGCACCAGTGCGTACGGTTTCCAAAATGGCGCTGCGGTCGATCGCTTGCAAGAACGCATCGTTCTTGGCCTGATCGCCAGTCAACTCCAATGTGTAGCTTTTGTCGGTCACGTCAATGATGCGACCACGGAAGATATCAGCCATGCGCTTCATCTCCTCGCGCTCTTTACCGACAGCTCGCACCTTGACCATCATGAGTTCGCGCTCGGTATAAGCGCCCTCCGATAAATCCACTACTTTGACGACCTCAATGAGGCGGTTCAAGTGCTTGGTGATCTGCTCGATGACATCCTCAGAGCCTGTGGTCTGAATGGTCATACGCGACAAAGAAGGGTCCTCTGTGGGGGCAACGGTCAAAGACTCGATGTTGTAGCCACGGGCAGAAAACAAGCCCACAACACGCGAAAGCGCACCGGGTTCGTTCTCAAGTAAGACAGCAATGATGTGTTTCATGGTGTTGGATTCCTCTTTTCGACAATGCACAAGCTCTTGCCTGTGCCGCCCTCCCCTGCACACGGTAATGCGCAGGATTGGCGGTCAATAGATTCTTCGTTAATTTGCTATTAATATTATAGCTATAAGTGCTTTTATTACTGAGGCAGCAGCCGTTTTTGACTACAAATCCTCAGAGCCAAGCAACATTTCGGTGATTCCCTTGCCGGCCTTGACCATCGGGAACACGTTCTCGGTGGGGTCGGTACGGAAATCGAGGAACACAGTGCGGTCTTTGAGTCTGCGCGCTTCACGCAAAGCAGGTTCAACATCGCGGTGGTGCTCAATCAAAATGCCTACGTGGCCATAGGCCTCAGCCAACTTCACAAAGTTGGGCAAAGCATCCATGTAGCTGTGGCTGTAGCGGCCAGAGTATTCAATCTCTTGCCATTGGCGCACCATGCCCAGGTAGCGGTTGTTAAGGGAGCAAATCTTAATCGGCGTGTTGTATTGCAAACAGGTCGACAACTCTTGAATGCACATCTGCACAGAGCCTTCGCCCGTGATACAGAACACTTCGCTATCAGGCTTGGCGAGTTTGATGCCCATAGCGTAAGGAATGCCTACGCCCATCGTGCCCAACCCGCCAGAATTGATCCAGCGGCGAGGTTCGTCAAAACGGTAGTACTGTGCAGCCCACATCTGGTGCTGGCCCACGTCTGACGTGATGTATGCGTCAGCGTCTTTGGTCATGTTCCACAGTGTTTCCACCACGTACTGTGGTTTGATGACATCGTGGTTGGCACGGTCATAGTTCAGGCAATCACGGCTGCGCCACCCCTCAATGGTGGACCACCATGAGGACAAATCAGCGGGATCCGGACGGGTACTGGTCTCACGCACCATGGCAATCAGTTCAGTCAAGACATCCTTGACATCGCCCACGATTGGGATATCCACTTTGACGCGTTTAGAAATACTGGACGGGTCAATATCGATGTGAATGATTTTGCGGTCGTTTTGAGCGAAGTGTTTGGGGTTACCAATCACGCGGTCATCAAAACGTGCCCCTACCGCCAGCAAAACATCGCAGTTTTGCATGGCATTGTTGGCTTCGATAGTGCCGTGCATCCCCAGCATGCCCAAAAACTTGCGATCACTGGCGGGATAAGCGCCCAAGCCCATCAGGGTGTTGGTGACTGGGTAGCCCAGCATATCCACCAAGGTACGCAGCTCTTGCGTGGCGTTACCCAGCAGTACCCCGCCACCGGTGTAGATATAGGGCCGCTTGGCGGTCAGTAACAACTGCAAAGCCTTACGAATTTGCCCACTGTGGCCCTTGCGCACAGGGTTGTAAGACCGCATTTCAATGGTTTCTGGATACCCGGTGTAAGGCGTTTTCTTGAAAGAAACGTCTTTAGGAATGTCCACCACCACAGGCCCAGGGCGGCCTGAGCGGGCAATGTGAAAAGCTTTTTTGAGCGTGACCGCTAAATCACGCGGGTCTTTGACCAAAAAGTTGTGTTTGACGATGGGGCGTGTAATGCCCACGGTGTCGCACTCTTGGAAAGCATCTAAGCCAATCGCGGCGGTAGGGACCTGGCCAGAAATAATGACCATGGGGATACTGTCCATATAGGCCGTGGCGATGCCAGTGACAGCGTTAGTTAAGCCCGGGCCTGATGTCACCAGTGCCACACCCACTTCGCCCGTGGCGCGCGCATAGCCGTCAGCCGCATGGACTGCAGCCTGCTCGTGTCTAACGAGCACGTGTTGGATGGTCTCTTGCTTGTAGAGCGCGTCGTAAATGTAGAGAACCGCGCCGCCTGGGTAACCCCAGATGTACTGCACGTTTTCAGCCTGCAAGGCTTTTACAAGAATTTCAGCACCCATCAACTCAGGGTGTGATGCGGGATTTTGCACGGCCTGGACGGCGGCCAGCGGAGTCGCTTTTGAAGTTTCCATGATTGAACCTTTGTGAATTTCTCTAACGAAATACCTTGGGTGCTCCTTGCAAAGACCCTTTTGGAGTCCGCTTGGAACTTGAGGCCTAGGACATAAGCGGGATGATGACCACGCCGGACCGAGACCCGTTTGCCTTTTGAATTAAGACCTAGATTATGGCACCTCAGACAAGGATTGGCTCTTTTGGCAACAAAGTTGCCGGTCAGTGAGATAATTGAGGGCTTTGTGAAGCGCTCAACTGCAAGAGGCCCAGTGTGGGCACATGCTTGAGCACCACACCCAACCGAGCTGCCTTGGCCACCGAACAAGAACTGTCCGACTTCCTGAAAAACGTTGAAAAGCGTGCCTTTAAGCGCTCGCTGTATCACGTCCGCAACGAGGAAGCCGCCTTGGACATTGTTCAAGACAGCATGCTCAAGCTGGCAGAGCACTATGGTGACAAGCCCGCCAACGAACTTCCGATGCTTTTTCAGCGCATTTTGTCTAATTGCACGTTAGACTGGTTCAGGCGCCAAAAAACACGCAATGCGCTGTTCTCTAGCATGGGCGACTTTGAAGGCCCGGGCGACGATGGCGCAGATTTTGATTTGCTTGAAATACACAGCAGCGAACAAGCCAGTGCCGAAAGCGCGGAAGACACCACCAGACGATCACAGATATTCAAGGATATTGAAGCTGAAATTCAGGAATTACCGGCCCGTCAACGAGAAGCCTTCTTGATGCGTTATTGGGAAGAAATGGACGTTGCAGAAACCGCTACTGCAATGGGTTGCTCTGAAGGCAGTGTCAAAACGCACTGCTTTCGTGCCATACAAACCCTAAGCAAAGCACTGAAGGCCAAAGGAATCGAACTGTGAACACTATTGCGAACCCCCACCAAGAACAAGACCTTGATCGTTTGGGTCATCGCATCACGGCACGTCTGTCCAGCGGTCTAGACGATTTGCCGTACGACATCTCTGAGCGCCTCCGTGCCTCTCGCATGCAGGCTTTGGCCAAACGTAAAATCATCCAAGCTGCGCCAGAACGCAAAACCGCTGCGTCCATTCTTCACAATGGAGCAACTGCTGTTATGGGGCGCGGCAGTAAAGAATTTAATGGGTGGTGGAGCGTACTGGTCTCTGCATTGCCTGTTTTGTTACTGGCAGTGGGCTTGGTAGCCATCAACATCGCGCTGGATGAAGACGGAATCAATGAAGTAGCTGAGCTGGACGCAGCACTGTTGACAGACGACCTGCCACCAGAAGCCTACGCTGACCCAGGCTTTGTACAGTTCTTGAAAACCAGCGCCCAGGATCTCTGACGACAGGACTGCATGTACCCACCCGACTCCCACGCCAAACTACCACTGCCAGCCTTCGTGCTGGCTTTGCTGTTGCTGGGCGGACTGGTTTGGGGTGGCTTTCAAGCAGTTAAGTTGCTGCACATGGCGCCTGGTACCTTGGCGCCCACAGAAACACTATCTAATCCTCAAAGGCCACGCGTTGCCGGTGCGCCAAGGCCTGTGGCCAGGGTGCCAGCGAACGTAGGCCCAGGCTGGGAAACCCTTACCACTGCACAAAAGCTGGTGCTTTACCCACTGGCTGAACGCTGGAGCCTGCTAGGCGCCGAGCAAAAAAGGCGCTGGCTAACATTGGCGCAAAACTTCCCGAACATGCCTGTGGAAGAACAATCTAAGCTGCACAGCCGCATGATTGAATGGGCCAGCCTTAGCGCCCAGCAACGCAGCCAAGCGCGGTTGAATTACGCGCAAACCAACCGTCTGGCACCAACGGATAAACGCGCCCAATGGGAAGCCTACCAAGCACTGAGCGAGGATCAGAAAAAAGCCTTGGCGGCCACGGCTGCACCCAAACCTAAGGGCGCCGCAACTGCGCTACGGCCTGTTCCTTCGCGTAAATTGGTTCAAGTTCCAGCCGCAATCCGCAGTGATGGCGCAGTGCAGGCCAATCCACCCAAGATTCCCCCTTCAGCTAGCCAAGGGCCGCGGATTGCGTTGCCAGCTGCTCCAGCAGCAGCGCCCGCAGCTCCTCGTGAAGCTCCGTCTTTACCCACTACAGTGGAAACCGCTCCAGTCTTAGTGCCCAGCGCAGCAGCCATTGAACTCCCCCCTCTGCCGCCGTTGGATACGCCTGCCCCCCCCGTAGCACCAGCAGCACCCGCACAAGAGAAATTGCCCCACCCGTTTTTGCAGTGATGAATCCACCCCCAACCACACTTCAGCCTATGACTGCGCACCAGGACGGGGTTGCCAAAATGTCACCAAGCCACCCAATACCGCTTCAAACCCCCAGCCTTCGCCGCAGGATGGCCAGTTGGCTTTATGAAGGCATGCTCATGTTTGGTGTGGTCTTCATTGCTGGCTATTTGTTTGGAACTTTGAGCCAAACCCGTCATGCGATGGACAACCGACACGCATTGCAGGCTTTTTTGTTTATCGTTTTTGGAATTTACTTCACATGGTTTTGGGCCAAGGGGCAAACCCTTGCTATGAAAACCTGGAACATCAAGGTAGTTGACAGGCTTGGACAATCCATCAGCCAGCAGCGTGCGCTGTGCCGCTATCTTCTCAGTTGGCTCTGGTTTGTTCCACCGTTAGCGGCAACCGCTCCATTTGATCTGAGTGGGGGAGAGTTATCCGTTGTTGTGATTGGCTGGATCGTGGTGTGGGCGCTGCTCAGTCGTTTTCATGCGCAGCAGCAATTTGTGCATGATGCTTTGGCTGGCACTCGGTTGATTCACTTCGAGATCCCCAAAAAATAAGCGCATGCACCACAGCACACCCCCCTCCGATTCGACAAGCAACCCACACAAAGCGCGAACGGGTTTGAGCAGAATTTGGCATGCTGCAGGCTATTCTCTAGAAGGCTTACGTGCTGGTTGGGGTGAGAAAGCGTTTCGCCAAGAATCGATTGCAGCATTTGTCTTGCTCCCCCTGGCTGTGTGGCTGGGGCGCAATTGGGTAGAAGTTGCGCTGTTGGCTGGATCCGTGTTGATCGTCATGATCGTTGAGCTGCTCAACACAGCGATTGAAACCACCATTGACCGCATTGGCCCCGAATTGCACCCTCTTTCAAAACGAGCAAAAGATATGGGCAGTGCAGCTGTACTGCTGGCTTTGCTGTTGTGTATTGGTGCGTGGTGCGCCGCACTTGTGCAACGATTCAACGCATGACACCTGCTTTTTCGCTTTGCGTTTATTGCGGCTCTAAACCTGGCACCGATCCGCTTTATGCCGAAGTGGCCCGCAAGGTCGGCCATTGGATAGGTAGTAGTAGCGGCCAACTCGTTTATGGTGGAAGCAACAACGGTTTGATGGGCATTGTTGCCACTGCCACCCTAGAGGCAGGAGGCAAGGTGGTGGGCATTATTCCGCAATCGCTCGTAAAACTGGAATGCGCAAAAACAGACTGTACCGAATTACACGTGGTGGACACGATGCAGCAACGCAAGCTGATGATGGCCAATCGTGCTGATGCTTTTTTGGCACTGCCTGGTGGTATTGGTACGTTTGAAGAGCTTTTTGAAACATGGACGTGGCGCCAGCTGGGTTATCACAACAAACCGGTTGGGCTTCTCGACGCAGGCGGTTACTACAGGGCAATGATTGACTTTCTAAGCCACGGCGTAGCGGCTGGCTTCATCCATGACTATCAAATGGAGCTGCTCACCATTGGCCATGAAGTTGAACCCCTACTGGGACAGTTGCACAGAGCCGCTGCCGCATTGCACCAACCACTGACAAAAACCTCTTAGGTCTGAGCGATTCAGGCCACCCACAACAAAATGTTGACGGTTTGCCCCATCAGGTATGTCACAACAGCCAAGATAGATATGTTTGTGCGCTTGCTAGCGTCTGCTACACGCCAGCGCGCAGTGGCGTAGTGCGCAGCCTGAGAGATGTGTTCAATGAGTCGAACAGGCAACGTTATCCAAACGACAACAGTGGCTGGAACCATGATCCACCAAAAGCCTGAGCCCAGGATGCCCGTTAAGCCCATGTAATTGATCAGCCAAATGGCAGCTGGGTAAAGCCAACCTGCAGCGATGGTCCAACCTGATAGAAGGAAAATATTGCGTTGCGTCATACCCATGGGTTGAAGCCCCAAGGCCACCATCCAATGGTTTGTATGTGCACGGGGCAGGCCAAACAACACGAGTGACAGCACACCGTGGACTGCCAATAGAACTGCGTCATACAACAGCCCACGTAAAAACGGTGTTCCCATGGCCGCATGAAGCCAAGGCATCACAAGCAAAAACCACGCTATCAGTCGGTTTACTTTGACGATTGTGAGCCTGATAGACGGTAGCGAACATCCAAAAACAGGGCAGCTGAGTGCTTTGCTTTCCATGTGTCATTTCCTTTCCAGATCGTTGCATGACTGACGTTTGGAGCTGCTGACGGGGGACGACGATGGCTTTGTTTGCTTTCAGCCAGTTGGACTTAACTTACCAACGACACCCAATGCAACTTGTCGTTTGATGACGTGACGATCGTACACAATATTTAGCTAAATGTCTAAATATCTAAATGAAATTTGACGATTTCCCGAGCAACATCACCCAACGGTTCAAAAAGCAAGCCTAGGATTAGAAGAATTCAACGGCCATCGTTGCGTGCATCGCTCACGGCTGCGATTGCATGAGCCCAGCGAGGACTCAATCGCTCCAACAAGGACATGTCACAGGTGTCTTGTTGCAGAAAGGAGCATTGGCAACATCAAAAACGTAATAGACTGTGCGGTGGCATGCCCACACAGCCCAGACAAACATATGTCAATAAGGCCTAGACGGCCGATTCATCTGTTTCGCCCGTACGGATGCGCACTACACGCTCAACACTGGTGACAAAAATCTTACCGTCACCGATCTTGCCAGTTCGCGCAACATTGACGATGGCATCGACGCATCGGTCAACATCATCTGTCTTGACCGCCACCTCCACTTTGACCTTGGGCAAAAAGTCAACCACGTACTCGGCTCCACGGTACAGCTCTGTATGGCCCTTTTGGCGACCAAAACCTTTGACCTCGGTGACGGTCAGTCCTGTTACACCGCACTCTGCAAGGGCTTCGCGAACTTCTTCAAGCTTGAAGGGCTTGATGATGGCAGTGATCATTTTCATAAGTGGCGCTCCTGTGGAATCAAAAATGGGGGTGTTGCAGCGGTATCAAGCGCGAAAAGCGTTGGTGATAGGGTAACGCCAATCTTTACCAAAACCTCTGCGAGTCACGCGTGGACCCACTGGTGCCTGTTGGCGCTTGTACTCATTGATTTGAATCAAACGGGTCACGCGATCCACATCGGCACGGGCGTAGCCGGCGGCAACGATGGCTTCGATTGGTTCATCATTTTCTACGTAGCGCTGCAACACCGCATCCAGCACCTCATAAGGCGGCAAACTGTCTTGGTCTTTTTGGTCAGGACGCAGCTCTGCGCTGGGTGGGCGGGTAATGATGCGCTCGGGTATGGGGGCCACCCCTGTGGCGTAAGGGTCGTGGGCATTGCGCCAACGCGCCAGTGCGAACACGGTGGTTTTCACCACATCTTTGATCACCGCAAAGCCACCGGCCATATCGCCGTACAGCGTGCAATAACCGGTTGCCATTTCACTTTTGTTGCCCGTGGTCAGCACGATACTGCCAAATTTATTGGACAGCGCCATCAGCAAGGTTCCCCGCACACGCGCCTGGAGGTTTTCTTCGGCAGTGTTTTCGGGCAAGCCTGCAAACTCTGTGGCCAGCGTGTTTTTAAAGGCCTCAAAAACCGGGGCAATGGGTATTTCGTCGTAACGAACACCCAACCTTGCGGCCATGTCGCGTGCATCAATCCAGCTGATGTCTGCGGTGTAAGGTGATGGCATCATGACCGCACGTACCTGATTGGCACCCAGTGCATCCACGGCAATTGCCAACACCAAAGCAGAGTCGATACCACCCGACAAACCCAGCAAAGCGCCTGGAAAGCGGTTCTTGCGCACGTAATCACGCACGCCCAAAACCAGGGCGTGCCATAGCTCGGCTTCGGGGCTGTCCAAGGGAGACACATCACCCGCTAATTGCAGTCCGGTAGTTGTTGGAGTTACTTGCAGGCCGTACAGTTGCTCAACAAAACCTTGCGCACGCCCCGCCATTTGGCCATTGGTTTGCAGGGCAAAAGAGCGCCCCTCAAAAACCAACTCATCTTGCCCGCCGACCAAGTGGGCATAGACCAAAGGCAGCCCGGTTTGCTGCACACGTTCACGCATGGTGGCTTCGCGCTGGGTACTTTTGCCGCCATGAAAAGGCGACGCATTGAGCACCACCAACAACTGGGCACCTGCTTGCGCGGTATCTGCTGCGGGGCCAGGGTGCCAAGCATCCTCGCAAATCAAAAGCCCCATCTTGATGCCTGCCACATCAAAGACACATGGCTGGCTACCCGGTTGGAAGTAACGGCGTTCGTCAAAAACCTGGTCGTTGGGCAGTGCACGTTTAGCATAGGTGTGCGTCACAACGCCGTCAGTCATCACGCTAGCGGCGTTCAAACAAAGTGCATATTGAACACCGCCACCAAGTGCTGCTTGAGGATGCCCCACCACAATCGTCAGGCCCTTGAGCCCTGCAGTGGCGTGGGCTATTGTTTTCACGGCATCATCACATGCGTGCAAAAACGCAGGGCGCAAAAAAAGGTCTTCAGCGGCATAACCGCACACCGCCAATTCGGGCGTGAGCAACAGTTGTGCGCCTTGTGCATGGGCCTGTTCGGCGGCTGCAATGATTTTTTGCGCATTGCCGGGCATATCGCCCACCAAAAAATTAAGTTGCGCTATGCAAATAGAAAGCGTCATGGAACAGCAAAGGGCTTTCGGGGCAAATAAGGGGGCGATGCCAGAACCACCCACAGTGGACATGGATGGCCAACATGGCTGACTGCAAGATTATCGCCCGCATGGTGCCGTCGGTACTGGAAGTGCCTGCGTCCCAATGGAATACCCTGCTGGCACAGCAATCGCACCCTACGCCCTTTATGCGGCACGAATACCTTGCCGCCATGCACAGCAGTGGCAGCGCCTTGCCTTCGACTGGCTGGACGCCCCAGTTCATGACCCTATGGGATAGCGATGAACTGGTGGCCGCGTGCCCGGCGTACCTTAAAACCCATTCATATGGCGAATATGTGTTTGACTGGGCGTGGGCCGACGCATACCGACGCCATGGCATGGCCTACTACCCCAAGCTTTTGGTGGCAGTGCCTTTTACACCTGTGCCCGGCACCCGCTTGATGGCTCGCGATGCCGCTTGCCGCACCTTGCTGCTTAAGCACTTGCAGCAATGGGCAGACGGGCAAGGCATATCGTCTGTGCACATGCTGTTTGCCAGCGATGAGGACATGGCGGCCAGTCAAGCCTGCGGCTGGATGCAAAGGCAAACTGTGCAGTTTCATTGGCAAAACGCCAATCCCTTGACCCAGGCACCTTACGCAGACTTTGATGGTTTTCTGGCCAGCTTGTCGCAAGACAAGCGCAAAAAGATTCGCCAAGAACGACGCAAAGTGGCGGACGCTGGCGTGCGTTTTAGATGGGTGCGGGGTAGCGACATTACCCAAGCGGATTGGGACTTTTTCTACCGCTGCTACGAGCGCACTTACCTAGAGCACGGTAACCCACCTTACCTGAGCCGTGCGTTTTTTGCGCAGATGGCACAAGCTATGCCAGAGTCTTGGTTGCTGTTTATTGCAGAACGCTCTGGCACTCCAATTGCTACAAGTTTAATAGCAATAAGTGCTTACGATACTACGGCAGCAGGCCATTTTGACCATAAATCAGTCGCTTTTGGCCGTTATTGGGGTGCTTTAGAACGTGTGGACTGCCTGCACTTTGAGGCCTGCTACTACCAACCCTTGCAATGGTGCATAGAGCACGGAATACAGAGCTTTGAAGGCGGCGCCCAAGGTGAGCACAAAATGGCGCGGGCACTGCTGCCCACCCCGACCCACAGCGCACACTGGCTGGCACACCCTGCGTTTGCCAACGCGGTGCAAGACTTTTTAGAACGGGAAGGCGCTGGGGTGCAGGCCTATGTTGAGCACTTGGAGGGCCGTAGCCCTTTCAAGACCACCACTACTGACAAAAACCCATTGTGACGGCCTTTATGACGGCCTTTGTGGCACCCGGAACAACTTACTTAAAAGCTCTCCCACTCATCATCCCCCCCAGCCGCTGATGGCTGCGCTCCACCCTTTTTGCCACCGGCCGCTGCGCTAGCAGCTGGAGCCGCCAGCCCCGGTGCCGGTGCATTGGCTACTTTCTTAGGTGCCGCGGCCCTGGCCGCTCCTGTGGCCTGCCCCAGTTTCTTGGCCGCTGGGGCTGGGGCTTTGCGGGGGCTGACTTTGGCTTGGCTTGTGGTGTGGTGGCCTGCCCCTAGTTTGAACACCGCCACTGCGTTGACCAGGTCTTGCGCCTGCATGTTCAGGCTGCTAGCTGCAGCTGCCATTTCTTCTACCAAGGCCGCGTTTTGCTGTGTGGCTTGGTCCATTTGTGTGACGGCTTCGCCGACTTGGCCTACGCCCGTGCTTTGCTCTGTACTGGCGGCGCTGATCTCGCCCATGATGTCGGTCACGCGGCGGATGGCGCTGACTACTTCTGTCATGGTGGCACCAGCTTTGTCTACCAGCATGGTGCCTTGTTCTACACGCTCTACGCTGGCGCTGATGAGGCTTTTGATTTCTTTGGCCGCCTCTGCGCTGCGCCCTGCCAAACTACGCACCTCGCCCGCAACGACCGCAAAGCCTCGGCCTTGCTCTCCTGCTCGGGCCGCTTCTACGGCTGCGTTCAGGGCCAGGATGTTGGTTTGGAAGGCAATGCCGTCAATGACGCTGATGATGTCGGCAATTTTGTTGCTGCTTTCGTTGATGCCTTTCATGGTTTGCACCACTTCGGCTACCACTTCTCCGCCTTGCGATGCCACTGTTGAGGCGTTCATGGCCAACTGGTTGGCAGCGCGGGCGTTGTCTGCGTTTTGGCGTACGGTCGAGCCTAGCTCTTCCATCGAAGAGGCCGTTTGCTCCAAGGCGCTGGCTTGCTGTTCTGTTCGCGCTGACAGGTCGTTGTTGCCTTGCGCTATCTCTGCACTTGCCGTCGCTACTCCTTCGGCGTTTTGGCGAACACTGCTGACAGTGCTGGCCAGCTGCTGGGCCATGGCACTCAAAGCAGCTACTACGCTGGTGGTGTCGCCTGCACGCACTGGTATGCGCGTTCCCAAATCTCCAGCGGCCACAAAATCCACAATCACTTTCAGATCCTCAGGATCAGCACCCAGGCGACGGGTCACTTTTTGCAAATACCAACCCAAACCTATCAATACCAATCCAATGAATAACACAGCGGTGACCACAAGGTTGCGATCCATTCGGGCCAAGCTGGTCACGTCTTTGATTGCGCCTGTTAAAAGATCACCCTGGCGTTTCTTTTCTAATGCCAGTGGCTCCAACAGACGGTTGCGTGCAGGAATGGTTTTTTCTACCAAGAAAGCAAATGCTTCTTCTTTTTTACCCTCTTGAATGAGTTTGACGTTTTCAAAGCCAGCAACCCAAAAAGCATCCATCAAAGCTGGCATAGGTGCAAATGCTTTGCGCCCCTCTTCGTACTCCATACCTTTGCCAAACTCATCCAACTTGGCTTCTAAAAACTTCTTTTTATCCGCAATGTCCGCCAGCGTTGCATTCAATTCTTCAGGCGTACGAGCCAAGATCGCGTGGCGCACTTGCAATGAAGTTCGCGTGACGTTCAGCTCCAACTCTGCAATGTTTTGTAGCTGCGGAACATTGACACGGTGAACACGCTCAGCATCCAGGACCACCTTGCCTAGCGAGAACCAAACAAACACCGCCAGCGCCACCAACAAGGCAAGCACCCCACCGTTGATCAAGTACAGACGATGGGCAAGACTGAGACGGGTAGTTTTTGAAGTCATAGAGCTCTCCACCTTAGATGACAAACAAAAATGCAGTTTTTGCGATTTTTATCATATTAAGCCTTTGACCTACACCAAACTGACAATTTGTTGGTCAAACACTTTGTATCGCAAATAAGTGTGCTGTGGTGGTTTTGTGAGCAAGCAAATGTTGCACTTGGCAGACATTGGTCTTTTCGGCAGGCCATTTGTAGCCCATTCAATGGGCGAGCCTTTTCAATCACTTAAGCAATACGGACAGCCTTTTTTCAACCAAATAAAAAGGCATGCCCACCATGGTGGGCATGCCTACGTGACAGTTTTACCGGTTTTGTAAAAAGCTTTTTGCGAACAGTTCAGAGAAATATGCGTAACTGATAAAGCGCTCAATGGATTGGCAGGTTTTTAGAAACTCTCCCAATCGTCATCCCCACCAGCGACCTGCGCACCGGTCTTCTTGGTATTCGTTGCTGGAGCTGCCAAGCCAGGGGCAACTTGGGATGGCGCAACCTTCTTGGGCGCAGCTTTGCTGATGGCCCCTTGATGGCTTGATTTTTTACCCAATGAGCCCGCGGGTGAAGCTACTTTACGCGGTGCGCTTGAAGCTTGCGCTGCTGCATAGCCTGCTCCCAACTTGAACACGGCCACCGCATTGACCAGGTCTTGCGCCTGATTGTTCAGGCTGCTGGCAGCTGCTGCCATTTCTTCTACCAAGGCCGCGTTTTGCTGCGTCGCTTGGTCCATTTGCGTGACGGCTTCGCCGACTTGGCCGACGCCCGTGCTTTGCTCTGTGCTGGCGGCGCTGATCTCGCCCATGATGTCGGTCACCCGTCGAATGGCGCTGACCACTTCTGTCATGGTGGCACCAGCTTTGTCTACCAGCATGGTGCCTTGTTCTACCCGTTCTACGCTGGCGCTGATGAGGCTTTTGATTTCTTTGGCCGCCTCTGCGCTGCGCCCTGCCAAGCTGCGTACCTCGCCCGCCACCACCGCAAAGCCTCGGCCTTGCTCGCCTGCGCGAGCAGCTTCTACGGCTGCGTTCAGGGCCAGGATGTTGGTTTGGAAGGCTATGCCGTCAATGACGCTGATGATATCGGCAATTTTGTTGCTGCTTTCGTTGATGCCTTTCATGGTTTGCACCACTTCGGCAACCACTTCTCCACCTTGCGATGCCACTGTGGAGGCGTTCATGGCCAACTGGTTGGCAGCTCGGGCGTTGTCTGCGTTTTGGCGCACGGTGGAGCCTAGCTCTTCCATCGAAGAGGCCGTTTGCTCCAAGGCGCTGGCTTGCTGTTCTGTTCGCGCTGACAGGTCGTTGTTGCCTTGCGCTATCTCGGCGCTTGCTGTGGCTACTCCTTCGGCGTTTTGGCGAACACCAGACACTACGGTCACCAAATAGTCGCGCATCTGCTTCATGGAAGCCATCACGCTGGTGGTATCGCCTGGGGCAACCTGCATGTCAGTGACCAAGTTGCCTTCACGTACAGCATCGGCTGCCGATTTGACCGCACTGGGTTCACCACCAAGACTGCTCAAAATCTGCTGGCGCAAGAACCATAAGCCACCCGTAACCAGGACAGCCGTTAGCAAAGCCAGCACCCACAGCACCGTGTACCAAAACACCTGCGCTTTTTCTGCAGCCTGCACAGCACCAGAAGTGCGCTCGTCCACCAGGGTCAAGAACTCGTCCACCGGCTTCATGATCTTGGCTTTGAAGAGGTGGTAGTTTTTGTCGTGCATCATGGCCTGGGCCTTGGGCAAATCGGGTTCGCCCTTCAGGGTGAAACCGCCCTTGCCATCTGCCAACTGGCCTTTAACCAAGTTCATGGCGATGGTCTCGGTGTTAACCAGATCATCTGAATTGGCTTGTGCTTCTTTGAGCTTTGCAAACTCAGCGTCGGTAAAGCCAGCGCTTTGCATGAGTGTTTGCAGAGGCACTGCAGGGTCTTGGCCCCGCTGTGGCTCTGTGCCCGCAGCGCGGAAGTCCCAGTAAATTTTTTGGTACTGAGCGGGCCGTGGGCGCTTGCCGTTTCGGATGTCGAGCACTTCAAAATACTGCTGCTCCCACATCGCATCACCAGAGACCACATAAGTGCGGGCCAAGCGGGTCAAGTCGTCAGAGCTTTGCCGGAGTTCGTCCGCCAGCAGATAAGAGTTGTAGCGGTCATGATTGAACTGGGCAACGTCACTATTGGCTTGTCGCAGCATGATCATTGCAAAAGCAATCAACGCAATACAAGTCAAAACTGCCACAAGAAAAACGCCAAAAAGCTGCTTGATCGACTTCATTAACATCTCCAAGAAAGCGCTGACAGTGACGCATTGATGTGCATCAATAATTTCTCACTCTAAATGAAAAAAGCACGCACAAATACGTTTGTGCGTGCTTGCAACGATCTGAGTAACAAGGGCGGCAAAGCACCCCAATTCAGTCAGCGATGGGGCTTAGCCCTTTTTAAAGTTAGCGATACCGTCGCTGATTTCTTTCTTGGCGGCATCAATGCCCTGCCAACCTAAAACCTTGACCCACTTGCCTTTTTCAAGGTCTTTGTAGTGTTCAAAGAAGTGGCTGATGGCGTTCAGGCGCATCTGATTCACATCTTCGACTTTTTGCCAATGGGTATAAATCGGGAGGACTTTGTCAGTGGGTACTGCCAGCACTTTGCCGTCCACGCCAGCTTCGTCTTCCATCATCAAAATACCCAGCGGGCGGCAAGGTACCACTACGCCCGGAATCAAAGGGTATGGGGTAATCACCAACACATCCACCGGGTCGCCATCGCCCGAAAGCGTCTGGGGAACGTACCCGTAGTTGGTGGGGTAATGCATGGCAGTGGTCATGAAACGGTCCACAAAAATCGCGCCAGACTCTTTGTCTACTTCGTACTTGATCGGGTCGGCATTCATGGGGATTTCAATGACGACGTTAAAAGTATCGGGCGCGTTTTTGCCTGGGGGTACGTTGTTCAAAGACATGGGATTTTGAGTCGGTTGGTGTAAACAAGGGTAAAAAACGACCTGCTGGGCCGCAAGTTGCAGCACAGTCAGGACTAACCCTGATTTTAGGCCCTGGCCTCTTGCACCCCTCTTGCAAGACAGCGAAGGCCGTGTAGATTGGGGTTGTTGGCCAATCGTGCTCATAAAGGTCACGAGGAAGCAACGCCGTAGGAAAGCTCCACTGTGGCGTTGCTTTCCTTGTGTGCATCAGACCTTCAAGGAGCACCAGCATGCATGACTTCGCAGCGCTGACATCCCCTGTCATTTTGGCCGTAGTGTGTGGCCTGTTTGCCGTTGCTTATGGCTTGTGGGCACGTGGGTGGATCTTGTCGCAAGACCCTGGCAACGCCCGCATGCAAGATATTGCTGCAGCCATCCAAGCCGGGGCGGCAGCCTACCTGGCCCGGCAGTACACCAGCATTGCCGTCGTGGGTGTAGTTCTGGCAGTGCTGATTGGTATTTTTCTGGACACCACCACAGCGCTGGGTTTTGTAGCAGGCGCTGTTTTGTCGGGCGCATGCGGATTCATTGGCATGAACGTATCGGTAAAAGCCAATGTGCGCACAGCCCAGGCAGCCACCCGGGGCATAGGCCCGGCGCTGGATGTGGCCTTCAGGGGTGGGGCTATTACCGGCATGCTGGTGGTGGGCCTGGGCTTGCTGGGGGTGACCGCGTTTTATTGGTTTTTGGTGGGCAACGGCAACTACAAACCCAGCGCATCGCTGGCTAATTTGCTGAACCCTTTGATTGGCTTTGCATTTGGTTCGTCACTGATTTCCATCTTTGCGCGGTTAGGCGGTGGCATCTTTACCAAGGGGGCCGACGTTGGGGCGGACTTGGTAGGCAAGGTTGAAGCCGGCATACCCGAAGACGACCCACGCAACCCCGCTGTGATTGCCGACAACGTGGGCGACAACGTGGGCGACTGCGCTGGCATGGCCGCTGACTTGTTTGAAACCTATGCCGTGACCCTGATCGCCACCATGGTGCTGGGTGCGCTACTGGTCACGGCAGCGCCCTTGAACGCTGTGGTGTACCCACTGGCCTTGGGTGCTGTGTCGATTGTGGCGTCGATCGTGGGATGTTTTTTTGTCAAGGCCACACCGGGCATGCGCAATGTGATGCCAGCGCTGTACAAGGGGCTGGCGATTGCAGGGGTGCTCTCGCTGGTGGCGTTTTACTTTGTCACGGTATGGGTCATGCCAGACAACGCTATTGCCACCACTGGCAGCCAATGGCGCTTGTTTGGTGCCTGCACGGTGGGGCTGGTGTTGACGGCTGCTTTGGTGTGGATCACCGAGTTTTATACAGGCACGCAATACAGCCCTGTGCAACACATTGCGCAAGCCTCTACCACCGGGCACGGCACCAACATCATTGCGGGTTTGGGGGTGTCGATGCGCTCCACCGCATGGCCCGTGCTGTTTGTGTGCGCTGCCATTTTGCTGGCCTACCAATTGGCGGGGCTGTACGGCATAGCAATTGCGGCCATGTCTATGCTGAGCATGGCGGGCATTGTGGTGGCCTTGGATGCCTATGGCCCCATTACCGACAACGCGGGTGGCATTGCAGAAATGGCCGAGCTACCGAGCAGCGTGCGCGACATCACCGACCCGCTGGACGCTGTGGGCAACACCACCAAGGCGGTCACCAAAGGCTATGCCATTGGCTCGGCAGGCTTGGCGGCATTGGTGCTGTTTGCCGACTACACCCACAAGCTGGAAAGCCAGGGCATGAACATTCGGTTTGACCTAAGCGACCCGCTGGTGATTGTGGGCCTGTTCATTGGTGGGCTGATTCCCTACCTGTTTGGCGCCATGGCCATGGAGGCCGTGGGCCGCGCGGCAGGGGCCGTGGTGGTGGAGGTACGTCGCCAATTTGCCACCATCCCCGGCATCATGGACGGCACAGGCAAGCCCGAGTACGGCAAGGCGGTGGACATGCTGACCAGCGCAGCCATCAAAGAAATGATCATCCCCAGCCTGCTGCCCGTGGTGGTGCCCATTGCAGTAGGCCTGCTGCTGGGCCCCAAAGCCTTGGGCGGTTTGCTCATGGGCACCATCATCACCGGCTTGTTTGTGGCCATCAGCATGTGCACCGGCGGTGGCGCGTGGGACAACGCCAAAAAATACATTGAAGACGGCCACCATGGCGGCAAGGGCAGCGAAGCGCACAAAGCCGCTGTCACCGGCGATACCGTAGGCGACCCCTACAAAGACACTGCGGGCCCCGCCATCAACCCGCTGATCAAAATCATCAACATCGTTGCGCTGTTGATCGTGCCCCTGGTAGTCAAGCTGCATGGGGGCTAAAACCAGTCTTTAGGCTTACACCCAGCTTGCGGCGCTCACGACAGATAAGGGAATGAGGCGCAAAGCAGGCCAGCGGCCTGCGCTTGCCGCAAAATGTGCCAATGCACACTTTTATTTGTCATGGCTGAACGCGTCATACCCTTGGTAGACCAGCGCGTGGGTAGCTTGCCCCCGCCGCTGCTGGCATCGCCCAGCCCACCCAACGGACAGTTGTTAGATGCGCTGGGGCGCCCACTGAGGGACTTGCGCATCAGCGTGACAGACCGCTGCAACTTTCGCTGCAGCTACTGCATGCCCAAAGAAGTCTTTGACAAAGACTACCCCTACCTGCCCCACAGCGCCCTACTGAGCTTTGAAGAAATCACGCGCCTGGCAAAAGTGTTTTTAGCCCACGGTGTACAAAAAATACGCCTCACAGGTGGCGAGCCCTTGCTACGCAAAAACCTCGAAGCCCTGGTGGCACAACTGGCCGCACTGCGCACCACCAACGGCACTGCGCCCGACCTGACTCTGACCACCAACGGCGCTTTGCTGGCCCGCAAGGCACAGGCCTTAAAAGATGCCGGTCTACGCCGCATTACTGTCAGCTTGGACGGGCTGGACGACGCCGTTTTCAGGCGCATGAACGATGTGGATTTTCCGGTGGCGCAAGTGCTGGAAGGCATTGCTGCAGCGCAGGCGGTAGGGTTTGAATCCATCAAGGTCAACATGGTGGTCAAGCGCGGCACCAACGACCACGAAGCGCTGCCCATGGCGCAGCACTTCAAGGGCAGTGGCATTGCCCTGCGTTTTATTGAATACATGGACGTTGGCGCCACCAACGGCTGGCGCATGGACGAAGTGCTGCCTTCGGCCCAGCTTTTGGCCCATTTGCAAAGCCATATGCCTTTGGTGCCCTTGCCTGCCAATACCGTAGGCGAAACCGCCCAGCGCTGGGGCCATGCCAATTCCCAGGGGCAGCACGAGGCCGCATGGGGCGAGCTGGGTTTTATCAGCAGCGTGACCCAGGCCTTTTGCCACGACTGCAACCGCGCACGCCTGTCTACCGAAGGGCAAATGTACCTGTGCCTGTTTGCCAGCCAAGGCTGGGATTTGCGCAGCCTGCTGCGCGGTGGCGCCAACGACGAGCAATTGGCCCATGCCATTGCCGCGATATGGCAAGGCCGAAGCGACCGCTACTCTGCACTGCGCAGCCAAATGGCAGCAGACACCACCTCAGGCGTGCGGCGCGTTGAGATGAGCTACATAGGCGGCTAAAGAGCCGACTAACAACCACCCGCAGCAGCCCCTTACTTCACACATTGCACATGATCACCACAGACGACATCACCGGTTTGGTACTGGCAGGCGGACGCGGCAGCCGCATGGGCGGGGTCGATAAAGGCCTGCAAAACTTCAAAGGCATGCCACTGGCGCTGCACACCTTGATGCGGCTGCAAATGCAGGTGGGCACCGTCATGGTCAACGCCAACCGCAACTTGGCGGCATATGAATCGTTTGGCGCACCCGTATGGCCCGATGTGTTGAGCGACTACGCAGGCCCGCTGGCAGGCTTCTTAACGGGGCTGGAGCGTTGCGAAACGCCCTGGCTGTTGACCGTGCCATGCGACACGCCCTTGTTTCCGCTGGACTTAGCGCAGCGGCTGGCCGATGCTGCCCACAACGACAATGCCGACATTGCCATGGCAGCCGCACCCGAAACCGACAGCCAAGGCCACACCCGCGTGCGCCCACAACCTGTGTTTTGCCTGATGCGCGTGGACTTGCTAGAAAGCCTGGTGGCATTTACCCAGGCGGGTGGCCGCAAAATTGACGCCTGGACTGCCCAGCACCGCTGCGCCAACGTGGCTTTTGACCTGCCGGGCGACGACCCACGCGCTTTTTGCAACGCCAACACCCTGGCCGAACTGCAAGCCCTGCAAAACACACCATGACCACCGCCACGCCCCCCACCCTTGCCGAGATTGCGGCACGCCTTCAAGGCTACGACCCGCAGGCCCTGCGCATTGCCGACGCACAGGCCTTTTTGCTGCAACTGGCACAACCCATCACACCAACCCAGACCCTGCCCCTGCGTGAAGCCCTGGGGCGCGTGCTGGCGCACGATGTGGTCTCGCCTATTGATGTGCCACCCCACGACAACTCGGCCATGGACGGCTACGCCTTCCATGGGGCGCAATTGCAAGCTGGGCAGGCTTTGCGCTTGCAAGTGGTGGGCACCGCATTGGCAGGCGCGGCCTGGGTGGGCAATGTGCAGCCAGGGCAATGCGTCAAGATCATGACGGGCGCCGTCATGCCCCAAGGGCTGGACACCGTGGTGCCGCAAGAGCTGACCACACCAGACGGCGATGGCATTTGCATTGCACCCGACACCCTGCGCGCAGGCGACAACCGCCGCCTGCGCGGCGAAGACCTGGAGCAAGGCCGGGTGGCACTGCCGCAAGGCAGCCTGTTAACCCCCGCAGCCTTGGGCCTGCTGGCCAGCCTGGGGCAACCCACAGTGACCGTGCTGCGGCGCTTGCGGGTGGCGTATTTCTCTACCGGTGACGAAATCTTGAGCCTGGGCGACGCCCCCCGCGAAGGCGCGGTGTACGACAGCAACCGCTACACCGTCATGGGCATGCTGGCACGCCTGGGGGTAGACATGGTGGACCTGGGCGTGGTGCGCGATGATCCCGCATTGCTACAAGCCGCTTTTGCAGAGGCCGCAAGCCAGGCAGACGTAGTGATTACCAGCGGGGGCGTCAGCGTTGGCGAAGCCGACCACACCCGCGCCCTGATGAAGCAACTGGGCGACGTTGCCTTTTGGCGCATCGCCATGCGCCCAGGCCGCCCTATGGCCGTGGGAAGGCTGCAAAAACACCAATTTAAAGCAAAAATAGGCTCCAGCCTTAGTAATTCAAGCACTATTAGCTATCAAAATAATAGTGAATCAGACACTACAGAAACCTTGCTGCTAGGCCTGCCCGGCAACCCGGTAGCCGTCATGGTGACGTTTTTGGCCCTGGTGCGCCCCACTTTGCTGCGCATGATGGGTTGCACCCACCCTGCACCGCCCCTGCTTCGCGCCCGCAGCACTGAAAACATGGGCAAAAAACCAGGCCGCACCGAATACCAGCGCGGCTGGGTCAGCACCGCAGCCGACGGCAGCCTGCAAGTGCGCACCACGGGCAACCAAGGCTCTGGCGTTTTAAGCTCGATGGTGCAGGCCAATGGCTTGGTGGTGCTGCACCATGACCAAGGCTCGGTTGCCGTGGGCGACATGGTGGATGTGATGATGTTTGATGGAGCCATCTGATGGCCTACGCAGCTTTGCACCTTGCCACACCGCCTACCCGTGAAACTGTTGATGCGCTGCCAGGCACGACGCTGCTGGAGTTTGGCGCCCCTTGGTGCAGCCACTGCATTGCAGCCCAGGGGTTTATTGAGCAAGCACTGCAATCACACCCCAAGGTGCAGCACCTCAAAATTGAAGACGGCAAAGGCCAAGCTCTGGGCCGCAGCTACCGGGTCAAACTATGGCCCACCTTGGTGGTCTTGCGCCAGGGCCAAGAGGTGGCCCGCACCGTGCGGCCCCAAACCGTGGCGCAGATCATGGACGCGATTGCAGCTGCCGACGCCCCAGCCCAGACCTAAGCCGGGTGGTTTAAGCCGGGTGGTGCGTGGGTTCTTCTACCGCCGCGGCGGTAATCGCACCGGGCACGGTTTTGCGGGCCAACAGGGTGTACATCACAGGCACCACAAACACGGTCAGCAGGGTGCCCAAGGTCATCCCCCCCACAATCACCCAGCCAATTTGCGTGCGGGTTTCTGCACCCGCGCCAGACGCCAATGCCAAGGGCACAGCACCCAGCACCATAGCCCCGGTGGTCATCAAAATAGGGCGCAGGCGCTGGGCCGATGCTTTGACGAGCGCGTCCACCATCTCCATGCCCTGTTCGCGCAACTGGTTGGTGAACTCCACAATCAAAATGCCGTGCTTGGTAATCAAGCCCACCAGGGTAATCAAGCCGATTTGCGAATACACATTGAGCGAGCCCCCGCTCCACTTGAGTGCCAGCAAAGCCCCAATCATCGACAAAGGCACCGACACCATGATGACCAGTGGGTCGATAAAGCTTTCAAACTGCGCGGCCAGTACCAAAAAGATAAACACCAGCGCCAACACAAACACCAAGCCCAGCGCACCTTGCGAGCTTTTGAACTCGCGCGAAATGCCATTGAGCTCTGTGGTGTATCCGGGCTTGAGCACTTTGGCTGCAGTGGCATCCATAAACGCCAAGGCTTCGCCCAAAGAGTAATCAGGCGACAAATTGGCCGTGATGGTGGCCGAGCGGCGCTGACCAAAGTGGTTGAGTTCGCGGGGGCTCACGCTTTCAGTGACCGTGACCAAACTGGACAGAGGAATCATGGCGTCGTTACGGCCCCGCACGTAAATGCTGTCAATGTCCTCGGGCGTGCTGCGGCCTGTGGCCTGGGTTTGCACAATCACGTCGTACTGCTCTGCGTCGCGCTTGTAACGCGTCACGGTGCGGCCACCCAGCATGGTTTCAATGGCGCGTGCCACCACATCAACGTCCACACCCAAATCGGTTGCGCGCTCGCGGTTCACATCAATGCGCAGCTCGGGCTTGTTCAGTCGCAAGTCCACATCGGGCGAGACAATGCCGGGGTTCTTGGCCATCTCTGCCACGATCTCATTGACCGTGGCGCTCAGGTTTTCGTAACTGTCAGAGGTTTGGATCACGTAGTTGAGCGGCCTTGAGCGAAAGCCCTGGCCCAGCGATGCGGGTGTGATGGGAAACGCACTTACACCGGGCAGGCTGGACAAGCGCGACTGCATTTCGCGGGCCAGCTCCAGTGTGGTGCGGTCGCGCTTTTCCCAATCTACGGTGCGGTAAATGACGCTGCCTTGTGTGACGGTAGGGTTGCCGATGTTGGCGTAGATGCGATCAAACTCTGGGTAGTCGCGGCCAATTTTCTCAAGCTCACGGGCGTAGCGGTCGGTGTAGTCAATGGTGGCACCATCAGGTGCGTTGACGTTGGCCAAAACAGTACCCCGGTCTTCCAAGGGCGAGAGTTCTTGTCGCATGGTGGGGTACACCAGCACCAGCGCAACACCACTGATAGCCATCACGCCAACTACCAGCCAGCGGGCTTGCAGCACCGCACTGCGCCGGGCCGTCAGCAACCAACGCAGCAGTGCGCCATAGCCGTCAGACATGCGCGTCAACCAGCGCTCCATAAAACGGTCAAACCGCCCGGGCTTGGGGTTGTGCTTGAGCAGCAGCGAACACATCATGGGCGACAAGGTAAGCGCCACAAAGCCCGACACCACCACCGCGCCCGCCAGCGCCAGTGCAAACTCCATGAACAGACGGCCCGTGCGCCCTGGGGTAAAGGCCAGAGGCGCGTACACAGCCACCAGCGTTAGCGTCATGGCCACAATGGCAAAACCGATTTCGCGGGCCCCTTTGATGGCGGCAGAAAACGGCTCCATGCCGTCTTCAATGTGCCGGTAAACGTTCTCCAGCATCACAATCGCGTCATCCACCACCAAACCAATGGCCAGCACCAGCGCAAGCAGGGTCAGGGTATTGATGGAAAAACCCGCAAGCGACATCAAAGCGAAACTGCCCACCAAACTGACCGGAATGGTGATGATGGGAATGATGGACGCACGCAAGGTGCGCAAAAACACAAAAATCACCAGCGCCACCAGCACCACCGCCTCTGCAATGGTGGTGTAGACGCTTTTGACGGAGCGGTCGATAAAAAGCGAGTTGTCGTTGGCAATGTCCACAGACACATCGGGCGGTAAATCTGCCCGCAATTGCGGCAGCATGGCACGAACGCCTTGCGACAGCTCCAGCGGGTTGGCCGTGGCCTGGCGGATGATGCCCAGCGACACCGCATCGCGGCCATTAAGGCGTACGCGGCTGCGGTCGGTGGCGGCGCTTTCTTCTACGCGCGCCACATCGCGCATGCGCACCGGAAATCCGTTAACGGTGCGTATGGTGATGTCTGCAAACTGCGCCACTGTGGCCAAGTCGGTTCGTGATGTCACACTGAACTCGCGCTGCTGGGATTCAATGCGCCCTGCTGGCAGCTCGAGGTTGTTGCGGCGCACAGCATCTTCCACATCTTGGGTGGTCAGCTTGTAGGCCGCCATGCGCTGCGGGTCCAGCCAAATGCGCATGGCGTATTTGCGCTCGCCATAAATAGGCACATCGGCCACGCCCGTGACGGTTTGCAGGCGCGGCTTGGCAACGCGGTTGAGGAGCTCGTTGATCTCCAGGGGTGATCTAGTATCGCTGCTAAAGGCCAGCCACATCACGGGCGAAGCATCGGCCTCGACCTTGGCGATCACGGGCTCGTCTACTGCATCGGGCAAACGGTTGCGCACACGGGCGGTGCGATCACGCACCTCGGCAGCGGCGGTGTCAGCGTCTTTCTCAAGCCTAAAACGCACACTGATCTGGCTTTGCTCGGCGCGGCTGATCGAGGTAATGACATCTACGGCATCAATGCCCGCAATCGAGTCCTCAAGGGGTTTGGTCACTTGCGACTCAATCACCTCGGCAGAGGCCCCGGCATAACGCACGCTGACGGTCACCACGGGCTCGTCAATCTTGGGGTACTCGCGCACCGTCAGGCGGGTAAAGCTGACGGCACCAATCAGCACAATCAGCAAAGACAGCACCGTGGCAAACACGGGGCGGCGGATGGAGAGTTCTGCTAGCTGCATTTGCGATTTTTGTGGGCTTTAACAGCCGTTACGTGGGTGTGCGAGAGCGCACGGCAGCAGGCCGCTGCGCGGATGCCAAGCAGGGGTTACCTGCCTCGACTTGCGGTGCACTGACCAACAAAGCAGTCGGTGCCGCTGCGGCTGGTGCTGAAGACGCAGGAGGCAATGGCGCAGCAGGGGCTGCCCCACCCTGCGCAGGGCTTGCGGCGTCGGGCTGGCCCAAGGTCACGACCTTTACAGGAGTTCCATCGCGCCGTATGCGCTGCTGGCCTGCTGTCACAACCACATCGCTGGGGGCAAGGCCAGTCAGTACTTCCACAAAACCAGCACCACGCAAGCCCAGGGTGACATCGGCACGCGCCGTCACTTGGCTCGCCGGCTCTTTGCCGGGCACTATCTTCAGCACATAAGCTCCATCGCCTTGCGGCACGATGGCTTCTTCAGGCACTACCAATGCGTTTTCGCGCTGGGCAAACACGGCGGTCACGCGGGCAAACATGCCGGGGCGCAGCGTGAGCTTGCGGTTGTCGATACAGGCACGCACCGCTACAGACCGACCATCGGCATCGATTTGGGGGTTGATGGCCTGCACTACAGCGGCAAATTGCTCACCGGGCACGGCATCCAGTGCAACGCGGGCCACTTGGCCGGGTTTGATGCGGGCCTGCACGCGCTCGGGCAAACGAAAGTCCAGCAACATCACGTCAAGGTCTTCAATGTTGACAATGTCTGCGCCGTCTTTAAGGTACTCGCCCACATTCACACTGCGAATGCCTGCAACACCATCAAACGGCGCCACGATGCGCAAGCGCTGCGCGGTGGCTTGCGCCAAAGACAACTTGGCTTGGGCTACTTGCAGGGCCGCAGCGCTTTCATCTACCGACCTTTGGCTGATAAAACCTTGCGCTACTAACTCTTGGTTGCGCTTATGGTTGGCCTGGGCAATCGACAACTCGGCCACGCTTTGCTGCACCTGTGCCTGGGCCAATTGGTCGTCCAGTTGCGCCATGACCTGACCGCGCCGAACACGCTCACCGTCACGAAAGTTCAGCTGCGTGACCCGGCCACTGACCTCAGGGCGCAAGGTCACGCTTTGGCGCGAACGCAAACTGCCCACCGCTTGCACCTCATCGGCCAAGCGGGTCACACGCACGGAGGTTGCCTCTACTGTTACAGGCTGATTGTTGCCACCGGCTGGACCTGCACCCCGGGCGGGTGCCACAGCAGCACTGGGGTTACCAGGCTTGGCTGGCGCTTTTTGCAACCACCATGCGGCGCCCGAAGCTACTGCAATGCCTGCACTGGCGACCACGATGTAAAAAACTTTGGATGCCATGGGCTTTTAAAACCAACAAGGGAAATCGATTGAGACAATCAATGTAGCAGCCAAGCGAGCAAAGCGCGGCGTTACAGGGCTATACCTGAGGGGTATCAACGGTAGTTTTACATGGGCTTTACACAGCTACGCTACAGCATTCCTACAAGGAATACGGTGCTGAAGCCATGCAGAATTTGATCTGCTTTAAGACCTGAGCGCCTGCTCAACGCCTTTGTTGGCCAATGCATCTGCCCGCTCGTTGCCAGGGTCGCCAGAGTGACCTTTGACCCAGCGCCAATCAATCTGGTGGCTACCTTGGTAAACCAAAGCATCTAGGCGCTGCCACAGCTCGGCGTTTTTAACGGGCTGGCGAGAAGCGGTACGCCAGCCTTTGGCCTTCCAGCCGTGAATCCATTCGGTGATGCCTTTGCGCACGTATTCACTGTCTAGGTACAGCGTGACAGCACATGGGCGCTTTAGGGCCGAAAGTGCCTCAATCACCGCCAGCAGTTCCATACGGTTGTTGGTGGTGCCAAGTTCGCCACCAAACAGTTCTTTTTCTAGGGCACCTGAACGCATAAGCACGCCCCAACCTCCAGGGCCAGGATTGCCTTTGCAAGCACCATCGGTATAGATCACCACCTCATTCACTGTTTTTTCCTTGTGCCGAAGCCGCCTGACGGCCCGTACGGTTGGTGGCGGCCACAGCGGCACCGGCACGCTTTTTGGCGGTACGCCATGCAGGCTCTAGCAAACGCATTCCGTGCACACGCTTGGTGGCCACCACAAAATAAGAGGCTCCGAGTATCGGCCACCAATGGGCTCCCAGCGAATCCATCCAGCCAAACCTTTCTAACCATTGGCTGCTGCGCACGGCGGGTCTGTAGCACCCAAAACGAGACGACTCCACCTCAAAAGACAGCAGGCGCAACCAGTCGCGCAGCCGGTGGTAAGCAATAAATTCACCAACATCCGGAAGATATAAATCACCAAAACCCATGCGCTGGTAGCAGCGGGCACGCCATTGGCACATGCCCCACAAACTGATGGGGTTCAGCCCCGCGATCACCACCCGCCCTTCGGGCATCAACACCCGATGCACCTCTCGCAACGCAGCATGCGGGTCGGCGCTAAGCTCCAGCGTGTGCGGCAGCAGCACCAAGTCCAGGCTGGCATCCTCAAAAGGCAAAGCGGCTGATTCGGTGAGCAAGGCCACTGCGCGGGGTGCAGGTTCTGCCGCATGCATGGGCAAATCGCTAGGGGCCAAAGCAAGCCACTGATGTGGCATACGATTGGTGCGCAAACCATCGACCCAAGGCATACCCATTTGCAAGCTGTGGTAGCCAAAGACATCGGCTACAGCCTCATCAAACTGCGATTGCTCCCAGGCTAAGAGGTAGCGCCCAGGAGGAGACTCCAGCCACTGGTGCAAACCTATAATCGAATGGCTCATGAACTTGTTGCCGCTGCCTGCTTTTGAGGACAATTACGTCTGGTTATTACACGATGGGAACGGCCACGCCTTGGTGGTTGACCCCGGAGACCCCGCCCCCGTGCAGCAGGCCATGCAGACCCTTGGTGTGCAACTTGAGGGCATTCTAGTCACACACCACCATGCAGACCACACCGGGGGCATTGCTGTTTTGCACCAAGACACCGGCGCGCCTGTGTATGGCCCCAGGGCTGAATCCATTGCTGGTCTTACACAACCCCTGCAAGGTGGCGATACCTTAGAGATATTGGGAACCCACTTTGAAGTGATTGATGTGCCGGGGCACACCCTTGGACACATTGCGTTCTACTCCCCCAATGCAGACGGCGGGCCTTTGCTGTTTTGTGGTGACACGCTTTTTTCGGCGGGTTGTGGGCGTCTGTTTGAAGGTACGCCCGCACAAATGCTGCAATCGCTTGAAACCTTGGCCAACCTGCCCGGCCACACCCGTGTGTGCTGCGCACACGAATACACCCTGAGCAACTTGAAATTTGCAGCCGCAGTGGAACCAGACAACGCTGATCTGCTCCATCACACCGCTTGGTGCATGCAAGTGCGCCAGCAAAGGCTGCCCACACTGCCCACTTCCATTCAATTAGAAAACGCCATCAACCCCTTTTTGCGCGCCAAGCTCCCACAAGTGTCTGCTGCAGCCAAAAAATTTGCCCCCACGATTGACCCTCATGACGCATTGGCTGTTTGGACAACACTGCGGCTTTGGAAGAACGAATTCAAATGAAACTGATTACCCTTGCCTGCTTGTCAGGCTTGCTATGGCTCACGGGCTGCGCCAACTTTGGCCCTTCCACTGGCACAACAGACACAGCATCCACAAGCAACGTCCCTGTCAAACAGCCAACTCAGGCAGCGCACGTTCCGATCATTCCGAGTGGCCCTCTCAGCCCCATCGCATCCACTGAGGCCAGCGGAGAGGATGTAGCCACCTTACAGGCCCCCGCAGACCTGTGGGACCGCATCCGCCGTGGATTTGCCATGCCTGACTTACAACATGATTTGGTGCAAGACAGAGAGCGCTGGTATGCCTCCCGACCTGATTACATAGAACGCATGACAGGGCGCTCTAGCAAATATCTCTTCCATATTGTTGAGGAGCTGGAGCGGCGCAATATGCCCACCGAATTGGCGCTGCTGCCCTACATAGAAAGCGCCTTCAACCCACAGGCGGTATCCAGTGCGCGTGCCGCAGGCATGTGGCAATTTATGCCTGCTACAGGTACTTACTTTGACCTCAAGCAAAACGCCTTTCGCGATGATCGGCGCGATGTTTTGGCATCGACCCGCGCAGCGTTGGATTACCTGCAAAAACTCTACGGCATGTTTGGTGACTGGCACTTGGCACTTGCCGCTTACAACTGGGGAGAAGGCAGCGTAGGCCGTGCCATTGCGCGCAACCAAAAAGCGGGCTTGCCCACAGGCTACACCGACCTGAACATGCCCGCAGAGACTCGGCTGTATGTTCCCAAATTACAAGCCGTTAAAAACATTGTGGCCAAGCCAGATGCCTTCAATGTGGAACTGCCGCTGATTGAAAACCACCCCTACTTTCAGTCGGTGACCATAGAGCACGACATTGATGTAGCTTTGGTTGCGAGCTTGGCAGGTATCAAAGAAGCTGACTTTAGAGCACTGAACCCATCATTTAACCGGCCTGTGATTTTGGCAGCCGGCACACCCCAAATTTTGCTCCCCTGGGACAACGCTAAAGTTTTTCAGCGCAATCTTGAGGCCCATAAAAAAGGCCAATACGCCAGTTGGACTGTATGGGCCGTACCCAGCACCATGGGTGCGGCTGAGGCCGCCAAGCGCGTAGGCATGACAGAGTCTGAGCTGCGCAGCGTTAATAATATTCCCCCGCGCATGCTCATCAAGGCAGGTTCTGCACTCATGGTGCCTAGGTCGGGTGCCATGCAGGCCAATGTGTCATCGCATTTGGCAGATAACGGACAGTTGTCTTTAACGCCCGAGATCGTCACCAAACGCACCACTATCAAAGCGCGCAAAGGAGACACTGTTGCCAGCTTGGCTAAACGACACCGTGTCAGTGCCGCCAGCATTGCCGACTGGAACGACGTCAAAGTCAATGCTGCATTCAAAGCAGGCCAACAGGTAGTGCTGCACCTGCCTGTTCGCGCCACACGTGCTCAGCGCAACACCGCACGCACGCATAAAAGCGTTGCCAGCTCCAGCAGAAAACAAGTCACTACCGCAAGCCGTGGCGGCACTCCATCCAGAGTCAAACGCCGTTAACGCCTAAGCATGCATTTGGCGCAGATGGATGCCCGTTAGATCCTGACCACATGCATGCCCAACAGTCCCAACACACCCACAGCGATCAAATAAGCAGCCACGATCACGGTCAACAACCGAGGCACCATCAAAATCAAAATTCCAGCAATGAGAGCGGCCAATGGGCCAATGCTAAGGGTCATAGTTTGTGCTCCATCAGTTAAAAATACGGTTAATCAGCTTGGGGCTTACTGTGTTAAAGACTTGCTTACTAAAATTAAAGACTACTGGTGGCAGTCCATGCCACCAGAGAGTTATTAGCGCCGATCCACCACCGCATGGGCGATGGTGCCTAAATCGACGTATTCCAGCTCGCTGCCTATGGGTACGCCTCTGGCTAGGCGTGTGACGTAAAGCCCTCGGGCTTTGAGGGCCTCGCTCAGGATGTGCGCCGTGGCCTCGCCTTCGGCATTGAAGTTGGTGGCAATGATGACCTCTTGCACAACGCCATCGGTCGCACGGGCCATCAGCTTGTGCATACCGATTTCTTTGGGGCCGATACCGTCAAGCGGGCTTAAGCGCCCCATCAGAACAAAGTAAAGGCCCTTAAACACCCCTGTACGTTCTAGGGCAGATTGGTCAGCAGGCGTTTCAACCACGCACAGTCGCGTTGCATCGCGCTCGGGGTCTAGGCAAGTGCTGCACACGGCTGCCTCAGTAAAGGTGTGGCACCTTTCACAGTGCCGCACCTGCGCTGTGGCCTCTTGCAATGCACGCGCTAACAATTGCATGCCCTCACGGTCATGCTGCAGCATGGTGTAAGCCATGCGCGAGGCAGACTTGACCCCGACACCCGGCAGCCTGCGCAGTGCTTGGATCAGGGCTTCAAGCGTGTTGGCAGTGGTCATGGCTGTGGGTGGGATGAAAGGCAAACTGAGCGCAGGAACTGAAACGTACCTTGATTACCCGAGGGTTTCGCGCTTCGCCCAACGCCGCAGATCGCCTGCGCAGTAGCCCTCATCAGAAAGGGAACTTCATGCCGCCGGGAAGGCCTGGCATGCCTGCGGTGATCTTGCCCATCTTCTCCGCAGAGGTCTCTTCGGCCTTGCGCACGGCTGCATTAAAAGCAGCAGCCACCAAGTCTTCGAGCATGTCTTTGTCTTCCGCAAGCAAGCTGGGGTCGATGGTGATGCGTTTGACGTCGTGTTTGCAAGTCATGACCACCTTGACGAGGCCAGCGCCTGCCTCGGCTTCTACCTCTACCAAGCCCAGCTCGTCCTGGGCTTTTTTGAGGTTGTCTTGCATGGTTTGGGCTTGCTTCATCAGGCCGGCGAGTTGTCCTTTGTTGAACATGGCAAAAGTCCTTGGTTGGTTCAAATACAAAAAAATCAGACTGGCTTGATGCTACCGGGCACTATTTTGGCGCCGAAGTCGCGCAGCAAAGTCTGTACATAGGGGTCGTTCATGACGATGGCCTCGGCCTGCTGTTGGCGTTGGGCAGCAGCGGCGGCGTTGCGTCGCGCGGGGGTGTCTACCACCACGCCCAGCTCTACGCTGATCTGTTTGGCATGGCCTGCAACCTCCAGGGCCGCGCGCAAGCGCTCGCGCGTGTTGGGCTGGTTGAGCGATTCGCGCTCAATGCGCAGCAACCAGTGGTCACCATCGCGGGCTACCAGTTGCGATTGCAAGGCCAGCTCGCGCACCAGGGCGGTAATGGCGTCTTGGGCAATCAATTGCTGCACGGTGGCGTGCCACAGGGTGCCTTCTTCGGTGGGCGTAAAACGCGCTGTGGCAGCAGATTCACTCGTAGAACCAGCGCTTGCAGGCGGCCGGGCCTGTAGGCGTTCACTAGGCTCGGTGGCATGCCGTACAGGAATTGCTACTATTTTTGTAGCTACTGATGCTTGATTATCTGAGGCTGATTGGCTATTTGACTCAAAATCAGTCGCCAAAGGGGTCTGTGATGCCTGTGATGCTGCCTCAGAGGGTGCGTGAGGCGGACCATCCCAAGGAGGGCATGCATCTGGCGCAATAACAGGCTCTGCTTGGTGGGGTGGAGCAACCTTAGCAGTTGCGGCTATAGATGCGGGCGAAGACGCGGCTGCCGGTTCGGGCACCGCAGCGCAGGGCATAAGAGGTGTCGGGGCAGGTGCAGGCGCTGCAACGGAAGGCGCACGCGCTGGTGCAAGCTGGGCTGAGGCCGGCCTGCCCGGTTGAGACTCAGGTGATTTCAGTGTTTTTTTTTCAGCCGAATCTGCGCCAGAACTCGCAGGGGCCGCCTTAAAAGCCAGCAGGCGCAGCAGCACCATGGTCAGGGCGGCGTATTCATCTGGGGCCAGGCCTAGCTCGGCACGGCCATGCAGGCACATGCTGTAGAGCAATTGGGTTTCGTCCGCTGGCATCAGGGTTGCCAGGCGGGCGGTGTCGGCCGCGTCGGGGTCTAGTGCATCGGGCTGGCTGGCAAGACTTGGAACAGCTTGGAGCACCGCCATGCGTTGCAGCACGGTGCTCATTTCTTCCAAGGTAGCGGCAGCAGACAGGCCGTGGGTGCGTAGGGTTTCGGTGGTGTCCACCACCGTTTTGCCGTCACCCTGTGCCAGGGCCTCGATGATGCGCAGCACATACGAGCGGTCTACGCTGCCCAGCATTTGTCGCACGGTGGCCTCTTGCAACTGGCCGCTGCCAAAGGCAATGGCCTGGTCGGTGAGCGACAGCGCATCGCGCATGGAGCCACGTGCCGCACGGGCCAGCAGGCGCAGGGCTTGGGGGTCTGCAGGCACGGCCTCTGCGGCCAGCACTTGCGTGAGGTGGGCCAGCACCGTGTCGGGTGCCATCGGCCGCAAGTTGAACTGGAGGCAGCGGCTTAAAACGGTGACCGGCACTTTTTGCGGGTCGGTTGTGGCCAGCACAAACTTGAGGTATTCGGGCGGCTCTTCCAGGGTCTTGAGCATGGCGTTAAACGCCGTGTTGGTCAGCATGTGCACTTCGTCGATCATGAAGACCTTAAAGCGCCCCTGCACCGGCTTGTAAACCGCCTGCTCTAGCAGCGCCTGCACTTCATCCACCCCACGGTTGGAGGCGGCATCCAGCTCGGTGTAGTCCACAAAACGGCCACTGTCGATGTCGGTGCAGGCTTGGCACACGCCGCAAGGGGTAGCGGTAATGCCGCCCTGCCCGTCTGCCCCTTGGCAATTGAGCGACTTGGCCAAAATGCGCGATACCGTGGTTTTACCCACACCCCGTGTGCCGGTAAACAAATAGGCATGGTGCAGGCGCTGGGTGGTCAGCGCGTTGCTCAGGGCTTGAACCACATGCTCTTGCCCCACCATTTCGGCAAAGTGGCGGGGGCGGTATTTGCGGGCAAGCACAAGATAAGACATGCGGCGGATTCTACGGGCTTACGTTTGTGCAAGTGGCCTTAAGGATGTCCTGCATAACTCCCTGCGATCGGTGCCAGCACGGCCTCGGGCCATCCGCTGCGTTGCTTTTTTTGCCAATAGCTGGGCTATTGGCAAAAAAAGACGCCTTGCGGACTGTCCCGATCCGCACTACCACCGACTCGCGAGGGTTATGCAGGACATCCCTAAAGGCGGTGCTTAAGGGCAATGCGCCCGCCGCGCCAGCGTACAATGCGCGCTGGCGGGCCTCCCCGCATGGCAAAGCAGCCAACCGGGTCAGGTGGGGAACCAAGCAGCCCTAACTGTGGAGCCAGTGCCGGGGGTAAGGCTCGCCAACTTTGTTTTCAGCACGTGCGCCGCACGCTTCGCTGCCTCCCCCCCAATCGCAACATCTGGTTTTGATTGAAAAAATTCAATGAAAGCCGTCGCCAAACGCTATACATTTAATAGCACTAAGTGCTTGATTTACTATGGCAAAGCGCGTATTTGGCGCAAAACACCCTCTCCAGCACGCAATCCGGTGGCCCAACTGGCCGTTAGCAGGTAGCCGCCTGTGGGGGCCTCCCAATCCAGCATTTCGCCCGCACAAAACACGCCCGGCAGGTGCTGCAGCATCAGGTATTCGTCCAGGGCCTCGGCAGGCACGCCGCCTGCGGTGCTGATGGCCTCGTCGATGGGGCGGCAGTGGGCAACGGTAATGGGCAAGGCTTTGATGGCTGCCGCCAGTGCGGCGGGGTCGGCCAAGGTGGCTTTGGTCAGCTGCTCGTGCAAGATGGCGGTCTTGATGCCATCGAGCCCCAAGCGGCTTTTGAGGTGACTGGACAAAGAGCGGCTGCCGCGCGGGTGGCGCAGCTCTGCCAGCACCCGCTCTAGGCTGTGGTCGGGGAGCAAGTCCAGGGTGAATGTGGCACTGCCCTGGGCCTCAATGGTGTCGCGCAAATACTGGGCGGCGGCATAGATCAGGCTGCCTTCTACGCCTGTGGCGGTTGCCACAAACTCGCCTTTGCGGGCAAACACCTGGCCTTGCGGGCCCGTGCAGTGCAGTGCTACCGACTTGAAAGGCTGGCCCGCAAAACGGCTGGCAAAGTGGGGCGTCCAGCCGGGGGCAGGCACATCAAAACCGCAATTGGCGGGGCGCAGCGGGGCGACGGCTACGCCGCGCTCTTGCAACAGGGGCACCCATGCACCATCAGACCCCAAACGCGCCCAACTGGCACCCCCCAAGGCGAGCACCACCGCGCGGGCGTGCACAGTAACGGGGCCTGTGGGCGAGTCAAAACGCAAGGTGTGGGTGCTGGGGCTTGCATGGCCCTGCCCCGCATCGCCGCCCCAGCCCAACCAGCGATGGCGCATGTGCAATTGCACCCCTTGGCTGCGCAGGCGGTGCAGCCAGGCCCGCAGCAAAGGGGCAGCCTTCATGCCCACCGGAAACACCCGGCCCGATGTGCCTACAAAGGTTTCTATGCCCAAGGCCTGTGCCCAGGCACGTACCTCGGGGCCACCAAAACGATGCAGCATGGGGGCCAGCCAAGTCTGGCGCGCACCAAAGCGCGTAGCAAAGGGGGCTTCAGGTTCTGAATGCGTCAAGTTCAAGCCACCTCTGCCCGCCAATAGAAATTTGCGCCCTGCCGATGGCATGGCATCAAACACATGCACAGCCACCCCAGCCTGGGCAATGGTTTCCGCAGCCATCAAGCCCGCGGGGCCAGCGCCAATGACAGCAACGTCAAGCACCAATGGGGCCGTGCCAGCGGGATGGGGGGAATCAGAAAGCGGCATGCAAAACCTTGAAACAAAAAGCTAAAAAAGCGTGCCTTGAGGGCCTTCACTGCCCGCAAGCGCAGGCTTGGCTGGCTGTGATGGGGCTGAGGACGCTGCAGCAGCTTGGGCTGGCAAGCGCAGTAATCGGCCATCACCTGTCAAAAAAGCGGCATGCACCGTTTGGCCCGGTTGCGCCGCCTGCACCGCACTGCGGTAGCGCTGCAACTGGGCTTGCAAGGCAGGCTGCTGCTGGGGCTGTGAGGCACTTTTGTAGTCCAGCACCCACCAGCCTGCGTAAGGGCTTGCACCGTGGCAATGCACCAAGCGGTCTATGCGCAGGCTTTGGCCCTGGTGGCTCAAAGGGGCTTCGTTGATGGCCGTGTCGATATGCGTGGCGTCCCAAGCCCAAGCACCCTCCCCGGCCAAGATGTTTTGGGCCATGCGGGCGGCATGGGCGGCGGCATGGGGGGCAATGTTGAAGTCTCGCGCCAACTGCGCAATCCGCTCTGGCGGCCAGCCTTGAGCAGCAAAGGTGGCGGCATACAGGCCCGCCTGTTCCAGCAGTTGGTGCATGGCCTCGCCCATGCGGGACTCTGGGGTGCTCTGCGCGGCATGGTCAACGGCGATCTCTTCACGCACTGGATGTGCAGGCTCTGGTTGCCAAGCGGGCAGCTCAGCCAGCGTCACGGCATCCGGTTCAGCAGCTTGTGCGGGCTGCGTGCTGGGCGCTGCAGGTGCAGCAAACGCATCGGCTGCCAGCGGCTGCGCCTGTGCTTGCAAGCGGCACCACCAGCTGCGCGGGTCCGCGCCTTTGTCGGGCTGGCTGGCAGACAGCACCAGGGTGTGGCGCGCACGGGTCATGGCCACATACAGGGTGTTGATTTCTTCACGCTGGCGGGCTTGCTGCTCTGCCGCCAAAGCGCTGGCAATGCTGGGTGGTGGGCGGGTTTCACTGGCAACAAAGGCAAACAGGCGCGGCTGTGGCTGTGCGCCGGGCCAGTCCACCAGTACGCCCATGGTCTCGGCAGACTGGGGACGGGGGTGGGTGTCCAGCAGCAATACACAGTCGGCCTCCAAACCCTTTGCACCATGCACGGTCAGCAGGCGCACGGCAGCATCGTCCACCCGGCCTGGGGCACGCATGCCGCCTTGGCGCAAAGCACGTACCCAGGCATAGGGCGTCAGGTAGCGCCCGCCACCTTGCGCCAAAGCAGCTGCCAGCAATGCACGCAGGTTGCCCACCACAGCAGCACGGCGGGTGGCGGGGGCTGCGGCAGCAAAGCGGGCCAGCACATCGCCATGGGTGTAGATGGCGTGCAGGGCATCGTGCGGCGGCCATTGCTGCAACCATGCCTGGTATTGATCTAAAACAGGCGTTACCGCAATTCCATCGGCACTTTTTAGCTCTGTTTTTGATAGCAAATCAAACCAGCTCTCAAAGGCATGTGCCGGCTGGCGGCGCAACACCGCCAGCTGGGCCAGGGCCTCATCAGCCACGCCAAACAAGGGGGACTTCAGGGCGCGCGCCAAAGACAGGTTGTGGGTGGGCGAGACCAATGCATCCAGCAGTGCCACGATGTCTTGCACCTCGGGGGCATCGGCCAGGTCTGATTTTTCGGGCTGCACGCAAGGGATGTGCAGGGCACGCAAGGCGTCTTGCATCAGCGCCAGGCGCTGGCGTTTGCGGGCCAGCACCATGATGCGTTGCGCGGGCGTACCTTGCGCAATGCAGGCAGCCACCCATTGCGCAGCTTGGGCGGCTTCGCGCATGTGCAGGGTTTGCTCGGCTTCATGACGGGGCTGTGTCAGGCTGTCGCGCCAGGCAACGCTGGCGCTGGGGCCAGCATCAGACACAGCCTCCAACAAAGGCAGGCACAGCAAAGCACCGGCTGCGGTGGATTCTGTGGTGTGGCTGCGAAAGCCTTGGGTTTCGCGTTGCGCCTGGGCCTCTAGCAGCGTGTGGTTGACTGCGGCAATCACGCCCTGGGCATTGCGGTGGGTGTGGTCGCAGCTGAGCAGGTCGCCTTGCATGGCATCGCGTAAAAACTCTTGTGCGGCCACAAACACCTGGGGCTCGGCGCGGCGAAAGCGGTAAATGCTTTGCTTGGGGTCGCCCACAATAAAAACGCTGGGGGCACTGCCACCGCCCGCCCCTGCGTAGCCTGATAACCATGCGTGCAAGGCCTGCCATTGCAAGGGGTTGGTGTCCTGAAACTCATCGATGAGCAAGTGCCGTACACGCGCGTCCAGGCGCTCTTGCACCCAACCGCTAAGCACGGGGTCGTCCAGCAGCAACTGCGCGGTGCGCTCGATGTCGTTCATGTCCACCCAACCACGCTGGCGCTTGAGGTCGGCAAACACCCCGACCATGCAGCGCAGCAGGCGTGCCATGCGCTGCTGGTGCAAATACGCCTGGTGCTGGCGCTGTGCGGCGCACAGGCGTTGCAACTGGGGCTCGGCCTCTTGGGCGGCGGGGAACTTTTCTAAATGCGCAGTCAGGCGGTCTTCTTTGGCCACAAAAAAGGCATCGCGCAGCTGTTGCAAGCGCTCGTCGGCGTTGTGGCACACCATGGCGTCAATGATGGCTGCAGCAGCTTTTTGCGGGGTGGCTTTGCTTTGCGCACCCAGGTCTTTGGCCCACTCCAGGCAACGGCTCTGCAAAGGCTCACACAGCAAAGCATGGGCGGGGGTGGGCAGGCCCTGCAAATCAGGCCACAGGCTGGCAAAGTGGGGAATGGATGCATCCACCACGCCCGCAGCGTCTGCCAGTGCAAATTCCACCCGCTTGGCCAACCCGGCCTCCAGCGCTTTGTGGGTTTGGCTACGGCCATAGGCATGCACGCTGGCTTGGTAGTCAGCACGCAAATCAGCATTGGCAGCCACCGCCCGCAAAAAGGGGCGCCATACCGCTTGCACGGCCTGGGTATCGTCTTCCAGCAGCTCGTAGGGCATGGGCAGGCCCTGGGCCTGCAACACGGCTACCGGGGCAGTGCCCAGCAAAGCAGCAAACCAACTGTGAAAGGTGCGAATTTGCACAGGCCGCCCGCTGGCCAAGACCTGTTGGTACAAGCCTTGCAGGGCTGGGGCGTGCGCAGCAGCGGCATCAGGGGTCATGCCCCTGTGCACCAGTTCTTGCACCAATTGCGCTGGCGTTTGGTGGGCAAATTGCTGCAACCACTGGTGCAGGCGTTCGCGCATTTCACCAGCGGCTTTTTTGGTGAAGGTAATGGCCAGGATCTCGTGGGGCTGCGCCCCCGCCAGCAAAGCCCGCAACATGCGCGAAACCAGCATCCAGGTTTTACCAGCGCCCGCGCAGGCCTCTACCGCCACATTGCGGGCGGGGTCACAGGCTATGGCATAAAACCCTGAGCGGCTAACAGGCTGACCGTTGTGCTCGTAAGCGGCTTGGGTGGGTGGGGGCTGTGTCATGGCAAGGGTCAAGCCCAAAAGTCTTTGCGGCACAGGCCGCGGGCGGCGCAATGCTCGCACACGGAACCCTCGCCCAGGGCTGGCATGGGCGCACCGGCGGCAATTTGTGCAAAGTCGTGCTGTATGCCTTCTAGCAAGGCATCCCGCAGGGCCACGATGTCGGGTTGCTCAACGCTAGCGGTGTCGCCGCGTTCACCCACGTTCACGTAGGCAGCACGCAAATTATCGTGGTGCAGCAAAGCGGCATAAAAAGCCAGTTGGGTGTCTTCGGTGTCGTCTTTGATGCGCTGGCGTGTGCGCTGGATGTTCTCGGTTTTGTAGTCAATCACCATGACCGCACCAGGTGCCCCAGGTGCGGCGGCAGGCAAGCGGTCGATGCGGTCTATGGTGCCCACCAGCTCCAAGCTGTCCAAAGGCTGAGTGGCAGACAACTCTGCCTGTTCAAACCCGGCCCCTTGGGTCTCATGCTTGGCCAGCCAGTGCAAGTAGCCATCGCGCAGCACCGGCCAACTGGCCGCAAAGGGCAAAAAGTCGCTTTCATCTAAACCCAGCGCCTGCGAAGCCGCTTGCGCCGCTTCATCCATGCGCTGCACACGCTCTGACTCGGTATGCGCTGGGCGCTCCAACACATTCATGTGAAAGCCTTGCAGGACGGCGTGCAGCCAAGTGCCAAAGTCGCGCTTGCTCAACTCGCCATCGAGCTCATCCATCTCTTGCAGGCCCAACTGGCGCAGCGCAAAAAACCGGTAGGGGCAATGGCGTAAATCTGCATACGCACTGGACGACAAGCGCCGCACAGGCAAGGCCTGGCCTGTTGGTTGTGGCGGCTGTGTAGGGCTTGCAGGAATGCTGCGCGTGTGCAGCACCTCTGGCATAGGCCAAGGGGTACCTGCTTGCTGGGCTTGTAGTTGCAAGGCCAAAACCAAGGGGCTGGGGAGCAAGGGCTCCCCACCTTCATCACCTGTGCGCCACAGCAGATCGACGTACGGTGCGGACAAGGCATTGCGCCACGCAGCCCACTGGGCTGCGGCCAGGGTTTCGCGCTGGGGCAAGCCCCATGCCTCCCGCTGGGCACGGCTCCAAGCTCCAGGTGGCTCGGGTGACGCAGGCAACCTTTTTTCATCACAACCGGGCAATACCACTGCGGCAAAGGGGCGCGCTAGCAACTGTGACATCGGTAAAACCACCACAGCAGCATGCGCAGGGGCATCAGGGGTGTAGCGGGCCGCCTCCAGCACGTCTTTGGCCCAGCGGGTGAAATCCGAAAGCGACATGCGTCTGCCTGCGCCTTGCCATTGGTGCACATCGGCATGCAATACATCTTGCAGACGCAAGGCGCCCAATACGGCCGTACCTGCAGGGTCAGCCAATAAAGCGGGCCATTGCTCGGTATCCACCAACGCCTGGCGCAAAGCTGCAAGCCAGTCAGGCAAACTGCGCCCGGTTTGCAGGCTTTGCCGCCAAGCCTCAGCCTGGGCAATCAAGGCCTGGGCATCTATCGCTGGCACATCTATCACTGGCTTTTGTTGGGCAACCCATGCCAATACACGCTCCCAAGTTGGAAGGCCCGCAGTGCGCAAGGCACGCTCTAATGCGTTGCATGCGGCCATGGGTACGGCAGGGCTATGCTTGAGCCAATCCAGCACATCGTCGGCGCTAGCGCTCCATGCTGCAGCCTTGAGGGTGGCCATGACTTGCGCCGCAGAGCGTGTGGTCGATAGCGTCCAGCCACTCTCATCGCGCATTTGCACCCCTTTACTGTGCAAATGCGCTTGTATGCGCCGGGTCAAGGCACGGTCTGTTGCCACCAAGGCCACAGGCGCACGCCCCTGCTGTAAAAGGGCCAGTACACAGGCGGCGGCATGCAAGGCCTCGTCTTCGCCGTCCGCGCAGACATGGGCATTTGGCACAAAACCCGTTTGGGCCAACGGCTGCGCCAATGACAGCACCAAAGCGGCTTGACCCTGCCGCGCTTGTAAGACCTGCGCCCACGGGTCTGGTTGAAAACCTTCCAGCACCACCAGTGCATCAACACTGCTTTGTACTGAACTGTCCCACAACACATCCGTCGGATAACGTGATGCCAAAGCCCATTCCATGGCAATACGAGCTACCAACGCCTCGTACTGCAAGGGGCTATCTGCATGTGCAATTTGCAGAAGGCTGCGTGCATGCTCCCCCCAATGTGCACGCTGAGCAGGCGATACAGCCGCCACAACAGCACCCATTTGCTGCACAGCCTCCAATAGCAAAGGGGCCAAGCTATCGCGTTGCGCGGACAGCCCTGCTCTATCGAGCATCAATTGCGCCGCAAGCAGGTCACGGGCCAACTCACCAGACAAATCGTCTCCTGCTGGTTGCCAAGGTGCCAAGCGAGCTGCCCAATTGCGCGTGGTTTCAAAACGTGGCGCAAAGCCATCTGGAAAGGACTGCGCCCAGATGCGCTGCGCCACTGGCATCAATTGCGCATAGGGCACCAGCACCACCACCCGCGCAGGATGCGCCTGGCATGCCTGCATATGGCTCGCGATCTGGGCCAACACCCCTTGCCATAAACGCAAGACAGCATCAGAAGCCACATCGCTTTTAGCTATTGCAGTGATAGCAGTCACAGATGCGCCTGACAGGGCGGAGGAAGGGTAGGTTTCTGTCACAATTCCAAGACTTTAAACGTACCTGGAGTTTCTTTAGGCAACTTTGACACGGCTTTACTTGGAGCTTGTGCAAAGTGATGCAGAGAATCGCCAGGCAGTAACCGCCTCGACTGAAGGAGCCACTTTATGGCCAGCGAACTGATCCGACATATTTCTGATGCAAGTTTTGAAGCAGACGTGCTCCAGTCCAGCAGCCCAGTGCTGGTGGACTACTGGGCCGAATGGTGCGGCCCTTGCAAATCGATTGCTCCTATTCTTGACGAATTGGCAGCCACCTACCAAGGCAAGCTTCAGATTGCCAAGATGAATGTGGATGAAAACCGTGAAGTGCCAGGTAAATTTGGCATTCGGGGCATTCCAACGCTGATGCTGTTCAAAGACGGCCAGTTGCTATCCACAAAGGTAGGCGCTTTGACCAAAGCCCAGTTAACCGCTTTCATTGACCAGCACCTGGTGTGAAAACTGTGCGTTTCGTAATTTCGGCTTATCTATAAAGTAGCTAAGGCTCACAGCACAGCACATCTTGCTCAGACCGTGCTTGTGTTGTGTACGTCTGCTTCGCAGGCCTTTAGTAGGCTCGCAATTTTGCTGTCATAATCTACAAACGATCTGCGGTATGCCCAAACAACATTCACCGCATCTCATCGTTAACGGTTGCACGTAAGCACACACGGTAACCCAGCGGCAAGCCATTGCAACGGCGACTGCCACTTCCTCACGTATCTTTTACTCCGTTCTGGAGTTCCTCCATGCACTTAAATGAACTCAAGGCACTGCATGTGTCTGAAGTCTTGAAACAAGCCGAAGAGCTTGAAATTGAAAACACTGGCCGTATGCGCAAACAGGAATTGATGTTTGCCATCATCAAAAAGCGTGCCCGCGCTGGCGAACAAATCTTTGCTGATGGTGTGCTGGAAATTCTGCCCGATGGTTTTGGCTTTTTGCGCAGCCCCGACACCAGCTATACCGCCAGCACGGACGACATCTACATCAGCCCAAGCCAGGTGCGTCGCTTCAATTTGCACACTGGCGACATGATTGAAGGCGAAGTGCGCACACCCAAAGATGGCGAGCGCTACTTTGCCCTGACCAAGCTGGACTCCGTCAACGGTGGCCCGCCAGAGCAAAACAAACACAAAGTGATGTTTGAAAACCTGACGCCACTGTTCCCCAAAGAACAGATGCGCCTGGAGCGAGACATCAAAGGCGAAGAAAACATCACGGGCCGCATCATTGACATCATTGCACCTCTTGGTCGAGGCCAACGCGCATTGATTGTTGCCCCACCCAAGAGCGGCAAAACGGTGATGATGCAGCATATTGCCCACGCCATCACTGCTAACAACCCCGACGTTCACCTGATGGTGCTGCTAGTCGATGAGCGCCCCGAAGAAGTGACCGAAATGCAGCGCACGGTCAAGGGTGAAATCATTGCTTCTACCTTCGACGAACCCGCAGCCCGCCATGTGCACGTGGCCGAAATGGTCATTGAACGAGCCAAGCGCTTGGTCGAGCTAAAAAAAGACGTGGTGATTTTGCTGGACTCGATTACCCGCCTAGCACGTGCTTACAACAACGTGGTGCCTTCTAGTGGCAAAGTATTATCGGGCGGCGTGGACTCCAACGCACTGCAGCGCCCCAAGCGCTTCTTTGGTGCAGCCCGCAAGGTAGAAGAAGGTGGCTCACTGACCATCATTGCAACCGCACTGGTCGACACAGGTAGCCGCATGGATGAGGTGATCTTTGAAGAGTTCAAAGGCACAGGCAACTGCGAAATCCACCTCAACCGCCGCCTATACGAAAAACGCGTGTTCCCAGCCATCGAGCTCAACAAGAGCGGTACCCGCCGCGAAGAATTGCTCTTGGCTCCCGAGATCTTGCAAAAGACCCGCATCTTGCGCCAGTTCATGTACAACATGGACGAGATTGAGTCTATGGAGCTCATGATCAAGAACATGAAGGCGACAAAAACCAATGTGGACTTCTTTGACATGATGCGAAGGGGTGGATAAACCACCTTCTGAGTCGCCTTCCACCCAAGGAGGACGCCACCAGTGAACTGGCAGCGCCAGATCCACGGTGGCACTGGTTTCAGGTAGCACTGGTTTTTTGCAATGCGATACCTGAGCGGCAATGTTGAAAAATGCACATATTTGCCCTGTGCAATAATAGAGGGCTTTTTCTGCGGAAAGTACGCTGAATGTTCCACGGCGCAAAGGTTGCACCGGGTTTAGCACGGCTCCCGCACTTGACAAGGACTGATCATGAAAGAAGGCATTCACCCCAATTACCGCGAAGTGTTGTTCGTTGACCTTTCCAACGGCTTCAAGTTCGTGACACGCTCTTGCGTCAACACCAAAGAAATGGGCAAAACCGACGACGGTCGTGAGTTGCCCTTGTTTAAGCTGGACACCTCCAGCGAATCGCACCCTTTCTACACTGGCACACAAAAGTCCGTGGACAACATGGGTGGTCGCGTGGAAAAATTCCGCAACCGTTTCGGCAAGACTGCCGCCAAGTAAATCTCGGCGCACACGCTACCAAGGCAGCCCGGGCAACCGTGCTGCCTTTTTTCATGGGCCACCACACAACCCTGCCACGCCTACCGTGAATCTGCCCACCCCCGCCATCGTTCCACAAGACGCCGTGCGCCGCCTGCCTCGCTGGGGCCTGTGGCTGCTTTGTATTGCTTACATCGTTCCTGGGTTTGTAGGACGTGACCCCTGGAAGAACGCAGATATATCTGCCTTTGGCTACATGCTCGATTTGGCCAAAGGCAAAAGCGACTGGTTTACCCCTACCCTTGCAGGCCTTGCTCCGCAAACCGATGGCTTGCTAGCTTATTGGCTTGGTGCATGGGCTATCCAAGGTTTGGGTGGCTTGTTGGGTGCAGAAATGGCAGTGCGGGTGCCTTTCGCTGGTCTGCTGCTGTTGACCCTAGCAGCCACTTGGTACGGCACCTATTATTTGGCACGTGATACTGCCGCACAGCCCGTGGCTTTTGCATTTGGCGGCGAGGCGCACCCATTGGATTACGCACGGGCCATAGCAGACGGCAGCTTGCTCGCTTTGATCGGGTGCCTGGGCCTGGCCCAGCTGTCCCATGAAACCAGCAGCTATTTGATGCAGTTGTGCTGCACAAGTCTGGTGTTTTTAGGGCTGGCGGCTATGCCTTACCGCAGATGGATTCCAGTGGTGGCATTGGGCTTGGGCATGCCCGGGCTAGCGCTGGCTGGGGCACCTAGCATCGCGATAGCTCTGGCCTTGGGGGGGCTCATATGTATCACCGCCTCATACACAGCACCTCACAAGATGGCTTGGGTCGCAATGCTGACCCTTTTGGGGCTTGTGACGGGCGGTATGGCTTGGGGCCTAGATTTATGGATGTGGCGCGTTTTCACCGAAGAAAGCAAAACCTGGCAGAGCCTGGCCAAACTGCTGCTTTGGTTTGGCTGGCCTGCATGGCCACTGTTGCTGTGGACAGTATGGCGCTGGCGCCAGCACATCAGCAGCCCATTGCGTTACCGCCATTTGTCGATTCCTTTGTGGTTTTTGTTGGTATCACTGGTTGCCACCTTAACCACTCAACCGGCTGACAGGGCTTTGCTGCTGGGCCTTCCAGTCATGGCGACCTTGGCCGCTTTTGCTCTCCCCACTCTCAGCCGCAGTTTGGGTGCATTGGTGGATTGGTTTACCTTGCTGTTTTTCAGCATATCGGCCTTGGCGATCTGGGTCATTTGGTTGGCGATGCAGACCGGCTTTCCAGCCAAACCCGCGGCCAACGTGGCCAAATTAGCGCCCGGCTTTGTGCCTTCTTTTTCTGGTTTGGCACTGCTGGTTGCTTTAGCAGGTACTTTGGCGTGGTGTGGTTTGGTGTGGTGGAGAACGTCTCGCACACGACACCCGATTTGGAAGAGTCTGGTACTTCCAGCGGCTGGGGCCACTTTGAGCTGGTTGCTACTGACCACGCTGTGGCTGCCCTTGCTGAACTATGCCCGCAGCTATGCACCCCAAATTCGCAATGTTGCAGCTGTCTTGGGGCCGCAACCAGGCTGCATTGTGCAAGTGGGACTGGGGCGCGCTCAAATAGCTGCCTTGCAGTATCACGGTGGTTGGACATTGCAATCGCGTACCACACCGCACAATTGCAACTGGATGCTTGCCGATGCGGATACCTGGGGCATTCGGAAAGATTTATTGCCTGAAGATCCTGCATGGGAACTGGTTGCAAGCGTCAACCGACCCACCGACAAAGACGACCAGATCCTTGTGCTCAAACGTAAGCTGCGCTGATCCTCTTTAAGCTTTTAGTGTGGCGCGGGTACTGGTGCCAGCGCACCACCTGATACCGCCAGACGCCAACGCTGCACCGGGAAAGTCACAGCAAAAACAGAGCCCTTGCCCAACTCACTTTCAATCGACAAATTGGCGCCGTGGCGTTGCAAAACATGCTTAACGATGGCCAAGCCCAGGCCAGTGCCCCCGGTTTCTCTGGAACGGCTGCGGTCCACCCTGTAAAAACGCTCTGTTAACCTGGGCAAATGCTCGGGTGCAATACCCGGCCCACTGTCAGACACCTTGAAAGTGGCAGAGCCATCTGAATTGACCACCCAGTCCACTGCAATGCTGCCGCCAGCGGGGGTGTAGCGCACAGCATTGCTCACCAAATTGGAAAAAGCACTTTGTAATTCTGTGGCTACTCCGGCAATCTCACCTGCAGACTCCAATGCAATAGCGCTAGGAAAACGCAAAATATGCCCATGTGCTTGGTCACGGCAAAGCAGATCAGACAGCGCACGAGCCTCTTCTTCACAGCGCTGCATAAACCACCGGGCAGGTGTCCATTCGCTACTGCCTGGGAGCGGACTGCCTTCCAAACGCGACAAGGTGAGCAAGTCTTGCACCACGCTCTGCATGCGCGAGGCTTGCTGTGCCATCAAAGACAGATACCGGGCACGCTCATCATCAGTCAAGGTCAAGGTTTGCAAAGTTTCTACAAACCCTGTCAACACAGTAAGAGGTGTACGCATTTCGTGTGACACATTGGCAACAAAGTCGCGCCGCATGGCTTCCGCCTGCTCTAGCGCAGTCACGTCGCGGGACAACAGCAGAGTGCGCCCATCACCATAGGGGTGCAAATGCACCGATATCCGCATGGGGCGCGAAGGCGTGCCTTGTCTGCCTGCCAGAACTACGTCGCGTGAGAAATCACGCGCAGCGTAATAGGCATTGAAGTCTGGGTCACGAATCAAATTACCAATAACTTGCATGACATCACGCGGCATGTCGATACCAAATTGGCTTGCTGCAGTTTGATTGCACCACTCGATACGGCCCTGCCCATCCAGAAGCACCACACCATTCGGTGTTGCTTGCAGGGCGGCCAGAATCTCTTGCAAACGCTGCTGGCTACTGTCTGCGGCTGCTTGGCTTTGGCGCAGTAACTTGCGCATGCGCTCTGCAGCATCGCCCCACATGCCCTGGATGCTGGGTGATGTGGCTATTTGGCCGCGGCGCAGCCAGCCAAGCACACGCGCAGCACGCCACAGATCAAGGCACATCCACACCCAACAAGCCAGCAAAGCACCCCACAGCGCACCCGAGCGCCCCAATTGCCACCAGCCCAAACTTGCACCCACCAACTGCCAAGCCAAGAACAAAGCCAAACGCCACGCCATGTAAGCAACCCGATCAAAGAGGCAAATGCAAGATACGAAAAAGCGAAGTGTTTGGTTTCAAGCGCGCACGGCCACCTGGGGTTGCGCCGTGAGGCGGTAACCAGCACCCCGTACGGTTTCTATCATGCTGCCCGCAGCGCCCAGTGCCTCGCGCAAGCGCTTAACGTGCACGTCCACGGTTCGCTCCTCAATGAACACATGGTCGCCCCAAACCTTATCTAAAAGTTGCGGCCTGCTGTGCACACGCTCGGCATGCTTCATGAAGAAATGCAGCAATTTGAACTCGGTGGGCCCCACCTTGAGCACTTGCCCTTGGTAAGAAACACGGTGGGTTGCCGCATCTAAAAACAGCTCCCCGATGCTCACACTATCTGCCACTTGCTCGGGTGCACGTCGCCTAAGCACTGCGCGGATACGGGCCAACAACTCATGCACCGAAAAAGGCTTGGTGATGTAGTCGTCAGCACCTGCATCAAGACCCGCCACTTTGTCTGGCTCGTCGCCACGGGCGGTGAGCATGAGCAAAGGTACCGCTTTGGTGCGGCTATCGGCACGCCATTTGCGTGCCCAAGTCAAGCCGCTTTGCCCTGGCAGCATCCAGTCGAGCAAGATCACATCTGGCAAAACAGCATCAAGTTCACGTTGGGCAGACTCTCCGTCTTCGGCCCAAACAGGCGCAAAACCGTTGTGCCGCAGGTTAACCGAGATCAATTCGGCAATGGCGGGTTCATCCTCCACTACCAATACACGTGGAAGCTTTTTCATCGGGGGCCTCCTGCTTAACGCAAAACGGTCGATTCGATCTGGTCCAGGGTGGTGTGACGCACATCCTTGCCCTTGACCAGATAAATGATCAGCTCCGCCATGTTCTTGGAGTGATCACCAATACGCTCAATCGCTTTGGCCAAGAAGAGCAGGTCTAAGCTGGCCGAGATAGTGCGGGGGTCTTCCATCATGTAAGTGACCAATTTGCGCACAAAGCCATCAAACTCTTTGTCGATCAAATCGTCTTCTTTCAAAATGGCCAAAGCGGCTTTGGTATCCAAGCGTGCAAAGGCATCCAGCGCTTTACGCAGCAAACCAGAGGCCAGGTCTGCAGCCACTCGCAAGTCGCTGGATGGCAGCGAGCGGGATGCACCGCTTTCAATGATCGAGCGCACCATACGCGCCATTTTGTTGGCTTCGTCGCCCATGCGCTCCAAGTTGGCAGTGGCCTTAGAGAAGGCCAGCAACAAACGAAGATCGCGGGCGGTTGGCTGGCGGCGCGCAATGATGGAAGACAACTCGTGGTCGATTTCGACCTCCATGGCATTGACGCGGGTTTCAATAGAGGCCACCTGCTCTACCGCTTCCAGGTTGAACTGCGAAAGGGCATAAACGGCTTGGCGAATTTGCGATTCCACCAGCCCCCCCATTTCCATCACGCGGGCGGAGACGCTATTGAGCTCACTGTCAAATTGCGACGAAAGATGCTTGTCGGACATAAATGCTGCCTCCTCAACCAAAACGGCCGGTAATGTAGTCTTCAGTTTCTTTGCGCTCGGGCTTGAAGAAAATCTGCTCGGTAGCGCCGAACTCAATCAACTCGCCCAGGTACATATAAGCGGTGAAGTCGCTGCAACGCGCAGCTTGCTGCATGTTGTGGGTCACGATGACAATGGTGTAGTCGTGCTTGAGCTCATCTACCAACTCTTCGATTTTGGCGGTAGACAAGGGGTCGAGCGCCGATGTGGGCTCATCCAGCAAAAGCACAGAGGGCTTTACGGCTACACTGCGTGCAATACACAGACGCTGCTGCTGACCGCCCGATAAAGACAAACCACTTTGGCCCAGCTTGTCTTTGACTTCGTTCCACAACGCAGCTTTAGACAAAGCCCATTCCACACGGTCGTCCATGTCGCTGGGGCTAAGGTTTTCGTACAACTTCACGCCAAACGCGATGTTGTCATAGATAGACATGGGAAACGGCGTAGGCTTTTGAAACACCATGCCTATGCGGGCACGAAGCAAATTGATGTCTTGCTTGGGGTCCAGAATGTTCTGGCCGTAAAAGCTGATTTCGCCTTCCGCACGCTGCCCAGGGTATAGGCTGTACATCCGATTCAAAGTACGCAGCAAAGTTGATTTACCACAACCCGAAGGGCCAATAAAGGCCGTGACCTTGTGCTCGGCAATGTTCATGCTGACGTTGCGCAGGCCCTGGAACTTGCCGTAAAAGAAACTCAAGTTACGCAGCTCCAGGGCATTTTTTACAGATGTAGCGGTTTCAGTCATGGTTCAAATGAAAGTAATGGGGTCCCAATGGCGACGGATAAGCAGGTACTTCAGCTACGGTTTTTTTCACGCAAAAACACCCGCGCCACAATATTCAGGAGCAAGACCGACAAAGTAATCAACAATGCGCCGCCCCAGGCCAAGCGAATCCAGTTGTCATAAGGGCTCAAGGCAAACTGGAAGATGACCACGGGCAAATTGGACATGGGCGCACCCATGTTGGTGCTAAAAAACTGGTTGTTGAGTGCTGTAAACAGCAAAGGCGCCGTCTCACCACTGATACGCGCCACAGCCAACAGCAAGCCTGTCATGACGCCGCTGCGCGCTGCACGCAAAGTGACCATAGTGGCCACCTTCCAGCGTGGAGCGCCCAAAGCAAATGCAGCCTCGCGCAGGCTGCCCGGTACCAAGCGCAGCATGTTCTCGGTAGTGCGCACGACCACCGGCACTGCAATCAATGACAGTGCCATGCTCCCGGCCCAACCAGAAAAATTGCCCACAGTGGCCACCGCAATGGCGTACACAAACAAGCCCAACACAATTGAAGGGGCAGACAGCATGATGTCGGTCACAAACCGGGTCAGGCCTGCCGTTTTGCTTTGATCACCGTACTCGGCCAAGTAAACGCCCGCCAATACGCCTATCGGGGTAGATACCAACACCGAAAAGCCCACCATCATCAAGCTACCCACAATGGCATTGGCCAAGCCGCCGCCTTCAGTGCCCGGGGCAGGAGTAGATTGGGTGAACATGTTCCAGTCCAGCGCTTTGAGGCCGTTGGTCAGCAGCACGCTCAAAATCCACAGCAAGACAAACAGCCCCAGGGCCATAGCCGTCATCGACAGGGTTAAGCCTATGGCATTGGCGCGTTGCCGACTGCGGTAGCGTTGAAGATTCATTTCTGTCATGTGACAACTCTCAAAAAGACACAAACGCCATGTTGGATGCGATCAAAGGCCTTTGGCTTTTTCTGCCCTGATCAACATGATCTTGGCGGCTGACAAAACCAAGAAAGTGATCACGAACAACAAAAAGCCCAAAGCAAAGAGGGTGGACATGTGCAAATCAGCCGCTTCACCAAACTCATTTGCCAAGGTAGATGCAATGGAGGTACCGGGTGAAAACAAAGAAGTTGGCATGCGGTTGGCGTTACCGATCACAAAAGTAACCGCCATGGTTTCACCCAAAGCACGGCCCAAACCCAGCATAACCCCGCCAATCACACCCTTTTGGGTGTAAGGCAACACCACGCGGCGTACCACCTCCCAGGTAGTACAACCCAGGCCATACGCTGACTCGCGCAATATAGGTGGCACGATTTCAAATACATCGCGCATCACTGCGGCAATAAAAGGCAGCACCATAAAGGCAAGCACAATACCCGCAGCCAAAATACCAAAACCGTTGGTGCTTCCACCGAACAAAAACCCCACCAAGGGCATAGAGCCCAAGAGTTTTTGCACCGGCATTTGAAAATAATCAGCAAACAAGGGCGCAAAAACAAAAAGCCCAAACATGCCGTAAATAATCGATGGCACAGCAGCCAACAACTCAACAGCAGTGCCCAACGGGCGGCGCAGCCACACAGGGCAGGTTTCTGTCAAAAACAAGGCAATACCAAAGGCCAATGGCACTGCAATCAAAAGTGCAATGCCCGCACTTGCCAAAGTACCCACAATGGCAATAGCGGCACCAAAATCTTCATTAATAATGTCCCATTCAACATGCCAAATGAATGGAAAGCCGAACTTCTGAAAAGTAGGCCAAGCGTTGATAAACAACGAAACAATAATACCCAAAAGGGCTATCAAAACCACCAGAGAAAAACTCTGGGTAATACGATGAAAGACGATGTCTTGCAGCCTTTGGCGGCGGGCAATTGACACCATGTTCACCGTGGGGGTGTCCGATGATGCGGACGGAACTTGCAAAGTCATTGAGGTTCCCACGTGCATGTTGACTCCGGTGTGGGTTCTTTCGATCCCACAAAACAGCATCCGCCGGCCAAACTGATGCCGGCCGACGGACGCTATTTTGCAGGTAGCCTAACTTACTTTTACTTGGCGATCTGCGACCACACTTTGGTGCGGATCTGATCGGTCAAGGAATCTGGCAGTGGCACGTAATCCAGCTCAGCAGCCATGCCCTTGCCATTCTTGAAGGCCCAGTCAAAAAACTTCAGTACTTCGGCAGATTGCGCTTTGTCAGCCGGGTTCTTGTACATCAAGATGAAAGAAGCCGTGCTGACGGGCCAGCTTTCAGCACCCTTGGCGTTGACCATAGAGATACCCATGCCAGGAACGCTGAACCAGTCAGCACCAGCGGCAGCGGCAGCAAAGGTTTTGTCGTCAGGGCTGACATATTTGCCATCAGCGTTTTGCAGCTGCATGAAGTTCATGTTGTTCTTTTTGACGTATGCGTACTCCACATAGCCCAAAGCACCCTTAACACGGTTCACGTTGGCTGCGACGCCTTCATTGCCTTTGCCACCCACTGACGATGCAGCTGGCCACTTCACAGCGGCACCACGGCCCACTGTGTCTGCCCATTCTTTGCTCACGGCCGTCAGGTAGTCAGTCCAGTTGTAAGTGGTGCCAGAACCATCGGCGCGGTGAACCACGGTGATGTTTTGGTCAGGCAGGGTTTTGCCAGGGTTCAATGCAGCCAACTTGGGGTCGTTCCACTTGGCGATCTTGCCCATGAACATTTCAGCCAATACGGGGCCTGTTACGCGCAACTCACCGGGTTTGAAGCCGTCGAGGTTGATCACAGGCACAGTGCCGCCAATGATGGCCGGGAATTGCACCATGCCGTCTTTATCCAGATCTTCGCCTTTGACGGGTGCGTCAGAAGCACCAAACGCCACGGTTTTGGCGCGGATCTGGCGCAGACCACCTGAAGAGCCGATAGATTGGTAGTTCAAGCCCACGCCAGTTTCTTTTTTATAGGCCTCAGCCCATTTGGCGTAAATGGGGAAGGGGAAAGTTGCCCCTGCGCCAGTGATGTCCGCTGCAAATGCAGCTGTGCCAACAGCCATGCTGGCAAGCGCAACTGCAACGGTTTTGAGAAATGTGCGTTTCATGACGACCTTTCGGTGAGGGTTAACAGAACGAAGGTGACTTTAAGACACGCAAGTGACAGTTTGGTGACAATGCGCCACCCTACCTTTTTGAGGGTGGAACACCCTCATGCAAAAGGTAGGCAGTGGCTTTAAAGCACCGCAGACAGGCCTAAAACAGCCTCTGTATACATTTTTAGAGTAAAAAGTGCTCTATGCCTTAGTAATTCAAGCTCTTATTGCTATTTAATTTATAGCAAATAATAAACGATTCAAGCCATACCAAGGTGAAGGATGGTTGACTGGACGCCACAAAAGTGACCAGATGCCAACACCGCACATCTGAGGGCAAGCCCAGCAGGTAGGATGCAGGCCGAACTTTGCCGTAAGCCCACACCACATGCACAACGGAACCCGCCTAGCCGCAGTAGACCTTGGCTCCAACAGCTTCCGTCTTGAAATTGGTCGCTATGAATTTGGTCACATTCAACGGGTGGAATACCTGAAAGAAACCGTGCGCCAAGGCGGTGGGCTGGATGAAAACCGCATGCTCACGCAAGAAGCGATGGAACGCGGCTGGGCATGCCTGGCCCGGTTTGGTGAAAGACTGCAAGGCTTTGAACGCGCCCATGTACGCGCTGTAGCCACGCAAACCCTGCGCGAGGCCCGCAACCGGGATGTTTTTGTGAAACGTGGCAGCGAATTGTTGGGCTACCCGATTGATGTGGTGTCGGGCCCCGAAGAAGCACGGCTGATTTACCAAGGAGTGGCGCGGCTACTGCCCCAGTCAGACGAGCGCCGATTGGTGGTGGACATTGGCGGGCGCTCTACAGAAATGATTTTGGGCCAACAGTTCAGCCCCAGCGCTGTGGCGTCTTTTCGTGTCGGTAGTGTGGCTTGGTCTAACAAATACTTTTCCGACGGTACTTTTACAGAGCAAGCGTTTACCGCCGCCGAAATTGCCGCCAAAGCGGTGCTGGATGAAGCGCTGGGCACCTTCCGCCCCGACGCATGGGACGTTGCCTACGGATCGTCTGGCACGGCTGGGGCGATGGGTGACGTACTGGCAGCAGCGGGACACCCTGCGGGGCTGATTACGCGTGAAGGGCTTGACTGGATTTACGAGCGACTGCTACGCGCCCAAAGCGTTGACCGCATTCGCGTAGAAGGCATTAAAGAAGAACGCAAAGCAGTCATTGGCGGCGGTGTCAGCGTGATACGGGCGGTATTTGACTTGCTAGATATTGATGAAATGCATGTAGCCCAAGGTGCCTTGCGACAAGGCGCCTTATACGACCTATTAGACCGCGAACAAGCCAACACTGACCTGCGCACCAGCACAGTCCAAGCGCTGATGCACAGGTTTGCAGTGGATATGGAGCATGCAGACCGGGTAGCACGCACGGCATCGGCATTGTTTGCACAGGCAGCCCCCACAGGCACCGAGCGTGCTGCACGCAAGCTCGATTGGGCAGCACGCTTGCATGAAGTGGGTTGCCGCATATCGCACAGTGACTACCACCGCCATGGCGCGTACATCTTGGAGCACACAGACGCTGCGGGTTTTGCGTTGCCCGAACTGCATCGCCTAGGCCTGTTAGTACTGGGCCAACGTGGCAAGTTGCGCAAGCTCGAAACGCAATGCTGGGACGACCCCATATTTGCCCTGCAACTGCTGTGCTTGCGTCTAGCGGTTCTGCTGTGCCACGCCAGACGCGACCCCGATATGCAAGGCCTGCGCCTGCGTAGCGCCCCTGCCCAGTGGCGCCTGCAAACTCGCAAGGGCTGGGCCACTGCTTACCCGCAGTCAGCACATTTGCTGCGTGAAGAAGTACTGGCCTGGCAAAAAACCGCTTGGAGTCTTACGCTGGAGTTGGCTTAAAAATTCCTGTGCTTTGTTTATCAAAATAAACGGTATAAACTATTTATACCGTTTATTTTTAAGGAGCGCCCATGCCTGCCAAGCCATCCACCACAACACCTGCTAAAAAATCACCCACCAAAGCTGCCGCTAAAACAGCTGCGAAGACAGCGGCTCCCACCAGCCGTCCATCTTCCAGTAAGCCGGCAGTAAAGCCCGCAGCAGTCGCAAAAGTGGCAAGCAAAACTGTCTCCAAGGTCGCACCTGCTCGCACCACGCCACCGGCAGTGGTTAAACCCAAAAAGCCCAAACTGGTGCGCGATAGCTTCACGATCCCTAAGGACGAGTTTGCAGTAGTGGACGAGCTCAAGCTGCGCGCAGGCGCCTTAGGGCACCCCATTAAAAAGAGCGAGTTGCTGCGCGCAGGTTTGAAATTGCTAGCTAGCATGGCAGACGGCCCCCTGCTGGCAGCGTTGCAAGCAATACCATCCATCAAAACCGGCAGACCTAAGGCAGAGCCCTCAGGCAAGCCCGAAAAAAAAGCTTAACCCCCACTGCGCTGGGCTCTGGCGCAAAAGGCTAAAGCAAATCGGGCGACTGCACGGTGAGCAAGATAGTTTGCGCACCGTGGCTGCGCTGGCGGTGCCGAAGCCACCACACAGATCCCTTGCGCACGCTGCACTCAGGCAGTTGCATGCCTAAGAGTTGCGACACGGTTTGCCCCAAAACGGGCTGGTGGCCCACAATCAGCACAGCCCCTTGTCGATGCGGCCACTGAGCTAAATCCAGCAAGTCTTGCGGCGTGCCACCAGGCAACAACTCTGCCCGCAGTTTGTGCTTGCGCGGCAATGCACAGGCCGTTTGCTCAGTACGCAAAGCAGGGCTGACCAGCACGCGCAGGCCCTCAGGCAATTGCCTGTCTAGCCATGCAGCCATGCGAGCCGCCTGCTTTTCGCCCTTAGGGGTCAGGGGCCGTGCCAAGTCATCGCAGCCATCTGCCAGCTCTTCAGCCTCGGCATGGCGCCACAAAATCAGATCCATCACGCCTCCAGTTCCTGGCTGGATGGCTGTACAGGGCCATAACGCGCCATGAGTGCTTGCTGGGCGCCCTGCCCTGTGCTTGGGTGCGGCGCACGCAGGTAGGTGCCATCGGCCTGCAACGTCCAGGCATCGCGGTCGTCGTGCAGATAGGCCACTAGGCATTCGTCCACAATCTGCTGGCGCAAAGCGGGGTCTGTAATGGGCCAAGCCAGTTCGACGCGGCGCATCATGTTGCGATTCATCCAGTCTGCACTCGACAAATACAGGTCTTCTTGCCCACCAGCCCTGAAGTAAAACACCCGGGTATGTTCTAAAAAACGGCCAATCACAGACCGTACGCGAATGTTGTCGGTGAAACCCGGCACCTGCGCCGCTAACATGCATGCGCCCCGAACGATCAGGTCTATTTGGGCGCCCTGCTGCCCGGCCGCAATCAAGGCCCGCATCAGGTTCTCATCGGTCAGCGCGTTCATCTTGACCACAATGCGTGCGTCTTCTCCCTGGCTTGCAGCCTGACCCACCCATTCGATTTTTTCGATCATGCGGCGGTGCAAGTGAAAAGGCGCCAACAACAACTTGCGTAACTTGGGCGGACGATTTTGGCTGGCCAAGTGGTTAAAAACACCATCCATGTCGGCAGTTGTGTCCGGGTCGGCGGTCAAGTAGCTCAGATCGGTATACAAACGGGCGGTACGCACGTTGTAGTTACCGGTAGAGAGGTGCCCGTAGCGGCGCAGCTGGCGGCCTTCCCGGCGGGTGACCAGAAGCATCTTGGCGTGGGTTTTAAGCCCCACTACGCCATACACCACTTGCGCGCCAATCGACTCCAGAGCCTCGGCCCAATTGATGTTGGCTTCTTCATCAAACCGCGCCTTGAGCTCCACCACTGCCATGACCTCTTTGCCCCGGCGTACGGCCTCGGTCAACAAATCCATCAGCTCTGAATCTGCGCCTGTGCGGTAAATAGTTTGCTTGATGACCAGCACCTGTGGGTCGTTAACAGCCTCGCGCAAAAAAGCCAACAAGCCATCAAAACTCTCAAACGGCTGGTGGATCAAAACGTCGCGCTGGCGCAGTTGATCCAAAATCGATGTACCTGCCTGCAACTGATGTGGCCATGCTGATCGCCAGGGTGCAAACAACAACTTGGGAGCATCGACAAGGTCTATCAATTGCGTCAAGCGCACCAAATTGACAGGGCCATGCACACGGTAAAGCGCACCGGCTGGCAGATCAAACTGGCGCAACAAAAAGTCGGACAAAAACTGCGAGCAACCTGCCGCAACTTCCAGGCGCACTGCTTGGCCATAGTGGCGGTGCTGCAAACCCTGGCGCAAGGCGGTGCGCAGGTTACGAACGTCTTCTTCATCTAGCGCCAAATCAGAATGGCGCGTGACCCTGAACTGCGAGAACTCTGTGACCTCGCGGCCTGGGAACAGGTCTTGCAAATGCGCGCGCACCACACTGGAGAGACTGACAAACAAAGCCTCGCGCCCAGCCAACTTGCCCGGCATGCGAATGATGCGCGGCAGTGCACGGGGTATTTTGACTATGGCGATCTCGTTTTCGCGGCCAAAGGCATCGCGGCCCTTTAGACGCACAATAAAGTTGAGCGACTTGTTGGCCACCTGCGGAAAAGGATGGGCCGGATCTAGGCCCACAGGGATCAAGAGTGGTTGCACCTCGCGGCTGAAATACTCTTGCACCCACTTGTGCTGGGCGTTGGTGCGGTCTGCGTGCGAGAGTATGCGTATGCCATGCTCTGCAAAAGCGGGCACCAAGGCATCGTTGTACAGCGCGTATTGGCGTTGCACCAAGTCATGCGCCTTGGCTGACAAGGCGTCAAACGAGGCAGCGGTGTAAGTACCTTTGGTGTCGCCGTTCTTGGCCGCGGTGATATGGGGGGCTGCCCGCACTTCAAAAAACTCGTCTAGGTTAGACGAAACAATGCACAAATACCGCAGGCGCTCCAGCAAGGGCACATCGGTGCGTGTGGCCCAGTTAAACACCCGTTCATTGAAAGCCAAAATACTGTGGTCGCGGTCTAAAAAGACACTGGGGGGCAAAACGCCCACAGATTCATCGTGCCCCGGTGCAGATTCAAACCCCATGTCTTGGGCAGCCGGTAAAAACGATGGGGCGGTGTTGGGCTGGGTCACGGTGGATTCATTCCAGATACAAGGACGAACTGGCAAAGAGCAGTTTGTAACCTTAGCAGTGTGTGGCACTGGCGTGACGAATTCATGACAGGCCCACAAGGGCTTATCAGGCAGCTATTGCAAAAAATGCTTGCGGTAACGTGGATGCAGATCAGACAAACGCATCAACAAAGGCAGATCAGCGGTGTTGAAGTCTGGATCCCAAGCCGGAGGCCCTAAAACTTTAGCTCCAAGACGTAAATACCCTTTGATAAGCGCGGGGGGCTCAGCCACCGTATCGCTGCACAGTTGGTCTACTGGCAAAGGCAGGCGGGGCAACACATGCCATTCGATAGGGGCCATATGGGTTTGCCGCAGTTGGTGCCAAATGCTGGCCGCAGCATGCCCACTGACCACGCCTGAATGCAGCATGGGGATGCTGGCGCAACCCATCATGGCGTCTAAACGGTTGGCCACCATAAACTGGGCCAGAGCACCCCACAGCGCAAGGATGACAGCGCCATGGCGATGGTCGCGGTGCACACAGCTGCGGCCAAGCTCCACCATTCGACTGCGCAAACTGCGCAGGCGGGTCAAATCAAACTCTGTGTCACTGTAGGTGCCGCCTGCCCGCTTGGCTTGTTCGGGGGTCAATACACGGTAGGTGCCAACCACTTGGCGAGTGGCGGCATCACGCACCAAAAGATGTTCGCAATAATCGTCAAACAAATCGATGTCGTGACCGGGTACAGACGTTTGGAGCTTAGCGCCCATTTCGGTGGCAAAAACCTCGTAGCGCAACTGCTGGGCTTGCCGAACCTCGTCCAAGTGACGGGCCCATTGCACCTCCAGTGGGCCTGCTAGCGCTTGAGTAGGCGTAACAGAACTTGTCGTATCAGGCCGATGAAGTGACCCCCGTGGTTGCGACAGCGACGATAGCGGCAAGGTGGGGCTGGGCAGATCGTTCATGGTGCGACTCCTTGTTAGAGCTGGTTTGCACCCAGTGTGGTGGGCTGGCATGACGGGCCCATGTCAAGACGATGTCACGCCCATGACAGTAGCTTGATGGGCCTTGTAGGCTCTGCAAAACCTAGATGAGAACGCGCTGGCCCGCACCACATGTGCCACAAGGTATTTTTGCCTTCTCCTTCTATTACCCAAATGCAGAAGATTCTGATTAGGCAATCGCAAACCCCTGGTATTCGCCATCTGCAACAAACCTGCCTGCTACACTTTGTCACGCATTATCCCGGCGAGATCACCCATAGCCTCATCACCGATGCCCCCCCAGCTCAGTGCTTCAGAGCGACCGCCTCTGAAAGCCCCCTCGAACACCGCACTTGAGCGGGCTTTGCGCGAGCAACAGTCGCTGCTCGACAGCGCTGGTGTGGGCATCGTTTTTATTAGGCAGAGGGTAGTAGTGCGTTGCAACCAGCGCTACGCAGAAATCTTTGGCTACCCAAGCGCAGACATGCTGGTAGGCATGAGCAGCGAAGCGTTCTACCCTGACCGCGATGCCTTCCGTGCGCTGGGCCGCAACGCCTACCCCGTTTTAAGCCAAGGGGGCACCTACCGCATCGAAATGCTGATGCGCAGACGCTCTGGCCGCATGTTCTGGGGCAACCTGACGGGCAGACTGATCAACCCACTCGATACCGCCGAAGGCTCGGTGTGGATCATTGATGACATTGACGAGCAAAAACACGCTCAGGCCCTTCTAAACAACACGGTACGTGAGAGGCAGCTGCTACTTGAGCAGGCCATGGTGGGCATTGTTTTTTTGCGCAATCAGCAGTTGACGCAATGCAACCCGCACTTTGAAGCCATGCTGGGCTATGGGCCGGGCGAGCTAGCCGCATCCCCATCGCGCCTTTGGTTCATGGACGATGCGGAGTGGCTACGCGTGCACCAACGCAGCCAAGCGGCACTACAAGATGGCGAACCATACGAAGATGCCGTGCATCTGTGCCGCAAAGACAAGTCTGTGGTGGTGTGCGAAGTACGCGCCAAAGCCATAGACCCCACCCATTTGGCACAGGGATCCATCTGGATCATGCTGGATATCACCGAACGCAAACGTGTAGAAGCAGCTCTGGCACTGGCCCAACGACAACTTGAACAACAGGTTGAAGACCGTACCCGCGAACTGCGCGAAACCGTTGACAACCTGCACCGCGAAATCAGCCAACGCAAGGCCGACCAAGAGCGCATTTACTGGCTGGCCCACTACGACGCACTGACAGGCTTACCCAACCGTACCTTGCTTGCAGAACGAGCGCAGCAAGCCATACAACTGGCACGAGAGCAAGGCACGCCCTTGGCGGTGATCTTTCTGGACCTAGACCATTTCAAACAAGTCAACGACTCATTGGGTCACCGTGTGGGCGATGCCCTGCTGGTAGAAATTGCCAAACGCCTACGGGCTGTAGTGCGTGACCGCGACACCGTTTCACGCCTAGGGGGTGACGAATTCATTTTGTTATTACCTGGAGCAGACGCACATGGCGCACAAAGGGTGGCCGGCAAATTGCAAGAAGCCTCCCGCCAGCATTACCAAATCGACCACCATGAGCTGACCATGGCACCGTCAATGGGGATTGCATTGTTTCCTGATGATGGCGGTGACTTTGAAACCCTTACGCAATCTGCCGACGTGGCCATGTACCAGGCCAAACTCAATGGCCGCAATACGTTTAGGTTTTTTACCCCCGAGATGCAAGCCCAGTCGGTGCGTGCACTCAAACTAGAAAACGCCTTGCGCCGGGCGCTAGAACGCGAACAACTGCAGTTGTATTACCAACCACAAATCAGCCTAGAAACAGGCCAAGTACTCAGCGTTGAAGCCCTGCTGCGCTGGCAGCACCCACAACTGGGGGCGATATCTCCGGCAGAATTCATCCCCATTGCAGAAGACAGCGGCCAAATATTGCCCATTGGTGCATGGGTGCTGCGCACAGCCTTGGCGCAGCTCAAAGATTGGCGCATGCAGGGCTTTCATCATTTGGTAGTTTCGGTCAACCTGTCTGCCATTCAGTTCAGACAGCCGCAATTGCCCGAACTGATCAACAAATGCCTTGCAGAATGCGACCTGCCCCCTGATGCGCTCGAGCTAGAGCTGACAGAGGGTGTCGCAGTGGATGACCCCCACATGGCCGCGGCCACTATGAGCCGCCTGCACGCCAGCGGTGTACGCATGGCCATGGACGATTTCGGCACTGGCTATTCGTCGCTGAGCCAACTCAAAGGCTTTGAGATTTACAAACTCAAGATTGACCAGTCGTTTGTGCGCGACCTGGACCACGATAGCAACGACCGCGCTATCGTCAGTGCCATCATCCGCATGGCACAAGCCCTAGACATGCGCACGACTGCAGAGGGTGTTGAGACCGCTGGGCAGCTGGCTTTTTTGCGCGAACAAGGCTGTGACGAAGTACAAGGCTATTTCTTAAGCCGCCCCTTGCCTGCAGATGCAATTGGCGACTTTTTGCGCCAAGGCTTAACTGCCAACCCAGCACTGACCTGAAAGCAGTGATCTCTCAAGAACCTAGGTAGGGAATCTCCGCAAAACCTTTTGTGGATGCCGAGGGTTCAGATCGAGATGGGCTGCAAAGCGAGTTTCATGGCCAACAGACCGGCTATTGGCAATATTGAGTCTTTTTGGCACTATGCCTTAGTAAATCAAGCACTTTTTGCTATTAATTTAATAGCAAAAAGATCTACTAGATAAACTGATCAGGCCAACTGCACAGCATCCGCCAATCGTTGTGCACATGCTTGTGCCAACGAACCGTCGCGTGCCTCCACCATCACTCGCAGCAAGGGCTCTGTACCACTAGCGCGTATCAACAACCTGCCCTGCCCTTGCAACTGCTTTTCAACCGCCTGGGTTTCGGCGACCAAATGCGTGTTGGCACGCCAGTTTTGGCCTGGCTTTAAGCGAACATTGATCAGCACCTGTGGGAAAAGCGCCAACTCAGAGAGCAAATCCGGCAGTGTGCGCTGGCTACGTACACACGCTTGCAGCACCTGCAAAGCACTTACCAAGCCATCACCAGTGGTTTGCTTGTCGAGCGCCAGCAAGTGGCCCGAGCCTTCGCCCCCCAGCACCCAGCCGTGGCGCAGTAGCTCTTCAAGCACATAGCGATCACCCACCTTGGCACGCACCATGGCGACACCCTTTTGCTGCAAGGCCAGTTCAACAGCCATATTGGTCATCAAGGTGCCCACCACGCCAGGTACTTTTTCGTCACGGCCCATGCGGTCAAGGGCCATCAGGTAAAGCAACTCATCACCGTTGTAAAGCCGCCCTGCTGCATCCACCACTTGCAAACGGTCTGCATCACCATCCAGCGCAATACCGTAATCGGCTTGTTGGTGCAGCACCGCCTGCACCAAGGCTTGAGGGTGGGTGGCGCCCACGTCTTTGTTAATGTTCAGACCATCAGGAGCGCAGCCAATCGAATGCACCTCTGCACCAAGTTCATGAAACACCTTGGGAGCCACTTGGTATGCAGCTCCATGAGCCGCATCCACCACCAAGCGCATGCCCTTAAGGGTCAAGTCTTGCGCAAAGGTGCTTTTACAAAACTCAATATAACGGCCTGCAGCATCGTCAAGACGCCGGGTTTTACCCAAATTGGCAGAGTCAACCCACACTGGCTCTTCTAGCAGCGCTTGTTCAACCGCCTGCTCCCATGCATCGGGCAATTTTGCGCCAGTAGCACTGAAGAACTTGATACCGTTATCGGGATAAGCATTGTGGCTAGCGCTGATCACCACGCCCAAGCTGGCCCGCTGCGCACGGGTCAAATAAGCAACGCCTGGTGTGGGCAAAGGCCCTAGTAAAACCACATCAACGCCAGCGGAGTTAAAGCCTGACTCCAAAGCACTTTCCAGCATATAGCCAGAAATGCGCGTGTCCTTCCCAATCAAGACCGTCGGGCGATCCTCAGTGCGACGCAGCACCCTGCCAACAGCATGCGCCAAACGCAAAACAAAGTCAGGCGTGATGGGCGGCTGCCCAACGGTGCCACGGATACCGTCAGTGCCAAAGTAAGTACGGGTCATGGTTTGATAAAAATTAAACGGTGCTTAGCTAAGCATGGTTCGCATTTGCAATGTGAGTCAATCGGGTGGCTTCTTTTACGCAAAATTGTCATCGACTGGCAACTTGCATCTATACATTGCCCATTGAATAACAACGTTTTGCCCGCTGCTCAGCCAGCCATACGCTCAATGCCTCAACGGTTTCACGGACATCATGCACCCTAACCAGCCGCGCACCTCTGTCAACAGATAACAAAGCGGCTGCAACACTAGCAGTCACACGTAACTCTGGAGACTTCTGTCCGGTAACGATACCCAATGAACTTTTGCGAGACCAGCCTGCCAACCAAGGACGTTGGAATTTCTGGGATAAATAACTTTGAAATGCCATCAATTCAAAGTTTTGTTCTAGTTTTTTACCAAACCCTATCCCAGCATCAAGTATCAATCTATTGGTTTGAATACCATTTTCATAAAGCACATGCATCCTATCCTTCATGAAAGCTTCAACCACACTCACGATATTTGAATCAACAGGAAAATTCTGCATATCTAAAGGATTGCGATGCATATGCATAAGACAAATTCCACAAGTAGGATGTTTTGCAACAACATCCACCGTACCCGGAATCCTTAAGGCATATACATCATTGATGATATCAACACCAATATCCAACATAGCCTGCATCACTTCAGGTTTATAAGTATCTATTGATATGGGAATGCCCAACTTCACGGCTTCCCTAACAACTGGAAAAAGTCTTTCAAGCTCATCCTCTACGCATAAAGGCACGGCTCCAGGCCGCGTAGATTCAGCCCCAATATCTAATATATCAACACCCTGAGCAATTAATGCTTCACAACGAGAAATAGCATTTTTAGAATCAACATATTTACCCCCATCCGAAAAAGAATCAGGAGTTATATTTACTATACCCATGACTTTGGGTTCGCTTAGCTCAAGCAAATAACGAGAGGTCTGCCACTGAGAATTTTCTAGTTTGTCTGATGCAATGTTCATATAAAAAACGGGGCCAATGGCCCCGCTTCAAGTCATATAAAACAAATTTTATGAGGTCACTGGAGCAGCGTCCACCGAAGGCACCGCAGGTGTCCCACCACCTGGTGTATCGCTGCCTGAGGGCGGGATACGAGGGGTCCAATCTTTAGGAGGACGCGGCTCACGCCCAGCCATGATGTCGTCTAACTGCTCAGTATCAATGGTTTCCCACTCCAGCAGTGCCTTGGCCATAGCGTGCATTTTGTCGCTGTGTTCCTCAATCAAACGCCGGGCCAAGCTGTATTGCTCGTCAATGATGCGGCGCACTTCGCTATCGACCTTTTGCATGGTCTGCTCGCTCATATTGGTGGTTTTGGTGACCGACCGCCCCAAAAACACTTCGCCTTCATTTTCAGCGTAAACCATTGGGCCAAGCGCCTCGGTCATGCCGTATCGGGTCACCATGTCGCGGGCGATTGATGTGGCGCGCTCAAAGTCGTTGCTTGCGCCAGTCGTCATTTGGTGCATAAAGACTTCTTCAGCAATACGGCCACCAAACAGCATGCTGATTTGGTTGAGCATGTAGTCACGGTCGTAGCTGTAGCGATCTTGTGCCGGCAAGCTCATGGTGACGCCCAAGGCACGGCCACGGGGAATGATCGTGACTTTGTGAACAGGGTCACATTTGGGCAACAACTTACCGATGAGGGCGTGGCCAGCCTCGTGGTAAGCCGTGTTACGGCGCTCTTCCTCGGGCATGACCATGCTTTTACGCTCCGGGCCCATCAAGATTTTGTCTTTAGCTTTTTCAAAATCCTGCATTTCTACCGTGCGGGCGTTGCGCCTTGCAGCCATCAAGGCGGCTTCATTGCACAAGTTGGCAAGGTCTGCACCGCTCATGCCGGGGGTACCGCGAGCAATGATGGAAGGGGCGACATCCTGACCCACAGGAATTTTACGCATGTGCACGTTCAAGATTTGCTCACGCCCACGAATATCGGGCAGCGTGACATAGACCTGACGGTCAAAGCGGCCTGGGCGCAGCAGTGCTGCATCCAAAATATCTGGGCGGTTGGTGGCGGCCACCACGATCACACCAAGGTTGGTTTCAAAACCATCCATCTCCACCAGCATTTGGTTCAGGGTTTGTTCGCGCTCGTCATTGCCACCGCCCAAACCAGCTCCACGCTGGCGGCCTACGGCGTCGATTTCATCGATAAAGATAATGCAAGGGGCGTTCTTTTTAGCGTTCTCGAACATGTCGCGCACACGCGCTGCGCCAACGCCTACAAACATTTCTACAAAGTCTGAGCCCGAGATACTGAAAAAAGGCACCTTGGCTTCGCCAGCAATGGATTTGGCAAGCAGTGTCTTACCCGTACCTGGGGGGCCTACCAACAACAAGCCACGCGGGATACGGCCACCCAGTTTTTGGAACTTTTGGGGGTCCTTCAAGAAATCAACCACTTCTTTGACTTCTTCTTTGGCCTCGTCGCAACCAGCCACGTCGGCAAAAGTGACTTGGTTGTTGTTTTCATCCAGCATGCGCGCTTTACTTTTGCCAAAGCTAAAAGCCCCGCCCTTACCGCCGCCTTGCATTTGGCGCATGAAATAAACCCATACACCAATCAGAAGCAGCATGGGCCCCCAGCTGCCTAGCAAGCTCAGGAGCAAAGAAGGCTCTTCGCGGGCCTTAACGTCAAACTTGACGTTGTTGCTGATCAAATCACCCACCAAACCACGGTCCAAGAAGGTGGCTGTGGTACTGATACGGCGATCATCGCGCGTGACTGCAGCAATCTCAGTGCTGCGGGGCCCTTCTTGGATAGTGGCGCTTTTAACGCGATTGTTGCGCACTTCCTCCAAAAACTCTGAATAGCCCAACTCGGTCACACCGGCGGTGCTGCTTCTATCGAACTGTTTGAACAGCATGAAAAGCACCATAGCGATGACCAACCACACTGCAACTTTTGAAAACCACTGATTGTTCAAGCGGAGCTCCCGAGACAAAAAAAGAGGGTTAAATTCTGAAACCCATATGCAAACCATTTTAGGCTTTTCAATCACACATTCGAGGCTTTTCCCGTTCAGCCATGCCGCCAGCACGGACTTTGGCAGGGGTAAAGCTGCTCACCCCCCTGACAAAACCCAGCTTTAGACTGGAGATTGGGGGTGTTTGAGCCCCATGCCCACCAAGAACGTCTCTGATGATTTGTCGCGTGAGGCCTTGGGCTTAATGGGCTTGACCACACGGAAAGTCTGGCGAAAAAGCGCTACCAGTTCGTTGTACCCACTGCCATGGAAGAGCTTGGCTACCAACGCACCCTCTGGGTGCAGGTGGTTCTGCGCAAAATCTACAGCCAGCTCAATCAAGTGGGCAATGCGGGCAGCGTCTGCTGATTCGATACCCGACAGATTTGGTGCCATGTCAGACACCACAACATCTATCCGACGGCCATTCAGGGCTGCTTCTAACTGGGCAAGAACATCGGGCTCTCGAAAATCACCATGCAAGAAGGTGACGCCTTCAATGGGCTCCATGGGCAGGATATCCAATGAAATGATGGCCCCGGCCAATTGCCCCGAGGCGGCGCCCACAGGTGCCAACTGTTTGCGCACATATTGGCTCCAAGCGCCAGGGGTTGAGCCCAAATCCACCACGGTAGAGCCTGGTTCGATGAGCTTGAACTGCTCGTCAATTTCTTTTAGTTTGTATGCCGCACGGGCTCTGTAGCCCTCTTTTTGGGCCAGTTTGACATAGGTGTCATTGACATGGTTGTTAAGCCATGCCTTGTTCACTTTTTTGCTTTGGGTCTTGATTTTCATGAAAGGTGCGTCCTGCCTCGATAATACGGCCATGCCTCAAATTGAACTTACCCCAGCCGAGCGCCGGGAACAACGTGCCCAAGCCCACCATTTGAACCCCGTGGTTCTGATTGGCGGCGATGGTCTGACCCCCGCCGTACAAAAAGAAGTCGATGCCGCTTTGAATGCACATGGCTTGATCAAGATTCGCGTCTTCAGCGACGACCGCACTGCACGCGAGTCGATGTACCAACAACTGGCCGCCGACCTTGGTGCGGCCCCAGTGCAGCACATTGGTAAGCTTTTGGTCCTGTGGCGCCCCAAGCCAGAAAAAGAGCGCACAGTGGACGAAGACCGCATGCCCGGCCCACGCGATGTCAAAGTGCTTAAATTCAGCAAACGCGGCGGCCAACGCCCAGAAATCAAGCAACTGCGCGTGCTGGGCAACCAGCGGCTGACATCTGGCGGGCAGATCAAACGCGCAAAACCCAAGCAAAAATCCATCAAAAAACGCCAAGCAGACTGAGCCCGTACGCAACATGCCCACCAGCACCGCTGCGCCAGCCACGCGCCATGTGATTTGCATGAAATGGGGTACCAAGTACGGGCCTGAATACGTCAACCGCCTGTACGCAATGGTGCGCAGGCACCTACAAGGCGACTTTCAATTTGTCTGCCTGACAGATGACGCCAAGGGCATTCGCAGCGAAGTGCAGTGCCTGCCCATTCCCCCGCTGGATTTGCCTCCAGGCATACCCGAGCGCGGCTGGACTAAGCTGGTAACTTTCAGCGCAGACCTTCATGGTCTGCGTGGAACTGCCTTGTTTTTGGATGTCGATGTTGTGGTGACAGGGCCACTGGACGATTTTTTTACCCAGCCAGGCGAGTTTTTGATCATTCACGACTACAAGCGGCCTTGGCGCGTTACGGGTAATTCGTCGGTATACCGATTTGAATTGGGTGCACACCCAGATGTGCTGGAGTACTTTCGCTCCCACTTTGAAGCCATTCGCAAGCAGTTTCGTAACGAGCAAGCCTACTTGTCAGACTTTTTGCATCGGCAAGGCAAGCTGGCTTACTGGCCCCAAGCGTGGTGCCCTAGTTTCAAGTACCACGGCATCCCTGCATGGCCCAGCAATTACTGGAAAGCCCCATTTGTGCCTGAAGGTGCGCGGGTGGTGATTTTTCATGGGGAATGCAACCCTCCTGATGCACTTGCAGGGCGGCGCAACCGGCGTTTGCGCTACATCAAGCCAGCCACATGGGTGGCAGAGCATTGGCGCGAATAACTCTGTTTTTGAATCATTCATGTCGTGATGTAAAGCCGCAGACAGCGCAGACGCCATGCGGGACGAAGCGATAACGACGGAGATAATTCCCAAATGGGGTGAATCACATCCCCTGCATCCACACAGCAAAAAGGGCCTGATGGCCCTTTTTTGGTTTATTTGCCAGCAGACCCACGCTGCATGTGCCATAGCAAAGCCAGCGTACAAAGCCACTGTCCCACCAGCATGGCCGAGCCCAAGGTGTGCCACAGCTTAAGGTCTTGCCGGGCCACAATGCGCGGGGCCACACCAAACTGCATGACCAAAGCCAACAAAAGCCCAAGTACTATCAAAGTAATAGCATGGTAGTCGCTTTGTTCTAAGGCAGAGGCGTGTTTTGGCCTTAAAACTGCCAAAAGCAAGGTTCCACAGGCCACAGAAACCCAGGTTTGCGCCTCAAACAAACGTGCCGCCATGCTGCCCGCCACAGAGGGGCTGGGCAAATGCACAAACAGCAAAGGCACCACCAAAAAAGCCACGGTGCCCAAGCTGCCCCACCAAAGGGCTACCGTCAGTTGGGCAAGGCGTACGCGCATGGATGGCATGAAAGGCAAAAGCTTATTGGTAGCGAACTGCCACTACTTCGTAGCGGCGCAAACCACCTGGGGCTTGCACTTCGGCAGTGTCGCCCTCTTCCTTGCCAATCAGGGCGCGAGCAATGGGGCTGGAGATATTGATCAGGCCCAGTTTGAGGTCGGCTTCGTCTTCACCCACGATTTGGTAAGTGACCGCATCGCCCGTTTCTTCGTCTTCCAAATCCACCGTAGCGCCAAAAACCACTTTGCCACCAGCGTCGAGGCTGGCTGGGTCGATCACCTGGGCAGTGGAGAGTTTGCCCTCGATTTCTTGGATACGACCTTCAATGAAGCCTTGGCGGTCTTTGGCGGCATCGTATTCAGCGTTTTCGCTCAAGTCACCCTGCGCGCGGGCTTCTGCGATGGCGTTGATGACCCAGGGACGGTCCACCGTCTTGAGGCGGTGCAGCTCTTCTTTGAGCTTTTCTGCGCCGCGCTTGGTGATGGGAATGGTGGTCATGTCAAAGTCTCCACAAATACTCAGTTATCAGCCGTCAAAAAGGAAACCGCCGCACGTTGCCGCGCGGCGGTGTTGGTCATGGCACAAATTATGCCGTTTTTAGAACGCTTTAGGCGGTCAGTTGGGCATGCAGCTCTTGTACCGAGTACACATCCAGCTTGTCGAGGTACTGCATGCCTTCTACCGCAGCTTCTGCACCAAAAATGGTAGTGAAGGTGGTGACACGTGCCAGCAGCGACGATGTGCGGATGGCACGCGAGTCGGCAATCGCATTGCGGCGCTCTTCCACGGTGTTGATGACCATGACGATCTCGTCGTTTTTGATCATGTCCACAATGTGCGGACGGCCTTCAGCCACTTTGTTGACCACTTTGACGGGAACGCCAGCGGCCTCAATGGCAGCAGCAGTGCCTTTGGTGGCCACCAGTTCAAAGCCCATAGCGACCAATTGGCGTGCGATTTCTACTGCGCGGGGTTTGTCGCTGTTTTTCACGGTCAAGAACACCTTGCCCGAACGGGGCAAACGGGTGCCAGCGCCCAGTTGGCTTTTGACGAAGGCTTCGCCAAAGGTCTTGCCAACGCCCATGACTTCGCCAGTGGACTTCATCTCGGGGCCCAAGATGGTGTCAACGCCAGGGAACTTGACGAAGGGGAACACCGCTTCTTTGACGCTGAAGTACGGGGGCGTGACCTCTTTGGTAATGCCTTGCGAGGCAAGCGACTGGCCTGCCATGCAACGCGCCGCCACCTTGGCCAGCTGAATGCCGGTGGCCTTAGAGACAAATGGCACCGTGCGCGAGGCACGGGGGTTGACCTCCAGCACGTAGATCACGTCTTTTTTGCTGTCGCCGTCTTGCACTTCTTGGATGGCAAACTGCACGTTCATCAAGCCCACCACATTCAGCGCATCTGCCATAGCCGCAGACTGGCGCTTGAGTTCGTCCACCGTGGCTTTAGACAGGTAGTAAGGAGGCAGCGAACAAGCCGAGTCGCCACTGTGCACGCCCGCTTGCTCGATGTGCTCCATCACACCGCCGATGAAGGTCTTGCCGGTGGGGTCGCGCAGGCAGTCCACATCGCACTCAATGGCGTCGTTCAAGAAGCGGTCTAGCAGCACCGGAGAGTCATTGCTGACCTTGACGGCCTCGCGCATGTAGCGCTCCAGGTCGCGCTGCTCGTGCACGATTTCCATCGCACGGCCGCCTAGAACGTAACTGGGGCGTACCACCAGGGGGTAGCCCAGAGCGGCAGCTTTCTCAAGAGCCTCGGCCTCGGTACGGGCTGTGGCATTGGGTGGCTGGCGCAGGCCCAGGTCTTGCAGCAGTTTTTGGAAGCGCTCACGGTCTTCTGCGGCGTCGATCATGTCGGGGCTGGTGCCAATGATGGGCACGCCTTCGGCTTCGAGGCCCAGTGCCAGTTTGAGCGGTGTTTGGCCACCGTACTGCACGATCACACCAACGGGTTTTTCTTTGTCAACGATTTCGAGCACGTCTTCAAGGGTCAAAGGCTCGAAGTACAGGCGGTCAGAGGTGTCGTAGTCTGTGGACACCGTCTCTGGGTTGCAGTTGACCATGATGGTTTCATAACCGTCCTCGCGCATGGCAAGGGCTGCATGTACGCAACAGTAGTCAAACTCAATGCCCTGGCCAATGCGGTTGGGGCCACCGCCCAGCACCATGATCTTTTTGTTATTGGTGGGCTCTGCCTCGCACTCGTCCTCGTAGGTGGAGTACATGTAGGCGGTGTTGGTGGCAAATTCAGCCGCGCAGGTGTCCACGCGCTTGTACACGGGGCGCACATTCAGGGCTCGGCGCGCTTCGCGCACGGCCTTTTCTTGGGTTTTGAGCAGCTTGGCCAAACGGCGGTCAGAAAAACCTTTTTTCTTGAGCGCGCGCAGGGTGTCTGCGTCCAGGCTGGCCAAGGCGGCATCGCCTTTGGTGGCGGCCAGTTGGTCCAGCTCCAGTTCGATCTTGACGATTTCTTCGATCTGAACCAAAAACCATTTGTCGATTTTGGTGAGGTCGTACACCTCGTCCACGCTCAAGCCCATGGCAAAGGCATCGCCCACGTACCAGATGCGCTCGGGGCCGGGCTCGCCCAGCTCTTTTTCGAGCACTTCGCGGTCTTGGGTTTTTTCGTTCATACCGTCCACGCCGACTTCCAGGCCGCGCAGAGCTTTCTGGAAGGACTCTTGGAAAGTACGGCCCATGGCCATGACCTCGCCCACGGACTTCATCTGTGTGGTCAGACGGCTGTCGGCGGTGGGGAATTTCTCAAACGCAAAACGTGGAATCTTGGTGACCACGTAGTCGATGGAGGGCTCAAACGACGCGGGGGTGGCGCCGCCTGTGATGTCGTTCTTGAGTTCGTCCAGCGTGTAGCCTACAGCCAGCTTAGCTGCAACCTTGGCGATGGGGAAACCTGTTGCCTTGGAAGCCAATGCTGACGAACGCGAAACGCGCGGGTTCATCTCAATGACGATCATGCGGCCGTCTTTGGGGTTGACCGAGAACTGAACGTTAGAGCCACCCGTGTCCACGCCAATCTCACGCAGCACTGCCAAACTGGCATTGCGCATGATCTGGTATTCCTTGTCGGTCAGCGTCTGCGCCGGGGCTACGGTGATGGAGTCGCCGGTATGCACGCCCATGGGGTCGAGGTTTTCAATCGAGCAAACGATGATGCAGTTGTCGGCCTTGTCGCGCACCACCTCCATCTCGTACTCTTTCCAGCCCAGCAGCGATTCTTCAATCAACAGCTCATTGGTGGGCGAAGCTTCTAGGCCGCGCTTGCAGATGGTCTCAAATTCTTCAGGGTTGTAGGCGATGCCGCCGCCTGTGCCGCCTAACGTGAAGCTGGGGCGGATTACAGTGGGAAAACCCACAGTTTTTTGCACTGCCCAGGCTTCTTCCATGCTATGGGCAATGCCAGAGCGGGCCGAGCCAAGACCAATTTTGGTCATGGCGTCTTTGAACTTGAGGCGGTCTTCGGCTTTGTCGATGGCCTCGGGCGTAGCGCCAATGAGCTCAACCTTGTATTTGTCGAGCACGCCGTTACGCCATAAATCTAGCGCGCAGTTAAGGGCTGTTTGCCCGCCCATGGTGGGCAAGATGGCGTCAGGGCGCTCTTTCGCGATGATTTTTTCGACGGTTTGCCAGGTAATGGGCTCAATGTAGGTCACATCGGCCGTGGCAGGGTCGGTCATGATCGTGGCGGGGTTGCTGTTGATCAGGATGACCTTGTAACCCTCTTCGCGCAGGGCCTTGCAGGCTTGCACGCCAGAATAGTCAAACTCGCACGCCTGGCCGATGATGATCGGGCCCGCGCCGATGATGAGGATGCTTTTGAGGTCTGTACGTTTTGGCATGGTGGGCTGGCGGTCAGTCGTTCAGGGGGGCAACAGGGGCGGTGCCCCCGTTGGCAGATGCCGCGCCGTGGCGGCAGCTATCTAACTTGTGGATAAGGGCCTGGGCCCGCTCGGGCGGCAGGTTTTTTTGCATGAGCTGCAGCAATCCATCGCCCTGGATCAGGGGTCGCAGCACCTCGGCTTCGGCCTCGTAAAAGGTCACATCCCACTCGCCCATGGCTTCGTTAAAAGTGGCGTCATCCCAGGTTTTACCTTTGGCAACCAGAGTGACCAGGGGCATGGCTTTGTTCTCGAGAAAAGCCTTTTTGTAAGGCTTTTGCTTCCAGCGCTCGGTGAACCAGTCGCGCAGGTGTGGCGGCAGGGTCAAGATGCGTTTGTGGATGGCTTTCTCGAGGGCCGCAGCAGGAAAACTGAACAGTTTCATAACGAAGGTGCTTTCGTATGGCTTTACGCTGCACGCGCTTTGCGCATGGCCTGGGTGAATCGATCAAACAGGTAGTCAATATCGTGCGGGCCGGGAGACGCCTCGGGGTGCCCTTGAAAGCAAAACGCTGGTTTGTCTGTGCGCTCAAGCCCCTGCAAAGTGCTATCAAACAGGCTGATGTGCGTGGGGCGCAGGTTGGCTGGCAGGCTGTTCATGTCCACCGCAAAACCGTGGTTTTGGCTGGTGATGCTGACGCGACCAGTATCCAGGTCTTTGACGGGGTGGTTAGCGCCGTGGTGGCTGTTTTGCATCTTGAAGGTTTTGGCACCCGATGCCAGCGCCATGATTTGGTGCCCCAAGCAAATGCCAAAGGTGGGCACACCACTGTCCATCAAAGTTTTGGCAGCGGCAATCGCGTAGTCGCAAGGCTCTGGGTCTCCAGGGCCATTGGACAAAAACACACCGTTGGGCTGCATGGCCAGCACTTGCGCAGCAGGGGTTTTAGCGGGCACCACCGTGACTTTGCAACCGCGCTCGGCCAGCATGCGCAAGATGTTCTTTTTGACGCCAAAGTCGTAGGCGACCACATGGAACTCAGGGGCTCTTTGCTCACCATAGCCTTGGCCCAGTTGCCATTCGGTCTGGGTCCACTCGTAGCTCTCTGTTGTGGTCACTACTTTAGCCAGGTCCAGGCCCGCCATCGATGGAGCAGCTTTGGCCGCCGCTACCGCTTGGTCTTTGAGCGCTTGCGTGACCACTTGACCGGCCTCCAGCGCCACGATGGCGCCGTTTTGTGCGCCCTTGGTGCGCAAAATACGGGTCAGCTTGCGGGTGTCGATATTGGCAATGGCGACCGTGTTTTCGGCGCGCAGGTACTCTGGCAAAGAGGCATCGCAGCGGAAGTTGCTGGCGAGCAAGGGCAAGTCTTTGATGATGAGGCCGGCGGCATGGACTTTGTTGGCTTCGACATCCTCAGTGTTGACGCCGTAGTTACCGATGTGCGGATACGTGAGGGTCACGATCTGCTGGCAGTAGCTGGGGTCTGTGAGGATTTCTTGGTAGCCGGTGATGGCGGTGTTAAAAACCACCTCACCCACTGTGGTGCCCGTGGCACCAATCGAATTGCCGATAAAGACCGTGCCGTCTGCGAGCGCCAAAATGGCGGGCGGGAAGCTTCCCTGAAGAGACAAAAGCACTGGATTCTCCGGATGGTTACGGTCGCCCGGTGCTTGCCAGCCGCGCACTGAATGCGCACGAATGCTGCTCTCAAAAGGGGGATTTGCTGGGGTTGCGGTCGGGCGACGCTGTTGCGAGAAAAGCCCCCGATTATATCCCCGACCCGCAGGGTTTTACCGGGTGTTACCCGTCACGGATGGTTCAGCACAGGGCGCGAGGTAGTAAGTGCGCCCATTTGACAATCAAATCACCGCACTGCGCCACTGGCATGCAGGCAAATGGCTGCTGCTGCGGCTACGTTGAGCGATTCTTCTCCGCCAGGCTGGGCAATGCGCACATGCTGGTGCGCCAGAGCTTGCAAAGCAGCGTCTACACCCTGCCCTTCGTGCCCCATGACCCAGGCGCAGGGCCAAGGCAAATCCGCTTGGTGCAAATAGTCGCCCTGGTGCGAGCTGGTCACCAGCAAAGGCAAGCCAAGTGCCTGCACGTCATCCAGCGTGACTGACTCGATCAAATTCAAGGCAAAGTGCGCCCCCATGCCCGCACGCAAGACCTTGGGCGCCCACAAAGCCGCACTGCCCTTGAGGGCCACCACCTGCTTGAAGCCAAAGGCCGCGGCGCTGCGCAAGATCGAGCCCACATTGCCAGCGTCCTGCACACGGTCGAGTACCACTGTGGGCACAACCGCCTGGGGGGCGCGGCTGGCAGGCAAGTCCATTACAAAACCCATGCGTGCAGGGGATTCGAGGGCGCTGATGTCCGCAAACAAAGCATCAGCAATTACTACTGTTTTTGTAGCATGAAGTGCTTTTAGATCTAAGGCGTAGGGCACAAAAGACTCAGAAAACACTGCCACAGCCGGTTGCAGCCCCCGGGCCAAGGCAGCAGAGCACAGGTGATCGCCCTCCAGCCACACCCGCCCCTGCTTGCGGTAAGCCGTAGTGTCTTGCGCCAGACGCCGCAAATCCTTGACCAAGGGGTTGTCACGCGAGTGAATGGTGATGGCTGGTGTCTGCTGCATTGGGGTTGCTGGGTCAGGCAGGTTTACGGCTTGCAGCCACAGGCGCAAACGACAGGCGGTGGTGGACGCAAGGGCCATGCAGTTGCAGGGCCTGCATATGCGCTGCAGTACCGTAGCCTTTGTGTCCGTCAAAACCGTATTGCGGAAAGTCTAGATGCACTTGGGCGCACCAGCGGTCTCGGTGCACCTTGGCCAAAATAGATGCAGCAGAGATGGCGGGCACCAAAGAGTCGCCTTTGACAATGGCCTCGGCAGGCACATCTAGCACTGGCAGGCGGTTGCCATCCACCAACACCTGCGCGGGTTTAAGGCGCAGCCCTTGCACAGCGCGGCGCATGGCGAGCAAAGTGGCTTGCAGAATGTTCAAGCGGTCGATTTCCTCCACGCTGGCCTCGGCAATGCTGCAGCACAAGGCTTTGGCGCGGATCTCATCAAACAAGCGTTCACGCCGCAGCGCTGTGAGCTTTTTGGAGTCTGCCAAACCGGCGATGGGTTGCAAATCATCCAAGATCACGGCAGCGGCCACCACCGGGCCAGCCAAGGGGCCACGACCTGCTTCATCCACGCCAGCGACCAAGCCAACGGGGTGCCAAGGCAATGGCACTTGTTCAGGCTGCAAGGACTTTTTCGATCGCATGGGCGGCCAACTGCGCGGTGTCGCGCTGCAAGGTAAGGTGCAAATCCGTAAAGCGCTGCTCCAGGGCTTGGATTTCTTGGGGGCGCTGGTGCTTAGCATCCAGCCAGTGCATGGTGACTTGGGCCAGTGCCTCAGGGGTGCCAGCGTTTTGGATCAGCTCGGGCACCACAAATTCGCCACACAAAATATTGGGCAAACCCACCCAGGGCTGCAATTGCTTGCGCCGCATCAACCACCAGCTGATGGGGTGCATGTGGTAACCAATGACCATGGGGCGCTTGAACAAAGCAGCCTCTAGCGTGGCGGTGCCGCTGGCAATCAAGGTGGCATCGCAAGCGGCCAATACCGTATGCGATTGTCCAGCCACCACGCGCACTACATCCTGCAAGCCTACGGCCTGCACGGCCTGCTCAATGCGCTGCTGCAAAGCGGGCACCGCAGGCACCACCATGCGCACGGTGGGGCGCTGCTGGTGGATGAGTGCAGCGGCTTGCAGAAAACGTGGGGCGATGTACTGCACCTCTGCCGAACGGCTGCCGGGCAAAATAGCCAATACATCGTCGTGCGCTTGCAGGCCCAGTTGCGCCCGTGCAGCGGTTTTGTCGGGGCACATGGGGATGACGCTGGCCAGTGGGTGGCCTACATACGTGGCTGCAATACCATGCTGGGCTAGCAGTGCGGGCTCGAATGGAAAAATGCACAGCACATGGTCGGCACTGCGTCGGATTTTCTCTACACGCTCTGCACGCCACGCCCAAATCGAGGGGCAGACAAAATGCACGGTCTTGATGCCAGCCGCACGCAAATCGGCTTCCAGGCCTAAATTAAAGTCGGGGGCATCCACACCAATGAACATGGCTGGTGGGTCGGCCAACAAGCGGCTACGCAGGTTTTTGCGTATGGCCAAAATCTCACGCAAGCGGCGCAGCAGCTCAAGGCTATAGCCATGCACCGCCAACTTGTCGCTGGGCCACCAAGGCGTAAACCCGCGCTGCACCATGCGTGCACCGCCTATACCTTGGGCCTGCAAACCCGGCCAGCGCTGATGCAAGCCATCCAGCAACAGGCCAGCTAATAAGTCGCCAGAGGCTTCACCAGCCACCATGGCAATGCGGGGTACCGTAGACATCAATAGCCCTTAACGGGCAATGCCGCGTGTGGACTCGTCCAGAAACTGCTGCATGCACAACACATCTTGCTCGGCTTGTGCAAAGGTTTGCGGCAACTCTTGCAAGGCTGCACGGGCAGCGTCCAGCGTCAAGCCCTGGCGGTAGAGCAAGCGGTGCATTTGCTTGATGGCCGCCAAACGTTCGGTGCTGAAGCCCCGGCGGCGCAAACCTTCCAAGTTCAAACCACGCACAGCCAAAGGATTGCCATCCACCATCATGAAGGGGGGTACGTCTTGCGATATGTGGCTACCAAAACCCGCCATCACATGCGCACCCACTTTGACGAACTGGTGTACGCCCGTGAGGCCGCCAATAATCGCAAAGTCATGCACATGCACGTGACCGGCCAACGTGGCGTTATTGGCCAAAATGGTGTTGTTGCCCACCACACAGTCGTGGGCAATGTGCACATAGGCCATGACCCAGTTGTCGTCGCCTACCAAGGTCAGGCCCTGGTCTTGCGCAGTGCCTGTGTTGAAGGTGCAAAACTCCCGAATTGTGTTGCGCTGGCCTATGACCAAACGGGTGGGTTCACCCGCGTATTTCTTGTCTTGTGGTGCTGCGCCCAGCGAGGCAAACTGAAAAATGCGGTTGTGCTCGCCTATCGTGGTGTGCCCCTCAATCACGCAGTGGGCACCCACCGTGGTGCCTGCACCAATTGATACATGCTGGCCAATGACCGCATAGGGCCCTACGGTTACAGAATTGTCTAGTTGCGCACCAGGGGCTACCACAGCAGTGGAATGGATCGTCGTCACAGCGTCAAACCCAGTTATCAAGCACCCACAGTGCGCATGGTGCACATGATTTCAGCTTCGCAAGCGACTTGTTCGCCCACGCTGGCTACTGCCTTGAATTTGTAGATACCGCCACGGATACGGTCAAGCTCGACATCCAGGACCAATTGGTCACCGGGCTCTACCGGGCGCTTAAAGCGTGCACCGTCAATGCCCACAAAGTAAAACACCGAGTTTTCATCGGGGGCCAAACCCATCATGTCAAACGATAGCAGCCCTGCAGCTTGCGCCAGTGCCTCAAGTATGAGCACCCCAGGCATGACGGGACGGGTAGGGAAATGGCCGGTAAAAAAAGGCTCGTTGATCGAGACGTTTTTCAGTGCCTTGATGCGCTTGCCTCGCTCTAACTCCGTGACCCTGTCCACCAACAAAAAGGGGTAACGGTGTGGCAGCAACTTAAGGATTTGGTGAATGTCCATCATGGGGATTCGTTCTTGCGTTCTTCTAGTGATTGTTCAAGGGCCTTGACGCGCTCACGCAGGCTGTAAAGCTGCTTGAGGGTGGCCGCGTTTTTTTCCCAGCGGGCATTGTCATCGATTGGAAACATACCGGTATACACGCCCGGCTTGTGCAGTGAACGCGTCACTACAGTCGCTGCAGAGACATGCACCTGATCGGCCAATTGCAAATGGCCCAGCACTATAGCGCCTCCGCCTATGGTGCAACCAGAACCAATGGTGGCACTGCCCGCAATACCCACACAGCCGGCCATCGCAGTGTGTGCGCCCACGCGCACGTTGTGTCCAATCTGAATCAGGTTGTCCAGTTTTGCACCGTCTGCAATTTCGGTATCGCCCAAAGCGCCCCGGTCAATGCAGGTGTTGGCTCCAATCTCTACATCATTGCCAATGCGCACAATGCCCAGTTGCTCGATTTTGACCCACTGACCTTGGCTAGGGGCAAAACCGAAACCATCAGCGCCAATGACAACACCGGGGTGTAGCAGGCAGCGGTCGCCCACCTCACAACGCTCGCTTACTGTCACGCGAGATTTGAGCTGCGTGTACGCACCAATTCGAGCAAACTTTTCTACTACGCACAGCGGGCCTATGGTGGCGCTGGGGTGCACCCACGCCTGAGGGTGTACTACGGCACTTGGGTGTATGCCAGCAAACGCGCTTCCCTCATGGTGGCGACGCCACAACTGGGTGAGTTTTGCAAAATACAGATACGGGTCAGGGGTAACAATACAGCCCCCGCGCTCAACAGCCAAAGCCTGCATGCTGGGGGCCACAATGACACATGCTGCCTTGGAATTAAGCAACTGCTGTTGGTAGCGCGGATTGCTCAAAAACGCAATGTCGTGTGGCCCGGCGGTTTCTAGTGGGGCAATGCGTACAAGCTCGGTACTCCGAGGTGCGCCATGCAGTTCGCCACCTAAGCGGTCAACCAAATCACCCAGTTGCAGCGTCACAAACAATCCAACAGGCTTGAAGGCTTACTTGGCAGCAGCAGCGGCGTTGAGCGACTTCAGTACCTTTTCGGTAATGTCGTGTTTGGGATTGATATACACCGCGTCCTGAAAAATCACATCGTATTTCTCAGTTTCGGCAATTTGCTTGATGACTTTGTTGGCCCGCTCTTGAACCTGCAGCAGTTCTTGTTGCTGGCGATTCACCAGATCTTCTTGGAACTCTCGGCGCTTACGCTGAAACTCACGGTCTTGATCAACCAACTGGCGCTGCTTGAGCTGCCTTTGGGCCTCAGGCAATGTAGGCGCCTCGCGCTCAAATTTTTCTGTAGCGGCTTTCAAAGCATTACCTGCATCTACCAACTCTTTGTCGCGGCGGGAAAACTCTTGCTTGATTTTTGCTTCAGCGGCCTTGGCAGTGTTGGCCTCTCTGAAAAGACGGTCAATATTGACAAAACCCACCTTAAATTCTTCTGCATGCACAGAAAGAGAAACGGCCAAACTAGCAGCCAACAAAGTCCATTTGATATGGCGAAACAAGGTATTCATTAGAAAGAACTTCCGATCTGAAACTGTACTTTTTGGATTCTATCGCCAGCAAACTTTCTGACGGGCTGTGCAATGGCAAAACGAAGCGGACCCAAGGGCGAGATCCAGCTCAAACCTATGCCTGCTGAGGCGCGCAACTCACCAAATTTGACCTTTTGTTCTTCACCATACACGTTGCCTACATCCAGGAATGTAAAGACTCGCAAGGTTCGGTCATTGCCTGCACCAGGAAAGGGGGCGATCAACTCGGCGTTCAGGTTGACCTTCTTGGGACCACCCACCGAAGCACCCGTAACATCGCGTGGGCCCAAAGTGCTTTGCTCGAAGCCTCGAACGCTGCCTAACCCTCCCGAGTAGAAGTTCTTAAAAACCGGGAACGGACGACCGCCAAAACCCTTACCCCAACCCAATTCACCATTGAAAGCCACTGTGAACTGCTTGTTAAGGGGGACGTACTGCTGGTACTGGTAGTTGCTGCGCAGATAGCGTGCGTCGCCAGCAACCGACATTTCGGTATTGAAGCGCTGGTAGCGGCCATTGTTAGGCGCCAGGGCACTGTCGCGCTCATCGCGGGTCCAACCAATCGTCAATGGAACACCCATGCTGGTGTAGCCATAGCGCTCCGCGTAAGCCAAGTAAATGGCGGGAATGTTGGTGCCCGTTTTGATCTCGGTTCGCTCAAGGCCACCACCAAAAAACACGGTATCGGATTCGCTGAACGGAATACCAAAACGCATGCTGGCGCCCGTTGTCACCAACTCGTAGTTGCCGCCCTGGTCGTCATAGGGTTTGTCAGTGCGGTAATAAAGATCCATCGTGCGAGAAATGCCGTCTGGGGTGAAGTAAGGGTCTGTGGTGCTGAACACCAAAGTACGCTTGAACTTACTGGTATTGACATCAATACCCAGGTAATTGCCGGATCCAAAAACGTTGTCTTGCTTAACGCTAAACGACAAAGATACTTTTTCAGCACTAGAAAAACCAGCGCCCAGCTGCAAAGACCCTGTAGGCCTTTCTTGTACGCTGATCGTCAAATCAACTTGGTCAGGTGCGCCGGGTACTTCTTGGGTCTCAACATTGACCTCTGTGAAGAACCCAAGACGATCCACACGATCGCGCGAGAGCCGAATTTTCTCGGCGTCGTACCAAGACGCCTCGAACTGGCGGAACTCGCGCCGAATGACTTCATCACGTGTGCGGTTGTTACCGCTTAGATTGATACGCCGCACATAGGCACGGCGAGATGGGTCTGCACGAACGACCAAAGTCACGCGGCTATTTTCGCGATCAAACTCAGGTGTTGCTTCTACCTTTGCAAATGCAAAACCAAAATTGCCAAAGTAATCAGAAAAAGCCTTTGTAGTTTGTGCAACTTCTTCAGCGTTGTAGGGCTCGCCCACTCTCACGGTCACGAGTCGCTTGAACTCTTCTTCCCGATCTAAGTACTCGCCCTCAAGCTTCAGGGCAGACACCACAAAACGCTGTCCCTCCGTCACATTGATAGTGATGGTCATGTCTTGCTTGTCTGGTGAGATAGCGACTTGGGTAGAGTCCACCCGAAACTCCAAGAAGCCGCGTTGGGTGTAATAAGAACGCAGAGCTTCTAAGTCTGAGTTGAGCTTGGCACGCGAATAACGGTTGGATTTGGTGTACCAACTGAGCCATCCACCAGTGTCTTGGTCAAACAGGTTTCTCAGAGTGGAATCGCTGAACGCTTCGTTGCCCACAATCTGAATGTCTTTGATGCGGGCAGGCTCGCCTTCAGTGATAGTGAAAGTAAGGTTGACCCGATTGCGCTCGATGGGCGTTACCGTGGTGACGACCTCTGCACCATAAAGGCTGCGGTTGATGTACTGGCGCTTGATCTCTTGCTCGGCCCTGTCGGTAAGGGCTTTGTCATAAGGGCGGCCTTCTGTCATGCCAATGTCGCGCATGATGTTTTTCAGAAAGTCTTTGTCAAACTCGCGCGAGCCCGCAAAATCCACATCGGCAACTGAGGGTCGCTCTTCCACCACTACGACCAAAACATTGCCATTGACTTCAAGGCGCACGTCTTTGAACAAACCCAAGCCAAACAAAGCGCGGATGGCTGCCGCGCCTTTCTCGTCGTTATAGTCATCGCCGATCCTCACAGGCAATGACGCAAAGACCGTACCGGGCTCTACACGCTGCAAACCCTCGACACGGATGTCTTGCACCTTGAAAGGATCAACAGCCCAAGCCGAGCTGGCTGCAAAAACCATGGAAGCCAGTGCGGCGGCAGTACGAGCGCCCAGGCGATTGAAGTGTTTGTTCATGAATCAAAACGCGGCGCCATACTGTCTAGAGATGGCACCTTGTGAAATTAACCAAATAGTCGGGTGATATCGTTGAACATAGCGACCGACATCATCAGCAAAAGCACCGCAATGCCCCCGCGTTGAAGCCGCTCCATCCACGCATCGGGGATGGGCTTACCTGTCACACCCTCCCAAAGATAATACATGAGGTGCCCACCGTCCAAAACGGGCAAGGGCAACAGATTGAGAACACCAAGGCTGACGCTGATCAGAGCCAGAAAAATAAGGTACTGCGTAATGCCCATGCTGGCAGAACGCCCCGCATAGTCGGCAATCGTCAAAGGCCCGCTCAGGTTTTTTAGGGATGCCTCGCCAATCACCATACGTCCCATCATGCGCAATGTGAGGGCAGAAACATCCCAAGTGCGAACAAGACCGGTCCACAGGCTGTCCAGCGGTCCGTACTCTACCGTGACCATAGTTGGCATGCCCCCCACATAGGCACCAATGCGACCCACCTTGATGTCGCCGTCTGTTTGCACTTCAGGGGTGACTTCAATGCTCAATAATTGGCCCGCGCGTTCTACCCGCCAAGTTTGTGTAGTAGGTGCTCCTGCTTGAACAGAACTGCGAATACGCTCGCGAAGCTGCTGGCCGTCCACAATGTCGACGCTGCCAATCGACTGCACCAAATCGCCGTCTTTGAGGCCTGCTTTTTCAGCAGCACTGTTTGGCATGACCTCACCAATCACAGGGCGTGACCAAGGGCCGACGATGCCAATTTTGCGAAACAAGGTGGCATCTGCCTCACGGGTATTGATCTTTCCCATGTCCAGCGTTACCTCACGCACGGCACCCGCTTTTTGCTCAACCTCTAGACGGACATTTTGACCGTCGAGAGCGCCACGGGTCAGCAACCAGCGCATGTCTTCAAAAGAGCGTACGGGCGCTAAGTCATCTTGGGCCAATGCGGCACGGGTGACAGTCTCTCCACCACGCAGACCCGCAACATCTGCCACAGAGCCTGCCACTGGGCTGGCCAAAATAGCTTTGGGTTCTTCTACCCCGTTCCAGCTGACAAAGGCATACAAAACAACCGCCAGTAACAAATTAGCTATTGGCCCTGCAGCCACTATGGCGGCTCGTGAGCGCAAGGGCTGGGTGTTAAATGCCAAATGGCGCTCTTCTGGGGCCACAGGGGCTTCGCGCTCATCGAGCATGCGCACATAACCACCCAGCGGAAAAGCCGCCAACACAAATTCGGTGCTAGAGCCCTTGGGCTGCCAGCGCAGCAGTGGCTTACCAAAGCCCACTGAAAAACGCAGCACTTTCACACCGCAGGCGACGGCTACCCGATAGTGCCCATACTCATGTACGGCAATCAACAGGCCCAAGGCCACAATAAATGCAACTATGGTCAGCATGAAAACTCCGTTTGTTGAAACAACTATTAAGCCAGCGCAAGATCGACAGCTTGCGCGGCGACGGCACGGGCTTTGCTATCAAGATCCAGCAGCGCCTCCAGGGTGCGAGGGTCTGAGGGTACTACGGCCTCCAAAGTTGCAAGATTGACTTGGTGAATTTGATCAAAACGAATGCGGCGCTGCAAAAACGCCTCTACGGCAACCTCATTGGCAGCATTGAGCACAGCGGTAGTGCCAGCGGGTGCCTTCAAAGCCTCCCAAGCCAGCGCTAGGCCCGGAAACCGAGCAGGATGGTCGTGCCCTGTGATGGCTTCAAACGTCATGGCAGACAGGGCATGAAAATCGAGGGGCGGCGCACCCGATGCAATGCGCTCAGGCCAAGACAACCCATACGCAATGGGCACTCGCATATCCGGCGTACCCAGCTGCGCTACCACAGAGGTATCGCGGTACTGCACCATCGAGTGAATGATGCTTTGGGGGTGGATCACCACATCCAACTGCTCAGGTGCCATGCCAAACAGGTAGCGGGCCTCAATCACCTCCAGCGCTTTGTTCATCATGGTGGCAGAGTCCACCGAAATTTTGCGCCCCATGCTCCAGTTGGGGTGCGTGCAGGCCTGCTCCGGGGTGACATCCCGCAAGGCCGATAGAGCCATGGTGCGGAAAGGCCCACCCGATGCGGTGAGGATGATTTTGTCGATGCGCTGCGCCCAAGTGCTGGGGTCTTCGGGTAGCGACTGAAAAATAGCCGAATGTTCACTGTCTATAGGCAGCAGTGTTGCCCCGCCTTGCCTAACGGCAGACATAAAAACATTGCCCCCCACCACTAAGGCCTCTTTATTAGCCAGCAGCAAGCGCTTGCCAGCTTGGGCGGCAGCCATGCAAGGCTCCAAGCCTGCAGCGCCCACTATGGCGGCCATCACCACATCAACATCGGTATGCGATGCTATTTCTTTTATAGCATCATCACCTTGTAAAACCAAGGCAGACAGCCCATTTGACTTAATTTTCTCATGCAACAATGCTGCGTGGGGCGCACTGGCCATCGCCACATAGCGCGGCTTAAAGCGTGCGCATTGCTCCAGCATAAGATCCACTTGCGTGGCAGCGCTCAGGGCAAACACCTCAAAGCGCTCTGGGTGGCGCGCCACAACATCCAGCGTGTTCTTACCAATAGAGCCTGTAGAGCCCAAAACCGTTAAGCGTTGTTTCATAGGTGCGCAACCGTGGTAAGCATCATGGCCAAGGGCAAGGTTGGCAACAGGGCATCAATGCGATCAAGCACACCGCCATGCCCTGGTAGCAAGCCACTGCTGTCCTTGACGCCCGCACTGCGCTTGATGAGCGACTCGATCAAATCGCCGCAAACACTCATGGCCACCATGAAAGCAACCGCAATCAAGAGCAACCACCAGCCACCTTGGTACATCTGGCTAAAAAAGCTAGCGGCCTGTGGTTGCACACGGACATCCGCCAACACCCATAACAAGGCCAGGCACAGCACACCCAATGCGCCACCCCACACGCCCTCCCAGCTTTTGCCGGGGCTGATGGATGGCGCCAACTTATTGCGGGTAAAACGCAAGCCAAAAGCACGCCCAGCAAAGTAGGCAAAAACATCCGCCGCCCACACAAGGCAGAGCACAGACATCAAAAAATTAACCCCAATACGGTGCGCTTGCACCATGGCCATCCATGCCAGCCAAAGAGCGACTATGCCAACAGCCCAGCGCAGAGTTTTTGGAATGCGCTGCCATGTTTGCACGCCAGCTGCCAGCAACCATACAGTGACCAGCACCCATACAGCCCCGCCCGCCATCCACACATAAGGCAAGGGGCGATCCAGCCAACCTATTTGCCAAGAGACCAAACACAACACCACGCACAAAAGACCACTGGCGTAGGCAGCCCATTTGGGTAGAGTATTCAAACGCCCCCATTCCCATGCCCCTAGCCCCATCATCAGCAGACCAAAGACAGGCAACAAAACGGGGTGAGGGAAAAACAGGGCCGGGAGAAACAAGGCCAACAGCACAATGGCTGTGATCACGCGCTGTCGGAGCATGGAGCCCTTTCGATGGTATTGCTCAAACCACAGCCGATGGACAAGTGCTTACAGCCACTTGCTCAGAAGTTTTACCGTAGCGTCGCTCGCGTGCCTGAAACGCTGCAATAGCGGCATCCAAGTCTTGCTCGGAAAAGTCTGGCCACAGGCAAGCACTGAAAAACAACTCGGCATATGCCGACTGCCACAACAAAAAATTACTCAAGCGCATCTCGCCCCCGGTACGGATGACCAAGTCCGGGTCAGGCACATGGGCCAGCGCCATGGCACGATGGAGGTTGATTTCTGTCAGTGGTTGGCCTTGCTGCGCCACCTTGGCAGCAGCCTGGGCAATGTCCCAGCGGCCTCCATAGTTGAAGCACACATTCAGCACCAAGCGGGTGTTAGATGCAGTGGCAGCTTCTGCCTGTACCAAGCCATCTTGCACTTTCTCTGACAAACCAGAGCGCTCGCCCACAAAATGCAGCCGCACGCCGTCTTTAAGCAATTGCGGAACCTCACGGGTCAAGGCGCCGGCCAGAATTTCCATCAAACCCGACACCTCATCAGCGGGGCGGTTCCAGTTTTCTGATGAGAACGCAAACACCGTTAAAACGCCCACCCCCCGCTGCGCGCACCATTGCACACAGTTTCGCAAGGCCTCTAAGCCTTTGCGGTGCCCAGCTAGGCGCGGCAAGAAGCGGCGTTTGGCCCAACGGCCATTGCCATCCATGACGATGGCAATGTGTTGTGGAACGTGTGCTTCAGACAATGGAGATGGGTGGTGTACGTCAAACCAGACAGATCAAACTGCCATGATTTCTTGCTCTTTGCCCGCTACCAAAGAATCAATGGCGGCAATGTGCTTATCAGTCACTTTTTGGATGTCTGCCTCGGCACGCTTTTGATCGTCTTCAGAGGCGAGCTTGTCTTTGACCAACTTTTTGACACTGTCGTTGGCATCGCGGCGCAAATTGCGTATGGCTACTTTGGCGCTCTCGCCTTCGTTGCGTGCCAGCTTGGTCATTTCTTTGCGTCGCTCTTCGCTCATAGGAGGCATGGGTACGCGAATCAAATCACCCATGGAGGCAGGATTCAGGCCCAGGTCACTCTCACGGATGGCTTTTTCAATCTTGGCGCCCATGCCCTTTTCCCAAGGCTGCACACTGATGGTGCGGGCATCGAGCAAAGACACATTGGCCACTTGGCTCAACGGAACCATAGAGCCGTAGTAGTCCACTTGTACGGAATCAAGCAGCGCAGGGTTGGCGCGGCCAGTACGGATTTTTTGCAGGTTATTTTTGAAGGCATTGATGGAGCTGTCCATCTTGGCTTCGGTCGTTTTTTTGATGTCGGCTATGGTCATGGGTGACTCCTTGTGCAAATCAGGCAGGCAAGGTTTGGAAAAACTCAGGCGTAAACCAGCGTGCCCTCATCCTCGCCGAGTACCACGCGCTTGAGTGCGCCGTGCTTGACGATAGAAAACACACGCACAGGTAGCTTCTGGTCGCGGCACAAAGCAAAGGCTGTGGCGTCCATGATGCCCAAATTACGCGCCATGGCTTCATCAAAACTGAGCTTGGTATAGCGGGTCGCCGTGGGGTCTTTTTGGGGGTCAGCGGTGTACACACCGTCCACCTTGGTGGCTTTGAGCACCACTTCAGCGCCAATCTCTGCACCACGCAAAGCAGCTGCGGTGTCGGTGGTGAAAAACGGGTTACCCGTACCAGCAGCAAACACCACCACCTTGCCCTCTTCAAGGTATTGCAGGGCTTTAGGGCGTACGTAGGGCTCAACCACTTGGTCAATAGCAATGGCGGACATCACACGGGCCGTTACACCCTGCTTGTCCATGGCGTCTGCAAGGGCCAGTGCATTCATCACGGTGGCCAGCATGCCCATGTAGTCAGCGGTGGCGCGGTCCATGCCCACAGAACCACCCGCCACACCTCTAAAAATATTGCCCCCACCAATGACCACCGCAACTTGCACACCCAAACGGGTGACTTCTGCGATTTCTTCGACCATGCGCACAATGGTGGCACGGTTGATACCAAAAGCATCATCCCCCATCAGCGCCTCACCGGACAGCTTGAGCAAAATGCGCTTGTGTGCTGGCGAGGGGCTGGTCATGGGGTGTTCTCCATCAAATGGGGGCTTTTAAAGAATCAAACAGTCAATCAGGCAGCAGCTTTGGCAGCGGCAACTTGAGCAGCCACTTCAGCAGCAAAGTCGTCGACCTTTTTCTCAATGCCTTCGCCCACTACGTAGAGGGTGAAGCCCTTGACGGTTGTATTGGTGGCTTTGAGCATTTGCTCAACAGTCTGCTTGTCGTTTTTGACGAAGGTCTGGTTGAACAAAGACACTTCTTTGAGGTACTTTTGCACAGAGCCTTCGACCATCTTGGCCGCAATGTCAGCAGGCTTGCCAGACTCAGCAGCTTTGGCAGTGGCAACCGAGCGCTCTTTTTCGATCAGGTCTGCAGGCACGTCAGCACTGGTCAATGCCACAGGCTTCATGGCAGCAATATGCATGGCAACGTCTTTGGCGGCGGTTTCGTCGCCATCAAACTCCACCACCACACCAATGCGGGTGCCGTGCAGGTAAGAAGCCAGCTTGCTACCGCCAAACTGCTTGAAGCGACGGAAAGACATGTTCTCACCAATCTTACCGATCAGGCCCTTGCGCACGTCCTCAAGAGTTGGGCCAAAGCCGTCTTGGCTGTAAGGCAGAGCACCCAGCGCTGCCACATCAGCAGGCTTGTGCTTGGCGATCAGTTGGGCAGCAGCGTTAGCCATGGCAATAAAGCTGTCGTTTTTGCTAACAAAGTCGGTTTCGCTGTTGACTTCAATCAAAGCGCCAGCAGTGCCTTCAATGTGGCAAGCCACAACACCTTCAGCGGTGATGCGTGATGCCGCCTTGCCAGCCTTGGTGCCCAGCTTGACGCGCAGCAACTCTTCAGCCTTGGCCAGATCGCCTTCGGCTTCTGTCAGAGCTTTTTTGCATTCCATCATCGGGGCGTCTGTCTTGGCGCGCAGTTCGGCGACCATGCTTGCGGTAATTGCAGCCATTTGTATTCCTTCAGTGTTCAGTTCAATAAGTTCAAGATCAAGCTAAAAAAAAGGGGGCTAACAAGGAGCCCCGCTTTTTCTCACGACGCGTCGCGCCGCGTGGGCCGGATTTAAGCGGCAGATTCTTCCACTTCAACGAATTCGTCAGAGCCTTCAGCAGCAACTGCCTTGACCACTTCGTTAACAGCATTGGCACGGCCTTCAATGATGGCGTCTGCAATACCACGTGCGTACAAAGTCACAGCCTTGGCGGAGTCATCATTGCCAGGAATGATGTAGTCAATGCCTTCTGGGGAGTGGTTGGTATCCACAACACCGATCAAAGGAATACCCAGCTTTTTGGCTTCGGCCACAGCGATTTTGTGGAAGCCCACGTCGATGATGAAAATTGCGTCAGGCAAAGCAGCCATGTCTTGGATGCCACCGATGTCTTTTTCAAGCTTTTCGATTTCGCGGCTGAAGGTCAGCTGCTCTTTCTTGCTCAGGCTGTCCAGACCAGCTTCTTGCTGGGCCTTCATGTCCTTGAGGCGCTTGATGGATGTCTTGACTGTCTTGAAATTGGTGAGCATGCCGCCCAACCAGCGTTGGTCAACAAAAGGCACACCAGCGCGCTGGGCTTCAGTGGACAGAATTTCACGCGCTTGGCGCTTGGTACCCACCATCAAAATGGTGCCACGGTTAGCAGCCAATTGCTTGGCAAACTTAGCAGCCTCCTGGAACATCGGCAGCGATTTTTCCAGGTTGATGATGTGAATTTTGTTGCGGTGACCGAAGATGTAAGGAGCCATCTTGGGGTTCCAGAAGCGGGTTTGGTGACCAAAATGGACGCCGGCTTCCAGCATTTCGCGCATAGTAACGGACATAAAATTTCTCCGAAGGTTGGGTCTTAAATCCGGCTCCGTTAATTGCAGCGTATTTCCGAGGAAGTCTGCAGCAACACCTTGTAGGGGCCGGTTTGCGATTTGTTTTGCATTGGCAAACGCTTGATAAAAGCTTTTGTCGCATCAGCAAAACCCAAGGATGATACCACGGCTAGCCCTGTCCAGCGTCTATGCGGCAGCGCAACAAATACCGCCTTCTATGCCATTGCGGCTGATACCATAGCTTCAGTTGGCAAAGCGTGACCTGGGGAGGCCGCTAGCGCCCAAAGGCTTCTAAATAACGACAACCATTGCCAGCCCCCGCACCGCCAGGGGGAATGCAGCAAACACCTTAGATATGAAGATCGCCATCGTTGGAGCAGGCATCGTGGGTGTTACCACGGCCTACGAACTCTGCCGGGACGGACACGAAGTCAGCGTTTTTGAGCAACGCAGTGCAGCCGCAGAAGAGGCCAGTTTTGCCAATGCAGGCCTTTTGGGCCCATGGGCCACACTGCCCTGGGCCACGCCTTGTGAACTCCTAAAGCCCCATTTGACTGGCGCCAGCACCGCGCTGCGCTTGGCATCAGGGTTTGGCAAAGCAGATTTGGCCTGGCTTTGGCACTGGCGCCGTGGGCACAAACAGCACAACGCACGCATGGCGTGGATGGAGCCGCTTGCGCAATACAGCACCGCCCGCATGCAGGCCATTGCCACCGAACACGCCCTGGACTTTGAAGGCCACCAAGGCCGCTTGGTGCTGCTGCGCACCGCACAGCAACAGGCCCAGTGGCAAGCACTGCTGCAACCTCTGCAAAACATGGGTGTGGCAGTAAGAGAGATTTCCCCCGATCAGGCACGCCAACTAGAGCCTGGGCTCTCACCTGAGATGCCCTTGGTGGGCGCTCTGCACTTCTCTCAGGCTGCTGCAGGCAATTGCCGGCTGCTAGCGCAGTTGCTGCGCAGCGGTCTGCAAGAAGCCGGGGTGCAATGGCACTTCAGCAAGCCGATTCGGCGTTTGCGTCGCAGCCGCCCCGGTGTGTATGTCGAAGGTGAGTCAGGCCCCCGCAGTTTTGATGCAGTGGTTGTATGCGCTGGTGCTGCCACCGCTCAACTGCTTCAGACCCAAGGCCGCAAGTTGCCGATGGTCAGCCTGTATGGCTACTCGGTCAGTGCACCCCTGCGCGAACCCAGCCATGCACCTTTGGGCAGTGTGTTAGATGCTCAACACCACATCACGATCACCCGTTTAGGGCAACGTGTTCGCATTGCCGGCGGTGCAGAACTGGGCGGGCACGGTGAAGACACGGAACACCACACTGCAACACTGCAAAAGCTGTACAGAGCAGTACAAGATTGGTTCCCAGGTGGGGCCTTGTTGTCGAGCGGTGTACAGATCTGGCGCGGCAGCCGCCCCACCCTGCCTGATGGAATGCCCATTCTGGGCGCTACAGGTCTGCCAGGTGTTTGGGTTAATGCAGGGCATGGTGCAGCCGGTTGGGCACTGGCCTTTGGCTGCGCCCGGGTACTAACAGACACGATTGCTCAGCGCAGCCCCGAAGTGGACGTGCAGGCATTAGGCATGCAGAGGTTTTAACCCTAGGCTTTGCGTTTAACACCAACTAAGCTGTGCAGCGCATCACCCACCAACATCAACACGCGCTTTGGAGTGCAACTGCCACAAGGCAACTTGAAGCGGCTGCAACCGCACAGCTTGCTCCCCATACGCTGATGCAACGCGCGGGCTTGGCAACAGCCCGTCTGGCCCAGGCCCTGGCACCACATGCCCAAACGATGTGGGTAGCTTGCGGCAAAGGCAATAACGGTGGCGACGGGCTAGAGGCTGCAGCGCACCTGAAAAACTGGGGGCGCAAGGTGGTGGTGACATGGCTGGGCAAGCTCGACGAATGCTCTACCGACACACACCAAGCATGGGCCAAAGCACAAGCTGCAGGCGTGCAATGGGCTGCGGCGGCGCCCCACGATTTGGCAGCCACAGACCTGTGCATAGATGCTTTGCTGGGCTTGGGTTTGCAAGCCCATGCACAGCCCCAGGCCACACACCCCACTGACCACACACACGCAAATACTTTGCAAGCAGTGCTGGCAGCTTTGCACGACAGCCCCTGCCCCGTTCTTTGCGTTGACCTGCCTTCTGGGCTGGATGCCGATACCGGGCAATACGCCCAGGGTTTTGCTCCCACAAAGCTGCCGCGTGCAGCCCGTCACACTTTGAGCCTATTGACGCTCAAACCCGGCCTATTTACCGCCAGCGGCCGCGACGCGGCAGGTAGTGTGTGGCTAGACGACCTTGGGACACAGGCCATGGCCAGTCTTGCCAACATGTGGCCGCAACCTACAGCCATGCTCAGCGGCCCGCCAGCATCAACGGCCCGGCCCCACAACAGCCACAAAGGCAGCTGGGGCGATGTCGCAGTCATTGGCGGAGAAGGCTTGGCACTGCGAGGCATGGGCATGACAGGCGCAGCACTGCTGGCAGCCCGTGCCGCGCTGCACAGCGGTGCTGGCCGGGTATTGGTAGCGCTGCTGGATGGCGGGCACATGGCGCTAGACCCCATGCAGCCAGAGCTTATGTTCCGTCGGCCAGAAGCACTGCCACTTGCAGACTGCACCACCGTCTGCGGCTGTGGTGGGGGCTCTGCAATACAAAAATGGATACCAGCCGTACTTGAGACCTGCCCACGCTTGGTGCTCGACGCCGATGCGCTGAATGCACTGGCTCAGCAAGCCCAGGGGCTTGATATGTTGAAGGCCCGCAGCCAGCGCGGCCAAGCCACCGTGCTGACACCCCACCCACTGGAAGCAGCCCGTCTGCTGGGCCAAACAGCGCAGCAGGTTCAGGCCAACAGATTGCTTGCAGCGCAACTTTTGTCAGAGCGCACAGGCGCTGTGGTGGTTCTCAAAGGCTCGGGCAGCGTAGTGGCAGCGCCGGACCTGGTGCCGCACGTCAACCCCACTGGTTGCGCCTTGCTGGCCACAGCGGGTACAGGCGACGTGCTGGCAGGCATGCTGGGCGCACAACTGGCAGCAGGCCTAGATGCATGGAGCGCAGCCAAAACCGCAGTGTTTTTGCACGGGCTGGCCGCAGACCGCTGGCCTACAGGGCAGGCCTTTGAGGCCCGCTTTTTGGCCCAACAGAGTGCAGTTTTAAGCCAAATTGGCACTATGCCTTAGTAAATCAAGCACTTATTGCTATTTATTAGATAGCAAAATACCTTACCCCAAGCAACAAGCCGCCCAAGTAGGCGGCTTGTTGCTTGGGCAAAACCTGCTTTTAACCGTTGCTACGGCGGGACTTGCGCCCCTTGGCCTTGGCAGATTTAGCGCCAGCGCCTGATGCAGCCGCCTTGCCCTTGCCTTTGGGGCCAGCGGCGGGTGCGCGGGCAGCGCGGTCACGGGTCAGTGCAGACAACTCGGTTTTGCTAGGCGTTGCAACACTGCCTTTGCGTTGCCGCCCGCCCGCTGTTCGGGCCGATTTACTGCCGATTGCGGGGCCTGAGTCGGCTGCGTGGTGGCGGTCTTTGTCTTTGACGGTGCGCACAGGCAGTTCGTCGCCCTCGCGCACCAGTCGAAAGTCGATCTTGCGCCCGTCCAGATCGACCCGGCTGACCTGCACACGCACCCTAGCGCCAATCGCATAGCGAATACCCGTGCGCTCACCACGCAGTTCTTGGCGGGCTTCATCGAACTTGAAGTACTCGCCACCCAGTTCGGTGATGTGAACCAGCCCTTCAACGTACATGGCGTCAAGGGTGACAAAAATACCAAAGCTGGTGGCAGCGCTGACCACACCACTGAACTCCTCGCCCAAATGCTCGCGCATGTATTTGCACTTGAGCCAAGCCTCGACATCGCGGCTGGCTTCATCGGCGCGGCGCTCGTTGGCGCTGCAATGCAGGCCAGCAGCTTCCCATGCCTGGGTTTCGCGGCTGGAAAGCATTGGCTCTTTGCGCGGTTTGGTGCCCGGGGCTGCTACACGTGCAGCCAAACGCTTGGCCAGCTTGGCATGCGCTTCGCCAGGGGTGGGCAGCACAGGCAATTGGTACTTGCGCTTGGCCAAAATGGCTTTGATGACGCGATGCACCAGCAAATCAGGGTAGCGGCGTATGGGGCTGGTGAAGTGGGTGTAGGCGTCAAACGCCAAACCAAAGTGCCCGCTATTGATGGGGGTGTAGATGGCCTGCTGCATGGAGCGTAGCAGCATGGTGTGGATCTGTTGTGCGTCGGGCCGGTCTTTGGTGGCCTCTGCAATCGCCTGGAACTCAGAGGGTTTAGGGTTGTCGGTAATCGACATACCCACTGCCATGGCCTTGAGGTAAGCGCGCAAGATCTCCTGCTTTTCGGGCGTGGGGCCTTCGTGCACACGGAACAAGCCAGGGTGCCCGCCCTGCGCAATAAAGTCGGCACTGCACACGTTGGCCGCCAGCATGGCCTCTTCGATCAGCTTGTGGGCGTCGTTGCGGGTGCGGGGCACAATTTTTTCTATGCGGCCGTTTTCATCGCAGACGATTTGTGTCTCGGTGGTTTCAAAGTCCACCGCACCACGCTCGCGACGCGCTAGCAGCAGGGCGCGGTACACGTCGTGCAAGTTGATGAGGTCGCCCACACGTGCCTTGCGCTTGGCCGCTTCGGGGCCGCGGGTGTTGGCCAAAATGGCTGCTACTTCGGTATAGGTAAAGCGCGCATGGCTGAACATGACCGCTGGGTAAAACTGGTAGGCATGGACTTCGCCTTTGGCGGTGATCAGCATGTCGCACACCATGCACAGGCGCTCCACCTCTGGGTTCAGCGAGCACAGGCCGTTGCTGAGCTTTTCGGGCAGCATGGGGATCACGCGGCGCGGAAAATACACGCTGGTGGCGCGGTCATAGGCATCAATATCAATGTCGCTGCCGGTCTCTACATAGTTGCTCACATCGGCAATGGCGACCAACAAACGCCAGCCTTTGCCTCGGCCCACTTTGGCCGGTTCGCAGTAAACCGCATCGTCAAAGTCGCGGGCATCTTCACCGTCGATGGTTACCAACGGAACATCGGTCAAATCAACGCGTTCTTTTTTATCTTGTGGGCGCACCTTGTCGGGCAAGGCTTTGGCTTGCGCCAAGCAATTGGCCGAAAACTCGTGCGGCACACCGTACTTGCGCACGGCAATCTCAATCTCCATGCCGGGGTCATCTACCTCGCCCAACACCTCGGTAATGCGGCCAACGGGCTGGCCGAACAAGGCAGGCGGTTCGGTCAGTTCGACCACGACCACTTGTCCTGGTTTTGCGGCGCCCGTGGCACCACGGGGAATCAACACATCTTGCCCGTAGCGCTTGTCCTCGGGGGCAACCAGCCACACACCGCTTTCTTGCAGCAAGCGGCCAATGATGGGTTGGGGCGGGCGTTCGATGATCTCTAGCACCCGGCCTTCGGGGCGGCCTCGGCGGTCTTGGCGCACGATGCGCACGCGCACCCGGTCTTTGTGGAGAACAGCCCGCATCTCGTTAGGGGCCAAATAAATATCGGCTTCACCATCGTCACGGGATACGAATCCGTGACCGTCACGGTGCCCTTGCACAGAGCCCTCTATCTCATCGCTCAAGGGGGCTGGCTGCGCGCCGGGGGTGTTTTTTTTGATATACAATCTGTGTCTTTCCTGAAATGCCCAGGTGGCGGAATTGGTAGACGCACTAGTTTCAGGTACTAGCGAGTAACATCGTGGAGGTTCGAGTCCTCTCCTGGGCACCAAGTTTAACGAGAACTTTCAACAGTTTTCATATTTGACCAGCCGCTGCACAACAGCGGCTTTTTTATTGTCTGCACATTCCTACATTTCGGGTTTACAGGCCAAATTAGAAACATATGGCTTCTATAATCTGCCGTCCTGAAAGCCCAGGTGGCGGAATTGGTAGACGCACTAGTTTCAGGTACTAGCGGGTAATTCCGTGGAGGTTCGAGTCCTCTCCTGGGCACCAAATACAAAAGCCGTTGCAGTGTTGAGTTGCAACGGCTTTTTTGTGGGCTTTTCTTTTTCTGGGCTATTTCAGCGCCGTGCCAGCACTTTCAGTACCGCCTGCATACGGCGCGCTGATGGCGCATCAAAATTGCTGGACAGCACCCGCGCCACATCGTCGGCCCAGGTCTGCGCAGGTGCAGGCTGGTTGCGTCGGGTCAGCAGTTGCAGTTGTAATTGGCGGCGGGCGTCTAAGTGCTCTGCGGGCGTAGGTACCTCTGCGGCAATCTCCAGGCGCAGCAATGCCTCAGCAGCAAGGCTGGTATCTGCATGGGGGGCAGCCAAGGCCTTGCTCCATGCAGCGCGGGCTGGTGCCGTCACACGGGCACCAAACTCTTGCGTAGTGGGCATGGCGTCGGCACTGCGCTGCTCCCAGGCATGCAGCAGTTGCGTGACGGCAGCGCCATGGGCTTGCTCTGCCAGTTTGCGCAAAGCCAACTGCGCATGCTCAATCGCCTCGCGCTGCGCCCTAAAGGCGGCATCGCCCAAACGAGGGCCACGGTCTTCGTGGCGGGTATCAGGGCGGTTGTCACGCGCGGCAAATCGCTCGTCCCGGCGGTCTTTGCGGTCAAACGGTTTGCCTGTGCGACCTGCAGTCGGCACGTCTTTTTTGGCTCCAGGTCGGTCGTCACCACGCACAGCCACCACGGGCCGCGCGGGCTTGGGGGCAACGGCAACAGGTGCAGGCTCTTGCCCACCGTCTTGTGCCGCAGCATCTTGTGGTGCATGTTCAGCAGCGTCCGCTTGGGGCTGTTCTTGCGATTTTGTGGGTGCCTCGGCCGGGGCACTGGCCTGGGGCTCCGTACTAGGCGCATGCAATGCCTGCTCTAAACGGGCCATAGCTGCACGTATCTGTGCAGCATCACCACTGGCGTTGGCTTGCTCCAGCGCCTGGGCAGCATCCATCACTGCGCGATCGCGCTGATTCAATACTGCGGCTGTTTTTTCTCGTTCAGCGGTTTTGCGGGCAAATGCGGCATCCAAAGGATTGCGGAAAGCGTCCCACAGCTTTTGCTCTTGCTTGCGGTCCAGCGGCACTGCATGGGCCTCGGCCTGCCAACGCTGTTGCAGTGCCTTGATGGCATCTACCCGCAGCACAGCACTTGCGCCAAGTTGTTGGGCCTCTTCGATCATGGCGTTGCGCAGCAGCAAGCTTTGCTTTTGCGCCGCCTCCAAAGGGGCTGCTGCTGTATGCAGAGCCTGTTTCCAAAGGGGTTGCAGCTCAGCAAAGATTTTTTCGCCCACAGGGCCGCTGGCACGCCAACGGTCTCCAAACTGGTGGAGAGTGCGTAAAACCAGCTTCCAATCGCCACTGGCTGCATGGTCAGCAGCCCAGGCTTTTAACTCTTCTATCAGGGCCAGGCGCTGCGCTTTATGGTGTGCCGCTTCTGCTCGCACCTTGTCCAGCCACGCCTCAACGCCCTTGTATGCCGTGCTGCAAGCCTCGTCAAAACGCTTCCATAGGGCATGGTTAGGCGCTGCACTTTGGTCCACTTGCTTCCACTGCTCACGCAACTGGCGCAAGGTGTCTTGCAGTTTGCGGCCTGCAGGGGCTTGATCTTGCGGCAGGTTGACCAAAGCCTCAGCCTTGGCCACCAGGTCTTCGCGCACTTGGTCTGCACTCCAGCGCTGCCAGCCTTGTAACTCACCTGCTGCTACCAAGGCAGCATGCACTCGGGGCTCTAGAGATGGATCCATGGCTTTGCCATGCTGCTTGAGCACGGCGCGCAGGGCAGCGGCTGCACCTGCACTGGCTTTGCCATGGCCCTCAAGAGTTTCTTGCTCGAGCTTTTGCACAGCCTGGGTAACTGCCTGCGTTGCCTGGGCACGTGCGGCGGCGTCAGGGCCACGGGCAGCGCGGCCACTACGTGGGCTTGCATCGGCACCCGCTGCGGGCTCAGCCGCGCCGCGTGCAGCGCGTATGGCATCTGCCCACACAGGCACCGCTGGCAAAGGCGCTTGTGGATCTTGGGCGGCAGCCACAGCTTGCGCCAGTGCAGCTTGGAAAGCCTCCCAGACCACCACCAACTGCCCGCGTGAGGCATCGAGCAATGGCGGAAAACGCGCCTCTACACTGGCCCATGCAGCGTCATCTGCCAGTGCATGTGCTTGGGCCTGCCAGCGTTCTACGTCGGTGCGCAAAACATCCAAGGCCTGCTGAGCGTCTTGCCAGGGCTTGGTGGAAAGCACTTCAATGCGCTGGGCCAACAAAACTGCTGCCTCGCGCTGGACTTGCACGTGGTGCTGCAAGTCTTCAATCGACTTGACGCGGTCAGCCAGGCGGGCTTTGATGAGCGACAGGGGCTCGCGCGACAACGGTGCCCCTGCTTTTGCGGCATCCCGCTGCCAAGCCAGCGCATCGGCAATGTGCAGGCGCGATGCATCCAGCAAAGCTTGGCCTTTGCGAGACCACTCATCGGCCATGCTGGCCTGACCTTGGCTACGACGAATCTCGTCCAAGCGCTCGCGCAAAGGGCGTGCAGCGCCTTTGTCACGGGTGCTCAGCTCTTTAAAGACCATTTGCAATTGGTCTGCTGTTGGCTCTGTGGCCAACCAGGCCCGAACACGGCTGGCGCGTTCACCCGAAGTGGGTGCCGAGAACGCACCACCCGTGAGCGCATCTAACGGATGGGCCTCCTGGGGCTTGGCCTGGGGTGCCGGGGCTGGCACTGGAGATTCTTCGGACATCTTGTTGCGTGAAAAGAAAGGAAACATGGATCCAAGGTATCAATGAATGTAGAAGGCGCATGCAATCCAAATACAAAGTGCCGCCAACAGGCAGCACCAGCGCACAACCCGCATTCTGACGGGTCTTGACTGGAATAGAGCAAGAAGCCACTCATTCCATTTCTAAATCATTTACGTATAGACGCGAAACCGCAGGCAGTGCTAACGCACAACAAGACAAAGCAACAACGACAGAGACGATTTAAAAATGCAATAACAAAGAAGACCTGGTGCGCTGGCCTTGGAACCAACACACCAGGTCTGACGGTGGGCGCTTTATGGCCCCAACCATCTCAACGCCAGCCGAAAGGGTACGGTTTCGCCCGGCGGAGGGAGCGACAGATCGCCCCCATGGGGTGCCATCAAGTTCACCACTGCTGCACCCTTTGCACTGCATGCGCCGGGAGGGAGTGGGGACTTTTCAGGCAATTGCTCTCAACGAGCACCACCACTTTATTCCTGCAAAGCCATATTGGTTGATGGATTTTTTTATGGGGATGACTGTGCCGATTGATAAGACCTTGGAAGCTGGCACAGCCCAGCTCACAAGCTCAAATTTACATTTGCAAACAGACTGGGGGCTTGCGAGACGCATCAGTGGAAAGATGGATAGCAAGCACTATCAAATATCGAAAAATGCATAAAATAAAATTTCTTTAGTATTGACTTAGCATTAAGAGCCCTCCTAGAATCGCGCCAACTTGCCAAACGGCTAGTACAAACCCGAATCCGCTGCCGAATACGGCTAACTCAACCCCCCATCGCAGCCGCATCAAGCGCGCCTGAAGCGACAGGGGTTTGATGGCGAACCAATCCAGGTGAACTTGTTGCACGCACGGCCGCCACAAGCGGCATGTGCAACCAGCCGCCCCAGAAAGGAAAAGCTATGACAGCGCCCAAGAAATTCGTTGCCGGGGTCAAAACCTTTGTGTCTGACGTTTCTGCCGGTTTTTTTGAAATCAGCCACCACGGCTTTGCGCTGACTGGTCTGGCTGCTGCATTTGTAGTGATTGCATTGGCAGCCCGCCCCGACCTGCGTGCCGCTGGCGAAGCCCACTTGATGGAATGGCTGCAAAACCGCCAAGTGGCAAGTCTGGGCATGGAGCCCGCACCCGAGGCCATTGAGCGCGCCACCGCCAGCGACCCCAAAGCCCTGCCACAGGCCCAAGCCAACGTGACCTTTTGGCTGAGCAAAAAATACCGCGTCGCACCCGAGCCTCTGAGCGTTCTGGTGGCAGAAGCCTACGAAGCCGGTGAGCGCGCCAAGATCGACCCCACACTCATTTTGGCCATCATGGCCATGGAATCTAGCTTTAACCCGTTTGCACAAAGCACTGTGGGCGCCCAGGGCTTGATGCAGGTCATGACCCAAATCCACGCTGACAAATACGAAAACTTTGGCGGTCAATGGGCAGCGTTTGACCCCGTAACCAACCTGCGCGTGGGGATTAAGGTTTTGCAAGAGTGCATAGCCCGCGCCGGGTCTCTAGAAGGCGGGCTGCGCTACTACGTGGGTGCCGCCAATTTGCCTGACGATGGTGGCTACGCAGCCAAAGTGCTGGCTGAACACAGCCGTTTACAGCAAGTTGCCAAGGGAGTGGCCGTTCCTTTGGTGGCCCCGCCAGTCGTGACTGCGCAAACACCTGCAGCACCCGCAGCTCAAAACCCCGAAAAACTGCCCACCGTGTCACCCGCCACCGTGGAGCCCATGACACCTGCCAATGGTCAGAGTGGTGAAGGTGCACCCAGTGCGTCGATAGAAAAAGTGGCCATGCTCAGTGGCCCAGCAGCCAGGGCCAGTGCTGCCAAATAACCCTCTGTGCTGCCTGTTTGTGCAGCCAGGGCACAACAGACGTAAAGCCAGGCTCAGCTACACTTAGCGGGTACGCAACTGGCGATAGGCATGGGGGCACAAGCAGCCCACCACTGCTGACGTGGAAACCAACAAGGGCCCGCCCCTTGTGAACCACCGGGGAGCGTGCCGCAGGGGCGGTAAAGCCATTGCGTTCCGCCGTTCGCCTGGGCAGCCCTTGTTTCAAGGGACACAAGTTCATAGGACTGCCATGTTCAATCGCACCGTACTCGTCGAACAAACCGACCCAGAACTCTTTGCCGCCATCCAGGCTGAAAACGCCCGCCAAGAGCACCACATTGAGCTGATTGCCAGCGAAAACTACGCATCCCCCGCGGTGATGTGGGCGCAAGGCACCCAGCTGACCAACAAATACGCCGAAGGCTACCCCGGCAAGCGCTACTACGGTGGCTGCGAGCACGTGGACGTGGCTGAGCAACTGGCCATTGACCGCATCAAGCAAATTTTTGGCGCAGAAGCCGCCAACGTGCAGCCACACTGCGGCGCATCGGCAAACGAAGCCGTGTTTTTGGCCTTTTTGAAGCCTGGCGACACCATCATGGGCATGAGCCTGGCAGAAGGCGGGCATTTGACGCACGGCATGCCGCTGAACATGTCGGGCAAGTGGTTCAACGTGGTGTCTTACGGCCTGGACGCCAAAGAAGCCATTGACTACGACGCCATGGAGAAAAAGGCCCATGAAACCAAGCCCAAGCTCATCATTGCGGGCGCCTCGGCCTACAGCCTGCACATTGACTTTGCCCGCTTTGCCAAGGTGGCTAAAGATGTAGGCGCGATTTTTATGGTGGACATGGCCCACTACGCAGGTTTGATCGCAGCCGGCGTGTACCCCAACCCTGTGCCCCATGCAGACGTGGTGACCAGCACCACACACAAAAGCCTGCGCGGCCCACGCGGCGGCATTATTTTGATGAAGGCACAGCACGAAAAGGCCATTAATAGCGCCATCTTCCCCGGCCTGCAAGGCGGCCCGCTCATGCACGTGATTGCTGCCAAAGCCGTTGCGTTCAAAGAAGCACTGCAACCCGAGTTCAAGGCCTACCAACAACAAGTGGTGACCAACGCCCGCATCGTGGCCGAAACCCTGACACAGCGCGGCCTGCGCATTGTCAGCGGTGGCACGCAAAGCCACGTCATGCTGGTAGACCTGCGCTCTAAGGGCATTACCGGCAAAGAAGCTGAAGCCGTGCTGGGCGCAGCCCACATGACCATCAACAAAAACGCCATCCCCAACGACCCAGAAAAGCCCATGGTCACCAGCGGCATCCGCATTGGCACCCCCGCCATGACCACCCGTGGCTTTAAGGACGAAGAAGCCCGCGCCACAGCCCACCTGATTGCCGACGTGCTGGACAACCCACGCGACGAAGCCAACATTGCAGCCGTGCGTGCCAAGGTCAACGCACTGACCGCACGCTTTCCGGTGTACGGCTAAGCACGGGCCAACCCACCATGAAGTGCCCCTTCTGCGGCCATCTGGAAACCCAGGTGGTCGAGACCCGGGTGGCCGAAGAGGCCGACTTCATCCGTCGCAGGCGCCAGTGCGGTGCCTGCGACAAACGCTTTACCACCTACGAACGGCCCGAGGTGAACCTTCCGGCCATCGTCAAAAAAGACGGCCGCCGCATTGAGTACGAGCGCCGCAAGCTGCTGGGCTCATTCAACCTGGCACTGCGCAAACGCCCCGTCAGCACCGAGCAAATCGACAACGCCATCGAGCGCATTGAAGAAAAGCTGCTGAACCTGGGCCAGCGTGAAGTGCTATCGAGCCGCATTGGCGAGCTGGTGATGCGCGAGCTGAAAAAGCTCGACAAAGTCGCCTACATACGTTTTGCCAGCGTGTACCGCAGCTTTGAAGACATTGACGACTTTCGCGCCCTTGTGGATGAAGTGCGCAAATAAGTCTTTTAAACCTAGGCTGTTACAGCATAGGTTTGGTTGCATAACGACACACCCAGCCTAACAACTGATACTTACCACGCCTAAGCAAGGCAGTATTCAATCAACGCTGCGCAGCCAGATATTGATATACGGCCAAAACGTCAAACTACCGATGATGGCTGCGGCGCAAGCAGCTATCAATACGCTGCCAGCAGCAATGTCTTTGGCACGTTTGACGGCCTCGGAGTATTGAGGCGACACCACATCGCACAGATACTCCATAGCGGTGTTAATTGCCTCAGCCATCCACACCAGTGCCATTGCAACCACCAACAAGCACCAGTCTTGGGCCCGCAGTTGCAAAAACAGCCCACAACTGACAACGCACGCAGTGGCCAGCAAATGAAGCCATGCGTTGTGCTGTGTTTTGAGCATCCAGCCTAAACCAGCCATGGCGTAGCCAAAGCTTTTCAGGCGATCAGCAAAAGCCCATCGCGCCAGTGCTGTATCAGGGTGCTGGTTCATGCTTATCCTCCATTAAGTTGAGCCGCCAAGTTTGTGCACTCTTTGTAGATTGCCCCCAGCACCAACGCCATACGGGCATCCACATCGCACACGCCCACAAAGCAGCCATAGCGATACAACAGGCCATTAAAGAATCTCCATTGCTTAAGCACTCACCTCTCATGCCGTTTAAGCTGCCTTGAGATAGAAGGTAGGTTTATGCACGCACATCTTCTTGCGGCGATATGCCGACACAAGTGCGCCCTTGTAGCCTGACTTGCAGGCAAGCCTTGCCATCCTTGTCAGCCCTCACTTGGGACTGCTGGGTACCCGTGGTGGCATACAGCCCAAAAGGGCGTAGCCCAGAAACATCCACACTCTGAATGGCATCTCTGTCAGCCCCATACAGAACTGCTTGCAATGACCCTGTGGCAGCGCCGGGGTGGGCTGCTGCAACCAGCACTTGGGGGTAACACGATGGCTCTAAGCGCGGCCCACTGGGTAAGGCGGGCCGATTGATGAGATTGGAAAATTGATCGCACCCACCTGCGCGCGCCATCAGTTCAACACCATGTGCCCACACTGAGGCCCCCGCCCTGTGAATGACGCCTTGGCTGGATGTGGAGAGGCAAGCAGACTCCAATGCATCCATGCAGTGTTGATAGACCTCCTCGTCGCCCAACTCGGCAGCTGCCAAGGCTGTTGCTGCAAAAGCGGCGCCCCTAGACCAGCCATAGTTCCCTGTATCGATGGGCCAAAATGCGCGGCGTTGAAATTGCCCTTGCTGGTTGAATAACTGGCGTCGCAACAGCAGCCATTGGCGGCGCGCCAAGTCAGGTGCCAAGGCATTCAAAAAGAAGCACGGCATGGCCAACGGCATAACGCCCCCTATAGCGGGTAATGCCAGGCCGGTGTAAGTGGAGCGACAAGGCACATACAGCCCTTTGCGGCCAAGGAACTCGGACTCTAAATGGTGGCGAAAGCGTTGCGCGTGGGCGTTCCATCTTGTTTGCCCACACTGCTTGTCGTGTGCCAGCAGCGCTGTAGCGCTGATGGCATTGCACAAGGGGTACACCCAATTAGGCTCGCAAGCCATCAAGTAAAAAGATGATTGCGCGTACCCTTTATCTAAACAGTGCAGCAAAGAACCTAGGCTGTGCGCATAAGGCTCTCCACTGGGTGGGTGCAGCGTAAACGCCCCAGGCTGGGCAAAGCTGTGGCACCCCGTGCTGGCTTGAAATAAAGCCATCTGAAGCGCCACAAAGCCCGTGTACATGATGTTGTCATCACCAATCGGGTCTGCACCCCAACGCAGCTTGCCCCACAAATTTTCTAGCTTCCAATAAGACCAAACGCGGTATTGCTCCTGCTTTTGAATCAATATCTGCTGCGCTTGGCCCATGTACCCGCCCATGGCAGGCGTGAACCGCGCATGCGTTAAAGCAATGCCGTAGCCCAAAAAATTTACCTGGTAACGTAGCGCCGCTGTTTGGAACTGATCGAGATGTTCAAAGCCCTCAAACCCATCCAGCGGTTGCAGTGCACGATCCAGTGCAAACCGCAATCGCTGCAGGTGCTCTAGCGACATCTCAGGCTGGTTTTGCGGGGCATTGGCCGTAAAAATTTGATCTACAACCCTTGCCTGGCGCAAAAGGTAAGCGTTGTCCATACGCCTTTGACGTCTTGCCAATAACGTCCAAACAAGCCCACACGCAATGCATGCAACCAGCACCCACCCCAGCATGCGATACACATCACCCACAAGCCCAGGCGCAATCGCACCATGATCCATGCTTGCCGCCCACAAAGCAGTAAGCATCCACACCATTGGTGCCAGCAACACGTTGCCCGTGCCAAACCAAACACACAGCGCAACAACAAAGGCCGCCACTGATAAGAGAAAAGCAGAGTAGCGCCCCCAAGCACTGAGCTGGCAAATGTCAGCATGCGCCAAAAACCCACCACCTGGCACCAGCATGCCCAAGCCCAAAACCTGCATCCAGTCTTGGGGGGCCATCCATACCAAAGCCGACCCTAAAGCCGCGCACAACAAGTACATCAGCGCCAATCGACGTATTTTTTGGGCGGTAACAGGCCCCCAAAGACCTGTGTAAGGGGGAAGAAGAGCGACGCCATGCAAAACACTCACACACTGACCTTTCTCCGAAACGAGAACTCCCTCTAGGAGCCATTTGCTTTCGGTGATGGAAGTTTGATGAGTGCGTGTGAGCGCAGGATGAACTTGATGAAGCGAAGGTGAAGCCCCTGGCAATCTGGCCTTGTATTTTTGGGCGCAGGCAAATGCCACTGTTTTAGAACGAAATCAAACCTTGTGCGCTAGCCTTTACCAGCGCATCGTCAGCATGCAGCCCACCAAGCACAAGCGAGAAGCTCAAACCCCAGTACCCAAAGACACCTGATAAACCCGCCTGTTAGGCCCCCAGAGTTGCCTCTGGGGGCTTTTGCAGGGGAATTTCAAGCATTTTTGGCACTATGCCTCAGTAAAACAAGGGTTTATTGCTATTCATTTAGTAGCATTTAAGTCTGGGGCTTTACTGTCCAGCCTCAATCCGACAGCTGACGCCCACATAAACGTGGCCGACACTGCCTACTGCATAGGCGATAAAGAAGCCCGTTGGCGTGCGTCAGGTGAAGAAGCCAGCTAGACCACCGTTTGAAGAGGCAACTTACAAAACAAAAAACAGCGCCACACCAACAAAAAAAGCACCCAAGAGCACCGCCCAAAACATAAATGACCAGCGCGGGCCAGGCCTGCGCAGTAAAGCTGTGTCTACGAAAGAAATGATCGCGCTCCTTAGTTGCCCGCGACTGAAAGCGAAGGCGCCCCCAGCGGCTAAAAGAAGCACACCACACAACAGCATGAAGACCACATAGGCATAGAAAACGACCGGTGAGTCCTGCGGGCGAATGACCTCGGTGCTGAAGCCCTTGTAGGTCGAGTTCAGGGGCCTCGCGCGGCTTTATGCGCGAGGCCCCCTGGAACGATTGGCTAGGGGGCGCTTTGAAGAAAATGAAGTTCAATTCTGACTCCAGTGGAACCGTAGTTGATCAATCCGCACACCACAGCGCTCGTGCAAAAGCGGACTGATGAGTGAAATGAGTGCTTCCGCATCAGCATCGTCTTGCCCAAAACTCCGGCATGCATCGGGATGTCGGCTCAACCAGTCGCTCAGCTCCGCAGAGATAGCAGCCTCCCCAATATATTGCAACAGATTCAATTCCAAAGTGGCTGCCCCCAGGGTAGCTGCAACCGCCCGTTGAGTGACCTGTTTCATTGCGACTGGCATCGTGTGTATGTGCGCTTGACCGAATATATACGCGTCCGAAATCCACCATCTCACAGAACAAGAGGATGGCGATAATGAAGAGGTATCCGTCCGGCTGGACTCCAAGGGCATTGCCGTGCTGAACCAACAGGCCGGATAGGCATGAATGCTCCAGATATAGGGAATGCGAAAGCGATATCCTGGCTGCACAGCGCGATGTACTAGACGCCCCAGCACTGAGCGGCACGCAGCTGAACCTTGATAAACGATCTTGACGAATACAAGCGGCAATAGGATCAATGCGGAAACGCCAAACAAGATGTACATGTCGATTCGTGCGCAGCCTAACGAATGAAAGGGACTTCCCCGTCCCGAGCGATCCGCGACTCGTCAGGGTTGCGGTTTGCGGCAATAAAGTGCCACGATGGAGAGTGGACTTCACCCGCTTCCGTAGACATATTTCAACTTCCAGTTCGAAGTTGCTCGAATGCCAGCGGGCTCAGTTGGTCCAGGTGACTGTGCCTGCGGACTCGATTGTAGAAACCCTCAATGTAATCAAACACGTCAGACTTGGCGTCCTGCCTGGTGGCATAGATGTGCCGCTTGATTCGCTCCTTCTTCAAGCTGCTGAAGAAGGATTCGGCAACCGCATTGTCCCAACAGTTTCCTCGACGACTCATGCTGGGAACGAGTTGGTTGTCCTTGCACCACCGATTGAAGTCATCACTACCAAACTGGCTGCCCTGGTCAGAATGAATCATTACAGGGGTTTTGGGGCGTCTGCGCCACACGGTCATCATCAACGCGTCCAGCACCAGTTCGGTAGCCATGGTCGAATTCATTGACCATCCAACGACCGCTCTTGAGTGAAGGTCAATCACCACCGTCAAGTACAGCCAACCCTCATGGGTGCGTATGTAGGTGATGTCTGTGACCCAAACTTGGTCGGGTTGCTCCACCGTGAATTCACGCTGCAATAGGTTGGGTGCAGTAGTGGCCGGCATGCCAACCCTGTAGCGAGGTCGTTTGTAGCCACGCACCGAGCGCAGCTGGGCTTGGCGCATCAAGCGTGCGATACGCTTTTCTCCGCACAGCACGCCATCTTCACGCAAATCGCAATGCACGCGTGGGCTGCCGTAAATACTTTGGCTCATCTCAAAGGATTGCTTTATCTTCAGCAGCAGTGATTCATCGGCCAGCGTGCGCTTGGACTTTGGTTTCTTCTTCCAAGCGTAATAACCACTGCGTTGAACCCGCAGCACACGGCACATACTGTGAAGTCGAAACTGGTCTTTATGCTCGGCCATAAATGCGTACTTCACCCTGACAGCTTGGCAAAGTACGTGGCGGCCTTTTTTAAGATGTCACGCTCCTCGTTGGCCCTTTTTAGTTCTGCCTTGAGTCGGGAGACTTCTGCTTTGAGGGATGCGTTTTCTCCATTCCCAGCACCTTGCTGCTCTTGAGCAAGGCGCACCCACAGGTACAGGCTCTTGTCAGACATGCCCAGCCGTTTGGCCACATCTACAACCCCATGACCACGCTCGGTCACTTGCTTTACCGCCTCAGCTTTGAATTCTGCTGGGTATCTGACTCTCTTCATGACTAACTCTCCAGTTCAATTTCGACCTTAACAGGTGTCTATTGAAACGGGTGAAGTCCATATCTCAATGTGGTCGAATCTGCCATTCCGTCGCCACATGGGTGGCAAGTCCATCGACATCGCGCAGCGGATCGTCAGCAACTGTGAATGCGAGCAGCGGAAGGTTGGCGAGCTTCGATGCATTCATGAGTTCTGACGTGCAACCACGCGGCTGGTGGGACCGAATGCCGAACCACCGAAGTAGCGTATCCGATGCCCGAATACGCTCGACGTATGAGAAGCGCGCAATGTCTGTCTTGGCGTGTCGATCACGTACAGCCAATTCGAGGCCTGCCGCTCGCTCCGTGAGGGTGCCAACTACTTCAAACCTAGCGGTGAAACTTGCCGCATGCTCCCATGCCACACAAAGATTCGACGGGAGATGGCCCCAGGCATCACTCCCTTCTCCACCAAGACATTTGTGAGACGACCCGCGCTTAGCAATGAAGAGCTTCTGGTCCTGATCAACGGTAAACGGAATGACGAGATATCCAAGACGGCCTTCTGCAAGTGCTCGAATCGCGGCTTGGGCAAAGGCGTTGTGTAGTGCATTCCCGCGACCGAGATAGAAGCCGCTAAAGCCAGATGACGGGTCTGTGGCTCGTGCCCGCCAGTACAGTCCCTCAGCCGACGCGGCCACCCGATTCAGGACTGGCGAGCGCGCCCGCGAACATGCCAACTCAAGGTAGGCGCCTCCCACCCAAAGCGGGGCACTGCCCGTCACGAGCAGCGCTGCGGGACCAACGATACCGACTGCGCTCCAAGTGGTGCGCTGCTTAGAAAGCAGCGGGCGAAGTGAGTTTCTGAGGAGCAAGAAAGCAACATAGAGAAGAAATCCGATCCATGCGACCGCCAAGATGCGGAGAAAGAGTGCGTATAGCAGGAGCGACAGTAGCATTTTCGTTGGTGGGTGTGAGCGCGGTCTAACGTAATGTATCCAGCAGAACTTGCAGGATATTCTGGACAGTGCGGGATATTCTGGTCACTTCTTTCTCTTAAAAACGTTTATAGATCATATACCTACACTCTTTTTGCTGTTTTTTTATACAGATATAAAGCAGCCATAAGACCCGGCACGCACTCTTTCACATCCACCTGGCTCTTGGACCAACTTCTAGGGCGCATACGGTACCAGCACTACAGCCTCCAAACGGAAAAAGCCTACCTGCACTAGGTGCGTTTTTTATCCGCTGGCATGGGCGTGGTGGAGTTATGCGCCATCCGCCCCATCCACACAGAAGCAGACTACAAGGCCACGCTCAAAGAGATTTCGACCTTGATGGAATCCAACCCTGATCTGGACACGCCGGAGGGTGATCGTCTGGACATTCTGGTGCAAGCCTACGAGGCCAAGCATGTGGCTATCACTGCGCCTTATCAGGTGGAAGCCATCAAATTCCGGATGGATCAAAGCAGTCTATCCGTCAAAGATCTTGAGCCGATCATTGGCAAGAGCAACCGCGTTTACGAAGTTCTGAGCCGCAAGCGCCCGCTGACGCTGGCCATGACCCGAAGACTGCACAAGAGTCTGGGTATCCCGGCCGACGTGCTGATTGCGGAGAGACGGCCGCAGGGTGATCATCGAACACTGAGCTTGGCTTCTACAGGAAACAGCGTTGTCATGGGGGCATCCGTCTTGGAGAGGAAGATGCACTACCCCGTGATGGCTAAACGGCAGGTTGCCTTCCGATGGAAGTTCAGCCTGAAAACCCTGTGGCGCTGGCGCCTTGAACGGCCCACAACATTGTCCCGTTTAGATGCCGTATTTGTGACTGCTAGCGGTTCTACAACAGTCAACACATCGATCAGTTTCTTGCCGCTTGTGAGCGGTGTCCTTAAACAAGGAGTTAAGCCTCAACTCGCTCCCTTCCGGTGAAAATAAACGCAAGGACACCTGCCACCACAGCTGCAGATAGTGGGAAAACTGCCGCCCCTAGCCAAGATTGAGGCTGCGATGTCCTCACGAAAAAGAGCAGTGGGGAAAAGGCCCATTGAATGAGTGCTGCGCCCCCTACAAGATACCCTATTTGCATCGCCCTTGAGAGCGTCTTTCGGTTGAGCAGTCCGTGCAGGACGCCTGTGAGAACCGCAGGGATGCCGCCAGTAAAGTAGCTGAAGAACATTACTATCGCAACAAAGCTACTCGCCGTCTTTAGTGCCTCCAGAATTGAAACCTGGTGGCTTAGGACAGCTTGGTACATGGAAGGAAATATCACAAACGACGATAAGAGCAAGGCACCTAAGGGCGGTCCAAACGCGCCGTAAAAGAAGATAAGGCGTAGTGTCGACCACCGCCTAGTTGACGCAGTTGGAGTGTCAACCGGGCGCCACGCCGAGCCAACGCCGAAGTTTGCGTGACACTTCAAGCACGAACTCGCGCCTGACTCAATTTCCGCTGAACAATTTGGGCAGTACGACATAGTGGTGGCTTTGAGGTCTAACGAATGTATCCCGCAAAACTTGCTGGATACTCTGGAGAGTACGAAACATTCTGGTCATTTCTTCCTGCAAAAAATATTTATCATTTATACAACTATATTTTTGATACTGTTTTTTATACAGATATAAAGCAGCCATAAAACCCGGCACGCACTCTTTCACACCCGGCTCTTGGACCAACTTCGAGAGCGCATACGGTATCTGCACTACAGCCTCCACACTGAAAAAGCATACCTGTACTGGGTTCGGTTTTTTATCCGCTGGCATGGTCGCCAAGGAGTAATGCGCCATACGCGTGTCATGAGCGGCGCTGAGGTTCAGGCGCTTTTGCAGATGTTTGCTATCGAGCGACGGGTTTCTGTGTCAACCCACAACCAGGCGTTGAGTGCCTTGTTGTTTCTGTACCGAGAGGTGTTGAGGCAAAGCCTGCAGTGGATCAACCAACTTTTAAGGGCTAAGAAGTGAGCACAGACGGCTTTTTTGAACCAATTTCAGGATTTTTTCGCACTATGCCTTAGTAAAACAAGGGTTTATTGCTATCTATTTAGTAGCATTTTAAGCCTTGGGCTCTAAAACCCCAACTTCAATCCAATAGCTGCCGCCCACATAAACGTGGCTGCCAGTGCCTACTACTGGACGATAAAGAAGTCAGTTGTAGTACCTCAGGTGCAGAAACGGGCTAGACCACCGTTTGAATAGGTAACTCACAAAACAAAAAACAGCGCCACACCAACAAAAAAAGCACCCAAGAGCACCGCCCAAAACATAAATGACCAGCGCGGGCCAGGCCTGCGCAGTAAAGCTGTGTCTACGAAAGAAATGATCGCGCTCCTTAGTTGCCCGCGACTGAAAGCGAAGGCGCCCCCAGCGGCTAAAAGAAGCACACCACACAACAGCATGAAGACCACATAGGCATAGAAAACGACCGGTGATTCCTGCTGGCGAATGGCATCGGTGCTGAATTTGCTGAGGTAGAAAAAGCCGCGAGTAAGTGCACCGTAACCCGCTGCAAGGAATCCTGAGCCAACAACCAAAGTAACAACTGAGGCAAGGGCGATTTTTAGGAGGTTTTCCATGGTCTAACGCATAGTTCCTGGCGCTTCAGTGACACAGATTCCATGTCGGCACGGACAACAAAAGTGTCCACTTTAGATATCGGATATATGACTGTAGGCCTTTCCCAAACAGCCAACAAATCGATCAATTTATTGCGCCTGTGTGGGAGTCCATATGTGAGGCGTTAGGAGGATTGAGTTCAACTATCAAAGCCCAACCCTCCCCCGGGCTTTCCATCGAGATACCCGCAGCGCCAGAGCCGGTAGTTTCTGCCTCCGGAAAAAGAAATCTGACCGTCCCGGGGCCGCTTTGGCCAGAAGAGACAAAGAGTCTCAATTCGCAGGTCTGCGATCTCACTCTCCCACCCACGGTGCATTCGCTTGCCTTTGCATTCCGACTGCACGTAGGCCATCACTTCTGCGACGAACTGATCCTGAGCCAAGGCGACAGCTTCTGCTTGCTTGACGAGGACAGGATCTGGCACCCGCATTGGAGCTGTGAAGTCATCTGAACCAGCAATGTAGAAGCCAAACTTCAGCTTGCCGGATTCTGGGATTGTGAGCCACGCTTCATCGTCATCCGAGTACACAAGAGTACCCAAGATGTCGTTCTCGATCTGGCGCTCTATCGGCCTCTTGTCACCGATTAGCATTCGCTTGAGAGTGGCAAACATGTTCTGGGGCGCTTGATGTTCGAGCTAAGCGGGCGACTACGGCAGGCCACCAGGCCCGGGCTGGCGAAAATGTACCGCGTACCGCCAGACCGGGCCTGGTGGCCTGCCGTTGGCGGTCCGCTTGAGCGAGGGATTAAGCCCCACTCGGCGCCGGTGGCGTGTGACCGTTAGCCTCTTCATAGACTGCCAGGAACTTGTAGAGCTGCTCGACGAGGGAACTGTCACCGAACGCTTTTGCTACGACTATCATGGCCATGAGGCCCCTGTAAACATAATTCTCGGCGTCCCGTTCGCATGCAGAAACGCGAGAAGTGCCCGTCATTCCGCTGACATGAAAGTGAGGCGGGTTCCCACCGTACATGTCCATGATGTTCTCGGAGGCTGCATGGACGTAGCCTGAGTACGCCGTACCGACGCTTTCCCCTGCCGCGAGCGCTTGCGAGATGTTAACGCCGTCCCCGAGCGTGTTCATCGTATGCGCACGAATCTTCTTCCGGGGGACCATATTAGGCTTCGGAATGTCGATGCTTCCTTCAGGTCGGGAGAAGATCGCATCCGCATAGAAGGCCTGAAGGTATTGATCGTGTCGTTCTGTTCTTGCAGCGTTCGTCTCTGCGGTTGCCAAGAAGAAAATGTCCTCTTGAATCTCGTCGAGAGTTCGAAATATCACTCCCGCTTCCTGCACATAGCCGGTGTTGATCAGCACTGAGACAGCGTTCAGCCCGCTGATGTTTCTTGCAAGCTTCTGAACCAGTGCTTCATGAATTCCTTTGTTCGCGTACCTGAACACGAACGAGTCACGGTGAGGCACGGCTTGCGGCTGCGGCAGACTTCGTTCGAACTGTCGGAACGCCCTAGTCATGACTTCGATGGCTTCGGCCTGCAAGGAGGGCATTTGTGTGGGGCCTAACGAATGAAAGGGACTTCCCCGTCCCAAGTGATCTGCACAGTTGCGGTGTACGGCATCAAAGTGCCACGATGGGAAGTGCGATCTCTCATCAACTCACTCGTTTTGTGGAAGGGGAAGTCCATGGCAGCCATTGTCACGATCGGAATCGATCTGGCCAAGAACATCTTTGCCGTTCATGGTGTGGATGCCACAGGCAAGCCCGCCTTGGTTCGCCTCACTGTGCCACGCAGCACGATTTTCAACGCCTCACCCGGCCACGGCGACTTCCAGCGGTGTTGACGCAGACTAAGGTGTCGGCCCTGTTGTGTGCCATGGAGGGTAGGCTGGGCTTGAGCGTTCAGCCAGCCGCCAGCATGCCCGCCTCGTCAATGACGGGGACCAGCGCATCACCAGCCTGCTACCCCACCTACACCCACCAAGCCCAAGCGCCAACCCAAAACACCTGCAACCCAAGCCATTGGATAAACCACCTTACGAGGTCTAAAAAGTGGCCCCAGGCAGCTTTTTGAGCTAATTTCAAGCCTTTTTGGCACTATGCCTTAGTAAATCAAGCACTTTATGCTACATATTTTGTAGCATTTGACAAATGCCATATTTGTTACGCGCAGCACTTAAATCAAACGTTTGATTTAAGTTAAAGTGCAGGCCATGTCTCCCCAAGCCAAATCCCCCGAACACCAGCCCCGCAGCGACGGCGAAGCATCGCGCCAAAAGTTGCTGCACACCGCCGTCAAGCTGTTTGCAGAAAACGGCTACGGCAGCACCTCCATCCGCCAAATTGCCGCTGCCGCTCACATGAACGTGGCCGCCATTGCCTACTACTTTGGCGACAAAGAAGGCCTGTACCGCGCAGCGTTTACCGAGCCCATGGGGCAGCCGCAAGACGACATACCGCTGTTTGCTGACCCTGCCATGCCATTGGCCCAAGCGCTGCGGGGGCTGTATGGCGGGTTTGTAGAACCGCTTAAGCAAGGCGAGTTGGTGCAACTGTGCACGCGCCTGCACATGCGCGAGATGGTGGAGCCCACGGGTTTGTGGAAGGAAGAGATCGACAACGGCATTCGTCCTTACCAAGCCGCTTTGGTGCAGGTGCTGTGCAGCCACTTGGGGCTGGCGCAGGCCGATGACGACATCCACCGGCTGGCCTTTGCCATCGTCAGCCAAGGGGTGTTTTTGTGCGTGGGCCGCGATGTGATCCAAGCCCTGCGCCCCGAACTGTCTGCCAGCCCGCAGGCCCTGGACACCTGGGCCGACCGCATGGTGGACAACGCCCTTGCCATGGTGAGCGCCGAAGCACAGCGCCGCCAACAACCTGCTGCAAAACACTGATATGCACACACCCCTACCCGCCTTGATGCACACCTTGCCTTTACGCCCCAGCCTATTGCGCCGACATGCCGCCAGCCTGTGCGCATTGGCGCTGGTGGCAGGCTGCGCCGTACAGCGCCCACCTGCCGATGTGGCTGCGCCCTCACCCAGTGCATGGCTGTATGGCACACCCACCCTGCCCCACCAGGGCCACACAGCCGACTTGGCACTTTGGTGGGGCCAGTGGCAAGACCCGGTTTTGACGCAACTGCAAACCCAGGCCCAAGCCGCCAGCCCTACCGTAGCGGCTGCAGCCACTCGGGTAGCCCAAGCGCGCACTGCAACTGTGGCAGCCGGTGCGGCCGGTACGCCGCAGCTGAATGCCAGTGCTGGGGTGGGCCGGTCGGTGTTGCAAGCGGGCATGCCTGCCCTGACCCAAGCCACCGCAGGGCTGCAAGTGAGCTGGGAGCTAGATTTATGGGGTGGGTTGCAGGCAGGCAGTGACGCCGCCAGCGAACGCCTGCAAGCCAGCCAAGCCCAATGGCACGAAGCACGCGTTGCTGTAGCGGCAGAAGTTGCGCGGCAGTATGTGGGCCTGCGCGCATGCCAGCAAATGCAGGCCCTGACCGCAGCAGATGTGCAGGCCCGCGAAAACATTGCCCGCCTGACCGATGAGCGCCTGCGCGTGGGCTTTGATGCTCCCGCCAACGCGGCCCTGACCCGTGCCAGCGCCGCCCAAGGCCGCATGGAGCTCACCCAGCAAGAGGCCCGCTGCAAAGCCGCGTTGGCTGCACTGGTGGCACTGACCGCTGCCGACGGCCCTGCCCTGCAAGCACAACTGGCCCCCAGCAACCCACCCACACCCTTGCCCAAGCTGGCAGAGGGCGCACTGCCCCAAACCCTGCCTGCACAAGCCTTGGCCCAGCGGCCTGACGTATGGGCCGCCCAGCGCGGTGTAGCCGCTGCCAGTGCCGACGTAGGCGCGGCCCAGGCCGACCGCTACCCCCGGCTGGGCCTGAGCGGCAACATTAGCCGCGTAGGCAGCCGTGGCCCTGGCAATGATGGCAATACGTGGTCGATTGGCCCCTTGCAACTGACCCTGCCTTTGCTAGACGGTGGCCGTCGCGCCAGCCAAGTGCAAGCGCAGCAAGCCGCCTACGAAGAAGCCGTGGTGGCATACCGCGCCGCTGTACGCAATGCCGTGCGCGAGGTAGAGCAAGCCCTGGTAGAGCTGCACAGCACCGCCACCCGCCAGGCAGATGCCACCACCGCCACGCAAGGCTTTGCCCAAGCCCTGCAAGCCGCCACAGACCGCCACCGCGCAGGCCTAGGCAACTTGCTAGAGCTAGAAGACGCCCGGCGCAGCGCCCTGGCCGCCCAAATGGCCCAAACGGCGCTTGAGCGCGACCGCCTGTTGGCCTTTATAGACCTTTACCGCGCCTACGGTGGCGGATGGCTACCAGACGACGCTACGGCGACAAGGCCCATCCAAACAGACTGAATAGCGCCAACGCAGCACCACATTTTTCAATCGAATACCCCAAGGACTTCCCATGCCCAATTCAATATGGAGAAACACCTCACCTGTTCAACGAACTTTTCTGATGGCTATTGCTGCGCTATTGGTCGTCTGTTTGGTTGCAGCAGGTGTGTCCATCAAGTTCAAAGAATCTGCCAAAGACGAGGCCCCCACCACCAAACCCGCCATGACGGTCAGCACGCAAACCCCGGTGCGCAGCACCTGGGCCACGCCACTGAGCGCCAATGGCAGCGTGACCGCATGGCAAGAAGCCAGCGTGGGCACTGAAGCCAACGGCTTGCGGCTGATTGAAGTGCGCGGGCAAGTGGGGGACAAAGTCAAGGCGGGCCAGGTGCTGGCGGTGTTTGACGCAGCAGGTGTGCGTGCTGATGTTCAAGCCGCCCGCGCACAAGTGGCAGAGGCTTCTGCCAGCGCCGCAGAGGCCAAGGCCAATGCCGACCGCGCCCGCAGCCTGCAAAGCAGCGGGGCACTCAGCGAGCAGCAAATCAACCAACTGACCACCGCCGCACTCACGGCAGAGGCCCGAGTGGCATCAGCCCAAGCGCAACTGGCAGTGCAAGAGCTGCGCTTAAAACACACCACCGTGCTGGCCCCTGATGCAGGTGTGCTGTCTGCCCGCAGCGCCACCGTGGGGGCCGTGCTGCCCGCGGGTACTGAGCTGTTTCGCCTGGTACGCCAAAGCCGCCTGGAGTGGCGCGCCGAGGTACCCGCAGCCGACTTGGCACAGATCAAGCCCGGGCAAAGCGTGGCCCTGCGTGCGCCAGGCGGTGCCACCGCCCAAGGCAAAGTCCGCACCGTAGGCCCCACGGTAGATGCCCAAAACCGCCTGGGGCTTGTGTATGTAGACCTGCCCGCCAACACGCCTGACGCTATTAAACCCGGCATGTTTGCCAGTGGCGACTTTGCCGTTGGCGAGCAGCCTGCGCTGCATGTGCCCCAGCAAGCGCTGGTGTTCCGCGACGGGTTTAGCTACCTGTTTGTGCTGGCAGAAGAGCAACCTGACGGCAAACCCAATGAAGCCCGGGTGACACGCCTGAAGGTGCAAACCGGCCGCCGCCTGGGCGACCGCATAGAAATCAGCCAAGGGCTTGCCAATGACAAGGCCCGCGTAGTGGTGCAAGGCGCTGCGTTTTTAAACGATGGCGACTTGGTCAAAGTGGTTGCCCCCACCACAGGGGCGCAACCATGAGCTTTGCCAAGCACGCCACAGCCCACCCGCAGGAGCGCACAGCATGAACGTATCTGCCTGGTCCATACGCAACCCCATTCCGGCACTGATGCTGTTTGTGCTGCTGACATTTGCGGGGCTTTTCAGCTTCCAGTCGATGAAGGTGCAGAACTTTCCAGACCTGGACTTGCCCACCGTCACCGTCACGGCCACGCTGCCGGGCACTGCGCCCAGCCAGATGGAAACAGAGGTTGCCCGCAAGTTAGAAAACGCCATTGCCCCCTTGCAGGGCCTGAAAAACATCAGCGCCACGGTGCAAGACGGCGCAGTGAGCATCGTGGCGGAGTTCCGCCTGGAAAAACCCGTGCAAGAGGCCGTGGACGATGTGCGCTCTGCCGTGCAAAGCGTGCGCAACGATTTGCCCACCGACCTGCCCGACCCCATCGTCAAAAAACTGGACCTGGCGGGCCAGCCTGTGCTGGCCTATACCGTGGCTATTCCGTCGATGGACGACGAGGCCCTGAGCTGGTTTGTGGACAACACCATCACCAAAAAACTGCTGGCCGTGCGCGGCGTAGGGGCAGTCAACCGTGTGGGTGGCGTCAACCGCCAGGTAGAAGTAGCGCTAGACCCCGAGCGCCTAACGGCCTTAGGTGTTACCGCGGCCGATGTATCGAACCAATTGCGCATGGTGCAACTGGAATCGTCTGGCGGGCGGGCCGAACTGGGCGGCAGCGAGCAACCCCTGCGCACATTGGCCACAGTGGCCGATGCGCAGGCGCTGGGGGCGCTAGAGCTGTCGATTAGCAGCGGCAACCCGCAGCTACTGCCCAAACGCATACGCCTGGACCAAATTGCCACCGTGCGCGACACCGTGGCCGAGCCGCGTGCGGCGGCCCTGCTTAACGGCAAGCCCGTGGTGGGCTTTGAGGTAGCCCGCAGCCGGGGCGCCAGCGAGGTCGAGGTAGGCGCCGCCGTTCGTGCAGCGCTGGCAGACCTCAAAACCAGCCACCCCGACATGCTGCTGACCGAGTCGTTTGACTTTGTGACGCCGGTAGAGGAGGAATTCGACGGCTCGATGACTCTGCTGTACGAGGGCGCGATTTTGGCCGTGATTGTGGTGTGGCTGTTTTTGCGCGACTGGCGGGCCACCTTTGTGTCAGCCGTGGCACTGCCGTTGTCGGCCATACCCGCTTTTATTGGCATGCACATGCTGGGCTTTTCGATCAACGTGGTCACGCTGCTGGCGCTGTCGCTGGTCATCGGCATTTTGGTGGACGACGCCATCGTGGAGGTCGAAAACATAGAGCGCCACCTGCGCATGGGGAAAACCCCTTTCAAAGCCGCCATGGAGGCCGCTGATGAAATTGGCCTAGCCGTTATTGCCACCACCTTCACGCTGATTGCAGTGTTTTTGCCTACCGCCTTCATGAGCGGCGTGGCGGGCAAGTTCTTTAAGCAGTTTGGCTGGACTGCATCGTTGGCCGTGTTTGCATCGCTGGTGGTGGCACGGGTGCTGACGCCCATGATGGCCGCCTACATCATGCAGCGCAACAAAAACGAGCACCGCGAGCCCTTTTGGATGCCCACCTACCTGCGCTGGGCTAGCTGGTGCCTGCGCCACCGTTTTTTAACGGGCTTGGCAGCCTGCGCGTTTTTTGTGGGCTCTATCTTGCTGATACCACTGCTGCCCACGGGCTTTATCCCGCCCGATGACAACTCGCAAACCCAGGTCTACCTAGAACTCCCCCCGGGAGCCACACTCAAAGACACCCTGCAAGTGGCCGAATCGGCCCGCTCCATGCTGGGCAAAGTACCTGAGGTGCAAAGCGTCTACACCACCATAGGCGGTGGCAGCGCAGGCACCGACCCCTTTGCCGGGGGCGGCTCTGCCGAGGTGCGCAAGGCGACGCTGACCATTCAGCTCACCCCTCGGGGCCAGCGCCCACGCAAACAGGTCATAGAAAACACCATGCGCGCGGCCCTGAGCGACTTGCCCGGCGTGCGCAGCAAAGTGGGCCTGGGCGGCTCGGGTGAAAAATACATTTTGGTGCTGACGGGCGAAGACCCCGTGGCACTGGCCGCAGCAGCTACGGCGGTAGAGGGTGACTTACGCACCATACCGGGCCTGGGTAGCGTAGCCAGCAGCGCCAGCTTGATCCAGCAAGAAGTCACCGTACTGCCCGACTTTGCCGCCGCCGCAGACCTGGGCGTAACGCCCGCCAGCCTGTCGCAAACCCTGCGCATTGCCACCCTGGGTGACTATGCTGCCGCCCTGCCCAAGCTCAACCTGGCGCAACGCCAAGTGCCCATCGTGGTCAAGCTGCAAAGCGATGCGCGGCACGACCTGGCGCTGCTCAAACGCCTGAGCGTGCCTGGCACCCAAGGGCCGGTACAAATTGGCCAGGTTGCACGGCTAGAGGTAGGCAGCGGCCCAGCCGTCATCACCCGCTACAACCGCTCGCGCAACATCAACTTCGAGATCGAGCTGTCGGGCCTGCCCCTGGGCGATGTCACCAAGGCGGTAGAGAACCTGCCCGCCATCCAAAAACTGCCCCCAGGCGTCAAAGTGGTGGCGGTGGGCGATGCGGAAGTCATGGGCGAACTTTTTGCCAGCTTTGGGCTTGCCATGCTGACCGGGGTGCTGTGCATCTACATCGTGCTGGTGCTGCTGTTTAAAGACTTTTTACACCCCGGCACCATCTTGGCGGCCCTGCCGCTGTCCCTGGGCGGGGCGTTTGTGGGCTTGCTGCTGGCGGGCAAAAGTTTTTCCATGCCATCGCTCATTGGGCTCATCATGCTCATGGGCATTGCCACCAAAAACTCTATCTTGCTGGTCGAATACGCCATCGTGGCCCGCCGGGGCAACGACGGCAGCGACGGCCACCCGGTGGTGCCCCCTATGTCGCGCTTTGACGCCCTGATGGACGCCTGCCACAAACGTGCCCGCCCCATCATCATGACCACCCTGGCTATGGGCGCTGGCATGCTGCCCATTGCGGTAGGCTGGGGCGCGGCAGATGCGTCGTTCCGCTCGCCCATGGCAGTGGCAGTGATTGGGGGCCTGATCACCTCCACCTTTTTAAGCCTGCTGGTGATTCCTGCCGTGTTTACCTATGTGGACGATGTGGCGCTGTGGATCATCAAGATGTGGCGTAAACGCCCAGGTCAAACGGTGGAGGCAAGCTGACACCACTGCATATGCCCCCCAAGCAAGCACCACAAGGCCCTTCGGGGCCTTTTTTTATTGTTTTTAGCCTTATGCCTTAGTAAAACAAGCATTGTTTGCTATCAATTTTGCATAAACAGTGCTTGGTCATGCCGCATTCAATGCATGGCAAATCGCTGTCGGGCGGCCTTATGGGCCTTAAGGGCCAAGCCCCCCACTTCAATGCCCCTCCTCATAGAGCGCCCGGTTTGTACATGACAACTTTATCTGTGTGATTTTGTTATTTCCATTACCCAAAAGAAATAAATACAATATTTTTAAATAAAACATGTTTTACAAATTGATGAATAATCAATAACAAACAATTACCCGCATCACAAAAATCAACAGGATTCACGCCGCACAATCACCAACGTTCAATATCTTGTTGCAATGCAGCAAGCAATTTAATATTGAATGTCTTTTTATTCATCAATCTATAAACCCCAAGGGAAATATGATCAAAACTCTGCGCACATGCCTTTTTGTATTGGCTGCTGGCTTTTTACCTTTTACTGCAAACGCAACATCGCCCACCAAGCAAGATGCGCAAGCCATTGTCGAAAAAGCTGCTGCCTACGCAGTAGCCAACGGCAAAGACAAACTTCTGGCAGAGGTCAACAAAAAAAATGGATCCTTTAACCAAGGCGAACTTTATGTTTTTGTGTACGACTTGCAAGGCACCCTGATTGCGGATGCCGTAAACCCTAGCCTGCGTGGGCAAAACAACCTGTCCAAGCCCGATGCAGACGGCAAACTGTTTCGCAAAGAGTTTGTAGAAGTCGCTACAAGCAAAGGCAAAGGCTGGGTAGATTACAAATACGCCAACCCCACCACTGGCAAAGTAGAAGCAAAAACATCCTACGTTTTGAAGCAAGGCGACGTCATTATTATTGCTGGCGTTTACCTTAAATAATCTTCAGCCTGGGTTAATACAGATTGAAGAGTGCTCTGTATAAATCTGGCAAAGATACAAAAGCGTGGGTGGGTGCAGAAACAAGGCGTTTTCAGTGTCCCACCCACCCGGTGCCATGCACTCTTCAACTGCAGGAAGTTATGCAGCGGCGCTAGTTGTTTGACGCGTTTTGCGAAGTACCTGCCACGTACACACACAAGCCACCACGCTACTTGCGCTTGCGCAGGCAAAAATGGCTGGCAAGCCCCAGTGGCTGCCCACAGCCCCCCCCGCCAAAGCCCCCAACAAGCCCGGAAAACCATAGCCCAGCACCGAATACAAAGCCTGCCCGCGCCCCCGCAGTCGGCCCGGAAAGTAGTGCGACAACATGGCAATACACGCCGTGTGGTGGGCTGCAAAGGTCAAGGCGTGCAGGGCCTGGGCCAGCACCAACCAGCCCAGCCAGGCATAGCCCGTGGCAGTCATACCCATGCGCAGGGCCATGGCAACAGAGGCCAGCAGCAGCCAACCCGGCAGGCTCAATGCAGGCAGCCAGCGGCTTTGGGTAAAAAACCAAACAATTTCCACCAGCACCGACAAAGCCCACAACATGCCAATGGTGGATTTGGAATAGCCCTGCTCATGCAGCAGCAGCGAGAAAAACACATACACAGCCATGTGGGCCAGCACATGAAAAAAGGCCGATGTAAAAAACCACAGCACTACAGGCTGGCGCAGCACGGGCCACACCGGGGTGTGGGCGGCAGCAGCACGCTCAGCCGCTTCCTCGGGCATGTGGGGCAAAAGGCAAGTGGCAATGACCACGGCCACCAAGGTCAGCAGCGTCCAGCCCGCAAAATGGCCAATGCCGTAGTGCTCAAACCAGGCACCCGCCACGAGCACGGTCACCAAAAACCCGAGCGACCCCCACAAGCGCACCCGTCCATACTGGTGGGCATCAAAGCGCCCCCCATGGCTGACCAAATGGGCCATGGCGGCTTCGCTCATGGGCATCATGGCGCTGGTGTGGATGAACATGACCAGCAGCACCACCATGAGCCAGACCAAACCGCCCTGCCACCACAAGCCCAATGAGGCGATCAGGGCCGACACCGCACACCAGCGCAAAAGGCGCACCCGGTCGCCCGTGTGGTCACTGAGCACACCCCAGGCATAGGGCGCCAAAATGCGCGTGCCCGCCTGCACCGAGGTCAACAAGCTAATGGACACCAAAGACAGCCCCAGGCTTTGCAGCCACAGCGGCAGGTAGGGGTTAAAAAACCCTATGTGGGCAAAGTAGCTGGCAGACAGCAGGCTAAAGGGCACCAGCGCCCGGCGGCCCGGCGCAGCAGGCGCGGCGCGGGGCATGGTCAGGCGTTGGCTTGTGCAGCCGCAGCAATAGGGCCTACCGGCTGGCGCACATCGGCGCACTGGGCGCGGTGGCGCAGGGCGTGGTCCATGACCACCAGGGCCAGCAAAGCCTCTGCAATGGGAGCAGCACGAATGCCCACGCAGGGGTCATGTCGGCCTTTGGTGATCACCTCGGTGCTTTCACCCAAGGTGTTGATGGATTCACGCGGGCTGATGATGGAGCTGGTGGGCTTGATCGCAATGCTCACCTCCAGGTCTTGCCCGGTGCTGATACCGCCCAGCACCCCACCCGCGTGGTTGGTACGAAAACCCTCGGGGCTTAAAGAGTCGCCATGCACCGTGCCCCGCTGGGCCACGCTGGCAAAACCCGCACCAATTTCTACGCCCTTGACGGCGTTGAGCCCCATCATGGCGTAGGCAATGTCGGCATCGAGCTTGTCAAACAACGGCTCCCCCAGCCCCACCGGCACATGCGTGGCCTGCACACGGATCCGTGCGCCGCACGAATCGCCTGCTTTGCGCAGGGCGTCCATGTAGTCCTCCAGGTGCGCCACATCGGCCACCGGGGCAAAAAACGGGTTGTGGGGCACGTGCTGCCAGTCTTCAAAAGGGATGACCACATCGCCCAACTGCGTCATACAGGCCCGAAACTGCATGCCAAACTGCTGCGCCAGCCATTTTTTGGCCACCGCACCTGCAGCCACTGTAGGCGCAGTCATGCGGGCAGACGAACGACCACCACCACGGGGGTCACGAATGCCGTACTTGTGCCAGTAGGTGTAGTCGGCATGGCCAGGGCGAAAGCTTTGGGCAATGTTGCTGTAGTCCTTGCTGCGCTGATCGGTATTGCGAATCAACAAGGCAATGGGGGTGCCGGTGGTGTAACCCTCGTACACGCCCGACAAAATCTCAACGGCATCGGGCTCGTTGCGCTGGGTCACGTGGCGGCTGGTGCCTGGGCGGCGGCGGTCCAGGTCCGCCTGGATATCGGCCTCTGACAAAGGCATGCCTGGGGGGCAACCATCAATCACGCAGCCAATGGCTGGGCCGTGGGATTCACCAAAGTTGGTGACTGCGAATAAGGTACCGAAGGTGTTGCCGCTCATAGACCGAGATTATCCCAGAGCGGCGCACTGCGCAGGCACAGCGCGTCATCAAACCGCAGGCGCTTGCCCCTCAGGCCAGTCGCGTATGTAGGCCTTGAGCATTTGGTTTTCAAATTTTTGGCTTTCCACCACGGCCTTGGCCATGTCGTAAAAGCTGATGACGCCCATGAGCATGCGCTGGTCCATCACCGGCATGTAGCGGGCATGGCGGTCCAGCATCATGCGGCGCACTTCGTCTACCTCGGTTTCCATGGTGCAGGTCAGGGGGGCATCGTCCATTGCGGTGCGTACCAGCATGGTGCCAACGGCACCTGCGTTTTTAACCACGGCCTGGATCACCTCTCGAAAAGTGAGCATGCCCACCAAGTCGCCGTGGTCCATCACCACCAGGGAGCCAATGTCTTTTTCGGCCATCAAGGCGGCGGCAACAGCCAAAGGTTCGTCGGCCTTGACGGTGTACAAGGTGCTGCCCTTGAAATGCAAAATGTCGCGGACTTTCATGGTGTGGGTTCTCGGCTCTGAAAAAACGCCCTGAACGTAGTCAGGGTGCTGTGGCAACGGACAAGTTTGCCAATATAGCCCACCCGCCGTACCTAGGCTTTGGGCTCAGGGCTGTGCTTGGATCACAAAGTCAAAATCGTACTGCCCGTGGTTTGGCGGGCTTCCAGATCACGGTGGGCCTGCAGCACATCGGCCAAGGGGTAGCGCTGCCCAATAGCGATGTCTACCTGGCCGCTGGCAACCACCGCAAACAAATCATCGGCCATGGCCTGGGTGCTTTCACGGCTGCTGATGTGGGTAAACAAGGTTTGGCGGGTCAGGTACAGCGAGCCTTTGGGGCCCAAGATACCGGGGGCCATAGCGGGCACAGGGCCAGAGGCATTGCCAAAACTGGCCATCAAACCGAAGGGGCGCAGGCAATCGAGTGAGCCATCCCAGGTGTCTTTGCCCACCGAGTCATACACCACCTTGACGCCCTTGCCACCCGTGATGTCTTTGACGCGGGCCACAAAATTTTCGGTGTTGTAGTTGATGGCATGCGTCGCACCGTGCTGCAAAGCCAACTGGCATTTGGCATCGCTGCCCGCGGTGCCAATCAACTGCAAACCCAGCGCACGCGCCCACTGGCAGGCAATCAGCCCCACCCCACCAGCAGCAGCATGGAACAACACAAAATCGCCGGGCTCTAGCCCTTCCACAGGGCGGGTTTTTTTCAGCAAATACTGCGCTGTCAGCCCTTTGAGCATCATTGCGGCACCCGTCTCAAAGCTGATGGCATCGGGCAGCTTGCACACACAGGTGGCAGGCATCACACGCACATCGCAATATGCGCCCGGGGGCATGCCAGCGTAGGCTGCGCGGTCACCCACTTGCAAATGCTGCACCCCGGGCCCCACGGCCTCAATGACGCCAGCGGCCTCCATACCCAATTGGGCTGGCAGAGGCAGGCTGTACAGGCCCGTGCGCAGGTACACATCAATAAAGTTCAAGCCCACCGCGTGGTGGCGTATGCGCACCTCCCCGGGGCCGGGCCCTCCTACTTGTACATCCACCAGTTGCAAGACCTCTGGCCCCCCATGCTGATGGATGTGGATGGCGCGGCTGGAAGTGGGCATGGCAAAGCTCCTGAAAACGGGGGTGGTTCCACCGACATTGGTTGGGCACTTGTGCGAATTTACTAGCTTATGCTGGCACATGCTTTGTACAAAGCTGACAAGCAATATCGTTACAGTGCAGACATGTCATCAAGCCCATTAACCCCAGGCACCATTGTCCTGCTGGTTGCAGCCCCCCTGCTGTGGGCGGGCAATGCCGTGGTGGGCCGCATGGTGCACGACCTGGTGCCACCGGTACTGCTGAACTTTTTACGCTGGGCGCTGGCGTTTGTGCTGCTGCTGCCCTGGGCATACGCCGTACTGCGGGCCAACAGCCCGCTATGGCCCCATGCGCGCCGTTATGCCTTGCTGGGGCTGCTGGGCATAGGCATGTACAACGCGCTGCAATATCTGGCGCTGCAAACCTCATCCCCCATGAATGTCACCCTGGTGGGCTCCAGCATTCCGGTGTGGATGCTGCTGGTGGGGGCTGTGTGCTTTGGGGCCAAGGTATCTGCCAAGCAGTTGCTAGGGGCCTTGATGTCGATGTGCGGCGTGGCCGTGGTGCTAAGCCGAGGCGAATGGTCGCAACTGCTGGCCTTGCGGCTGGTGGCGGGTGATATTTTTATGCTGATGGCCGCCTTGGCCTGGGCGTTTTATAGCTGGCTGCTGGCGCGCACGCACGAGCCGCAATCCATACGCAACGACTGGGCTGCGTTTTTAATGGCGCAAATGGTGTTTGGGTTGTTTTGGTCTGGCGCTTTTGCGGGCATTGAGTGGGTGGCGCACCCTGCACCGATTAACTGGGGCTGGCCACTTGGCTTGGCACTGGTATTTATTGCCGTAGGGCCAGCCATTTTGGCCTACCGCTGCTGGGGCCTGGGCGTGCAAAGAGCGGGGCCTGCGGTGGCAGGGTTTTTCTCTAATTTGATCCCGCTGTTTGCAGCGCTATTGTCTGCCGCGTTTTTGCACGAAATGCCGCAGGCTTATCACGCAGTGGCGTTTGCACTGATCGTGGGTGGGATTGTGGTGTCCTCCAGGCGCTAGCCAAAAGACGCACCTACCACTATCGGACGACTTATCAGCTGCCCTTGCGTTTGGATGTAGTTTTGCCTGCGGCGGCCGTCTTGAGCCCCGTTTGCCCTAAGGCTCCAGGAATAGTGGCCGGAACCGTATTGGGCGGTGCAGGAGGCGGTACCAACCGCAAAGCGCCCTCAGCCAAAAGTTTGTTGCGCATGCGCCGGGTCATTGACTGGGTACTGCCATCAGGCGCAGTAAACAAAAACAGCGTGCCGTGCGGGCTGCACCAGGTCAACTGGGTACGCACAATGTGGCCATTACTGGCAAGCTCCACCCAAGCGCCTGTGGTGTAGGCGGCATAGGGGTCTGGTGCGTTGGACGCAGCAGGCAAGGCCTCTTGCGCCACCACCGTGTCTTGTGCGGTGGTATCAGCTTGCACTGTCGGCGGTGCCTCGGCAGTGGCTTGCGGTGAGGGCTCAGGAAGTGGTTCAGGTTTCTCAAATGCGCGCTGGTGCAAGCCTGCCAAGCGCTGCATGAAGGCGCTGGTTTGGGTGGCAGGGTAGTCGATCGACTTGAGTCCCTCGCGCAGGGCAGACAACAAACCGGGGATGGCCTGAGTGAGACGGTCAGGGTCGGCTCGCGTCAAGGCTGGCTGCGCACTCCAAAAGAGCAGAGGAATCAGGGCTAAGTACCCCCCCGGATCACCGTCTTCGGCGGCTTCGGGATCCTGGGCATGTTGCACCTGGGACGTGGCAATCACCTCGGCCCATGGACCAGCAGCAAAATCAAGCACTTCGCGGGGCACACCCTCTACATCGGGCAATTGCCGAATACTGGCCCCAATTTGTTCAGCCAAGGCTTGCTGGCGCGTCAGGCGCAGCTCAGGTGGGGTGGCAGGTGGTGCGCTTGGAGCAGCATTGGCTGCAGGCGCAGGAGGCGCCTTGCGCTCTGGTGGTGGAGCATCCCAAGCGGACTGCAACGCTTTGAGCACGGTATCAAAAGGGGCGGCATCTTTGACCGGGCGTCGGTTGATGTGCTCTACCCCGCGCTCCAGCAGCCGCACAAAGCGCACAAAACCAGGGGAAGCTTCGTTTTGAAACGCCAAACTGCGCTGGGTCAACTCATCCAGCATGCGACGGGCTGGGTGTTGCGCATCGGTAAAAAACTTGAGGTCGTGCTGCACCAATTGCTTCAGAGCAGGCTCAAGCGCACGCACAAGCTGCTGTACGGGCTGCAACAGGCGCGGGTCGCGGTTGATGTTGTCCATCATGCGGGCAACAACCTCAAGCGCTACGCCAGGGCTGTCTACCTTGATACCAGCAGGCACCCATTGCACCACCGGGGCAGACATGGGAACCATCATGACAGGGGCCGCCTGCGCACCCACCATAGGCACCTGACCAGACTGACCACTCAAGCGCCCTACTAAGCGTTCAAGCTGGGCCATGTCCTCAAGCGCCTCCACTGCCGCATCGGGCGGCAGGTGGCTGGGTATGTGCGAATGCATAGGTATGGGCTGGGACACCATAGGCACCATGGGTCCAGTGGGCACACCACCATAACCCTGGGCAAACGGATCGCCCGCCAAAAGCATGTTGCGCAAAATTTCCACGGTGAGAAGGGCCTCTTCAACAGCGGGGGCCATGCCATATTGGCTGTTGGGGTAACCGGGCTCAGCCCATCCTCCAAACCCACTGGCTGGGCGACTGTGGCCCGAATGGGCATAGTCACCTGGGGCTGCGCCATAGCCTGATCCACCGGCCCCCCACTGGCTACCTGCATAGCCAATACCAGTGGCAGCAGCAGCACCTTGGGCAGTCCGCGGCCCAGCCCCCATGGCCCCTGCCACGGCATAACCAACAGGCACCACCCCATGTTGGCGCAGGTACTTCACCGCCCTTTCATACTCGGCCACCAACGATGCGCCAAGGAGTTCCCGCATGGGCTCCATCCAGACTTGGCGAACTGGCGCCGGTGCGCCTGTTTCGTTAACGGCTCGTTGCAGCGCACGGATATAGCTTTCAGGACGCAAAGGGTTGCGCTCTGGTTGTACGTTGTGCAAGCCCTGGGCAGCACTGACCAGGGTGTTGAGCTCGGCCAAGACGGCTTCTGTTTTATGAATGGCGATTTGTTGGGCTCGTGCCAGCTCAAGTTGGTTGTCAACCTCAGCATCGTCTAGCAAAGACAGCTCGCCAAAATCCAGGCCTGTGTCTACAGCTGCGCTAGGTGGCGAAGCCGTGCGAGGAGTGGCAGTAGCCCCTTCAGCAAAAACCTCCAGCAAAGCCATGGGGTAGGCTTTGAGCAAGCCCGTCTCGTGCTGCTTGAGCTCGCGCAGGGCATCACTGAGCAAGTCGCGACGGCGGATTTCGCGGATTTTTTCTTCTTCAGCCGCCATGGCCTCGCGCGCGGAATTGATCAAGTGTTGCATCAGGGCCTCACCGCCACGCACACAGCTAACCACGCAAGCGCGAAAAACTGTTCTGGACTGCGACGCAGACAGCGGCATGGTAGATCAAGGCCTCTTAGATGCGATGTACACAGTGACTGGGTAGTGGCTTGAAGCGATTGCAGCTGGTTAAGACGCTGCAGGCACAAGACCTTCCTTGTTTTTACAAAAAAGTACACGCAGCACCTTTCGGTTACTGCGTGCTTCTATGCTACTGCAAAGCTCTGCTTATTTCAGGGCTTTAAATCGCATCCGTTTGGGTTTTGCACCTTCTTCACCCAAACGTTTTTTCTTGTCCGCCTCGTATTCTTGGTAGTTACCATCGAAAAACGTCCATTGGCTGTCCCCTTCGGCGGCCAGGATGTGGGTAGCAATGCGGTCCAAGAACCAGCGATCGTGGCTGATGACCAACACAGTACCCGCAAACTCCAAAAGGGCATCTTCCAGTGCACGCAGGGTTTCCACGTCCAAATCGTTGGAAGGTTCATCAAGCAGCAGCACATTGCCGCCTGCAATCAGGGTTTTGGCCAAATGCAAGCGACCACGCTCACCGCCCGAGAGCATGCCCACCTTCTTTTGCTGGTCACCGCCGTTGAAGTTAAAGCGCCCGCAATAGGCACGGCTGGCCATCTGGAACTTGCCCACCGTCAAAATATCTAGCCCGCCAGAGACGTCCTCCCACACGGTTTTGTCGTTGGACAACTCATCGCGGTGCTGATCGACAAAGGCCATTTTGACGGTAGCGCCTTTGACCACCTCGCCACTATCGGGCTGCTCTTTACCTGCAATCAGCTTGAACAGGGTGGATTTACCAGCGCCGTTGGGGCCGATGATGCCCACAATGGCACCCGCTGGAATGTTGAAGCTCAAATTGTCAATCAACAAGCGGTCGCCAAAGGATTTACTGACGTTTTTGAACTCGATCACTTGGTTGCCCAATCGATCAGCCACAGGAATGAAAATTTCCTGGGTTTCGTTGCGTTTTTGGTATTCAAAATCGCTCAGCTCTTCAAAACGCGCAATACGGGCCTTGCTTTTGGCTTGGCGGCCTTTGGAGTTTTGGCGCACCCACTCCAATTCCTTCTTCAGGGCCTTAGCCCGAGCTTCTTCGCCTTTTTGTTCAGACTCCAAGCGAGCGCCTTTTTGATCCAACCAAGAACTGTAGTTGCCTTTGTAAGGAATGCCATGGCCACGGTCCAATTCCAAAATCCATTCAGCAGCGTTATCTAAAAAGTAACGATCGTGGGTAATGGCCACCACAGTGCCGGGGAAACGGTGCAAAAACTGCTCAAGCCAATCCACAGACTCAGCATCCAAGTGGTTGGTAGGCTCATCCAGCAGCAGCATGTCGGGCTTAGATAGCAACAAGCGACACAAAGCAATGCGGCGCTTTTCACCCCCCGAAAGCAAACCGACCTTGGCATCCCAAGGCGGTAAGCGCAACGCATCGGCAGCAATTTCTAACTGGTGCTCAGAATCTGTCCCGGCTGTTGCAATGATGGCTTCCAAGCGTGCTTGTTCTGCAGCCAGGGCATCAAAATCAGCGTCAGGATCAGCGTATGCGGCGTAAACATCCTCTAACTTGGCCTTGGCAGCAAAAACCTCACCCATGGCCTCCTCAACGCTTTCACGCACTGTGTGGTCGGGGTTGAGCTGCGGCTCTTGTGGCAAGTAGCCGACTTTGATGCCAGGCATCGCAATGGCTTCGCCTTCGATTTCTTTGTCTACACCCGCCATGATTTTGAGCAAAGTGGACTTGCCAGAGCCGTTGAGACCCAGGACACCAATCTTGGCACCAGGGAAAAAACTAAGGTTGATGTCTTTCAAGATCTGCCGCTTTGGGGGCACGGTCTTGGTGACATGATTCATCGAGTAAACGTATTGGGCCATTGCTGTTCTAACCTGCAAAAGTGGGCAGAAATTTCTGCGTAAGAGGCGAGATTATCTGCGCATGCGACAATACCCTCCGTGACAGACTCCAGTTGTCTGTCGCATCAGCAGTTTGCTGGGGACGAAGGAAATGCTTTTCCGGGCTCCCGCTTCTGAACCTCATCGGTCTGCGACTGGCTCGGCAACCCCATTGGATTGCCACGACAGACTGAACCCCAGCGCCCCGGACGGGCGCATACGCATCAACATGAAATTTGAAGAACTGAACTTGGCCCCAGCTATTTTGCGGGCCGTGCTCGAACAAGGTTACGAAACCCCCACACCCATCCAGGCACAGGCTATTCCTGCCGTACTAGAAGGCCACGACCTGCTTGCTGGTGCCCAAACTGGCACTGGCAAAACGGCAGCCTTCACCCTGCCTATGCTGCACCGTCTTTCGCTTGGCGCTGCCCCTAAAAATAAGTTTGGCGGCAAGGGTATCCGTGCATTGGTGCTGACACCCACCCGCGAACTGGCAGCACAGGTGGAAGAGTCCGTACGTGACTACGGCAAATACCTAGACATCAACTCCACCGTTGTGTTTGGCGGTGTGGGCATGAACCCGCAAATCGACCGAATCAAGCGCGGTGTAGATATCTTGGTGGCAACGCCAGGGCGCCTGCTGGATTTACAGCAACAAGGTTTTTTAGACCTTTCTACAGTCCAAGTGTTGGTTTTGGACGAAGCGGATCGCATGCTGGATATGGGCTTCATCCATGACGTCAAAAAAGTGCTGGCACTGGTTCCTAAAGACAAGCAAAGTCTGTTGTTTTCGGCCACCTTCAGCGACGAGATTCGCGAACTGGCCAACACCTTGCTTAAAGACCCACAAAGCATCCAGGTCACGCCCCGCAACACAACAGTACAGCGCATATCACAAGTGATCCACCCAGTGGGTCGCGGCAAGAAAAAGCAGGTACTGCTACACATCATCCAGCAACACAACTGGAGCCAAGTACTGGTCTTCACACGCACCAAATTTGGCGCCAACAACGTGGCCGAATTTTTGACCAAGAATGGCGTACAAGCCATGGCTTTGCATGGCAACAAAAGTCAAAGTGCACGCACTCAGGCATTGGCGGGCTTCAAAAGCGGCGACATCCGGGCACTGGTGGCCACCGATATTGCAGCGCGTGGCATCGACATTGACGAGCTGCCACACGTCGTCAACTACGAAATCCCCAACGTATCTGAAGACTATGTGCACCGCATTGGCCGTACTGGTCGTGCTGGCGCAACGGGCGAAGCCGTAAGCCTTGTCTGCATGGACGAAGAAGGCTTCATGATGGATATCGAGCGCTTTACCAAGCAGCAGATTCCTGTGCAGATCATTGAAGGCTTTGGTCCTGAACCAGGTGAAAAAGCTGAGCCCATCGCTATGGGACGTCAAACCATTTGGGGCGGGGCAGGCAAACCTCCTAGCCGCGATGTCATGCAAGCCGCAGCTAAGGCGGCACGCAGTGAGATGATGGATCGCATACGCACCAACAAGGCAGGCCAAGGCGAGCGTCGCACCAAGCCTCAGGGCCAAGAGACACAAGCCAATCGCGGCCCACGCCCTGCCAAGCAAGGTGGCCCAGGCCCTGCTGGCCGTAATGGCCCCGGAGGCAATAATGCCGGTCGCCCACGCAATCGTCCTAACCATGGTGGCGCGGGCGGCTTTAACGACGAAGCCCAACCTCCTCGTGTCAATGCCCATTTGGGCACACAAGCGGGCCACCCTCGACCAGCACACCGGCCATCGGGTCCTGCGGGTCAACCTGATCCGATGCGCACCAGTGTTGACAGCATGCTGGACAGAGGCCGTCGGGGCGGTGGTGGTTATCGCGGCGGCAATAGCAACGGCGGCGGATATGGTGGTGGTCGCGGCAACGGCGGTCCCCGTGGCCCAGGCGGCTCTGGTGGCCCGCGCGGCGGATCATTCAACCGTTAAGCCACCTGTCTCAACAATGCATCCATGAGGAAATACACCGCATGGGTGCATTTTTGCAGCCCAATCAAGTAGCAAAAATACAAGGGGCAGCAAAATGATAAGGCCCCGTTGGCGTTGACTTGATATGCTCAATAGCCAATCTGCCTTATGGCATCTGTTTTATAGATCGCCCTGCTACCGGCATCACAGGACGCACACATGCAGCTTCAGCTACAACCGACGCTAACCCACGCCATCGATCAAAGCATTAAAGCCCAGTCCTTGCAAAAAACAGCAGCAATACTAGCTGTCGTCGCCATACTGAGCGGATGCGGCACCACCCCGCTGCCGCCATGGCCCGGCAATACGGCGGCGAAACCCGTTGTACCAGCCCCGATACCGGGCAAGGTGTTACCCCCTTCTTCCACATCATCCAGTGGCGCAGTGGTCACACCACTGCCACCAACTGCTGGACAAGGTCTGTCGGCAAAACCTACTCCAGAACTCCCCCCACAAGCAGCCGTCTCAGCTCGATTTGCTGAACCCGCTATTACCTATGAAACACCCGGTCTTGCGTTGCAGCGCAAAGCTTTCACTACCAACACTGAACTGACCACGTGGTTACGCTCGATTGCTCAAGCGCCACTACCCAATACTTTATCGAGCATGGTGGCTGCCGGTACATCACAGCAGGGCAGTACAGTTTGGGCCATGGTGTTTAGCCGCGCATCCAGTGCTACACCTGCAGCCCTGGAAGCAACAGGCAAACCGACCGTCTTGCTTATCGGCCAACAACACGGTGACGAGCCTGCTGGCGCTGAAGCCTTGCTGGTGCTAGCGCGAGAATTAGGTCAAGGTTTGCTGGAACCTCTGCTCGACCGCATCAACGTCGTCATAGTGCCAAGAGCAAACCCCGATGGCGCAGCCATTGATGCACGGCTTACATCTAATGGCATTGACCTGAACAGCGACCACCTCACATTAGACACGCCAGAGGCCCAAGCATTGGCCAAACTGGTTCGCACCTATAGGCCAATGGTGGTGGTTGATGCGCATGAATATCCGGCAGTAGACCCTGCACTGCGCCCCTGGAACGTCGTCCCCAAGTACGACGCCATGGTGCAATACAGCACCACCCCCAACTACCCCGAGTTTCTAGCCAAAGCCTCACAAGAGTGGATCTACCAACCCTTGGTGCAGGCACTGCAATCACAAAAGCTCACCAGCGAGTGGTACCACAGCCCTGCGTCTGAACCCAGCGGGGGACTGCGTATGACCATGGGAAGCACAGCGCCAGACAACGGACGCAATGTCCATGGTCTTAAGAACACCATCAGTCTGTTGATTGAAACCCGCGGCGTGGGCCTGGATCGCAGCCATATACAGCGCAGGGTGCACACCCACGTTACTGCCATTACCAGCGTACTGCGTAGCACCGCTGAGCGGGCCCCCAGCCTAGAACAGGTTCGGACATTCGTTAGCAAAGACATCAGCGCTCAAGCATGTCGTGATTTTTTCACTTTGCAAGCACGTCCAACGACCAGCACTAGAGACTTGATTTTTTTGGATGCCAACACTGGCGTAGACCGCATACTGCCTGTGCAATGGGAGTCTGCCACGGCTTTGCAAGCCACTCAAACACGAGCAAGACCATGTGGTTACTGGCTAGCACCTAGCGCAAGTAATGCCGCAGAACGCCTGCGCCAATTAGGTTTGCAAGTACTGCGCATTGGCGAGGCTGGTGCCATGTTGGCTGAGGCGTACTATCCCGCTGCAGCGTCTCAGGCTGCCTTGGCGCAAAATAGTGCGCAAGCAATCAACCCTACACGCTTGGCCATTGACGCAGCACCGGGTAGCTTCTACGTTCCTCTCAACCAACCACTGGCCTATTTGGCAATTGCAGCTTTGGAGCCTGACACTCCATTTAGTTACTTACGCCATGGATTGGTGCCACAGATGGGTGATGTGATGCGTGTTGTATCGCCACCTAGTTTGGTATTTGAAGAAACGGATTGAAGTGCGAACAATGCTTTTGAAACCGCATTGTTTAGCCACTGGTTGACGTTATGATTTCGACTTCGTCAGCACAAATATCTGCCCGTAGCTCAACTGGATAGAGCAATAGCCTTCTAAGCTATAGGTCGGGGGTTCGAGTCCCTCCGGGCAGGCCAAAACTGCGTTTCGCGCAATGACTCACCCTTTAAAACCCGTACATATTTATGTGTTGCGGGTTTTTTTTTATTGCCAACGGCAATACATTGGCACCTACAACACATTAAAAAGGTGACCGTCACTTGCCCATCAAGGACGTGGGCATGCATGGCCATGAGGGAGTGGCAACTGGCGGTTGATTTGCCTGAATAGCTCACCACAATAAGCATATCCAGAAACGAAACAAGGACCCGAAGGTCCTTGTTTTTACTTGCAATTTTGGGGTGGCTGATGGGGCTCGAACCCACGACAACAGGAATCACAATCCTGGACTCTACCAACTGAGCTACAGCCACCGTAGCCTCAAATTATAACCTCTTATCTAGGCTTTTTGACAAACATCAGTAATCAAGAAGCCTCATATGCAGCTGGACGCTCTGGAGTGATCTGAACCTTGAAACGCTTCTTGAGCCATTCGTAGTAGGCCAAGCCTTCTGCAGAAGTCCACCACTGGGTAACTTGGCGCTGTTGTTGCGCTGCAATATCAGCTTGGACTTCTCTTGGAATGATTTTATTGACCTTGATCACAGCGTAACCCTGGTCGCCCAAACTGATACCTGTCCACGCAGGCAGCTTGCTTGTATCCGCACGCAATGCTGCATCGATGATTTCTCTGGGTTGACTTTGCGTTTGATCACGGCCAATGACAATGGCCGCAGGCAAACCAGGATTTGTAGTACCCGCTTGGTAAGAGGCCATCGCGGCCTCACCTTCTTTGCGTGCCAACTGCGCAGACTCGTGTGCGATAAACATTTGGCGCACAGTCGTTTTAACCTCATCGAATGGTTGGGTACGCGCAGGGGTGTACTGCACGATACGGGCAGACGCCAACTGATTGCTACCAATTTCTATGGCTTGTGTGTTGCGCTTTGCCTCTAAGGCATCTGCAGCAAACAAGGCTTCTAAAAGACGCTGATTGGCCAATGGGCCCTTGGCTTGAGCTGCGGGGTTTCGACCAATACCTGTAGCCTTTTGGATTTTGAGCTGCAACTTATCTGCTGCAGGCTGCAAGCTATCGGGTTGGTCAAACACCAGATTGGTGAAGTTTTCTGCCGCCTCCGCAAACTGTTTTTGAGCCTGCTGCTGGCGTAACTCTGTCTCTAACGTGCGACGCAATTCTTCAAAGCTGGGTACTTTAGGGGTTTTGATGTCGGTCAACTGGATGATGTGGAATCCAAAGTCGGTTTCCACCACATCGCTGATTTCACCCTTCTTCATGGCAAACGCAGCAGCCTCAAAAGGCTTGACCATTGCACCGGGTGCAAAGAAATTCAGGTCGCCACCTTGCACAGCCGAGCTGGTGTCATCAGAGGATTTTTTGGCTACTTCGGCAAAGGTAGCGGGGGCAGCACGTACTTGCGCCAGCAATTCTTGTGCACGTGCTTTTGCTTTTTCACGGTCTGCAGCAGGCGCATCCTTACTGGCGGCAATCAAGATATGGCTTGCACGGCGCTCTTCTTTGGCCGTCAAGCGGGCCAGGTTTTCCTGGTAGTAAGTCCGCAAATCCGCTTCGCTTGGATTGATTGCAGCGCGAACAGTATCTATATCCAAAACCAAAAACTCTACATCCGCTTGTTCTGGCAGCTGGAACTTGCTGAGGTTGGCTTGGTAGTAAGTGTTGAGCTGTTCATCCGTTGGGGTCACTTTGGCAACGAAGTCGGTTGCCTTAAACCGCTGAATTTGAATTTCTCGACGCTGGTACAGGTTGTCCAGTGCAAGCTTAGTTTGTGCCTCAGTACTAAAACCTGTACCCATGACACCTGCCATCACCTGCTGCAAAGACAAGTCACGGCGCATATTGGCCTCAAAAGCGGCCGGTGTGGTGTTGGCGTTCTGGGCTAACAAATCTGCATAAGCGGCAGTATCAAGAGTGCCGTCAGGGCGACGCAAGGCTGCAATAGCGGGTATCTCTTGCAAGGCGCGCGCCAAGCGCGCGTTGCTAGCCGTTAAGTGCAGGTCTTTGACTGCAGCTTCTAGGACTTTGTCGCGAACCAAGCGCTCTAGAGTTGCATAACGCGCTTGGGGCGAATCGAGCAACTTGGGATCGACACCAGGCGAGCGGGTACGGATTTCATCTGCCTGGATTTTGTGGGCAGCATCCCAGTCTGCCTGGGTGATTTTGCTTCCCGCAACCCGTGCAACCACAGGGCTTTTTTCAGTGAAGTAGTTGCTGTCAACGCCCACAAAAATGAAGGACGGAATGATCAACAAGAACAGCAAGAGCATCACGATCTTGGAGTGCTTGCGGATGGATTCGAACATGGTCAAACTTTCGGAGAAGAAAAACAAAAGGCGAACTTTCGTTCGCCTTTGTGCAGGTGGTGGTGGGTGCTGACGGGGTCGAACCGCCGACCTACGCCTTGTAAGGGCGCCGCTCTACCAACTGAGCTAAGCACCCCACCTTTAACTGATTCAGTTCAGCGCGTCTTTGAGCGCTTTGCCTGGACGGAACTTCGGTACTTTAGCAGCTTTAATCTTGATGGCAGCACCAGTGCGTGGATTACGACCTGTGCGGGCGGCACGTTTGCCAACCGCAAATGTACCAAAACCAACCAATGACACAGTGCCACCCTTTTTGAGGGTCTTCTTTACAGCTTCGATCGTGGACTCCAGAGCACGCGCAGCGGCAGCTTTGGAGATGTCGGCGTTGTTAGCGATGTGCTCGATCAGTTCAGTTTTGTTCACAAGAAGCCTCTCGGGTAAGAGTTAGTGGAGTGTCTCTCGGTAGTCTGCCTTCAGGGCGCTTGAACATCAAGCAAAGAAGGTGGCGCTAAGAGCTGCGTTAGATTAAAGCCAGTGACGTTCCGGGTGTCAATACGAATGCACTCTGGAGTGCGAATTTTCCTAGATTCTAGTGCGTTTTGATACGTCCATTTGCGAGCTGCGTATGTTTTGTCTGAAAAGTACCGCATGGGCAAGATTCCGTATTGACAGCCACGCAACTCAACGCACTCGGGCTTTGATTTCTGGCAACGCTTTTTGCAGGTAATAAACCATAGACCACACTGTCAGCACAGCAGAGAGCCAAATCAGCCAAGTACCCCAAACACCAGTGTCGATACCGCCGGGCAGATGCCCGTCGTACAACAAGAACGGAATCGCCACCATTTGCACCGTGGTCTTGATCTTGCCAATCATGTGCACCGCTACGCTTTTGCTAGCGCCGATTTGAGCCATCCACTCGCGTAAAGCAGATATAGCGATCTCACGGCCAATGATGATGAGCGCAACAAACACATCAGCACGTTGTAAATGCACCAGCACCAAAAGCGATGCGCAAACCAAGAACTTGTCGGCAACAGGATCCAAGAAGGCACCGAAAGAAGAAGCTTGGTTGAGCTTGCGGGCAAGGTAGCCATCCAACCAATCGGTGGCAGCAAACACCACGAACATCACCGTGGCAATCAGGTTGCGCGTAGGCTCGTCCAGCGGAGCATAGAACACACCCACGATCAAAGGTATCGCGACGATGCGCGTCCAGGTCATGATGGTGGGAATGGTAAAAAACATGTTTGCGATTGTGTCATGCCACACAGACTTATGACAGCCTAGGTAGTGGCAGAAGAACTGACAAAGGACTTTCAACGCAAGGCGCGGTAGATCTCTTCAGCCAAATCGGGGGAGATGCCGTCAACCGTACAAAGGTCTTGTACGCTGGCAGCAGCAACGCCACGAACACCCCCAAAGCGCTGCAATAAACGCGCACGTTTTTTGGGGCCAACGCCAGGGATGTCTTCTAGTTGACCGCCCCCGATTCGTACTTTGGCACGTTGGGCACGCATGCCGGTGATGGCAAAACGGTGGGCTTCATCACGGATCTGTGCCACCAGCATGAGCGCTGCGGAGTCTTTGCCCAGATAGACCTTTTCGCGGCCATCGGCAAAGACCAACTCTTCTAGGCCCACTTTGCGCCCCTCGCCTTTTTCTACGCCCACGATACGCGACAGATCCAGGCCCAGTTGGGTGAACACCTCACGCGCAATGCTGACTTGGCCTTTACCGCCGTCAATCAGAACCAAGTCCGGCAAACGCGCCTGTCCTTTACTGGGGCTTTGGGGGACTGCGGCAAAGTCAATGCCTCCAGCTTCGCGGGCGACTTCGGCCACTTTGCTGTAGCGGCGCATCAAAACCTGGCGCATGGCGGCGTAATCGTCACCACCTGTAATGCCTTCGATTTTGTAGCGGCGGTATTCACTGCTTTGCATTTTGTGGTGGTGAAACACCACGCACGATGCCTGGGTAGCCTCGCCCGCTGTGTGCGAGATATCAAAACACTCGATGGTGAGAGCGGCTAAGTCTTCTGCCGAAAGATCTAGCGCATCGGCGAGGGCACGGGTACGGGCTTGCTGAGAGCCTTCTTCTGCCAGCAGGCGGGCCAGTTGCAAGTCTGCGTTTTGTTGGGCCATGTCCAGCCATGCGCGGCGTTGCTCGCGGGGCTGGTGCACAGCGGTCACGCGCACGCCGCATTGCTCTGTCAACGCCGCCAGCAAAGCTTTGTCTACCGGTTGGCTGGTGACCAGCACCGGTGGCACTGCAATGCCTATGTAGTGCTGGGCGATGAAGGCTTCTAGCACTTGGACTTCAACGGTTTTTGCGGGTGATGCAGGGTTTGGGGCATCGGGTTCTGCCTCAACATCCGCGCCCTCTTCTTCAAAAACAGCGGTGGCGTCTTCGACATGCACCGGGAAGTAAGGTCGATCGCCCAAGTGGCGGCCACCACGCACCATAGCCAGGTTGACGCAAGCGCGTCCGCCTTGCACGCGCACGGCCAATACATCCACATCTTTGTCGTCAACTGTCTCAATGGATTGCTGGTGCAGCACCTTCGACAGCGCAGACATTTGGTTGCGTATCTCGGCTGCTTGCTCAAACTCAAGGTTTTCAGAGTGCGCCAGCATGCGCTGCTCTAGCGCTTGCAGCAGGGTTTGCGTATCGCCACGCAGCAGGGCCTGGGCGTTGTGAACATCTAAACCGTAAGCCTCAGGCGATATCAAATCGACGCAAGGCCCTGAGCAGCGTTTGATTTGGTAGAGCAAACAAGGACGGGTGCGGTTAGAAAAAACCGTGTCTTCGCAGGTGCGCAGGCGAAAGACTTTTTGCAGCAACTGAATGGTTTCTTTGACCGCCCACGCGCTGGGGTAAGGGCCAAAGTAGCGGTGTTTTTTGTCTACCGACCCCCGGTAGTAGGCCATGCGCGGAAACGCCTGGCTGGGGTTGGCTTCGCTGCGGCTTGTGGGCGCGCTGCTGCCTGTGATTTTGAGATAAGGATAGCTTTTGTCGTCCCGAAACAGGATGTTGAACTTGGGGTTGAGCGTCTTGATGAGGTTGTTTTCTAGCAGCAGCGCCTCGGCCTCTGAGCGCACCACCGTGGTCTCAAGGCGCACAATTTTGCTGACCATGTGCCCTATGCGGGTACCGCCATGGTTTTTGGTGAAGTAGCTGGACACCCGCCGTTTAAGGTGCCGCGCTTTGCCCACATACAACAAAGCCCCCTGGGCATCAAAGTAACGGTACACCCCAGGCAATGCAGGCAAGGCTGCAACTTGTGCCAACAGTTCTTCAGAATGCGTTTCAGACATGGCCGCTATTGTGGCGGCTTGCTATTTGTAGCGTGGCGCATTGGCTAATTGCTATTAAATTAATAGCTCAATATGCTTTATTTACTAAGGCACAGCACGATTTTTACTCATATTTTGCTGCCAAGGCCGCCTCAACCCTGTCATTGGCCAGCTGCACGAGCCAGCGCCCGATCACGGATGGCAGCAAAGTCTGCCGGGGGCTGGTGCAAGTCCAGTCTGCAGCCCGCTTTGACGATTTGGCTGGGCACGTCGTGCCCTACCAAAGCTGGCAGGCGCTGCGCAGCCGCCAGCAACAAGGTTTGATCCACCCCCGTGGCAAAGCCCATGCAATCCAAGGCATGCACCACTTCTTCGGTGCATACATTGCCCGTTGCCCCGGGCGCGTAGGGGCAACCGCCCAAACCACCTAGCGATGCATCAAAACGGTCTGCACCCGCGTCGATGGCCGCCAACACATTGGCCAAGCCCATGCCACGGGTGTTATGAAAATGCAGTGTGAACTCAGCCCCAGGCCAGCGGTTGTGGCATGCCTGCGTCAAGGCAAATACCTGTGTGGGGTAAGCCATGCCTGTGGTGTCGCACAGGGTGATGGCAGTGGCACCGATGTCGATAAAACGGGCAACCCACTGCAGCACTTCGTCTGGGGGAACGTCACCCTCCATGGGGCAGCCAAAGCTGCACGACAAAGACACATTGGTGCGCACACCGGCATTGCGGGCCAATGCAATGACCTCGGCCAGTGCTGCAAACGATTGGCTGCGCAGCATGCGCAGGTTGCACAGGTTGTGGGTCTCGCTCACAGACATCACCAAATTGAGCTCGTCTGTGCCCACCGACATGGCGCGCTCTGCACCCAACAGGTTGGGCACCAAAGCGCTGTACACCACCCCTGGGCGGCGCTTGATGCCGCGCATGACCTCTTGTGCATCGGCCAAGGCGGGCACTGCTTTGGGCGATACAAACGCGGTGACTTCGATCTTGGACAAGCCCGCATCGGACAACGCATTGATCAAAACAATTTTGTCGGCGGTAGGGACAAAAGCGCACTCGGCCTGCAAGCCGTCGCGCGTGCCAACTTCCTGGATGAAGATGCGCCGTTGCAGGCCCTGCCACACATTGCTGGTGCTCATGCCACCACCCCCTTTTGGCGCAACTGCGCAATTTGCGCATCGCTCAAGCCCATTTGGCGCAAAACCGTGTCGGTATCGTCCCCCAAATGCGGCGCACTGCTGCGGATGCTGCCTGGCGTTACAGAAAGTTTAGGCACGATGCCCGGAACCTCCACGCTGTAGCCATCGCGGGTGGTTTGCTGCAACAGCATATCGCGGGCACGGTAATGGGGGTCTTCGTGGATGTCTTTGGCGGTGTACACCCGTCCTGCCGGTACTCGGGCTTTGGCCAATTCGCCCAGCACCTGCACCACGCTGCGCTTGGCAGACCATGCACTGATGGCGGCATCGAGCACGTCGACCTGCGCAGCGCGGCCAGCGTTGTCGGCATAGGCTGGGTCGGCACCCAAATCAGGCCGCCCAATGGCGTCCATCAGGCGCTTAAAAATGCTGTCGCCATTACCAGCAATCAACACCCAACCGTCTGTGCATGGGTAGGCGTTGGATGGCGCAATGCCGGGCAGCGCACTGCCTGCGGGCTCGCGCACCGCACCAAAAGCGCTGTACTCAGGCACCAGGCTTTCCATCACGTTAAAGACTGCTTCGTGCAAAGCCACATCAATGACCTGCCCTGGGCCACCGTGTACTTTGTGGTGGTAAAGCGCCATCAGCACGCCAATGGTGCCGTGCAGCGCTGCCAAGGTGTCACCAATCGACACCCCAACGCGCACCGGTACACGGCCAGGCTCACCGGTCAAATGCCGCAAACCACCCATGGCTTCGCCAATGGCACCAAAACCCGGCAGGTCGCGGTAGGGGCCGGTTTGGCCATAGCCTGATATGCGCAAAATGACCAAGCCTGGGTGGATGGCGTGCAATGCCTCTGGCCCCATGCCCCAGGCCTCCAAGGTGCCGGGCCTGAAGTTTTCGATAAGCACATCGGCTTCGGCAATCAGTTGGCGGGCCAAGTCTTGGCCTTCTGGCTGGCGCAAATCCAAAGCCACCGACTGCTTGTTACGCGACTGCACCTGCCACCACACCGATGTGCCGTTTTTGATCATGCGCCAATTGCGCAGAGGGTCTCCAGAGCCAGGCGTTTCGATCTTGATGACCTCTGCGCCAAACTCCCCCAGGGTCTTGCCACAAAAAGGCCCGGCTATCAGTTGCCCCATTTCGACCACGCGCAGTCCTTGCAAAGCCGCGGCGGTGCTGGGTTGGGTGCTCGTTGTCATGGAAGGTGTCTCCTGTATTGGCCGCATGGCGGTCGTTTTATGGGTGTGCATATGGTGCGCAAACAGCATCTATTTGCAAAACGCTGATGCACGAAGCTGCCATCGCAAATCAGCATGGCATGGTAAAGGCTTGCTACGATGGGCCCCACATTTGCGGTACACCCATGAAACTCGACCCCTTATCCCTGCGGCTGTTTGTGGCGGTAATGGAAGAAAACACCATTGCGGCGGCTGCCATGCGCGAACATATGGCAGCCTCAGCTGTCAGCCGCCGCCTGGCAGACTTGGAAGAGGCCCTGAAGGTGACGCTTTTCGCACGCAGCAACAAGGGCACAGAGCCCACTGCAGCGGCCTTTGCATTGCTGCATTTGGCACGTGGTGTTTTGCACGATCTGGACGACATTGCCAGCCAGATGCGTGAATACGGATCTGGCCTGCGCGGCCATGTGCGGGTGGTGGCCAATATCTCGGCCATTACACAGTTTTTGCCTAGGCAACTGCAAAGCTTTATGGCCTTGCACCCGCAGGTCGATGTGCGCCTGCAAGAGCAAGTCAGCAAAGCCGTTGCGCAGTCGGTTGCCGAAAACACCGCCGATGTGGGTGTGCTAAATGCCGGGCAATATGGTGACAGGGTGCAACTGCTGCCCTACCGCCAAGATGAACTGGTGCTGGTGGTGCCAGCAGGCCACCCTTTGTCAAGACGAAAGACGGTGCGTTTGCAAGACGCGCTGGACTTTGACTTTGTGGGCGCACATCCCACCAGCGCCATTAACCAACTGCTCCACCAAACCGCAGCGCAACTGGGCAAGCCGCTGCGCCTGCGCATACAAGTCACCAGTTTTGATGCGCTTTGCCTCATGGTGGATGCTGGTTTGGGCATAGGCGTGATGCCACGCGGCAGCGCCGCGCTGTACCAAGGCAACCTCAAAATTTGCACCCTTGCTTTGGCAGAACCCTGGGCAAAGCGGCAACTCATGCTGTGTGTGCGTGCAGACCACGCATTGACCGGCGTGACCAAACTCTTGGTAGAACACCTGAGCCAACCATGACGTTATTCGCCACCACGCCAGCGCTGCAATGGGATGTGTTTTGCCGCGTGATCGACAACTTTGGCGACATAGGCGTGTGCTGGCGCCTTGCCACGCAACTGGCACAGCGCGGGCATCAAGTACGGCTGTGGGTGGACGATGCCAGCGCGCTGGCGTGGATGGCACCGCAAGGCTGTGATGGCGTTGAGCTGCGTGCATGGGGTGCACCGCCCCCTGCACCACATGAAGCCCCCTGCGATGTGGCGATTGAAGCCTTTGGATGTGATATTGCTACTGAATTTATAGCATCGCAGCTTATCATTACTGTGGCAGATGGCAAAAAACCTCTATGGATCAACCTGGAATACTTAAGCGCAGAGGCCTATGTAGAGCGATGCCACGGCCTGCCTTCACCCATCATGTCGGGGCCGGGTGCAGGCTGCACCCGTTGGTTTTTTTACCCAGGCTTCACACCCAGCACCGGGGGCCTGCTGCGCGAGCCGGATTACGCCACGCACCAGCAAACGTTTGACCGAAATGCGTGGCGGACAGCACATGGGGTTGGCACACACAGCACAGCGGTTTCTTTGTTTTGCTACGAACCGCCGGGGCTGACCGCCTTGCTGCACACGCTGCCGCCCAGTGCACAGTTGTTGGTGACCCCAGGCCGGGCCAGCGCAGCGGTGCAGGCTGTGCTGGCTGGGCAGCAGGACACACCCAGCCAAATTTATTACCTGCCCCCCTGCCCCCAAACCGCTTTTGACCACATGCTTTGGGCTTGTGACCTGAATCTGGTGCGGGGCGAGGACTCGCTGGTACGTGCACTGTGGGCTGGGCAGGCCTTGGTGTGGCACATCTACCCACAAGACGACAACGCCCACCACGCCAAGCTGATGGCATTTTTGGACTGGTTGCAAGCACCTGCATCGCTGCGGCAGTTTCATGCCGTATGGAACGGCTTGCCTGGCACCATTGACATGCCCGCTTTGTGCCCAGAAATCTTGGCCGATTGGACGGCGTGCATTGCTGCGGCACGGGCGCGCTTGTGGCAACAGAACGACCTCGTGTCGCAATTGATCGGGTTTGTAGCTGAAAAACGCTAAAATCTGAGGCTTTGTGTGGCGCATTGCCTTGAGAAAGTGATCAGCGCAACCACCCGCGCCACACGCAACTGCCGCAGAACATGCATCGGCACGCTACCAACACAGCGGCCCGGTAACAAGTTGAGCGGCTCCAACCCCAAGCAATCTGCTATGAAAATCGCTCAAGAAATCCGTGCCGGCAACGTCATCATGCACGGCAAGGACCCCATGGTTGTCCTGAAGACCGAATACGCCCGCGGCGGCCGCGGCGCTGCCACTGTGCGCATGAAGCTCAAAAGCCTGATCGGCAACTTCGGCACCGAAAACGTGTTCAAGGCCGACGACAAGATCGACAACGTGATTCTGGACAAAAAGGAGTGCACCTACTCCTACTTTGCCGACCCCATGTACGTGTGCATGGACACCGAATACAACCAGTACGAAGTCGAAGCCGAAAACATGGGCGACGCACTGAACTATCTGGAAGACGGCATGACGCTGGAAGTGGTGTTCTATGACGGCAAGGCCATCTCGGTTGAACTGCCCACCAGCGTCGAGCGCGAAATTACCTGGACAGAGCCAGCCGTTAAAGGCGACACCTCTGGCAAGGTCATGAAGCCCGCCAAAATTGCCACTGGCTTTGAAGTGCCCGTACCTTTGTTCGTCAGCCAAGGCGACAAGATTGAAATCGACACCCGCACAGGTGAGTACCGCAAGCGCGTGTAATGCACACGGTACGCTGTACTGTTTGCTCAGTGCAGCGCCCACAAAAAAGGCTTCCCAAGGGAAGCCTTTTTGCATGGTGCACGCACCTCAACCTTACTTAAATAGGCTGGGCGATCAGGTCGTGGCCCTGCACACCCACAATGCGGGCTTTCGTGAACTCGCCCACCTTCATGGTTTTGCTGATTTTTTCGGGCGGCAAAAGCTGCACGGTGCCATCAATTTCTGGCGCATCGGCATAGGTGCGGCCCACGCCACCCTTGCGGCCCAGGCCGGGAGCCGAATCCACCAGCACCTGCATGGTGGCGCCAATACGGCGCTGCAGCTTGGCAATAGAGACTTCTTCGGCCACCGCCATAAACCGGGCGCGGCGCTCTTCACGCACCTGCATGGGCAGCATGCCGGGTAGCGCGTTGGCGGCAGCGCCATTCACATCGCTGTAAGCAAAACAACCGGCGCGGTCAATTTGTGCCTCGCGCACAAAGTCCAACAGGTGCTGAAACTCTTCTTCGGTCTCGCCCGGAAAGCCTGCAATAAACGTACTGCGGATCACGATCTCGGGGCAGGCCTCGCGCCAGCGCTGAATGCGCTCCAAGTTGCGCTCGCCGCTGGCCGGGCGCTTCATGCGTTTGAGCACATCAGGGTGGCTGTGCTGAAAAGGCACATCCAAATATGGCAGCACCATACCCGTGGCCATCAGGGGCACGACCTCGTCCACACTGGGGTAAGGGTACACATAGTGCAAACGCACCCAAGCGCCATAAGGTGCGGCAATTTCGCCCAAGGTTTGCACCAGCTCTAGCATGCGGGTTTTGACGGGCTTGCCGTCCCAAAACCCGGTGCGGTACTTCACATCGACCCCGTAGGCAGAGGTGTCTTGGCTGATGACCAACAGCTCTTTAACACCGCCTTCAAACAGCGCCTTGGCTTCGCTCAGCACATCGCCCACAGGCCGAGAAACCAAGTCGCCCCGCATAGAGGGGATGATGCAAAACGTGCAGCGGTGGTTGCAGCCTTCGCTGATCTTGAGGTAAGCGTAATGCTTAGGGGTGAGCTTGATACCCGCCACACCAAAGCTGCCCGGCACCAAATCAATAAAGGGGTCGTGGGGCTTGGGCAGGTTCAGGTGCACAGCATCCATCACCTCTTGCGTGGCATGGGGGCCGGTAACAGCCAACACACTGGGGTGCATTTGCCGCACCAGGTTGCCACCGCCCTCGCCTTCACGCGCGCCCAGGCAGCCCGTGACGATGACCTTGCCGTTTTCGGCCAGCACCTCGCCTATGGTGTCCAGGCTTTCTTTGACGGCATCGTCAATAAAACCGCAGGTGTTGACGATGACGAGATCGGCCCCTTCAAAGGTTTTAGAGGTTTGGTAGCCCTCGGCACTCAACTGGGTCAAGATGAGTTCAGAGTCTGTAAGGGCTTTGGGGCAGCCCAAACTGACAAAGCCCACCTTGGGGGCGGGCTGTGTGGTGGTAGGAGATGGGGGGGATGTAACGTCGCTCATCCCCGTATTGTCGCTGGTCAGCGCTTCACGCCAAACACACCCAGCATTTGCTCTGTTTGTTTTTGCACTTGCTCTTGCATTTGCGACAGCAAGGTTTGCGACTGCTCTACATAGTTACCCATCAAGCCACTGACCATAGGCGACTGCAAACCCATGAACCGCGCCCACATTTCGGGGGTGACGTTTTGAGACTGCTCGGCCAGCTTGGCCTGCACATCGGTAAAGGCCTGAACATTCTTTTCAAGGTAAGCACCCATAAAACCCTGCATGGTGTGCCCATAAAAACGAATGATGTTGGCCAGCACCGCCTCGGTGAACATGGGTGCGCCACCGGCTTCTTCTTCCAAAATGATTTGCAGCAAGATGCTGCGCGTCAGGTCTTCGCCCGTTTTGGCGTCTTTGACCACCACGTTTTGACCCTCAATGACCATTCCCCGCACCTCGGCCAGGGTGATGTAGGTGGAGGTATCCGTGTCGTAGAGACGCCGATTGGGGTACTTTTTGATGACCCGCTGTGCGGTCTTGGCCGCTGGGGCGCTCTGGGGTTCGGTCATGGGCTGGGTTCCTCGGGCGGGTCAATCAAACAAGCTGGCTATGTGCAGTGCAGGCCATTGTAGGCAGCACATAGGCAACTGACAAAGCATAACGCCGTTATCAGCAGGATCGAAGGATTGGGGAAGTGCTTACGAGGGGTGCAGAGCTGGTCAGGCTCTGGTAGGCGCGATTGGACTCGAACCAACGACCCCCACCATGTCAAGGTGGTGCTCTAACCAGCTGAGCTACGCGCCTGTTTGTATCCGAGACCGCGATTATAGCCACAAAAACCGAGGGCTCGGACAAATCCACTTATCGCCTGCGTGCCGACCTGACCCCCGGCACCAACGCCACAATGGCCAGCACCTTAGCCAAGCGGCTTGAATTTGCCACCTCGACCGTAAAGGTCATCCACGCCATGCCGCGCAGCGACTGGGTTTGCACGCCAATGACGTTGGTTTTTTCGCGGGCAAATACTTCTGAAATGTCGCGCAGCAGACCTTGGCGGTCGGTGGCTTCTACTGCAACGTCTACGGGGTAGACGGTTGATGCAGCCTCGGCTTTGGGTTGGCCCCAGGCGACGTCGATCACGCGTTCGCCATTGCGGGTGGCCATTTCGCGGAAGTTTCGGCAGTCGGCGCGGTGCACGCTGACGCCTTTGCCACGGGTGACAAAGCCGCGGATGTCATCGGGCGGTGCGGGTTTGCAGCACTTGGCCAGTTGTGTCATGAGCGAATCGATACCCACCACCAGCACGCCGCCTTTGTGGCCGCCATCGGTGCTGCGGGGGCGCATGACATGCAGAGGCTCTTGGTCTTGGGGTATGGCCTCGGGGGGGCGCAGCAAGTTTTCGATGTTGCGCAGCGAGTATTCGTCTTTGCCCACCACTTCAAACAAGCCATCGGCAGATTTAAAGCCCAGTTGGCTGGCAAGGTCTTCGAGCTTGATGGCGGTTTTGCCTTCGCGCTGGAGGAGTTTTTCAACTGATTCGCGGCCACGGGCGATGGTTTCGTGGGTGGCTTGGGCGTTGAACCATGCCCGCACCTTGGCGCGCGCGCGGTTGCTGGTGAGGTAGCCCAGCTCGGGGTTGAGCCAGTCGCGCGAGGGGCGACCTTCTTTGACGGTGATGATCTCTACCGTTTGGCCGTTTTGCAGCGGGGTATTGAGAGGCACCATGGCGCCGTCAGCCCTGGCACCACGGCAGCGGTGGCCCACGCTGGTGTGTACGGCGTAGGCAAAGTCCACGGGTGTGGCGCCCTGGGGCAGCTCTACCACGGCGGCTTCTGGCGTTAGTACGTAAATGCGGTCTTCAAACAGGCTGCTGTCGGGTGCGGCGCCGGTTAAGTCGCGTTCCCAGGCCAGGAGTTGGCGCAGCACGGCAATTTTGGCGTCGTATTCGCTGCTGGCGCTTACGCCTGCATAGCCTTTGCTGCCCGCTTCTTTATAGGCCCAGTGGGCAGCCACGCCATGCTCGGCATGGTCGTGCATGGCCTGGGTGCGTATTTGGATCTCTATGGGTTTGCCATGGTCGTCGCGCACGATGGTGTGCAGCGACTGGTATCCGTTGGGCTTGGGCTTGGCGATGTAGTCGTCAAACTCTTCTACGACGGGTGTGAACTGCTCGTGCACCCAGCTAAGGGCGGCGTAGCAGTCTTTGACGGTAGGCACCACCACGCGCAGTGCGCGAATGTCCAGCACTTGGTCAAAGTGCAGCGACTTGCCGCGCATTTTTTTGACAATGCTGTAGATATGCTTGGGCCGGCCTTGCACCGTGGCGCTGATGCTGCGCGCACGTAGGTCAGACTCGAGCCGGCCCCGCAATTGCTCCATGTAGACCTCGCGCTCGGCGCGTTTTTCGTCGAGCAGGCGGGCGACTTCTTTGTAGGTGTCGGGCTCTAAAAACCGAAACGACAGGTCTTCTAGCTCCCACTTCATTTGCCAAATGCCCAGGCGGTTGGCCAGGGGGGCAAATACTTGCAGTGATTCGCGTGCCAGGTTGGGGGATATGGGGCGCTTGCTGGCCGCGTAGTAACGCAGGGTTTGCAAGCGTGATGCCAAGCGCAGCATGACCACGCGCAAATCGCGCGAGAAGCCCAGCAGCATTTTGCGGACGTTTTCGGTCTGCACTGCGGGGTCTTCTAGCTGCTGGGCGGCGCGGGCTTGCAGTTGCACGCGCATGAGCTTGTTGGTTTCTACCGCCAGGTCGGCAAAGTTTTCGCCAAAGGCTTTGGCAATGACCTCGTGGGGTTTGTTCAGGTGCACACAGGCATACACCAAGTAGCACGCAGCTTGCATGGCTTCAGAGCCGCCTATGCTTTTGAGGATGGCGGCCACCGCGTCGGCATGGGCCAGGGTGTTCTCGCCTGAGTCCAGGGTTTCGCAGGCCAGCAGGGGCTCGGCAAAGGCGCGTGCTCGGCCCAGGGCGTTGGGTTGCTCGGGCAGGGCATGGGCAGTAGCCGCAATGACCTGGGGCACGGGCTCAGCCAAGGGGGTAGCCATCAAGGGGGCGGGTTGGGTTCTCATGGCTGGGCCAACAAAAAGGTGCGCACGGCGTTAACTTGGTCGTCTGCCACCAAGGTGGGGGCGTGCCCTACCCCCGCAAACTCTAAGCAAGCAGGGCGTGGGCCGCGTGTGGACATGGCCTGCACGGTAGCGCCGGTCAACAGGTCTGATTGCGCGCCGCGCAGCAGCAAGGTGTGGGCGCGGATGTGGTCGTACAACTGCCAAAGGCTGACCTCGTTGGCAGCGGCCATTTCGGGGGTCAAGGCCTTGAAGGCGGTGGCAATGGCGGGGTCGTAATGCAGGCGCAGGCTGCCGTCTGGCAAAGGCCGCACCATGGGGGCTGACAAAGCCAGCCACTGGGCCGGGGTATGCGGCCCAAAGCTGGTAGAGATAGCCCACAGTGCATCAGCCGCCTGTTGCAGGTTGGCAAACCGCACGGGTTGGCCCACGTACTGGCCTATGCGCTGCAAGGCGTCCCATTGCAGCACTGGGCCCACATCGTTCAGCACCAGTTTGCGCACGGGCACTGCCAAGGGCCAGTGGCTGCCCACCAAAGGCGTGGGTGTAGGCGGGGCGGCGTCTGCATTAACAGGCGCATCGGGCACGGCCAAGCCAGGCTGGCCGCACAAGGCCATACCAATCAGGCCGCCTAAGCTGGTGCCTACCCAGTCCAAGGTGGTGATGGGTGCGGCCTGCTGCAGTTGGGCCAGCAGGCACAGCATGTCGGCTGCGTACTGGGGCACTTGGTAGCCCATGGGTTCAGCCAGCCAGTCGCTGTGGCCGCGGCCTGCCACGTCGGGGCACACCACGCGCATGTGGGGGCTCAAGGCGCGGGCCAGGGTGTCAAAGTCTCGGCCCTGGCGGGTCAGGCCGTGGGCACACACCAGCACATGCGGGTGCTGGGGGTTGCCGGTGTCGTTCCACTCCCAATAGGCCATGCGGTGGTGGGTGGCAGCTTGCGCAAAACCCGAATCGGGGGCCGCAGCGCCGGGGCACACAACATGGTGGAGCGTAGGTTCGGTCATAAAAATGGGGTCTTTTGCAGCGCTTGATAATGGCTGCGTTGCATCCTAATTCATTCGGAGAGGTTCTTCATGCTCAAAGGCAAGACTGCACTCGTTACCGGCTCTACCAGCGGCATTGGTTTGGGCATTGCCCAAGCCTTGGCGCGCCAGGGCGCTCACATCATGCTCAATGGTTTTGGCGATGTAGAAGGCCCCCGCGCCCAGGTGCTGGCCGCAGGCGCCGCACATGGCATTGAGGTGCTGCACCACGGCGCTGACATGGGCAAAGTGGCCGACATTGAAGACATGGTGCACACCGCTGCCAAGCACTTGGGCAAGCTGGACATTGTGGTCAACAACGCGGGTATTCAGCATGTAGCGGCGGTGGAGGACTTTCCTGTAGAAAAGTGGGACGCGATCATTGCCATTAACTTGAGCAGCGCCTTCCACACCACCCGCTTGGCGCTCCCCGCCATGAAACAGGCCAACTGGGGCCGCATCATCAACATTGCATCGGTACATGGCTTGGTGGGGTCTGCCCAAAAATCGGCCTATGTAGCGGCTAAGCACGGCATTGTGGGGCTGACCAAAGTTACGGCCCTAGAGAACGCCACCACCGGCATCACCTGCAACGCCATTTGCCCCGGCTGGGTGCTAACGCCGCTGGTGCAAAAACAAGTGGATGCGAAAGCAGCCGCACAAGGCATCAGCAACGAAGAAGCCACCCGCCAACTGCTGGGCGAAAAAGAGCCGTCGATGCAGTTCACCACCCCCGAGGAACTAGGCGAGTTGGCGGTGTTTTTATGCTCGCCCGCCGGGAACAACGTGCGGGGCGTGGCGTGGAACATGGATGGCGGCTGGACTGCGCAGTAAGGGTGTTTTTGAAGCAAGAATGGCTTCCACCGCAGTATTGAAGCCATTTTTTGCTCTGTTTTTTGAAGCAAAAAGCCACTGCAAGCCCCTGCCAAGCCAATTTGTAAGCCAAAAACGCCCTATGCCTTAGTAAAACAAGGGGTATTAGCTATGTTTTTAGTAGCAAATAGCCTATTCTGCCGCAGGCCCTCACCGCATCTGCACCGACCCCGCCACTGTCACCGTCACTCTGCCCTTGCCGGGCTCTATGGGCATGCCGCCATCGCTGCTGGCGCTAAATGACATGGCCTTGGCTTCCATCATTTGGCGGGGCCTGAATTGTTGTGCGCCTGTGCTGACCGCAACTTCGCGCAAGGTGTAGCCCGTAAAGCCAAACGCAGTGGACAAACTTTGCGCCTGGGCCTTGAACTTGGTGATGGCTTCGGCCTGGGCGGCGGCCTCGGCTTTGGTACGGGCGCTGCGCGACAAGCCCATATCAACTTGCTGGATGGCCATGGTGGGCAGCTTGGTGGCCGTGTTGCCGATGCGGGTGAAGTCGCGGCCCTCTAGCACCAGCTCTGCGCGGCCTTGCCAGCCAACGATCTTGCCGTCTTTGCCGTAACGGGGTGACAAGCCAAAAGCGCCTGTGCGCACCTCCATTTGGTCGTCGGCTGCTTGCTTGCGGGCTTCAGCCAGCGCGGCATCAAGCGCTTGGCGCAGTTGGGTTTGCGCGGTGGCCGCGTCGGGGGCCTCGCGCGTGGCGGCCAAAGTCAACGTCAGCCAGTCGTTGGGCACTTCGGCCTCGCCCTGGGCTGCGAGTTCGACCACGTTTTGCATGGGTGCATGGCCCATACCCGCTGGTTTGTTGGCTTGCGCTTGGGCAGTGGCGCTTGCGCACAGTGCTGCCAAGGCACAAGCGGCTAAAGAGCGTTGAAAGGTGTTCATGGTCATGTCCTCAATCAGTCAAAAATGGCGTCCTCAAAGGACTTTAGGGGTTCAAGCCACTGTGCCACAGCGCTATTGCAGCGCAGGGGCAAGTCAGCAAAGACAGAGCAAAACGTGTAACAGTTGGTCAAACCTGGGCAAAAACACAGAACTTTTGGGTCTCAATTGGTCAGAATCGCCTCTGTTACAAATTTGAAGGGATAACCCTGATGGCTACAACACCTCCCCGCGCTGACAAGATTTTGGTGGTGGACGACGACGCCCGCATCCGGGATCTGCTGCGCCGCTACCTGACCCAAGAGGGTTTTGAAGTGATGATGGCGGAAGACGGCAAAGCGCTTAACCGCCTGCTGCTGCGCGAGTCTGTGGACTTAATCGTGCTGGACTTGATGATGCCAGGCGAAGACGGTTTGTCGATTTGCCGCCGCCTGCGTGCAGGCAATGACCGCACCCCCATCATCATGCTGACAGCCAAGGGCGAGGACGTTGACCGCATCGTGGGCCTAGAGGTGGGTGCCGACGACTACCTGGGCAAGCCCTTTAACCCCCGCGAGTTGCTGGCCCGTATCCATGCCGTGCTGCGCCGCCGCCCCGCACAAGAAGCCCCAGGCGCCCCTTCGGGCGACAACGAGGTGGTCAGTTTTGGCCCCTTTAGCTTTGACCTCGGCACCCGCGCTTTGCAGCGCAACGGCGAAGAGCTGCCTTTGACCACTGGCGAGTTCGCCATGCTCAAAGCACTGGTGCGCCACCCACGCCAGCCCCTGTCGCGCGAAAAGCTGGCCCTGCTGGCCCGTGGCCGAGAGTTTGAGCCTTTTGACCGCAGCCTGGATGTGCAGGTGTCACGCCTGCGCAAGCTCATCGAGGTAGATGCCGCCGCGCCGCGCTACATCCAAACCGTGTGGGGCGTGGGCTACGTGTTTGTGCCGGACGGCACGAGCTAAACCATGGTCAAGTCATACGCCTTTGCCAGTGGTGGGCTGTACCCCCTTGGCAAGGGTGGATGCAACGGGGCTGGTACTACACTTGCCCGCTTTGCCAGCCCACCATCGCCCTTTGCAACGGGCTGCCAGCACCTGAACCCGCCATGAACCAGTCCCGCGAACGGCGCGCCGCCTCTTCCCGTCACCACTCCGCAGATGGCGGGCATCAACATGCACTAGACGGCATGGACGACGAAGATGACGGCCAAGAAGCCCGTTCGCGCGTGGGCCTCAACCTTTTTTGGCGCACCTTCTTTTTGCTGGCACTTTTGCTGGTGGGCAGCATCTTGGCCTGGCTGCAAACCCTGCGCGCCTTAGAGTTTGAACCCCGCGCCTTGCATACCGCGCAGCAAGTGGCATCACTGGTTAATTTAAGCCGCGCTGCCTTGGTGCATGCCGACGCCATTGCACGGGTGTCGCTCATCAAAACCATGGCCGACCAAGAAGGCATGCGCATTTTGCCGCGCGAGCCCGGGGACCGCTTTACCCTGCTAGAACGCACCGACCTGGGCGGGCGCATCACCAGCGAACTGACCCAGCGCCTGGGGCCAGACACCATCGTCGCCCAAAGCGTCAACGGCGAAACCGGGCTGTGGGTGGGCTTCAATATCAACGGCGACCCCAACTGGTTGCTCATGGACAGATCACGCTTTAGCCCAGCCAGTGGCAAAACCTGGATGATCTGGCTGGTCACTGCCGGGGTGCTGTCGCTTGCGGGCGCCGCAGCCATTGCGCGGTTGATCAACCGCCCGCTTAAACAACTGTCTTACGCCGCCAACCGGGTGCGCGATGGCGACTTTGCCGCCAGCCACCTGGACGAAGAAGTGGTCACCAGCGAGATCCGCGAAGTGAACATAGGCTTTAACCGCATGGCACAAAAGCTGGCCAAGCTAGAGCACGACCGCGCCGTGATGCTGGCCGGTATCTCACACGACCTGCGCACCCCCTTGGCCCGCCTGCGCCTAGAGACAGAAATGAGCGTGACCGACGAAACCGCACGCGGCCACATGGTGGCCGACATCGTGCAACTGGACGCCACCATCGACAAATTTTTGGACTACGCCCGCCCCGACCTCGTCACGCTAGTACCTGTCAACCTGCATGGCGTGATCTCGTCTTGCGTTTATGCCGTGCAAGACCACAGCGAATTGCAAATCACCATGTCGATACCCGAAGACCTGAACGTGATGGCCGACGAGGTAGAACTGGCGCGGGTGATATCTAACCTATTAGAAAACGCCCGCCGCTACGGCAAAAACCCCGCCACGGGCACCGCCAAAGTAGACATCGCCGCCAAAGGCCGCGAGAACTGGATCTTGGTCAAACTGCGCGACCACGGCGAAGGCGTGGCCCCCGAGCAATTGGCCAACCTGACCAAACCATTTTTCAGAGGCGACGCGGCCCGCACCGCCGCCACGGGCGCAGGCCTGGGCTTGTCGATTGTGGACAAAACCATCCAGCGCATGGGCGGCATGTTTGCACTGGCTAATGCATCGTCTGGTGGGCTGGTGGCACACATCCAGCTACGCCGCGCCACCAACCTGCCCAAGGGCACCGACCCGCAGCAGCGCTTGCAGCGCCCATGGGTCAAGCGCCAACCGCCTAGGCGCAGGGCGCAAGATAAGGCGTGATTGGAAATCAACTAGGTATTCGGTGGCTCTTACCAGGCATCACCTAGGTGTCTACAAATTGGCGGGAGTTACCGAACAATTTTGTGGCTCTCGCTCGCGCTCTGCAGCATCCAAGCTTTGCGTGGCAACCACTGCCCTTGGACAAGCTGTTGGTTCGCTGTTTGAGACGAACAGCAAAGCTAACCCAACAAAGATCAGAGTGATTTCAACTACTGTTCGGGTTCGGTCGGCAAACTCACCAATCTCTCGCTCTCGCACAAGAATGCCAAGCAGAATAAGCAACGGCGCTGCTGCAATCATCCAGGCGTTGTAGCCAGAAAAGTAGATACCCCCCTCGCCGCGCCGATAAGGAATGTACAAGTCGCCTACTATGGCTCCATAGACGCAGTACGCAATGACAGCGCCGAACAGGCCAATGATGAGAATGCGATCGCGGGTGCGCAAAGTCCGATGCACAAAATTCCTAACGAATGAAAGTAAGCAAATGGCCGCAGACCTGACCGTTTAACTTACGGGCTAGGCCAACTAATTGAAAAAGCCTTTTAGTAGCGGCTAAAAATGTCCAGCAAAACGACAATTCCCAGCGTTCAAATGATTACAGAAAATCAGACTCTAACTCCAATTACTTGTTATGAGTTTTCATAATCAGGTGGGTAATCAGCAACCAGATCACCCGATTCGTTCCGTACGAAGGCAGACCTAATGGGCGCCGCCAACAAAGCAACGATGCTCTGATCATAATTTGCGATCGTATTAATTTCGTAAATCTCCAAATTCCTAGGGTCGTCCAGATAGTCTTGGCTCTCCATACCGGAAAGAAAGCGCCATCCACTGTCAATGTCATTGTCCGGTTCATCGCGGTACATGAATCCGACTTTTCTACCTTCAACAGTAATGTGGTCAGATGCATAACATGCGCCTAAACCTGGAGCGATTTGCCGAATTTCGTCAGGCTGTAAGAGGAATTTTTTGCTCATGCTAGTTGCTTCTAAGTAATCACATCGTCATTATATTGTTCGGTTTCGCTCTAATACCTACCGCGTTAACGATTTTTATGCAATATTATTGAACTCCAAATCCAATTAATCTTTGGCGATTTTTGATGCAGGGCCATTATACTCCAAGCACGATTATTCTTAACATGGATTTATCAGACTCCAATCCCAATCGTTTATTCAACACCACGCTCTCTCAAAATGAAGCGAATTTCATTCAGTGCAGTCATTTGCCTTGCCTCAAACTCTGTGGGTTGCTCAAGTACTTTCACTGAGGCGAAGGCTGTGCCAAAACCACCAAGACCAAGAAATAGGCTTGAGAGATTGGAGTTGCCTTGATAGTAAAACCAGATAGCAACTATACCTAGAACGCAACCAACAAAAAGCCATACTATAGCCATACGTTTCCATTTTGATTTGCGTTCACCGCTTAATAATTTTTTGCGATGTATCCGTTCTTCAAGCAGTTCATCTGTTGTGCGATAAATTAGATTTGTGGATTGATTTGAGTTGTCGTTGATCTGTAGGTTGCCACCAACATTAAGATTATTGCCAACTTTAAAATCACGCATATCTTGTTGCTCAACGTTTTAATTTACCCGCCACCGGATGTGATCTGGTGGAATGAATGGTTAAGAAAAACTACACCTTTACTTTTACATACAAGCTCATAGCAAGTTGAATATATTCGCGGGCATCTGCTTCAACAAGGCCTGCGTCTGCTCTGTGCGCGGCAATATTTCTTAATTCGCGGAGCTTATGAAAGGCATCAAAGTCTTCCTTTGTAAAAACCCCGTCAGCATACAGAATGTGTCCAATACGTGAATGCCCCCTGAGAGTTGAATCTGCCGCTATTTTGCCAGACTTGACAACTCGCTCGACTAACGCGCCCTCGAGAGTTGCCCATGCCTGAATTACAGCAGCAGTTGGCGAAAGTTTTGCAACGCTGTACAGATTGGAAAATTCGCCCTGAAGTGCCTTGTGAGCACCTATAGTGCTTAACTCTGCTTCAAGCTCGGGTGATGTGCTAGCTCTAACCTCAGAAAGACCCGCTCTAAACTTAAGGACAAAATCCTTGTAAGTGATTTCTTGCAAAAATGGAACTAGGTTACTCAACGGACTACGCAATGCAAAGAAGACGACAAGGACGACTGTCGGCCACGCAACGGCAGAAACGATTGCTGCCAAGAACTGCATCCAATCCATATATTTCCCTTGATTTAACCAACCATTAATAAACAACAACTTAGCATATTAGATCTTCAGATAAATCAATATTGCATAGTAGAAATCAATTATCTACAAATAGGCAAGCCCTTTAGGCAAACCCAAAAAATTCCAGATGGAATCCATTATGAAAGCGCCCGCTTATGTGCAGCTTGCATTTACCAAACCACCACAGTCATTGCATCGCATGCTCAACAACTTAGCAACAAGAACTCACCGGCTTTAACTGCTTGGCTACCCTCTAAACCCTGTACACCAACACCACCGCCCGCGCCTCCATAGCGCGCCCCTCGCCCACCGGGCCCATTTTTTCTGCGGTTTTGGCTTTGACGTTGACTTGGGCCTCATCAACACCCAAAGCTTTCGCAATAGACGCGCACATCACGGGTATGTGGGGGGCCAGCTTGGGCGCTTGGGCTACTACGGTGCTGTCAACGTTGCCGATCTCGTAGCCCTGGGCACGCACGCGGCGGGCGGCTTCGGCCAGTAGTACGGCAGAGTCAGCGCCCGCAAAGGCGGGGTCGGTGTCTGGAAAATGCCGGCCAATATCGCCCAGGGCGGCTGCACCCAATAGCGCGTCGGTAATGGCGTGCAGCAAGGCGTCGGCGTCTGAATGGCCCAGTAGGCCCATGGTGTGGGGGATGTGCACCCCGCCCAGCACCAGCTTGCGCCCGGCCACCAGGGCATGGGTATCCCAGCCTTCTCCGATTCTGAAATTCATGGTCTTTGCCGTTTTAAGAAGTTATTACTGTGATGGGCCACATATCAATACAAGCCCTTCAAGTCCGTTGTGTCCACGCCCTGCCCGCGCATGCCGCCAAAGCGGTCTAGCGTGGTGCCCAGGCCGCGCTGGGCCAGCACGGCTGTGGCCAGCGCAAAGTCTTCGGGGTAAGTCACCTTAAAGTTTTGCGCCCCGCCGGGCACCAGCCGGGGGTGCAGGCCCATGGCTTCCATGGCGCTGGCTTCGTCGGTTACCGCAGGGCCAGCGTGCTCTATGGCTTTGCGCAGGGCACCCAGGCGAAACATCTGCGGCGTTTGGGCCAGCCATTTGTCGCCCCGGTCTACCGTGTGGCCCACGCGCACGCCCCCTGGGCCGTCGATGGCGGTTTTCAAGGTGTCGGCCAGTTTGTGCGCCAGCAGCCCGCCCACGGCGTCTTGGGCGCACATGTCGATCAGGTGGTTAATTTGCTCGGTGGTGACCAGGCAGCGGGCGGCGTCGTGCACCAGCACCCAGTCGGTTTCCAGGGCGCCGCGCTCTTGCAGGGCATGCAGGCCACCCAAAACAGTGTCAGCCCGGTTGGGGCCGCCGCACTCTACTTTGAACCAACCCGCCTGCGGGTAAGCATCTAAAAAATGATCGCCAGCGGCCACCGCCACCAAGGTACCCAGCAAGCGGCTTACGCCCACAAATGCCGCCAAGGTGTGCAGCACCATGGGCTGACCTGCCACCAGGTGGTATTGCTTGGGCAAAGGGGGCTGGTCTGTGGGTGGGCTTGCAGCCACCGCCCTGCTGCCTGTGCCCGCGCATGGCAGCAAGGCCCACAGGCGTGTATTGCCGTCGCTGCTGGCAAGCCCTTGCGCCAGCATGGCGGGGGTGATGGGCGAGAACGGCGCCGCAGGTACCGTGGAGGCCAAAGGGGCACTGGGGCCAATAGGCGGCATGGCTTGGGTCATATGCAAGGCATTTTAGAATTGCGGGCTGCCCACCCACCCAGCCCGTGCGCGCACCGCGCCCCAGGGGGTGGGCCGGGCCACATGATCGCCTGTATGGACCTGCCCGCACTCTCCCCCGGCAAACGTTACACCCTGCCCCGCCCCACTGGCAGCGCAGACGCACTGCTGTTGGCCCAACTGGCGCTGCGCGATAAGTTTGCGGGCCGCACCACGGCCATCATTACCGCCGACGCGAGCGATGCCCAGCGCCTGCTGGAAGAAATGGTGTTTTTTGCGCCGCAACTGCGCTGCGCCATGTTCCCCGACTGGGAAACCCTGCCCTACGACACCTTCTCGCCGCACCAAGACCTGATCAGCGAGCGGCTGGCAACACTGTGGCGCATCAGCCAAAAAGACAAAGACACTGGCGCCGACGTAGTGCTGGTGCCTGCCACCACAGCGCTGTACCGGCTGGCACCACCGTCATTTTTGGCGGGCTATACGTTTCAGTTCAAAACCGGGCAAAAGCTGGATGAAGCGCAGCTCAAAGCCCAGCTGACACTGGCAGGCTACAGCCATGTGTCGCAAGTGGTCAGCCCCGGCGAATACGCGGTGCGGGGCGGGCTGCTGGACTTCTTCCCCATGGGTTCATTGGTGCCTTTCAGGGTGGATTTGTTTGACAACGAAATCGACAGCATCCGCACCTTTGACCCTGACAGCCAGCGCAGCATGTACCCCGTGCCCGAAGTGCGCCTGCTGCCCGGGCGCGAGTTCCCCATGGACGACGACGCCCGCGCCAAGTTTCGCAGCCGCTGGCGCGAGCTGATGGAGGGCGACCCCACCAAAAGCCGTATCTACAAAGACATGGGCAACGGCGTGGCCACCGCAGGCATCGAGTACTACCTGCCCCTGTTTTTTGACAGCACTGCCACCGTGTTTGACTACCTGGGCGACGCAGCCACGGTGGTTTTGCATGGCGACCTGGAGCCCGCGTTTCAGGGGTTTTGGCAAGACACCAAAGACCGCTACCGCCTGGTGCAAGGCGACCCCGAGCGCCCCGCCCTGCCGCCAGACGCCCTGTTTTTAAGCACCGAGCAGTTCTACACCCACGCCAAGGCCTATGCCCAACTGGCTTTGCGCCCCAGCACGGCAGATGCCCAGCACACCGCCGACCTGGGCGTGCAGCCGCTGCCCGATTTATCGGTGCTGCGCGGCACCGAAGACCCCTTGGCCCGGCTGCATGCCCACCTGCGCAACACGCCCCACCGCGTGCTGCTGCTGGCCGAAAGCGATGGCAGGCGCGAGAGCCTGCTGGACTTTTTACGCGCCAGTGGCGTCAGCCCGCCTGCTTTTGAGTCACTGGCCGCTTTTGAGGCAGACACCACAGAAAAAATTGGCATTGCCACCGCCGCGCTAACGGTTGGCTTTGCTTGGGGCCATGCTGGCCTGGACTTTGTGACCGAGACCGAGCTTTTTGCCGCAGGCCCCACCACGCGCCGCCGCAAAAAACAAGAACAGGTCAGCGATGTAGAAGCCCTGATCAAAGACCTGAGCGAGCTGGCCCTGGGCGACCCCGTAGTACACAGCGCCCACGGCATAGGCCGCTACCGGGGCCTGGTCAATATGGATTTGGGCGAGAAAAACCCCGACGGCAGCCCCGCAGTGCAAGAGTTTTTGCACCTGGAGTACGCCGACAAAGCCGTGCTGTACGTACCCGTCAGCCAGCTGCAACTGATCAGCCGCTACACAGGCGTTAGCGCCGACGAAGCCCCCCTGCACCGCCTGGGCAGCGGCCAATGGGAAAAAGCCAAGCGCAAAGCGGCAGAGCAAGTGCGCGATGCCGCGGCAGAGCTGCTCAACATCTACGCCCGCCGCGCAGCCCGCCAAGGCCACCCCTTCCGCTACAGCCCCCAAGACTACGAAACCTTTGCCAACGACTTTGGCTTTGAAGAAACCGCCGATCAAAAGGCCGCCATCCACGCCGTCATACAAGACATGATCTCGCCCCGCCCCATGGACAGGCTGGTGTGCGGCGACGTTGGCTTTGGCAAAACCGAAGTGGCCCTGCGCGCCGCTTTTGTAGCCGTAACGGGTGGCAAGCAAGTGGCGTTTTTGGCCCCCACCACCTTGCTGGCCGAGCAGCACTTCCAAACCCTGGTAGACCGCTTTGGCAAGTGGCCCGTCAAGATCGCTGAAATGAGCCGGTTTCGCTCAACCAAAGAAATCAACCTGGCCGCCAAAGGCTTGGCCGATGGCAGCGTGGACATTGTGGTGGGCACCCACAAACTGCTCAGTGAATCGGTCAAGTTCAAAGACCTGGGCTTGCTCATCATTGACGAAGAACACCGTTTTGGCGTGCGCCACAAAGAGGCCATGAAAGCCCTGCGCGCCGAGGTGGACGTGCTGACCCTGACCGCCACCCCCATCCCCCGCACCCTGGGCATGGCGCTAGAGGGCCTGCGCGACCTGAGCGTGATTGCCACCGCACCCCAGCGCCGGCTGGCCATCAAAACCTTTGTGCGCAACGAAGGCACTGGCGTGATCCGCGAGGCCGTGCTGCGCGAGCTCAAACGTGGCGGGCAGGTGTACTTCTTGCACAACGAAGTCGAAACCATAGAAAACCGCCGCCAAAAGCTGGAAGAAATCTTGCCCGAGGCCCGCATCGCCATTGCCCACGGCCAAATGCCAGAGCGCGAGCTAGAACGCGTCATGCGCGACTTTGTGGCCCAGCGCTTTAACGTGCTGCTGTGCTCCACCATCATTGAAACCGGCATTGACGTACCCACCGCCAACACCATCGTCATGAGCCGAGCCGACAAGTTTGGCTTGGCCCAGCTGCACCAACTGCGTGGCCGCGTGGGCCGCAGCCACCACCAAGCCTACGCTTACCTCATGGTGCCCGACATTGAGGGCCTGACCAAACAAGCCGCGCAGCGCCTGGACGCCATTCAGGCGATGGAAGAACTGGGCAGCGGCTTTTACCTGGCCATGCACGACCTGGAGATACGCGGCGCAGGCGAAGTGCTGGGCGAAAGCCAAAGCGGCAACATGCTGGAGGTGGGCTTTCAGCTGTACAACGAAATGTTGTCCGAGGCCGTGCGCAGCCTCAAGGCAGGCAAAGAGCCCGACCTGCTCTCGCCCCTGTCCGTCACCACCGACATCAACCTGCACGCCCCCGCCCTGCTGCCCAACGACTACTGCGGCGATGTGCACCTGCGCCTGAGCTTTTACAAAAAGCTGGCCACGGCCAAAACATCTGAACAAATCGACGCCCTGCTAGAAGAAATAGTAGACCGCTTTGGCAAGCTACCGCCCCAGGCCCAAACCCTCATCGATGTGCACCGCCTGCGCTGCCTGAGCCAACCCTATGGCGTAGTCAAGGTAGACGCCACCCCTGGCGTCATCCTGATCACCTTCAAGCCCAACCCGCCCATCGACCCGATGCGGATCATTGAAATGATCCAGAAAAATAAACACATCAAGCTGGCAGGCAACGAAAAACTGCGCATAGAACGTGCGCTGCCCGAGGTCAAAGACCGGGCGCAACTGGTAAGGGATGTGCTGCGGGGACTGGGGCAGCCGCTACAGATTAACGCGCCAAAAAGCTAAGTAATCCAAGTTTTAAACAAAACACTGCCCACCAAATAACGATCTTCCAACTTAATTAGACGAATTTGAAATAGAAAATCTTGCTCTGTTTTTTCAAAATTAACCAACCAAATTACAGGGATACAGGTTATACCGTTTAGAACGCCGAGTGGTTTACGGCATTGGTAATCACCATAATCCCTGTCAAATCGTTCAGCTGTCACAATAAAATTCTCTTGCGATATTTTCGCCCGGAGTTCGGGCGTAAAATCGGTGGAGAATAAATCGAAATTTTTCGCACTTTGGCCAGATATGATGCGATCGGCAATTTCTTCAGCTGATCTCCAAAAAAATTCACTGTCTAATTTGTTTTGCAAATTAATCTCCATCAACTGTTCCATACAGCATTACGGCGACACACACAGCGTACACCCGCAGCATTTGGCAGCAAGTGGTTTGCTCATTGTGGCTGGTAAGTGCTGTTCCCGTGCGGCGCAGCCTGAAACTCTGCCAGCTTCTCTGCATGGGCAGACAAGTCCGATAACCCTGGATAGGCTTTAGCAGGCACAAGCTCGGGCACCATTTGCTGCGCAAAATGCCATGCAACTGCGGTGCTGACGCCTGCTTGATTGATCGTTGCACTGGTCAATGCCAGGGGGTGTTGGGTGATTGTCTGCTCAAGTGCATCAAAAGCTGCAAGCAGCTGACCCGTGACGCGGGTTACCCAGGGTTCATGCATTTTTTCTGGGGGACGCAAGTTACGCTCATAAACGATTTGCACCGCCTTGTCGCATGCAGCAAGCGACAAACCCACCACGCGCAGCGTGTGCTGTAAGTCTGGCAAGGCAGTGGGCATTAGGCTTTCAGGATGCGCCAGCGCTTGAGCGTATTCCAGTATCAAGGTGGAGTCCATGAGCACTGTGCCGTCGTCGCAAATCAATGTAGGGGCCTTGACCACCGGATTGATGTGTTTGAACTGATCGAATGTTCTAAAAACTGAGAGCGATTGATGCTCAAACGGCACACGCAGAAGCTGCAAAGAAATCGCCACACGACGCACATAGGGCGAATCAAGCATTCCTATAAGTTTCATCATCTCACTCCCATACGATGACCAACAAACATGTCGTCCGCTAAAGCGACCCTATCACCCTCGCCCCATCATGGCGTGCAGCACGTCATCCATGTCCAGCATGCCTTCATTGGCTTGGCGTTTGGCTTTGCTGATGCGGGTTTGCTCTTTTAGCCATGTTCTAAGCTGCGCCGTGTTTTGCACGCACTGCATGTCTTTGCGCATACGGGCCAAGTTATCTTCTAAGGCGTTGCGCTCTTCTTGCATGGTGCTGAGCAACTCTGCCTCGTTAAAGCGCAAATGGGCAAAGTAGCCAAACTCATGCTGCAAAGCCATGCGTATGCGCAGGTTGTCTTGCTCTAGCACCTTGACTTGCTGCGCCAGCAAATCGGCCATGGCCTTGAGTTTTGCCTCTGACACCACCGCGGCCTTGGTGGCGTCCACCAGTTCTTCTTGCAGTTGAATGCGCAGCAAAGCGCTCAGGTCTTTGCGCTCGTAGGCGGCGTTGACCTCGCTCATCAGGGCGGTTTTGCGGTCACGCGCCTGGGCGTCGGGCTCGCGGTCGGGGTGCAGGGCGCTGGCCAGTTGCCTGAACACGGTGCGCAAGGCGTTTTGGGCATCCAGCTCTTTTTGCTCGGCGGCCAAGGCCTTGGCACTGGGGGCTTTTTTGGCTTTGCGCTCGGCACGTTTGGCGTCGCGCTTTTCGGCCTCTGCCTGCCGCCTTTTGTGCTCAAACTCCAAAGCGGCACGCAATACATCCTCGGGCGAATCAAACTCGCGGCCTTGGGCAAAGTCACCCCCTACAAACGACGCAGCCAACTCTTGCAACTGTGCTTTGTGAAGGGCTTGCTCTTCGGCATCCGGCACTGGTGCGTAACGTTGCCACAAGGCCTGCACCTCTGGGTCTTCAGTGCCCATCAATTGCTCGCACAAGGTCAGCACCATATGGATGGCCTGCTGTTTTTGCTTAGGCGTAAGGCTCTTAGCTTGGGCGGGCGCTTGGATATGTTGATCTAGCAACAGCGCCATGCTTTTGCACAGGCGCTGGCTTTCTTGCGTCATCTCGCGCACCGCTTGGCGGTGCGTGGGCACATGGGTGTCTGCCGCCTTTTGCAAAGCCTGGGACAGCGCTTGTTCGGCATCAATACGCGCCATCAAGGTGTTAAAGCGCTTTTGGGTTGCGCTGGGCGTGTTCATGGTGGCCACCACCTTGCCCGCCACTACCTCTAGGCGGTCAGGCTGGGGGGCAAAATCAGGGCCTTGATCGGCAAAAAGGTCGTTGTCAGGGGTCATGCAATGGATGTCACGATCGGGGCAGTCAGCAAGCCCCCTATAAGGTCGGCAGTTGTTGGTTGGTCGGTGTATGGGGCGCCAAGGCTTGATTCACTCGGGTGTATTTTGAACAAGCTGGTTGGTTGACTTCCACAATGCGCGACCTACTAGGCAGTAGGTACCAGTGATAGTGGTAGTGCTGTAGCCAGATCGCGCAGCCCCCATTGCAACAGCTTTGACTGCGGCGCATTCGCTTGACAGCTGGGTAGCAACAACGGTCACCTTGGGCAGGTGGTCGTAGGAGCTGTCATATTGGTTTTTTGCGCTAGCAACCTCAAAGCCCAAGGTACCCGAAATGGCAATGGCAACGCTGTTTTGCCCCACTTCTGGAAAGCCCACCTTGGTCAAGCTGGCAAAAAGGGCATCGCGGGTGGATGGCTCAAACATTGGAGTCAGTGGCGTCACGGCTTGGCTTTGGAAGGCGAATGCCAGCATCAAAAGCATGGCGGTGTTTACTTTGAAGCGGACATTCATGGAATGCGATGGCTTCAAAGTCCACAAAAACTGCTTGATGCCCAGGCTTACTCGGGTGTGGTGGTGTCGCCGTCAGCGCCAGGGTGCGCCAGTGCTTGGCGGGCCAACTCGTCCTCGCACATGGGTGGTTGGCTGCCCAGTGTCATAGCTATCTCAGCTGCCATTTCAAAGGTGATCGGAGCGTACCCACCTGTGTCCTGATTATCTGCATGGGTTGTTTCAGTGCTAGCCCCGGTGAATGCAGTGGCAGCAGGCGCAAACGCTGGCTTTTGGGCCAGTTTTTCGAGTTGGCTGGCAAAGTCGCCGTTTTGGGGTTCTTGGTTCATGGAGCACCTTGATAGTCGCATTTGAAGTAGCGACGGATCTTAATCGCATGAACTTGTGCAGCTGCTGATTACATTCATGCATCGATAATCTAGGCTTTAACTGTTGGTATTCGCTGTACTTGGGCCTTGTTAGTCAGGCATAGACAGATCGCAATATTTTTGCAGTTCTAGCGTTTTATAAGAGCCATTTTCAGCTACCAAAAAATAGCAAATAACTATGCCCGCACAAGAAATCAGCCCTGGCCTTGTTGTACAAAACCTGCCCGCTACGCTTGCGCTTAGCCACTACAAGCTGATCGCGTTCGATATGGACTCGACCCTGATCAACATTGAGTGCATCGACGAAATTGCCGACGCCGCAGGCCGCAAGGCCGAGGTAGCGGCCATTACCGAGGCTGCCATGCGTGGTGAGATCACCGACTTTAAAGACAGTTTGCGCCGCCGCGTGGCGCTGCTGGCGGGTGTGGGCGTGGCCGATATGGAGCGGGTGTACACCGAGCGCCTGCGCTACAACCCCGGGGCACAGGCCCTTATCAGCCGCGCCAAGGCTGCGGGGCTTGCCACTTTGCTGGTGTCGGGTGGGTTTACCTTTTTTGCTGACCGCGTGCGGGCTGGACTGGGCATTGACTTTGCCCGCTCCAATATCTTGGACGTGGCCGACGGGCGGCTGACAGGCAAGGTGGTTGAGCAGTGTTGGGGCGATATTTGCGATGGCGCAGAAAAGCGCCGTACTTTGCTGGAGGTGGCGTCACTGCTGGGCATAAACCCTTCGCAAACCATTGCCGTGGGCGATGGTGCCAACGACTTGCCCATGATGGAGGCTGCGGGCTTATCGGTGGCCTACTACGCCAAGCCCAAGGTGCGCGCGCAGGCACAAGTGGCCATCAATGAAGGCGGGCTAGACAGGTTGCTAGAGGTTTTGACCTAAGAGCTTGTGCATGGTCGTTTCAGGTGCCGCGTGTGGCACCTTACTGGGTGACAAAATTCACCGTTCTCTTTTTGGGGTCAAACGTACTGCCAGTGGGCAACACATGCATGCGTATATCGCTTGCCTGAGCCATGGGGCCATCATCGTCCCTGATGCGGGCACGGCGGGCGTCAAATATTTTGACGTAGTAGTTGCCCAGCACCTCCCACAACCCATCGGGCCGCACCAGCAAGGCGGTTTCTTCGTCTATGCCCACGCCAATCAGCTGGGGGTGGTCTAGCACAGCGCTGATCAGGCGGTTGTAGCGGGCGCGGTGCATAAAGTGCTGGTCGACAATCGCGCCTTTAAAAAAACCGAAGCCTTTAGAGATGTCTTGCATGCCGCGTGCAATGTTGATGGCCTCTTGCTCCTCGGGATTGGCGGGGGTTTTGAGTTTGCCAGTCAGGATCAAGCTGGTCATGACCGAGGCCCCGGCCGATGTGCCGCCCACCACAGCGCCTTCTTGGTAACGCCTCTCAATGGTCTCTAGGGCTTTGGTGCCGCGCAGCACGCTGGTCAGGCGCGACTGATCGCCACCAGCAAACCAATATCCGGTGAATTTTTCAAGGTATTTGTAGGTGTCTTGGCTGCTGACATCGATTTGCGTGGTGTCCACAATTTGGGCCTTGGCACCCAGCTTTTGGAAGTCGTCCACAATTTCTTTGGCCTCTTCGTCAGACTTGAGGCTTGCCATAGGGAACACGGCAATCAAGGCTTTGTCGGCACCGCCCGCTAAATCGACAAAGCGCTGTTGCACAAAAACGGGGGTGTCGCCACCGCCCACAATCAACAAGGTGCCCAAGGGCTGGGCAAACAGCCTGGCGCTTTGCGCAGATGCCGTGTGCGGCAACAGTACCGCACTGCATGCCAATGCACACCAAATTAACCATTTTTTAGGGTTCATATTTTTAGGGAATGGATGTTGCCAGCGCCCATACGGCGCTGGTTTTAGCTGGCAGCCAAGGCCACACCCCCTTGCAGCCGGGCCTGTACTTCTTGCCGCACATTGGCGGGGGCGTGCACCAGCAAGGCGGGCCAGTCGGCCTGCGCTTGGCGCACCACATCGCGGCAGTGGCGCAGCAGCACTTTGGGCCGGGGCAGTTGGGCGGTGGCAATCAGTGCCTCTAGGTCGGCCCAGGTAAAGGCGCGCAGTTTGCGGTCTATCTCGCGGTTCACGCCGTAGGCATTGGGTGGCAGGGCTGCAAAAAAGGCGCTCACGCATACGGGGTCGTACAGCGGGGCCAGGCGGGGTATGCGGCCATCGGGGTAGAGCAAGGCCCAGTTTTTAAGGTGGGCGTCGGTGTTGCCCATCACAATAAACGCCACAAAACGCCCCAAAAACTCACGCACGTCTTGCGCCGGGCGAGACGAGTAGCGGTCTAGCAAGCGCAGCATTTGGCCATAGTCTTGCACAATGCCTTTGCCGTATTTGTGGCGTGGCTCGTAGCGCAGCGCCTGGGCAAACTCCTCCATGTGTACGCGCTGGCCCTGGTGGCGGTCAAAGCGCTGCACGGCCAAGATGTCGTCAAAAGGCACTTGCTCGGGCAGCTCTGTATCGGTGCGGGCCACAACGCGGGCCACGGCGCAGTCCAGGCCCAAAGCCTGGCATAGCTGGTAGCCGGTGTATTCGTTGGCCACCAAATCAGGGTGTTGGGTGCTGGGCAGCTTCAAAATAAACTGCCCCGCCGCACCGTGGCGCTTGACCACATAACGCCGACCGTCGTGCACTGCAGAAAACTTGGTCACTACGCCGGGCAGCGATGCTGCGTCTTCTACCGGCTCTTCTACAAAGCCGGGCTCCAGCACATCAAGCCCCAAGGCGGTATGCCAGTGGCGCACCACGTGGGGTATGTCTTGCTGCGGGGGCACGGGCTCTACCTCGCATGCACCCATCAGGTCGTGCCCGGCAGCGGCCAGCAGTTCAAACTCGTCTTCAGGGGCGCAGCCACGTTCGGCAGCCAAGCGGTCGCGGTTGTGGCCTTCGGGCAGCAGATTTTGAAAAAAGGCGGGCCAGTGGCCATCGCTGCGGGCCAAGCGCACGTCGCGGGGGGCGCGCAAAATGGCCTGGGTTTCTGCGTCGGTCAGGCCCAGGTAGCTCATGGAGAGCGTCAGGCGCTCGGGGTTGGTGATGTAGGCTTCGTCAAACGAGACGCGCATCAAATCGCCGTACTGCGACAAATACCCCACGCCCTGCTTGTGCCCGCCGGGGGCGTGCAGGTACAGGCGCAGGTAGCGAATGCTGGTGCCGGCAGCCATGGTGTGCAGGCCCTGGGCTTACTTGGCCGCGGGCCTTGCAGCCAAAGGGGTGGGCTCTGTAACGGCCAACCAATCCACCACCGACCTGGGTGCCCCTGTGCCGGGCTCTTGCCCCAGCATGCGCCCGCCAGATCGCACAAAGCCCTCAACCTCACGGCGCAGGGCGCGGGGCACCAGCATCACATCAAGGCCCATGGCCCGCGCCATTTCTTGCAGGGTAGACAGGCGCGGGTCCAGCCCCGCCTCTGTGCGCTGCACGGTCATGCGGCTTAAACCCGCCCGCTGCGCCAGCTCGGCCTGGGTCAGGGCTGCGGCTTTGCGGGCTTGCTCTAGTTCGGCAACGATGCTCATTTTGAGTAGCTTTCTAGTGGTTTTGCCACTTAAGAATAGCTTTTAAAGCATCAAAATACAAGTTAAAAGATTAATCCATCAATCTTTCAACAAGAAAAGCTCAACATATTTATCTTTTTGGAAGAATGCATCCCTATTTGCCCTTACCACCCGGGGTAAAAAACATCGACAAACCCAAGGCAATCAGGCCCACAGGCCACCAGGTCTTGATGATTTGCATCAGGCTGATGTTGATGAGGTTGAGGTTGGTCAGCAAAAAGAACACGCCCAACACCACCAGCACGGTGGCAGCAAAGTGACCTCGCATAAAAGCTCCTTCAAGAAATGAGGGGTAGGAAAACGGTGAACAGGGTTCTATTGCATTTCAAGCCAAGCGCGAAGCCGCAGGCAATACTGACGCACGACAAGGCACAGGCACAGCCACAACAACAGATATGGTCGGGCAAATGCCATCACCCACCTGCCTTTTTGGCTGGATAACCAGCCTGCGCCAGCAAAGTCAGCAGGCGCTCGGTGTGGTCGCCCTGCACTTCAATGACGCCATCTTTGGCGGTGCCGCCACTGCCGCATGCAGTGCGCAGTTGTTTGCCAAAAGCGGCCAAGGCGGTGGCGTCCAGCGGCAGGCCACGCACCACAGTGACAGCCTTGCCGCCGCGGCCTTTGGTTTCGCGCAGCACACGCACGGGGCCTGTGGGCACTGGGGTTGTTTGCTTGCAGGTGCATGCAGCAATGGCTTGGCGACAGCCCGGGCACATGCGGCCCGATTCGGTGGAATACACCAAGCCACCGCTGGTGGTTTTGTGCTTCATTTGGGGTCTGTAGAGGCTGGGGGGACGTAAAAGTTAAGCAGACGTGCCGCAATGACGGTCTCAGCCAAAAAGCACAGCAGCGCCAGCAAAAACGACACCACGCCCGACAAGAAGCTAAACAGCGCAAAGCGGCTGGAGTTGGTGTCAGAAATCTCGCCCACAAACAACAAGACGATGGTGGTGCCTATCAAAAAACCGCAGCAGGTCAGCAGTGCGATGCAGCCGTTGGCCAAGCGACCACGCTTGCGCAGCTCTCGCAACTCGTGGTGGGCACGCTGCAGCATGGCACCGTCGTCTATGCCGGTGCGCGCACGCTCCTCGACCACTCTGGCGCGGTCAATGATGCGTGCCAAGCGCCCCGCCACAGCACCAATCATGCCGGCCACCGCCGTCAAAAAAAACACAGGGGCCACGGCCAGTTGAATGCCGTGGGTAATCGTTGTTGCGTCAAGTGCAATGGCCATGGTGGGGTCGGTTGGCAAATATGGGGCTGATTATCTGCGGCCCAGCCTAGGTAACCTCTGCATCACTAGCAAACCCACCGACAATCACATCTGTATGCCCCCGCATACAACCCATCACACCCGCCTAGGGTCTTACGCCTTGATTGCCACTATGTCTTTTGCCGATTTGGGCCTTGCGCCCGCCCTGGTAAGTGCTGCCGCCAGCCTGGGCCTGACCCAGCCCACCCCCATTCAAAACCAGGCCATCCCCGCCATCTTGCAGGGGGCCGATGTGCAAGGCATGGCGCAAACGGGCTCGGGCAAAACCGCTGCCTTTGCCCTGCCCTTGTTGCAGCGGTGCCTGGGCCACGCCACGCAAAGCCCCCGGCGGGTACAAGCCTTGGTGCTGGTGCCCACGCGCGAACTGGCCGCGCAAGTGGGCGAGGTGCTGCGCAGCCTGGCCGCCCACCTGCCCCAACGCCCCAAGGTAGCGGTGGTGTACGGGGGCGTGTCGATCAACCCGCAAATGATGGGCCTGCGCGGCGGGGCCGATGTGGTGGTGGCCACGCCAGGGCGCCTGCTGGATTTGGTGCAACACAATGCCGTGCAGCTGGGCCACACCGGCTTGCTGGTGCTAGACGAAGCCGACCGCCTGCTGGACCTGGGCTTTGCCGACGAACTGCACAAGGTGCTGGCGCTGCTGCCTGCACAGCGGCAAAACCTGTTTTTCTCGGCCACGTTTGCGCCCGATGTGCAGGCACTGGCCAGCGCCCTGCTGCACCAACCCGTGCGCATCGCCGTGGCCGACACGCCCAGCACCACCCCAGACATCGCCCAACGCGCCCTTGCAGTAGACGAGAAAAAGCGCACCCAGTTGCTGCGCCACCTGGTGTTGGCGCACGAATGGCCCCGGGTACTGGTGTTTGTGGCCACGCAATACGCGGCAGAACACGTGGCCGAAAAACTGTACAAAGCCGGGGTTTTTGCCACGCCTTTTCATGGCGGCTTGAGCCAAGGAGCGCGCACGCAGGTGCTGCAAGAGTTCAAAGACACGCGCTGGCAGGTGGTGGTTACCACCGACCTGGCCGCGCGGGGCATAGACATTGCAGCACTGCCCGCCGTGGTGCATTACGACCTGCCCCGCTCTGCGGTGGACTATGTGCACCGCACAGGCCGCACGGGCCGAGCCGGAGCCAGCGGAGTGGCCGTGAGCTTTGTGACCGCTGCCGCACAAGCGCACTGGCAACTGATTGCCAAGCGCCAACAACTTCAAATACCGCTAGAGGTACTGCCCGGCTTTGAGCCCACTGACGCTGCCCCAGCCGTACAAGCGCATGACCCGGCAGGCACTGGCGGCATCAAAGGCAAGCGCCCCAGCAAAAAAGACAAATTGCGGGCAGCGGCTGCCAACACGAAGGCCGCGGACTGAAGGCTGCTTTAAACCCGCCCAAAACGCCCTTCACATGGCTTTTTGAAGCCTAAATGGGCCTTGGCGTAAGTAATAAAAGGCAGTTTCGCTATTTAATTTATAGCAAAAAACCACCCATCAATCGTCTTGCTCTGCCTCGGGTGCAGACTCGGCCTCAAGGCCTTCAGGGCGTGGCTCACGGATACCCGGCTTGGCCAAAATCTCGACATAAAACTGCGTGCCACCCGCAGCCACCAAGGCGTTGATGTGGGTGTTGATGGTGTGCACCGGCACGGTTATGGCTTGGTCTGCACTGGGGCCAAAGCGGCAATCAAAGTCCCAAAAGTGCGCGTCGGCAGGTACGGGGCGGCTGCGTTCGCGCTTGAGGTACTTGCGGATTTCGTGCTTGATGGCTTCTAAAAGGCGCTCGGGGTGCTTGCCTTCAACGTGCAGGGGGAATGTTTTTTTCATGGGTGATGTTACCGCCCTTGTGGTCAGGGCCTGTTGTGCGTTTGCTGGTGGGTAGCGTGCAGTGCGCCGACCACCCAGCAGCCCCAGCAACGCAAGGTCAATAGTGCGGGGGCAGTTCGTCTCGCAAATTGCGCACACCACCAGTACCACCGTCAGGCACTTGCTGGCGCAGGTGGTGGATTTCATGCACCAAGCGCTCGATCAGTTGCTGCTGCTGGTAAATGGTGAGGTTGAGCTGGTCGAGCAGGTCTTCTGCGTAGCTGGCTTTCATCTCCAGCGCGATCAAGCGCTGCTCGGTAATGTCTTGGGCGCTGGGCATGGGCGGGCTCACAGGGCTTGTGCCAGGCGTTTGACGCCTTCGGTAATGGTTTGCACATTGGCCGTGGCAAACGACAAGCGCAACGTGGCAGCGTCTGGCTGGGCGCAAAAGAAGGGGGTGCCCGGCACAAAGGCCACGCCTTGGGCAATGGCTTGTTGAGCAAACACATTGCCATCGGCCAGCTTGCCGCCAGCGCCCGTCAAACGCGCCCACACAAACAGGCCGCCCTGGGGTTGGGCAAACTCCAAAGCATCGCCCAGTTCTTGGCGCAAAGCATTGCCCATGGCCAGCGCACGCTCGGCGTACACCTGGCGCACCCGCTGTAGGGTAGCGGGCATGCGCCCAGCCTTCAGGTACTGGGCCGCAGTAGCCTGGGCAAAGGTGCTGGTGTGGGCGTCGCTGAACTGTTTGCACATCGTGGCCTTGGCCAGCAAATCTGCCGGGGCCACCATCCAGCCCACACGCAGACCGGGCGACAGCACCTTGCTCAGGCTGCCGCAGTACACCAGCAGGTCACGGCTGCCAGGCACTGTGGGGGACAGGGCCAGCAGGCTGGGTGGTGGGGGCGCATCAAAGTACAGGTCACCGTAGGGGTCGTCTTCAACCACCAGGGTATTGGTGCGCACGGCCAGCTCCAGCACTTTTTTGCGACGCTCTAAATTAAGCAAAGCCCCGCTGGGGTTGCCAAAGGTGGGTATCAGGTAAATGAACTTAGGGCGGTGCTGGGCCACCAGGGCTTCCAGGGCGTCGGTGTCAACGCCGTTGCTGTCGATGGGGGCGCTGATCAACTCTGCACCGTACAACCTAAAGCACTGGATGGTGGCCAAAAAGGTGGGGCCTTCCACAATGACTTTGTCGTCAGGGCTGATGAGGGTTTTGCCCAGCAAATCCAGCGCCTGCTGGCTGCCCGTGGTCACGATGAGTTGATCGGGCGCAACATCTTGCGCACCTTTGCTGGCCATAAAGGCGGCAATTTGCTCGCGCAGGGGCTGGTAGCCCTCGGTGGCACCGTATTGCAAGGCGGCACCGGGCTCGTCGGCCAGGGCCTGGTTGCTAGCGGCGCGAATGCCGTCCACATCAAACAAGGCGCTGTCCGGGAAGCCGCCCGCAAAACTGATGATGCCGGGCTTGCCCAGCAGCTTGAAGAGTTCGCGGATGGCAGAGGTTTCTACATTGCGCAGACGGTCGGCAAATTGCATGGCAAGAACAGGTGCTGAGGATGAAAGGGGTGATTGTCGCGAAATTGAATGACTACATGAGGTCCACGACGAATCGAATGACAAATTGGGAAATAGGGGCGCACACAACAGCCGGGGAAAACGCGAACCCCCTAGCCCTGTACAAGCCGATGCAAGCAAGGCATAAAGTGGCATGGATGCATAAAAAGGAGAACCGCATGCCCCAGCTCGCAGAATTGTTCCAGACCGTCAAGCTGCCCACCATGCCTGAAGTGGCCCACACCCTGATCCGCACCCTGAACGATGAGGACGCCCCGGTAGACACCATTCGCAATGCCATCTCCAAAGACCCTGCCCTTACCGTCAAGCTGGTGCGCCTTGCCAACAGTGCGCGTTTTAGCCTGCCCCGCACCGTATCTAACCTGGACGACGCCATCTTGATGACCGGCATGAGCCAAGTGCGCACCCTGGCTTTGTCGGCCTGCCTGAACGACGCCTTCCCGGTAGTGGAAGGCCTTGACCGCAATGAGTTTTGGCGCGAAAGCATGGCCTGCGCGGGCTATGCCAGTTGGTTGGCAGGGCATGTGGGCATAGACAGCCAATCGGCCTGGCTGGCTGGCCTGATGCTGCGCCTGGGGGAATTGATCATTGCCCAAAACGTACCGGGCGCCTTGAACGAAATCGAGCGCCAGCCCCACCTGCCCGGTGGTCGCTGGGAGCGCGAAAACCACTTGCTGGGCTACACAGAAAGCCAAGTCACTGCCGAGATGGCCCGGCGCTGGAATTTCCCCGAAGAGATTGTGATGGGCCTTAACAACGCGCCCGACCCCATGGCCGCCCATCCCTTTAGTCGCCTGGGGGGGGTGTTGCATTTGGCCGAGCTGCTGGCCGAAACCGCCCCCCACAGCAAAGACGCACAAACCGCCATCGACTCTATGCCGCAAGAGGTGCTGCAAGCCCTGCAAGCCGACAAACCCTGGCTGGTAGCGCATATGCCAGACATCGACACGTTTACTGACGTGGCGACGCTGCACTGAAGGTGTTTGTTGGTTGCTGCCAAATTGGCAGTCGCACTCTAGAGTCGCGACAACCAATTTGGCATGTTTAACAACAGAACTGGCTCCTTCTCGCATCTTGCGCGGTACCAGTAAATATTTAAGCAGCTGTGGTCAGTCTGGTACCACCAATAATGAAAATGCCAATCGGCAAGGGTATCTAATTGAAGAAAAATTTCAGATTTAAACCACCCGCTGAAAAATTCAAAATACACTTCCAATACCGACTTGATGCTTTTTTATTTTTATTGATCACCTCAATACCGGTCATTTTTTTAATTTTATTAATTCTTAATTTTTTCGCAGGAATTGTATTTTTCAAAATTTCTGATGCTTATTTATTACATGCTTTTTTATTTATTATTTTATTGGCAATCGGCATTTTATTCCAATTAACACTCCGAGGCAATTTGTTAAAAATTGCCAACTTGCTCCTCGAAGCAAAATCAGGCCCTTACAATCACATTATCTTACTGAGTTATTTTCCTGCGAAATGTATTGGCTTATCTTACAGAGCATTAGAACGAGCCATCAAAAATAATTGATATTATTTATAACCATTGAAAATTATGTGTCCTGCTGGAGAAATCTCTGCATTACCCTGAAAAATCTGCGCTGGCGAGAATCGGGACAAGCCACAGGTCATCTTTTGGCATTCAACAGGGGCTATTGGCAAGAAAAATGCAGTGGATTGCCTGATACCGTGCCAGCCCAAGCCGCAGGGAGTTATATAGAGGCACATTTGCCTTTGATAACCTGGTTCAATGGAGCAGGCGCAGATGAGCCTTAAACTGCCCCCATGAAAGTCGCCCACATCGAGCCGTTTTTTGCCACGCTGCACGCCGCCAACCCCGAGCCGCGCACCGAGCTGGAATACTCCACCCCCTTTGAACTCTTGGCCGCCGTGCTGCTGTCGGCCCAGGCCACAGACGTGGGTGTGAACAAGGCCACACGCAAGCTGTTTCCGGTGGCCAACACACCCCAAGCCATTCTGGATTTGGGCTTGCAGGGGCTAGAGGACTACATCAAGACCATAGGCCTTTACCGCAGCAAAGCCAAACACTTGATGCAAACCTGCCAAATGCTGGTGGAGCTGCACCAAGGCGAAGTCCCCCGCACCCGCGAGGCCCTAGAAGCCCTGCCCGGCGTAGGCCGCAAAACTGCCAACGTGGTGCTCAACGTGGCCTTTGGCGAACCCACCATGGCGGTAGACACCCATATTTTTCGCGTGAGCAACCGCACGGGCTTGGCCCCCGGCAAAACGCCGCTGGCGGTAGAGCTCAAACTGCTCAAACGCATTCCCAAACACTATGCAGTGCACGCCCACCACTGGCTGATTTTGCTGGGCCGCTACGTTTGCCAAGCCCGCAAACCCAAGTGCTATGAATGCAGTGTGGCTGCGTATTGCAGCTACAAGCCTAAGACGCCTGCACCTTAGCGGCTACACCGCCTGCGCCACCCCAGCCGTCTCAAAACTGGCCATCTCGCGCAGCACCGCACAGGCCGACACCAACAGCGGCCAGGCCAAAGCGGCGCCTGAGCCTTCGCCCAAACGCAGGCCTAACTGCAGCAAGGGCTGGGCTTGCAAATGGGCCAGCAGGCGGGCGTGGGCATGTTCGCCAGACTGGTGGGCAAATATGCAGCGCTCTAGCACTGCAGGCTGCAATTGGCTGGCCACCAGCACAGCGGCGGTGGTGATAAAACCGTCTACCACCACCACGCGGCGCTCCAGCGCTGCTTGCAAGATGGCACCGACCAAAGTGGCAACTTCTAACCCACCCAAAGCAGCCAGCGCTGCAAGGGGGCTGGTGGCATGGGGGTGTGCGTCCAGGGCTTTTTGCAGCACGCCTGTTTTGCGAGCAATGCCTGCGGCGTCAAGCCCTGTGCCTGCGCCGGTGCAGTCTTGCAAAGGCAGGCCCAGCAACCGGGCCATGAGCAAAGACGCTACCGAGGTATTGCCTATGCCCATCTCACCCAGCAGCAGTGCGTTACCGGGCAGGCTGCGCACCACGTCCATACCGTTGTGCAGGGCCTGCGCGCATTGCGCGTCGGTCATGGCGGGGGCCAAAGTGGCGTCTTGGGTGCCGTAGGCCACTTTGCGCAGCAGCAACTGGGGCTGGCCGGGCTGGCTCGCCATGTTGGTAGCCACGTTGGCAGCTAATGGGGCCCAGTCTTTGGCCACGCCGCAGTCCACCACCGTAAGGGCCAGCCCGTGCTGACGTGCCAGCACGCTTACGGCTGCACCGCCAGACAAAAAGTTATGCACCATTTGCCACGTCACATCGCTGGGAAAGGCCGAAACGCCTTGCGCGGCCAAGCCGTGGTCTGCCGCGCACACCAGCATGTGCGGCTGCTGCAACACAGGCGCTGTGCTGCCCACAATGGTGCCTATGCGCAGGGCCAAAGCCTCTAGCTGGCCCAGGGCGCCCAAGGGCTTGGTTTTGTGGTCTAGCAGGTGCTGCAAGCGGGCCGCCAAAGCGGGGTCGGCCAGTGTGGGGATGGTGGGGGTTGTGAAATGGGCCAGGGTGTGCATCAAAAGAATTAAGCAATCAGGGCGCGCAAAACGCCAGGTTCAAAGTGGGTGTCGATGGTGTGGGCCAGGCCCTGCATCACGGCATCCAGCGTGGGCAATGCCACGCCAGCCGGCGCGCGGGCAGCAAACAGGGCTTGCAGCACGGCGGTGTCTTCAAACAGGCCATGCAAATAAATACCCAGCACGTTGCCTGCGGTGTTTTGCCATGCAATGCCGGGGGCCACTTCGTGGGCCAATTGCCCGGCTGCGGCCATGGCGGGGTGCTGGGCAGTTTGGCCGTGGTGGATTTCATAGCCCGTGGCTTGCACCCCTGCCAAGGCCATCCAGGCACCCTGCACAGCACCCAGTTGGATAGTGGTGCGGCGCACGGTTTTGTCGGGCGCAAAAGTGGTCACCAGCGGCAGCAGGCCCAGGCCGGGGGCATTGCCATCGATACCGTGGGTGTCTATCAAGGCCTCGCCCAGCATTTGCAGGCCGCCGCAAATGCCCAGCACTGCCCCGCCCTTGCCCGCATGGGCAGCCACAGCAGCGTCCAGCCCCTGGCTGCGCAGCCAGGCCAGGTCTGCCGCGGTTGACTTGGAGCCAGGCAGCACGATCCAGTCGTTGGCTGCCAAGCCTGCTACATCGGCAGGGCTGCGCGCCCATAGCAAACGCACGCCGGGCATGTTTTTAAGTGGCTGGAACTCATCCAAGTTGCTAATGCGGGGGTAGGCCACCACCGCAATGGTGGTGTGTATGGTGCCCGCGGTGGTGCTACGGTCGTCAAAAACACCGTCCTCTTCAGGCAAGCCGTGTCGCCACTGCATGGGGATGGTGGCCACGGTGGGTACGCCGGTCAGGTCTTGCAGCATTTGGGGGCCAGGGGCCAGCAAGGCGGCGTCGCCCCTGAATTTGTTGAGCACAAAGCCTTGGATCAATGCGCGTTCTTCTGGCGGCAGCAGCGCCCAGGTGCCGTACAGGTGGGCAAATGCGCCACCACGGTCGATGTCGCTGACCAGCAGGCAGCGTGCTTGTGCATGCCGGGCCACGCGCATGTTGACGATGTCGCTGGCGTGCAGGTTGATCTCGGCAGGCGAGCCTGCGCCTTCGATGACGACCACGTCGTTTTCAGCGCGCAGGGTATCGAGTGCAGCGGCAATATGGGGCCACACTTTTTCGCTGCGGCCACGCCAGGGCATGGCGGTCAGGTCGGCGCTGACCTGGCCCAGCAGCACCACTTGGCTGTGGGTGTCGGCCTCGGGCTTGAGCAGCACGGGGTTCATGCGTACCTCGGGCGTCGTACGGGCGGCAATGGCCTGAAAGTATTGGGCTGAGCCGATCTCACCGCCTTGGGTTTGCCCACCCTGCACGCCAGCGGCAGCGGGCGTTGCGGCCACCACGCGGGCGTTGTTGCTCATGTTTTGGGCCTTAAAGGGCGCAACCTTCAGGCCCTGATTGCTGTACCAACGGCACAAGGCAGTGGTCAGCCAGCTTTTGCCGGCACCACTGGTGGTGCCCAGCACCATGACGCAGCGGGCCAGTGGGGGAGATGAGGACATAGGTGTGTGGGGGTGGAGTGCCCCGGATTATCCGGGCAGCACTGGGCGCAGACGCACCCAACAAAAAGCCGCCTGTGCGACACACAGGCGGCTTTATGGTGACGGCAGCGATGCTTACAGCTTTTGGCTCGACATGAAGCTGTCGAAACGCGCCTCGGCAAAGCGGAACCACAGGATCTGGTCGCGCTGGAAGTTGCGGTAGTCGGTGTAGATTTTTTTCCAGTCGGGGTTGGATTTTTCAAGGTCGGCGTACAGCTCCATGCTGGCCTTGAAGGAGGCATCGAGCACCGACTTAGGAAACGGCACCACCTTGGTTTTGGCGGCCACCAGTTGCTTGAGGGCGCCGGGGTTGCGGGCGTCGTAGCGGGCCTGGGTGGTGACGTGGGCCTCGTAAGCTGCGGCTTGCACGATGGCTTTGTACTCGGACGACAGGGCGTTGAAAGCTTTGTCGTTGATGAAAAAATCTAGCTGTGGCCCACCCTCCCACCAGCCGGGGTAGTAGTAGTAAGGCGCTACTTTGTTAAAGCCGAGCTTCAAATCGTCGTAGGGGCCGATCCATTCGGCGGCGT
>Ga0315907_10000028_pt1 | contig 198225 bp, 211 predicted proteins | sample LakEriMetagenome_3_FD_203525 | JGI IMG/M metagenome (GOLD analysis project Ga0315907, IMG submission 203525) | Freshwater fungal communities from buoy surface, Lake Erie, Ohio, United States - Buoy 12 MA123 | ecosystem: Environmental > Aquatic > Freshwater > Lake > Lake biofilm | place: USA...
TTGGGCACGCACCAAATCGGCGATGCCAGCTTCGGCCAAGGCCAACAGCTCGTTCATTTCTTGGCGGCTGAAGGCCGCGCCTTCGGCCGTGCCCTGCACTTCCACGAAGTGGCCCGCGCCGGTCATGACCACGTTCATGTCGGTGTCGCAGGCCGAGTCTTCGACGTATTCCAAATCGAGCAAGGGCGTGCCGTTCAAGATGCCCACCGAGATCGCGGCCACGTGGTCTTTGATGGGCGTGGCCTTGATGGAGCCGGCGGCCAACAAACCAGCCACGGCGTCGTGCGCGGCCACAAAGGCGCCGGTGATGCTGGCCGTGCGGGTGCCGCCATCGGCTTGGATCACATCGCAGTCCAGAGAAATCGTGCGCTCGCCCAAGGCCTTGAGGTCGAACACGGCGCGCAGCGAGCGCCCGATCAGGCGCTGGATTTCTTGTGTGCGGCCGCTTTGTTTGCCTTTGGCGGCTTCGCGGTCGCTGCGGGTGTGGGTGGCGCGGGGCAACATGCCGTACTCGGCCGTGACCCAGCCTTCGCCGCTGCCGCGCTTGTGCGGGGGCACGCGCTCTTCGACCGAGGCGGTGCACAAGACCTTGGTTTTCCCAAACTCGATGAGCACCGAGCCCTCGGCGTGCATGGTGTAGTGGCGGGTGATGGTGACGGGGCGCAGGGCGCTGGGCAAGCGGCCGTCGGGGCGGTTGGAAGTGGTCATGCGTGGGCTCAAACGGTGGGGGAAATCGGGCCGGGGGTGGGGCTGGCGTCGGCGGCGCTGGCCGCTTTGCGATAATTCGAGCTGACAATCCGAAACGCCCTGTTTTGGAACGCTTTTGAATGGGACATCAGTCCAATGTCAGTTTACAGCATGACCGGCTACGCCACCGCGGCCCCGACCACCCGCATCGGGGTGGAAATTCGCTCGGTCAACAGCCGGTTTTTGGACCTCACCTTCAAGCTCCCCGAAGAGCTGCGCGGCAGTGAGCCGGCCCTGCGGGAACGCACCACGGCGCGCTTGAAGCGTGGCAAGGTGGAAATGCGGGTCTGGATCGAAGGCCGAGGCGAAAGCGAACTGCAAGCCCCCGCCGCCGCCGAGTTGCAAAAGCTCGTGGGCCTTCAAGACGGCATCCAAGCCTGGCTGCCCCAAGCCGCCGCGCTCAGCGTGGCCGAGGTCTTGCAACTCACCCGCCGCCAAAGCGTGGCCGTGACCGATGGCCACGACGAACTCTTGACCTTGGCAGACCAAGCCTTGGCCGCATTGATGAAGGCCCGCGAGCGCGAAGGCCAACGCTTGGCCACCATGCTCTTGGACCACAGCCGCCAGCTGCGACAGCTCGCGCAAGAAGCCCAACCCCTGATCCCGCAGCTCGTGGCCCAGCAGCGCCAGCGCTTTTTGGACCGCTGGAACGAGGCCATGGGCAACGCCGGCAGCGTGGGCAGCGAAGCCGCCCAAGACCGCGCCCTGAACGAAGCCACCGCTTTTGCCATCCGCATCGATGTGGCCGAAGAGATCACCCGCTTGGACGCGCACCTGAGCGAAATCGACCGCCTGCTGGCCAAAGGCGGCGACATTGGCAAGCGCTTGGACTTTTTGATCCAAGAGCTGCACCGCGAAGCCAATACACTGGGTTCCAAATCATCGAGCCTAGAGCTCACCCGCATTTCGGTGGACATGAAGGTGTTGATCGAGCAAATGCGCGAACAAGTTCAAAACATCGAATAAACCATGCAATACCCAGGAAACCTGTTTGTGGTGGCCGCCCCCAGTGGCGCGGGCAAGTCGAGTTTGGTCAAGGCCTTGATGGAGCTCGACGCACGCGTGGTGCCCTCGGTCTCGCACACCACCCGCCCGCCACGCGGCCAAGAGGTGTACGGGCGCGAGTACTACTTTGTGAGCAATGAGACCTTTGACCAAATGGTCTTGCAAGACGCGTTCTTGGAATGGGCTTCGGTGCACGGCAACCGCTATGGCACCTCGCGCGCCTCGATCGACCAGCGCATGGCCCAAGGCGCGGATGTGGTGCTGGAGATCGATTTTCAAGGCGCTATTCAGATCAAGCGCATCTTCCCCAACGCGGTGCTGATCTTCATCTTGCCCCCAAGCTGGGAAGAGTTGCGCTCGCGCTTGGAGCGCCGGGCCGAAGACTCCCCCGAGGTGATCGACCTGCGCATGAAGAACGCGGCCTTGGAGACCGCCCATGCCAAGGAATTCGACTTCGTTATAATCAATGAGTTGTTTGAACGGGCTTTGTTTGATCTCAAAGCCATTGTTCATTCTCAGCGGCTGAAGTTCTCATCGCAGCTGATGGTCCGCAGCGACACGTTTCGCGCACTCAACATTCTCTGATCCCACCGTTTACTGGAGCCCACATGGCACGCATCACCGTCGAAGATTGTCTGGATCAAATCCCCAACCGTTTCCAGTTGGTGTTGGCCGCCACGTACCGTGCCCGCATGCTCAACCAAGGCCATGCTCCCAAGATCGAGAGCAAAAACAAATCTGGCGTGACCGCGCTGCGCGAAATTGCCGAAGGCAAAATCGGCTTGGAAATGCTGAAAAAAGTGCCCCTCTGATTTCGCAGGCCCTGTCCTCGCCGCAAAAAACACCACCGACGTGGTGTTTTTTTTCGTCCAAAACCCAAGCCCTTTGCCCCATCCGGCTGCATTCTCACCGAACTCGCGCTAAAGTACAGGCATGTTGACCGCTTCGCCCAAGCCCAGAGCCCCCAAGCCGCCACCGGCCGACGTGCCCTTGCCGGCCGCCGACAGCGCGGCCGCGGCCAGTTTTGCGGGCCTCTTGGAGCGGTTGGATTACCTCAGCGGCAGCGACATCGACCAGGTCCGCCAGGCCTACCGCTTCGCCGACGAGGCGCACCTGGGCCAGCTGCGCAAAAGCGGCCTGCCTTACATCACCCACCCCATCGCCGTGGCGGCGCAGTGCGCCGAATGGAAGCTCGACGCGCACGCGCTGCAAGCCGCGCTCATGCACGACGCGATGGAAGACTGCGGTATCACCAAACAAGAACTGATCGAGCGCTTTGGTGCGCCGGTGGCCGAGCTGGTCGACGGCCTGACCAAGCTGGAAAAGCTGGAATTCGACACGCGCGAACAAAACCAAGCCGAGTCGTTTCGCAAAATGCTCTTGGCCATGGCCAAGGACGTACGGGTCATCCTCATCAAGTTGGCCGACCGCACCCACAACATGCGCACCATGGCCGACATGCCGCGCACCAAGTGGGGGCGCATCAGCCGCGAGACGCTGGAAATTTACGCGCCCATCGCCCACCGCTTGGGGCTGAACTTCACCTACCGCGAGCTGCAAGACCTGTCGTTTCGCTTTCTGCTGCCTTGGCGCTACCAGGTGCTCAACAAGGCTTTGGAGAAATCGCGCAAGCGCCGCACCGACCTGATCGACCGCGTCAAACTCGAGGTGCAGCAAGCCTTTGAGGCGCAGGGCATGGCCGTGCGCATCTTGGGCCGCGAAAAAACCCTGCACTCGATTTACCAAAAAATGGACGTCAAGCACCTGTCGTTCTCGCAGGTCACCGACATTTACGGCTTTCGCATCGTCGTGCCCGAGATCAAGGATTGCTACACCGGCATGGGCGTTTTGCACCAGATGTACAAGCCCGTCCCCGGCAAGTTCCGCGACTACGTGGCCATCCCCAAAGCCAACGGCTACCAGTCGCTGCACACCACCCTGATTGGCCCCGTGGGCACCAACATCGAGTTTCAATTGCGCACCGAATCGATGGACGTGGTGGCCGAGTCGGGCGTGGCCGCGCACTGGCTCTACAAAGCCAAAGCCCCCGACAGCCCGACCGCACAAAACCTGGGCACGCAGTGGCTGCAGTCTTTGCTGGACATCCAACAAGAAACCCACGACGCGGCCGAGTTTTGGGACCACATCAAGATCGACCTCTTCCCCGACGCGGTCTATGTGTTCACGCCCAAAGGCAAGATCATGGCCATGCCGCGCGGGGCCACGGTGATGGACTTCGCCTATGCCATCCACAGCGACGTGGGCCATCACGCCGTGTCTTGCGTGATCAACGGCGAGCAACGCGCGCTGCGCTCGGAACTGAGCAACGGCGATGTGGTGGAAATCGTCACCGATCCGAAATCCGAGCCCAGCCCCGTGTGGTTGTCGTTCGTGCAAACCGGACGAGCACGCTCCAAAATCCGCCATCACTTCAAGACCGCTGGCGAAAACACCAGCCTGGACTTGGGCCGGCGCATGCTGGCTCAGGCCTTGCGCAGCGAAGGCTTGGCCGAGCTGCCCGGCGAGTCTGAGAGCGAAAAAGCCTTGTGGGACAAGCTCTTGCGCTTCACCGGCAACCGCACGGTCGATGAGCTGCTCAGCGACATCGGCATGGGAAAACGCATCGCCAGCATGGTGGCCAAAAAATTGGCCGCCACCATGACCGAGGCCGGCCAACGCCCCGACCCCCTGCTCATCAGCACCGCGCGCTTCAGTGTGGACGAAGAATCGGTGAGCCAAGGCGCGCTGACGCTCGACGGCAGCGAAGGCCATTCGGTGCAATACGCCTCGTGCTGCAAACCGATTCCCGGCGACGGCATCGTGGGCTATTTGGGCCGGGGCGAGAGCTTGATGGTGCACACCGATGAATGCCCGCACGGCAAACGCTTGTTGGCGCGCGACAGCGAGCGCTTCTTGGGTGTGGAATGGTCAGAAGAGCCCATCCGGGCTTTTGAAACCGGTGTGCTGGTGACCGTGGCCAACGGCAAAGGTGTGCTGGCCCGCGTGTCGGCGGCGGTGGCCGCGGCCGAGGCCGACATCACCCACGTCGACATGGGCCGCGAACCGGCTCAGAGCACCACCGACTTGGTGTTCACGCTGGCCGTGCGCGACCGGGTGCACTTGGCCGAGGTCTTGCGCACGCTCAAGCGCACGCCATCGGTAATCAAGGCTCAACGCGCCAAGCCCACGCGGTCTTGATTCACCCCTGCTCGGGGTAAGTCACCTCGACCACTTCGAGCTCGTCCCATCCATTGGGCAGCTGCAAACGCACCACATCGCCCACGCGGCTTTTAAGCAAAGCCCGCGCCACCGGCGAGACCCAGCTGATCTGCTGCGCCGCGCTGTCGGCCTCGTCCACGCCCAAAATCGTCACCGTGGTCTCATCACCGCGTTGATCGGCGTAAGTCACGGTGGCGCCAAAAAACACCTGGTCGCGGCCGTGGTGAATGCTGGGCGTGACGACCTCGGCGATCTCCAAGCGCTTGGTCAAAAAACGGATGCGCCGGTCGATTTCGCGCAAGCGTTTTTTGCCGTACAGGTAGTCGCCGTTTTCGGATCGGTCGCCATTGCTCGCGGCCCAATGCACGATCTCGACGATGCGCGGGCGCTCTTCGTCGATGAGCGACATGAGCTCGTCGCGCAAGCGCGCATAACCGCTCTGGGTGATGTAGTTTTTGCCCGAAGGCAGTGGCGGCGCGGTGCTTGGGGCATCGTCATCGTCCGCGTCGTCGTTTTCGCGGGTGAAAGCTTTGCTCATGGCAATGGGTCCACGGTTAGAAACGAAAAAGCCCCAGAACATGGCTGTTCTAGGGCATCTCGTTTGGTGCGGCTGGCAGGAATCGAACCCACGACCCCTTGGTTCGTAGCCAAGTACTCTATCCAGCTGAGCTACAGCCGCCAAGTCAGGTATTGTAGCATGCTTTTTTGGGCTTTTTCACTGAGACATCCAAGAAATAGGATGGCTCAAATCGACCAAAAAATGAAACAGCGGCTATGAAAGAATAGTGACATGACACACGCCCACCGCCACCTACTCGTCTTGTCTATGGCCACCAGCCTGATGCTGGGATGCACATCGGTGTTACATGCGCAATCGGCGGCTGACAAAACCGTGCTGGCCACCGTCAACGGCAAAAACATCAGCCAGTTTCAGCTCGATGAGTTGGTTCGATCCAGTCTCATCCCCGAGCAAGCCAACACCCCCGAAGGACGTCGCGCCCTCTTGGAGGAGCTGATCAGCCGCGAGCTGGTGGCCCAGGATGCGGTCAATCAGAAGCTAGACAAGCGAGCCCAAGCTGAGTTTCAGCTGCAACAAGCACGTCAATCGGTGTTGATCGACCTGGCGGTGACCGAGTACTTCAGGAAAAACCCGATCGATGAGTCGGCCCTCCAGGCGGAATACCGCCGTCAGATTGATGCGCTCAAGGCCATCGGCTCAACCCAGCAATACCAATTGCGCGTACTGGTGTTGCCCACCGAAACCGCAGCCCGAGAGGCCATTCGCGACATCAACCAGGGCCAATCCATGGAAGAGCTGGTGCGCCAATCGTCCATCGACCAGAGCCGCGCCAACGGTGGTTTGTTGGACTGGTTGCTGCCCAACCAAATGTTGCCCATGATCGCCAACGTGGTGGTGAATGTGAGCAAAGGCAAGCTCGCGGCCGCTCCGATTCAAACCCCCAACGGCTGGAACGTGGTGCGGGTGGAGGACGTGCGCAACTTCGTCCCCCCCAAATTTGAAGATGCCACCGTCCAGTTGCGGGCCAGCCTGATCCAACAGCGTCGGGCGGCTTACCTGGCCCAACTTCGAGATGCGGCCAACATCCAGCGCCCTTAAGTGATCTTCAGCCCCTCGCGTCCCACCGCCTCCAACCAGCTCACGCCAACGGCGCCTCTGGTGGTGGCCACCACCGTCGCGGTACTGTTGGTGCATGCGGGCGCCTTGGCCTTGTGGCACCTGAAACCCTCGGATGAGCCTTTGCGCAAGCGACCCGATTTGACAATCGAATTTTTCACCCCAGCCCCTTCGCCGCTGGCGGCACCCGTGTCGCCACCCCCCGCACCGAAAGCGGTGTCCATACCCAACACACCCCCAAGCCCGCTCACCCAGGCACAGCCGGCACAGCCCGATACCTTGGCCACCACCAGTCCAGTCACCAGTGCGCCACCTGTGGCCACTGCCACGGCGGTTGAAAGCACCCCGGTGGCTTTGCCCAACGTGTCCGAGACCGCACCCACGACCTTGGCCATGGCCAACACCGAGGCCGACTACAAGGCCGCCTACCTCAACAACCCCAGACCGCCCTACCCCTTGTCTGCTGCTCGCCAAGGGGCCGAAGGCCGTGTGCTGCTCTTGGCCGAGGTCTTGCCCGATGGTCGCGCAGGACGGGTAAGCTTGGAAAAATCCAGTGGCCACGCTCTGCTGGACGCATCGGCCATGAACACGGTGCGCTCCTGGCGTTTCACACCGGCCCGAAAAGACGGCGTGGTGACCACACAAGCGGTCCTCATTCCCATTGATTTCACCCTTCAAAACCGGCGCTGATCGGCGCCACACACAACATGAACCTTGGTAACCTGCCCGTCGAAGCCACCCTGGCCGCCTTGCTGATCATGTCGGTGCTGACTTGGGTGATTGGCATCAGCAAATACCTGCAGCAACGCCGCTTGGCCCGCGATGCGCAGGCATTTTTGGCCGATTTTTGGCAATGCAAAGACTTGTCCTCGGCCGCCATAATCGCCAAGGATTCTCCCAGCGACATGGCCTTGTTGGCCCAAGCGGGTTTTGACGCCTACGCCGAACACCAACGGAACCCCGGCAGCTTGCGTTTTTACGGCGAGGTTCGCGAAGTCATCGAGCGCCCCTTGCGTCAAACTTTGTCGAGTATCTTGCGCCAACACGAAAAAGGGCAAGCCGTGTTGGCCTCGATTGGATCGACCGCGCCGTTTGTCGGCTTGTTCGGAACGGTGTGGGGCATCATGAACGCCCTCAAGGTGATCGGTGCGACCGGTCAGGCCACCATCGACATCGTGGCGGGCCCCATCGGGGAGGCCTTGATTGCCACCGCCGTGGGCATCTTGACCGCCCTGCCTGCCGTCTTGCTCTACAACTATTTTGTGCGGCAACTGCGGGTGCGCAACACCGAGTTGGAAGGCTTTGCCGAAGACCTGCTCCGGGTGGTGGGCCAGCACGCCGCCCAGTCCAGCACGAACAACAAGGGCTGAAACATGGCCATGCACAAATCCTCCAACAGCGACGACGGCATGATGGCCGAGATCAACATCACGCCATTGGTGGATGTGATGTTGGTGTTGCTGGTGATATTCATCATCACCGCGCCCCTCATCGTGCCGCAGACGATGAATGTCACCTTGCCCAAAACCGAAGCTTTGTCTCAGCAGGAAGCCGCCGACCCAACGCGCTTGCTGATCGGCGCCGACGGGCAGTTGCAACTGAATGAAGCGGTGTTGACGCTGCAGCAGTTGGGCGAGACCTTGCGGCAGCGATCGGGTCAGCCCAAATTCCAGCTGCAGATCGTGGCCGATGAAAAAGTGCCCTACGGCGTGGTCGCAGAGGTCATGGCCGTGGCGCAAAGCAACGGAGCCACCCAGTTGTCGTTTGTGACCTTGCCACGCTGAGCGCCCGATTTGCCGAGCTCAGCGATCAATACAGGTACGACAGGCCCATCAACAAACCATTGCGCCGACTGAACAGCGATCGGTTGGGAAAGGGCTGGGCAAACGAGGGGCCAAAACGGGTCGTGCCTTCGCTGGCGACGAACTCCCACCAGCGATAGCCCAGCTCGAACGACAGCTGTTTGCTGTAACCGTAACGCCCCATCACGTCCACCATCCAGCCGTCGCCCGTGCCTTCGCTCAAGATGTTGGGGGTCGGCCCCAAATCGTCTCGGCGGGTGCGCAAGACGTGGCTGTCTTTGTTTTTACCCTGCGCGAGAGCCACATAAGCGGCATTGACCAGCAAACGAGATTGACCGGAGAGGTTCCACTCGAACTCCGAGCCCAGCCGAACGCCCGTCCAAGTGATGTCGTTGGCAAAGACCTGCACGCTGTTGGGCAGATTGGGGTAGTTGATAGAGAAATCGTTTTGCAGGTGTTGGATGCCGTAGGCGGACAAACGCTCTTGGTAACGCGTCAAACCCACAAATGGGGTGATGCGGCTGGTGCCCGACTCGAGCGTTTGGCCAAAGTCCAAGCTGACATGTCCGATGCTCGTGTCACGAATCCGAGAAATGGTGTCGCTGAAGGTGTAGGTGCCGTAACGGTAGAGGGTCAGCCAATCTTGGTCGCGTTGCGTGCCGCCGTCACCGCTGCCCGTCCCCCCAAGTACCTTGCCAGCGCCAGCCGTTGGCCAGCCGCTGGGTGCCCACCAACTCAAAGCTGTTGGCTTTGATGCCGCTGTAATTGAGTTTGGAGGTCGGGTCGCCCAAGGAGTACACGATGGTTTGACCACCGTCGTTGACCACACCCAAACCGCCGCCACACGAGAAACTGGCGCAGTGCGACCATTCGGTCTCACCGCTGCTGAGCCAAACACGGCTGCTCAACTCAAAACCATTGGCCCAGTTCAATCCAGGCAGCATCAGCAAGACAGCGCCTAAAAACCCGAGATTCGTTCGCATGTCAATTCCTTGTCTTTTTGGAGATAGTACAAGGAAAATGGTAGGGCGTGGCGGACTTGAACCGACGACCAAGGGATTATGAGTCCCCTGCTCTAACCAACTGAGCTAACGCCCCAACCAGATGTGCATTGTAGAGGCCCGTCGGGGCCTTACTTGCCTTGCCGCAGAGCGTTGCCCACCAGCTTGGCGGTGACGTCGACGATTTGGATCATGCGCTCGTAGGGCATGCGCTGCGGGCCGATCACGCCCAGGGTGCCGACCAGCTGACCGTCGACCTCGTAGGGTGCGGTGACGACCGAGAGGTCTTGGTAAGGCACGACCTGGCTTTCGCCGCCAATATAAATGCGCACGCCCTCGGCCTGGTTAGACACATCGAGCAAGCGGATGATTTGGGTCTTTTGCTCGAACATATCGAACATGCGGCGCAGGTTGCCCATGTCGTGGGAGAACTCGCTCACCGACAAGAGGTTGCGCTCACCGGCCACCACCACCTCGTTGGGTTCGTTGTCTTCCTCGGGGCTTTGCACCGCCGCTTGCATCAGGCTGGCGATCTCGCCGCGCAAGGCCTCGACCTCGGACTTCAGGCGCAAACGCACCTCTTCCATGGTCAGGCCCGAGTAGTGGCTGTTCAGAAAATTGGCGGCTTCGATGAGCTGCGACTGGGTGTAAACCACCGAGGTTTGGATGATGCGGTTTTGCACATCGCCATCGGGCGAAACCAAGATCACCAGCACCCGGTGCTCAGACAGGCTCAAAAACTCGATGTGACGGAACACGCTGGCGCGGCGCGGCGCCATGACCACACCCACGAATTGCGACAGGCTCGAGAGCATGTGCGCGGCGCTGCTCAAGACCTTTTGTGGTTGACCGCCCGTGTCCAGGCTGGACAGGGACTCCAAGGCCGGCATCTCGTCTCGGCGCACGGTGAGCATGGTGTCGACGAACAAGCGGTAGCCGCGAGCGGTGGGGATGCGTCCGGCCGAGGTGTGCGGGCTGGCGATCAGGCCGAGCTCCTCGAGGTCGCTCATGACGTTGCGAATCGTGGCCGGCGAGAGGTCCAGACCGGTGGCCTTGGACAAGGTGCGAGAACCCACGGGCTGCCCATCGGCGATGTAGCGCTCCACCAGGGCTTTGAGTAAGAGTTTGGCGCGGTCGTCTAGCATCTGCGCATTGTACGAAGCTATGTTGTAATTTGAAATTATGTATCCGCCAGAAGCACACCCCTCCGACACGTCCGCACGCGGCGCCTCCCGCCGTTTCTCGCACGTGGCCATCGTGGGCAAGTACAACGCCCCCGGCTCGCGCGACGCGGTCGAGGCGATTGCGCAGTTTTTGCATGCCCAGGGCTGTGACGTCAGTCTGGAGACCGAAACCGCATTGAACACCGGCTTGTCGCACCACCCGGCGCTGAGCGTGGCCAGCATCGGCGAAAGCTGCGACTTGGCCCTGGTGGTCGGTGGCGACGGCACCATGTTGGGCGTGGCGCGCCAATTGGCCCGCTTCAACGTGCCGTTGGTGGGCATCAACCAAGGCCGTTTGGGTTTCATCACCGACATCCGCTTTGACGCTTTTGCCGAAGTCCTGCGGCCCATGCTGCACGGCCTGTACACCGAAGAACGGCGCGCCTTGATGGCCGCCAAGGTCATGCGCGACGGCCGCTGTGTGTTCGAGGCCACGGCCATGAACGACGTGGTGGTCAGCCGTGGCAGCGTGGCCAGCATGATCGAGCTGCGCGTGGAGGTTGACGGTCGTTTCGTGGCCAAACAACGCGCCGACGGTCTGATCATCGCCTCGCCCACCGGCTCCACGGCCTACGCCCTGTCGGCTGGCGGCCCCTTGATCCACCCCGGCATCGACGGCTGGCTGATGGTGCCCATCGCCCCGCACACCCTGTCCAACCGCCCGGTGGTGCTGCCCTCGCACAGCGAAGTGGCGGTCGAGATCGTGTCTGGGCGCGACGCCAGCGCCAACTTTGACATGCAATCGCTGGCCAGTTTGCTGCACGGCGACCGCATCGTTGTGAGCCGGTCCGAACATACCTTGCGGCTGCTCCACCCCATGGGCTGGAGCTACTACGACACCCTGCGCGAAAAACTCCACTGGAACGAAAGCGTTTGACACCACCATGAGCTTGCGACGAATTGCGCTGCGCGACTTTGTGATCGTCCAATCCTTGGACCTCGAACTGGCCACGGGCTTCACCGTGCTGACCGGCGAGACCGGCGCGGGCAAGTCGATCTTGATCGACGCCTTGCAACTCGCTTTGGGCGCCAGGGCCCAAACCGGCGTGGTGCGCGAAGGCGCCAGCCGCTGCGAAATCGCCGCCGAATTCGACAACACCGCCGCGACCGCGGCTTGGCTGGACGAAGAAGGTTTTACCCAAGAAGACAGCCTCTTGGTCAAACGCACCTTGGACACCGAAGGCCGCAGCAAAGCCTGGATCAACGGCAGCGTGGCCACCGTGACCCAACTCAAATCCTTGGCCGACGCCTTGGTGGACATCCACGGCCAGCACGCTTGGCAAAGCCTCACCCGTGCCGACGCGGTGCGCGAATTGCTCGACGCCTACGCTGGCGTGAACACCCAAGAAGCCAAGCGTTTGTATGCCACTTGGCGCCAACACCGCCAAGCTTTGGACGAGGCCACCGCCAGCCAAGCCCAATCGCAACAAGAGATGGAGCGTTTGAGTTGGCAAATCGGCGAGCTCGACAAGCTCTCGCCCCAAGCCGACGAATGGGCCGAGCTCAACACCCAACACGGCCGCTTGGCCAACGCCCAAGGTTTGATCGAGGCCGCCGAACAAGCCGCCGCGGCCTTGGACGACGAGTCGCCCAGCGCGGCCGACCTGATCCAACGCGCTTTGCACCAACTGGAAGGCCAAGCCCACATCGAGCCGCGTTTTGCTGCGCCGATCGAAGCCTTGCACAGCGCCTTGGCGCAGGTGCAAGACGCGCGACACACCCTGCACCAACTCAGCCGCCACATGGACACCGACCCGGCCACGCTCAAGGCCTTGGACGATCGCCTGTCTTTGTGGATGTCGCTGGCCAAACGCTACCGCCGCACGCCCGAAGACTTGGCCGCCTTCCACGCCGAGAGCCGGGCCCAGCTGGCCAAACTCGAATCCTTTGCCGACCTCGATGGTCTGCAAGCCGCCGAACGCGCCGCCTGGAAGACCTTCACCCAAGCCATCGACCAACTCAGCGCCCAACGCCAACAAGCCGCACCCCGGCTGTCCAAAGCCGTCACCGAGACCATGCAAACCTTGGGCATGGGCGGTGGGCGTTTTGAAGTGGCCCTCACGCGTTTGGAGACCCCCCAAGCCCCCGGCTGGGAACAGGTGGAGTTTTTGGTGGCCGGCCACGCCGGTGTGACGCCGCGCCCCGTGGGCAAAGTGGCCTCGGGCGGTGAGCTCTCGCGCATCGCGCTGGCCTTGTCGGTGATCACCAGCCAACTCGGCCAAGCCCCCACCCTGATTTTTGACGAGGTCGATTCGGGCATTGGCGGCGCGGTGGCCCACACCGTCGGCCAGTTGCTGCGCCAGTTGGGCCAAGACCGCCAGGTCTTGGCGGTGACGCACTTGGCGCAGGTTGCAGCCAGCGCCGACCAACATTGTTTGGTCAGCAAACAAGCCCAAGGTGGCGCCACTTTGAGCCAAGTGGCCCCCATCGAAGGCACCGCACGCGTGCAAGAAATCGCGCGAATGCTCGGCGGCTCGGACCAATCTCAAGCTTCGCTGGCCCACGCCCGCGAGCTCCTCGGCGCATGACCACACGCACACCCCCCATGGAGCTGGTGCTGATCACCGGCATGTCCGGCTCTGGCAAATCGGTGGCGCTCAACGCCTTGGAAGACGCGGGCTTTTACTGCGTCGACAACTTACCGCCCGAGCTCTTTGACGCCTTCATTGCGCTGGAACACAGCCACCACGCCAGCCGCGTGGCCATCGCCATGGACGTGCGCAGTGCCGACGCTTTGCCCGGTGTGCCCCGCCAACTCAAGGCTTTGCAAGGCAACCTGAACCGACCGGTGCACCTGACCACGCTGTTTTTGGACGCCACCACCGACGCCTTGGTGCGACGCTTTTCCGAAACGCGCCGCTCACACCCCTTGTCGGTGCAATCGGTGGACCCCAAACGTGCCTTGGTCGACGCCATCGAGCACGAACGCGAGTTGTTGGCCGAGTTGCGTGAACGCGCCTTGGTCATCGACACCAGCCTGATCCGACCCGCGCGCTTGCGCAGCCAAGTCAGGGACATGGTGGGCACGCACCACGCGCCCATGACCTTGGTCTTCGAGTCCTTTGCCTTCAAGCGCGGCATCCCGATGGACGCCGACTTTGTGTTCGATGTGCGCATGCTGCCCAACCCGCACTACGAGCCCGAACTCAAACCCTTGACGGGGCTGGACCAAGCCGTCGCGGATTTTTTGACGGCGCAAACCGACGTTCACCAAATGCAAGCCCACATCGCGGATTTTTTGAAGCATTGGCTGCCACGCTTGCTTCAAGACCACCGCAGTTACGTCACCGTGGGGATTGGCTGTACGGGTGGCCAACACCGCTCGGTGTACTTGGCAGAAGCTTTGGCCCAAGCCTTTGGCGAGCAGTGGAACACCCGGGTGCGCCACCGCGAGAGCGACCACTGGGCACCCCACAACGGCTGATCAGTCGGGCTGCAAAGCATCCAAGCAGGTGCGGATGGGTTTGGGCAAACCCACGCCATCGAGTTGCCCCAAGGCCACCCACTGGCCCTGCTCGCCCAAACCCTTGATCCCTTGCCGTGAACCTCGAACCACCGTGAGGTTCAGGCTCAATTCGCGGTGCGTCAAAGCGTGCGACACCGCGGGTCGGTGATCGATAGCCGCCAAGGCCACGCCTTTCAAACGCTCGCGCAGCGGAGCTTCGTCGGCCCACACCGGCGGGCAATACAAGCCCGCCCAAATCCCGGTTTGGGGTCGCTGCTCGAGCCAGACCCAACCGCCCTCGCTGGGGTCGAAGTGGCACAAGAGCCACCAACTTTCGCTGCGCCGCTTGAGGGTTTTGGTTTTGATGGGGAAGCGCGTCACTTGGTCGCTGGCGTGCGCTTGGCACAGGGCCTGAACCGGGCAGCGCGCGCAGGCCGGGCGGCTGCGCGTGCACAGCGTGGCACCCAAGTCCATCAGGCCTTGGGTGTAGGCCTGCATGTCTTCGGCCTGAGAGGCGCCGGGCTCGGGCACGAGGGTTTGCGCCAAGTCCCACAAAGCCCGCTGGGCCGGGGTTTTGGCCAGGTCCCCTTCAAAGGCCAAGAGGCGCGACAAGACCCGGCGCACATTGCCGTCGACGATGGAGACGCGCTCAGCAAAACAAAACGCCGCGATGGCCGCCGCAGTGGAAGCCCCGATGCCGGGCAAGGTCTGCAGCAAGGCCCAAGTGTGCGGAAAAGCGCCGCCGTGCTCCGCCACCACCGCTTGGGCGCAGCGGTGCAGGTTGCGCGCCCGGCTGTAATAACCCAAGCCGCTCCACAAAGCCAAGACCTCGCCCTGCTCGGCCTGGGCCAAGGTCTGCACATCGGGGAAGCGCGCCAAAAACCTCGGGAAGTAATCGAGCACGGTGCTGACTTGGGTTTGCTGCAGCATCACCTCGGAGAGCCACACGCGGTAAGGGTCGCGCGTGCCTTGCCAGGGCAAGCCGTGGCGACCCTCGCGCCGCTGCCAATCGATCAGGCGCTTGGCAAAACTCAGGGCTTTTGGCATTGGGGGCAGTAAAAGGTGGAGCGCTGGCCTTGGCGCAAGGTCTTGATGGGCGTGGCGCACACGCGGCAGGGCTCACCGGCGCGGCCATACACCGCGGCATCAAGCTGAAAATAACCGTTTTGCCCATCGGTGTGTTTGAAATCGCGCAAGCTGCTGCCGCCCGCGGCCAAGGCTTGGCGCAAGACCGACACCACCGCTGCGTGCAAACGCGCAGCCCGCGGCTTGCTCAACCGGTTGGCCGCTGTGGTGGGGCGAATGCCGGCCATGAACAGCGACTCAGACGCGTAGATATTGCCCACGCCCACCACGACATCACCGCCGAGCAGGACGGTTTTGATGGGGCTGCGGCGCAGTTGCAAGGCTTGGTGAAAGGTGCGCGGCTCAAACCCGCTCTCCAGGGGCTCGCAGCCCAAACCGCCCAAGAGCTTGTGCGCCACGGGATCGTCCAGCCCCAGGGGCGCGTAAACCACGGCACCAAAGCGGCGCGGGTCGTGCAACCTGAACACGCCTTGGCTGGTGTGCAGCTCCACGTGGTCGTGTGGACCACGCTCGGGCAAGTGGTCGGCGAACTGCACGTGGCCCGACATGCCCAAATGCACCAAGAGCAAGCCGCGCTCCACATGGATGAGCAAATACTTGCCGCGCCGCCCCACCGACAAGACCCGCTGCCCCTGCAAGACCGATGGCGCACAACCCAAAGGCCAGCGCAAGGGTTTGCCCATGAACACGCGCTCGATCACCGCCCCAGCGATGCGGTCGGCAAAGCCCAAACGGGTGATTTCTACTTCGGGCAGTTCGGGCATGGGCTAAGCGGGCTCAAGGCCATCGGACAGGGTGGCATCCATTATCATGACCCGATGACCCACACGCCCCGCCCGCCACGCCAAAACCCCACGAACACCCGCCCGTCTTGGGCCCGACAAGGTTTGACCGCGCTGGCCGCTGGTTTGCTGGTGCACAGCGCGGCAGCGGCACCCGTCAACTCCGCGCTCAACAACCGCTTGTTTTTGCACATCCTGGCCGCTGAGATGTACGCCCAGTCGGGCGACATCGCCAAAGGCTTTCAATTCATGCTGGAAGCCGCTCGCCAGCAACGCGACGCCGACCTCTACCGCCGCGCGGTCAACCTGGCTTTGCAAAACGGCGCGGGCGGCTCGGCCCTGACAGCGGCCAGGGCTTGGCGCGGCGACTTCCCCAACGCCGACGAGGCCCAGCGTTTTGAGTTGCAAATACTCTTGGCGCTCAACCGCATCGGCGAAACGGGGCCTGTGATCAAAACCTTGGTGCTGGGCCTCAAAGGCGAGGAACAGGTCAATGCCATCAACAGCATCCCCAACACCTACGCCAACGTGAAAGACAAGGCCGCAGCCTTGAGCGCCGTGCGCAGCGCCTTCTCTGGGGTGAAATGGAACACGGTCTCGGCTGTGGCGATGCACACCAGTTTGGGTCGCATGGCCCTGAGCGCAGGCGATCTGAAGGACGCGCTCCAAGAAGCCCAAAAAGCGCACCAACTGGACCCTGCTGCCGACTGGCCCGCCCTGTTGGCCTTGGGCATCTTGGAGCTGGGTCACAGCCCAGCCGAGGCCTTGGTGAAGAGCCACTTGGCAGCCACCGCCAGCAAGCCCCAACAAACCCACGCCGTGGGGTTGGCGTACGCCCGGGTGTTGCTGGCTTTGGAGCGCTGGGCAGACGCCCGCGCCCAATTGCAGGCGGTGCAACAGCGTTGGCCGCAGGCACACGACTCGTGGTTGCTCATGGGCACCTTGCACGCCCAAGCCAACGAAACCGAGGCGGCCGAGGCCGCGCTGCGCCGTTACCTGGAGCTCACGAACACCAGCGGTCCCAGCGACGCCAGAACCCAAGCCTTGGTGCAGCTGGCCAGCTTGAGCGAGAAACGCGGCGACATGACCGGTGCGACCGCGTGGCTGGACCAAATTCCAGCTTCGCACGACGTCTTGTCGGCCCACATCCGCCGAGCCTCGGTGCTGCGCCAACAGGGACTCATGGCCCAAGCCCGGGAAACCCTGCGCCAAGCCCCCGAGCGCCGCACGGGTGACGCACGCCTGAAGCTCATGGCCGAAGCCCAGCTGCTGCGCGATGACCAAGACCACGCCGCGGCCTACGAGGTTTACGCACAAGCCGTGGCGCGCTTCCCGCAAGACCTCGACTTGGTGTACGAACAGGCCAGCATGGCCGAGAAGCTCGAGCGCTGGGACGACATGGAGCGTTTGTTAAAAGGCATCATCCAAAGCGACCCCACCTACCAACACGCCTACAACGCATTGGGCTACTCTTGGGCCGATCGCAACGTGCGCTTGCCCGAAGCCAAAGCCTTGATCGAACGGGCCGTGGCCTTGGCGCCGCAAGACGGCTACATCTTGGACAGTTTGGGTTGGGTGGAATTTCGCTTGGGCAACCATACACAGGCCTTGGCCCACCTGCAGCGGGCCTTTGAACTCAAAGCCGATGCCGAAATCGCGGCACACTGGGGCGAGGTCTTGTGGGTCAAGGGCGATCGCGACGGCGCTTTGGCCATCTGGCGCAAAGGTTGGGCGCTCAACGCGGACAACAACACGCTGCGCAAAACCCTGCAACGCTTCAACGCCCAACCCTGATGCAGCGCCGACCTTGCCTGCGTGTCCTGAGCGCTGCTGGCCTGTGGTCCGCCTTGATGGTGGGGGGTTGTGCCACCAAGGTGCAGCCTAGCCTGCGCATGTGGTCGGGTCGATTGGCCGTGACCGTGCACGAAACACCCACGCAACACCTGGCGGCCAGCTTCGAGTTGGAGGGCAACGCCGACGCGGGCAGCCTGACCTTGCTGACTCCGCTGGGCACGACGGTCGCTCGGGTGCGCTGGAGCCCCCAAGGCGCTCTGTGGCAACGCGGCAACGAATGGGAAAGCCGCCCAACGCTGGGTGAACTCACGCGTGAACTCACCGGCACCGAACTGCCCGTGGCCGACCTGTTCCAATGGCTCAACGGCCAAGCCACGAGCACCGAGGGTTGGCAGGTTGACCTGTCTCGTCACGGCGATGGGCGCATCCACGCGCAACGCCAATCGCCTTTGCCACGCGCCGAACTGCGCGTGGTGTTTGAACCATGATCACAAGCCACACAGAACCGTTGAGCCACCTGCACAACGTGCCGGCCCCTGCCAAGCTGAACCTGTTTTTGCACGTGAACGGACGACGCGCGGACGGCTACCACCTGCTGCAGTCCGTGTTCATGCTCATCGACTGGGCCGACACCCTGCACTTTGACCTGCGCACCGACGACCGGATCGTGCGCCACGACGAGACCCCAGGGGCCCTGCCGGAACGCGACCTGTGCGTGCGCGCCGCGCAAGCCCTGAAGGAGTCCACCGGCTGCCCTTACGGCGTGGATATCCGACTGAACAAACGCCTGCCGGCCGAGGCCGGCTTGGGCGGGGGATCGTCGGACGCCGCGAGCTGTCTTCTGGCGCTCAACCGCCTGTGGGGACTGGACCTGCAACGCCGCCAACTCGCCGAAATTGGCCTGAGTCTGGGCGCGGACGTGCCGTTTTTTATTGGCGGACGCAACGCTTGGGTCGAGGGTGTCGGTGAGAAGCTCACCCCCATCGGCCTGCCCAAGGCCGAATTCGTGGTGCTCAAGCCCCCCACGGGGGCATCCACCCAAGCCATTTTTGGCTCTCCCCTGCTCAAACGGGACACAAAAACTGCTACAATCCAAGGCTTTGCTGCTGACAACGCGGCTGAAACAACCGGCTCGCTGTTGGCGTGCGACATCCAAAGCATTTTGGACAAAGCCCACAACGACTTGCAGCCCGTGGCCTCAGCCTTGTGTCCCGATGTGCAACACGGCATTGACTGGCTCGCCAGACAAGGTTTGTCCGGTCGAATGACCGGTTCGGGCACCGCGGTGTTTGCACGCTTGCCGCAGGGTCAGCAAGTCCGCAGCGCCCCAAGCGCTTGGGTCATGAAAATCTGCAGCAATCTGGATGTTCATCCATTGTTTGGCTGGTGCCGCGATTAGAATACTGGGCGCAGTTGATCACTTGATGGGATCTGCGACAGTTTTGGTGGTGTGTTCAACGACACGCCGCCTGCGTAGGGGAGTCGCCAAGTTGGTAAAGGCACCGGATTTTGATTCCGGCATGCGAGGGTTCGAGTCCTTCCTCCCCTGCCAAACCATTTCAGTGAAATCAACATGCAAGCACAACCCCCAGATTTCATGATCTTCACGGGCAACGCCAACCCGGTGCTTGCCGCTGAAATTGCACAACACTTGGGCACCCATTTGGGTTCGGCCAACGTGGGCCGCTTCTCTGACGGCGAAGTCACGGTTGAAATCACGCAAAACGTTCGCACGCGCGAAGTGTTCGTGATCCAGTCCACCTGCGCACCGACCAATGAGAACCTGATGGAGCTCATCATCATGGTCGACGCCCTCAAGCGTGCGTCGGCCTCGCGCATCTCGGCCGTCATCCCCTATTTTGGCTACGCCCGCCAAGACCGCCGCCCCCGCTCAAGCCGCGTGCCCATCACCGCCAAGGTGGTGGCCAACATGCTGCAAGCCGTGGGCGTGGACCGCGTGTTGACGATGGACTTGCACGCCGACCAAATCCAAGGTTTCTTCGACATCCCCGTCGACAACATCTACGCCTCGCCCGTGTTGCTGGGCGACTTGCGTTCCAAAAATTACGAAGACCTCTTGGTCGTCTCGCCCGATGTGGGCGGTGTGGTGCGCGCCCGCGCCTTGGCCAAGCAGCTCAACTGCGACATGGCCATCATCGACAAGCGCCGCCCAAAGGCCAACGTGTCTGAAGTCATGCACGTCATCGGTGACATCGATGGGCGCAACTGCGTGATCATGGACGACATGATCGACACCGCCGGCACGCTGGTCAAAGCCGCCGAGGTGCTCAAAGAGCGAGGCGCCAAACACGTGTACGCGTATTGCACACACCCGATTTTCTCGGGCCCCGCCATTGAGCGCATCGCCAAAGGCGACGCCTTGGACGAGGTGATCGTGACCAACACCATTCCGCTGAGCCAAGCCGCCCAGGCTTGCTCCAAGATTCGCCAACTCTCCGTGGCACCGCTGATGGCCGAAACCATCGCGCGCATTGCCTCCGGAGAGTCGGTCATGAGTTTGTTTGCTGATCAGGACAACCTTTTCTAAGACCCTGAGCAGGAACAACACGTGAGCGGCCACCGCAGTGGTGACCCGCTCTTTTTAAACCCGAGGCGTCTTGGTCGCGAGACCCCTCAACTGGAGAAGACTATGCAATTCGTCGCTTTTGAGCGCAACAAGCAGGGTACGGGTGCGAGCCGCCGTCTGCGCATCGCCGGCCGTGTGCCTGGCATCGTTTTTGGTGGCACCACGAACCCCGTGAACATCGAACTGGACCACAACGCTTTGTGGCATGCCCTGAAAAAAGAAGCGTTCCACGCCTCTTTGCTGGACATGGAATTCGCCGGCAAGACCGAAAAGGTCATCCTGCGCGACGTTCAGTACCACCCCTTCAAACAATTGGTCCTGCACGTGGACTTCCAACGCGTGGACGCCAAGACCCGCTTGCACAAGAAAGTGCCTTTGCACTTTGTCGGTGCTGAGCACTCGCCCGCCGTCAAGGAAGACAAGTGCGTGGTCAACCACGTCATGACCGAGATCGAAGTCGAGTGCTTGGCCACCCAATTGCCCGAGCACATCACCGTTGACCTGAGCAAAGCCACCAAAGGCGGCAGCATTCACGTCAGCCACATCCAGCTGCCTGCGGGTGTGAAGGTCGTGAACCACGGCCGCGGTGACCAGACCATCGCATCGATGGTCGCACCGGCGGAAGAAGTCTTGGTGGCCGCTCCCGTGGCTGCTGCGGTGGACCCCAAAGCCAAAGGCAAAGCCAAGAAGTAATTCTTCGCCCTGCCTGCCCAACGGCCCGCCCCTGGCGGGCCGTTGTCGTTTGCGGATAATCCTTGCATGATCAAACTCATCGTTGGCTTGGGCAACCCCGGCCCCGACTACGAAGACACCCGCCACAACGCGGGTTTCTGGTGGGTCGACGAGGTCTCGCGTGTGCTCAAAGCCCCGCTGACCCACGACCGCACGTATTTCGGCACCGTGGCGCGCACCAGCGTCAACGGCCAGAACCTGTGGCTGCTCGAGCCGCAGACCTTCATGAACCTGTCGGGCAAATCGGTGGGGGCCTTGGCGCGCTTTTTCAAAATCGCGCCCGAAAACATCTTGGTGGCCCACGACGAACTGGACTTACCGCCCGGCGAGGTCAAGCTCAAACGCGCGGGTGGCCATGCGGGTCATAACGGTTTGCGCGACATCCACAGCCAACTCGGCAGCCCGGATTACTGGCGCTTGCGCATCGGCATTGGACACCCTGGGGACAAAGACGCGGTAGCGAACTGGGTCTTGAAAAAGCCCATGCTCGACGACCGCATCGCCATTGGCCAAGGTTTGGACCGGGCCCTCAAAGCCTTACCCCACCTGCTCGCGGGGGAGATGGACAAAGCCACGGTTTTGATTCACACCAGCAAGCCGCCACGACCCAAGCCGCCCAAACCCAGCACCGACGCGCCGCCAGCGGCTTGATCAGGCGACGGATTGCAAGCGCTGGAATTTCTGCCAGAGCGTTTCTTGGGTTTCGACGTGCTCGGGGTTGACGGGGATGCACGCCACGGGACACACCTGCACACACTGGGGCTCGTCAAAATGCCCCACGCACTCGGTGCACTTCTTCGGGTTGATTTCGTAAAACAACTCGCCCATGGAAATGGCGTCGTTGGGGCACTCGGGCTCACACACATCGCAATTGATGCATTCGTCGGTGATCATCAAGGCCATGGCAAGCTCCTCAGACCCGTGCGAGACGCTGGGCCACATCGGCGTTGACCATGCCGCGCACATCGCCCCCGAGCTGGGCGATTTCGCGCACCAAAGTGCTGGAGATGCACTGCAGGTCGGCTTGCGGCAAGAGCAAGACGGTCTCCACGGCCGGGTTGAGTTTGCGGTTCATGGCCGCCATCTGGCTCTCGTAGTCGAAGTCGCTGAGGTTGCGCACCCCGCGCACCACGGCGCAAGCACCCTGATCTCGGCAAAAGTCCATGATCAAGCCCTCAAAGGGCACGGCCTGCAACCGGCCGGGCGCTCGGGCGTCGGCAAAGGCCTGCACCATGGCCAAGCGCTCGTCCAAGCTGAAGCGGGTTTTTTTGTGGTGGGCGCGGGCCACGGCCACGACCACGCGATCAAACAGCGCCGCCGCACGCAGGGACACGTCCTCGTGCCCCAATGTCAAAGGGTCGAAGGTGCCGCTGTAAACAGCGATGCGGGGGCCAGGGGTGGGCGCGGGATCCATGGTCGGATTATCCCAAAGCTGGGGCTTTGGCGAGCAAAGCAAAATGAACAGCCCCAGCGCGCCCTTGTTTGTGGGGCACCAAACCCAAAAACGCCAAGGCCTCAGCACCCCAAGGCTGAGGCGACTCCAGATAGACCCAGCCCTCAGGCGTGATCGCCTGGGCCGCGGCGCGCAAGGCCTGCTCAACCACGGTGGTGCCATCGCCAAACGGCGGATCGATGAAAACCACGTCCAGCGCGTTGAGCGTGCGCAGCACCGCCACGCCGTCACCGCGCTGTACCGATACGCCCGTCGCTTTGAGCTGGGTGCACAAGCGCTGCAAATTCGCCACGAGTGAGGCGTCTTGCTCGACCAAACTCACGTGGGCCGCACCGCGCGAAGCGGCCTCCAAACCCAGCGCGCCACTGCCGGCGAAGACATCGCAGCACCGCCAGCCGCTCAGGTCTTGGCCCAACCAATTGAACAGGGTTTCGCGCACGCGACTGGGGGTGGGCCGCAAACCGGGTTTGTGCGGCACGGGCAGGGGCGTGCGTTTCCAGCGTCCACCGATGATGCGTACCACTTGGGGTGCGTGGGCCGTTGAAGCGGCGGTCTTGGTGTTCATGCCCAGAGCTTAACCGCTGGCTCAGCGCCCACCCACCACCACCGTGGCCATGCGATCGGGCTGGATGACCCGCTGAAATGCACGGCGGATGTCAGCGGTGGTGACGGCTTGGACTTGCTGCGTCCAGGTGTCGAGGTAGTTCAGGGGCAGCCCGTTCCAAGCGATGTTGGCCACGTTGTCGAGCAGTTTGCGGTTGCTGTCGATGCGCAGCGCAAAGCCTTTGATGAGGAAGTCTTTGGCCGCTTGCAGCTCGGCTTCGGTGGGGCCTTGTTCAACGAAGTCCTTGAGCACCTGTCGCGCCACACCCAGGGCTTGCTCGGCTTGGTCGGGCCGCGTGCTCAGACCGATCTGAAAAGCCCCCGCGTGCAGGGCCGGTGAGAAGTAGCTGTAGACGCTGTAGCTTAGGCCGCGTTTTTCGCGCACCTCGGTGGTCAGGCGCGACACAAAACCGCCGCCGCCCAAGGTGTAGTTGCCCACGAACAGGGGAAAGAAGTCGGGGTCGCGGCGGGTGATGCCGGGCTGCCCCACCAGCACCTGGGCTTGCGCGCTGTTGAAGGGCACTGCGCGCACATCGGCGGCCTTCAAGGCGGCCACCTCAGGGACCAAGGGCAGTGGCGTGCAAGCCGCTTGCCCCATGGCAGCCAACATGGGCCCCAAGATGGCTTGAGCGCCGGCCTTGTCGACCGCCCCCACCACGGTGACGCTGGCGCGACAGGCTTGCACGCTGCGGCGGTAATGGGCGCGCATGTCGCTCACACTGATCGCGCGCCAAGTCTGCGGCGTTTCTTCTTGCCCGTAGGGGTGGTTGCCGTAAACGGCGCGGTCAAAAGCCCGTGAGGCGTGGGTGTCCGGACGGTTTTCAGCTTCCTGCCAAGCGGCGATTTGACGCTCTCGGTCGCGCTGCCAGACGGCGGCGGAGAAGGTGGGCGCGGCGATTTGCTGCGCCGCCAATCCCACAGCCTGCGGCAACCAAGCGGGGTCGGTCAGGCTGCGCCACTTGAAAGTGAATCGGTCGCTGGTGGCCTCGGCGCTGAACTGAGCACCGGTGTCGAGCCAAGCCTCTTCGAGGGCGTTTTCATCGCGCGCGGGTTGGCCTTGCCAAGCCGCCACACCCGAGGACACGAGTTGGGCGGTGGCGCTGGCCAAACCGGCTTGGCGGGCGGGGTCGCGGCGGCTGCCACCGTCCACATCGATTTGCACGTCCACCATCGGGATGCTGTCGCTGGTGACCAAATAGACGCGTGCGCCCGAGGGTTCGGTCCAGTGTTCAATGTCGATGGCCGCGTGCGAGGCCGAAGACAAGAGCAGTCCCACGCTGAGTGCCCAGAGCGCAGGCGCTCGCGTGCGGTGGTGTTGAAGGGTTGGGAACATGGTTCAGTGTCTCAGAGCGGGTTGGGCTTGGGCTGGGCGTTGGGTGGCGGCGGCGCGCTTGGCCGCATCGGGCCACAACACCCCCACGGTCATTTGCTCGTCGCCAAAATAGCGCTGCGCCACCGATTGCACTTGCGCGGGCGTGATGGCGCGCAGCGCGGCCATCAGCTGCGCCTGCCCCTCCAAGCCCCAGCCCAAGAGCCATTGGCTGCCCAACTCTTGGGCTTGGTTGAAGACGCTGTCGAGCTTGTAAATTTCCGAGGCGGTCCACTGCGTTTTGACGCGTTGGAGCTCAGCCTCGGTGACCCCCTCTCGCGCCACACGCCGCACCTGCGCTTGCAGCGCGGCCATCACCGCCTCGGGACTCACGCCCTTGACTGGTACCGCCGACAGGTAAAACAACTGCGGGCCTCGGCCTGACAGGCTGTGGCTGGCACTGACGCTGTCGGCCAAACGCGGGCCCGCTTGGCCTTGCACCAAGGCCCGCCCCAAACGGGCGCCGTCGTGGCCATCGAGCACCTCAGCGAGCAGGGTCAGGGCCAAGGCATCGGTGGTGGCCGCGTTGCTTTGGGCCGGGTCCACCACATGGGGCACTTTGTAGCCCAGCACCACCACGGCTTGGTCGGCCGCAGCGCGGTAATCGATGCGCTTGGGGCCTTGCTGCACGGGCTCGTCGCGGGGCTTGCGTGCGGGCACGGGTCGCGCTGGAATGGCGCCGTAGTAGCGCTCAGCCCACTGACGCACCTGCGCCACGTCCACATCACCCGCCACCACCACCGCGGCGTTGGCCGGCATGTACCACTGCCGGTAAAAGGCCCGTGCGTCATCGGGTGTCATGGCTTGCAAGTCGCTCATCCAGCCCACGATGGGGCGCTGGTAGGGGTGGGCTGTCCACACGGTGGCGGCGTATTGCTCAAAGAACAAGGCGCGGGGCGAGTCTTCGGTGCGCTGGCGGCGCTCTTCTTTGACCACCGCCAACTCGCGCACGAACTCGTCGTCGGGCCACTGGTTGTTGGCAAAGCGATCGGCTTCCAAGCGCATCACGGCTTCGAGCTGATCGGCCGGCACCTGCTGGTGGTAGGCGGTGGCGTCGCGGCTGGTGAAGGCGTTGTCGCGCCCACCCAAGGCCGCCACCCGGCGCGAAAACTCGCCCGCCGGTACCGTGGGCGTGCCCTTGAAGAGCATGTGCTCCAACACGTGGGCCACGCCCGAGGTGCCATCGACCTCGTCCATCGCCCCCACGCGCACCCACACCATGTGCGCCACCGTGGGTGCTCGCCGATCGGGCTTGACGATGAGCGTCATGCCATTGCCCAAGGTGAAGGACTGGGCTTGCGCCCAAACCGACGCTGACCACAGGCTGGCGCTGGCCAATAGGCCCAAGCACAGCTGTTTTAAAAGAGGGCTGGTGTGTTTCATAGAATGCATACGATACAAGCGATTGAAAAATGTTCTCATTCTTCCGAAAAAAATCCCCCTCTGAAGCCACGACCGCGGCGCCCGAGCGCAGCGGCTGGCTCAGCAAGCTGCAAGCCGGTTTGCGCAAAACCGGCCGCAACTTCACCACCGTCTTCACCGGCACGCGCATCGACGACGCTTTGTACGAGGCCTTGGAAGAGGCTTTGCTCATGGCCGACACGGGCGTGGCCGCCACCACGCATTTGTTGAACGACCTCAAGCAGCGCGTCAAAACCCACAAAGCCACCGACCCCGCGGCCGTCAAGGGCTTGCTGATCGAGGCCATGGTGGACCTCTTGCAACCGCTGGAAGGCGCTTTGCGCGTGGGCGAGCAGCAACCCACGGTGATCATGGTCGCCGGGGTCAACGGCGCGGGCAAAACCACCTCCATCGGCAAACTGACCCGACATTTGGCCCACAGCGGCGCCAGCGTGCTGCTGGCTGCGGCCGACACCTTCCGCGCCGCGGCGCGCGAGCAGCTGGGGGTATGGGCCGACCGCAACACGGTGGACATCGTCTCGCAAGACGGCGGCGACCCCGCCTCGGTCAGCTTTGACGCGGTCACCGCGGGCAAAGCCCGTGGGCGCGACGTGGTGCTCATCGACACCGCCGGTCGTTTGCCCACGCAGGCGCACCTGATGGAAGAGCTGCGCAAAATCAAACGCGTGATCGCCAAGGCCGACGGCTCAGCCCCACACGAAGTCTTGCTGGTGATCGACGGCAACACCGGTCAAAACGCTTTGGCTCAGGTCAAAGCCTTTGACGACGCCATTGGCCTGACCGGTTTGATCGTCACCAAACTCGACGGCACGGCCAAGGGCGGCGTGATCTGCGCCATCGCGCGCGAGCGCCCCATCCCGATTTACTTCATCGGTGTCGGTGAGCAGCTCGAGGACTTGGAAACCTTCAATGCCTTGGAATTCGCTCAAGCCTTGTTGAACTGACACACCCGCCCGGTGCCAGGCTCCTACAATCCACGTCATGAGCACCGAAGCGCTGATCACACTGCAACACTGGGTTTTGGCCGCGGGCTTCTTCGTCTGTTTGCTGTTCGGTTATGTGATCCAGCGCAGCCGCTTTTGCACCATGGGCGCTCTGAGCGACTGGTTCAACTTGGACAACACACAACGCTTACAAATGTGGGCCTTGGCGCTGGGATTGGCCATGCTGGGCTTTCAAGCCCTGTCCAGCCTGGGCTGGATCAACCCTTTACAAACCATCTACGCCACCGGGCCCATGCTGTGGCTGTCTGCGCTGGTAGGCGGCGTCTTGTTTGGTATGGGCATGGTGTTCGCCTCGGGTTGCGGCAGCAAAACCTTGGCGCGCGTGGGTGGCGGCAGCCTCAAAGCCTTGGTGGTGATGCTGGTGATGGGCCTGAGCGCACTGGCCACCATGCGCGGCCTCACGGCGGTCCTGCGCCACCACACGGTCGACACCCAATCATGGACGGTTTCGGCGGGCAACACTTGGACAGCTGGGTTGGAACACATGTGGTCGGGTGCGGGCCCTTGGCTGGCGGTGGCCATGGCCATGTCGTTGATTGTGTGGGCCTTGCGCCGCGGCGGTGGTTTGGGGCTGGATTCGGTGCTGGGCGGCCTCGGCGTGGCGGCGTGTGTGACGGCCATGTGGTGGGTCAGCGGTCACTTGGGTTTTGTGGCCGAGCACCCCGACACCTTGGAATCGGTTTACTTGGCCACGCACAGTGGGCGCCTGGAGTCGCTCTCGTTTTCAGCGCCAATGGCCTTGCACCTGGACTGGTTGATGTACTTCAGTGATGCGAACAACACCTTGAACTTGAGCGTGGTCAGCGTCTGGGGCGTGATCCTGGGCTCGTGGCTCTACGCGCGCCACAGCGGCACCTTCCGTTGGGAAGGCTTTCGCGACACCCAAGACACGGCTCTGCACGTGGGCGGCGGCGCTCTGATGGGGGTGGGCGGCGTGACCGCCATGGGTTGCACCGTCGGGCACGGCCTGAGCGGCTTGTCGACCCTGAGCGTGACCAGCACCTTGGCGGTGGCCGGCATTGTCGGTGGCGCTTGGCTCGGCTTCAAGGTTCAGCTCTGGCTGCTCGATCGCGACTGAACACCCTAACTCATTTCGCCAACTTGCGCTGGGCTTGGGCGATGTGTTGCCACAGGTAATCTTCGTAAAAATCGGCCACCGCCACACCCACCAAACGCTCGCTCAATTCACGGCCATGTGCGTCTAAGAACAACACCGTGGGAGCAAAACGGGCCTTCCATTGGCTCGTGATATCGGCCCCAGTTCGGGTGTTGCCTTGAAAATCTTGCAAGGGGGTTTGGCGGTCGCGAATGTCCACTTGAACCGCGAACAACTTTCCCTCAGCCAAAGCGGGCTGCAAAAAACGCTCACGAACCACATCGCAAAAAGGGCAGCCCTGCAAAGTGGTCATGACCACCAAGGGATGCCCTTGCCGCACCGCCGCTTGGGCCGCCGCTTTCAGTGAATCGGGCTGCACCAAGCGTGTCTTGTTCGTCTCACTCATGGGCGCAAGTACACATACCCTTGCTTGGCTTGCAACGTGGCCACTTCGCTCACGCCCGAGGGCACGATCGTGGTTTCCATGGCGAGCTTGGCGGCGTCGATCTTGCGCGAAACCAAGGTGTTGTTGCACACACGGAACTCCACGCCCCGAGCCGCCAACTCACCGATGGCGCCCGCAAAGGGTTGGTCCATTTGGTTGACCGCACCTTGCAACAAAAAGTCGATGCCCAAGCCGTGGGTCACGACCACGATCTTGGCTTTGGGATCGGCGGCCAAATGGTTTCGGATGTTGTTGACCGCACGTGAAGCTTGTGGAATGCCCTCGCTCAGGTGGTAGACCACTTTGACGTTGTCATTCGTTTGGGATTGGGCATGGGCCGACAAACCCGTTGCCAAGAACGAGGCCACAAGCCATGCACGGATGCTGGAACGAAACATGGACATGGAATACTCCCTGACGATGAAAAATGCTTTGCAATGATATTTTGATGGATATTCAATTTTCCTGCGCAGCGGGTATTCCCTTGACATTGACTTGCCTAGGTGTGAACAGCGAACGTGCGGCACTTGCCCTTGCGGGGTATTGCTTTTATGATTTAAATAAGCAAATGCTTATTGATAAAACCCCTCAGGACCTACCATGACCCATCGCCCCAGCCCACCCTCCTTGCCTCAGGTTCTGAACCCACGCCGCGACTTTCTTCGTTGGGCGGGTGGCATGGGCTTGGGGGCAGCGGGCTTGAGCATGGTGCCTGAGGTTCGATTGGCGGCACAACAGCTGCAGGACTTCATCGAAGGCCCACCCATGCCCGACATCCAGCCCGAGCGCTTGGGCAAAAACACTTGGATGATTTTTGCCAAAGATGGTTTTCCCACGCAGGCCAACCAAGGCATGATGGCCAACATCACCTTCGTGGTCACCCCCCAAGGCGTGGTGGTGCTCGACAGCGGCGGCTCTTGGCAAATTGGCCAAATGGCCATCCGCATGATCAAAACCGTGACACCCTTGCCGGTGATCGCGGTCTTCAACAGCCACTACCACGGTGACCACTGGTTGGGCAACCACGCCTTTGTGGAAGCCTACGGCAAAGACCTCCCCATCTACGCCCTGCCCTTCACCCAACAACAAATCGCGGGCGCCGAAGGCAACCTCTGGCGCAGCCTGATGGAGCGCTGGACCAACCAAGCCACGCTGGGCACCAAAGTCTTCGCGCCCAACCGCACGGTCGAGCATGGGCAAGTGCTCAACATCGGCGGCATGGATTTCAAGATGCACTTTTACGGCAAAGCCCATTGCTCGTCGGATTTGTCGGTGCAGGTCATGGCCGATGGCATCACCCACGTGGGCGATGTGGCCATGGACAACCGCATCGCCAACATGGACGACGGTAGCTACTTGGGCACTTTCAAGTACTACGACGCTTTGCAATCCGCCACCGGTGAACAGCTGTGGGTACCGGGCCATGGCCGCGCCAGCAAAGGCTTGCTCAAGACCTACGGCACCTTCATGAAGGGTATTTGGGAGCCCTGCGAGCAAGCCGTCAAAGACGGTGTCTCGCTGGACTCGGCCAAGGCCCTGGTGCTCAAAGACCCCCGAGTGACGCCCCACACCAAGACCATGGCCGGCTTTGAGGCCAACATCGGCAAATACACCAGCTTGGCCTACCTCGAAGCGGAAAAAGAAAACTTCTGAACGTCAGATCACCATACCGGGGTTGTTGCCCATGCCCACCACTTTGGGGGTGTTGATCTTGATGCCTTTGATGACCTTCTTGTCGCGCAAGTAGCCCGAGACCACGTCCCAGATCGGCTCACCCTGCACGCCCTCTTGCACCGAGGCCCAACCGGCCACCTTGTACTTTTTGTTGGCATCAATGGGCTTGCCTTTGAGCATCATGTTGTTGATGCGCGAGCCGTTCTTGGCGTTGGGGCTGATGTCGTACGACATACCGCCCACACGCACCATGTCGCCACCCTGCTGGAAATAAGGATCGGGGTTGAAGATGTTGTCGGCCACGTCTTCCAAGATGCCTTTGATTTGCTCGCCGGTGAATTCGTTGACGGTGGTGGCGGGGTAGGTCATGGCCATCTGGTCCATCATCTTTTCGTAGGTGATGGTGTCGCCGGGCAGCAAAGAGGTGCCCCAACGCACGCCCGGTGAGAAGGACATGTCGGTGCCTTTGACTTCGATCAGGGCATCACAAATGATCTGATCCCACGAGCCGTTGAAGTTGCCGCGGCGGTACAACAGGTCTTCGGTGACGGCCAGTTTTTCTTCCAACTTGGCCTTGTAAGGGGCGCGCACTTTGGTGATGAACTCGTCCATCGGCTTATCGGCCGCGATCAGGTTGGAGAACACGGGCAACAAGCGGTACTGGTAACCCTGCACCTTGTCACCGCGCACATCGAAGTCGAGCACACCCAAAAACTTGGAGTTCGAACCGGCGTTGGTCACCAAGGTCTGGCCGCCGCCGTTCTTGACGATCACAGGCGCGGGCATGCCGTCGTGGGTGTGACCACCCAAAATCGCGTCGATGCCGCGCACGCGCGAAGCCATCTTGATGTCCACGTCCATGCCGTTGTGCGACAAGACCACCACCACTTGGGCGCCTTTGCTGCGCGCCTCGTCGACCACTTTTTGCATGTGCTCGTCTTGGATACCGAAGGTCCAATCGGGCACCATGTAGCGTGGGTTGGCAATCGGGGTGTAAGGGAAGGCTTGGCCAATGACGGCGACTTGCACGCCGTTCATCTCACGCATGGTGTAGGGCTTGAAGACCAGGTCTTCAAAATCGGTGGTCTTGACGTTTTGCGCCAAAAATTCGATGTGGCCTTTGAAGTCTTTCTCAACGATTTCTTGCACGCGCTTGGCGCCAAACGTGAACTCCCAATGCGGCGTCATCATGTTCACGCCCAGCATCTTGCAGGCGTCGACCATGTCTTGGCCGTTGGTCCACAAGGACGTGGCCGAACCCTGCCAGGTGTCGCCACCGTCGAGCAAGAGCGCGTGTGGACGGCTGGCTTTGATTTGTTTGACCAAAGTGGCCAGGTGGGCGAAACCGCCGACCTTGCCGTAGGTTTTGGCGGCTTGCGAAAAATCGAGGTAACTGAACGCATGAGCCTCTGGCGTGCTGGGCTTCATACCGTAGAACTTCAAGAGCTGCTCACCCACGATGTGCGGGGGGCGACCCAAGGCCTCACCCACACCCAAGTTCACATTCGGTTCGCGGAAATACACCGGTGTGAGCTGCGCGTGGCAATCGGTGAAGTGCATGAAGCTGACGTTGCCGAACTTGGGCACGTCGTACAAACGCTGAGCCGCGCCGTGTTGACCCGCCAAGAGGTCTTTGTGGTTCAAAGCCATGCCCCCAGCGGTGGCCACCGCCAACACTTGCATGAATTCACGACGACTGAAGCTCATAAACATCCCTTTTCAATTGATCACTGATATTTGCGCCAAAAAAAAGCGCGCGCCAAGCGCTCTGATCGGCATGACGGGCCCCATCCCAGCGGATGAGTCCCGTCAAAAGGCTCACTTGTTGACGGGCGACGCAGGGTCGAGCAACAAGGCCATCACGTTTTGCAACTGGGTCTCGGTCAAGATGCCCATGTGGCCAGCGCGTGGCATTTGTGAACACGCGTTGTAAGCACGCGAGTTGTACAGCTTGCCCCAGGTGTACTCCACGATGGCTTTGGAGGCAGCAGCAGAAGGATCGGTCACGCCACGCAACTTGCCGTAGTTGTACAAGCTCGGGCCCAAGGTGCCGTAAGAAATTTCTTCCTTGCTGATCTGGTGGCAGTTGTAGCAGTTGCCGCCATTGGCTGCATCGGCTTTGTCGCTCCAGGTCAGACCGCGACCGCTTTGAGCGATCTTCTCGCCCTCTTTCCAGTCGCCCAAGAACTTGCCTTCGGCAGGCCACTTGATGGTCTTCATGTTCTCGGCTTCGATCTTGGCCGCGGCTTTTTTGGCGATGGGCTTGCGTGCCACATCGGCAGCCGAACACAGGCGGTTGGCCTCGTCGACATCCAAACGCTCGACTTTGGCAATGCCTCGATCTTGGAAAGATTTTTTGTAAATGTCGGCGGCGATTTTGTCGTAATCGGCCCAAGCAGCCGTGGCGGTCAAACCCGCAACAGCCATCACGGCGACGGAGGTGGTCAGTTGTTTGATGTTCATGTTGGTGTCTCCTGATCAGCGCTTGATGGCGGGTACGATGGACTCGGCGCCTTTGGCGTTCACACCCATGTAAACACCGAGTGCAATGGTGACATCACTACCGAACTTGGGCTCTGGGAAACGCTGCTGACGGTAGCAGTCGTTCAAGCGAAGCTGCATGCCCCACATCTGGCCGTTGGACACGCGGTAAGCAGGCCAAGCGGCAAAGCCAATGCCATCACCGGGGTTCTTGGTCAAGTTGGGCAAGTCTTGCAAACGGATGCGCTTGTCGTCTTCACCGTGGCAAGAAGCGCACGAGAAGTCGTGTGTACCCGCACGTTGAAAGAAGGCACGCTTGCCCACCTCAAACATGGTTTTTTCTTGTTTGTGGGCTTGCGGCAATTTGAAGCGCATGCCTTTGGACTGCGTGGCCACGTAAGTCGCCAAAGCCGTCAAGTTGGCCATTTCGCCTTGGCGGAATGGGGTCTTGGCGATTTCTTCACCATTGAAGCCTTGCAGGGTTTCCATGCAAGTGATCAAACGGGTTTCCAGATCTTGCACACGGCCAGTGTCTTTGAAGAAGCGGGGCAATTCCACGAATGCGCCTTTGGTCACGCCAGGGCCTTTACCCAAGTCGCACTGTTCGAGCGATGCATTTTTGGGACCGCGTTTTTGTTTCCACAGGTCTTCGCCTTTGGCTTCGAACAATTCAGCGGGGTTGCCGTCTTGCAGCATCTCACGGTACTTGGCAATACCGTCTGCAGCAGACCCTTGTGCGTGAGCGGCGCTGAGTCCAATGGACATCAATGCAACCAACATCACGGGACGCATGGCCAGGTTCTTCTTCATCTGGAGTCTCCTTGTTGTGATAAATCAAAAAAACGGCCAGCTACATCTGTGGCTGGCCGTTTGGGGTGCGCCACGCAATCAAGCAATGACGGCTTCGTCGGTTCGGGTCTGACCTTTGTTGTCCACCCATTTGACGGACACTTTGTCGCCTTTGGTAGCGCCCTTGAATTGGAAGGACAGGAAAGGGTTTTGCGACACCGCGGCACTGAACATACCCTTCAAAACGGTCTTGCCGTTGTGAGTGGCTTCCAAGTCGGTGATGAAGTGGGCATCTTTACCCGTGGTCATGGGGTGGGACATCAGCACTCGAACGGTGGTGGTATCGCCTGCGAGGGCTGCACGGATGCGCATGGGATCGGACATTTTGAACTCCTGTGTTCTAAAAAATAAAGGGCGTGACGTGCGCTGCGCGATTAACCGCCGCAGCCGCCCAAAGTCACTTTGGTTTCTTTGGTGGCGGAGTACAACTTGCCACCAGCCTTGACGACCGCAACCACGTTGGTGCTTTGGCCCATTTTCAAGCGGGTTTGAACTTCACCCAAAGTACCCGCTGGCAGGACAAAACCTGCGGCCAGGGGGGTGGGGTTCTTCTCGACCAAAAGGTAGATTTCGGTGGTGTCGGCCAGCTTGCTCGAAGCACCGACGGGCACCACAGCGCCGTTTTCAGCGATGTCGGGGGACACGACAGAAATTTGGTCGCTGGTCGCGGGGGTACCGCCGAGGGCTTTGAGCGCATCGGCAATGGTTTTCACATCAAACGAAGCGCGGTCCACCGCAGCGTAGGCTTGGCTCTGGGTCACGAGGCCCAAAGACACCAGGGTAGCCATGGCGCCAGTGGTTTTGATCGCTTGGCGACGGGTTGCTTTCATATCAAACTCCTTGGGTAAAAATGGGTTGTTCATTTGTCAGGCGCGCCAGCCAGGATTTACTGCGCCAACAGCTTGCGCTCGTTGGGCTTCAGCTTGGGCTGAGTGGTAAAGGCATTCATGAAGACCCGAGCTTTGGCCGCTGCAGTCTCCATGTGTTTCCATTTGATTTGCATAGCTTAACAAGTCCAGTTGAGAAACGGCATGAGGGATTACGCTTATTTAAGCAAATAAGCACCCACAGATTTATTGCGCTCCAGCAGCAATCCATTGGGCCATGGCTTGCGCATCGGCATCCTTGACTTGCGGTTGGGCTGGCATGGGAATGGCACCAAAAACACCCGAGCCACCATTTTTGATCTTGCCGATCAAATAGGCTTCCAAATTGGCCTTGCCTTTGTGTTTGGCGGCGATTTCATTGAAGCCAGGCCCCACGATCTTGTTCTTCATGCCGTGGCAAGCGGTGCAAGCGTTCGCGGCCAACAGGTTGTTGACATTGGGGCCTTTGGCTGCTGCAGGTGCAGCAGCGGGAGCGGCCACGGCGGCCGTGGTGCCGGCCAAGGTCTTGGCTGGTGGCTTTGTGGTGTCAACTCCACGCACTGGGCCAATGCCACGGTTTTGCTGTTGGATATTGCCGTGCGCGTCGCGCGCGAAGTCGGGCAAATAGGATTTGACACGGGGGTCAAATTCACAGTCTTTCATGCAAGCCACATTTTTCACGTCGCCCTTGCCGTTGACCTTCCACATGGGCTCATAGAACACCATGCCATTGCGGTTGGGCATGCGCTTTTGCACCTCGGCGATGTTTTGGTCGCTCAGCACAAAGTCGGCCGGCACGATGTTGGCCAAGTTGAGCATGTAAGCCGTGACGCCAAACACTTCATCAGGGCTCAATGTTTTGGGGTTGTTCCAAGGCATGGCTCGGTTGACGTAGTCCCACAGGGTGGACAAGGTGGCCACCTTCATGAAGGTGGTGGTTTGGGGGGCGCTGGGGGGCGCTCCGGCCACCAATGCAGCCACTCGGCCAGTCTGGATGTCTTTGGCGGTGGTGCCCCCAACGATGGGCGTGAATACCTCATTGGATTCGCCGAAATCGCCGTGACAAGAAGCACACTTGGCCATCCACACACCTTCACCCAAGATCACCGACCCAGCGCCTTTGGGCAGGCCTTTGAAGTCGGGGCGAACATCGATGTCCCAAGCCTTGACTTCTGCCGGTGTGGCTGCACGGCCCAAGTCGTTCCAAGGTTTGCTTTGAGCCTGGGCCAAGCCAGAACCCAAGACCAGCCATGCAGCAGCCGAAACCGCCACGGTACGAGAAAGTTTGAACATGGTTTTCATCAGTACACCTGCACGTTGGAGACTTCACCGTTTTCCGACACCAACCAGCTTTGGATGGCGTTTTGGTGGTACACAGACCGGGTGCCACGCAAGGCACGCAGTTGGTTGATCTTGGGCTGCACATAGCCCGTGCTGTCGATGGCTCGGGCTTGCAAAATGGCGGGCTTGCCGTCCCAGACCCAATCGATGTTGAACCGGGTCAAGGCCTTGGGCAAGATGGGCCCCTCCAAACGGGCGGTGCGCCAATTGCGACCACCGTCCGCGCTCACGTCCACGCGCTTGATCGAGCCACGACCGGACCAAGCCAAGCCGGTGACGTTGTAGTAACCCTTGTCGAGCAAGGTCTGCCCAGCCGAGGGGGTGGTGATGACCGACTTGCATTCTTGGATACCGGTGTACTGGCGGTGTGTGCCATCGGGCATGCGGTCAATGTAATGGATCGCCTCGTCTTTGGTGGCGTACTTTTTGTCGCCGACTTCGATGCGGCGCAGGTACTTGACCCAGCTCACACCTTGCACGCCGGGCACCACCAAACGCAGGGGGTAGCCGTTTTCGGGGCGCAGCATTTCACCGTTCATGGCCCAAGCCACGATGCAGTCGTCCATGGCTTGATCGATCGAGAGGGTGCGGGTCATGGAAGAACCATCGGCACCTTCGGCCAATACGTACTTGCCGTTTTTCTTGTCGTACCCACACATCTCCAACAGGGTGGACAGCAGCACGCCAGTGAATTCCGAGCAGCTGACCATGCCGTGGGTGTATTGCACGGTGGGCACGGCCACGTTGCCCCACTCCGTGGCGGAGTTGGCGCCGCACTCGATGAAGTGGATGCGCGAGACGCTGGGCAGGCGCATCAAATCGTCCATGGTGAAGACGCGTTCGCGCTTGACCAAGCCGTTGATCATCAAACGGTGCTTGGAAGGGTCGATGTCCCACCAGCCTTGGTGATGACGCTCAAAGTGCAAACCGCTGGGCGTGATGATGCCGAACAAGCCCTGCAAGGGCGTGAAGCTCACCGAGGCCGCGTCCACGCGGGTCAGGCCTGGGCTTTGACGGCGGCGCAGGTTGGTTTCCCATTTGCTGGGGCTTCCGTAGCCCGGCTCCATGGCCACGGGCATGCCCAAGCCCGTGGTGTGGTCCGGCATTTTCAAAATCGCATCTTCGCCTCCGGCAGCAATGGCTTTGCCGGCGGCACCCGCACCCATGGCCAGCGCTGTGCCCATGAAGCGGCGACGGGCCTTGCGAGCGGATTCGAGCTTCTCGGCACTCAAAAAGTTTTCTGGTGCGGGCACAACGCGCCCAATGACTTCACTCAGGTCTGTAGACACTTGCTTTTCCTTCAAGTTGGCTGGTGGTGGGGTCCTGGCCCGAAGGCCTGAACCCAAAAATCAATCATCGTCACCGCGGCCGGAGGCTTTGCCCAGTCGCTCAGAACAGGAGACCATTATATGAGTTGTTACTGATATACGGATAGGTGCAAACCCTTCCCAAACGTCCACCACGAGACACTGGAAGCTGAATGAACCCTGACAACACAAGGGTTTCCACGTGATTTCGCGTTTGACAAGTCGCGTTAGGATCGAGGTATCGGTATATGCGTGACCAACGATGCTCTCGCGTTACGATCGACTTTTCATCACCCCCATCGGAGAAAACCATGGCATCTGTCAAACACTGGCTCACCGCCACCGCCCTGCTCACCGCAGCAGTCGGCGCTCACGCCCAAGTCAACCAAGTCAAGGTGTGGGCAGCGGCCTGCGCCACCTGCCACGGCACCGACGGTCGTGCTGAGCCCGGCAACGTGACGCTGGCGGGTGGCAACAAAGACGACATGACCAAAGCTTTGTTGAGCTTCAAAAACGGCACACGTCCTGCCACGATCATGCACCAGCTCACCAAGGGTTACACCGACGAGCAATTGGCACAAATCTCAGCGTACTTCGCTGCTCAAAAGAACTAAGGAGCCCACCATGCAACGTCGACAATTTGTACAAACCGTTGGTGCGGGTTCCGCGGTCGCCGGCCTGACCACCCTGACCGGTTGCGCCTCCATCGGCGGCGCCAAAAGCCATGTGGTCGTGATCGGTGGCGGCTATGCCGGTGCCACCGCCGCCAAATACGTGCGTTTGTTCTCCGAAGGCAGCGTCAACGTCACGCTGATCGAGCCCAACGCCTCGTTCATTTCTTGCCCCATCTCCAACTTGGTGATCGGTGGTCACAAGACCATGGCCGACATCACCACGCCCTACGACAACTTGGAGCGCCGCCACGGCATCAAGCTCGTGCGCGACATGGTGGCCAGCATCGACACGGCCAAACAAACCGTCAAACTCGCCGGTGGTGCCGACATCGCCTATGACCGTCTGATCGTTTCGCCCGGCGTGGACTTCATGTGGGAAACCCTGCCAGGCATGGCCACCGCCAGCGCCAAAGACAAGGTCTTGCACGCTTGGAAAGCCGGCGCACAAACGGTGGGCCTGCGCAAGCAATTGGAAGCCATGCCCGACGGCGGGGTGTTTGCCATGAGCATCCCCCGCGCCCCTTACCGCTGCCCCCCCGGCCCTTACGAGCGCGCTTGCATGGTCGCGAGTTACTTCAAGACGGCCAAGCCCAAAAGCAAGGTCATCATTTTTGATGCCAACGACGACATCCAGTCGAAAAAAGGCCTGTTCACCAAGGCTTGGGACGAGCACTACAAAGGCATGATCGAGTACCGCCCCAAGCACCGCGTGGTCGACGTGGACGCCAACACCAACACCCTGAAGTTTGAATTCAACGAAGACTTCAAGGCCGGCGTGGCCAACGTCATTCCCGACATGCGTGCTGGCGATATCGCGGTCAAAACCGGTTTGGCCACGGCCAACGCCCGTTGGTGCGAAGTCGACTTCTTGACCTTCGAGTCCAAAGCCGCCAAAAACGTGCACGTCTTGGGCGACTCGATCCAGATCGCACCCGCCATGCCCAAGTCCGGTCACATGGCCAATCAGCACGGCAAAACCTGCGCCGCAGCCGTGGTGTCTTTGCTCATGGGCAAAGAAGTGCCTCAATTGCCGCTCTACGCCAACACCTGCTACAGCTTCGTGACAGCCAAGGATTCTGTTCACGTGGCCAGCGTGCACCGCTACGACGCCGAAAAGAAAACCATGCTCGCAGTGGCCGGCTCCGGTGGCGTGTCCAGCGCAGCCAGCGAATTGGAAGGCGCCTACGCCATGGCTTGGGCTCGCAACATTTGGGCCGATACCCTGGCTTGATGTCCATCCCTGCGCCCCTGCGCTGAGCCGCAAGGGCGCTTACCCAAGAAACTTCAACCCGCCTTGTGCGGGTTTTTTCATGCCATCGTCAGCGCAGGCCTTGCTTTCAGCGCCTCTGTAGGCTTGGGTTTGACGGATAAAAATGTTGAACAAGGTATTCCCGAATATTCAAGGTCGTTTGTTTTTTGGCACACTGTGGCCACCTTTCATGACCACGAGGATCGCCCCATGGCCACACGCAAATCCAAAGCGTCACCGTCCGACTCACCTGCACCGTCAGCCGGCCAGCCCTCCGCTTTTCGGGAAGAACACGAACGCGATGTGGTCAACCGCCTCAAGCGCATCGAGGGTCAAGTACGTGCCCTCATCACCATGGTCGAAGGCGGTCGTTCGTGTGAGGATGTGGCCCAACAAATGGCCGCGGCACGCAAGGCCATGGACAAGACCTTCTACCGGATGATGGCCTGCTCGGTGATGGAAGCGGTCTCGTGCAACGAGCCGAACAACGCCACGGTTCGTGACGTGGAGCGCTCCACCCGCATCTTGGAAAAATACGCCTAAAGGGCTGACGTGTTTTCTTGTGCAATCCGAGTGCATGAATTGGCGGCACAATGGATTGAGCCAAACCTATCAGGAGCTTCACCATGACCCAGCGCCGTCCACAAGCCCAAGCTTTGCCCACCAACCCCGCACGCCGCCTGCGTTGGCTGGCCTTGTCGGCCTTGGTGATCGCCGGTGTGTGGTTCAGTTCACAGGCTTTGGCACAAGTGCCCGCCATTTACAAAGACGCCGACATCCAGCTCGGTGAACAACTCATCGAGCAAAACAAGTGCTCGCAGTGCCACGCCACCAAGGTCGGCGGTGACGGCAGCGCCATCTACAAACCCGCGGGCCGCATCAACAACGCCGGCCTCTTGCGCGGCATGGTCGAGCAGTGCAACAGCATGTTGAACCTGCAAATGTTCCCCGAAGAAGTCACCGCGGTGGCCGCGGTGCTCAACCGCGATCACTACAAATTCAAGTGAGTGAGGCACGCGCCAGCGCCTGGTCGGTGCTGGCCGTTTTTGCCCGCTTGGGCCTGACCTCGTTCGGCGGGCCGGTCGCCCACCTCGGTTTTTTTCGCGACGAATTCGTGCTGCGCCGGCGCTGGTTGAGCGATGCCGCCTACGCCGAGCTTGTGGCCCTGTGCCAGTTTTTGCCCGGCCCCGCCAGCAGCCAAGTGGGCATGGCCTTGGGCCTGATGCGCGCGGGCATGCCCGGTCTGTTGGCGGCTTGGTTGGGCTTTACCCTGCCCTCGGCCATCATCTTGTTCGCGGTGGCCATGGGCCTCTTGCACGGCGGCGCTTCTGACCCCCTGCTCCACGGCGCGGGACAAGGCTTGGCCGCGGCGGCCTTGGCCGTGGTGGCCCACGCCACTTGGGGCATGGCGCGCACGCTGTGCCCCGACCGCCGCCGACAAACCCTCATGCTCGTGTGTGCCGCGGCCTTGCTGTTCGCACCGCCCGTGGTGTGGGCGGGCATGGCCGTCATCGCCTTCGGTGCCTTCGCGGGCGTGTGGCTCAGCCCTCCACCGCACACCAGCGTCATGGGCGATTGGCCGCTGCGCGTCTCGCGGCGCACCGGTGTGTGGGCCTTGGGCTTGTTGGCCATGGGTTTGTTGTGGGGCCCGGTGTGGGCGCACCACAGCGGCGCGGCGCTCGTGACGTTGGCGGATGCTTGTTTTCGCGCCGGCGCTTGGGTGTTCGGCGGCGGGCATGTGGTCCTGCCTTTTCTACAAGCCGAGTTGGTGGGGCCCAGCGGCGCGGACGCCGCCACCTTCATGGCCGGTTACGGCGCGGCGCAAGCGGTGCCCGGCCCGCTGTTCACCTTCGCGGCCTTTGCCGGTGCGGTGGTGCCCGGCGCCGATGGCCAAGCCTTGGGCGGGGCCGGCGCCTTGACCGCGCTGTTGGCGGTGTTCGCCCCCGGCGCTTTGTGGCTCTTGGGCGTGCTGCCGTTTTGGGGCACGCTGCGGCGACACGCCGCGATACAACGCGCCTTGATGGGCGCCAACGCCGCCGTGGTGGCTTGGCTCTTGGTCACGCTGATCGGCTTGCTGAGCGAACACGGCACGGGCTCGTGGCCGCCAGGCTTGGTGGCACTCTTGAGCGGTGCGGCTTTGGTGTGGGGCCGCTGGCCCGCGTGGGCGGTGGTGTTGAGCGCAGGCGCGGTGGGCGCGCTGCTGCTCTGACAGCCGGCTCAGTGCTTGGCCGGTGCCGTGGCTTTGGCCGCGGCGTCAAACCCGCCTTTGGCCCTCCACTCCTCCATGCCGCCTTGCAAGATGCGCACGTTCTCCCAACCCGCCACGCGCAGCGCAAAACCGGCTTGTGCCGACAGCGAACCGGTGTTGCAGTAAATCAAAACGGCCTTGTCTTTGGGGATGGTGTTGCGCTTGGCGAGCACCTGACGCCAGTCCATGTTGACCGCGCCGGGGATGTGGCCCTTGGCGAACTGGCCCGCGTCGCGCGCGTCAATCACGAAGATCTTGGCCCACTCCTCTTTGGGAATTTGCTCGGCAAACATAACGCCGCCGCCGTAATCGACGAACTCCAAATACGCTTCCATTTCGTCGGTGGCGATGGCCTTGTTGTCGGCGTGGACCATGGGGACGGCCAAGAGCGCGGCGCTGGCCAAAACGGTGGCGGTCAAATGGGTGAGGGTCATGGGGTCTCCTGCAGACAAAATATCAGTGATGGCTGATATTTTCTCATCCATTCAAACCTTGAGCAAACACAGCCGCTCGGGCTCGCGCAACACCAAGCCCGCATCCACCATCTCGGCCAAGGCGCGGTAGAGCGCTTCGTGGCTGACGCCCAGTTCAGCCGACAGCGATTTGTAGCCTGCGGTCACGGCGCAGCAGCCGCCCGTGCCTTCGGTTTCCAACCAGTGCAGCACGCGCGCTTGCACGCCCTTGAGGTTCAGGCGCTCGCACTGCAAGCGCAAGCGGCGCACCTCTTGGTTGAGCATGGCGATCCAGCGCAGGGCAAAGGCGGGGTCGTCGGTGAGGGCTTGCAAGAGCGCAGGCACGGGCACGCGGGTGATGTGCGCGTCCACCACCACCTGGGCGTCGCAGTGGTAGCGCGGCGACTGCAGGCTGGCCTCGCTCACAATGCCTTGGTGCGTGCGCTGCAGCACCACTCTGGCGCCGTTGACCGCCGCTCGCTCCAGCACCACTTGGCCCGCGTGCACCCAAAACAAATAACGCGGCCGCTGGCCTTTGGCGAACAACCGTTCGCCTTTGCGCAACTGCAGCACCTCGCACTCGGCCAAGATGGCTGGGGGCAAGAGGTCGAGCAGGCGCTGGTCGGGGGTGCTGGTGTTCATGTGATTCAAATCATATGAGAAAGCGCCGCCGCGCCGCATACTGACCGCATGAAAACCCCTTTCTTTGCCTTTGGCCAAACCCGCCCCGAATTTGCCGTGCCCGTGTTCAACGAACGCGCGGTGCGCGCGAGCGCCGGTATTTTGTTTGTGTTCGCTTTTGCGTCGTTCGCGCAAGCCTTGCTGCAGGGCGACTTCCGTTCCACGCAAGTGTTTGTGGTGGCGTTCGTGATCGAGTTCGGCATTCGCCTCTTCGTCAACCCGCGCTGGGCGCCGGCCATGATCATCGGCCAGTGGGTGGTGCGCGGCCAAGAGCCCGAATACGTGGGCGCGCCGCAAAAGCGCTTTGCTTGGGGCATCGGTTTGGCGCTGGGTTTGTGGATGTTGTATTTGCTGGTGGTTGAGCGCAGCATCGGGCCCATCAACATGCTGGTGTGTGGCACCTGTTTGTTGCTGATGTTTTTTGAAACCGCGTTCGGTATTTGCATCGGCTGCAAGCTGCACGACTGGCTGCGCCCCACACAAGCGCAACTGTGCCCCGGCGGCACCTGCCGCTACACACCACCGGCTGGCGCGGGCGGCCACTGGGGACAAGCCTTGGTGTTGCTGGGTTTTGTGGCGGTGATGGTGGTGGTGGCGGGCTGGGTCAAGCAAGGGCCCGAACTGCGCGGCATGCACCACCCCGCCCTGCACGGCGCACCGCAGGACACGACGGTGAGCGAAGAAGAGCGCTGCCAAGTGCCGGCCTTCGCCAAGGCCATGGGTCATGAGACCATTTGGAAACAACACAACGGCTGTCTTTGAAAGGACCCCACCATGACCACACTGATTTTTGACGTCGAGAACATCAAATGCGGCGGCTGCGAAAACACCATCCGCAAAGGCTTGAGCAGCATCGCGGGCGTGAGCGAGGTGCAGATCGACCGCGATCAACAACGCATCACGCTCTTGGCCGATGAAGCCCATCGCAGCGCCATCGCCGACCAACTGCGCAGCATGGGCTATCCCGAACAAGGCTCGGTGGCGGGTTTGCAATCGGGGCTGGCGCAGGCCAAGTCGATGGTGAGCTGCGCGATCGGCAAGGTCAGCGGCTGAACCTCAAACGTGTCGAGCCAAAGCCATCACGTCTTCGTCGAACATCTGGCCTTTTTCGGCTTGCAGCACCCGGCCATCGCGCCCGCGCACCAAGGTGATGGGCAAGCCGCGGGGTTTGGGGAAGGTTTTTCGCCACTCGGGTGAGGCCCAAGCGCTGGGGAAGGTGTAGCTCCGGGCTTTCAGGTAGGCCTGTGCGGCGGCCGGTTGGCGGTCGATGGACAGGGCCAGCATCTGCCAGCCTTGCTCACGTTGTTGGCGCCACAAGGCTTCCATGCTGGGGCTTTGCAAGGCGCAAAACGGGCAGGTGCTCGACCACCAATAGACCAACAAGGTGCGGCCTTCGCTTTGCTCGGGTTCAAACACCGAGCCGTCCAAGCGCTCGATGCGAGGCACCACCAGCCGCGAACCGACCGCCGGCAGCGGCGGGGCTTTGGCTTCTTCGGCGGCGGCCGAGGCGGGTTGGGCCGCGGCGACGCTGGGCAGGGCCGACGCGGCCAGCCAAGCCAGGGTTTGGCGGCGGTCGATCTGGCTCATGGTTGGTCCTTGGTTTCGGCTTTAGCTGCGCGGGCGCGGCGCATACGCTCCAATCGAATGGCCAGCAAGACCATGGGCGCCAAATGGTAAAACAGGTCAAAGATGTCGATCGGGCGGCTGAGTGTGCCCTGCGACAACATGCGCAGCTTCTCGATCAAATGGGGCTCGGGCACGATGGGCGCCACGGCCATCCAAGCCGCCAGCGCGATGAAAATACCCAAGGGAACCCGGTCCAACAGTGCCAGCATCGTGCGCCTCTTTCTTAAGAGGAACGATTCTATATTCCCCAGCAGCATAAGCTTCTAAGAACAATGTCGTTTCCTTATGTGGGGCTGCGACACAAAATTCGGGCCATTGTTCAATCACTGGAATGGCCCCATGAAATCTTGGATCTTGTTCGTCGCCGCTTGGGTCGTCACCCTTTCGAGCTTCGCGGCCACCCCCTTGGTCACCCCCGACACGCTGGAAGACCTGCTCGCCAACCCCCAGGTGCGCGTGGTCGACATCCGTGAGCCTCAGTATTACCGCTCCAACCACGTGCCCGGCTCGGTCAACGCGCCCTACGACGTGTGGCGCGGCCCCGCCAGCAACCCCGGCGAATTGCCCGCCCTGCCCAAGCTGACCAGCTTGGTGCAAAGCCTGGGCATCACGCCGCAGTCTCACGTGGTCGTGCTCTCCACCGGCCTGGACGAGACCGACTTCGGCGCCACCGCCCGCGTTTACTGGACGCTCAAGGTCTTGGGCGTGCAAGAGCTGTCCATCTTGAACGGCGGCTTCAAGGCCTGGATCGCCGAAGGCGGCCCCTTGAGCACCACGCCACCCAAGGTCGCGCCCAGCCGCTTTGCGCCACAACTCGACCAAAGCATGATCGCCACCCGCGCCGAGCTGGTTGAGCGCGTGCAAAGCGGTCAATCGGTCTTGCTCGACGCCCGCCCCTCGGCCTTCTTTAAAGGCGAGACGCGCCACGCCAGCGCCAAGTTGCCCGGCACGCTCAAAGGCGCTGTCAACTTGGAGCACAACCGCTGGTTCCAGCCCAAGACCGGCATTTTTGTGTCACAGGCCCAAGCGCAAAGCATCGCCGCGGCCAGCCCCATCAACCCCGCGAAAGCCACGGTCTCGTTTTGCAACACCGGTCACTGGGCCGCGACCAACTGGTTTGCTTTGAGCGAAGTTCTGGGCCAAAAGAACGTCAAGCTCTACGCCGGCTCCATGGTGGACTGGACCCAAGCCAGCGCCGCCTTGCCCATGGACAACGTGCCCAGCCGCGCCAAACAGCTGATGATCGACGCCAAACTCTGGGCCGACCGCATCATCAAGTAAGTACCCACTCGCTGTATTCAATATGAAACGCCTCCCCTTGATGGCCGCACTGGCCGTCTTTTTCGTTTTTCTCGCGCTCTCGGTCTCGATCCGCCAAGCGGTGCTCTTGCTCGTGGGTGTGGGCATGGGCGCGGCCTTGGCCGGCGCTCGCTTCGGCTTCACCACCGGTTGGCGCAAGCTCGTGGAGCAGCGCAACCCGCAGGGCGTGGCCGGTCAGGCCTTGCTCTTGGCCGTGGCCAGCGCCTTGGCGCTGCCGCTCCTGGGCCAATTCCCCGAACTGCACGCCGCCTTGGGCGCGCCCAGCATCAGCTTGCTGATCGGCGCGTTTGTGTTCGGCCTGACCATGCAAATCGCCGACGGCTGCGGCTCGGGCACTTTGTACAAAGCCGGTTTGGGCATCCCGCTGAACATGGGTTTGTTGCCTTTGTTTGCGCTGGGCAGTTTCTTGGGCTCGGTGCACATCGACCGTTGGTTGTCGCTGGGCCAAGTGGCACCGGTGGACTTGGCCACGCCTTGGGGCAGCGGCGGTGCGCTGGCCATCACGCTGGCCTTGTTGGCCGCGGTCTTGCTGCTGGTGCGCTGGTGGGTGGGCGCGGGCCAAACCTGGTGGAGCTGGCGCTGGGTCTGGGGTGCCGTGGCCTTGGCCATCTTGGCCACCCTGAACTTGGTCTTGGCCGGCCAGCCTTGGGGCGTGGTCTACGGCTTTGGCTTGTGGGCCGCCAAAGGCGCGGTGGCGCTGGGGGTGTTTGATCCCGCGACCAACGCGTTTTGGTCGCAAGAGGGCAACGCCTTGCGCTTGGCGCAAACCGCCTTCATGGACGTGACCTCGATCACCAACATCGGCATCTTGGGCGGCGCTTTGCTGGTGGCCTCGGGTCAAAGCGACGACAGCCGCACCCTGACACGCCAACAGTGGGTGATCGGTTTGCTCGCGGGTTTTTTGATGGGTTACAGCTCGCGCTTGGCGCTGGGCTGCAACGTGGGTGCGATGGTCAGTGGCATTTCCACGGGCAGCTTGCACGGTTGGTTGTGGGTACCGCTGGCCTTTGGCGGCACCTTGATTGGGCTGCGCGTGCGCCGCCGCTTTGGTTTCTGAGGAGCACGCCATGACACGACGCACCCAACGACAGCTGCTGTTCTGGACCGCCCTCTTCGCTTTTTTGGCCTGGGACTTCGCGGTCTCGGCCCCGATCGACTTGCGCCAAGAACCGCCGCTGATCGCTGCGGGCTCGGGCCAAGCCTCGGTGGGCGGGCATTGCTCCATGGCCGATTGAAGCGCGGTTTGTAACCTTTTCGGCATGGGCCACGAATGACAGGGTGTGTGGGTGCGATACAGTCACCCAGCACCCTTTTTTTCTTGACCCTGACCGATCATGACAAACCATTTTTCCATCAACCGCCGCCACTCTTTGTCTTTGCTGGGCGCGGCCAGCATGAACCCTTTGGCCGCCCTGGCCGCCGAAGACTGGACCAACACCTTGCGCGCCGCGCGTGGCCAAACCGTGTACTTCAATGCATGGGCCGGCAGCGAACAAATCAACGCTTACATCCAATGGGCCGGTGCTGAGCTCAAGCGCGACTTCGGCGTGACGCTGCAACACGTCAAGATCAGCGACGCAGCCGATGTGGTCAAGCGCGTGCGCACCGAAAAACAAGCCGGCCGTGGCGCCACCGAAGGCACGGCCGACCTGATGTGGATCAACGGCGAGAACTTCGCCGCCATGAAGCGCGACGGCTTGCTCTCGGCCCCCTTTGCCCAACAACTGCCCAACTTCCAATGGGTCGACACCGTGGGCAAACCCACGACGCTGGTGGATTTCTCCGTGCCCACCGATGGCTTGGAGTCGCCTTGGGGCATGGCGCAGCTGACCTTTTTTGCCGACAGCCAACGCTTGCCCAAGCCCCCACAAAGCATGGCCGAGTGGCTGGCACTGGCCCGCACGCAACCTGGGCGCTTGAGCTACCCGCGCCTGCCCGACTTCCACGGCACCACCTTTGTCAAACAAGCGCTGATCGAGCACGCGCCCGACGCCCGCGCCTTGAGCCGCCCCGTCACGCCAGAGGCCTTGGCCATCCAAGCCGCGCCGCTGTGGCGTTTCTTGGACGCGCTGCACCCGCACCTGTGGCGCGGTGGCAAGCAGTTCCCCAACAACGCCGCGGCCATGACCCAAATGATGGCCGATGGTGAGCTCTTGGCCTCGATCACCTTCAACCCCAACACCGCCGCCAACGAGATCGCCGCCAAGCGCCTGCCCGCGTCGGTGAGCAGCTGGCAATTCGCCAAAGGCACGATCGGCAACACCCACTTCGTGGCCATCCCTTACAACGCACCGAGCAAAGCCGGTGCGCAGGTCGTGGCGAACTTTTTGTTGTCGCCGATGGCGCAAGCGCGCAAGGCCGACATCGATGTGTGGGGCGACCCGACGGTACTCGACACCGCCCGCCTGCCCGCGACTGAGCGCGCGCGTTTCCAATCGGCGCTGCGCCCTGGCCAACTGCGCCAAAGCGCACCGACCCTGCCCGAGCCGCACGCGTCTTGGGTCGAAGCGATTGAGAAAGAGTGGACTCGCCGCTACGGCGCGTGAAGCGCCACCTCGGCCCGCTGGCCTTGGCCGCCGCCGTCGGCTTGCCGCTGTTCGCGGCGCTGTGCGCGGCGGTGCACGCCACGCTCGACGCCCAAGCCTGGGCTGCGCTGTGGCAAGACCCGCTCACGCAGCGCGCCTGGGGCTTGACCCTGTGGACCGGCTTGGCCTCGACGGCCTTGGCGTGGTTCACCGTGGCGCACGCCTTGGCGCACGGTTTTGTTCGGCGCCAGTTGGCGCAAGCCCTGCGCTGGGTGCCGGCGTGGCTGGCCACACCGCACGCGGCGATGGCCATCGGTTTGGTGCTGTGGCTCTCGCCCAGCGGCTGGGCGCTGCGCATGGTCTCGCCGGGCCTCACCGGTTTTGAATCGCCCCCGCCGTGGTTCACCACCCAAGACCCTTGGGGCTTGGGCCTGATCTTGGCGCTGTGGCTCAAAGAGGTGCCGTTTTTGTTGTGGGTCGCGGCCACGCAGCTGCAACGCGAAGACCTGCGCCGTCGCTGGCAAGCCGAACTGGCGCTGGCACAAACCTTGGGCCACGCGCCCGCCACCGCGTTTGCGCAGGTCGTCTGGTCCGATCTGGCGCTGCGTTTGCGCTGGCCCGCGCTGGCGGTGTTGGCCTACGGCCTGACGGTGGTCGACATGGCGCTGATCATCGGACCGGCCGCGCCACCGACCTTGTCGGTGCTCGCCTGGCAATGGCTGGGTGACGCCGATACGGCGGTGCAAGCACAAGGCGTGGCCGCCGCCGCGCTCTTGACCGCCAGCGTGGGCGTGTTGGCCGGCTTGAGCGGGCTGCGGGTGGTGCAGCAAGCCCTGTGGGTGCGCGCCACTGGGGCGTGGATCTCGCTGTCGCTCGGCGCTTCGCTGCGTTGGGGGGTGGGTTGGGGTGGCGTTGGGGTGCTGGCTTACCTCGCCGTGTGGTGGGCTTTGCTGGTGGGCAGTGTGTCGGGCGTGTGGCCCTTCCCCGACCTGTGGCCCAGCCTGTGGACGGGCGCGGCCTGGGCCTCGGTGTGGGCCAGTGCGCCGACGGTGTTCCACACCGTGGGCATGGCCGTGACCGCGAGCAGCCTGTGTGTGGTGTGGGCGCTGGCCTGGTCCGAATGGGCGCCCCGGCGTTGGCAAACCTGGGCGCAGCCCGCGCTGCTCTTGCCCATGGTCTTACCCAGCGTGTGGTGGGTCGTGGGTTTGTACAGCGTGGCCTTGCAATGGCGCTTGGAAGGCCAGTGGTGGGGCGTGGTGGGCGCACACACCCTCATGGTCTTGCCCTATGTGTGGTTGGCTTGGGCACCGGCGGTGCACGCGGTCGACCCGCGCCAAGCCGCGGTGGTGGCCAGCTTGGGCCACGGCCCTTGGGTGCACCGGTGGCGCGTGAAGTGGCCGCTGCTCAAACGCGCTTTGGCCTCGGCGTGGGCGGTGGGCTTTGCGGTCAGCGTGGCGCAATACCTGCCCACACTGTTCGTGGGCGCGGGGCGTTGGGCCACCGTCACCACCGAGGCCGTGACCCTGGCCTCGGGCGGGCAACGCTCGCTCATGAGTGCTTACGCCGCGCTGCAAATGGTGTTGCCTTGGATCGCGTTTGGTGTGGCCAGTGGGTTGGGCCGCCCGCGCCGATTTGAGAAGATGAACATTCAGAGAGACAGCACATGAACACCGGACTGCAGATCGACATCGAACGCTTGGGCCCCGAGGCCGCGCCGCTGCTGCGCGATCGGCATTGGCAGGTGCCGCCCGGCGAGATCCTCACGCTGATGGGTCCCAGCGGCTGCGGCAAAAGCTCGGTGCTCGCCGCCGTGGCCGGCACCTTGGACCACGTGGCCGAAGGCTTGAGCCCTATGGCCTTTGTGGGCCGTGTGCAGCTCAATGGCCGCGACATCGGCCACACCCCCACCCACCAACGCGGCGTGGGCTTGGTGTTCCAAGACGCGCTGCTGTTCGCGCACATGACCGTGGCCGAGAACCTTTTATTCGCCGTGCCGCAGCACGCGCCGCTGGCCGAGCGCCGCGCGCGGGTGCAACAGGCCTTGCACGAGGCCGAGCTCAGCGGCTTGGGCGAGCGCGACCCGTCCACGCTCTCGGGCGGGCAGCGCGCCCGCGTGGCGCTCATGCGCGCCCTCTTGGCCGAACCGCAAGCCTTGCTCTTGGACGAGCCGTTTTCCAAACTCGACGCCGCGCTGCGCCAGCAACTGCGGCCTTGGGTGTTTGCGCACCTGCGCCAACGCGCCATTCCCGTGGTGCTGGTGACCCACGACCGCGAAGACATCGCCGACGCGAGCCGGGCCGTGCAACTGGAGAGGCCCCATGTTTGACCGCCGCGCCCAAGCGCTCCTGCGCCCCATCTTGAACGCCACCGCACGCGGCTTGGTGCGCGCTGGCGTCAGCGCCGACGCGCTCACTTGGCTGGGCTTTGCCATCGGCATCGCCGCCGCGCTGGCCATCGCGTGGCAAGCCTTTGTGGTGGGCTTGGTCTTGCTGCTGGTCTCGCGTTTGCTTGACGGCTTGGACGGCAGCGTGGCACGCCTGACGCAGCCCACCGACGCCGGCGGCTTCTTGGACATCGCGCTGGACTTTTTGTTTTACGCCGCGATTCCCTTGGGCTTTGCCGTGGCCGACCCCACGAACAACGCCCTGCCCGCGGCCGTGCTCTTGGCCAGCTTCATCGGCACTGGCAGCAGCTTCTTGGCCTTCGCCGCACTCGCCGAAAAACAGGGTCTCACCGACACCGCCCTGCCCGGCAAAAGTTTTTATTTTTTGGGCGGCCTGACCGAAGCCACCGAAACCATCGCGGTCTTCGCCGCCATGTGCCTGTGGCCTGAACACTTTGCGGTGTTGGCTTATGGGTTCGCTGCACTGTGTGTCATCACCACCGCCATGCGGGTGGGGTGGGGATATCGGCGTTTGAATCAGGGTGATTAAACGTTCGGTTTAACCTTGACAGCGGCGCGCTTGCTGTTGGGTCGCTCAGTCAAACGACCCGTCACGTACTTGTGCAACACGCTGGCGATGAGCGTTTGGTAGGGAATACCTTCTTCCAAGGCTTTGATCTGAATGTCAGACAAGTCGCCGGAAGACAAACGAATATTGACACGTCGATCTTTCAGCGCCGTGGCACGTGCTGCCGCTTTGAACTTGGCCAACTCAGCCTTGCTGGCAACAGAGGTCAAATGTCCTTGTTCAAAAGCTTGCAAGAGATCGATTTCATCGTGGTCAATTGGGGTGGCCATCTTCATCACCTGGGTTGAGGTAGTCACGGGTCGCCTTTCTGCTCGGAATGACGGTCTTGAGAAAAAAGAAATCCTGTTCTTCGACAAATGGCACCAAGTAAACATAACGGTCATGGGCAACCACCAAGACCCGTTGCCGAGGGTACTTCTGCCCATTGGGGTGGGCCATGATGTCCAGCAAACCGCCAGTCTCAATGGCCACGACCATGCTTTCAAAGGAGACGCCCCTGGCCTGCTTGAGCGCATCGTTCTTCTCTGGATTCCAGCGAAAAGACTTCATGTCGACATCTTAGCGCCGCGTGTGCCTTTTGTCACCACAGGCAACTTGGGCGATTCCCTATGTGTCATTGGACCTCACGGGGTCTGCGTTAAACCCAAGTACAACAAAGCACCGAGCAGCACAAAGACCCAGAACACCACGCCGACCATGATGACCCAACCTCGGTAGACGTATCGAATCCCCTCATGGATGTAAGTCAGTTCACCGGTGCGCTCCGTGTGCGTGGAATAAACAAACGCCTCCAATATAAATACTTATAAAGTATTTATTTTTGTTTTTGCCATCGAGCATTTCCAAACACTCGGAATGAATGTGGAACAACAAGCACAAACCCATCGTGTAACTTTTTTTCGCTTGCTCACGAATAAACCCAAGAGCACCGTTTAAGGTTCATGCCCCGGCCGGCACATCGGATTTTGGAGTTTTCTCATGCGTACCCGTCAATTACTGGTTTTGCTGTTGGTGGCTTTGGCCATCGGCGCTTTTGTCGCCCTGGATGTGGGCCGCTTCCTCAGCTTGGAGCAACTCAAAGCCAGCCAAGCCAGTTTTGCCGAGCTGCACGCCGCGCAACCGCTGACGGTGGCGGCGGTGTATTTCTTGATTTACGTGGCCGCCACGGCCCTGTCCTTTCCTGGCGCGACCATCATCACCTTGGCCGGCGGCGCGATCTTTGGCTTGTGGCAAGGCCTGTTGATCGTGTCGTTTGCATCCACCATCGGCGCGACCTTGGCTTTTGTGGCCTCGCGTTTTGTGTTGCGCGACTGGGTCGAGGCCAAGTTCGGCAAACGCTTGGCCGACATCAACGCGGGCGTGGACAAAGAAGGCGCGTTTTACCTCTTCACCTTGCGCCTGATACCGGTCGTACCCTACTTCGTGATCAACCTGCTCATGGGCCTGACACGCATGAAAACCTGGACCTTTTTTTGGGTCAGCCAAGTGGGCATGTTGGCCGGCACGGCGGTGTTTGTGAACGCGGGCACGCAACTGGCGCAGCTGGATTCCTTGCAAGGCATCTTGAGCCCCGCGCTCTTGGGCAGCTTTGTGTTGTTGGGTGTGTTCCCGCTGATCGCTCGCCGCACCGTGGCCGCGGTGCAAAAGCGCAAGGTCTACGCCCGCTGGGCCGACCAACGCCCGAAGACCTTTGACCGCAACCTGATCGTCATCGGCGGTGGCGCCGGTGGTTTGGTCAGCGCCTACATCGCCGCGGCCGTCAAGGCCAAGGTGACGCTGATCGAGGCCCACAAAATGGGTGGCGACTGCTTGAACTACGGCTGTGTGCCCAGCAAAGCGCTGATCAAAAGCGCCAAGCTCGCCCACCAAATGCGCCACGCGTCGAACTACGGCTTGACCGACGCCACGCCCAGCTTCAGCTTCAAAGCGGTGATGCAGCGCGTGCACGACGTCATCAAAGCCATTGAACCGCACGACAGCATCGAGCGTTACACCGGTTTGGGTGTGGAGGTGCTGCAGGGTTACGGCAAGCTGGTCAACCCTTGGACGGTGGAGATCGCGCTCAATGGCGGTGGCACCCAGCGCCTGACCGCCCGCGCTATCGTCATCGCCGCTGGCGCCCGCCCCTTTGTGCCACCCCTGCCCGGCTTGGACGAGGTGGGTTATGTCACCAGCGACACGCTGTGGGACGAGTTCGCCAAGCTCGACAGCGCACCGAAGCGCTTGGTGGTGCTGGGCGGCGGCCCCATCGGCAGCGAGCTGGCACAGAGCTTTGCGCGGCTGGGCTCACACGTCACCCAAGTGGAAATGGGCGCACGCATCATGGTGCGCGAAGACGCCGAGGTGAGCGAACTGGCCAAGGCCTCGCTACAAGCCGATGGTGTGGACGTGCTCACCAGCCACCAAGCGCTGCGCTGCGAACTCGTCAACGGCGAAAAAACCTTGATCGTGGAGCACAACGGCGCTGAAAAACGCATCGTGTTCGACCAACTGCTGTGCGCCGTGGGCCGCCTGGCGCGCCTGCAGGGTTATGGCTTGGAAGACCTGGGCATTCCCACCCACCGCACGGTCGAGACCAACGAGTACCTGCAAACCATTTACCCCAACATCTACGCCGCCGGCGACGTGGCCGGACCGTTCCAGTTCACCCACACCGCAGCACACCAGGCTTGGTACGCCGCCGTGAACGCGCTGTTTGGCGAGTGGAAGCTGTTCAAGGCCGACTACTCGGTCATCCCGTGGGCCACCTTCATCGACCCCGAGGTGGCGCGTGTGGGCTTGAACGAGCAAGAGGCCAAAGAAAAGAACATCCCCTATGAAGTGACGAAGTACGGCATCGATGATCTGGACCGCGCGATATGCGATGAGGGGCCGTACAGCGAAGCCCACGGCTTTGTGAAGGTGTTGACCGTGCCAGGCAAGGACACCATTTTGGGTGTGACCATCGTCGGCACCCACGCCGGTGATTTGCTCGCCGAGTTTGTGCTGGCCATGAAACACGGCCTGGGCCTGAACAAGATCTTGGGCACCATCCACACCTACCCCACACTGGCCGAGTCCAACAAATACGTGGCCGGTGAATGGAAGCGCGCCCACGCCCCTCAAGGCCTGCTGGCTTGGGTCATGAAATACCACGATTACAAGCGCGGAGCCTGAGCATGTCACGTCACATCACCGCATGGGCTGCTGGGCTCTTGGCCTTGAGCGCCCAAGCCACATCGCCCCTGCCTTTGTCGGGGCCACCGTTGCCCCTGAGCAGCCAACACAGCGCCAACACCCCAGGCTGGCGCTTTGTGGGCTTGCCCAACAAACCCGATGTCAGCGCCACGCGTTTTGAACTGGGGCAAATTGAGGGTGTGACCGGTGTGCAGATGCGCACCAACCAGTCCTACGGCACCTGGGTGCACGACTGGCGCGGCACCGCAGGCACGCTGCAATGGCGCTGGCGTCTGGACCAAGCCTTGAGCGGCGGGCAGCGGCCTGCCGACTTGCGTCGCAAAGACGGTGATGACACAGCACTCAAAGTGTGTGTGATGTTCGACCATCCGCTCGATCGCGTGCCCTTTGGCGAACGAACGCTGCTGCGCGTGGCGCGTTCGGTCACGGGCGAAAACCTGCCCGCGGCCACCGTGTGTTACCTCTGGGACCCGCTGCAAGCCCCAAACACCACCGCCGCCAACCCCTACAGCCGCCGCGTGCGCTACGTGGTGGTGCAAGGCACCGGCGCACCGACCCAACGCTGGCTCAGCGAATCCCGCGACGTGGCCCAAGACTTTGTCACGCTCTTCGGCGACGAACTACTCGCGGGCAGCACGCGAACAGCAGTGCCCCCCGTGATGGCCGTGGTCATCGGCGCAGACAGCGACAACACCCAATCCCGCAGCAGCGCGTGGGTCGCCGACATTCGCTGGCGCTGAACCTTCAGAGACTGATCGGCTCCATCGCTTGGAGTCAGCTTGGCTTGCGCATGGCCGCTTCGAACAAGGGGTCTTGTAACCACTGCGCCAACCACGCCTGCACCGCCGGCAGCGCTTGTGTCGCCCACCACTCGGGGTCGGTGGCGGCGAATTGGCGCACAAAAGGGAAGATGCCGATGTCGGCGGCGCACGGTGTGTCGCCACCGAGTTGCGGTGCGGCTTGTAGCCCGTGTTCCAGCGGCCTGATTAAAACCTCTAGGGCTTGTTCGCGGTGCCACTCGCGGCCTTGCGCGTCGTCAAAACGTTCGGGGTATTTGGTGCGGTCCAGGTGGTGTTTGAACGGGCCATCACAGGCCTCAAGCAAAGACCGATTGATCGGGGTTTGCGCGCGCGTCCACCAACCCTGTGCATCGCCCGTGTGCTCAAACGCCCAGTGGACGATGTCCCAGCTCTGCTCGATCACACGGCCATCGCTCAACACCAAGACCGGCACCGTGCCTTTGGGCGAGGCGGCCAGCATCGCGGCAGGCTTGTCGCGCAGCACGATCTCGCAAGCCTCATAGCGCACACCCGCTTGCAACAAGGCCATGCGCGCGCGCATGGCGTAAGGGCAACGCCGGTAGGTGTAGAGCAAGGGCAACGTGTCCATACCCGCGAGAGCGACGATCGGTTACGGGGTGGCCGGTGAAATGCCCAAGACCTTCAGCACCTCGGTCAGGTTGCGGCCCGTGTGGTGCGGCGCTGGGCCAATGGCCTCCGGCGGCAGGCCTTGGCGGTTGACCCACAGGGTGTTGAACCCAAACCAGGTCGCGCCCAGCGCGTCCCACGCGTTGCTCGACACAAACAGCACATCCTCGGGAGCAAAGCCCAAGTGTGCCTGCACCAGTTGGTAGCTCGTGGGGGTGGTCTTGAACTGGCGCACGCGGTCCACCGAGAGGACGGCGTCGAGCAGCCCACTCATGCCGGCGCTGTGCACGGCCGACTGCAGCATCTCGGGGCTACCGTTGGACAAAATCGCTGTGGCCACGCCGCGCTGGCGCAGGGTTTGCAGAACGCCTAGGTTTTCCGGGAAGGCCGTGAGCTGGGCGTATTGCGCCATCAGTGCGTCTTCGTTGGCGGGCGTGTGCACCAAGCCCAAACGCGCCAGCGCATAGCGCAGCGAGGCGCGCGTGATGTCCCAAAAAGTTTGGTAATGCTGGCTGCCCTTGGGGTCGGGGTCGCTCAACGAAATCAGTCGCGTGTACTCGATTTGTTTGTCGCGCCACAGCACCGACAGGGCTGCGCCCTGACCGGGGTACAGCTGCTCGGCCAACGCGCCGATCGAGTAGACATCGAACAAAGTCCCGTAGGCATCGAACACCACAACTTGAATTGCCATGATCTAAACCCTTCTTGCTGATTGGTATAAAAAATAACCCTCACCAATTCTTAACTGTTTGCGTTTGACGCGTTGAGCAAGATCTGCCAAGGCCTAGAAAGGGATTCCGAAAGTCGCAAGTCGCCAGCTTGTGCTGATTTCACCAGTCGCAGCAAGGTGTCAATACGGGGCTCAATGACGCCGGCAAAACAACACCGTTTATCCTGATTAAAAATCACAAGCGTTGGGAAGCTTTGGACGTCGATATCAGCCAAAAAGGGCTCCTTTGCCTCGATGTCGAGGGCTTGCCAGTTGTGCTCGGTAAGGTCTGCGGCTAAACGCTCAAATTCCGGTTCAAATTCGCGACAAATGACGCACCAGTCGGCGCAAAGACAAAAAATATGAAGGGCTTGCGCTTTGGCTGGGTGTGACATAGTTTACTTAGCGTAACGTTATTTGGGTTTAACGTCATACAGGCTGCCTGCCGGGTGCTTGGTGGACACGGAATCACCCAAGGTGCCCGGTCTTCACCAAGATCAAACAGCCCTCGTGGCTGAAAGGCTGGTGCTGGCTCATGTGCGGGCTGCGCAGCCAGCTGCCCGCTGGGTAGTCGCCGTGCTCGTCCGAGAACACGCCCTCGACCACCAAGATCTCTTCCCCGCCCCAATGCCGGTGCGGGTTGAAAAAGGTTTGTGGGGCCCAGCGCACCAAGGCGGTGTTTTGGGTCTCGAAGGTGTTGAGCGGCAAGACCTTCAAGCCCTCCACCAAACCTTGGCGCCACTCGCTGCGCCGCGTGTCGATGACCACGCGCTCGTCGTCGCGCGCGTCCAAGTGGCGCAGCTTCACGAACAGCGTGCAGCCCTCGGGGGATGACGGCGCGTGCGAACTGCCCACTGGGTTTTTGATGTAGGTGCCGGGGCCATACACCCCGTGCTCGTCGTGCAGCGTGCCGTCGAGCACCAAAATCTCTTCGCCTCCGCCGTGGGTGTGCGCCTCAAAGGCGGCGCCAGGTGCATAACGCACCACCGACGTGGCGCGCGCCACTTCACCACCGTCGCGCTCGAGCATTCGGCGCGACACGCCCGCGGCGGGCGAGTCCACCCAATCGAGCGAGGGGCTGTGCACGATGCAGCGCTGGGTTCGGTCGGCGTTCAATGTGAGGTGTTCGGTGGTCATGGTGTTTCAAACTTTCAGCAGCAGCGGCTCGATGGCCTCGCTTGGCGCGTTGATGCGGCCAATGATGGCGGTGTGCGCGTAGCCAGCCGCTTTGAGCGCGGACACACAGGCCGCTGCTTGCGCTGCGGGGACGCTGGCGAGCAAACCACCCGCGGTTTGTGGGTCGAACAGCAAAGGGTAACAGGGGTCTTGGATGAACGCGTCGGCGTTGCGCAGGGCACGGCGCAGGCGCACATTGGCGGGCTGCAAAGAACTGACGATACCGGCCTGGACGCATTCCACCGCGCCGTCGAGCAAGGGCAATGCGCTCATGCTCAGCTCGGCGTCGACGTTTGAAGGGCGCGTCATCTCCAACAAGTGGCCCAGCAAACCAAAGCCGGTCAGGTCGGTGCAAGCGTTGGCGCCGTGCTGGCGCACGATCTCAGCGCCCGATTGGTTGGATTGCACCATGGACTTCAGCGCTGCGTCGATCCAGCGGCCTTTGGCGGCATGGCGCGCTTGGGCCGCAAACAAGGTGCCTGTGCCGATGGGTTTGGTCAGCAACAACACATCACCGGGTTTCATACCGCCCTTGCGCATGACACCGTCCATGCTTTCATCGATCAATCCATTGATGGCAAAGCCCAAGGCCAGCTCGGCACCTTCACCGGTGTGCCCGCCCACCAGCGCGCAGCCGGCGGCGTTCAGCACCTCGATCGCACCACCCATCATCTGGGTCAGCAGCTCTTCGACCTTGCGCTCCAAACCGGGTGGCACGGTGACCACGGCGGTGGCGGTTTGCGGCTCACCCCCCATGGCAAAAATGTCGCCCAGCGCGTGGTTGGCCGCGACTTTGCCAAACACATACGGGTCGTCGATGAAGGCGCGAAAGAAGTCCACCGTCTGCACCACCGCCTTGCCAAGGGGCACACGCACCACCGCCGCATCGTCCGGTGAATGCAAGCCAATCAGCACGTCCGGCCGCTCCACCGGTTGCAAGCTGCCCAACGCACGCGACAACACGTTGGCACCGACCTTGGCGCCACAGCCTCCGCAGCGCATGGCAATGGCCGAGATGGCTTGTAGCGACTCTTCGGCACTCAGCGCCAAAGAAGCTTGGGGCTCCGTGCGACCTGACACCATCGGTGGCAGCTCGGTGAAGCGGCGCATGAAGGTCCGGTCGATGTGGTCTTTCCAGCGCCACACCCAAGCCCCCGCCAAACCCAGTGCCCCACGCGAGGCCACGGCGTAGCGGTCGCCCGTGGAGATCAAGGACAGCCAGCTGCGTTGGGGGTGGTAGGTTTTGAGCGGCTCGCCGCGCAAGCGCCGGCGCAGGTTCTCGGTCAAGGGCTTGCCCATGCGCACGGCGAACACACCGGCTTTTTCCAAAGGTCGGTCGGTGAAGTCGGCGATGTCGCCCGCAGCGAACACATCGGGGTCGTTCAGGGTTTGCAGCTGCGCGTTCACGCGCACAAAACCGCTGGCGTTGAGCACCAAGCCCGTACCTTGCAACCAGGCCGGTCCACCGGCTTGGGTGACCCACAGGGTCTCGTCGGCGTCCCAGGTTCGGCCATCGCGGGTGTGCAGGCAACCGCGCGACACCTTGACCACCTCGGCACCGGTGTGCACCGTCACACCGCGCTCGCGCAGCACACGGGCAAAGCGCTGTTGCACACCCGCGTTGTGGGTGGGCAGCACGGTGGCGCTGGAGGTGAACAACACAAAGCGCAGGCTCTCGGGGTTGCGACCCAAGGCCTTGAGTTCCTTGCGCAAGCGGTATTGCATGGACAGCAGCAGCTCGACGCCGCCAGCGCCACCGCCCACCACCGCCACCGTCATCGGGGCGCGCTGCACCGGCCATTGGCGCACCTGCTCGAGCAAGGCCAACCAGCGTTGGTTGAAGCGGGCAATCGGCTTGACCGGCACCGACAACGCCGCCGCGCCTTCGACGCGCTGCACCTGCGGCGTGGAGCCGATGTTGATCGACAGCACGTCGTAGGGCACCGGAGGACGGTCGCGGCACAGCACGAGCTTGCGCTCACGGTCGATGCCCACCACCGCGTCGTGATAAAACCGCGCCCCAGCAAACGCACACAGTTTTCCCAGGTCGATGTGCACATCGTCAAAGCTGTAGTGGCCCGAGATGTAGCCTGGCAACATGCCGGAATACGGCGTGTCGATGTCGGTGCAAATGACGGTGATGCGCACGCCCGGCTCGGGCTTCATGGCGAACATACGCAACACGACCACGTGGCTGTGGCCACCGCCCACAAACACCAGGTCGCGCAGCACGGGTTGACGATCAGCTTGCATTCAATGGTTCCAAAGGTCTTGCACCCACTGGTGCAAGGCGGCGCGCTCGGCGCTCGGTTCAAACATAGGAGCACGCAAGGCGCACTCAGCCCACCAGTGTGCCAGCAGACCGTTGTCCTGATCTTTCAACCCCAACAAGGCCTTGACCAAACCCGGCGCGTCACCGGGCGCAAAGTAGCCGCTATAGCCCTCACCCAGCAGGCCCACATTGCCGTCGATGCGCGAGGCCAACACGGGCGTGCCGCTGCACATGGCTTCCATCAACACGTGCGCGCCGCCTTCCATGCGGCTGCAGTGCACCAGCAGGTGAGCGCGCTGAATGCGCTGGCGGGTTTGGGCATGGGGCAAAGCCCCCAGCCAGCGGTAGTGCGGGTACTGCGCTTGTGTGGCCTGTGCGGCTTGGCCCAGGGCCGGGTCAAGGGCTGCGCCGATGTGGTCAATGAACACGCCCGCGTCTGGCGGCAACAGGCGCGCGGCGGCCATCAGGGTCAGCGGGTCTTTTTCTTCGCGCAAATGGCCCACCATCACCACCCGCAAGTGGCGCGGGGTTTTGGGCAGGGTCTGGCGTGTGCCAGTCGACTGAAAGATCACGCGGGCCTTGGATTGGTGTTGGGGCGGCAGGCTTTTCACGCCCAGGCCTTGCAAGACCACCAGCGAATGCGCCAGGGCCAGCGAGCGCTGCGCTGGCCGGTCGTGTGCGATGTCGCGGTAGAGGTCGGTGCCGGTGAGCACCAGCCCCAAGCCGCGCGGGCCGTGTCGATCGTGCCAAGCCTGCACCGAGTCGGCCGAGCGGCGGGCGTGCAGGGCCAGCATGACATCGTCATCACCAGCCTGTGCATCCGGCCACTGTCTCACGACGCGCACCCGATGGGGCGCGAGCAACCCCAGCCAACGCCGCGCGGTTTGCCAGTTGCCGTTGTTGGCGTCGGCCAAGGCGGGACTGACGATGACGATTCGGCTCGGGGCAATTGGCATGCGGGATTTATACCCGAGCTTCAAGCCTGCGAAGCCTGCAACAAGCCGAACTTCAACCATCGGGGCGCACGTTAACATGTGAGGATGGATGAACCCTCCCAACACCTGCTGCTGATCGGCGCCGGACACGCCCACGTTCATTTTTTGCGCCAATGGACGCAGAAACCTTGTCCTGGGTGGCGCGTCACGCTGGTTTCTCCCTACCCCCATTACACCCACAGTGATATGTTGCCGGGTTACGTGTCTGGGCACCACACAGCGGCTGACTGCCAAGTTGACTTGGCACCCTTGGTCAAGGAAGCCAAGGTCCAATGGATTCAGGGCCTATGCGTGGGCCTGCAAACCCCCAGAAACCAAGTCGAATACACCCTCGCGACGCGTCCCGATGGCGTGCCCAGCAAGCTCACCTACGACATGCTCTCCGTCGAGACGGGCTCGTCCATCGACCGCCGCCGCCTTGAGGGTCAAATGCCTGGAGCCACCTCGTACGCTTTGTCCTTGCGACCGATCGAGGTGTTTGTTGATTTGTGGCCCAAGGTGATCGACTTGGCCCGGCAAAAACCCCCTTCCATGGTCGTCATTGGCTCGGGCGTGGTGGCCGTTGAAATGGTGTTTGCCGCCGAACAATCGATGCGCCGGTATGGCGTTAAAGGCGCTCGCTTCAGCTTGGTGACCGGACCGGGTGAGTGGTTGCCTGGCGTCAAAGAAGATGTGCGCCAGCGCCTGATGGCGCAGCTGCGGGCCCGTCACATCAGCCTCATTCACGCCACCTGCACCGCCATCGGTGACGAGGCTTTGGAGCTGGGCAGTCAAGCAGCCTTGACCTGCGACGTGCCCATCTTGGCCATGGACAGCCAAGCCCCACTGTGGCTGCAAAACAGCGGCTTGGCGCTCTCCACCGAGGGTCATGCGCTGACCACGCCGCAGCAACGCAGCACCCAATCCGAGAACGTGTTTTTGGTCGGGGAAGCCAGCGCACGTCAAGACCAACCGAACAACCGCGAGGCGGCCAACAGCTTGGAGGCGCGTGAAACCTTGGCGCACAACCTGTGGGCCACCTTGGCCGAACAGCCCCTCAAAAAACATGTACCGCTGAAGGCCGGCTCGGCCGCCATTGCTTGCGGCACCGGTTATGCCATTTCGAGTTGGGGTCGATGGACCATCGAAGGCGGCTTGGCTTGGTGGTGGAAAAACCGCCAAGACCAAGCTGTCATGCAGAACTACCGCAAACCGATTCCACCACCCAAGCCCAAAGCCCCCGAACCCAGCCGTTTGGCGGGCTGAAGCTCACAAGGCGCTGTCGATGTCGTGACGCAAGGTGTCCAGCGGCAATCGGGCGATTTCTTCGATCAATGCGGCCAGCTGCGTGCCCGCGGCGTTGAGCATGGCGTGGCCTTTTTCTGCCGTGGCGTTGGCCGCGTTGCCCGCCGCGCCCATGGGGTTGTAGTCCTGCATTTGCCAGCCGAGCTTGGCGCTGCTGCCGTTGCCCAAAATCGGGTAATGCGCAGCGCGCTGCTGCGAGCTAGAAGCAAAGTCGCGCGCTTGGTCCATGGACACGCGCTCGGGGTAGAGCGCCAACATCATCGAGGTCTCCACATCGCCGGCGTGCACGCCAAAACGGTGTTCCTGTGCGCTGAACAAACCATTGACCGCTTCACCCAAGGGCAGTTGGTACCAGTTGCTGCTGTAAACCAGGAGGTCGTGCTCACAGCGCAGGTCGCGCGCCACGATGTCCATGATCGAAACTTGCCCGCCGTGGGCGTTGAAGATCAGGAGCTTGTGCACGCCGCTGCGCGCCACCGAGGCCCCGATCTCTTTCCAGACCCGAATCAGGGTTTCGGCGCTCAGCGTGAGGGTGCCGGGGAAGCGCTGGTGCTCGTTGCTCTTGCCCACGGCTTGGGTGGGCAGCACCAAAGCGGTGGCTGAGGCGCCGATTTGGGGCAAGGCGCGCTCGACGATGGCGTTGACCAAGTCGGTGTCCACGCCCGTGGGCAGGTGCGGGCCGTGTTGCTCGGTGGCGGCCACCGGCAGCACCGCCACCACCTGGGACAGCTGGGCCGAGGCCCGCAGCTGAGCAAAGTCGCGGGCACCCAAAGAAGACCAAAACGTGGAAGTGAGAGCAGCCATGCGCCATCCTAACAGGGGGCAACCCCCCTCAAAAGCCAGCCATTAGCACTCACAAGCGAAGAGTGCTAATATTACGAGTAAGACATTTGGAAGGAGATTTTCTCATGTCACATGCACTCGCTCCCCTGAACAGCCTGCCCTCGGCGGCCGTGGCCACGAACCCGTGGGCCTTGGTGCCCCCGCTGGGCAACATCAACGCCTACATCTCGGCCGTCAACGCCCTGCCCATGCTCACCCTCGAGGAAGAGCAGGCCGCCGCACGCCGTTTGCGCGACGAAGACGACTTGGCCAGCGCCAGCCAGTTGGTGATGTCGCACCTGCGCTTGGTGGTTTCGATTTCGCGCCAGTACTTGGGCTACGGCCTGCCCCACGCCGACCTGATCCAAGAAGGCAACATCGGCTTGATGAAGGCCGTCAAGCGCTTCGACCCCGACCAAGGCGTGCGCTTGGTGAGCTACGCCATGCACTGGATCAAGGCCGAAATCCACGAATACATCTTGAAGAACTGGCGCATGGTCAAGGTGGCCACCACCAAGGCCCAGCGCAAGCTGTTCTTCAACCTGCGTTCGCGCAAACAAGGTTTTCGCGCCGATGCGCTCGACGGCGATACCCACCGCGACACCCTGTCCGATACCGAAGTACAGACCATGGCGCGCGAGCTGAAGGTCAAGCCGCAAGAGGTGCGCGACATGGAAATGCGCTTGGGCGGGGGTGATGTGGTGCTCGACCCGAGCCCCAACGATGATGGCCAAGAGGCCTGGGGCCCCATCGCCTATTTGGCCGATGCCCAACACGAACCCACCGCGGTCATCGAATCGGCCCAGCGCGACGCGCTGGCGACCGACGGCGTGAGCCAAGCCTTGGGGGCACTGGATGACCGTGCGCGGCGCATCGTCACCGAACGCTGGCTCAAGGTCAACGACGACGGCTCGGGCGGCATGACGCTGCACGACTTGGCCGCCGAGTTCGGCATCAGCGCAGAGCGCGTGCGGCAAATTGAGGTGCAGGCCATGAAGAAAATGCGCCTGACCCTAGAGGCCTACGCTTAAAGACCACCGCGCCGCTCGGCGCGGTCAAGGGCTCAGTGCTCGCGGCGCAGCGCGGGAAACAGGATCACGTCGCGGATGCTGGCGCTGTCGGTGAGCAACATCATCAAACGGTCGATGCCGATGCCGCAGCCGCCGGCCGGTGGCATGCCGTATTCCAAGGCCCGCACAAAGTCGTGGTCGTAGAACATGGCTTCTTCGTCGCCGCCGTCTTTGTTCGCCACCTGCGCTTGGAAGCGAGCGGCTTGGTCTTCGGCGTCGTTGAGCTCTGAGAAGCCGTTGCCGAATTCGCGACCGGTGATGTAGAGCTCAAAACGCTCGGTCACCTCGGGGCGCTCGTCGTTGGCGCGGGCCAAGGGCGAGATCTCCGTGGGGTGCTCCATGATGAAGGTTGGGTTCCAGAGTTTTTCTTCGACCGTTTCTTCGAAATACATGACCTGCAAACCGGCCAAGCTGCGACCGGAGAGCTTGTGCTTCTCTTCGCTCATGCCCAATTTCTTGAGCTGCTCGCGCAACCAAGCCGCGTCGTCCACACGCTCACCGGCTTCGGTGTGCTTCAGAATGGCTTCACGAATGGTCAAACGCTCAAACGGGCTGTTCACGTCCACCGCGCGGCCCGCGTAGGTCAGGGGCGCGTCACCGCGCACGCGGCGCACCGCATGGCGAATGAGTTCCTCGGTGAAGCCCATCAGGTCTTGGTAGTTCCAGTACGCCGCGTAGAACTCCATCATGGTGAATTCGGGGTTGTGGCGAACGCTGATGCCTTCGTTGCGGAAGTTGCGGTTGATCTCGAACACGCGGTCAAAGCCGCCCACGAGCAAACGCTTGAGGTAGAGCTCGGGCGCGATGCGCAAGAACATTTGCTGGTCCAGCGCGTTGTGGTGCGTCTCAAAGGGCTTGGCGTTGGCGCCCCCGGGAATGGGGTGCAACATGGGCGTTTCGACTTCCAAGAAGCCGTGCTGCACCATGAAGTCGCGTATCGAGCTGACGGCTTGGCTGCGCTGCACAAAGCGCTGGCGCGCGCCGTCGTCGGTCATGAGGTCGACGTAACGCTGGCGGTACTTGATCTCTTGGTCGTGGATGCCGTGGAACTTGTCCGGCAAGGGGCGCAGGCTCTTGGTGAGCAAACGCAGGTGGTCGGCGTGGAGGGTCAGCTCACCGGTACGGGTCTTGAACAACACGCCTTCGGCGGCCACGATGTCGCCCAAATCCCAGTGTTTGAAGGCGTTGTGCAGTGCTTCACCCACGCTTTCGTTGTTGAGGTAGATCTGGATGCGCCCGCCGCATTCGCCCAGCGAGCTGTCTTGCAAGGTCGCAAAGCTGGCCTTACCCATGACGCGCTTGAGCATCATGCGACCGGCCACGCTGGCGCGCACCGGGGGTTGACCTTCGAGGTCTTCTTTGCTCAGAGCGCCGTGGACCGCGTACAGCTCGGCGGCCTTGTCCTTGGGTTTGAAGTCGTTGGGGAACGCCACACCACCGCCCTCGCGCTGGGCTTGGCGCAAGGCCTTGAGCTTCTCCCGGCGTTCGGCCGTGAGTTGGTTTTCGTCGACCACGGGCGTGGCGGCATCAAGGGGGGGGGCGTTGGGTGTGGTCATGGGAGGGTCAAAAAAAACGGGCTGCACCGCAGCGGTGCAACCCATCATTGTAAATTTAAGCGCGAGCCCCCCTTCGCGGCCCGGCCAAGGGCTTATTCGCCTAGGTAGGCGGCACGCACTTTCGGGTCATCGAGCATCTCTTTACCCACGCCGGTCATGGTGATTTCGCCCGAGTCCATGACGTAGCCACGGTCGGCGATCAGCAACGCACGGCGGGCGTTTTGCTCCACCAACAGCACCGTGACACCCTGCGAAGACACGTCGCGCACGACTTCAAAGATCTTGTCGACCATGATCGGCGCCAGGCCCATGGAAGGCTCGTCGAGCAAGAGCACCTTGGGCTGGCTCATGAGCGCACGCGCCATGGCCAACATCTGTTGCTCGCCACCGCTCAAGTTGCCGGCGAGTTGGTCTTTGCGTTCGCGCAAACGGGGGAACAGGTCGAACATGCGTTCGATGTCGTTGGCAATGCCGGGTTTGTCCTTGCGGATGTAGGCGCCCATTTGCAGGTTTTCGGTGATGGTCATGCGGGTGAACACCCCACGACCTTCGGGCACCATCACCAAGCCTTCGCGCACGAGGTCCCATGCGCCTTTGCCTTTGATGCTCTTGCCCAAATATTCAATGTCGCCCGCTTCCATGTCCAGTGAGCCGGTGATGGCCTTCATGGTCGTGGTCTTGCCGGCGCCGTTGGAGCCGATCAGGGTGACGAGTTCGTTTTCACGGACCTCGAAGTCGATGCCTTTGACGGCCTTGATGCCGCCGTAGGAGACCTTGAGGCCTTTGACGCTGAGTAGGGTGCTTGCCATGGTGGTGTGTCCTTGCGCTTTCAATGGCCGCCTGTGCCCAAATAGGCTTCGATCACTTTCGGGTCTTTTTGCACCTGCGCGGGCGTGCCTTGCGAGAGCAGCTTGCCCCCGTCGAGCACGGTGACGCGGTCACACAGACCCATGACGAGTTTGACGTCGTGTTCGATCAGCAAGATCGTGCGGTTGTCGTTGCGGATACGGTCGATGAGTTCGCGCAGTTGCACTTTTTCCGTGGCGTTCATGCCCGCAGCGGGTTCGTCCAAGGCGATCAACTTGGGATCGGTGGCCAAGGCGCGTGCAATCTCCAAGCGGCGTTGGTCGCCGTAGCTCAAGGTGCGCGACTTGTAGTCAGCGAATTTTCCAATGCCCACGTAATCCAACAGTTCTTGTGCACGCTCAGCAATTTCAATCTCTTCGCGCTTGAAAGCGGGCGTGCGCAAGACCGCGCCGATTAGACCTGAATGCGTGCGCACATGGCGACCCACCATCACATTTTCCAAGGCTGTCATCTCGGCAAACAATCTGATGTTTTGGAAGGTGCGGGCAATGCCGGCCTTGGCCACTTCGTGCACGGCCGTGGGCTGGTAAGGCTGACCGGCCAACTCGAAGGTGCCGGAGTCGGGCGTGTACAGGCCCGTGAGGACGTTGAAGAACGTGGTCTTACCCGCGCCGTTGGGGCCGATCAGGCCATAGACCTGTCCGCGGTGAATTTCAATACCGACATCGCTGAGGGCTTGCAAGCCCCCAAAGCGTTTGGAGACATTGGCGACTTTGAGGATCGTTTCGCTCATGAATAGGCTCCGCTCACTTGTTTAAGGACTTGCCGTGTTCGGGCGCAGGCCACAAACCTTTGGGTCGCAAGAGCATGACGATGATCATGGCCAAGGCGATCAGCAATTGGCGAAGGATCTCAGGGGCCAAGCGGCCATCGGTCATGGCGGTGAGCGGGTGCGCCACGTGGCGCAGCAACTCGGGCAAACCGGCGAGCAAGAGCGCGCCCAAAATGACACCGGGGATGTGCCCGATACCGCCGAGCACCACCATGGCCACCACCATCACCGACTCCATCAAGGAGAACGATTCGGGCGACACAAAGCGCTGGAACGAGGCGAACAACACACCCGACACACCACCGAAGGTGGCGCCCATGCCGAAGGCCATGAGTTTGAGGTTGCGCGTGTTCAGGCCCATGGCTTTGGCGGCGATTTCGTCTTCACGCACCGCCATCCAAGCACGGCCGATGCGCGAGCGCTCCAAGCGGTAAGACATGACCACCGCCAGCACCACAAAGAAAAGGAACAGGTAATAGTAGAGCGTGACCGGCTGGAAGGTGAAGCCCCCCACCGTCAAGCGCTGACCCAAGTCCAAACCAAACACCGAAATGCTGTCGATCTGGCTGATGCCTTTGGGACCGTTGGTGATGTTGATCGGACGGTCCATGTTGAGCAAGAAGATGCGGATGATCTCGCCAAAGCCCAAGGTCACGATGGCCAAATAGTCACCGCGCAACTTCAAGGTCGGCGCACCCAAAATCATGCCCACCACGCCCGCCAGGGCCGCGGCGAGCAGCATCACCAGCCAAATGCTCAAGTGAATGCCGGCAGGGAACATGGCGGCAAAGGCCGGGAAAGTGTCGCTCAGATGGGACGAACCCAACATCGCAAACAAATAACCGCCCACGGCGAAGAAGGCGATGTAGCCCAAATCGAGCAAACCGGCGTAGCCCACCACGATGTTCAGGCCCAAGGCCAAGAGCACGTAGAGCAACGCGATGTCCAAAATGCGCACCCACGAGTTGCTACCCGTCATTTGCAGCAAGATGGGCAGGGCCATCACGGCCACCGCGGCCATGATGAAGAGGATGAGGTGACGGGAGGCGTGAGCTTTGGTCATGGTGTTCTTCCGTGTCAAGCGCGATCGGCCACACGCTCACCGAGCAAGCCCGAGGGCCGCACAGTCAAGACGATGGCCAACACAATGAAGGCAAAAATGTCGGTGTACTGGCTGCCCAGCACACCCCCTGTGAGCTTGCCCAAATAGCCCGCACCGAGCGACTCGATGAGGCCCAAGGCAATACCACCCACCACCGCACCGGCCAAGTTGCCGATGCCACCCATGACCGCGGCCACAAACGCTTTGAGGCCAGGCATGAAGCCCATGGCGTGCTGCACCGTCCCGTAATTGGAGGCCCACATGACGCCAGCAATGGCCGCGAGCATGGCGCCGATGATGAAGGTCGCCGAGATCACCACGTCGGGCTTGATGCCCATGAGGGCCGCCACGCGAGGATTCTCGGCGGTGGCGCGCATGGCGCGACCCAAGTTGGTGCGGTTGACCAGCCACATCAGCAAGGCCAAGGTGATGGCGGTGGTGGCCAAGATGGTGACTTGCGTGACCGAGATCACGGCGCCACCGATGTGGATGGGCTCAGACGACAAGACCGAGGGGTAGGACTTGGGGTTGGGTTTCCAGATGATCATGGCCAAGGTTTGCAGCAAGATCGACATGCCGATGGCGGTGATCAGCGGCGCCAGACGCGGCGAATTGCGCAGCGGTCGGTAAGCCAACTTTTCAATCGTGTAATTGAGCACCGCGGCCACCACCATCGCAATGAGCGTGGCCATGATGAGCACCATCCAGCCCGGCATGTTGGGCGATGACTCTTGCATGCCCACGATGATGGTCCAACTGGTCAAGGCGCCGACCATGAGCACGTCGCCGTGCGCAAAGTTGATCAGGCCGATGATGCCGTACACCATCGTGTAGCCCAAGGCCACCAGAGCGTACATGCTGCCCAAAACCAATCCGTTGATGACTTGCTGCAGCAAGGTATCCATGTGCTTCTCTCCAGAAAAAAGCCCGCATGCCTCAGGCGCCTTTGGGGCAGACCGGGTGCGGGTGGTGGGGAATTGTAGCCATTGCGAACGATCGTTCGCCTACGTGTAAGCCCTATGGCCGCGGGGAAATGAATACCCAGTGGTGATTTTTCGCTGCTGCATCAGCCGAAGTACCGCCGCATTACCCGCGCTTATGTGTCGCGGGCTTGTGCATTCAAAGCGCGCCAATGCGCCATTTTTTCGGCAATCCGGATCTCCAAGCCCCGGTTGACCGGTTGGTAAAAATCGGGCTCGGGCATGCCATCGGGCACGTAACGCTCGCCTGCGGCAAAGGCATCGGGCTCATCGTGCGCATATCGGTAGCCCTGGCCATGGTCGAGCGACTTCATCAAAGCCGTCGGGGCATTGCGCAAATGCAAGGGCACAGGGCGCGTACCATCTTGTTTGACCCAAGCCTTGGCCGCTTTGTAGGCCTTGTAGGCCGCATTCGATTTCGGCGCAGCGGCCAAATACAAGACGCACTGCGCCAGCGCCAACTCCCCCTCGGGCGAGCCCAAACGTTCGTACACATCGGCCGCGTCCAAGGCCACGCGGATGGCGCGCGGATCGGCCAAGCCGATGTCTTCGTTGGCCATGCGGATCAGCCGACGAGCCATGTAGCGCGGGTCGGCCCCGCCGTCCAGCATGCGCACGAACCAATACAAAGCCGCGTTGGGGTCGGAGCCGCGCACGCTTTTGTGCAAGGCGCTGATGCTGTCGTAAAACTGATCACCACCTTTGTCGTAGCGGCGCATGCGCTCGCCCATGACTTGGAGCAACCAATCGTCGCTGATCGATTCGAGTTGCTGTGCCTGAGCGGCCACGGCCAAGGTCTCCAGCGTGTTGAGCATGCGCCGTGCGTCGCCGTCGGCGTAAGACACCAAGCGCTTGAGCGCAGCCTCCTCCATGATGGGCACAGCACCCTCCGAGCGCGCACGTTCGACGATGAGGGCCAAATCGGCTTCGTCCAAGGGTTGTAAGACGTAGACCGCGGCGCGCGACAAAAGCGCCGAATTCACCTCAAACGAGGGGTTCTCCGTGGTTGCGCCAATGAAGGTGAACAGCCCAGACTCGACGTGCGGCAAGAACGCGTCTTGCTGGCTTTTGTTGAAGCGGTGCACCTCGTCCACGAACACCATGGTGCGCTGTGGGCTCAGGCCGTGCAGGGCGTTTTGAGCGGCCTCCACCGCTTCGCGGATGTCTTTGACGCCCCCCAACACCGCGCTGATGGTGATGAACTGCGCATCAAAGGCATCGGCCATGAGACGAGCGATGGTGGTTTTGCCCACGCCCGGTGGGCCCCACAAAATGCAGCTGTGCGGCTGACCCGATTCAAAGGCGAGCCGAAGCCCCATGCCCTCGCCGAGCAGGTGGCGCTGCCCGATCACCTCGGCCAAGGTCTTGGGCCGCAAGCGTTCGGCCAAAGGGATGGGGGTGAGCGGTGAGCTCATGGTGTTTTCAAGGACGCAAGACGGCCGCACCGGCCGGCGGCTGGAAGCGAAAACGTTCGCTGCCCATGCCGGTGTTGCTGCGCCAGTTCTGGAAGGTCAAGACCGAGCGTTGACCCAAGCCGTCTTCGATTTCCAAAGCCGTGAGTTGGCCTTGTTGAAAGGCCAAACGCACCTGGTTCAAGCTGCCGTCGCGCTGGCGCGGCTGGGCCTGCACCCAATCCACCCCGTCCGAGCTGGCCACGCTGGTGAGCACAAACAGTCGCGCAAGTTCGGCCACGCTGGAGCCGCTGGCGATCAAGGCCGCCGGGGTGTTGCCCAACACTTCTTGTTGCGCGCGCGAGGTGACTTGGTTCAAGTCCACGTCGTGGATCCACAAGGTTTTGCCATCGGCCACGATGCTTTGCTCGAACGGACGCAGGTACTCGAAGCGGAATTGGTTGGGGCGGCGAAATTCAAAACGCCCGCTGGAGGTTTTTTGTCGTCCTGCGCTTTGCCCCTCCCGCTTGGGCGCGCTCACGACTTGGGTGAAATCGGCCTGCGCGCTTTGGACCTCACGCAAAAACACATCGAGCGCGACCAAGCCGTCGGCCTGCGCCACGCCGCCGAGCAACACCAAACCCCAGGCCACACACGCACGTCGCCACATCTCATTCACCCCTGGAAGGCACCAAAATATCGCGTTGCCCGCTGGACGTGAGGGCGCTGACCAGGCCAGCGTTCTCCATCTCTTCGAGCAAGCGCGCGGCGCGGTTGTAGCCAATTTTCAGCTTGCGCTGCACATAGGAAATGCTGGCCTTGCGGTCCTTGAGCACAATGGCCACGGCTTGGTCGTAGAGCTCGTCTTTTTCGCTGTCGCCGCCCCCAAACATGTCGCCGGTTTCACCGCCACCCTCCACCGTGCCGCCTTCGAGCAAGCCTTCCACGTAATTGGGCTCACCGCCTTGCTCTTTCAAATACGCCACCACGCGGTGGACTTCGTCGTCGCTGACAAAGGCACCGTGCACGCGCACGGGAAAGCCCGTGCCACTGGGCATGTAGAGCATGTCGCCCATGCCGAGCAAACTCTCGGCGCCCATTTGGTCGAGGATGGTGCGGCTGTCGATCTTGCTGCTGACCTGGAAAGAAATGCGCGTGGGGATGTTGGCCTTGATGAGGCCGGTGATCACGTCCACGCTGGGCCGCTGGGTCGCCAAAATCAGGTGAATGCCCGCGGCGCGCGCCTTTTGTGCCAAACGCGCGATCAGCTCTTCAATCTTTTTGCCCACCACCATCATCAGGTCGGCCAATTCGTCGATGACCACCACGATGTAGGGCATGGTCTCCAAGGGCTCAGGTTGCTCGGGGTTGAGGCTGAACGGGTTGCCGATCAACTCGCCGCGCTCACCCGCTTCTTCGATCTTGCTGTTGTAGCCCGCGAGGTTGCGCACACCCAGTTTGCTCATGAGCTTGTAGCGACGCTCCATCTCGCCCACGCACCAGTTCAGGCCGTGTGCGGCTTGTTTCATGTCGGTGACCACCGGCGCGAGCAAGTGTGGAATGCCTTCGTAGACGCTCATCTCCAGCATCTTGGGGTCGATGAGCAACAGGCGCACGTCTTTGGCGTCGGCCTTGTAGAGCAAAGACAAGATCATGGCATTGATGCCCACCGACTTACCCGAACCGGTCGTTCCAGCGACCAAGCAGTGCGGCATCTTGGCCAAGTCGGCCACCACCGGGAAGCCGCTGATGTCTTTACCCAAACCCATGGTGAGCAAGGAGCGGGCGTCGTTGTATATCGACGAGCCCAGAATTTCGCTGAGCTTGATGGTCTGGCGCTTGGCGTTGGGCAACTCCAAAGCCATCAGATTTTTGCCGGGGATGGTTTCGATCACGCGAATCGACACCAAGGATAAGGAGCGCGCCAGGTCACGGCCCAGGTTGACGATTTGCGAGCCCTTCACGCCCGTGGCGGGTTCGATCTCGTAGCGCGTGATGACTGGGCCAGGAGCGGCGGCGATCACGCGCACATCCACGCCAAAGTCTTTGAGCTTTTTCTCGATCAAGCGGCTGGTCATCTCCAGCGTCTCGGGCGAGACGGTGGAGGCCTGTGCCGGGGCACTGTCCAGCAAGTCGACCTGAGGCAGCTTGCTGTCGAGCATCTCTTGAAACAAGGGTTTTTGGCGCTCTTTGGCCACACGCTCACTGCGCGGTACGTCCACCAGCACCGGCTCAATCACGACCGGCGGCTGGTGTTGCTCTTCAATTTCGATTCGCTCTTCGGCCAAGACCACTTCGCGCTCGCGGGCCGCGCGCTCGCCGATCAATTGGTCCTCTTGGGCTTCGCGCCGCTCGCGTCGCGAATCGAACCAAGCATCGAGTTGCTCACCGATGTGCTGCGCCAAGCTCAACCAAGAAAACCGCAGCACCACCGTGGTGCTGGCCACGATCAGGATCAGACAGACCAGGGCCGATCCCGTGAAACCCAAACCCCCCATGAACCAAGGGCCCAAGATCTGACCCAACACCCCACCAGCATCGCTTGGCAAACGCTCGGCCAAGGTGTACAAGCGCGTCCACTCCAAGGTGGTGCTGGCGGCCAAGAGCACGAACAAGGAGAGCCAAAACCCCACGGTGGCATCGCGCCACCGTTGCCAAGGCTTCAACGGCACTTCGCGTTCGGAGGAGCCTTGGACGGGCTCACGGCCTCGCAACCAACGCGCCAAGGTCGCCAGCCATTGGCGCAGTCCGATGAGCCACAGCCACCAGACCGAAAAACCCAGCGAAAAATAAGCCGCATCGGCGAACAACGCGCCCGATGGGCCCAACCAATTGGCAACATCCCCGGTTTGACCCGTCGTGCTCCACGCCGAATCGTTCATGGAATGGCTGACCAAGGCCAAGAACACCAACAGCAAGAGCAAGGCCCCAAACATCAAAGCGATTTCTTGGGCAAACCGCTGGAACACAGGCGGTGTGCGGGGCCGGCGGTCGGCGTTGAGGGTGTTGATGGGTCGGTTCATGGGCACGCAAATGGACGTAGCTTGCAAGCTTAACCGAAGGCACCCCCAAGCTTGGGGTGTGCATCAGGCCATGGCGGGCATGCGGTCTTTGCGGATCCAGGTGCAACCGTGCTCGCCCATCTCAATGAAGCCGGATTTTTCAAAGTCCTTCATCACGCGGCTGACCATTTCCCGCGAGGCCCCGATCATTTTGGCCAAATCTTGACGTGAGACCCGGTCTCGAATCACCATGGGGCCGGTGGCTGGGGTATCGGCCATGTCCAAGAGCGCCGTGGCCACTCGTCCATAGACGTCCGATAAGGCCAAGGACTCGATTTTTCGATCGGCTTGCCGCAGGCGTTGCACCAATCCGCGCATCACACCATAGGACAAGGACGAGTTTTCGGCCAAACAGCGGGCAAAGGCTTGAGACTCCAGCACCAGCACGTCGCAGACCGTGTCGGCCCTAACGGTGGCGCTGTGAGGCTCGTTGTCGATCAGGCTCATCTCGCCCACGCACTCACCGGGCTGCAAGTCGCTCAAGATCACCTCACGTTGGCGCAGGTCTTTGACCACCACACGGGCTTTACCGGTCAACACGATGAACAACGCATCGGAACGCTGACCTTGGGTCAGCAAATTCTCGCCCCGCTTGTAGCGCAGTTTATGGGCTCTTTGACTGAGCAAGACCGCCTCAGCCTCGGTGAGCATGGAAAAAATGGGGATGCGGCGGATCAAATCCAAGTGGGACAGCAAGGACATGTGGCGTTTCCTCTCGGGATGTCGGTCAACAGACTCTTACAATGAAACCAAGACCCCCAAGCCTTGGGGACCTCGCACTTGGTCAGACCCTTCGGCGTTCGCCGTTTTGCCAACCATAAAACATTCTTTGGTATTTGATTTCACCATGAAACACTCGAAAGTACTTATTTTAGGTTCAGGCCCAGCGGGTTATACAGCTGCGGTTTACGCCGCCCGCGCCAACTTGGCCCCCACCCTCATCACCGGCATCGCCCAAGGCGGCCAATTGATGACCACCACCGATGTCGACAACTGGCCGGCAGACGCCAATGGTGTTCAAGGTCCTGAGCTGATGCAGCGCTTCTTGGCGCACGCCGAACGTTTCAACACCGAGATCGTGTTTGACCACATCAACGAAGTGCAATTGGGCCAACGCCCCTTTGTCCTCAAAGGCGATTCGGGCAGCTACAGCTGCGACACCTTGATCATCAGCACGGGCGCTTCGGCCAAGTACCTGGGCCTGCCATCAGAAGAGGCCTTCATGGGCAAAGGTGTCTCAGGCTGCGCCACCTGCGACGGCTTTTTCTACCGCGGCCAAGACGTTTGCGTGGTGGGAGGGGGCAACACGGCTGTGGAGGAGGCCTTGTACTTGTCCAACATCGCCAACAAAGTCACGCTCATCCACCGCCGCGACACCTTCCGCGCCGAAGCCATCATGATCGACAAACTGCACGAAAAAGTGGCCGCCGGCAAGATCGAGCTCAAAGTGCACTGCACCTTGGACGAGGTCTTGGGTGACGCCAGCGGCGTGACCGGTGTGCGGCTGAAGAACGTCAAGTCGGGTGCCACCGAAGACGTCGCCGTCAAAGGCTGTTTCATCGCCATTGGCCACAGCCCCAACACCGACATTTTCAAAGGCCAGCTCGACATGAAAGACGGCTACCTCGTCACCCAAAGCGGCAACAACGGCATGGCCACCATGACCAGCGTGCCCGGCGTATTCGCTGCGGGCGACGTGCAAGACCACATCTACCGCCAAGCCATCACCAGCGCCGGCACCGGCTGCATGGCGGCCTTGGACGCCCAGCGCTTCTTGGAAAACCACCCCGTTTGAGCCAACCCGGGAACGGGTTATAATCATCGGCTTTGTTGCTGGGGGAATCCAGCAAACAAGAGAACGGGTTACCGCCACCCTTTTGGCGAGGTGAGGCCGGTGGTTCGCGCCAACGGCTGTATATGTATCGGAGTGTCCTCATGGCACGCGTCTGCGCAGTAACGGGCAAAAAGCCCATGGTGGGAAACAACGTTTCCCACGCCAACAACAAAACCAAGCGCCGGTTCTTGCCGAACCTGCAATACCGTCGTTTCTGGGTTGAGAGCGAAAACCGCTGGGTGCGTTTGCGCGTCTCTGGCGCCGCATTGCGCTTGATCGACAAAAACGGCATCGACTCTGTGCTCGCAGACCTGCGCGCTCACGGTCAAGCTTAAGGAGAACCACCATGGCAACCAAAGGCACGCGCGAAAAGATCAAGCTGGAATCCACCGCTGGAACCGGCCACTTCTACACCACGACCAAAAACAAAAAGACCACGCCCGACAAGATGTTGATCAAGAAATTTGATCCCGTTGCACGCAAGCACGTGGACTACAAGGAAATCAAGCTGAAGTGATTCGGCGATGACCCACAAAAAAGCCCGCTCTTGAGCGGGCTTTTTGTTGACCGGTTCGATCCGCTTAGGCGCGGGCCGAACGCAGGCGGATGGAGAAGTCGCGCAAGGCAGCAATACCGCTGTCTTCGGCGCGGCGGCACCAGGCTTGCAGGTCTGCGGCCAACTGCTCGCGGGTCGAGGTGGTGGTCGACCACAGAGCGCGCAGTTCTTCGCGCATGGTCACCATTTTGTCGAGCACGGGGTGCTCGGCACGGGCTTGTTGCAACTGGGGCTGAACTTCAGCGGGCACCTTCTCGGCGTCGCGGTGCAACCAGCGGCCAGCGGCTTTCATGACGGCGGTGTCGGCACCTTTGCTTTGCATGGCACTGATCTCGCGTTGGCACACGGCGCGCAATTCACGGGCATAACCCGCCATGACTTCATAGCGGTTGGCAATGATGGCTTCCAAAGTCTTCTCGTCGGCGACGGCTTTGACTTCTCCAAAAGCCATTTTGGGTGGCACTTTTTTGACCGTGGCCAAACCGAAGAACTTGAGGATGCTGATGTACATCCAGCCAATGTCGAACTCGTGAGGCTTGACCGACAACTTGGCCGAAGTGGGGTAGGTGTGGTGGTTGTTGTGCAACTCTTCGCCACCGATGATGATGCCCCAAGGTGAGACGTTGGTGCTGGCGTCGACCGCTTCAAAGTTGCGGTAGCCCCACCAGTGGCCCAAGCCGTTGATGATGCCGGCGGCCGTCACGGGCGTCCAAACCATTTGCACCGCCCAGACCGTCAGGCCCAAGGCGCCAAACAAGGCCACATCGATGATCAGCATCAAGGTGACGCCCAGACGCGAATGTCCGGTGTAAACGTGCTTTTCCAACCAGTCGTTGGGGGTGTTGTGGCCGTAGCGTTCCAAGGTTTCTTTGTTCTTGGCCTCGGCACGGTACAACTCAGAGCCTTCCAACAGGACTTTCTTGATACCAAACAACACGGGACTGTGGGGATCGCCCTCGTGTTCGCACTTGGCGTGGTGCTTGCGGTGAATGGCGGTCCACTCCTTGGTGACCATGCCAGAGGTCATCCACAACCAAAAACGGAAAAAATGCGAGGGAATGGGGTGCAGGTCCAGCGATCGGTGGGCTTGGTGGCGGTGCAAAAAGATGGTGATGCTGGCGATCGTGATGTGGGTGAACACCAAGGTCACGATCAGCACCTGCCACCAGGTGGCACCGGTCAGGCCGTGGATCAAGAAGTTGATCAGGCCGTCCCAGAACATCAAAAGGGTGTCTGCCATCGAAAAAGTCATGTTTGTCCTTGTTGCCGCTCAGCTCAAGCGGTGCCACAAATTGGCCCAGCCCCGATGAGCCGACCAAAACCCCTATTCTAGAGCCGGGGGGGTGTTTCACCAAGGGGTGGACACCCTAAAAGGGCATTACCCAGCCGACTCCCTGCAAAAAAGCCGTATTTGTTGCTTTTTTTACGTCTTTCGCTGCCAAATCGCAGCAAAAAACCCATCTGTCTGGTGTCTGTGGGGCCACAAACGCAGCCAATCGCCCCTCTCACCGGCGCACAAATCAGCCGCTGAGGCAACCTGGGCCTGCTCCAGCACCGAGCGCACGGGCAAGCGCACAAAGCCCGGGTGGGCGGCCTCGAAGGCCTGGGCAACCTGCTCGTTTTCTTCGGGCAAGAGGCTGCAGGTGGCATACACCAGCCGCCCGCCGGGTTTGAGCAAGCGCGCCGCGCTCTTCAAAATGGCCTGTTGGAGCTCGGCTTGAGCGGCCACGGTGGCGGGGGTTTGGCGCCATTTCAGGTCGGGGCTGCGGCGCAGGGTGCCCAAACCCGAGCAGGGGGCGTCAACCAAGACACGGTCGATCTTGCCGGCCAAGCGTTTGATGCGCTCGTCGCGCTCGTGGGCAATGGCCACTGGGTGCACATTGGACAAGCCGCTGCGGGCCAAACGGGGTTTGAGCGCGTCCAAGCGGTGACCAGAAGTGTCGAAGGCGTACAAACGCCCGCTGTTGCGCATGGCCGCGCCGATGGCCAAGGTCTTGCCGCCCGCGCCCGCGCAAAAGTCCACCACCATCTCGCCGCGCTTGGCGTCGAGCAGCAGGGCCAGGAGCTGCGAACCTTCGTCCTGCACCTCAACATCGCCCTGCACAAAAGCGGGTACTTTGGCCAGCGAGGGCTTGCCTTGCAGGCGAATGCCCCAAGGGGAGTGCGGCGTGGCTTGGGCGCTCAGGCCCACCGCCTGCAGCTCGGCCAACACAGCTTCGCGCTTTTTCTTTTGGCTGTTGACGCGCAAATCCAGGGGTGCGGTCTGGTTCAGGCTGGCGACCAAGGCGTCAAAGCCCTCGCCCACTTGGGCTTGGAGCGACTGCGCCAACCACTCGGGTAGGTTGTGGCGGTGCTGGGGCAGCCAGTCGGCGGGGTCCACGGCGTCGCATTGGGCCAGCCAAGCTTTTTCGGGCTCGGTGATGGCGCCGAGCAAAAAGTCGCGCTCAGCGGCAAACCCCAAGATGGCCAGCCGTCGCCAGCGCGAGCCGCTGCCCGAACGGGCCAAGGCCTCGAACTTCAGGCGCTGTCGCAAGGCGGCGTAAACCGTGTCGGACAGGGTGGTGCGTTCGCGCGGGCCGAGGGATCGGTTCTCGCGGAAAAACCGAGCCGCCACGGCGTCGGCTGGATGGTCAAACTTGAACACTTGCTCGATCAAACGAGCACTTTCTTCGAGGAGGGCTTTGGGGTGCATGGGGTGTATTGTCCCACCGGGGATAATCGAGGGCTATGTCAGACATCGCCCAACAGGTGAAGCGCCGCCGCACCTTCGCCATCATCTCCCACCCCGACGCCGGCAAAACCACGCTCACCGAGAAGCTTTTGCTGTTCTCCGGGGCCATCAACATCGCCGGTTCGGTCAAGGCGCGCAAGGCTGCGCGCCACGCCACATCGGACTGGATGGAGATCGAAAAGCAACGCGGCATCTCCGTGGCCTCCTCGGTCATGCAGATGGAATACCGCGACTGCGTGATCAACCTGCTCGACACCCCTGGCCACCAAGACTTCTCGGAAGACACCTACCGCGTGCTCACCGCGGTGGACGCTGCGCTCATGGTGATCGACGCGGGCAATGGCGTGGAGCCGCAAACCCGCCGCTTGCTCCAGGTGTGCCGCGCCCGCAATACCCCGATCCTGACCTTCGTCAACAAAATGGACCGTGAAGTGCAGTCGCCGCTGGACCTGTTGGACGAGATCGAACGCGAACTCGGCATGACCGTGGTGCCCTTCACCTGGCCCGTGGGCATGGGCAAGACCTTTCGCGGCGTCTACGACCGCCGCACCGACCAGATGCGCGTGTTCGCGGCCGGTGAAGACCGCCGTGGTGGCGAGGAAGAGGTGCTCGCGGGTTTGGACAACGCCGTCAGCTTGCAGCGTTTCGGCGCCGAGTTTGCCCAAGCCAAGGACGAGCTCGAACTGGTCGCAGGCGCTTCGCCTACGTTTGACGAGGCCCAGTTTTTGAACGGCCAACAAACCCCGATGCTGTTTGGCTCGGCGGTCAACAACTTTGGCGTGCGCGAGGTGCTCGACGCCTTGGTCGACTTGGCCCCGCCGCCCGGCGAACGCACGTCCATTCAGCGCACGGTCCAGCCCGAAGAGCCCAAGTTCACGGGCGTGGTCTTCAAGATTCAAGCCAATATGGACCCCGCGCACCGCGACCGCATCGCCTTTGTGCGCTTGGCCAGCGGCCACTTTGAGCGCGGCATGAAGCTCAAGGTGGTGCGCAGCGGCAAAGACCTGCGCCCCAACACCGTGGTGAGCTTTTTGAGCCAGCGCCGCGAACTCTTGGACGAAGCTTTTGCGGGCGACATCATCGGCATCCCCAACCACGGCGTGCTGCAGCTCGGCGACACGCTCACCGAAGGCGAGAACCTGCAGTTCACCGGACTGCCCTTTTTTGCGCCCGAGATCATCCGCAGCGTCGAGGTGGCCGACCCGTTGCGCAGCAAACAGCTGCGCGCCGGTCTGACCCAGCTCGGCGAAGAAGGCGCGATCCAGGTGTTTCGCCCCGTGGCCGGCTCGGTTTTGTTGCTCGGCGCGGTCGGTCAACTGCAGTTCGAGGTGGTGGCGCACCGCTTGGAGCACGAGTACGGCGTCAAAGCCCGCATCATGAACAGCCCTTACCAAGTGGCGCGTTGGGTGACCTGCGCGCCTGAGGACGGCGGCGACGTGGAGCTGAAAAAATTCATCGACGCCAACAGCCACCGCGTGGCCTTGGACGCGGTGGACGCACCCACCTTACTGGTGGACCACTCGGCCACGCTGCGCGCGGTCGAGGCGCAATGGCCGAAGATCAAATTCCACGCCATGCGGGAACACGCCGGCTTGGTGTTCCACCGCTCGATGTGATTCAGGTGTGCAGCCGCGAGTTCTTGGGCAGTTGGGTGGCCAAAAACGCCATCTGATCGGCCAAGATGCGGCGGTTGCGCAGAATGAAGTCTTCCCACAGGCTGGGCGTGTAAGGCGCGTACAGCAGCGGCATGTGGGCTTGCTCAGGCGTTCGGTTGCCCTTGCGGTGGTTGCACGACTTGCACGCCGTCACCACGTTCATCCAGTGGTCTTGGCCACGCTGCCCCAAGGGACGGATGTGCTCACGGGTGAGCACGTCTTCATGAAAACGGTTGCCGCAATAACCGCAAACACAGCGGTCGCGCGAGAAAAGCTTGCTGTTGGTCAGCGTGGGCATGGCGTCGAAGGGGTTGACCCTGGGCACACCGCGCGTGCCGATGATGGAGTTGATGGCGATTTCGGACTGCAAGCCCGTCACCGCGTTGTGCCCGCCGTGAAAAACCGCGATGCGTTCGCCCATTTCCCAGCGCACCTCGTCCGCGGCGTAATGCAAGACCGCTTCTTCCAAACTGATCCAAGACTGGGGCAAGCCTTGGGCGGAGAGTTTCAACACCTTCACATCGGACTCCTTGTTGACCACGGGTCATCGGCATCGCGTCTGAAAGGCCAACCGCAGGGGGCGGCGGACCGTGTGTTCAGCCATGTTCCAATATAGCAAGTATTTGTGACCCGCCTTTGGCATTCCCCATGAACGACCACGACCTGCCCCCGCTGATCCAGACCCCGCCCGGCCTTTACCGCCACTACAAAGGCGGTCTGTACGAGGTGATCGACACGGTGCGCCACAGCGAGAGCCTGGAGCCCATGACGCTGTACCGCGCCCTCTACGGCCAGCGCGGCCTGTGGGTGCGCCCTGCGGTCATGTTTTTGGAACGCGTGACCATCGACGGCGTGGAACAAGCGCGTTTCCAATCGGTGTCCAGCGCCCCATGAAGTCCATCGTCATCCTCATCTCTGGCGGCGGCTCCAACATGGCCGCCATCGTGCGCGCCGCGCAGGCCCAGCGTTGGCAAGCCCGTTGGGGGGCTCGGGTCAGCGCCGTCATCAGCAACAAGGCCGATGCCGGGGGTTTGGTGTTCGCGCGCGAACACGGGATTGCCACCGCCGTGGTCGACCACCGGGGTTTTTCCGAACAGCCCCAACCGCGCGAAGCCTTTGACGCCGCGCTGATGGCCGAGATCGACCGCCACCAACCGAGCCTCGTGGTCTTGGCCGGCTTCATGCGCATCCTCACGCCGGGCTTTGTGGCGCATTACGAAGGGCGCTTGATCAACATCCACCCCTCGCTCTTACCGGCCTTCCCCGGCTTGCACACGCACCAACGCGCCTTGGACGAGGGCTGCCGCTTCGCGGGCGCCACCGTGCACCGCGTCACCGCTGAGCTCGACCACGGCCCCATCTTGGCGCAAGCCGTGGTGCCGGTGCTGCCCCACGACACGGCCGACACCCTCGCCGCTCGGGTCTTGACCCAAGAGCACCGCATCTACCCCGAAGCGGTGGCCGCTTTGTTGCAGTCCTGAACAACACCATGCAGATTTTTCGAGGCCTTCACCACCCCGAACTCGCCAGCGCGTGTGCGCTGACCATCGGCAACTTCGACGGCGTGCACCGCGGCCACCAGGCCATGCTCTCGCTGCTGATTGGCGAAGCGCGCCAGCGCGGTGTGCCCAGCTGCGTCATGACCTTCGAGCCCCACCCCCGGGATTTCTTCGCCAAACAGCGCCAACAACCCGAGCTCGCACCCGCGCGCATCGCCACCTTGCGCGACAAGCTCGAAGGCCTGCGCGTGTGCGGCGTGGACCAGTGCGTGATCATGCCCTTCAACAGCACCTTGGCGACCCAAGCCCCCGAGCGCTTCATCCAAGACAGCCTGGTCGGCGCGCTCGGCGTGCGCTATGTGTTGGTGGGCGACGACTTCCGTTTTGGCGCGCGCCGCGCGGGCGACTACACGCTCTTGGACGCGGCCGGCGCTCGGCTGGGTTTTGATGTGGCCCGCATGCAAAGCTACGAGGTGCACAACACCCGCGTCTCGAGCTCGGCCGTGCGCCAAGCCTTGGCCGCGGGCCGCATGGACGAGGCCGCGGCCCTGATCGGTCGGCCCTACAGCATCAGCGGCCACGTGGTGCGCGGGCGCCAGCTCGGGCGTCAACTCGCCGAGAGCGCGCCCGGGGCGGCCGACGGCTTTCGCACCCTGAACCTGCGCTTTGCGCATTGGAAACCCGCGGCCAGCGGCATTTTTGTGGTTCAGGTCTTCGGTCTCATGCCCGACGGCAGCGCCCTGCCCGGGGTGGCCAATTTGGGCGTGCGCCCCTCGCTCGACCCCAACGACGTCAACGGCGGTCGTGTGCTGCTCGAAACCCACTGCCTGCAATGGCCCGAGGCCTTGCGCCAGGCCCTGCCCGGTGGGGAGGCCTACGGTAAAATCGTGCGCGTGGAGTTGCTGCACAAGCTCCACGACGAACTCAAGTACGACGGCCTGGATGCCTTGACCCAAGGCATCGCCAAAGACACCCAAGACGCCAGGGCATTTTTTGCCTCCATGCCCACAACCGCGAAACACAGCCCCCATGTCTGACTCGAAAAAAGCCCCGGCCCCCAGCCCGTACCGTGCCACGCTGAACATGCCCGACACGCCCTTCCCGATGCGGGGGGACTTGCCCAAGCGCGAACCCCAATGGGCCCAAGACTGGCAGAGCAGCGGCCTTTACCAGCGCCTGCGCACCGCGCGCCAAGGCACGCCGCTGTTCGTCTTGCACGATGGCCCGCCCTACGCCAACGGCAAGCTGCACATCGGCCACGCGCTCAACAAAGTGCTCAAAGACATGATCGTCAAGTCCAAGCAATTGGGCGGTTTTGACGCGCAGTACATCCCCGGCTGGGACTGCCACGGTTTGCCGATCGAAAACGCGATCGAAAAACTGCACGGCCGCAAACTCTCGCGCGACGACATGCAGGCCAAGAGCCGCGCCTTCGCCACCGAACAAATCGACCAGCAGCGCGAAGACTTCAAGCGCTTGGGCGTGCTCGGCGACTGGGAACGCCCCTACCGCACCATGGACTTCGCCAACGAAGCCGGCGAAATCCGCGCCTTCAAGCGCGTCATCGAGCGCGGCTTTGTCTACCGCGGCTTGAAGCCCGTGTACTGGTGTTTTGACTGCGGCTCGTCCTTGGCCGAGTTCGAAATCGAATACGCAGACAAACAAAGCGACACGCTGGACGTGGCCTTCGAGTCGAACGACCCGAGCCGCTTGGCCCAAGCCTTTGGCTTGAAGGCCCTGCCCGCAGGCAAAACCGCGTTTGCCGTGATCTGGACCACCACGGCTTGGACCATCCCCGCCAACCAAGCGCTCAACGCCCACCCCGAACTTGAGTACGCCCTGGTCGACACGCCCAAAGGGGTGCTGCTGCTGGGCGCGAATTTGGTGGAGAAGTGTTTGGAGCGTTACGGCACCACCGGCACCGTGTTGGCCACGGCCAAAGGCGAGGCCCTGCGTGGCCAGGTGTTCCGCCACCCGCTCTACGATCTCCCGGCCAGCGGCAACGCCTACAGCTACCAGCGCCTCTCGCCACTCTTCTTGGCCGACTACGTGAGCGACGGCGACGGCACCGGCCTCGTGCACTCCTCGCCCGCTTATGGCGTGGACGACTTCAACAGCTGCGTGGCCAACGGCATGGCCTACGACGACATCCTCAACCCCGTGCAAGGCAACGGCGTGTACACCGACGAGCTGCCGCTTTTCGGTGGCCAACACATCTGGAAGGCCTGCCCCGTCATCATCGAGACCCTGCGCGAGCACGGCCGCCTGATGGCCACGGTGGGCATCACCCACAGCTACCCGCACTGCTGGCGCCACAAAACGCCGGTGATCTACCGCGCCGCGGCACAGTGGTTTGTGCGCATGGACGAGGGCGAGGGGGTGTTCACCAAAGACAAAGCACCCAAGACGCTGCGCCAGTTGGCCTTGGACGCCATCGACCAAACCGCCTTCTACCCCGAGAACGGCCGTGGCCGCTTGCGCGACATGATCGCCAACCGCCCCGACTGGTGCATCAGCCGACAGCGCAGCTGGGGCGTGCCCGTGCCCTTCTTCTTGCACAAAGACAGCGGCGAGCTGCACCCCCGCACCATGGCGATCTTGGACCAAGCCGCCAGCATCGTGGAGCAAGGCGGCATCGAGGCCTGGAGCCGCATGACGGTGGAAGACATCCTCAACCAGCCCGGCGACGACGCCGCGAACTACACCAAGAGCACCGACATCCTAGAGGTCTGGTTCGACTCCGGCTCGACCTTCTGGCACGTGCTGCGCGGCAGCCACGCCAAGGCCTACCCCAACGGCGCGAGCCACGCCCAAGGCCCTGAGGCCGACCTGTACTTGGAAGGCCACGACCAACACCGCGGCTGGTTCCACAGCTCGCTGCTGCTGGGTTGTGCGCTGTTCGACCGCGCGCCTTACAAGGGCCTGTTGACCCACGGCTTTGCCACCGACGGCCAAGGCCGCAAGATGAGCAAGAGCTTGGGCAACACCGTCGCGCCGCAAGAGGTGAGCGACAAGATGGGCGCAGAAATCGTGCGCTTGTGGGTCGCCAGCACCGATTACTCGGGCGACCTCAACATCGACGACAAGATCTTGGCCCGCGTGGTCGACGCCTACCGCCGCATCCGCAACACGCTGCGCTTCTTGCTCGCCAACGTGAGCGACTTCGACCCCGCCAAGGATGCCGTGCCCTACGACGACTTGTTGGAGATCGACCGCTACGCCTTGTCGCGCGCTGCGCAATTGCAAGCCGAAATTCGCGCGCACTTCGATGCGTATGAGTTCCACCCCGTGGTCAGCAAGCTGCAGCTCTACTGTTCGGAAGACTTGGGCGCGTTTTATTTGGACGTGCTCAAAGACCGCCTCTACACCACCGCGCCCAAGAGCTTGGCGCGCCGCAGCGCCCAAACCGCGCTGCACCAAATCACCCACGCCATGCTGCGTTGGATGGCACCCTTCCTGAGCTTCACCGCCGAAGAAGCGTGGCAGAGCTTCGGTGCGTCGGACTCCATCTTCTTGGAAACCTTCACCGATCTGGGTCAAACCGATACCGCCTTGATGGCGCGCTGGGCCATCGTGCAGCAGGTGCGGGACTTGGCCAACAAAGACATCGAAAACCAACGCACCGCGGGTGTGGTGGGTGCCTCGCTCCAAGCCGAGTTGACCATCCAATGCGACGGCGACACCCACGCCGCCTTGGCCGCTTTGGGCGATGACCTGAAGTTCGTGTTCATCACCTCCCAGGCCCGATTGGTCAAAGGCCCGGGCTTGAGCGTGACGGTGCAAGCCAGCGAAGCACCCAAGTGCGACCGCTGCTGGCACTACAGCGAGGACGTGGGCCACCACGCCGAACACCCGACGATTTGCGGCCGTTGTGTGAGCAACTTGGCCGAGGCTGGGGGCACTGGTGCGGGCGAAACCCGCAAGGCCGCGTGATGAGCGAACAGCGCGCCTCACCTTGGCCTTGGTTGGGCTTGGCGGGTTTGATCCTCCTGGCCGACCAGCTCACCAAGCTGACCATATTGGGTCTGTACCAACTCGGTGACAGCGCCTTCGTCACCGACTACTTCAACATCGTGCGCGTACACAACAGCGGCGCGGCGTTTTCTTTCTTGGCCGATGCGGGTGGCTGGCAGCGCTGGTTCTTCACCACCGTGGGCTTGGGTGCGACGGTGTTCATCGTCTGGATGCTGCGCCAACAGAGCCACGAACGTTTCATGGCGTTCTCACTGGCCTGCATCTTGGGCGGTGCGGTGGGCAATGTGATCGACCGCGTGGCCTACGGTTACGTGGTGGATTTCTTGGACTTCCACTTCACCTTCCTCGAAGGCCTGTTCTACGGCGGTCACTTCCCCGCCTTCAACATCGCCGACGCCGGCATCAGCATCGGGGCCGTGTGTTTGGTCTTGGATGAGTTGCTGCGCATGCGCCGCCAGCGCCAAGCGAACCGCGACAACCCACAGGGCTGAACCATGGGCGAACTCAAGCCGATCTTGACCGCCCTCATCTTGCCGCCCACCAGCCTCTTGTTGTGGGTCTTGCTGGGTTGGCATTGGCGGCGTCAACGCGCCGGCACAGCGATCTTGCTCAGCGGCATCTTGGCTTTGTGGCTGCTGAGCTGCCACGGCAGCGCGGTGTGGTTGGCGAGGCATGCCTTGCCCCAATACCCATCCTTGTCAGCGGCCGACCTGCGCGCGCAAGGCGCACAGGCCATCGTGGTCTTGGGCGGTGGCTTGGAGCCCATGGCCGAGGGACAAACCACGCCCCTGCCCAACAGCGCGAGCCTCATGCGCTTGCACCACGCCGCGGGCTTGGTGCGCGAAACCGGTTTGCCGCTGGCCTTTGCCGGCGGTGTGGGCTGGGCCAATGTGGGCACGGCGGCACCGACCGAAGCACAGGCCGCACAAGCCGCCTTGGCGGTGTGGGGCTTGCGCTTGACTTGGGCGGACGACCGATCGCGCGACACCGAGGAAAACGCCCGCGCCACCGCCGCCTTGCTGCAAGGCCAGGGCATTCGCCGCATCGCTTTGGTCACACACGCCACCCACTTGCCGCGCAGCGTCTTGCAGTTTGAAGCCGTGGGTTTTGAGGTATTGCCAGCATCCATGGGCGCGGTGCTGCCGCGCAGCCGTGCGGTGTTGGAGTGGCTGCCCAGCGCGCGCGGCCTCTGGGCCAGCCAAGAGGTCTTGCGCGAATGGCTGGGCCTGCATGTGGCCCAGCTGCAGCTGGCTTGGGCGGCGTTTTAAGGCAGCAAAACCGTGCAGCCTGTCGTGCGGCGGGCTTCCAAGTTATCGTGAGCGGCCTTGACCTCGGTCAGGGCAAAACGCTGGTCGATGCGGATTTTCACCGCGCCGCTTTGCACCACGGCGAACAAATCGTCGGCCATGGCTTGGGTGCGCTCGCGGCTGGTGATGTGGCTGAACAAGGTCTGACGCGTGACGTACAGCGAACCCTTGGGGCCCAAGATGCCGGGCGAGAACGGGGCGACGGGGCCTGATGCGTTGCCAAAGCTGACCATCAAACCAAAGGGCTGCAAGCATTCCAAAGACTGCTCAAAAGTGTCCTTGCCCACCGAGTCGTACACCACCTTCACGCCTTGGCCGCTGGTGATGGTTTTGACACGTTCGACGAAATTTTCGGTGCGGTAGTTGATGGTGAACTCAGCGCCGTTGGCCTTGGCCAGCGCGCATTTTTCGTCCGAGCCGGCCGTGCCGATCAGGCGCAAACCCAGCGCCTTGGCCCACTGGCAGGCGATCAAGCCCACACCACCAGCGGCGGCGTGGAACAAGACAAAGTCACCGGCTTGTAAGCCCTCGACGGGGCGGCATTTTTTCAGCAGGTACTGCGCCGTCAGGCCTTTGAGCATCATGGCCGCGCCGGTCTCGAAGTCGATGCCGTCGGGCAAGTGGCAGACGTTCATGGCGGGCATCACGCGCACATCGCTGTAACTGCCGGGTGGGTTGGCCGCGTAAGCGGCGCGGTCACCGACCTTGAGGTGCGTCACACCCGCGCCCACCGCCTCGATCACGCCCGCACCTTCCATGCCCAGCGCCAGCGGCATGGGCAAGGGGTACAAACCACTGCGTTGGTAGACGTCGATGAAGTTCAGGCCAATGGCGTGGTGGCGGATGCGCACCTCACCGGGGCCGGGTTCGCCCACGGTGACGGTGTCGATCTTGAGTTGTTCGCTGCCACCGGGGGCATCGATGCGCACGGCGCGGCTGGTCAAAGCGGTCATGGGGTTCTCCTAAAAACCCCTATCCTGCCACGAACGCTGTTCTTCGCCTGCGCGACAGAGCAATCCCCTTCACCCCAAGTGCGGCCCCTGCAGCGGTTACAGTCCATCCCCATGTCCACCCACGCCCGACTCACCCCCGCCACCGCCGCCTTGCTCTTGCTGCCCCCTTTGATGTGGGCCGGCAACGCCGTCGTCGGCCGTTTGATGCAAGGCGTGGTACCACCGTTGACGCTGAATTTTTTGCGCTGGACGTTGGCTTTGCTGATCCTCCTACCTTGGGCGGCGCACGTGCTCAAACCCAGCAGCGCGCTGTGGCCGCACACCCGCCGCTTTGCGCTCTTGGGCTTGTTGGGCATGGGGCTGTACAACGCCTTTCAGTACATGGCCTTGAAGACATCCACCCCCGTCAACGTGACCTTGGTCGCGGCCAGCACACCGGTGTGGATGCTCTTGCTGGGGCATTGGTTTTACGGCGTGCGCATCTCAGGCCGCGCCACGCTGGGCGCGGTCTTGTCCTTGTTGGGTGTAGCGGTGGTCTTGGGCCGCGGGGATTGGGGCGTGCTCATGGGTTTGAAATTGGTGCCCGGGGACGCGCTCATGCTGCTCGCGGCTTGGGTCTGGGCTTGGTACAGCTGGCTCTTGGCCAAGCCCCCTGTTGATACCGATTACACCGAGCTGCGCGCGTCGTGGTCCTCATTTTTGATGGCCCAAATGGCGCTGGGGATGTTGTGGTCGGGCGCTTTGTCGGGCATCGAGTGGCTGACCTTGCCCGCCTTGCCTGAGGGACAGTCGCACCTGGTGTGGGGCTGGCCGCTGGTGCTGGGGCTGGTCTTTGTGGCCTTGGGTCCGTCGCTCCTGGCTTACCGCGCTTGGGGCGCGGGCGTGGCCCGTGTGGGGCCTTCGGTGGCCGGCTTCTTCGCCAACCTCACGCCACTGTTCGCCGCCCTGCTCTCCACCTTGCTGCTGGGTGAGCACCCGGAGCTGCACCACGCTGCGGGCTTTGTGCTCATCGTGGGTGGGATTTGGGTGAGTGCACGGCGCTGAAGCTCAAAGACCTCAATACGTACCGGGATACAAACCGCCGTCGGGCAGGATGTTTTGGCCATTAAGGTATCCGCCTTGCACGCTGCACAAAAACGCGCAGATGGCACCGAACTCTTGGGGTGTGCCAAAACGCTGGGCGGGGATTTGCGCTTGATGCGCCGCACGGATGTCCTCCAAGGCCTTACCGGCTTTGGCCGCGGCGCTGGCCTGCGTGCTCTTCAGGCGATCGGTGTCGAACTTGCCGGGCAACAGGTTGTTGAAGGTCACGCCCTTAGCAGCCAAGGGACTGCGTGCCAAGCCCGCCACAAAACCGGTCAGGCCGCTGCGCGCGCCGTTGGACAGGCCCAAGATGTCGATCGGCGCTTTGACCGCGCTGCTGGTGATGTTGATGACGCGACCAAAGCCGCGCTCGGCCATGCCGTCCACCGTGGCTTTGATGAGCTCGATGGGGGTGAGCATGTTGGCGTCGATGGCGGCCAACCACGCGTCGCGGTCCCAGCTGCGAAAGTCGCCGGGGGGTGGGCCACCCGCGTTGGTGACCACGATGTCAAAGGCTTGGCCTGGGCCGCCGGGTGCTGCCCAAATGGCTTGGCGTCCGGCTTCGGTGGTGATGTCAGCGGCCACCGGCACGACGTTCACGCCAGGGTGCTGCAGGGCCAAGCTTTTCGCGGCGGCTTGTAAGGCCTCGGCCCCGCGCGCCACCATGACCACGTTGACGCCCTCAGCGGCCAAGGCCGCCGCACAACCCCAACCCAAGCCTTTGCTCGCACCACCGACCAGCGCCCATTTGCCTGTTATGCCCAAATCCATAAGAGTCTCCGAAAGTTGTTATGCGCCGGTTGAGCGGGCGCGGGTCACGAGGTACACACCGGTCACCACCAAAGCGGTGCCGGCCACGATCCAGCCGTTGAACGGCTCGTCGAGCAGCCACACCCCCATGGCGATGGTCGACATGGGCCCAATCATGCCCGTTTGTGAAGCCAGCCCGGCGCCGATGCGCTCAATGGCCATCATCACCATGAGGACGGGCGCGAAGGTGCACAGCGTGGCGTTGAGCACCGACAACCAGATGACCTCGGGGGCGACGATGGCGGCCGAGAGCGGGCGCAGCAACACGAACTGCAGCAAACACAGCACACAGGCCACGGTGGTGGCCAAACCCACCAAGCGCAAGGAGCCCAAGCGTTTGACCATCTCGCCGCTGTAGACCAAATAGACGGCGTAACTGATGGCGCTGCCAAACACCAAGGCCGCACCGAGAGCGGCGTTGGGGCCGCTCAGATCGGTCTCATGCCCAAACACCAGCAACACCCCGGCGTAACTCACGGCCATGGCCAGCGCTTGCGTCGCGGTGATGCGCCGCTGGTACAACACCCAGCCCAAGACCAAAACGATCGTGGGGTTGAGGTAGAGGATCAGTCGCTCCAAGCTGGCGCTGATGTAGGCCAAGCCCCAAAAGTCCAGAAAGCTCGCCAAGTAATAACCGATGAAGCCCAAACCCAGAACGCCCAGCCAGTCGCGCCGACTCAAGGGCTCGGCACGGCAGCCCTGCTGTCGGTAGGTGGCCCACCAGGCCAAGGCCAAGAACAGCGGCAGCGCGAACAGCATGCGGTACATGATGAGTGTGACCGCGTCCACGCCGTGGCGGTAAGCCAGCTTGACGATGATGGCCTTTCCCGAAAACGCGATCGAGCCCGCCGCGGCCAGCAACAAGCCAGAGAGCAGCTGCGGCGTGGGAGCGACGCTCATCGGTCGCGCACGCAACGAAAACCGATGTAGACCACGGCGGTGTTCGCGGGTTTGGACTGGTGGTGGTCGTCGCGCATGGGGCCACTGCCGTACCACCAAGAACCGCCACGCGTGCGCGGCTCCACACCGGGGCCGCTGTTCACCCACTCCCACACGTTGCCCCCCATGTCGAACAGGCCGTTGACGCCGGCTGCGGTGGTGGCCACGCGGGCATGACCTTGACCACGGCTGGTTTGGGCGTGGGGCACGGCTTTGACAGGGCCACAGTCGCCCAAGCAATTCGCGCCGCATGGGCTGTTGCCGGTGGGGTAGGGGTAGCGCTGCCCGCGCACCAAGGGTGCAGGCGCTTGGGTGCGTTGCTCCACGTAAGCGGCTTGGCCCCACTCGGCGTCGGTGGGCAAGCGCTTGCCCGCCCAGCGGCAATAGGCTTGGGCTTCGGGCTGGGTGATGTGAACCGCAGGTTCGTCATCGGCGCCGGGTGTGCCGAAGGGTGCGGCCCACGTCCAACCCCGGCGTTGCTCCCAACCGGCCTCGTAGGTTTGCCCGCCGCCCGCGCGCTCGGCCAGCGTCACCGTGCCAGTGGCGCGAACAAAGGCGCGGAATTGTCCGATGGTGACTTCGGTGCGGTCGATGTCAAAACGCTCCAGCGATTGCATGTTGGCGCACGCCTGAGCACCCACAGCAGCCAAGGTCAAGAACACCGAAAACGTGCGAAGCAGCATCTGGGCCTCAGTGGCTCGGTGTGAGCCCATGGTCGACGTCGAGCACGCGGCCGACGATTTCGGTTTTGATGGGGATCATCACGGGCTCACGGGTTTGAAGATGCGCAACCATTTCACGGCGGGCAAGCCCCAGCGCACTTGAATGACCTCGGCACGGGCCAAGAGTTCCATGCGGCTGGGGCGACTGGCGGTGCGCTGGGCCAGCACGATGGCGTTGCCCTCGCGCGTGGGCTTGAAGGCCCAGACCGCGTCGGCCCCGAACGCCGCCACGATGCTCTCCACCGAGCGCTCGTAGCTGGCGTCGCGCCCGAACAGGTTGACCGTCATGCAACCGTCGTCGCTCAAGGCCGAGCGGCAATCGGCGTAAAACGAGGGGCTGTCGAGCACGGGCGCGGCGGCTTCGTGGTCGTACAGGTCCACTTGCAGGGCGTCGATGGTGCCGGTGTATTCGGCGCGGCGAATGGCCTCGGCCGCATCGGCAATGACCACCTGCAAACGCGCGGTGTCGACCGGCAATTTGAACCAGGTGCGGCACACGGCCAAGACCTGTGGGTTGATCTCGATGGCGGTGGTGGCCATGCGCAGTTTTTTGAAGCAAAACTTGGTGGCGGCGGCCGAGCCCAAACCCAGTTGCATGGCGCGGCGTTGGGGCACGGTGTCGGGGGCCACGAAGAGCAGCCAGCCCATCATGCGCTGAACGTAGTCCAGCTCGATGTCAAACGGCGCATCGAGCAGCATAGAGCCCTGAATCCACTCGGTGCCCAGGTGCAGGAAGCGGACCTCCGAGTCTTCGGAAATCGTCACCTCGGGCAAGGCGGTGGTGGCTTGTGTTTTGCGCTGGGCCATGAACGGTCTCAAAAACCCAATTATCAACCCACTGTCGCCAGCAAACCCTGCAGGCGGGGCAAGGCCTGCAGCGCATTGTCCGTGGTCAGGCGCTGCACATCCGTCACTGGCATACCGCGCAACTCGGCCAAGACCGCGCCGATGCGGGGCAATTGGCTCGGGCCGTTGATGCCTTGGGCCCGTCCCAAGGCGCGCTCAGCCGCCGTGACGTAGAGCCACTGGGGTGGGATGTCGGGCGCATCGGTTTCCAAGACCATCGCCGAGAGCGGCAAGGTTTGGGCCAAGTGGCGCAAACGGCGCGCCGCCTCGAAGGTCATGGCGCCGCCAAAACCCAGCTTGAAGCCGCGGTCCACAAAAGCCTGTGCCTGCACATCGCTGCCATTGAAGGCATGGGCAATGCCGCCCATCACCGGGCATTGGCGCAAGCCTTTGAGCAACCAGTCGGCGCTGCGGCGCACATGCAAAATGACCGGCAAACCGTGGCGCTGGGCCAAAGCCAATTGGGCGCGGTAAAAGCGCCATTGGCGCTCGCGCATGGCCTCGGTGCACAGCTCGGGCACAAAAAAATCCAAACCGATTTCCCCCACCGCCACCAAACGCGGGTCGTCGCGGTGGGCCAGCAAAGCGGCGTCCAAGGCGTCCAGGTCGGCGTCATCGGCCTGCGGCACGAACAGGGGGTGAATGCCCAAAGCATAGGCATCGCCAGCTTCATGGGCCAAGGTGCGAACGGCATCAAAACCCGCCACGTTCACGGAGGGCAACACGCACAGGCCCACACCCGCGTCGCGAGCGCGTTCACGTTCAGCGCGCACGCCACCGTGAAGCCGATCCCAGTCGGGGGCATCAAGGTGGCAATGGGTGTCGATCCACACGTGGACCATCAAGCCTTGACGGCGTCTTCGGTCAACACACCCGCGGTCAAGCGCAACAGGCGGTCGCAGCGCTGGGCCAGCACTTCGTCGTGGGTCACGACCACAAAGGCCGTGCCCTGATCGCGGGCCAATTCCATCATCAAAGCAAACACCTGCGCGGCCGTGCTGCGGTCCAGGTTGCCGGTGGGTTCATCGGCCAGCACACAGGCCGGCTGCGTCACCAAGGCGCGCGCAATCGCCACGCGTTGGCGCTCGCCGCCCGAGAGCTCGGCGGGGCGGTGGTGCAAGCGGTCGCCCAAACCCACGCGGCGCAGCATGGCTTCGGCGCGCTCGGCCGCCTCGGCGCGCGCTTGGCGGCGGATCCACAGCGGCATGGCCACGTTGTCGCGGGCGCTGAACTCGGGCAAGAGGTGGTGAAATTGGTAGACAAAACCCAGGTAGCGGTTGCGCCAATCGCCTTGGGCCGAGGCGCTCAAACCGGCCAAGTTTTGGCCCTTGAGTTGCACCTGTCCGCTGCTGGGCGCGTCCAAGCCGCCCAAGAGGTGCAACAAGGTGCTTTTGCCCGAGCCGGAGGCACCCACGATGGCCAAGGTCTGCCCGGCTTCGATGCGCAGGTCCACGCCTTGCAACACGGTGACGTCCAAACGGCCTTCGGTGAAGCGTTTGGTCAAGCCGTGCGCTTGCAGCACAGCTGGCATGGAGAGATTACTCATAACGCAGAGCCTCCGCGGGGTTGACGCGGCTGGCGCGCCAGCTGGGGTAAATGGTGGCGACAAAGGCCAAGATCAAAGCAATCACGGTGATGGGCACGATGTCGGCCTGCTGGGGGTCGCTGGGCATGCGGGTGATGAGGTAAACCTCTTGCGGCAAGAAGCTCGCGCCCAAGAGCGACTCGAGCGCGGGCACCAAGGTGTCGATGTTGAAGGCCACGCCCAAGCCGAGCAGGAGCCCCAAGCCGGTGCCGATCACGCCCACCATGGCGCCCTGCACCACAAAAATGGCCATGATGCTGCCGGGGCTCGCGCCCAAGGTGCGCAGGATGGCGATGTCGGCACTCTTGTCGGTCACCGTCATCACCAAGGTCGAGACCAGGTTGAAAGCAGCCACCGCCACGATCAAGGTCAGGATGATGAACATCATGCGTTTTTCCAACTGCACGGCCGCGAACCAGGTGCGGTTTTGCCGCGTCCAGTCGCGCACGAACAGGCCCGCGGGCATGGTGGGCGCCATCTCCAGGGCCACCTCGCGAGAGCGGTGCAGGTCTTGGATCTTGATGCGCACGCCGGTCGGGCCTTCCAAACGGAAGATCTTCATGGCGTCGTCTTGGTGCAGCATGGCCAGCGTCGAGTCGTATTCGAAGTGGCCAGAATCGAAGGTGCCCACCACCGTCATTTGGCGGATGCGCGGCAACACACCGGCCGGGGTCACTTGGCCGCTGGGCGCGATCAAGGTCACCGGGTCGCCAGGAATCACGCCCAAGCTGCGCGCGAGCTCCACCCCCAAGACCACGCCGAATTCGCCGGGCACCAAACGGGCAAAGGTGTCGGTCATGACGGGGCTGGCCAAATCGGTCACCGACGGCTCCAGCGCGGGGTCGATGCCGCGCACCAACACGCCTTTCATGTCTTCGCCGCGCGCCAGCAGGGCTTGGGCCGAGACGAAGGGCGCCACACCCACCACCTCGGGATGCTGGCGCGCCGCGGCCAGGGTGGCCGGTAAATCGGGGATGCCCAAGCCATCGGGGTCGAACACCTCGATGTGCGAGAGCACGCTGAGCATGCGGTCGCGCACCTCTTTCTGAAACCCGTTCATCACCGACAAGACGATGATGAGCGCGGCCACGCCCAGCGCGATGCCCACCATGGACACGCCCGAGATGAAAGAGATGAAGCCGTTGCGGCGCGTGGAGCGGCCCGCGCGCGTGTAGCGCCAGCCCAAGATGAGTTCGTAAGGGGTTTGCATGGCTGTTTTCTAGCACCATTGTGGCATCCCCGACAATGGCGACCATGATCGTTCCCTTTGCCAGCAGCCAAGACCCGGCCGCCCTGTCCCGACTCCCCGACCTGCAGCTTCCCCACCTGCAGGCCTTGCTCGGGCGTTTGCAGCCGCAAGCCCTGTCCACCCCGGCGCTGGACGAGGACAGCCCCCACCTACCCCACGAATGGGCCCTGGCCCAAGCGCTGGGCTTGCAGCGCACCGACGCCGATGCCGCCACCGCCGGTTTGCCTTGGGCCGCAGCCCACAGCGCACAGCCCACTGAGGTGCAAGCTTGGTTCACGCCCTGCCACTACCAAATCGGCATGGACCACGTGCGCCTGATCCCACCGGCCGACTTGGCGCTGAGCGCCGAGCACTCACAAGCCCTGTGCCACGCCTTGGCCGAGCTGTGCCGCGAAGACGGCCTGGAGCTGCAGTGGCAGCGCGCCGACCGTTGGCTGGCGCGCGGCCCCGCGCTCAGCGGCGTGGCCAGCCTGAGCTTGGACCGGGTGAGCGGGCGCAGCATCGAAACCCAGCACCTGCACCAAAGCGCGGGGCTGAAGCGCTTGCACCACGAAGCACAAATGCTCTTTTACACGCAAGCCGCACACGACGAGCGCGTGGCCCAGGGCCTCTTGCCCATCAACGGCTTTTGGCTCAGCGCCGCGGGTGCCTGCACCCAAGCCATTAACGCCGCGGCTGCGCCACGGGTGTTCGACGATCTGCGCACCCCTGCCCTGCGCGGCGACTGGGCCGCTTGGGCGCAGGCCTGGCAGGCGCTCGACGCACAATGGCTTGAGCCCTTGGCGCGTGTTCAAGCGGGCCAGCCCCTGAGCCTGACCCTGTGCGGTGAGCGCCACAGCCAAACTTGGCACACCCCCACCACCCAGCGATCGCCGTGGCGCGACCGTTGGCTCGCCCTGTGGCGCACCGCACCCGACGTGCGCGCCATTTTGAAAGCCTTGTAAGCCATGCACATCGTCACCCGCGACATCCCGCCGCGCGCCGCTTGGGCGCTCGAACAAAGCGGCATCCACCCCCTGCTGGCCCAGCTGTTTGCCGCGCGCGGTATCGCCCACGCCGACGAGCTCGACACCGCGCTCACGCGCTTGCTGCCGCCGGACACCTTGCTCGGCTGCCAAGCCGCCGCCGTGCAACTGGCCCAGGCCATGCAAGCCGGCCAGCGCCTGTGCATCGTGGCCGACTACGACTGCGACGGCGCCACCGCGTGTGCCGTGGGCGTGCGCGGCCTGCGCATGCTGGGCGCGCCCATGGGCTTTGACGCGGTGAGCTACCTCGTGCCCGACCGCGTGCAAGACGGCTACGGCCTGACCCGCAGCATCGCCGAGCGCGTCAAGGCCAGCGGCGCCGATCTGCTCATCACCGTGGACAACGGCATCGCCAGCGTCGACGGCGTGAGCGCCGCGCACGACTTGGGACTGGGTGTGCTCATCACCGACCACCACCTGCCGGCCAGCGTGAACGGGCAGATCACCCTGCCGCGCGACTGCGTCATCGTCAACCCCAACCAACCCGGCTGCGGCTTTGAGAGCAAGGCCATCGCGGGGGTGGGTGTGATGTTCTATGTCTTGTTGGCTTTGCGCGCCGAGCTGCGCCAGCGCGGCGTGTTCACCGCCGCCACCCAGCCCAAGATCGACGTGCTCTTGCCCTTGGTGGCGCTGGGCACGGTGGCCGACGTGGTCAGGCTCGACGCCAACAACCGCCGCTTGGTGGCCCAAGGCCTCAGGCGCGTGCGCGCCGGGGCCATGCCGGTGGGCATGTCGGCCTTGCTGCAAGTCGCCGGCCGCCAATCCAGCGCGGCCACCAGCTTTGACTTTGGCTTTGCCTTAGGCCCACGCATCAACGCCGCCGGCCGTTTGTCCGATATGCGCTTGGGCATCGAATGCCTGATCACCGACGATGCACAACGCGCCGACGAACTCGCGCGCACGCTCGACGGCATCAACCGCGAGCGCAAATCCATCGAAGGCGAGATGCGCGAACAGGCCTTGGAATTGGCCGAAGCCATGTTCGACGAAGACGAGACGCCACCGCCCGCCATGGTCGTGTTCGACCCGGACTTCCACGAGGGCGTGGTCGGCATCGTGGCCTCGCGCCTGAAAGAAAAACTGCACCGCCCGACCTTTGTGTTCGCGCCCAGCGCGGTCGATGGCAAAGGCCACGAGCTCAAGGGCTCGGGCCGATCCATCCCGGGCTTCCATTTGCGCGACGCCCTGGACTTGGTGGCCAAGCGCCACCCCGGCGTGTTGCTGCGCTTCGGTGGCCACGCCATGGCCGCGGGCTGCACCATCGACGAAGACCAGCTCGATACCTTCGAGCAAGCCCTGCAGCAAGTGGCGCACGAATGGCTGGACGCCCACACCTTGGAGCGCCGCCTCGAAGCCGACGGCCCGCTCGACCCGCAATACCGCCGACCCGACGTGGTCGACACCTTGCACGAAGCCGTGTGGGGCCAAGGCTTTGCGCCACCCGTCTTCAGCGAAGAGGTCGAGGTGGTCTCACAGCGCTTGGTGGGCGAAAAACACCTGGCCGTCAAACTCAAACACCGCGGCGAGCCTGTCGACGGCATTTGGTTTGGCCACACCGAACCCCTGCCCGCCCGCGTGACCCTGGCCTTTCGCTTGGACGCCGACGCTTGGCAAGGCCAACGCCGCGTGCGCTTCCTGATCGAGGCCGCGCAGAACTGAAACGGCGGCCCTCCCCCGCCCGATAAAATCCCATCCCATGACAAACCAACTCGACACCAAATCCCAAGCCTGGTCCGCGCTGTTTTCTGAGCCCATGAGCGAGTTGGTCAAGCGCTACACCGCCAGCGTGTTCTTCGACAAGCGCCTGTGGCAAGCCGACATTCAAGGCTCGCTGGCCCACGCCGAGATGCTGGCGGCGCAAAACATCATCGCCGCCCAAGACCTGGCCGACATCCAACGCGGCATGGCGCAAATCACCCAAGAAATCGAGTCCGACGCTTTTGAATGGAAGCTCGACCTGGAAGACGTGCACCTGAACATCGAAGCACGCCTGACCCAGCTGGTGGGTGACGCCGGCAAGCGCCTGCACACGGGCCGCAGCCGCAACGACCAAGTGGCCACCGACGTGCGCCTGTGGTTGCGCAGCGAGATGGACCTGATCATCGAGTTGCTGGCCGACCTGCAAAAGTCACTCGTGGATGTGGCCGAGCGCAACGTCGAGGTCATCATGCCGGGCTTCACCCACCTGCAAGTGGCGCAGCCCGTGAGTTTTGCGCACCACTTGCTGGCCTATGTGGAAATGTTCAGCCGTGATGCCGAACGTTTTGCTGATGTGCGCCGCCGCACCAACCGCCTGCCTTTGGGCAGCGCCGCCTTGGCCGGCACCACCTATCCGCTGGACCGCGAGCGCGTGGCCCGCACCCTGGGCATGGTCGACGAAGCAGGCAACCCACAAGTCTGCCAAAACAGCTTGGATGGCGTGAGCGACCGCGACTTCGCCATCGAATTCACCGCTGCCGCTTCGCTGTGCATGGTGCACATCAGCCGCTTCTCCGAAGAATTGATTTTGTGGATGAGCCAGAACTTCGGCTTTGTGCGCATTGCCGACCGCTTCACCACCGGCTCGAGCATCATGCCGCAGAAGAAAAACCCCGATGTGCCCGAGTTGGCACGCGGCAAGACCGGCCGTGTGGTTGGCCACCTGATGGGCCTGATCACCCTAATGAAAGGCCAGCCCCTGGCCTACAACAAAGACAACCAAGAAGACAAAGAGCCGCTGTTCGACACGGTGGACACCCTCAAAGACACCCTGCGCATCTTCAGCGAAATGGTGGGCGGGCAGGTCAACCCCGCCACGGGCGTCAAAGAAGGCGGCATCACCGTGAACGCCGCTGCGATGGAAGCGGCCGTGAAAAAAGGCTACGCCACCGCCACCGACTTGGCCGACTACTTGGTCAAGAAGGGATTGCCGTTTCGCGACGCGCACGAGGTCGTGGCCCACGCGGTCAAAACCGCGCAAGGCTTGGGTGTGGACCTGTCCGAGCTGCCGCTGCAAACCCTGCAACAGTTCGATGCCCGCATCGAAGCCAATGTGTTCGGGCCGCTCAGCCTGCAAGGGTCATTGAATGCCCGCAACACGCTGGGCGGCACGGCGCCTACTCAGGTTCGCTTGCAAATCGCCCGCCACCGCACACGCTTGGCCTGAACCTAGCGATGATCAAGGTCCGCGCGGTGGGTCAACACCCATGCCCCGTATCCGCTGACCCAACCAAGCCAAACCAGCACCCACGTCCATGGTGCGCCGCTCTTGGGTGGCCACGGGGGGTGTCTGCCCCGCGACCAAGGGTGCGCCTATGTTGAAGGTAAAGACAAAGTTGGGATATTGGCCCATGCGCCAGTCGCTGATCCACAGGTCGCCGCTGGCGTCTTGGCGCAGGCTCACAAAACCACCGGCGAAGCGCTGCAAACGCTGCACCTGCGGGTGCTCGGCATGTTTTTTCAAGAGATCTGCACCGCGCTCGAACGCATCGAAGCGCACCGGACGCCCCGCGTCCAAGAGCGAATAAAAGCCCTCGTGCACATGCTCGCCGTCGACCGCCACCACGCGCCACAACACGGTGTTGAAGGGCGCAGGCGTCACGAACACCTGATCGGTGGGGAGGCCCACGGCGCGCAAGGATGTATGGGCGTGCTGCAAGACATACTGCTGCGCCAACACGCTCCAAGCGATGTACACACAGCTCCAAACCAAACCGAGGTGGTTGGCGCGCCAACCCCGAACAGAGCCCCGTGTGGCCCAAACCACGCCGGCCATCAAAGGCAAGCTGTAGAGCGGATCGATGATGAACAAACTGCCCAAGCCCAAGGCCTCGTCGGTGAAGGGCAAGAACAGCTGGGTACCATAAATCGTGAACCAATCCAGGATCGGGTGCGTCAGCAGGGCCAAGGCGATGGCCACCCACCAGCGGCGCCACAAGCCCGGCTCGCCTGTGATGCGCGCCACCAGCCAAGCCAGCGGCCCAGACGCCCAGGCCAACCAAAACAAAGCGTGCGTCTCCGCGCGGTGCAGCACCATGTTGAGCACCGGGTCGCCGTGATCCAGAAGCACGTCGAGGTCGGGCAGCAAACCCGCCACCCCACCCCACAACGCGGCCTTCCAAGCGGCCGTGCGACGGCCCATGACGGCCACCCCAATGGAAGCCCCCAAGGCAATTTGCGTCAAAGAATCCATGGCCTCAGCCTCACACGAAGAACAAAGCGATAGCGCAGCCCAAAGCAACCACCCAGCTCAGGGTGCGCAGGTTGGCGCGGTCGGCCACATAGGTGGCGATGTAGGCCACGCGGGCCAAGACGAACACCACGGCCAAGGTGTCGACGGTGCCGCTCGCTGCGCCATGGGCTTGGGCGATCAAGACGCCCGCGATGAAGATGGGCAAGGCCTCAAAGCTGTTGTGTTGCGCGGCGTTGGCGCGGGCCTGCCAGCCCTCCAAACGCGCCAACCACTGACGCGGGTTGTGGTTGTCAAAGCCCCCGTCGCGGCGCGAAACGCCAAAACCCTTCGATTTGGCGATGCCCGCGCACACGATGGGCAAGAGGCAAGCGATCAAGATGCAGAGTTCGGCGATGGTCATGGTGAGGTCCTTGGGTGATGGGGATTAGGCGGTGACGATCCACCCCTCCAGGGGGTCGAAGGTGGGTAAGCCGTATTGTAGGTGGCCGACTTCGTGTTGGGCTTGGGCCCAGGCGGCTTGTATCAGGCACAGCGTGGCGTCCAAGGCATCGCCGCTGGGGTCATCGGCCAAGCGCCCCATCAAAGCGTTGCTGGCCACCAAGCGCAGGCCCAAGCGGGTTTGGCCGCGCTCCAAAGCGCCGATGAGTTCTCGCCGCGCCAGCAAGCGCTCGGCATTGTGTTTGGCCTTGTCGTCGCTTTTGTAGCTGCGCGCGCCCAAGACCTCGCGGGCCAGCAGACCCGGGTAAGCCTCCAGGGCCACGCGGCGTCGATCGCCTTCGGCCAAACCGGGCAGGTGCACACCCACTTGGCGCAAGAGCGGTACCCCGGCGTGCAACATATAGGCCACCGGCGGATTGACCCATTTCATCGACGGGCTGGAGCCCGCGGGGCCGTCGGTGGCGCGGTGGGCGAACTTGGCACCCACGGGGCGCGCCGCGCAAAAGGCCACGAAGTGCTCGCGGATCTCGGCGCGCGACAAAGTGGCGTAATGGTCCATGCACGCGGCCCAATCGCTGGGCCAAGCCAAAGTTTGGACCAGCTCGCGCGGCAAGCCAAACGGCAAGTCAAAGCCCCCGACCCAGTCGCCCTCTTGCGACAACCATTGCGCAAAGGCCTCGGGGGTTTCAAAGGTGAGCAAGGCTTGCAACTGCACCCGCCCCGCGCGCGCTTGCCCCGTGGCCAAGACGATGGGCTTGCGCCGCGTGGGGCGGCTGGTGAAGTCGCAGCCGATCAGCGTCGGCACGTTTGGACTCAGGCGCGGCCGATGATGGCGGCGGTGGCCATCAGCTCTTCGAGCAGCGCAAAAGACACACGGCCGGAGACCGCATAAGGGTCGAGCTCGGCGCTCTCGGAGTACTTGAGCACGATCGAGGGGTTGAGCTTGTCCAAGCGCACCTGGCCCATGGTCCAACCACCAAAGCGCCGCTCTTCGATTTCTTCGTAGGCCAGCAACACCACGTCTTGGTGGCGCGGGTCTTTGACGATGTGGGTGTAGAGCTCGTTGACCTGCTTGCGACCGCCTTCGAGCGCTTGCAAAAAGATACCGCCACCGTAGCACAGCACACCGGTGATGCCGTTGTTCAGGTTGTGCGCTTTGGCGCTGTTGAGGATGGATTCGGTGGCGGACTCGGCTTGGGAATCGATCGCACGGCTGACATACAACAAACGGACCAACATGGCTCAATCCTTCTTGGGAATCAGGGACAAAAATTCGCGACGCAAATTCGGGTCTTTGAGGAAAGCCCCGCGCATGACCGAATTGATCATCTTGCTGTCCATGTCTTTGACGCCGCGCCACGACATGCAGTAGTGGCTCGCTTCCATGACAATGGCCAGACCGTCGGGCTGGGTTTTTTGCTGGATGAGGTCGGCGAGTTGCACCACCGCCTCTTCTTGGATTTGTGGGCGGCCCATGATCCACTCAGCCAAACGCGCGTACTTGGACAGGCCAATGACGTTGGTGCGCTCATTGGGCAAGATGCCGATCCAGATTTTGCCGATGACGGGGCAAAAGTGGTGGCTGCAGGCGCTGCGCACGGTGATCGGGCCCACGATCATGAGCTCGTTGAGGTGCTCGGCGTTGGGGAATTCGGTGATGTTGGGCGCTTTGACGTAACGACCGTTGAACACCTCTTTGATGTACATCTTGGCCACGCGCCGAGCGGTGTCACCGGTGTTGTGGTCGTGCTCCAGGTCGATCACCAAGCTGTCCAGCACGCCTTGCATCTTGCTGGCGACTTCGTCGAGCAACTGGTCCAACTCACCGGGTTCGATGAAATCGGCGATGTTGTCGTTGGAGTGAAAACGCCGGCGGCTGGCCTGGATGCGCTCGCGGATCTTGACCGACACGGGGGTGCCGTGGTCGTCGTCTGAGGGAATGGAAACGGTCATGTTCGGTTCGATTGGATGTCCTCAAAGCATCCTAACACCGAGCCCAATGGCCCCCCAGCCAGCGGGACTTTGCCCTAGCAAATCAATAACGCCGCCCCGTCAGCCACAAGGCCAAGCGCATGAGCGCCAACGCTGTCCATTCGCGCAAGCGCTCGCCCCGCCCACGCTGGGCAAATTGCTCGGCACTCACCGCCTGCCCGTCGTCGCGAATGGCTTGGCACAGGCGCTGGTGCAGCTGCTGCGCGAAGGCCGCGTCGAACACCTGCACATTGGCCTCTCGGGCCAGCAACAGGCTCAGGGGGTCCAAATTGGACGAACCCACCGTGGCCCATGGGCGGGCATGCTCGGGGTCGATCACCGCAACCTTGGCGTGCAAAAAACTGCGTTGGTACTCGTGGATCTCGATGCCCTCGGCCAGCAAGCTGGCGTAAACCGCCCGCGCAGCGTGGTATTGCATGAAATATTCGTAGCGCCCTTGCAGCAGGAGGCGCACCCGCACCCCTCGCGAAACGGCCAGGGTCAAAGCCCGGCGCAAGCGGCGACCCGGCAAAAAATAGGCGTTGGCGATGACGATCTCGTGGCGCGCCGACGCAATGGCCTTCAGGTAAGCGCGCTCAATGTCACCGCGGTGACTCACGTTGTCGCGCAAGAGCAAGCCCGCTTTGGTGCCCGCCACACCCGCCCGGCTACCGGGTTTTCGGTTCAACCAACCCAACCAACTCGTGGCACGCAGGGCCGACAGGGCCTCTGGCAAATCCCGGCGGCGAACCTGCGTGGCCGCTTCGGTGCGCCACCACAGCTGGTTCATGGCCTCATGGATGTCGTGCACCACCGGGCCTTGTACCTGCAACGAAAAGTCCAGCCGTGGGCGCTCCAAAGCTCCGTGGTTGGGGTCGTACCAATCGTCCAAGATGTTGATGCCACCACAAAAGGCGACGCGGTCGTCCACCACGCACAGCTTGCGGTGCAAACGCCGCCAGCGGCTGGGCACGAACCAGCCCCAGGTGCCAAAGGGGGCGAACACGCGCCAGACCACGCCCGCGCTGTCCAAACGCTCGCGCCACTCGGCAGGCAAATCGCCCGTACCCGCCCCGTCGACCAACAGCCAAACGCGCACACCGCGCAGCGCGGTTCGCTCCAAAGCTTGAACCACCGCCTCGCCCGCACCCGTGACGTTCAAGATGTAGGTTTCGATCTGGACTTGGGTCTGGGCCGCGTCCAATGCGCGGATGAGCGCGGGAAACCAGGCCTGCGCGCCCTCCAACAAGGCCAGGGTGTGGCCGCCGTGGACCGTGGACGGGGCGCGCACGCTCAGTCCTGCCAAGTGAAGTCGGCCACCAAGGGCAGGTGGTCGGACATCTGGTGCCAAATGCGACCGCGCGGCACCCAGGTGCTTACGGGCTTGAGGCCTCGGGCATACACGTGGTCGAGCTGGGTCAAGGGCAAACGGGCGGGAAAGGTGGGCGTGCGCGCGCCGTGTTCGTGCAAGCCCATGTCGGCCATCATGCGGCTCAGGCGCTGGCCCCAGTCATTGAAGTCGCCCGCCACCAAGAGCGGCGCATGGGGGTCGACCTCGCGCTCCAAATAACGGCCCAGCTGCTCGACTTGCCTGACCCGACTGGCCGGCACCAAGCCCAAGTGCACCACGACCACATGCACACCCACCCCCGCGAGCTGCACCTCAGTGTGCAAGAGCCCGCGCTGCTCGAAGCGGTGATCCGAGATGTCTTCGTGGCGGTGACCCATCACCGGCCAACGCGACAAGACGGCATTGCCATGTTCGCCGTCGCGCGTCACGGCGTTGGTGCGGTACACCGATTCATAACCTGGGGGCGCCAAGAATTCGGCTTGCGACAACGCGGGCCAATGCTCAAAGCGGCGTTGCTCTCGGCGGTTGTGGTAGCGAACCTCTTGCAAGCACACCACGTCGGCGTCGAGCTGCTCGACCGCATGGCCCAGGTTGTGAATCTCCAAGCGCTTGACAGGTCCCAAGCCTTGCACGCCTTTGTGGATGTTGTAGGTCGCGATGCGCAACAAAGGGTGATCGGCACGGTTGGGGGTCATGCCTGCATTCTAGGCAGGCACAGCGCCAGCAACGACAACGCCACCCGAAGGTGGCGTTGAAAGGTCTGGGTCGGCATGCCCGAAGGCATGCGCCACATCAGAAGCGGTCGGCGTTCATGACCTTGGTCCAAGCGGACACAAAGTCTTTGGCAAACTTTTCTTTGTTGTCGTCTTGGGCGTAGACCTCGGCGTAGGCGCGCAGGATCGAGTTCGAACCAAAGACCAGATCGGCACGGGTGGCGGTCCACTTGGCTTTGCCGGTCTTGCGCTCCACGATGTCGTACGAGTTTTTGCCGGTGGGCTTCCACTGGTAAGACATGTCGGTCAGGTTGACAAAGAAGTCGTTGGTCAGCGCACCCACGCGGTCGGTGAACACACCGTGCTTGGAGCCGCCGTGGTTGGTGCCCAAGACGCGCATGCCGCCGATCAGGCAGGTCATCTCGTGGGCGGTCAAGCCCAAGAGCTGTGCGCGGTCCAAGAGCATTTCCTCGGGGCTGACGACGTAGTCTTTCTTGGCCCAGTTACGGAAACCATCGTGCACAGGCTCGAGCACCGCGAAAGACTCCACATCGGTCATGTCTTGGGTCGCGTCACCACGACCGGGGTTGAACGGCACGGGCACGTTCAAACCGGCGGCCTTGATGGCTTGCTCCAAGCCCACGTTACCGGCCAAGACGATCACGTCGGCCACGCTGGCACCGGTGTCTTTGGCGATGGCTTCGAGGGCCTTGAGCACCTTGGACAAGCGAGCAGGTTCGTTGCCTTCCCAATCCTTCTGTGGGGCCAAACGGATGCGTGCACCGTTGGCACCGCCGCGCAGGTCCGACTGGCGGAAGGTGCGGGCGCTGTCCCAAGCGGTGGACACCAATTCGCTCACGCTCAAACCACTGGCGGCGATCTTGGCTTTCACAGCGGCCACGTCGTAGCCGGTTTTGCCCGCGGGGATGGGGTCTTGCCAGATCAGGTCTTCGGCGGGCACTTCAGGGCCGATGTAGCGGACCTTAGGGCCCATGTCGCGGTGGGTCAGTTTGAACCAAGCGCGGGCAAAGGTCTTGGAGAAGTAATCGGGGTCTTTGTAAAAGCGCTCCGAGATTTTGCGGTAAGCGGGGTCCACCTTCATGGCCATGTCGGCGTCGGTCATCATGGGCATGACTTTGATCGATGGGTCTTCCACATCGGAGGGCATGTCTTCGGGCTTGATGTTGATCGGACGCCACTGGTTGGCACCGGCGGGGCTCTTGGTGAGTTCCCACTCGTAGTTCAACAGCAGGTGGAAGTAACCGTTGTCCCATTTCGTGGGGTTGGTGGTCCAAGCGCCTTCGATGCCGCTGGTCACGGCGTTGCGACCCACGCTGCGGGTGGTGTGGTTCTGCCAGCCAAAACCTTGCTCGTGGATCTCGGCGCCTTCGGGTGCAGGACCGTTGTTTTCGGCGCGGCCATTGCCGTGGGCCTTACCGACGGTGTGACCACCGGCGGTCAGCGCGCAGGTCTCTTCATCGTTCATGGCCATGCGAGCGAACGTCAAACGCACATCGTGCGCCGTGCGCTGAGGATCGGACTTGCCCATGACCCCCTCGGGGTTGACGTAAATCAAACCCATTTGGACCGCAGCCAAAGGGTTTTCCAACGATTCACGGTTCTCGCCCGATCCTTCGTAGCGGTTAGAGGAGGACATCCACTCTTTTTCCGCACCCCAATACACGTCCTCTTCGGGGTGCCAGATGTCTTCGCGGCCAAACGAGAAACCGTAGGTCTTCAAACCCATGGATTCGTAGGCGACGTTGCCGGCCAAAATGAACAAATCGGCCCAGCTGATTTTGTTGCCGTATTTTTTCTTGATGGGCCACAGCAAGCGGCGGGCTTTGTCCAGGTTGCCGTTGTCGGGCCAAGAGTTCAAGGGGGCGAAACGGATGTTGCCAGCGCCCGCGCCACCGCGGCCGTCGGCGATGCGGTAAGAACCGGCTGAGTGCCAAGCCAAACGAATCATCAGGCCGCCGTAGTGGCCCCAATCGGCGGGCCACCAGTCTTGGCTGTCGGTCATCAAGGCGACCATGTCTTTTTTCAGCGCGGCCACGTCGAGTTTTTTAACCTCTTCGCGGTAGTTAAAACCCTTGAGCGGATTGGTCTTGCTGTCTTGCTGATGCAAGATGTTCAGGTTCAAGGCGTTGGGCCACCAAGCCATGTTGGAACTGCCCGAAGTGGTGTTGGCGCCGTGCATGACGGGGCACCCACCGGTTGCGCTTTTTTTGCTGTCCATATCCCTATTCCTTTGTGCTGGGGTTGAAAGAACAAACAGTGTAGGAAGTTTTGGCCCTGCGTGCGCATGGCATTTCCAATCACCACGATAGCCAGCAAGGTCTAGGGTTTACCCGCAGCAGCGGGTTGCATCAAGCCAAAAACGTCATGCCCAACCACAGCGCCGCGGCGGCTTTGAAACCCGAATGGGCTTGGTGGTGGCGCCACACCGAAGCCACCAAAAACAGGTTGAGGGGCAGCACGGCCCAGTGAACCGCCATGGCCAACAGCGGATCGGCGCGCTGCGCGTACAGCACCAGGGTGAAAAACAAAAACACCAGGTTCAGCAGGGTGCCCAAACCGAGCATGTCGCGCCAAAACAGCTGGGTCAGCGGCAGCCTGCCGTGCCAGCGAAGCGACCAAAAACTCCCGGGGCTGGGCTGCTCGTCCATGGCTAGGATGGGCCGGGTCTTAGGCCTTGGCCGCGTCCACGTTGCGCAGCTTGATGTGCAACTCGCGCAACTGCTTCTCGTCCACCGGGCTGGGGGCTTGGGTGAGCAAACACTGAGCGCGTTGGGTCTTGGGGAAGGCGATCACGTCGCGGATGGATTCGGCGCCGGTCATGAGCGTGACGATGCGGTCCAGACCGAAGGCCAAGCCACCGTGTGGCGGTGCGCCGTATTGCAAGGCGTCGAGCAAGAAGCCGAACTTGAGCTGGGCTTCTTCGGGCGTGATCTTCAAGGCATCGAACACTTTTTTCTGGACGTCAGCGCGGTGGATACGCACCGAGCCACCGCCCATTTCCCAGCCGTTCAACACCATGTCGTAGCCCTTGGAAATGCACTTCTCAGGGGCGGTGACCATCCAGTCTTCGTGGCCGTCTTTGGGCGCGGTGAAGGGGTGGTGAACCGCGGCCCAGCGGTCGTTCTCTTCGTCGTGCTCGAACATGGGGAAGTCGACCACCCACATCGGCGCCCAGCGGTTCTCAAACAAAACGTTTTTCTTGCCGAACTCGCTGTGGCCGATCTTGATGCGCAAGGCACCGATGGCGTCGTTGACGATTTTTTCCTTGTCGGCGCCGAAGAAAATCAGGTCGCCGTTTTGCGCGCCCGAACGCTCCAGCACTGCGTTCAATGCCGCGTCGTGGATGTTCTTGACGATGGGCGACTGCAAGCCGTCACGGCCTTTGGACAGGTCGTTGACGCGGATGTAAGCCAGGCCCTTGGCGCCGTAGATCTTCACGAACTCGGTGTACGCGTCGATCTCGCCACGGCTGATGCCGCCGCCTTCCACCGAACCGCCCGGCACGCGCAGGGCCACCACGCGGCCGCCCTTCATGTTGGCCGCACCCGAGAACACTTTGAAGTCCACATCGCCCATGACGTCGGTGACTTCGGTGAACTGGAGCTTGACGCGCAGATCGGGCTTGTCAGAGCCGTACAGGTGCATCGCGTCTTGGTAGGTCATGACCGGGAACTCGCCCAAGTCCACGCCAATGGTTTTGAGAAACACGCGCTTGATCATGCCCTGGAACATGTCGCGGATTTCTTCTTCCGTCAGGAACGATGTCTCGATATCGATTTGGGTGAATTCGGGCTGACGGTCGGCACGCAAGTCTTCGTCGCGAAAGCACTTGGTGATCTGGTAGTAACGGTCGTAGCCGGCCACCATCAAGAGCTGTTTGAACAGCTGGGGCGACTGGGGCAGTGCGAAGAACTGGCCATCGTGCACGCGGCTGGGCACGAGGTAGTCGCGCGCGCCTTCGGGCGTGCTCTTGGTGAGCATCGGGGTTTCGATGTCCACAAAGCCGTTTTCGTCCAGGTACTTGCGCACTTCCATCGCCACCTTGTAGCGCAGCATGAGGTTGTTTTGCATGTAGGGACGGCGCAGGTCGAGCACGCGGTGGGTCAGGCGGGTCGTCTCCGACAGGTTGTCGTCGTCGATCTGGAAGGGCGGCGTGACAGATTCGTTCAAGACGATCAACTCGTGGCACAACACCTCGATCTTGCCGCTTTTCAGGCCGTCGTTGCTGGTACCCTCTGGGCGCGCACGCACCACACCTTTGATCTGCACGCAGTACTCGTTGCGCACGTCTTCGGCCACTTTGAACATGTCGGGGCGGTCGGGATCGCACACCACCTGGACATAACCTTCGCGGTCACGAAGGTCGATGAAGATCACGCCGCCGTGGTCGCGACGGCGGTTGACCCAGCCACACAGGCTCACGGTTTGACCGGTCAGGGCTTCGGTCACGAGACCGCAGTAGTGGGAACGCATTGCCATAGGAAGGTTTCTTTCAACGGAAGGTAGAAGCTCAGGGCGTGTGGAGGGTGGGCGCAGCGTTGCGAGCACCGCTGGGGGCGATGACACCCATGGAAACAATGTAGGTCAGCGCTTGGTCTACGCTCATGGCGAGTTCCACACAATCGGCGCGGCGCACCATCACAAAATAGCCGCCGGTGGGGTTGGGGGTGGTGGGCACAAACACGCTGACGAATTCATCTTGTTCGCCAACTCCGGGCGTTTGTTGCAAATGGTGCAAGACACCACCGTCGGGCGAGCCGGTCAAAAACCCGATGCTCCACATACCGGGGTGCGGCCATTGAACCAACAGCGCTTTGCGAAAGGCATTGCCTTTTTCAGAGAACAAGGTGTCGGAGACTTGCTTGACCCCTGAGTAAATGGAGCGCACCACGGGGATGCGGTGCAACAGGCTGTGCCACCAACTCACCAAACGGTTGCCAATGATGTTGGACGCCAAGGCGCCGATGGACAAGAGCACCACCAAGGCAAAAACCACGCCCAAACCAGGGACGTGCATGCCCAACAGCACGTCAGGATGCCAGTCCCGAGGGAGCACTTGTAAGGTGCTGTCCAGCGTGGTCACCACCCAATCGAGGACCCACAAGGTGATGATCAGCGGCACCAAGACCAGCAAACCGGCAAACAACCATTTTCTGATAGCGGTCATAAGGCGTGCTCAAGTCGTTGTTGAGGGAGGTGTGGGCGCGCTGGGCGCCGCAGGAGCCGCGCTCTCAGATGCGGGTGGGGCGGCCGAAGCACCCCCCTTGAAGTCGGTGACGTACCAACCCGAGCCCTTGAGTTGAAAGCCCGGCGCGGTCAGGCGTTTGTTGAAGGTGTTGGCACCACAGGCCGGGCAGTCGGTCAGGGGTGCGTCGGACATTTTTTGCAACACATCCTTGGCGTGGCCACAGGACCCGCACTGGTAGGCATAAATGGGCATGTCGAGAACCTCTGGAAGGTGTTGAAAACCGCCAGCCCAAGCGCGGGCGGACCAAAACCCACCATTATAGGATTGGACGCAGCGTGCCCATGAGCCAAACCGTGACCATGCCGCCCAAGGCGAAGCCCAAAACGACCAGAATGGCCGACTGCAAGAGCCGGTGGGTGCGGCCTTGTGCCTGACGCAATTCGGCGAGTTCGCGTTGCAGATCGGGTGGACGTTGCTGCAAGTAACCCTGGAGCAGGCGCGGCAACATGGGCAAGAGCTTGGCGTACTGCGGCGCTTCGGTCTTGATCTGCGCCCACAGCTTGGCGGGGCCGATTTGCTGGTCCATCCAACGCTCCAAGAAAGGTTTGGCTGTGCTCCACAAGTCCAGCTCGGGATCCAGTTGGCGTCCCAAGCCTTCGATGTTGAGCAGGGTTTTTTGCAGCAAAACCAGCTGCGGCTGGATCTCGACGTTGAAACGGCGAGAGGTTTGGAACAAACGCATGAGCACCAAGCCCAAGGAAATTTCTTTCAGCGGTCGGTCAAAGTAAGGCTCACAGACAGCGCGAATGGACGCCTCGAGCTCATCGACGCGGGTGTCTTTGGGCACCCAACCCGATTCGATGTGCAGCTCGGCCACGCGCTTGTAATCGCGCCTGAAAAACGCGGTGAAGTTTTGCGCCAAGTACTCTTTGTCGAACTCGGTGAGCGTGCCCACGATGCCGAAGTCCAGCGAGATGTAGCGCCCGAAGGTCTCGGGGGCCAAGCTGACTTGGATGTTGCCCGGGTGCATGTCGGCGTGGAAGAAGCCATCGCGAAAGACCTGGGTGAAGAAAATCGTCACGCCATCGCGGGCGAGCTTGGGGATGTCAACGCCGGCCTTGCGCAAGGCATCGATTTGGTTGATGGGCACGCCGTGCATGCGTTCCATGACCAAGACCTCGGTGCGACAAAAATCCCAAATCATCTCGGGGATGAGCACCAAGTCCAGGTCGGCCATGTTGCGGCGCAACTGGGCTGCGCTGGAGGCCTCTCGCAACAAGTCGAGTTCGTCGTGCAGGTGTTTGTCAAACTCCGCCACCACTTCGCGGGGTTTGAGTCGCTTGCCGTCGGCCGAGAGCTTCTCCACCCACGCCGCCATCAGGCGCATGAGGCTGAGGTCTTTCTCGATCACCGGCAGCATGTTGGGGCGCAAGACCTTGATCGCCACCTCACGGCCAGCGTGGCGGCCTTGGCGGATGGTGGCGAAATGCACTTGGGCGATGGACGCGCTGGCCACGGGTTTGCGCTCAAAGTCAGCAAACACCTCGTCAACCGGCAAACCCAATGCACGCTCAATGGTGGCCACAGCCACCGCACTGTCAAATGGCGGCACACGGTCTTGCAAGTGCGCCAACTCGTCGGCGATGTCGGGCGCGAGCAAATCGCGCCGGGTCGACAGCACTTGGCCGAACTTCACAAAAATAGGACCTAGGCTCTCCAAAGCTTGACGCAAACGCTGGCCGCGAGGCGCCTCCAAGCGCCGACCCAAGGTCAGGACCCGGGTGAAGCCCCGCAAAAAGGGGCTGCGGAAGTTGGAGAGGACCAGCTCATCCAAACCAAAGCGAAAAACAATCCAGAGGATGAACAGGCCCCGAAACCAGCGCATCAGGCCCCCCGTTCGGCAGGGGCTTTGGGCAAGAAACCTTTGACGGCTTGAACCGCACGTTGCGCCACGCTCACCAAGCCATGGGCAGGTCCGTCGCCGATCCAGCGCGACAGGTCTTCTTCCAAATCCCACCGAACGTTTTCGGCCAGCCAAGCGACTTCTGCGGCGAATTGAACGTCTCCGCGGACATCCACGGCCGGCTTGGCCCCTTTGGCCACGGTGCTGACCAAGTCCCAAGGGTCGGTTTGGGTGAGGGTCACGGTCAATTCCGGCGTGGCGTTGGGCGATGCCCGTTCCAGCAAGCCCGCGGCGGTGGCCTGCAAACACAGGTTCACCCGCCCCCATTGCACCAGCAAAGGTTTACCACGTTGGCGACGCAAGCGATCCATGGCTTCGGGCTCTTGGCCCAAGACGTGGTTGAGCAGCAAAACACAGCGGTTTTGCAACTCATCGACCAACCAGGCCGGTGGCTGCAAGTCAGAGAAAGCCTTCAACAGCGACGAAGGTGTGGGCAAAGAACGCGGACGGTTCATGCGCGTCACTCGAGCGCTTGCACACCCGCCACCAACCAACCACCCGGGCCATTTTTGGGACGCGTAATGTTCCACACTTCACGGAAGGGGCTGGGACCGGCGGTGGCGTCTTCCCGTGACAAACCGTTGTATTCCACGCTGGCCATGTACACATCGTCGAGTTCTTCAATCCCCAGCAAACGGGCGTCCAAGCTCAAAACCTCGGTCACGTTGGGCTGGCCGGCACTGGCTTGTTCGCGATCGACCAACTGGGTTTTGATTTCAGCCAACATCTCGTCGGTCATCATGGCGCGCAAGCTGCTGATGTCGCCACGGTCCCAAGCCGCTTGCAAGGTCATGAAATTGGTTTTAGAGGCGGCGATGAAACCATCAACATCAAAGCCGGCGGGGACGCCCCAGGTTTGCTGGCCACCCAAGGCCGAACCGATCATGGAGCCGCCCGATGGGCTGGTAGGCGCAGCGCTGAAAGGGGTCTGATTGGACTCCCAAGGGCGGGCCGAGGCGTCGTTGCCGACGTTGTTGCTGTTGTAGTTACGCGGCGCTTGAGCGGCCGTGGCGCCTTGATAAGCCATACCACCCGAGTTGGACTGGCGGCTGCGCATGACCATGCGAACGACCATCCAGATGGCCACGCCAGCGAGCAAGAGCATCAAAACTTGACCAAAGCCTTCACCAAAACCCAGGCTGGAAGCCAGCCAAGCCAGGCCTAAGCCAGCGGCCAAACCGCCCAGCATGGCGCCCCATGGACGGCTGGCGGGTGCCGCCGGCGCGGCGTTGGCGGGTCGATTGGCGGCACCCGGCTGGGCGGCCGGGGAAGCCGGCGCGGCGTTGTTGGCTGGCGGCGTCGCATCTCGCTGCGTCACTTGATTGGACTGTTTGCCAAAGGACTTACCGCCACCCATGCGCTTGGCCAAGGCATCCGTGGAACTCAGCACCATGGTGCAAACCAACATCACCGACAGGAATTTCATCATGATCATCTCCAAAAATTGATCGTCTGTTGGATATTGTCACCCAAAGCAAAGTTCAACATTTAATGCCCAGGTGCAAAGCCACCACACCGGCGGACAGGTTGTGCACGTCCACATGGCCAAAACCCGCGGTTTGCATCATCTGGCGCAAGGTGGCTTGGTCGGGGTGCATGCGGATGGATTCGGCCAAGTAGCGGTAGCTGTCGGCGTCGTTGGCGACCCACTGGCCCAGTTTGGGCAGGATGTTGAAGGAATACCAGTCGTAGGCTTTCTCTAAGGGTTGGGCCACTTTGGAGAACTCCAACACCAGCAATTTGCCACCGGGCTTGAGCACGCGGTGCATTTCTGCCAAGGCACGGTCTTTGTGCGTCATGTTGCGCAAACCAAAGGCCACCGACACAAAGTCAAACGACGCGTCGGCAAAAGGCAGATTTTCGGCGTCGCAGACCATGGACTCCAGCACCAAGCCCTCGTCCAAGATGCGGCTGCGGCCTTCGCGCAGCATGGCCTCGTTGATGTCGGTGTGCACCACCCGACCATGCGGCCCAACTCGTCGGGCAAAGGCGATCGACAAGTCCCCCGTGCCACCCGCGATGTCCAAGGCATGCTGGCCCGGTTGCGGGTTGGCCACGGCCATGGTGTAGCGCTTCCACCAGCGGTGCAATCCGCCCGACATGAGGTCGTTCATGACGTCGTATTTGGACGCGACGGAGTCGAACACGCCGCGCACTTTTTGGGCTTTTTCGCGTTCGTCGACGGTTTTGAATCCGAAATGGGTGGAGGCCAAGCAGGGGTCCTTCGTGTTCAGTGGCTGGCGCAAGCGCCACCGGCGCGGGCGGGCATGGGGTCGTCGCGACCCCGTCCCGCCGCCAGCAGTCGTGCATCGTATTGGGCCCAAAGCGCATCGGCTTGCGAACCCAGAAAATACAGGTACTCCCACGAAAAAATCCCGCTGTCGTGCCCATCGCTGAAGGTGGGCTGAACCGCGTACAGACCGACCGGCTCGAGGGCGGTCACATCGACCTGGCGTTTGCCGGTTTGCAACACGGCTTGGTCGGCGCTGTGGCCCTGAACCTCGGCGGAGGGCGAGTAGACGCGCATGAGCTCAAACGGGATGCGGAACATCTCGCCGTCGTTGAAAGCAATTTCCAATTCGCGCGATTGTCCGTGCACCGTCATGGCGGTGGGGGTGGGGGTGTTGGGGTTCAAGCCAGCCATAGTATTGCCCTCCATTGTGCCTGCAAAGCGCGATCGAGTTCGGGCAAACGCCCACCCAAGTCGGCTTGGCGTGGCGCGTCGATCGGGCGCAAGGGGGCGGCCCAAATCGGCGCGGGGAAGTGGCTGTCCCAGTTAAAACGGGCCACCACGTTGCCCAAAGACGCCAGGTTGACCTTGGTGGGGGCGAGGTGTTGGCGCACCAGCACCAAGCCCCCATCCTCTTGGCACAAAGGGCAATCGTTCACACCAGCACCCGCTCTATCCCGCCTTGATTGGCGCGCGCCACGTACTCGGGCAACCAGTTCTCGCCCAGGATTTGCTTGGCCATTTCAACGACGATGTAATCGGCCTCCAGCAAGCCGGACTTCAGGTCGTCTTGGTAGCGCGAGAGCCCTTGCAAGCAGCTCGGGCAACTGGTGAGGATCTTCATATCGCCAGTGGCTTGGCCGGTCAGCGTGCGCAGGGCTTGCTCGTCCTTTTGCAGCTCGGCTTCTTTGCGAAAGCGCACCTGTGTGGCGATGTCGGGACGGGTCACGCCAAAGGTACCCGACTCGCCGCAGCAGCGTTTGCTCTCGATGACGTTGTTGCCCACCAAGGCCTTGACGGTTTTCATCGGCTCTTGCTGCTTCATGGGGCTGTGGCAAGGGTCGTGGTAGAGATAGCCACCTTGGCCCGCTGGCAAGGTGATGCTTTTCTCCAGCAGGTACTCGTGGATGTCCACGATGCGGCAGCCGGGGAAAATTTCCTCAAACTTGTAGCCTTGGAGCTGATCAAAACAAGTGCCACAACTCACCACCACGGTTTTGATATCGAGGTAGTTCAGCGTGTTGGCCACGCGGTGGAACAAGACCCGGTTGTCGGTGATGATTTTGTCGGCCTTGTCGAACTGACCCGACCCCTTTTGCGGATAGCCACAGCACAAATAGCCCGGGGGCAACACGGTTTGCACGCCAGCGTGCCACAACATGGCTTGGGTGGCCAAACCGACCTGGCTGAACAAACGCTCGGAGCCGCAACCGGGGAAATAAAACACCGCTTCGGTCTCTGGCGTGGTGGCCTGCGGGTCGCGGATGATCGGCACGTAGTCCTTGTCCTCGATGTCCAGCAAGGCCCGCGCCGTCTTCTTGGGCAGGTTGCCCGGCATTTTTTTGTTGATGAAGTGGATCACCTGCTCTTTGATGGGCGCAGCCCCCAAGGTCGCGGGTGGCGCACTGGTTTGCTTGCGGCCCACCACCTTGAACAGGTCAACCGCCCAACGTTGCACACGCATGCCCACACCCACCATCAAGGCCCGCACCAACTTGATGGTTTCGGGGTTGGTGGCGTTGAGCATGAGCATGGCCGCGGCGTTGCCCGGACGGAAACTTTTTTTGCCCATCTTGCGCAAGAGGTTGCGCATGTTCATCGACACATCGCCGAAGTCGATGTTGACCGGGCACGGCGAGAGGCATTTGTGGCAGACCGTGCAGTGGTCGGCCACATCCTCAAACTCTTGCCAATGCTGGATGCTGATGCCGCGGCGGGTTTGTTCTTCGTACAAAAAGGCCTCGACCAACAAGGAGGTGGCCAAAATTTTGTTGCGCGGGCTGTAGAGCAAATTGGCGCGTGGCACGTGGGTGGCGCAAACCGGTTTGCACTTGCCGCAGCGCAGGCAGTCTTTGACGCTGGCGGTGATCGCGCCGATGTCGGACTGCTGCATGATCAGCGACTCATGGCCCATCAAGCCGAAGCTGGGCGTGTAGGCGCTGCTGAGGTCGGCGTTGCGAAGCGACGCGTCTTGATCGAACAAGTGCCGGTGGCCGCTGCCGCGCAGCAACTTGCCTTTGTTGAAGCGGCCCTCGGGGTCGACCCGGGCCTTGTAGTCGGCAAAGGGCTGCAACTCTTCGTCGGTGAGGAATTCAAGCTTGGTGATGCCGATGCCGTGCTCGCCCGAAATGACGCCATCCAAGCTGCGCGCCAACACCATGATGCGCGCCACCGCTTCGTGCGCGGTTTGCAACATGTCGTAGTCGTCGCTGTTGACGGGGATGTTGGTGTGCACGTTGCCATCGCCCGCGTGCATGTGCAGGGCCACCCAGACGCGGCCTTTGAGCACGCGTTGGTGGATCGCGTTGCACTCGGCCAAGATGGGCTCAAAGGCCACACCGCTGAAAATCTGCTGCAGGGGTTGCCGAATTTGGGTTTTCCAACTGGCGCGCAAGCTGTGGTCTTGCAATTGTGGGAACAACGTTTCCACGCCCTGTAACCAACCGCTCCACAAACCGCGCACCTCGCGCACCAAGGCCAAGGCTTGTTGCACACGGTCTTCGAGCAACTCGGCGCTGGAGATGCCGTTGGCGTCGTCGGCCCGGCCCAAAGGCAATTGGCCTTTGGCAAAGAAGCTTTCCAGCGCGTCGCAGAGTTTGAGTTTGTTGCGCAGGCTCAACTCGATGTTGATGCGCTCGATGCCCAGCGTGTACTCGCCCATGCGTTGCAAGGGAATGACCACGTCTTCGTTGACCTTGAAGGCGTTGGTGTGCTTGCTGATGGCGGCGGTGCGCTTGCGGTCGAGCCAGAATTTTTTGCGGGCTTCCGGGCTGATGGCCACAAAGCCTTCGCCGCTGCGGCCGTTGGCCAACCGAACGACCTCGCTGGTGGCACGGGCCACGGCGTCTTCGTCGTCGCCCACGATGTCGCCAATGAGAACCATCTTGGGCAATCCGCCGTTGCCTTTTTTGCTTTTGGTGGAATAACCCACGGCCTTGAGGTAGCGGTCATCCAAGTGCTCCAAGCCCGCCAGCATCACCCCCGATCGGGTTTGCTCGGCGAACATGAAGTCCTTGATGTCCACGATGGACGGCACGCCGTCTTTGGGGTTGCCAAAGAACTCCAAGCACACCGTGCGCACGTGAGCAGGCATGCGGTGCACCACCCAGCGCGCGCTGGTGATGAGACCATCACAACCTTCTTTTTGGATGCCGGGCAAACCGCTCAAAAACTTGTCGGTCACGTCCTTACCCAAACCCTCTTTGCGGAAGGTTTTGCCGGGGATCACCAATTGCTCGGTGCGCAGCGGGGTTTTGCCGTCCGCCGCAAAGTAGCGCAGCTCAAACTTGGCCACCTCGGCGTCGTGGATCTTGCCCAGGTTGTGGTCGGTGCGCATCACCTCCAGCCACTCGGCCTGCGGCGTGACCATGCGCCAGCTCAACAGGTTGTCTAGGGCCGTGCCCCAGAGCACGGCTTTTTTGCCACCCGCGTTCATGGCGATGTTGCCGCCCACACAAGACGCTTCGGCGCTCGTGGGGTCCACGGCAAACACAAAACCGGCGCGTTCGGCCGCATCGGCCACGCGCTGCGTGACGACACCGGCTTCGGTCCAAATGGTGGGCAAGGGCTTATCGTGGCCCGGGGCCTGCACGTGCTCGACCTCGGTCATGGCTTCGAGCTTTTCGGTGTTGATCACCACGCTCTTCCACGTCAGGGGAATCGCGCCGCCGGTGTAACCGGTACCGCCGCCGCGAGGGAGGATCGTCAGACCCAATTCCACACAACCTTTGACCAACAAGGCCATTTCGGTTTCGGTGTCGGGGGCGAGCACCACAAAGGGGTACTCCACGCGCCAGTCGGTGGCGTCGGTGACGTGGCTCACGCGCGACAAGCCATCGAATTTGATGTTGTCGTGGGCGGTGAGCTTGCGCAAGACCCTTTGGGTTTGCAGGCGCAAGCGGGCCATCTCTTCAAAACCGGCCGCGAATCGCTCGACCGCGGCGCGTGCGGCCAACAACAGTTCACCGACCCAAGCGTCGCGCGTGACATCGTCGGCGGGTACGCGGCGTTTTTGTACCTCGCTCAATCGGTGGCGCAAAGCCTCGACCAGTTGCTGACGCCGCTTGGGCGTTTGCAGCAAATCGTCTTGCAGGTAGGGGTTGCGCTGGACCACCCATATATCGCCCAAAACCTCGTAGAGCATGCGCGCTGAGCGGCCTGTGCGCCTTTCGCCGCGCAGGCGGTCGAGCAAGGACCAAGCCCGTTCGCCCAACAAACGCAGGACAATTTCACGATCTGAAAAAGAGGTGTAATTGTAGGGAATTTCGCGCAAACGGGGCGCATCCTCAGCCTGGGCCAAAAGTAAATTCAAAGGGGTCGAAGCGTTCATGGATTCGGTCAATGTCCAGCAAACACACTGGAAGTTACGATGGTAACGCAAGCGACATCCACTGCCCTCGATGCGACCAATATCCCTATTTCCTGTGCGTTGGCAGGGCTATACTTTGTGACAACACCCCCCAAATCGGGGAATGCCCAGTTTGGAGAACCCATGTTGAAAACACCCTTGGTCCTGTGCGCGATGGCCGCCGCGGCTGTATCGGCTCAAGCCCAGTCGGTCAACGCGGTCCAAATCGGCGGCTCGGCGGCGTTCAAGTCCTTGGTCGAAGACACTGGAGCCATGGCCAGTTACCGCGCCCAATTGCCCTCTGAGCCTCAAGGCCTGACCGGCTTTGACTTGGGGTTTTCCCTGACCCAAGCGGGTTTGCAACAAACCGATCGCTACGCCCTCGGCACCCAAGGCTTGCGCAGCACCATGCGCTGGGCTTCGCTGCACGCCCACAAAGGCCTGCCACTGGGCTGGGACTTGGGCGCGTTCATCAGCCAAGGCATGAACAGCCAAGCCGAACCCAACGGCATTGACCAGCGCGGCATGGAACTGCGCTACGCCTTGCTCGAGGGCGGCACCGTGACCCCTGCCTTGGCCCTGCGCGCCAGCGCCACCGAACTCAGCGGCATCCAAGGCTACCGACTCAAAACCCAAGGCATGGACCTCTCCGTCTCCAAAGGTTTTGCTCTGTTCACCCCCTACGCCGGTTTTGGAGTGGTGCGGGCCAAAGGACAAGCCGGTGAACTCAGTGAGTCGGTCACGCTCAACAAAACCTTCGTGGGCATCGGCACCAACCTGTTGCTGATCAACCTGAACCTCGAATACGACAAGACCGGCGATGTCCCCTCCTACAGTCTCAAAGCCGGCTGGCGCTTCTGAGCCTTGGCCTCACCCGCGCTGGATCGCCCACCGCGGCGCCGGTACCTTGGCGCCCGAAAACACCTGGGCGGCCTTTGAGCTCGGTGCTCAGTGGGGCTACTCCATGTTCGAGTGCGATGTTCGCCACAGTGCCGACGGCGTGTGGTTCCTCATGCACGACGACACCTTGGAGCGCACCACCAACGGCCAAGGCTTGGCCGAGCAACGACCTTGGGAAGATCTCCTCCACCTCGACGCAGGAGCTTGGCACAGCCCTCAGCACACCGGCCAAGGCCTGCCAACGCTCGATGCGCTGCTGGCGACAGCACACCAACGCGCTTGGTGCTTGAACCTCGAACTCAAACCCCCCGAAGACCCAACAACGGCGCGCCAGTGGGGTGTTGAGTTGGGTTGCTGGCTGAGCCAACACCCCCACGGCCTCGATCACTGGGTGACCTCGTTTTCAACGGATGCGCTGGCGGGTCTGCAAGCGGCAGCGCCTCAAGTGCGCCGGGGCCACTTGTTTGAGGCTTGGAGCGAAGAGGTCCTGCCAACCACTCAGTCCTTGGGCTGTGTGGCCTTGGTGCTGGACCACACGGCGTGGAAAGCCGAGCACGCGCAAGCCGCTCGCGACGCGGGGCTGTGGACCTTGGCTTACACCGTCAACGAACCTGAACATGCCGATCGTCTGTGGGCGATGGGCTTGGACGCTTTGATCACCGACCGGGTGGACCGGTTCAAGCCGAAGCGCTGAATGTTCAAGCCTGTCGCAACCACGCCGCCAATCCACCTTGGCCGAACACCAAAACCGCGTACGTCAACATGCTGCCATCGGCGCCCGTCAAAACCCAACCCAGGGCCAAGATCAGCAGCCCGGCGCCTGCCAGCAGTCGGAATTGACGCCACCCCGGCCACCCAATGCGCACGCGCCCCCGACGCAACGCTAGCCACAATACGCCAGCGACCACCAAGGCTGGCGCCGCAAAACCCATTAGGTGATATAAAAAACCGAGAAAGGTCATGGTCAAAGGCCTGCACAGTGTGAAACCCGTCAATTTTATAATCTGAGACATGACCGTCTGGGCCCTGGGTATCAACCACCACACCGCCCCCCTTGATTTGAGGGGTCGGTTTGCGTTCGCCATCGACCAAGTGCCCTCCACCTTGGAGCGCTTGCGCCAATCGGTGGCCCTGTCGCCCGAAGCCACCCTGCTGTCGACCTGCAACCGCACCGAGTTGTACGGGGTGGGTGGTCAAGCCGCGTTGGAGCCCAGCCTCCAATGGCTCGCAAACATCGGCGGTGTCAACCCCCAAGACCTGCGTCAACACGCGTACGTCTTGCACAACGACGATGTGGCCCGCCACGCCTTCCGCGTGGCCAGCGGCTTGGACAGCATGGTCTTGGGTGAGGCCCAAATTTTGGGTCAACTCAAGGACGCCGTGCGCGCCGCCGAAGACGCCGGTGCCTTGGGCAGTACCTTGCACCAACTCTTTCAGCGCACCTTTGCCGTGGCCAAAGAGGTGCGCAGCTCCACCGAAATCGGTGCGCACTCCATCAGCATGACCGCCGCAGCGGTGCGTTTGGCGGGGCAGTTGTTCGAGGACTTGCGCGACATCCGCGTGTTGTTCGTGGGCGCGGGCGAAATGATCGAATTGGCGGTCACGCACTTCGCCGCCAAGAATCCCAAAAGCATGGCGATCGCCAACCGCACCTTGGAGCGCGGCCAGCAACTCGCCGAGCGCTTTGGCGCTGAGGTGATCCGATTGGCCGACGTACCCGATCGCTTGCACGAATACGACGCGGTCATCAGCTGCACCGCCAGCACCTTGCCCATCATCGGTTTGGGCGCCGTGGAGCGTGCACTGAAAAAACGCCGCCACCGGCCCATGTTCATGGTCGATTTGGCCGTGCCACGAGACATCGAAGCCGAGGTGCAATCCCTCGACGACGTCTACCTCTACACCGTGGACGACTTGGCCACCGTGGTGCAAACCGGCATGGAGCACCGACAAGCGGCCGTGGCCCAGGCCGAAGTCATCATCGACGCAGGCGTACAAAGCTTCATGCACTGGCTCGACCAGCGCAACCCCGACCACGGCGTGGTGGGGGTGATACAGAAAATCCAAGAACAAACCGAACTCTGGCGCGAAGCCGAGTTGGCCCGCGCGCGCAAACGCTTGGCCAAGGGTGAACCGGTGGACGAGGTCTTGCAAGCCCTGTCCAAAGGCTTGACGCAAAAAATGCTGCACGGCACCTTGGCCGAGCTGCACACCGGTGACGCGGGCGACCGCGAATCCAAGGTGCGCTGGATTTCGCGCCTGTTCTTGCGCGGCTCTCGCGACGCGGCCTGAGCGTCCGCCATGAAACCCTTTGTCCGAGAGACCTTGTTGCGCCAGCGCGTGCGCTTGCAAGAGCTCGACGCTTTGCTCAGCGCACCCGATGTCGTGCAAGACCTGGCGCGCTTTCGACTGCTCAGCCGCGAGCACGCACAAACCCGTGAACGCGTGGAAGCTTTTGATCGTTATGAGCAAAGACAAGCCGAACAAATCAGCGCCCAAGCCTTGCTGCTCGACCCCGGCATGGCCGACATGGCACGCGAGGAAATCGCGCAGTGCGAGGGCGAACTCGAGCAGATCAACGCCCACCTGGAGTGGCTGATCCTGCCGCGCGACCCCGACGACGAACGCAACGCCTTCGTCGAAATCCGCGCCGGCACTGGCGGCGATGAATCGGCCTTGTTCGCGGGTGACTTGGCCCGCCTGTACACGCGCTACGCCGAACGTCAAGGTTGGCAAGTCGAGGTGGTGAGCGAATCGCCGTCCGAGCTCGGCGGCTACAAAGAGGTGGTGTTGCGCGTGGCCGGTCGCGGCCCCGACGATGCGGTGTACGGCCGTTTGCGCTTCGAATCGGGTGGCCACCGCGTGCAGCGCGTGCCCGTGACCGAAACCCAAGGCCGCACCCACACCAGCGCGGCCACGGTGGCGGTCATGCCCGAGGCCGACGAAACCCAAGCCATTGCGCTGAACCCAGCCGAGCTGCGCATCGACACCTTCCGCGCCAGCGGGGCGGGTGGTCAGCACATCAACAAAACCGATTCGGCCGTGCGCGTGACCCACCTGCCCACCGGTTTGACCGCCGAATGCCAAGACGGCCGCTCACAGCACAGCAACAAAGCGCGTGCCTTGCAGGTGCTCGCCGCGCGCTTGAACGACAAAGAGCGCAGCGAGCGCATGGCCACCGAAGCCGCCACGCGCAAGGGCCTGATCGGCAGCGGTGACCGCAGCGACCGCATCCGCACCTACAACTTCGCTCAGGGCCGCTTGACCGATCACCGCATCAACCTGACCCTCTACAAATTGCTGGCCATCATGGAAGGGGACTTGGACGATGTGATCCATGCCCTGCAAGTGGCCAGTGGCGCCCAGCGCCTGCAAGACCTGGAGCAACAGTTCCGTGGCTGACACCTTGGCCCAATGCCTGCAAGCGGCCCAAGCACAGGGTTTGGCGCGGGTGGACGCCCAACTGTTGTTGATGTGGGCGCTCGGCCACGACCCGCACGACCGCGCTTGGCTGATCGCTCACGACGATGAAACCTTGACCGAGGCCGCAGCGGCGCGCTGGACCGCCGCTTTGCAGCGCCGATTGAACGGCGAACCCGTGGCCTACATCTTGGGCGAACAGGCGTTTTTTGGTTTGAACCTGCGCGTGGGCCCGGGCGTGCTGGTGCCCCGGCCCGACACCGAGACCTTGGTGCAATGGGCCTTGGACTTGCTGCCCGATCAAGCCGGCGTGCGTTGCTGGGACGTGGGCACGGGCAGCGGCGCCATCGCCTTGGCGTTGTGCCGCGAACGCCCGCAATGGACGATCACGGCCAGCGACTTGAGTGTGGAAGCCTTGCGCGTGGCCCAGGGCAACGCCGAACGTTTGGGCTTTGAGGTGCGCTGGGCCCAAGGCCCTTGGCTGGCCGCCGTGCCCGGGGAACGGTTTGAGCTCATCGTGAGCAACCCGCCCTACATCGCCGAGGGCGACCCCCACCTGAGCGCCTTGCGCCACGAACCCCTGTCGGCCTTGACCGCGGGCGCCGATGGCTTGGACGACCTGCGCACCCTCATCACCCAAACCCCCGATCACCTGAGCGCCGGCGGCTGGCTCTTGCTGGAACACGGCCACGACCAGGCCCTTGCGGTGCGGGCTTTGCTAACCCAAGCCGGGTTTGCCGAGGTCAACAGCCGCAAAGACCTTGCGGGCATCGAACGCTGCAGCGGCGGACAATGGCACAAAGCGTCATAATCGCGCCCACTGCCCAGCCCCGCTGGCCAAACGATTGATTTTGAAAGGACGTTTAACCATGAGCGACACACAACAACAAATCGACCAACTGGTCAAATCCAACGAGATCGTGCTCTTCATGAAGGGCAGTGCGAGCTTCCCCATGTGCGGCTTTTCTGGCCGCGCCATCCAGATCTTGAAGGCCTGCGGCGTGGACACCAAGACCGTCAAAACGGTCAACGTGCTGGAAGACGATGGCATTCGCCAGGGCATCAAGGACTACAGCAACTGGCCCACGATCCCCCAGCTCTACATCAAAGGCGAGTTCATCGGCGGCTCGGACATCATGATGGAGATGTACGAGTCCGGCGAACTCAAACAGGTCATCAGCGGCCAGGCTTGAGGGCCGCCGTCAGGTACGGCACCACCTCATCCAAGGCCAATCGACGGGCCTCGGTATCGCGGCGGTGCTGGTACTCGACCTGAGCGTCCTTGAGCGCTCGCTCGCCCACCGTCACGCGGTGCGGCACGCCGATGAGTTCCCAGTCGGCGAACATGGCGCCTGGGCGTTCGCCCCGGTCGTCCAAGATCACATCCACCCCCGCATCCAGCAGCGCTTGGTACAAGCGCTGGGCTTCGGCTTTCACCGCCTCACTGCGGTCCATGTTGACCGGACAAATCACCACCGTGAACGGGGCGATCGCGTCGGGCCAGATGATGCCGCGCTCGTCGTGGTTCTGTTCGATGGCCGCGGCCGGCAGGCGGGTGATGCCGATGCCGTAGCAGCCCATTTCCATGAACTGGGGTTTGCCGTCTTCGCCCAAGAAGGTGGCGTTCATGGCCTTGGAGTATTTGGTGCCCAAATAGAACACATGGCCGATTTCAATGCCGCGCTCAATGGCCAACTCGCCTTGACCGTCGGGTGAGGGATCACCGGCCACCACGTTGCGGATATCGGCCACCAGGTCCGGCTCGGGCAGGTCGCGTCCCCAGTTCACCCCCGTCATGTGGAAGTCCACCTCGTTGGCACCGCACACCCAGTTGGACATGACGGCCACCTCGCGATCGGCCACGATCTTCAGGGGCTTCTTCATGCCCACGGGGCCGAGGTAACCTGGCTTGCAACCGAAGTGGGTGTCGATCTCGGCCAAGGTGGCGAAACGGAAACCGCCTTCCATGCCGGGCAGTTTGGTGACCTTGACCTCGTTCATGTCGTGGTCGCCGCGCAGCATCAGCAGCCACACGGTGCTGTGCTTGACCGCACCGTCTTCACCCAACTCGTCGGTGGCCAAGACCAACGACTTGATCGTCGCGCTCAAGGGCATGTTGAGGAAAGCGGCCACGTCAGCACAGGTGCTTTTGCCCGGTGTGGGCGTTTTGGCCAAGGCTTGGCTGGCTGCGCCCCTAGGGGTGGCGGGCGCCAAAGCCTCAGCCTTTTCGATGTTGGCAGCGTACGTGCTGTTGGGGCAGTAGACGATGGCGTCTTCGCCGGTGGCCGCAATCACTTGGAACTCTTCGGACAGGTCGCCACCGATGGCGCCGCTGTCGGCGGCCACGGCGCGGTAGCGCAAACCAAAACGGTCAAAGATCTTTCGGTAGGCTTGGGCCATGTTTTGGTAACTGGCTTTGGCGCTGGCCTGGTCTTTGTCGAAGCTGTAGGCGTCCTTCATGGTGAACTCGCGACCACGCATCAAGCCAAAACGCGGGCGGCGTTCGTCGCGGAATTTGGTCTGGATTTGGTAGAGGTTTTTCGGCAGTTGCTTGTGGCTGCGGAATTCTTGGCGGGCCACGTCGGTGATGACCTCTTCGCTGGTGGGCTGGACGACGAAGTCGCGGCCATGGCGGTCTTGGATGCGCAGCATCTCGGGGCCCATCTTCTCAAAGCGGCCCGTCTCTTGCCACAGCTCGGCGGGCTGGACCACCGGCATGGTCATCTCGATGGCGCCGGCCCGGTTCATCTCCTCGCGCACGATGGCCTCGACCTTGCGGATCACCCGCAAGCCCATGGGCATGTAGTTGTAGACACCCGCACCGAGTTTTTTGATCATGCCCGCGCGGGTCATCAGTTGGTGGCTCACCACCTCGGCATCGGCCGGGGCTTCACGCAGGGTGGAAATCAGGAATTGGGACGCTTTCATGCTGGGGTCGTTCTAGGTGATCGTGCCCATGCTGCAATGGTGCACAACCCATGCATAATGGTCACAGTTTAAAAAATTTGAGGTTGATTATGCTTGACAGAGAAGGCTTCAGGCCCAATGTCGGCATCATTCTGCTCAACCAGAAGAACCAAGTGTTTTGGGGCAAACGCATCCGCTCCCACTCTTGGCAATTCCCGCAGGGCGGCATCGACCGGGGCGAAACCCCCGAACAGGCGATGTTTCGAGAGCTTCACGAAGAGGTCGGGCTCAAACCCGAACACGTGAGCATCGTGGCCCGAACGCGGGACTGGTTGCGCTATGAGGTGCCGGACCGGTTCATCCGCCGGGATGTCCGCGGTCATTACAAAGGCCAGAAACAAATTTGGTATTTGTTGCGCTTAGAAGCGCAGGACTGGCAGCTGAACCTGCGTGCCACGAGCCACCCCGAATTCGACGCCTGGCGTTGGAACGATTACTGGGTGCCGCTGGACGTGGTGATCGAGTTCAAACGTGGCGTCTACGAGATGGCACTGACCGAACTGTCGCGTTTTCTGCCCCGAACAGAACCAAGGGTCCGATCCATGCGCACACCACCCCGCAGCTCCGGTGAATGGCAAGCTCCCTTGGGGATGGAACTGCCCCCGGGCGCGACCTACGACCCAGACCCGTCCCAACCGGGCATGGACGCCCAACGCCCCGACTGAGGCGCTCAGCCCCGCGTCAGCACCAAATTGTCGCGGTGGATCATCTCGGGCTCACCCACGTAACCCAACAAACGCTCGAAGTCGCTGGAGCCCTTGCGGCAAATCAGGCGCGCCTCGGTGCTGCCGTAATTGGCCAAGCCTCGGGCCACCTCTTGGCCATCGGGCCCACACACGGCGATCACGTCGCCGCGAGAAAACTCGCCGTGCACCGCCGTCATGCCCACCGGCAAGAGGCTTTTGCCCTCCCCCACCAACTTGGGCACTGCACCGGCATCGACCCAGACCGCACCGCGCATCTGCAGGTGGTCCGACATCCAACGCTTACGCGCTTGGCTCTTGGCGGTTTGCGCCACCAAACAAGTGCCAATGGCCTCACCCACGCACAAGCGCTCGAGCACCCGGGGCTCGCGCCCCCAAGCGATGACGGTCGAAGCCCCAGAACCCGCGGCGCGCTTGGCGGCCAAAATTTTGGTGATCATGCCGCCCTTGCCGATGCCCGAACCGGCGCCACCGGCCATGGTCTCCAAGGCTGGATCGCCCGCGCGCGCCTCGTGAATGAATCGGGCGTTGGGGTTTTTGCGTGGGTCTTCGCTGTACAGACCGGGCTGGTCGGTCAAGATGATGAGCACATCGGCCTCGACCAAATTGGCCACCAAGGCGCCCAAGGTGTCGTTGTCGCCGAATTTGATTTCGTCGTTGACGACCGTGTCGTTTTCGTTGATCACCGGCACCACGCCCAAGCTGAGCAAGGTCAGCAAGGTGGAGCGGGCGTTGAGGTAGCGCTCTCGGTCGGCCAAATCGGCGTGCGTGAGCAACACTTGGGCACTGCCCACGCCACAGGCGCGCAGCTTGGTTTCGTACATCTGCACCAAGCCCATCTGCCCCACGGCAGCGGCGGCTTGGAGTTCGTGGATTTCTTTGGGCCGGGTGGTCCAGCCCAAACGCTTCATGCCCTCGGCCACCGCACCGCTGCTGACCATGATCAATTCTCGGCCTTGGGCCACCAACGCGGCCAATTGCTCGCTCCATTGGGCAATGGCTTGTTCGTCCAGGCCGCGGCCTTCGTTGGTCACCAAACTCGAACCCACTTTGACGACGATGCGTTGGGCGTTTTTGACCACCGGTGTGTGAAGGGCGTTGTGTTCGGCCATCGTGCAATGCGTTTCAGGTTGATTGGGGTTTGCCTTCGGCAAAACGGGGGTCGACGACCACGGGCTTGGCCGCTTGGTGCACGGCCGCCAAATGTTGGTAGACGGTTTGCACCAAGCGCTCGCAGCCCTCGCGCGTGAGCGCGGAAATTTCAAACACCGGGCCTTTGTAGCGCAGGCGCTTGACGGTGTCTTTGACCAAGGCCTCGCGCTCGTCGGTGGGGACCATGTCGAGCTTGTTGAGCACCAACCAACGTGGCTTGTCGTAGAGCGCTGGGTCGAATTTTTTCAATTCCAAAGCAATGGCTTTGGCCTGCGCCACGGGGTCAACGGCATCGTCAAACGGGGCCATGTCCACCAAATGCAAGAGCACGCGGGTGCGCTGCAGGTGGCGCAAAAACTGGTGGCCCAAGCCGGCGCCTTCCGAAGCGCCTTCGATCAAGCCGGGCACGTCGGCCACGACAAAGCTTTTCTCGGGGCCCACGCGCACCACACCCAAATTGGGGTGCAAGGTGGTGAAGGGGTAATCGGCGATTTTGGGGCGCGCGTTGGAAATGGCGGCGATCAGTGTGGACTTGCCCGCGTTGGGCATGCCCAGCAGACCCACATCGGCCAAGACCTTGAGCTCGAGTTTGAGCGTGCGGCGCTCACCGGGCCAGCCCGGTGTTTTTTGGCGAGGTGCGCGGTTGGTCGAGCTTTTGTAGTGCATGTTGCCAAAGCCACCATCACCCCCCTTGGCCAGCAAAATCTGTTCGCCGGCTTTCAAGAGTTCAAACAAGACCTCACCGGTCTCGGCATCGGCCACGATGGTGCCCACGGGCAATTTCAAGACGATGTCATCGCCTTTGACGCCAAACATGTCCGAACCCTTGCCATGTTCACCCCGTTGTGCGTCGAAGCGTCGGGTGTAGCGAAAATCGACCAGTGTGTTGAGGTTGTCGTCCACCAGACCATAGACGTGACCGCCCCGTCCGCCGTCGCCACCGTCGGGGCCGCCGAATTCTTTGTATTTTTCGTGCCGGAAGGAAGCGCAGCCATTGCCCCCATCGCCCGCAGCGACTTCAATCGTGGCTTCGTCCACAAACTTCATGACACGCTTCCTCTGAAGAAAAACACAAAAGGCCCGCTGCGCGGGCCTTTTGCTTGAGAGCTGGATCGCTCAGCCGCCGCGCTGAACACCCCCGAGCAAACAGGGGCGCAACGCCGTGACCATCACACGGGGGTGATGCTGACGTACTGGCGGTTGAGTTCGCCTTTGACGGCGAAGTTCACATGGCCGTCCACGGTGGCAAAAATCGTGTGATCTTTGCCCAAGCCCGTGTTGGTGCCGGGGTGGAACTTCGTGCCACGCTGGCGAACGATGATGGCACCGGCGCTGACCAGTTCACCACCAAACTTTTTCACGCCGAGCATCTTGGGCTTGGAATCGCGCCCGTTTCGCGTTGAGCCGCCGCCTTTTTTCTGTGCCATGGTATTTAAACTCCTTAGCCTGCAATTGCAGAGATCTGCAACTCAGTGTAATTTTGACGGTGGCCTTGGCGCTTCTGGTAGTGCTTACGACGGCGCATCTTGAAGATGCGAACCTTGTCGTGACGACCATGGGACAGGACCGTGACAGTAACTGTTGCGCCGGACACCAGGGGCGTGCCAACCTTGAGTTCAGCGCCGTTACCGACAGCCAACACTTGGTCAATCACGATTTCCTGGCCCACTTCCGCAGCAATCTGTTCTACTTTAATTTTTTCGCCAGCAGCAACACGATACTGTTTGCCACCGGTTTTTATGACCGCGTACATATGAACCTCTTGAAAAATTTCACGTGAATTTCAGCCGACCGAAGTCCGATGAACTCAAGATTTTAGCATGCGTCGGCACAGATAATCAAGCCTTGGCACGGCAAACCCGGGGCAAGATTCCTATAATTCGCCATAAACCCCTCGCCAGCAGCCGATTTTGACCCACCCCAACCGCTCCCCCCAACCGCTGGACATCATCCAAACCGACATGCTGGCGGTGGACCGCGTCATCGCCCAGCGCCTGAGCTCCGAGGTGCCGTTGGTCAGTGAGGTGGCGCAGTACATCATCGCGGCGGGGGGCAAGCGCCTGCGACCCGCCCTGTTGCTGCTCGTCAGTGGCGCTTTGGGCGACACCTCCCCGCGCCGCCACACTTTGGCCGCCGTGGTGGAATTCATACACACCGCTACGCTCTTGCACGACGATGTGGTGGACGAGTCCACGCTGCGACGCGGCCGCTCCACCGCCAATCAACAATTCGGCAACGCCGCCAGCGTCTTGGTGGGTGACTTTTTGTACTCGCGAGCCTTCCAAATGATGGTCGACGTGGGCGACATGCGCGTCATGGAGGTCCTCTCGGAGGCCACCAATGTGATCGCCGAAGGCGAAGTCTTGCAACTCATGAACATGCACGATGCCTCGCTCGACGAAGCCACCTACATGCGCGTGATCCGCTCCAAAACGGCCAAGCTGTTCGAGGCCAGTGCCCGCTTGGCGCCGATCTTGGCGGGCAGCGACGCGGCCACCGAAGCCGCTTGCGCGACCTACGGCCAAGCCTTGGGCTGCGCGTTTCAAATCATCGACGACGTGCTCGATTACGAAGGCGATGCCGAAACCTTGGGCAAGAACTTGGGCGACGATCTGCGCGAGGGCAAAGTCACCCTGCCCATCATTGGCGCCTTGCGCGTGGCCTCTGCAGAGCAGCAAGCCTTGATTCGTCACGCCATCGAAGCGGGTGACATGACGCATCTGGCCACCATCCAAGGCATCATCCAGAGCACCGGTGCGCTGGCGGCAGCGCGTCAAACCGCCATGGATGAAGCGCAAAGGGCCGTCGATGCCCTCTTGGTCCTGCCCCAAAACCCATACCAACAAGCTTTGTTGCAGCTCGCCTTGGGTTTGCAAAACCGCACGGTGTAATGCTCACGCCTGTGGGCTTTTGTCCGCAGCACCCGTGGGTCTGCGTGAACCAGTACACACCACAGCGAACGCAGATTTGAAGCTGGCTTGTGGTTTTTTGAGGGCCCACCCTACAGTGGGCCGATGCCACCGCCACTTGCGCCCAACCGCCCATCCCCTTGCGATCTGGCCTTGATCCAATGCTTGCTGGATCGGGGCGATTTGGATTCGGCCACCCTGGACCGGGTCAACCAACAGGCCTTCAGCACGGGTTTCACTTGGGTCCACGCTGCCTTGAGCCTATCGGCCGTGGCGCCCGTGGCGCTGGCTCAGGCCTTGAAACAAACCTTGGGCTACCCCTTGTTGGAAAACAGCGGCGTTGACATTGAGCATTGCGAGCTCGACCTATGGTCACCGGTTTTTTGTATCGAACACCAGTTGCTGGCGTGGCGATCGGACGATGGCACGCACCACATCGCCACAGCCGATCCGACCGACACCGCGGTGATGGCGCAAGCCCAAGCGCAACTCGAGCGTCCTGCTCGGTGGTGGGTGGCGGCACACGACCAACTCGAGCGCGACCTGCAACGCTGGCAACAGCGCTGGGAATGGCAAATACCCAACACACCAGCCGCCGACGGCGAGGCCCCCTTTGCGCACGCCCTCACCCCAGAAGAGCGCGCCATCGAGAACGTGCCCGTCGTCAAACTCTTGCACGAGCTGATAAGCAAAGCCCACCGCATGCGGGCTTCCGACCTGCACATCGAACCCTACGAACGCCACGTCCGGGTACGCTGGCGCATCGACGGTCACTTGCACGAAATGTGCTCAGTCCCATTGGAGCTGCGCGATGGCTTGGCCTCGCGCCTGAAGGTCTTGGCCCGCCTGGACATCGCCGAAAAGCGCTTGCCGCAAGACGGTCGGGTTGAGTTTCACCTCAATGGCGAACGGGTGCACGGACGCGTCAGCAGCTTACCCACGGTGTTCGGTGAAAAGTTGGTGGTCCGTTTGCTGCCCAACACCCCCGTGCACCGCCAATTGGACGAGTTGGGCATGGAGCTGCGGGAGCAAGGCGATGTGCTTCATGCCTTGTCACGCCCTCAAGGCATGGTGTTGGTCACCGGCCCCACAGGCTCGGGGAAAACCGTCACTTTGTACGCCTGTTTAGACAAAATAAACCTGCCCCACGTGAACATCGCCACCGCAGAAGACCCCTGCGAGATGCACGTCCACGGCATCAACCAACTTCAAGTGCACGACAAAGCAGGGCTCACGTTTGCCACCGCCCTGCGCGCCTTTTTGCGCCAAGACCCCGATGTGCTGATGGTCGGTGAAATCCGCGACATGGAAACCGCCGATGTCGCGATCAAGGCCGCACAAACAGGCCACTTGGTGCTCTCCACCTTGCACACCAACGATGCGCCGGCCACGCTCACGCGCTTGCTCAACATGGGGGTGGCGGCCTACAACGTCGTGGCCAGTGTCAAGCTGGTTGTGGCCCAGCGCTTGGTGCGCTGCTTATGTCCCTATTGCAAACAAGCCACGCCCACCACGCGAGAACAACTCATGGCGGCCGGTGCGTCACAGGTCGCGCTCGAGGGGCCGATCAGCGTCTACGAGCCTGTGGGGTGTGCGCGTTGCCACCAAGGTTTTCAAGGCCGGCTGGGCCTTTACCAAACCTTGCCGATGACCGACGCATTGCAGGCGCTGATCCTGCAAAACAGCAGCGAACTGGCCTTGCGCGAAGCAGCGCTTGCTGCGGGCATGCGCAGCTTGCGCGCCTTAGGTCTGATCTGGGTGCAGCGTGGGCTGACCAGCATGGGCGAGGTGCTGATGAACACCCCCGATTGAATCGACGCCCACACCATGGCATCGCTCCAACGCTTCACATGGTCGGCTCAGGATGTGCGAGGTCATATTCACCAAGGTGATCTGACGGCGCGCAACCGCCGCGCGGCGCTCGCACAATTGCGTGCGCAAGGTTGGCTGGGCATTGATTTGCACCCTGTGGCTCACCCGTCTTGGCGTGCGGCACGCGCCACAAGCGCTCGCGACACCACGGTTTTGACGCGTCAACTGGCCACCCTGCTGGGTGCCGATGTGCCTTTGCTCAACGCCTTGGTGCTGATGCGCGAAACCACCTCACAAGCACACACCTGGGCTTTGTTGGAGCAGCTGCACCGCGACATTCGAGGCGGATCCTCGCTGGCCCAAGCTTTGTCGCAGCACCCCCAGCAATTCGACGCCCTCTACCGACACGTGGTCAGTGCCGGCGAGGCTTCCGGCTCGCTGGGCTTGCTTTTGGATCGCCTGGCGACGCAGCGCGAGCGCCACGAGTCCCTGAGCGCCCAACTGCGATCGGCCTTGGTCTACCCCTTGGCGGTGGTGCTGGTGGCCGTGGCGGTGGTCGCCGTCATCTTGGTGTGGGTCGTGCCCACATTCGAGTCGGTGTATGGCGGCTTCGGGGCTTCACTCCCGGCCCTGACGCTCGCCCTGCTGGGCTTGAGCCGGGGCTTGGTTCAACATGCACCCCTGTTGGGCTTGGGCCTGGTCTTGCTGGTCCTGGCATTCGCTCGCCTTCGCCGTGCTTCGTGGTTTGTCGCTGCGTGGGACCGCTGGAGCTTGCATTGGCCGGTGGTGGGGCGCTTGCGCCAGCGGGCCGCCACCGCCCGCTGGACGCGAACCCTGAGCACCTTGCTCGACGCCGGCACCCCCCTCAACTCCGCCCTGGTGTCGGTGGCGGGTGCCAGTGGCCACCGCTCGTTTGAGCTCGCCAGTGTGGCCATGGCTCAAGCGGTGCGAGAAGGCAGCGCCTTGACAGCGGCCATGCAGCGCTGTGGCTTGTTCGAACCTGTGGTCCTGCAGCTCACCACCATGGGTGAGGCCAGTGGCTCGCTCAGCGCCCTGCTGGCCAAAGCCGCCCACCTCAATGAGCGCGAACTGGAGAACCAACTCCAAGGCCTGTCGGGACTGATCGAGCCTGTCATCATCGTGGTGCTGGGGCTGGTGATCGGCACCATCGTGCTGGCCTTGTATTGGCCGATTTTTGAATTGGGTCAGGTGATTTGATGAACATCTGGAGCGCTCCCTTATCCGGCTGGATGCCTTTGGTGGGCTTGTTGCTGGGGCCCTTGTTGGCGCGCTGGGTGCAACTCGCGCCCTTGTGGATGCACATGCGTTGGGCCGGACCTGACGATGGCCCCGATCCCCACCCGCCCTCGTGGTCCATCCGCGGGGTGATCTTCATGGTTCTGAGCACCGCAGCGCTGTGGGGCGTCTGTGGCCAGCTGTGGGTGGGCACGGCGGCTCCAGCGTGGGCGGTTTTTGGCACCGGCTTGTGGCTGCTGGCCTGCATCGACGCGCGAAGCGGGTGGCTGCCCGATGTGTTCACCTTGGGCTTGTTGGCCATGGGCTTGTGCGCCGCAGCACTCCAAGTCCACACCACAGGGTTGAGCGACGCTGCGCTGGGGGCTGTGTTGGGCCACGGGGTGTTGTGGTGCACCGCTCGATTGTTCAAGGCGCTGAGCGGCCGCGAGGGCTTGGGCGGGGGCGACCCCAAAATGTTGGCCGCCATCGGCGCTTGGATGGGCTGGGCAGCATTAGCCCCTGTCTTGTTGGTGGCCAGCGTGAGCGGGGTGCTGGTGGCTGCGGCGATGCAAGGCTTGGGCCATTGGCCCAAACAACAAGCGTTTGCCTTTGGGCCGTTCTTGGCCTTGGCCGTGCCCATCGTGGGCGCCGTCGGGCCCCACACGTTTGTCGTATTCTTGCCGGTGTGAACACCAACCAACCCATTCGAGTGGGCCTGACGGGCGGCATTGGCAGCGGAAAATCCACCGTGGCGGGCCTGCTGCGCGACCAAGGCGTGCCTGTGATCGACGCCGACGCCATTTCGCGGTCGGTCACGGCCGTGGGGGGCGTGGCTTTGCCCGCCATCCGCGAGCGTTTTGGGCCGAGCAGCATCGGCGCAGATGGCGCCATGGACCGCGCCCACATGCGCGAGCGCGTCTTTCAAAACCCCTTGGAACGCCACGCCTTGGAGGCGATCGTTCACCCTTGCGTTCGACAGATCATCAACGAACAAGCCCAAGCCTGCGCGGCGCCTTGGGTGTTGCTGGACTTGCCCTTGCTCTGCGAATCCGAGCATTGGCGCGAACAGGTGCGTTGGGTATGGGTCGTGGATTGTGAGGAAACCACCCAGGTGCAGCGCGTGATGGCGCGCAGCGGTTGGAGCAGCGAACAAGTCTTGGCCGTCATGCGCCAGCAATGCACACGCCAGCAACGCTTGGCGATCGCGCACGCCGTGATTGCCAACGAGGGCATCGACCTGGCCGAATTGGCCCGGTCGGTTCAACAGGTGGTGCGCCAGTTCGGGCTATGATTGGGCCAGCGCCGCGCCACCCAACCCCCAGCCCACCCGTGATCCTGTACGAATACCCCTTCAACGAGCGTATCCGCACCTACCTCAAGCTCGAACACCTCTTCGAGCGGCTGGAGATTTTGCTCAAGCGCAACGACCCCATCGATCACCACCACGCCATCCAAACCATTTTTGAGGTGATGGATGTGGGCTCGCGCTCCGACATGAAGTCCGATGTGCTGAAAGACATCGACCGCCACAAAGCCCAGCTCAACGCCTACCGCGGCAACCCAGCCATTTCAGAACCTTTGTTGGACGAAGCCATCGCACGCCTCGACCACAGTTTCCATTTGCTCAGCAGCACACCCGGCAAAACAGGTCAGGGCTTGCTCGACATCGACTGGCTCATGAGCCTGCGTGGCCGCATGAGCATCCCTGGTGGCACCTGCGAATTCGATTTGCCGGCCTACCACCACTGGCGCCACTTTGGCCCCGAGCAGCGCAAACAAGATTTGCGCCAATGGGCCTCGACCATCACACCCTTGGGCGACGCCATTGCCCAACTCATGCGCATGATGCGCGAGTCGGGTGCGCCGCAAAAAGTCGTGACCACCAACGGTTTGTTCAAACAGTCATTGCCGTTGGGACGCCCCTTTCAGCTCATGCGATTGCAAATCCACCCCGATACGGGCCTCATTCCCGAGATCAGCGGCAACCGCATGCTGTTCACGGTGCGCATGATGCGGCAAATCGATGGTGATCGTTTGCAAGCCACCAACGAAGACGCGGCCTTTGAGCTGACCTTGTGCGCCTGAGACGCCGCATGACACCGCCTGATACCGCCCCTGAATTGCCGGCACGTACCGTGCGCTGCCCAGCCTGCGGCGGCCCCAGCTTGTATGCAGCCGACAACCCCCACCGCCCCTTTTGTGGCCAGCGCTGCAAGTCCATGGATTTCGGTGCTTGGGCGAGCGAGCAATTCGCCGTGCCCGAGGCCTTGTCCAACCAAGACCCAAACTTCGAGCGCAGCTGAGTTCAGTCGCGCTCTTCGGCCAACCAGGCCAACACCGGCACCGTACCGGGCAACACCGGCGTGACCTGCACCGGCAAGGTTTGCCAAGCAGAGGCTTGACCTTCGCGCATGGTGGGCTCACCGACCCACTGCGTGACGCGGCAAAAATGCAAGCGCACCAGCGCGTGCGGATAGTCGACCACGCTGGTGCGCCACAGCGGCGCAACCCCAATGGTCAACCCAATCTCTTCCTCGAGTTCGCGACGCAGCGCTGCTTCCACACTTTCACCGGCCTCGAGCTTGCCGCCCGGGAACTCCCAATACCCCGCATAGGCTTTGCCGGGGGGGCGTGTGGTGAGCAGGTACTCGTTGGGTCCACGGCACAAAATGCCCACGGCCACCTCAACGATGGGCCGTGTGGCCTCGCTGGTGCCACCGCCATCCACGACCAAGACCGGGTCTGTCATTCGGAGGCCATCAAAGCGCGCTGCGCGAACCGACGTGGTCGCGGGCGAACTGGTGCGCCACACGGCCGCTGCGCGAGCCTCGTTCGAGCGCCCACACCAAGGCCGGGGCCCGTGCTGCTTCGATCTCTTGAGCGTTCAAGCCCATGGCTTGCAGCCAAGCCCCCACGACCGTGAGGTACTCGTCTTGGCTGAAGGGGTAGAAACTGACCCACAAACCAAAACGCTCCGAGAGCGAGATTTTTTCTTCCACCGCCTCACCGGGGTGCACCTCACCGTCTTCGGTGTGGGTGTAGGCCAGGTTTTCCTTGTGGTATTCGGGAAGCAAATGGCGGCGGTTGCTGGTGGCGTAAATCAAGACATTGGGGCTGGCAGCAGAGACCGAACCGTCGAGCATGGACTTCAAGGCCTTGTAGCCCAACTCACCGTCTTCAAAACTGAGGTCGTCGCAAAACACGATGAAGCGCTCGGGGCGAGACGAGACCATGTCCACGATGTCGGGCAGGTTCACCAAGTCGGCTTTGTCGACTTCGATCAAACGCAAGCCCTGGTCCGCATACGCGTTCAAGCAAGCTTTGACCAAGGACGATTTTCCGGTGCCGCGCGCGCCGGTGAGCAGGACGTTGTTGGCGGGCAGGCCGCGCAGGAATTGCTCGGTGTTGCGCTGAATTTTTTCTTTTTGGCCGTCGATCTTGCGCAGGTCGTCCCAACGGATCAGGCTGACTTGGCGCACAGGCTCCAAGACACCGTGGGCTTGCCCTCGTTGGCGAAAACGAAAAGCCACCGAGGCGCTCCAATCGGGTTCAGCCAAGGGCTGGGGCAAGACCGCCTCCCAACGCGTGAGTACCGCCTCGATGCGGTCGATCAAACGGTCCCAAGGGGCTGCGGCGCTCATGATCGGTAGTCGGCGTTGATGGTGACGTAGTCGTGGCTGAAGTCGCAGGTCCACACGGTTTGGGTGGCGGTGCCACGGCTCAAGCCGATGCGCACCTCGATCTCGGCTTCTTTCATCACGCGTTGGCCGTCTTCTTCTCGGTAAGCGGGGTTGCGTCCACCGCCTCGAACCACATGCACATCGCCCAAGTGCAGCTCAATCAGGTTCGCGTCCAAATCGGCGATGCCGGCATAACCCACGGCGGCCAAAATGCGTCCGAGGTTCGGGTCGCTGGCAAAGAACGCGGTTTTGACCAGTGGCGAATGCGCAACCGCATACGCCACCTTCAAACACTCGTCGTCGTTGCGTCCGCCGTCCACGCGCACGCTGATGAACTTGGTGGCGCCCTCGCCGTCGCGCACGATGGCGTGCGCCAGGTACTGCGCCACCTCGGTCATGGCGGCCATGAGGGCCTGCGCATCGTCGCTGTCCATGTCCGTGATGGTGGGGTTCGACGCTTGCTGAGAGGCGATGACCACGAAACTGTCGTTGGTGGAGGTGTCGCCGTCCACCGTGACGCGGTTGAAGGACACGTCGGCCAAGCGACGCGCCAAACCGTTCATGAGCGCGGGGTCAATTCGCGCATCGGTGGCCATGTAGCCCAGCATGGTGGCCATGTTCGGGCGAATCATGCCCGCGCCTTTGGCGATGCCGCTGATGTTCACCGTGTGGCCCGAGAGCGTCACGGCGCGGCTGCACACCTTGGGCACGGTGTCGGTGGTCATGATGGCGTGGGCCATGCCCATCCAACGCGCAGCGGCCTGCGCATCGGGCATTTGGGCTTGTGCGATGGCCGCTGGCAAACCCGCCAGAAAACGGTCCATGGGCAGTGGCTCCATGATCACGCCGGTGGAAAATGGCAAGACCTGTTCGGGCCGGCACTGAACGGCCGCAGCCACGGCAGCACAGGTGGCTTGTGCATCGGCCAAACCTGGTGCGCCGGTGCCCGCGTTGGCGTTGCCGGTGTTGATCACGATGGCACGCACATCCGAGCCGCTGGCCAAGTGGGTGCGGCACACCTGCACGGGTGCCGCGGCGTAACGGTTTTGCGTGAAGACCGCGCCGACCGCACAACCTGCGTCGAGCAAGAACACGCTCAAATCGTCGCGGTTGGCTTTGCGGATACCAGCCTGTGTGATGCCCATGCGAACGCCTGCGATGGGCAACAACTCGCCCACTTCGGGCACCTTGAGCAAGACGGGCATGGGGGCTCCTGAGGGAAAAGGGATCAGTTCAACTGGCCGTGGCAGTGCTTGTATTTTTTGCCGCTGCCGCATGGACATGGGTCGTTGCGGCCCACGCGGGGCACCTCAGGCGCGACGGTTTGTGGATCCACGAATTGCTGCACCTCCCCGGTTTCGGTGGGGGCGGTGTAGGTCACGTTGCTGATGGCCTCAGCGCGGCTCTCCAACGCCGCAGCGGCTTCGCTCACCTGCTCTGGCGACTGCAAACGCACCGTCATCAAGGTGCGCGTGACGTCGTTCTTGACGCTGTCGAGCAGCTGGCCAAACAAGGCAAACGCTTCGCGCTTGTATTCTTGTTTGGGTTGCTTTTGAGCATAGCCGCGCAAGTGGATGCCTTGGCGCAAATAATCCAGCGCCGACAAATGGTCACGCCAATGGGTGTCGATGGTTTGGAGCAAGACCATGCGTTCGAACTGGGTAAAGTTGGTCTCACCCACCAAAGCCACTTTGGCCTCGAACACCAGTTTGGCTTTGGCCACCACGCGATCAACGATTTCTTCATCGTCAATGGCTTGGGCTTCTTCCACCCATTGCGACACGGGCGCCACCACCGACCACTCTTCGGCCAAGACGCGGGTCAAGCCCGGGGTATCCCACTGCTCTTCCACACTGCCAGCGGGGATGTATTGGCGCACCAAGTCGGTGAAACAACCATCGCGCAACAAGTCCACTTGGGCGCGCAACTCAACAGCATCGATGATGTCGTTGCGCTGCTGGTAAATCACTTTGCGCTGGTCGTTGGACACATCGTCGTATTCCAGCAGCTGCTTGCGAATGTCAAAGTTGCGCGCTTCGACCTTGCGCTGGGCACTCTCGATGCTGCGCGTGACAATGCCCGCCTCGATGGCTTCGCCTTCGGGCATTTTCAGCCGATCCATGATGGCGCGCACGCGGTCACCCGCAAAAATGCGCATGAGCGCATCATCCAAGCTCAAATAGAAACGTGAGGAGCCTGGGTCGCCTTGGCGGCCCGCACGACCGCGCAACTGGTTGTCGATGCGGCGCGATTCGTGGCGCTCGGTGGCGATGATGCGCAAGCCGCCCAAGGCCTTGACCTTGTCGTGATCGGCTTGCCACTGCTGGCGAAGCGCATCACTTTTGCGCTGACGGTCTGATTCGCTGAGCGATTCGTCGGCGGTGACGGCATCGACCATCTTTTCCAAGTTGCCGCCCAACACAATGTCGGTGCCTCGACCGGCCATGTTGGTGGCGATGGTGATGCCGCCGGGGCGGCCCGCTTGGATGATGATGTCGGCTTCACGGGCGTGCTGCTTGGCGTTGAGCACCTCATGGGGCAAACCTTCGGCCTTGAGCAACTCGGCGATGATTTCCGAATTTTCAATCGACGAAGTACCGACCAACACCGGCTGACCACGACCATGGCACTCTCGGATATCGTCAATCGCAGCGACGTACTTTTCACGCGTGGTTTTGTAGACGCGGTCGAGCTGATCGTCGCGTTTGCTGGGGCGGTTGGGTGGCACCACCACCGTCTCCAAACCGTAAATTTCTTGGAATTCGTAGGCCTCTGTGTCGGCCGTTCCGGTCATGCCCGCCAACTTTCCGTACAAACGGAAATAGTTTTGGAAAGTGATCGAGGCCATGGTTTGGTTTTCGGGCTGGATCGTTGCGCCCTCTTTGGCCTCCACCGCTTGGTGCAGGCCATCGCTCCAACGCCGACCCGACATCAGCCGCCCGGTGAACTCATCGACGATGACGATTTCGCCGCCTTGATTCACGTAGTGCTGATCGCGGTGGTAGAGGTGGTGCGCACGCAAGGCGGTCACCAAGTGGTGCATCAAGGAGATGTTGGCCGGCTCGTACAAGGAGGCGCCTTCGGCCAACAAACCGGCTTCGCTCAACAGTTGCTCGGCTTTCTCGTGGCCCGCTTCCGTCAAGTGAACCGTGTGGGCTTTTTCATCCACCGTGAAGTCGCCGGCTTTGATGACGCCCTCTCCGGTGCGCGGATCGGCTTCACCCTCTTGGCGGGTCAAATGCGGGACCAATCGGTTGATGCCTTGGTACATCGGCGTTTGGTCTTCGGCCTGTCCGCTGATGATGAGCGGGGTGCGCGCCTCGTCGATCAAGATCGAGTCGACTTCGTCGACGATCGAGTAGTTCAGGCCGCGCTGGACGCGATCACCCGCGTCGTAAACCATGTTGTCGCGCAGATAGTCGAAACCGTATTCGTTGTTGGTGCCGTAAGTGATGTCCGCGCGGTAAGCCGCTTGCTTCTCCGCCCGGCCCATTTGCGGCAGGTTGATGCCCACGGTCAAGCCGAGAAAGTTGTACAGCTTGGACATCCACTGAGCATCGCGGGAGGCCAAGTAATCGTTGACCGTCACCACATGGACGCCCTGGCCAGGCAAGGCGTTGAGGTAGACGGCCAAGGTGGCGGTGAGGGTTTTGCCCTCACCGGTGCGCATTTCGGCCACTTTGCCTTGGTGCAAGGCCAAGCCGCCGAGCATCTGAACATCAAAATGGCGCATCTTCATCACGCGCTTGCTGGCTTCTCGCACGACCGCGAAAGCCTCGGGCAGCAATTGATCCAAAGTCTCTCCGTTGGCGATGCGCTGCTTGAACTGGGCGGTTTGCCCCTTCAGCGCTTCATCGCTGAGCGACTCAAATTGCGACTCCAAGCCATTGATGCGTTGGACCGTCTTGCGGTAAGTTTTGATCAACCGGTCATTGCGGCTGCCGAAAATCAAGGTCAGGAGATTGGTCATACAAAAAGGCGCATTCCGCTGCCAAACGGCGGTGCCAGACGGCACCCACGCGGGTCCAGACATCGCCACCCAAAACCATTTTGGATCAGCGCAAGTCCTTGCAGGACAAAAAAGGGATTTTACTCGCCGCCAGCGCGGGTTTTGGTCGAGGGCCAGCTTCAGCGAGTGCGCCGAGCCGCGAGAGCCTGCGACTTGGCCAGATCTTCACCCGCCGCTAGGAATCGCTGCGGGTCTTGGGGTACGCCAGAGACCCAAACCTCAAAATGCAGGTGCGGGCCGGTTGATCGCCCAGTAGAGCCAACGGTTGCGATCTTTTGTCCCCGTTTGACAATGTCGCCCTTTTTGACAAAGGTGGCCGAAGCGTGGGCGTAGCGCGTGATGAGTCCGTTGCCGTGGTCAATTTCCACCATGTTGCCGTACGCGGCGTGGTATTCCTGCACGATCACCACCCCACCAGCAGCCGCCAAAATGGGGGTGCCCACATCGGCCGGGAAGTCCAAACCGGTGTGCATGGCTTTCTCGCCCGTGAAGGGATCGATGCGAAACCCGAAGCGCGAACCCACCATGACGTCCTTGACGGGCTTCTCGGTCGGCTGCAAGGCGGTTTGCATTTTTTGGTCAAATAGGCGGGTTTCCACCGCGGTGAGCCAATCCATGCGGTTATCGCTCACCGACTCCAAACCATTGGCCACGGCCATGATCTCGTCCAAGGTCATCGACTGACCTTGGACCAAGGAGCCCCCTGTGCCCAAGGGTTTTTTGAATTCTTCGGGGTTGATGCCCGCCAGGCCCGCCACACGGTCGCCCAGTGCGTCGATTTGCAACATGCGTGCCTGCATCTCACCGAGCTTGCGGGCCAGTGCGTCCAAGTTTTCACGCATATAAACATCGTTACCCGCCGTGGACTGAGGCGAGACGACTTTGGACCACGACTGAAACACAGGCCAGCCCCTGCGCATGCCTTCGAGCAGGACCCAGTTGTAGACTGCCACGGCCGACAACACCATGACCAAAGCCAACACAAAGCCCAACGCCATCACGCGCCAACCGTTGATGTGCATGGCCCGCTGCTTGGCCATCCATGCGTCCGTGATAATGATGTGCATCTCAAATCCTTGTTTGGAACGTTCTGGTCATGTCCGCCACTTCCCGATCAACCACCGTGTACAGTTTGGACGAAGCCGTGGGCGCCGCCCCGGTATTGGCCCAACTGAGGGAACGCTTGGCGCTTTCGGAACGGTGTTTGGGACACGTGCGACCGCTCATTCCGATCACCATGCGCCACCAAGTCAAAGCCGGGCCCATCGAAGGCGCCCAGTGGTGTTTGTTGGTGGGCAGTGCGGCGGCCTCCACCAAATTGCGCCAACTGCTGCCCAGCATTCAAGCCGCCTTGACCCAACACGGTTTTGAGGTTACCTCGATTCGGATCAAAGTCCAAACCGCCTCGGGGTGACAAGTGAACCTGTGGTGCCGGTTGTCGGATTCGAACTGACGACCTACCGCTTACAAGGCGGGTGCTCTACCAACTGAGCTAAACCGGCAAAGGTTTTATTTTACTTGACTCGGGTGAGCTTGCCGCGACCCGGTGTGCGAGGCTCCGGCGTGCTGCTGTGAGCACCCCCTCCTGCAATTGGTGTCAGCGCACTGGGACCTGCCTCAGCCCGGGTGGGCGCGGTTGGCACCGACGAGGCCTGCGAGGGAGCCAAAGACGGCGCTGCGGGCGCTGGAAACGCCATGCCTTGACCGTTTTCACGCGCATAAATGGCCGTGACGTGGCTCACAGGAATGACGATTTCGCGGGCCACCCCCCCAAAACGGGCTTTGAATTCGATGAATTCATTGCCCAGCTGCATGCCGCTGGTCGCGTCAAAACTGATGTTGAGCACAATCTCACCGTTTTTGACGTGGTCCATGGGCACGCGCACCGAGGCGTCAACTTGAACCGCCAAATACGGAGAAAAGCCGTTTTCGGTGCACCACTCGTAGAGCGCCCGAATCAGGTACGGACGGGTGGACGGTGTGTCTTGACCAACAGGAGTCATCGCTGAAGCCGATTATTTGCGCATCACTTTTTCAGACGGCGTCAACGCTTCAATGTAAGCGGAGCGAGAAAAAATCCGCTCAGCGTACTTCAGCAAGGGCGCTGCGTTTTTGCTCAACTCAATGCCGTAAAAATCCAAACGCCACAGCAAGGGGGCGATGGCCACATCGAGCATCGAGAAGTTGTCACCCAGCATGAATTTGTTCTTCAAGAACACGGGGGCGAGTTGGGTCAAGCGATCGCGGATGTGTGCGCGGGCTTTTTCCAGCGCTTTCTCGTTGCCTTTGGTGGCGCGAGATTCCAGCACCGACACATGCGTGAAGAGTTCTTTCTCGAAGTTGAGCAAGAACAAGCGCACGCGGGCACGGTCCACGGGGTCGCCGGGCATGAGTTGGGGGTGTGGGAAACGCTCGTCGATGTACTCGTTGATGATGTTGGACTCGTACAAGATCAGGTCGCGCTCAACCAAGATCGGCACCTGGCCATAGGGGTTCATCACACCGATGTCTTCTTGTTTGTTGAACAAGTCCACGTCACGGATCTCAAAATCCATGCCTTTTTCAAACAAAACGAAGCGGCAGCGGTGGGAATAGGGGCAGGTGGTGCCCGAGTACAAAACCATCATGTTGGTGTCTCCTTGATACAAAAACAATGGCTTGCTGGCGCCCAAACGACGCAGCAAGCCACTGTGAACTCAACAAACGCTGACGAGAAGCGTTTGTTCACTGATTATTTGACGTCTTTCCAGAAAGAAGCGTTCAAGCGCCAAGCCACCACCATGAAAGCGGCCAAGAACAGCATCACCCACACACCGATGCGAACACGGGTGTTTTGAGCGGGCTCGGCCATCCACTGGAGGTAAGCCACGAGGTCCCCGACGTTTTGGTCGTAAGCATTCTCCGACAAGGTACCGGGCTTGGTGACTTCCCAGCCTTTGAGCAACTGGACTTCTTTACCATGGCTCATGACTTTTTCCATCACAGGCTTGCGCTCGCCTTGCAATTCCCATAAAGGATTGGGCATGCCCACATTGGGAAAGGCCATGTTGTTCCAACCGCTGGGCTTCGTCTCGTCCCGGTAGTAGGTGCGCAAGAAGGTGTAGAGGTAATCGGGACCGGAGTGACCACCCACAGCGGCACGCGAACGGGCCACCAAGGTCAGGTCAGGCGGATTGACGCCGAACCATTCTTTGGCTTGACGCGGGTCAATGGACGCCTTCATCGTGTCACCGATTTTATCGGTGGCAAAGGTCAGGTTTTCCGCGATTTGCTTATCGGTCAAGCCGATGTCGCGCAAGCGGTTGTAGCGCATGAAGGCCGCCGAGTGGCAATTCAGGCAATAGTTGACGAACAACTTGGCACCATTTTGCAAAGCGGCCATGTCGTTGGTGCGGTTGGGCGCCTTGTCCATGGGGAAATTGCTGCCCGCCGCCATGGCACCCGTCAGGCCCAAGGCCAGGGCAAAACCCAGAAGAATTTTTTTCATGTTCTTGACTTTCTGCTGTGTCGGATCAGTGGGGCTTGAACGTGACGCGGTCGGGCACGGGCTTGAATTCGCCGATGCGGCTCCACCAAGGCATCAACAAGAAGAAGCCAAAGTAGAACAAAGTACCGACTTGGGACACACGCTCACCGATGGGCGATGGTGGCAACACGCCGAGGTAACCCAAAACCAAGAAGTTCAAGACAAAAATACCGTAGAGCCACTTGTTCCAACTGGGACGGTAGAGGATGGACCTGACAGGGCTGTGATCCAGCCAAGGCAAGAAGAACAAGATGATGACCGCGCCCCCCATGGCCACGACGCCCCAGAATTTGGCATCAATGGCCAGCATCAAGACCACCAAGACCACTGCGCCACCCAACACCACCGCCTTCAAGGCCTTGGTGAGTTGCAACTTCCAAGCCGCCAAGATGGCCGCACCCAAAACGATGGCCACCAAGGCGAACATCATTTCCATGGTGATGGCACGCAGCATCGAATAGAAGGGCGTGAAATACCAAACGGGGGCGATGTGCAAAGGTGTCACCAAGGGATCGGCAGGGATGAAGTTGTTGAACTCCAAGAAGAAACCACCGAATTCGGGCGCAAAAAACACAATCGCCGAGAAGACCAACAAGAAACCGGTCACGCCCAGGATGTCGTGCACGGAATAGTATGGGTGGAAGGGAATGCCGTCCAAGGGCTTGCCGTTCGCGTCTTTGGGTGCATTCGGGCCCTTGATCTCAACGCCATCGGGGTTGTTCGAACCCACTTCGTGCAACGCAATGATGTGCGCCACCACCAAGCCCAACAGCACCAAGGGGACCGCGATCACGTGGAAAGCGAAGAATCGGTTCAGGGTGGCGTCGCCGACGACGAAGTCGCCACGGATCAGCAAGGCCAGGTCAGGGCCGATGAAGGGAATGGCCGAGAACAGGTTCACGATCACTTGGGCGCCCCAGTAGGACATCTGGCCCCAAGGCAACAAATAACCCATGAAGGCTTCGGCCATCAGAACCAAGAAAATGGCGCAACCGAACACCCACACCAGTTCACGCGGCTTGCGGTAAGAACCGTAGATAAGGCCACGGTACATGTGCAGGTACACCACCACAAAGAAGGCGGAGGCACCCGTGGAGTGCATGTAGCGGATCAACCAGCCCCAAGGTACATCGCGCATGATGTATTCCACCGAGGCAAACGCCAAGGCCGCATCGGGCTTGTAGTGCATGACCAAGAAAATACCGGTCACGATTTGGATCACCAACACCAACAGTGCCAGCGAGCCAAAGAAATACCAAAAATTGAAGTTCTTGGGAGCGTAATACTCGCCCAAGTGCTCGTTGTAGAGCTTGGACAAGGGGAACCGGTTGTCTACCCAGTTCAGGGCCTTCTGCGCCATCGGCGCATCGGGAGAGATTTCTTTGAATTCGGCCATGAAATACCTCAGTGGTCAGTCGACTGTTGGCGCAAGGAAACTGCGGATCAAGTGGGCTTTTCTTCGCCAATCAACAACTTGTTCTCAGACAAGTAGTAGTGAGGCGGGACTTCCAAGTTGTCGGGTGCGGGCTTGTTTTTGAACACACGGCCGGCCAGATCGAAGGTCGAACCGTGGCAGGCGCACAAGAAGCCGCCGGCCCAGTCATCGGGCAAGGAAGGTTGTGGACCGGGCGTGAGTTTGTCGCCGGGCGAGCAACCCAAGTGGGTGCAAATGCCCACCGTGACCAAGATTTCTGGCTTGATGGAGCGGTGGCGGTTTTGTGCGTACTCGGGCGTGGGGTATCCCGTGCGCACCGAGGTGGGGTCGGCCAACTGAGGATCGAGTTTTTCCAAAGCGGCCAGTTGCTCGGGCGTGCGGCGCATGACCCAGACCGGCTTGCCGCGCCACTCGACCACAACCTTTTCACCGGGTTGGAGCAAGGACACATCGAATTCAACAGCAGCACCGGCGGCCTTGGCGCGCTCGGAAGGCTGAAAGCTGCTCACAAAAGGCACAGCGACGGCGGCGGCACCTGCGCCACCCATGGCGGCAGAAGTGATCAGCCAAGTACGGCGGCTGTTGTTGGCAGGCGCGTTGGCGGTTGCTTCACTCATGGAAATCTTTCTATGACAGTTCAACACTAGGGTTCACCCTAAATTGTAAACGCTCTCATGGAGCCACTCCAGTTAACCCGAGCGGGCCAAGGGGCCACAGGTGAAAAACACCCCCAAAGTCCTCGGAAAAAATGGGCGCAATAGTATTCACTTTCAACTCAAAATGAAGAAGACATGGGCCTGTTCACAGAATTCAAAACATTTGCGCTTAAAGGCAATGTGGTCGACTTGGCCGTGGGCGTCATCATCGGCGCGGCATTTGGCAAGATCGTGTCTTCGTTGGTCGATGACGTGATGATGCCCGTCTTGGGTGCGTTCTTGGGGTCGACCGACTTCACCAACCACTTCATTGCTCTGGGCTCGGTGCCCGATGGCACCTTGGCCACGTTGGCGGCGCACAAAGCCGCCGAAGCGCCCGCGGCACCTGCTGCCGAACCGATCGAAACCGCCTTGTTGCGCGAGATCCGCGACAGCCTGCGCCAAAACCGCTGAGGGCCCTCAAAGGGCCGCGGCCCACGCTGCCAGCAAACTGTCGGCACTGGCTCGGCCTGTGCCCGCCAGATCAAAAGCCGTGCCGTGGTCCGGGCTGGTGCGAACAAAGGGCAAACCCAACGTGGTGTTGACGCCATGCTCCAAACCGAGCAACTTCACCGGTATCAGCCCTTGGTCGTGGTACATGGCCACCACCACGTCGAACTCGCCTTGTCGGGCACGCATGAACACCGTGTCGGGCGCGTGTGGGCCACTGACGTGGAGCCCTTGCGCTTTTAAGGCCTGTACCACGGGAGCGATCGTCTCGATTTCTTCGCGACCGAACAAGCCACCCTCGCCCGCGTGTGGGTTCAGACCCGCCACGGCGATCTTGGGCGCGGCCCCACGGTCAACAAAATACCGGTGCGTCAACACGATGGTTTCGCTCAAACGCTCAGGCGTGAGCAGGTCGATGGCATCGCGCAAAGCCACGTGGATGCTGACCAAAACGGTGTGCAAGCCCGGCGCGCTGAGCATCATGCGCACCGGCATCTGTGCCGCCGACAGCCCTCGGTGCGCCGCCGCCAAGGCTTGCAAATACTCGGTGTGCCCGGGGTGCTCAATACCCGCCAAGGCCAAAGCTTCTTTGTGAATGGGCGCCGTCACCACGGCCGGGGCCTGCCCCGCCAACGCCGCCTGTGCGGCCCAACGGATGCAATCGGCAGCGGCTTGACCCGCTGCGGCCTGCACGCGTCCCCACTCAACGTTGACGGGTGCACAAGCTTGCACCAAGGCCACCCGGTCGCTGGGCAACTGCGCCGCCGCGGCCACGCTGTCCACCACCGCCCACTGCCATGGGGCCACATCGGGATTCACTTGTGCCACCAAGGCTTGAGCGCGCAGCATCGTCGCCCCATCGCCGACCACCACACAAGGGCCCAAGGCAGGCCGCGCGTTCAGGGCTTTGACCACGATCTCGGGGCCAATGCCCGCCGGGTCGCCCATGGTGATCAGCACAGGCGGTCGTTTGGAGGTGGTGTTCATGCGGGGTTGTCGATCTCAATGAACCGGTGTTCGATGCCCAGCCGCTGGGCCATGGCTTCGCCCACGGCCTGAACGCCATAGCGCTCGCTGGCGTGGTGACCACAGGCGATGTAGGCGACGCCCATTTCCCGTGCGTAATGGGCTTGGGGCTCGGAGATCTCACCGGTGACGAACACATCGGCACCGGCATGGATCGCCGCTTCAAAGTAGGACTGGGCACCGCCCGTGCACAGCGCCACGCGTTGGATCGGGCGCTGCGCATCGCCCACACAGGTGATGGGGCGCTGAACCAAGTCTTTCACACGCTGCGACCATGTGTGCAAGCTCATGGGGACCACCTCGCCCATCCAGCCCAAGGACTGCTCGCCAAAGCGGCCCGCTGGACCGGGCAAATCCGCCACCCCCAATCGCTGTGCCAATTGCGCGTTGTTGCCCCATTCGGCGTGGGCATCCAAAGGCAAGTGATACGCCAAGAGGTTGAGATCGCTGGAAAGCAGGCGCTGCAACCGTTGCTTCATCCAACCCGTCACACGGCCATCTTGACCGCGCCAAAACAGGCCGTGGTGCACCAGCACCGCATCGGCCTGGGCTTCTATGGCCGCGTCAATCAAAGCCAAACTGGCGGTGACCCCGCTGACCAAACGCCCCACTTGGGCGCGCCCCTCGACTTGCAAGCCGTTGGGGCCGTAGTCTTTGAACAGGTGCGGTTGCAAAGCGCCATCCAAGGCGTTCAACAGTTCGGTGCGGCTGACAAGGCGTGGGGTGGACATGGTGGTGACTCGGCTAATCCAGGTTGATTGCATTTTGACAGCATCGGATGCGAGACAATGCACCCAATGGGCTTGTACCGACCTGGGATGAACTTGGCATGAAACGACTTTGGCTTCTATTCTCGCAAGCCGTCACGGTGGTGATGGCCATCATCTTCGTGGTGGCCACACTCAGACCCCAGTGGTTGGACCGCCGACCCACGTTGGCCTCCATCGTGCCTGTCTTTGAAGCCCCCGCATTGGGCTTGGGCGACGCCACACCCGGCAGCCTCAGAGTAGCCGCACGCCAAGCCGCAGCGGCGGTCGTGAGCATCAACACCAGCCAATCACCCGCCACCAACCCGCACCTAGAAGACCCTTGGTTCCGTTTTTTTTACGGTGAACGCAACTCCGCCCAACCCCAAACTGGCTTGGGCTCTGGCGTCATCGTCAGCCCCAACGGCTACATCCTGACCAACAACCACGTCATTGAGGAAGCCGACGAAATCCAAGTCACCCTCAACGATGGGCGCACCGCGGTGGCACAAGTCATCGGCACCGACCCTGAAACCGACCTGGCCGTGCTGAAAATCAACTTCACCGAACTGCCTGCGATCACTTGGGGTAATTCGGAGCAGATCGCCATTGGCGATGGGGTGCTGGCCATCGGCAACCCCTTTGGCGTGGGTCAAACCGTCACCAGCGGCATCATCAGCGCGCTGGGCCGCACCCAGCTGGGCATCAACACCTTTGAGAACTTCATCCAAACCGATGCGGCCATCAACCCGGGCAACTCAGGCGGCGCTTTGGTGGACGTGCAAGGCCATTTGGTGGGGATCAACACCGCGATCTATTCGCGTTCGGGGGGATCGATGGGCATTGGCTTTGCCATCCCCACCTCCACCGCGCGACAGGTGCTCGAAGCCATCGTGCGCGACGGCGAGGTCGTGCGCGGCTGGATTGGGGTGGAGCCCCAAGACCTCACCGCCGAATTGGCCGAGGGCTTTGGCTTGAAGCCCCAGTCGGGCGTGATCATCACCGGCGTGCTGCAAAACAGCCCAGCGGCCAACGCGGGGCTCAGGCCTGGTGATGTGGTGACCGCCGTGGGCGCACAACCCGTGGCCAAAGTCAGTGAATTGCTCAGCGCCGTGGCGGCTTTGGCACCGGGACAAGCCAGCACCTTGAGCGTGACGCGCAAGGATGAGCGTTTGACCTTGAACGTGGTGCCGGGTCAGCGGCAAATCGAACGCAACAACCGTCCGCGTTGACCCATCACACCGCCGCAGGAGGCTCCTCGGCTTCTTCGGTGCTGGTGGGCTTGACGAACCAACGGGAACCCCAAATGCCCAACTCGTAAAGCACGCACATGGGCACGGCCAAGGCCAGCTGCGATATCACGTCTGGAGGGGTCACCACCGCCGCGATCACAAACGACAAAACGATGAAGTAGCCGCGGAAATCTTTGAGTTTCTGGATCGACACCATGTTCATGCGAACCAACAAAATGACCACAATCGGCACCTGGAAGGCCAAGCCGAAAGCCAAATACAAAGACAAGATCGCTTCCACATAAGAGGCGATGTCGGGGGTGGCCGCCACGCTGTCGGGCGTGAAGCCTTGGATGAAGCCGAACATTTTGTCGAGCACGAAGAACTGAACAAAGCCAATCCCCACGTAAGCCAACAAACTCCCCAAGACAATCAAGGGAATGGCAAAGCGCTTTTCGTGGCTGTACAGGCCGGGGGACACAAAGGACCAGACTTGGTACATCTGCCAAGGCAAGGACAGCAAGAAAGCAGCCATCAACAGCACTTTGAGCGGGATGAAAAAGGGCGTAAAGACCCCCACTGCGATGAGTTTGGCGTCGGGTGGCATGTGGGCCCGAATGGGCACGGCGATCAAATCGATCAATCCGCTGGGGCCAGGCCAGAGGGCCAAACCGATCATGCAAACCACCAGCCCAGCCAAACCATAGACCAGGCGATCGCGCAGTTCCATGAGGTGCTGCACAAAAGGCTGCTCGGTGCCGGCGAGCTCGTCGTCGGTTTTGGGGGCTTCAGACATCAGTGCGAGGAAGAAGGACGAGGCCGGTAGCGGGCCACACGCGCAGCACCCGACTGGGCACTGGTGCGCACACCCGAGCGAACTTTGTACCAACGCGGCACAGCCGCTTGCTTGGTTCGCCAGTTTTTCTTGGGTGTTTTGTAAGCGGGACTGCCCAAGCTTTGCATGGCGGATTGACTGTCGTATTCGCTTTCAGCTTGCGCCAAGCCATCGGTCATCTCAGACCACGATTTCTCAAAGTCATCGGACTGACTTTGTATCGAGGACTGAACGTCTTGGGCCGCGTTTTGCACGGAGTCCCTCATTTTTTTGAGTTCCTCCAAGTCCATGGACCGGTTGACTTCGGCCTTGACGTCGGCCACGTAGCGCTGAGCCTTGCCCAGCAAGGCACCCAAGGTACGCGCCACACCCGGCAACTTGTCCGGGCCAATGACGACCAAGGCGACCGCCCCAATCAGGGCGATTTTGGAAATACCCAGATCAATCATGTTGTGCGTGTCCCCAAGCGGCCGAGCGAATCAGCGCCAGCGCAGCCATCAGCTTTTTTGCTTGGTTTCGACGTCGATCGCCGAGTTGTCTTTTTTGGCTTCTGACTGGGTCAGCGGCGTCGCAGCGGCAGCGGCAGCGGCATCGCCCTCACCCGTCTTCATGCCATCTTTGAAACCCTTGACCGCGCCGCCGAGGTCGGAGCCGATGTTTTTCAGCTTCTTGGTGCCGAACACCATGACCACGATCAACAAAACGATCAACCAATGCCAAATCGAAAAAGCGCCCATGGAAATCTCCTATTAATGTGATGATTCTAAGGGTGAACCGGGCTCAGCCTTTGTACCAAGGGCGAGGACCGCCCAGAACGTGCATGTGCAGGTGGTGAACTTCTTGGCCACCCTCGGCGCCGGTGTTCACCACGATGCGAAAACCGCCTTCGGGATAGGCCCCACAACCCTCTTGTGCGGCCAGTTTGGGGGCCAAGGTCATCATGTGGGCCAGCAAGGCGGCGTGCTCAGGCCCCACCTGTGCCATGGAGGGGATGTGCGCCTTGGGGACGATCAAGAAATGGATCGGCGCCCAAGGGTTGATGTCGTGAAAGGCGTACACCAGGTCATCCTCGTGGACTTTTTTCGAGGGGATCTTCCCCGCGATGATTTTGCAAAACACGCAGTGGTCGTCGGTCATGGTCAAGGCCTGTGAGGGTTAATCGCCCATGGGGCGTTGGGCATTCAAGCGCACCATGCCCAGCACGATGCGGTACAAAAACCAAATGGAAATCGCCACCCAAGCCAACCAGCCCGGCAGCACGAACAAAAACCACAAGGGGAAGGTGATGGCGTAGAGCACAACGGCCCAGATCACGGTGCGGATGCGGTAGCTGAAGTGTGAGGCCTCCCAATCGAGTGCGTCGCCGCGTTTGACCAGGTCCATGACCCAGGCCACGATCAAGAGCAACGGGCCCATTTGGGCGCCTGGCACGACGGCGCTCACGGCCACCACCAGGTGCAGCACGTAGCTGACCCAGCTGATGGTCCGGGTGGTGTCGTCCAGCGGCGCGTGGTTCATGGCTCACTCACCCAAGCGTTCGCGGTCCACGGCTTTGCGCAAGGCTTTTTCTTCCAGGCCGCTGAGGCCTTCGCGGCGGGCCAGCTCATTGACCACGTCGGCGGGCGTCAGGCCATAGTGCGCCAGCGCGATCATGCTGTGGAACCACAAATCGGCCACCTCGCCGACCAGCTTGGTTTTGTCGCCGCCATGGTCCAAATCTTTGGCGGCCATCACGGTCTCGGTGGCCTCTTCGCCGATCTTCTTCAAAAACGCGTCCGGGCCTTTGTGCAGCAAGCGGGCCACGTAGCTTTTCTCAGGGTCACCCCCGTTGGCGACCTTGCGGCTTTCAATCACGGCAGCCAAACGGGCCAAGGTATCGCTGTTGCTCATGGGGTTCACTTGTAAATCGATTCGGGATCTTTGAGCACGAGCTCACACGCGTGCCAACTGTCGCCTTCCAGGCGTTGGTAAAAACAGCTGTGGCGGCCGGTGTGGCAAGCAATACCGGGCTCGTGGCCGAGCTGGGTGACCTTGAGCAGCACCACGTCGTTGTCGCAGTCCAAGCGGATGTCGTGCACGGTTTGCACATGGCCCGACTCTTCGCCCTTGAACCACAGCTTGCCCCGCGAGCGGCTGAAATACACCGCGCGCTTGAGCTCGGCCGTCTTTTGCAGCGCCTCGCGGTTCATCCAGGCGAACATGAGCACATCACCGGTGTCTTTTTCTTGGGCGATGGCAGGCACCAAGCCTTTGTCGTCCCATTTAAGTTGATCGAGCCAATTCATGTTCACAGCCTAACCGGAATTCCACGTTCGCGCATCCGCTGCTTGGCTTGCTGTACCGTGTATTCACCGTAGTGAAAGATGCTCGCGGCCAGAACGGCATCCGCGCCGCCAATGCTCACGCCGTCGGCCAAGTGGTCGAGGTTGCCTACGCCGCCGGATGCGATGACGGGCACGCTCACGGCGTCACTCACGGCGCGGGTCAGTGACAGGTCAAAGCCGCTTTTGGTGCCGTCGCGGTCCATGCTGGTGAGCAGGATTTCTCCTGCGCCGTATTCGGCCATTTGGGTGGCCCAGGCCACCGCGTCCAGGCCGACGTTTTTGCGGCCGCCATGGCTGTACACGTCCCAGCCGGGGCCCATGGGCAGACCGTGGGTGCCGATGCGCTGTTCGTCTTGCGCGCTGCGGCGTTTGGCGTCGATGGCCACCACGATGCACTGGGCACCGTATTTGTCGGACGCTTCGCGGATGACTTGCGGGCTGGCAATGGCTGCTGAGTTGAAACTGGTTTTGTCGGCCCCTGCGTTGAGCAAGCGGCGCACGTCTTCCACCGTGCGCACACCACCACCCACGGTGAGCGGGATGAACACTTGGCTGGCCACGGCTTCGATGATGTGCAGGATCACGTCGCGCCCGTCGCTGGTGGCGGTGATGTCCAAAAACGTGAGTTCGTCGGCACCCTGCTCGTTGTAGCGGGCGGCGATTTCGACCGGGTCTCCAGCGTCGCGCAATTCAACAAAGTTGACGCCCTTGACCACGCGACCGCCGGTCACGTCGAGGCAAGGGATGATGCGTTTGGCGAGCATGGAGACTTCTCTGGTTGAATGGGTTCAGGGTTTGCGCACTTGCAAGCGCTGCCAGCCCGACCAGCGCCCGCCTGCAGGCAAGGTGATGGGCGTGTAGACCTGCGCCGCTTCAACACACAGCATGTCCCGCCAGCCGTCGTCGGGCATGTCGACCAGGCGTTTGCACAGGTCTTGCGCGGGGTTCCAGACCACGGTGTGGGCCCAGCTGGGGCTTTGGCTGATGTGCAGGGTTTGGTTCAGTGTCAGGGGCACGGGTGCCGCTTCATACACGCGGTCAAACTCGGCGCCAAAGCGGATCGCATCGGCGGCTTGTGCTGGGGTGTTGGTGAGCGAATCCCACTCGGGCTGACCGCCCAGGCCCTGCAGCGTGGCCTGCGTCACGTCGGGCACAGCCAAATAGGTGTGCAAAGCACCCGAGAACGCCAGCGTTTGGGTGTCTGTGTTGTGCACGTCCAGCGTCAGTTGCAAAGCACCCGGGCTCAGGTCGATGTGCAGCGCCAAGGCAAAGGCTTGAGGCCACCAGGCGCGGGTCTGAAAGTTGTCCTTCAGGCGCAGCGTGAGGCGGGCGTGCTCGGCACCCAGTTCGGGCGCATCGGCCAACCAAGCCACGTTGCGGGCAAAGCCGTGTTTGGGCAAGCGCTCGGCCATCGGGCCGCGTTGGTTGAACTGCGGAAAGCACACGGGCACACCACCACGGATGGCGGCTTGGCCGTCCAACATGCTTTGGGGGCTGAGGTACAGGCGCTCTTGCCCGCCCGACACCCAAGACAACACATGCGCGCCGTGCATCGCGACCAGCAGGCGGTCGCCTTGCGGCAACGTCAATTCGCAAGCGGGCAGGCCCGCGAACGCGGTGTCGCGGTAAGTGGCCTGGGCGCTCATCTGAAAGGCTCAGCCGTTGAGCTCGTCGGCCAAGCGCTGAGCGGCTTCAAAGTCGAGATCGCCGCTGTAAATGGATCGGCCGCAGATCACACCCTCCACGCCCTCGTCTTCGACTTCGCACAACTGGCGAATGTCCTCCAAATTGGACAACCCGCCCGAGGCGATCACGGGGATGGACAGGGCTTGCGCGAGCTTGACCGTGGCTTCGATGTTGATGCCGCTGAGCATGCCGTCGCGGCCGATGTCGGTGTAGATGATGGACTCCACGCCATAATCTTCGAACTTCTTGCCCAAATCGATGACCTCGTGGCCGGTGAGCTTGCTCCAGCCGTCGGTGGCGACTTTGCCGTCTTTGGCGTCGAGCCCGACGATGATGTGGCCGCCGAAGGCCGTGCAGGCGTCTTGCAAGAAGCCGGGGTTCTTCACCGCGGCAGTGCCGATGATGACGTAGCGCAAACCCGCGTCCAAGTAACGCTCGATGGTGTCGAGGTCACGGATGCCGCCGCCGAGCTGCACGTCCACTTCGCTGCCGACTTCTTTGAGGATTTTGCGGATCGCAGCTTCGTTTTTGGGTTTGCCCGCAAACGCCCCGTTGAGGTCCACCAAGTGCACGCGACGAGCGCCCTTGTCCACCCACATGCGCGCCACGGCCGCGGGGTCCTCACCGAACACGGTGGTTTGATCCATGTCGCCCTGCTTGAGGCGAACACATTGGCCGTCTTTCAAATCAATGGCAGGAATCAGCAGCATGGTCGTGGTGGTCGGTGAAAGGTGAAAAGGAAACGGAACTCAAGGGTTCCAGTGGAGGAAATTGCGGAACAAGGCCAGGCCATGGTCCGCGCTTTTTTCGGGGTGAAACTGGGTGGCGAACCAACGGTCGCGCGCGATGGCGCTGGCAAATCGCCCGCCGTAGTCGGTCTCGCCCACCGCGTGTTGCGGGTCTTGCGGTTGGGCGTAAAAGCTGTGCACGAAATAAAAGTAGGCCCCATCGGGGATGCCTTCCCACAAAGCGTGCGAGGGGCCTCGGCCGAGTTGGTGGTGCAAGCGGTTCCAGCCCATTTGGGGCACCTTGAACCGGCTGCCATCGGCTTGGCGTTGGCCCGCCACATCGAAACGTTTGACCTCACCGGCCATCAAACCCAAGCCCTCACAAGGGCCCTCTTCGCTGCGATCGAGCAGCATTTGCATGCCCACACACACACCGAACAGCGGCTTGTTCGCGGCGGCGTGCAGCACGGCGGCTTTCAAACCGCTGGACTGCAACTCGCGCATGCAGTCGGCCATGTGGCCTTGGCCAGGCAGCACCACGCGATCGGCGTCCATGACCACCGCGGGGTCTTGGGTCAGGCGAACGGTGAAACCCGTGTTCGTGGCCGCGTGTTCCACCGCTTGGGAGACCGAGCGCAAATTGCCACTGCCGTAGTCCACCACGGCCACCATTTTGCTGTTCATCGCAGGTGAATGCTCAGAGTGAGCCTTTGGTCGAGGGAATGGTGTTGCCCATGCGGGGGTCGCGCTCCAGCGCCATGCGAACGGCGCGGGCAAAGGCCTTGAACACCGTTTCGGCTTGGTGGTGCGCGTTGTCGCCCTTGAGGTTGTCGATGTGCAAGGTCACCCCCGCGTGGTTGACGAAACCTTGGAAAAACTCATAAGCCAGTTGCGTGTCAAAGGCGCCGACCATGCCGCTCTTGAATGGCACGTCCATGTGCAAACTGGGGCGGCCGGAAAAGTCCACCGCCACGCGCGAGAGCGCTTCGTCCAAGGGCACGTAGGCGTGACCATAGCGGCGGATGCCTTTTTTGTCGCCCACGGCCTGCGCAAACGCTTGGCCCAAGGTGATGCCCACGTCTTCCACGGTGTGGTGACCATCGATGTGCAAATCGCCATCGGCGTGGATGTGCAAGTCGATCAGGCCGTGGCGCGCGATTTGGTCGAGCATGTGGTCAAAAAACCCAATGCCGGTGTGCAAGTCGGCCGTGCCGTTGCCGTCCAAGTTCACGCGGATGCGGATCTTGGTTTCAGCGGTGTTTCGGGTGACATCGGCCACGCGGTCGGCGCAAGCCGGGCTGTCGGGGGTCAGGGTGGTCATAAGCAGTGTTGCAAAGCGCTGAGAAGCAGTTGGTTTTCGCTGGGGGTTCCCACCGTCAAACGCAAGCAATTGCGCAGCAATGGGTGCATTTTAGAAACATTCTTGACCAAAATGCCAGCGGCCTTCAATTGCTCAAAAACCCGGGTGGCGGCAGCGTCGTCGTGTTCGTCTCGCGCGGGCCAGCGCACCAAGACCATATTGGCCTCGCTTTTGAAGGCCCGAACACCCTTGAGTTGGACCAATCCAGCCAAGAGCACCCCACGCTGCGCCCGGATTTCGGCCGCTTGTACGGCGAAGGCCGAGGCGTGTTCCAAAGCAAACAAGGCGCACTCGGTGTTGAGCACGCTCACGTTGTAGGGCGGGCGCACTTTGTCGATCTCGGCGATCAGGGGCGCAGCACCCACCATGTACCCCAGCCGCACACCGGCCAAACCGAATTTGGAGAGCGTGCGCATGAGCAAGACGTGGGCGTTGGCCTCGGGCTGGGCGCGGATCTCGTCGAGCCACGTGGCGCTGGAAAAGGGCTGGTAGGCCTCATCGACCACCACCAAGCCGCCCACGGCGGCCACCGCGGCCACGAGTCGGCGCATCACGGGCGCCGACCAGAGGTTGGCCGTGGGGTTGTTGGGGTAGGCCAAGTAGGTGATGGCCGGGCGGTGCTGGGCGATGGCCGCGAGCATGGCGGGCTCATTGAGCTCAAAGTCTTCGGTCAAGGGCACGCTGTGGTGGCTCAGGCCTTGGAGTTGCGCGCTCATGGCGTACATCACAAAACCGGGCTCGGGCGCCAAGACGCTCGCGCCGGGCCGGTCGCAGGCCAAGGCCAACAAAGCGATCAACTCGTCCGAGCCGTTGCCCAGCATCAGCGAACAGCCGGCGGGCAAGTCCACGCTGCGGGCCAAGGCGTCTTTCAAGGCGTTGACGCGGGCGCCAGGGTAACGGTTGATGGCCACTGCGCCCAAGCGCGCACCCAGCGCGGCCTGCAGGTCCACCGACAAGGTGAAGGGGTTTTCCATGGCGTCGAGCTTGACCATGCCGGTGGCGTCTTGCACCGCGTAGGCGTGCATGGACTGCACGTCGTCTCGGATGCGCGCCATCGCGCCGTTCAGGGCCGCGCTCATGGTTTCTCCCGCATGGGCGGCACGGGGTTCAAGCGCAGTTCGGCGGCGCGGGCGTGCGCCTGCAGGCCTTCGCCGTAGGCCAGCTCGGCGGCGATGCGGCCCAAAGTCTGCGCGCCCTGCTCGCTCACCTCGATCAAGCTGCTGCGTTTTTGGAAGTCGTACACACCCAGTGGTGAGCTGAAACGTGCCGTGCCGCTGGTGGGCAAGACGTGGTTGGGGCCAGCGCAATAGTCGCCCAGCGATTCGCTGGTGTAAGCGCCCAAAAAAATGGCGCCGGCGTGCACCAAGTGCGGCTCCCAGCGGTGCGGGTCCTGGCTGGAGACTTCCAGGTGTTCGGGCGCGATGCGGTTGCTGATGGCGCAGGCCTCGGCCATGTCGCGGGTGTGGATGAGTGCGCCGCGGTCGTTCAGGCTTTTGGCGATGATCTCGCGTCGGGGCATCTCGGGCAAGAGCCGGTCGATGGCCGCTTGCACGGCGTCGATGTACCCGGCGTCCGGGCACAACAAAATGCTTTGCGCCAACTCGTCGTGTTCGGCTTGGCTGAACAGGTCCATGGCCACCCAATCGGGCGGTGTGCTGCCGTCGGCGAGCACCAAGATTTCGCTGGGCCCCGCGATCATGTCGATGCCCACCAAACCAAACACGCGCTTTTTGGCGCTGGCCACATAGGCATTGCCGGGGCCGGTGATTTTGTCGACCTTGGGCACGCTGGCCGTACCGTAGGCCAAAGCCGCCACGGCTTGGGCACCACCAATGGTGAAGACGCGGTGCACACCGGCCACATAAGCCGCGGCCAAGACCAAGGCGTTGCGCTCGCCGCGCGGCGTGGGCACGACCATGACGATCTCGCCCACCCCAGCCACCTGGGCGGGAATGGCGTTCATCAACACGCTGGACGGATAAGCCGCTTTGCCACCGGGCACATAAATGCCCACGCGGTCCAGCGGCGTGACTTTTTGGCCAAGCAAGGTGCCGTATTCGTCGCGGTACTGCCAGCTCTCCCCGCTGGCGCGCTTTTGGGCCTCGTGGTAGGTGCGCACGCGGCTGGCGGCCGAGGCCAAGGCTTGACGCTGGGCCTCGGGCAAGCCCTCAAACGCGGCCTTCAATTCGGCCTGACTCAAGGTGAGCGCGGCCATGTGGGGCGCGTCCAAACCGTCGAAGCGGCGGGTGCAGTCGAGCACCGCGGCGTCGCCTTGCGCTTGCACCTCGGCCAAGATCTGCGCCACGCGCGACTCGATGGCCGCGTCCGTGTCGGCCGACCAATGCAGACGCGCATCGAACTGCGCCTGGAAGTCGGCTTGGGCGGTGGACAAACGAAGGGGGCGTGCGGTCAGGGTCATGCGGTGGGTGCGCCTTGGGCAATGGCCTGGCTGAAGGCGTCGAGGATGGGTCGGATGGCGGCTTGCTTGAGCTTGAGCGCGGCGGGGTTGACGACCAAACGCGAGCTGATGTCCATGATGCGCTCGACCTCGACCAAGTGGTTGGCCTTGAGCGTGTTCCCGGTGGACACCAAGTCCACGATGGCATCGGCCAAGCCAGTCAGAGGGGCGAGCTCCATGCTGCCGTAGAGCTTGATCAGGTCCACGTGCACGCCTTTGCTGGCGAAAAATTCGCGCGCGATGTGGGTGTATTTGGTGGCCACTTTGAGGCGCGCGCCTTGGCGCACCGCGCGGGCGTAATCGAAGTCGGCACGCACAGCCACGCTCATGCGGCACTGCGCGATTTTCAAGTCCAGCGGCTGGTACAGGCCTTGACCTCCGTGCTCGATCAGCGTGTCCTTGCCCGTCACGCCCAAATCGGCACCGCCGTGCTCGACGTAGGTGGGCACGTCGCTGGCGCGCACCAAGACCACGCGCACCTGCGCTTGGTTGGTCGGCAAAATCAGCTTGCGCGAGGTCTCGGGATCGTCCAACACCTCAATGCCGGCCGCGGCCAGCAAGGGCAAGGTTTCGTCAAAAATGCGTCCCTTGGACAGCGCGAGGGTGATCATGGGCTGATGCGTTCAATCTGGGCGCCGATGGCGCGCAATTTTTCTTCCATTTGGTCGTAGCCGCGGTCCAGGTGGTAGATGCGGTCGACCGTGGTCACGCCTTCGGCGACCAAGCCGGCGATCACCAAGCTGGCGGACGCGCGCAAATCGGTGGCCATGACGGTCGCACCCGACAAACGGGGCGCGCCCTCGACCACCGCCACTTTGCCGTCGGTTTGGATGCGCGCACCCAAACGCACCAGCTCGTTGACGTGCATGAAGCGGTTCTCAAAAATCGTTTCGGTCACCTTGCTGGTGCCGTGCGATATGCAGTTGAGCGCCATGAACTGCGCTTGCATGTCGGTGGGAAAGCCGGGGTATTCGGTGGTGCGAAAGCTCTGCGCTTGCAAGCGGCCGCTGGTGCGCACGCGAACGAAACCCTCACCGGCTTCGATCTGTGCACCGGCGTCGCGCAACTTGTCGATGACGGCGTCCAAATGATCGGCGCGGGCGTGGCGCAAGACCACGTCACCGCCCGTGGCGGCCACGGCGCACAAAAAGGTACCGGCCTCGATGCGGTCGGCCACCACTTGGTGGGTGCAGCCGTGCAGTCGCTCCACGCCTTGGATGCGGATGCGGCTGGTGCCATGGCCTTCGATCTTGGCGCCCATGGCGATCAGCATCTCGGCCAAGTCTGGGATTTCGGGCTCTTGCGCGGCGTTCTCGAGCACCGTCTCGCCCTCGGCCAAGGTCGCGGCCATGAGGAAGTTTTCGGTGCCGGTCACGGTCACCATGTCGGTGGTGATGCGCGCGCCTTTGAGGCGTTTGAGGCCGGGGGCCAAACTCGCCACCATATAGCCGTGCTCAACGTCGATCTTCGCACCCATGGCCTGCAGGCCTTTGATGTGCTGATCCACTGGGCGAGAGCCGATGGCGCACCCCCCGGGCAAAGACACGCGGGCACGACCGAAGCGCGCCAACAAGGGGCCGAGCACCAGGACCGAGGCGCGCATGGTTTTGACCAACTCATACGGCGCATCGGGGTTGATGGGGTCGGCCGCTTGCAAGACCATGCCACCGCGCTCACCCAAGGTTTCGGTCTTCACACCCATGTTGTCGAGCAACTTGCGCATGGTCGCCACATCGCGCAAACGCGGCACGTTTTGAAGGGTCACCGCATCGCTGGTCAGCAGCGTGGCGCAAAGTTCGGGCAGCGCGGCGTTTTTGGCACCCGAGATGACGACCTCGCCGTTGAGGGGCTTGCCGCCGGTGATGCTGAGTTGGTCCATGGGGTGCTTTCAGTGAGCGCGCTGGGCCCATTCGGCCGGCGTGTGGGTTTTCATCGACAGGGCGTGCACCTCGTCGGTTTTGATGCGGGTGCCCAAGGTGTCGTAAACCTTCTTGTGGCGAGCGACCAAACGCAGACCTTCAAATTCGGGCGAGACGATGACGGCCGACCAGTGGCGGCCGTCACCGCCCACCTCGAGGTGCTCACAAGCCAAGCCCGAGGCGATGATGTGTTGGAGTTCTTCTGAGGTCATGGTGTGTGTTCAGTGGCGAATTTTGTAACCCGTGCGCAGGAGCTGCAGCGCCATGGCGCTGACCCCCAGCAAGGCCGAGCCCACCACACACAAGCTGATCCAGGGCGAGGTGTCGCTCACGCCGAAGAAGCCGTAGCGAAAACCGTCGATCATGTAGAAAAACGGGTTGAGGTGGCTGATGGTCTGCCACACGGGTGGCAAGGAGTGGATGGAATAGAAAACGCCCGACAAAAAGGTCATGGGCACGATGACGAAGTTTTGAAACGCCGCCATTTGATCGAACTTATCGGCCCACAAACCCGCGATCAAACCCAAAGCGCCCAGGAGGGCTGCGCCCATCAGGGCAAAGACGATGACCCAAAGCGGGGCCACCAAGGGGGTTTGGGCGAACCACCACGTGGCCAGCATCACACCGCCGCCCACGGCCAAGCCGCGCACCATGGATGAACCCACATAGGCCACGAACCATGCACGGTGCGACAAGGGCGTGAGCAACAAAAAGACCAAATTACCCATGATCTTGCTTTGAATCAGCGAAGACGAGCTGTTGGCGAATGCATTTTGCAAAACACTCATCATGATCAAGCCCGGTAGCAAGAACGCGGTATAGCCTACGCCATCAAACACCTGCACGTGCTCTTCGAGCACATGACCAAAAATCAGCATGTACAGCACCGCGGTGATGACGGGTGCCGCCACGGTCTGGAAGCCCACCTTCCAAAAGCGCAGGATCTCCTTGTAGAACAGGGTTTGCCAACCGGTCATCGGGTGGCTCCCATGATGTCCAAGAAAACATCTTCCAAGTCGGCTTTGCGCACCTCGATGTCGCTGGCCACCACGCCCGCTTCGCGCACCTGGGCCAACCAACGCTCGACGGCCACAGCGTCGGGCGCGGGCAATTGCACCACACGACCGATCACCCGCGCCGCGGTTTGCACCGCAGCGGGCAAAGCCTGATCGGTCTTGAAACGCAGCACGCTGGCGGTGGCGCGGCTGAGCAGGGCCGAGGTTTGATCGAGCGCCACGATCTGGCCTTGCTTGAGCATGGCGATGCGGCCACACAAGGCTTCGGCTTCTTCGAGGTAATGCGTGGTGAGCAAGACGGTGGCGCCCAAGCGTTTGTTGAGGCCCGAGATGAACTGCCACAAGGTCTGGCGCAATTCCACGTCCACACCGGCCGTGGGCTCGTCGAGCACGATGACCGAGGGCTTGTGCACCAAGGCCTGCGCCACCAAGAAGCGGCGCTTCATGCCGCCTGAGAGCTGGCGCATATTGGCCTCGGCCTTGTCGCTCAAACCCAAACCGGCGAGCAACTCGTCGATCCAGTCGTCGTTGCGACGAACGCCAAAATAGCCCGACTGGATGCGCAAGGCTTCGCGCACATTGAAAAACGGGTCGAACACCAGCTCTTGCGGCACCACACCCAAACAACGGCGGGCTTGGGCGTAATCGGACTGCACATCAAAGCCTTGCACCAAGGCATGGCCACTGCTGGGTTTGGTCAGGCCCGCGAGCACGCTGATGAGGGTGGTCTTGCCCGCTCCGTTGGGGCCGAGCAGGCCGAAAAATTCGCCAGGCTCGACCTCCAAGGACACGCCTTGAAGCGCACGCACCTCACCCCGCGCTGAAGCGTAGGTTTTGGTCACGTGTTGAAAAGCAATGGCGGGCATGGGATCGGCGCCCTGTGGTCGCTTGGGGCCGAACATCAACCCCAGCCAAGGCAAACCGCCATTTTATGCGGGAAGCAGCTCGTCCACGCCGTACAGGGCCAACAGAGCTTGGAGGCGCTGCGAGCGCTGGCAAACCTGCAAGCGCTGGCCGTGCGTGGCCAGTCGGCGCTGCAAAGCCAGCAAGACCGCGACCACCGATGAGTCGAAGGTCTGCAATGCGCTGGCGTCGAGTTGAACCACCGCGGTGGTGGGCAAACCCGACTCCAAGACCGACAGAACCTGGGCGGCCTCGGCCAAGGTCACCCGTTCGGGCAGCACCAGTGCAAAGCTCATTTGCTGGCCGCTGCGTTGGACTGGTTGCGCTGCGCCAAGAACGTGATCAGGCCATCGACACCGTTTTTGGTGATTTCTTGCGCAAATTGGGTGCGGTAGGTTTCACCCAACCACACACCCAAGACGTTGAGGTCATACACCTTCCAACCTTGGGGGGTTTTTTCCAATCGGTAGTCGAGTTGGATCGGCTCGCCGCGACCCCGCACCTCGCTGCGCACCACCACCTCGGTGTCAGTGGGTTTGGCACGCGATGGGCGGAATTGGAAGGTTTGACCCTTGAGTTCACCCAAAGCACCCGCATAGGTTCGGACCAACAAGGTTTTGAATTCGGCTTGCAAGCGCTGCTGCTGATCGGGCGTGGCGCCGCGCCAATACCGACCCACAGCCGAAGCCGTCATGCGCTGGAAATTGACGTGGGGCATGATTTGGTTGTTGACCAAGTCCATCACGCGCTGCACATTGCCTTTTTGGATCGCTGCGTCGTTGTTGACCGCGGTCATCACCTCGTTGGAGATCCGCTTGATCAGCGCATCGGGGGACTCCTCACTGGCCCACGCCATGTTCGCCACCCCAGGAGCCAAGCCCAACCAAGCCATCCATTGCCGTCTGCTCAACATATTGCGGTTCTCACTGTTCATTCGTTGGGGACTGGCGGCGCGGGGTCGCGCACGCCAATGCCTTGGTCAATCAAATCGTCAATTTGGTTTTGACGTCGCTGTAAGTAAAAGTCTCTCATAAAACTGTACTTGTCGATGGCCGCTTCGTTCAGCAAGGTGCCAGCGCGCAACAGACTGGCTCGGGTGTCCACCACTTCCAACACGGTCAGACCGCTCTGCAAGTTGTTGTCATCGAACTCGGTGTAGTCGTTGAGTCGCATTTGAATGCCCGTGCCAGTGGCATCTCGCACGCTGGATGGGCCCAGCAATGGCAAGACCAAATATGGCCCGGAGGGCACGCCCCAGCGACCCAAGGTTTGGCCAAAGTCCAAACGGGTCCGGGGTATGCCCATCTCCGTGGCCACATCCAAGACGCCGCCCAATCCCAAGAAGGTATTCACCCCAACACGAAACAGGTTTTCCACGGCCTCTTGTGGGCGCAGTTGCAGCGCGGCGTTGGCGGCAGACCAAACATCACGGATGTTGTTGAAGAAATTGCCCACCCCGCGTCGCACAGGGTCGGGCGTGACCTGGGTGTAGGTGGTGGCCACCGGTTTGAGCACGTTGGTGTCGATCGCATCGTTGAATTTGTACACACCTCGGTTCCACGGCTCCAAGGGGTCCTTGGGGTGTGCATCGGGCCCCGTGGCACACCCCGTCAACGTCAAAAACATGAGCAGCCCAACACATCGCCAGGCCGTGCGTTTGAGTGCCATCATTTGTTGTCTTCCGCTTTGCTGAACAAGAATTGGCTGATCAGGTTTTCCAACACCAAGGCCGACTGGGTTTGGGTGATGACATCGCCCGCGGCCCAAGTGGCTTCTTCAGCACCCGGCTCCAAGCCCAGGTATTGCTCACCGAGCAAACCGGCGGTCAGAATTTTGACCGAGCTGTCCTTGGGGAATTTAAAACGCTCCTCCATGGCCATCTCCACCGTGGCTTGAAAGGTCTCGTCGTCAAAACGGATGGACGCCACACGTCCCACCACCACGCCGGCGCTGCGCACCGCGGCTTGAGGCTTCAAGCCCCCGATGTTGTCAAAGCGCGCGGTGACGGTGTAGGTTTTCTCAAAGCTCAGGCTCAGCAAATTGGCCGATTTCAAGGCCAAAAACAACAAGGCCACAGCACCCAAAACCACAAACAAACCCACCCACACATCGTTTTTAGAGCGTTGCATAGCCATCCCTTGTTTAAATACTGAACATCATGGCGGTCAACACAAAGTCGAGCGCCAACACCGCCAAGGACGCCACGACCACCGTGCGCGTCGTGGCCCGGGAAACACCCTCGGGCGTTGGTTGAGCCTCGTAGCCTTGGTAGACGGCGACAAAGGTCACGGTCACACCGAACACCACACTTTTGATCACGCCGTTACCCACGTCTTTCCAGACGTCCACGCCGCCTTGCATTTGTCCCCAGAACGAGCCCGCATCGACGCCGATCATCAGCACGCCCACCACCCAGCCACCGATAACGCCAACGGCACTGAAGACGGCAGCCAAAATGGGCATCGCCACCACACCGCCCCAAAAACGCGGCGCCAAGATGCGTTTGACGGGGTCCACGGCCATCATGTCCATGGCGCTGAGTTGCTCACCGGCCTTCATCAAACCAATTTCAGCGGTGAGGCTGGTACCAGCGCGCCCGGCGAACAAAAGCGCCGTGACCACGGGGCCGAGTTCGCGCACCAAACTCAAGGTGACCAAAAGGCCCAAGGCCTCAGCAGATCCGTAACGCTGTAGGGTGTAGTAGCCCTGCAAACTCAGGACGAATCCCACGAACAAACCCGAGACCGCGATGATGGCCAAGGAGTAGTTGCCCAAAAAATGGATCTGGTCGCGCACCAAAGAGAAGCGGCGCACGTTCTCACCCACCAAAGACAACAAGCGAAACAACAACGCCGCCGCGTGCCCAATATTGGCCAACCAGCGCCGGGTGCCCCAACCCAATTGAGACAAAACGTTCATCGAGTCACCCCCGCAAAATCTTCTGCCACGCTGGGGCCGGGATAGTGGAAGCGCACGGGACCCTCAGGTGAGGCTGTGACGAACTGCTGGACCAAGGGGTCGGTGCTGTTTCGCACCTCTTGGGGCGTGCCTTGTGCGGCGATGTGCCCGTTGGCCAAGATGATGATTTGGTCGGCGATCTGGAAGGTCTCGTCCACATCGTGGGACACGATGACGCTGGTCAAACCCAAGCTGTCGTTGAGGTCGCGGATCAGGCGAGCGGCCGTGCCCAAAGAAATGGGGTCCAAGCCGGCAAAGGGCTCGTCGTACATGATGAGCTGTGGATCCAAGGCAATGGCCCGGGCCAAGGCCACGCGCCGCGCCATGCCACCCGAGAGCTGGCTGGGCATGAGGTCACGCGCACCGCGCAAACCCACGGCGTGCAACTTCATCAGCACGATGTCGCGAATCAGGGCTTCGGGCAGATCGGTGTGTTCGCGCAAGGCAAAGGCCACGTTGTCGAACACCGAAATGTCTGTGAACAAGGCGCCGAATTGGTAGAGCATGCCCATTTTTCGGCGCACCGCGTACAAACCGCGGGTGTCCAATTGCCCCACGTCTTGGCCGTCAAACAACACTTGACCGCTTTGGGCTTTCACCTGACCCGCCATCAAACGCATGAGCGTGGTTTTGCCCCCGCCGGAAGCGCCCATGATGGCCGTGACACTGCCTTGGATGATGCTCAGCGAAACGCCGTCAACGATGGTTCGCTCGTCGTAACCGAAGGTGACGTCGCGCAGTTCTGCCAGTGAATGTGTGGTTTCGTTCATAAAAACAAGGTCGACACCTGAGCATCGGCCTTGTTTAAATCATAAGGGATGACAGGGGAGATTCAACGAGGCAAGTCTGAAACACCCATCAAAAATTCATCCACTGAACGGGCCGCTTGACGGCCTTCGCGAATCGCCCAGACCACCAACGACTGGCCGCGGCGGATGTCGCCAGCGGCAAAGACCTTTGACACATTGGTGGCATAGCCACCGATGAATTCGGCGCTGGCCTTGGCGTTGCCGCGGGCGTCTTTCTCGACGCCAAAGCCGTCCAAAATGGTGACCACAGGGTTCACAAAGCCCATCGCCAACAACACGAGATCGGCCTTGACAATTTCTTCTGAGCCTGCGACCTCGACCATCTTGCCGTCTTTCCATTCGACGCGGACGGTTTTGACGCCCGTGACCTGGCCTTTTTCGCCCACAAATTCTTTGGTGGAGATGGCAAATTCGCGCTTGAGCAAACCTTTTTCGGCACTCTCATCGTGGCTGGAGCTGGTGCGCAGCTTCAGCGGCCAGTAGGGCCACACCAAGGGCTTGTTCTCTTGCTCGGGCGGCATGGGCATCACCTCGAACTGCACCACCGCGGCGGCGCCGTGGCGGGTGCTGGTGCCCACGCAATCAGAACCGGTGTCGCCGCCGCCAATGACCACCACGTGCTTTCCATCGGCACGCAACTGCTCTTTGAGCTTGTCGCCCGCGTTGACCTTGTTTTGTAGCGGCAAAAACTCCATGGCGAAATGAATGCCCGCCAAGTCGCGGCCAGGAACGGGTAAGTCGCGCGACTGCTCGGAACCACCAGTCAACAGCACCGCATCAAAGTCTTTTTGCAGTTGGGCCGGGCTGATGGTCTCAACGGCCCAATTGGTGACTTTGGAGCCTTTGGGCAACTCGCCCACCATGACGCTGGTGCGGATGGTCACGCCTTCGGCTTTGAGCTGTTGGGCGCGGCGGTCGATGTGCGATTTCTCCATCTTGAAGTCGGGAATGCCGTAGCGCAACAAACCACCGATGCGGTCGTTCTTTTCGAACAAGGTCACGTCGTGACCGACGCGAGCCAACTGCTGCGCGGCCGCCATACCGGCAGGGCCAGAGCCGACCACCGCGACCTTCTTGCCCGTCTTGTGCTTGGCCGGCTGGGGCTGTACCCAACCTTCGGACCAGGCTTTGTCGATGATGGCGTGCTCGATGGACTTGATACCCACGGCGTTGCCATTGACGTTCACCACACAGGCCGCCTCGCAGGGTGCGGGGCAGATACGGCCGGTGAACTCGGGGAAGTTGTTGGTGCTGTGCAGCACGTCAATCGCGTTTTTCCAATCGCCTTGGTAAACCAAGTCGTTGAAGTCCGGAATGATGTTGTTGACGGGACAACCGCTGTTACAGAACGGCGTGCCGCAGTCCATGCAGCGGGCCGCTTGTGTTTTGGCCTGTGTGTCGTCCAAGCCGATCACAAATTCGTTGTGGTTCTTCAAGCGCTCTTTGACGGGCTTGTAGCCCTCTTCGATGCGCTCGATTTCCATGAAGCCAGTGATTTTTCCCATGATCTCGATCTTTCTGTGGGTTATTTCGCCGCAACGGCTTGCTTGGCAGACGCCACGGTGGCCTTGGCCGCTTTGGTGGCGTTGATTTCGCCCAAGGCGCGCTTGTACTCATTGGGGAAGACCTTGACGAATTTGCCGCGTGCGGTGCTCCAGTTGTCCAAGAGTTCGCGAGCGCGCTTGGAGCCCGTCCAGCGGTGGTGGTCCTCGAGCAACTTCTTGAGTTGTGCCTCGTCGGTTTGGTCGCGGTGCCAAATGGCGTGTGGCAATGCGGTTTCTTGTTCGGCCGCGCTCAAGACTTTCTCCATGGAGACCATGGCCGTGTTGCACTTTTGATGGAACAAACCATCCTCGTCGTACACGTACGCCACACCGCCGCTCATGCCAGCCGCGAAGTTGCGGCCGGTTTTACCCAGGACCGCGACCGTGCCACCCGTCATGTATTCGCACCCGTGGTCGCCCGTGCCTTCAACGACCGCGGTTGCACCCGACAAACGCACCGCGAAACGCTCGCCGGCCACGCCAGAGAAGAACGCTTCACCTCGGGTGGCGCCGATCATCACGGTGTTGCCCACGATGATGTTGTTGACCGCGTCGCCACGGAAATCGATGCTGGGGCGCACCACCACACGGCCGCCGGATAGGCCTTTGCCGGTGTAGTCGTTGGCGTCGCCAATCAGGTAGAGCGTGATGCCCTTGCACAAGAACGCGCCGAACGATTGACCGCCCGTGCCTTCGAGTTGGATGCGGATGCTGTCATCGGGCAAACCTTCGGGGTGCACCTTGGTCACCGCGCCAGACAACATCGCACCGACGGAACGGTTGACGTTGCGGGCGACTTCCATGAACTGCACACGCTCGCCGCGCTCGATGGCGGGCTTGGATTTCTCGATGAGTTTTTGATCCAGGGCTTTGTCCAAACCATGGTCTTGCTGAGCCACGTGGAAACGGGGCACTTCGGCACCGACTTGTGGCACCGCCAACAAACGGCTGAAGTCCAAACCCGAGGCTTTCCAGTGCTCAATGCCCTCGCGCATGTCGAGCAGGTCGGCGCGGCCGATCATGTCGTCGAACTTCCGGATGCCCAGCTGCGCCATGATCTGGCGCACCTCTTCAGCGATGAAGAAGAAATAGTTGACAACGTGCTCGGGCTTGCCGGTGAATTTCTTGCGCAACTCGGGGTCTTGGGTGGCCACGCCCACCGGGCAGGTGTTCAAGTGGCACTTGCGCATCATGATGCAGCCTTCAACCACCAGCGGTGCCGTGGCAAAACCAAACTCATCAGCGCCCAGCAAAGCACCCACCGCCACGTCGCGGCCGGTTTTCATTTGGCCATCGGCTTGCACGCGGATACGTCCACGCAAACCGTTGAGCACCAAGGTCTGCTGGGTCTCGGCCAAGCCGATCTCCCATGGTGAACCGGCGTGTTTGATGGACGACCATGGTGACGCGCCCGTGCCACCGTCGTGCCCGGCGATCACCACGTGATCGGCCTTGCACTTGGCCACACCGGCAGCGATCGTGCCCACGCCAATTTCGGCCACCAGCTTCACGCTGATGTCGGCGTGCGGGGCCACGTTCTTCAGGTCGTGGATCAACTGCGCCAAGTCTTCGATGGAGTAAATGTCGTGGTGGGGCGGGGGAGAAATCAAACCCACGCCTGGCACGCTGTAGCGCAGCTTGCCGATGTACTCCGACACTTTAGAGCCTGGCAGCTGACCGCCCTCGCCGGGCTTGGCGCCTTGGGCCATCTTGATCTGAATTTGGTCGGCACTGGACAGGTATTCGGCCGTCACACCAAAGCGGCCCGAAGCCACTTGCTTGATCTTCGAGCGCAGGCTGTCACCCGCTTGCAGCGGCATGTCGACCTCAACCACATCGTCGCCGATGACGCTCTTCAAAGTCTCGCCCTGTTTGATCGGGATGCCTTTGAGCTCGTTGCGGTAGCGAGCAGGATCTTCACCACCCTCACCGGTATTGGATTTGCCACCGATGCGATTCATCGCCACCGCCAAGGTCGCATGTGCTTCCGTAGAAATCGAGCCCAAAGACATCGCCCCTGTGGCGAAGCGTTTGACGATCTCAATGGCGGGCTCCACCTCATCGACCGAGATGGCTTTGGAGGGGTCGATCTTGAAATCGAACAAACCGCGCAAGGTCAGGTGACGCTTGTTTTGGTCGTTGATGAGCTGGGCGTACTCTTTGTAAGTGCTGAAGTTGTTCGAGCGCGTGCTGTGCTGCAACTTGGCGATCGCATCAGGCGTCCACATGTGCTCTTCGCCACGCGCACGCCAAGCGTATTCACCACCCGCATCCAAACGGTTGGCCAACACAGGGTCGTCGCCAAAAGCGGCGCGGTGCATGCGAATGCCTTCTTCGGCGATTTCAAAAATGCCGATGCCTTCGACGCGGCTGGGGGTGCCGGTGAAGTACTTCTGCACGGTTTCACTGTTGATGCCGATGGCTTCAAACAACTGTGCGCCGCAATAGGACATGTAGGTCGACACGCCCATCTTGGACATGATCTTGGACAAGCCTTTGCCGATCGCTTTGATGTAGTTGTAAGTGGCTTTTTCGGTCGACAAATCGGCCGGCAGGTCTTTGCTCAGATCGGCCAATGTTTCGAGCGCGAGGTAGGGGTGAACCGCTTCCGCGCCGTAACCCGCCAACACGGCGAAGTGGTGCACTTCGCGCGCGCTGCCCGTCTCCACCACCAAACCCGCCGTGGTGCGCAAACCCGCACGCACCAAATGTTGGTGAATGGCAGACAAGGCCAAGGCCGCAGGAATGGCCACCTTGCTGGTGCTCATGCCTCGGTCGCTGATGATGAGGATGTTATGGCCGCCTTTGATGGCGTCCACCGCTTCGGCGCACAGAGAAGCCAACTTGGCTTCCACGCCGTCGTGGCCCCAAACCAAGGGGTAGGTGATGTCCAAGGTCGCGCTCTTGAACTTACCGTGGGTGTGCGCTTCGATGTTGCGCAACTTGGCCATGCCGGCGAAGTCCAGCACGGGCTGGCTGACCTCCAAACGCATGGGTGGGTTGACTTGGTTGATGTCGAGCAGGTTGGGCTTGGGGCCCACAAAGGACACCAGCGACATCACGATCGCTTCGCGGATCGGGTCGATCGGTGGGTTGGTGACTTGCGCAAACAACTGCTTGAAGTAGTTGTAGAGCGGCTTGTTCTTGCTGGAGAGCACGGCCAAGGGGCTGTCGTTGCCCATGGAGCCGATGCCCTCTTCGCCGTTGATGGCCATGGGGGCCATCAAGAACTTGATGTCTTCTTGGCTATAACCAAAGGCCTGTTGGCGCTCGAGCAAAGGCACGGGGTTGTGGGCTTCGGGCAAGGCCGTGTCGGTGGGCAAACTGTCAAGCTTGACGCGGACGTTCTCAATCCACTGCTTGTAAGGCTTGGTGTTGGTGAGGCCCGCTTTGAGCTCTTCGTCGTTGATCATGCGACCTTGTTCCAGGTCGATCAAGAACATCTTGCCGGGCTGCAGGCGCCATTTGCGAACGATCTTGCTCTCGGGCACGGGCAAGACGCCCGACTCGGAACCCATGATGACCATGTCGTCGTCGGTGATGCAGTAGCGCGAGGGGCGCAGGCCGTTGCGGTCCAAGGTGGCGCCGATCTGGCGGCCATCGGTGAACACGATCGAGGCGGGGCCGTCCCATGGCTCGAGCATCGCAGCGTGGTATTCGTAGAAGGCCTTGCGGCGCTCGTCCATGGTGCTGTGGTTTTCCCAAGGCTCGGGAATCATCATCATCACGGCTTGGCTGATGGGATAACCCGCCATCGTCAAGAGCTCCAAGCAGTTGTCGAAGGTCGCGGTGTCGGATTGGTCGGCAAAGCTGATGGGGTAGAGCTTTTTCAAGTCGTCGCCCAAGACGGGAGAGGACATCACGCCTTCGCGGGCCTTCATCCAGTTGTAGTTGCCTTTGATGGTGTTGATCTCACCGTTGTGGGCCACGTAGCGGTAGGGGTGGGCCAGCGGCCACTCGGGGAATGTGTTGGTGGAGAAGCGCTGGTGCACCAAACCCAAAGCCGAGACGCAGCGGGGGTCTTCCAAGTCGCGGAAGTAGGTGCCCACCTGATCGGCCAACAACAGGCCTTTGTAAATGGTGGTGCGGCTGCTCATGCTCGGCACGTAATACTCTTTGCTGTGCTTGAGCTGCAAGTTTTGAATGGCCGCGCTGGCGGTCTTGCGGATGACGTAGAGCTTGCGCTCGAGGGCGTCTTGCACGATCACGTCGTTGCCGCGACCGATGAAGATCTGGCGCATGATGGGTTCTTTGGCGCGCACCGTGGGCGACATGGGCATGTCGCGGTTGACCGGCACATCGCGCCAACCCAAGAGCACTTGGCCTTCGGCCAAGACCGCGCGCTCGAGTTCTTGTTCACACGCGAGTCGCGACGCGTGCTCCTTGGGCAAAAACACCATACCCACGCCGTATTCACCGGGCGCGGGCAAGGTCACACCCTGCTGGGCCATGTCATCGCGGTACAGTGCGTCGGGCAGCTGGATCAAGATGCCGGCACCGTCGCCCATCAAGGCGTCTGCACCGACGGCACCCCGGTGATCCAGATTTTCCAAAATTTTGAGCGCCTGACCCACGATGGCGTGGCTCTTTTGACCCTTGATGTGGGCCACAAAGCCCACGCCACAAGCGTCGTGTTCGTTGGATGGGTCGTACAAACCCTGAGATTGCAGTTGTGCTTTGTCGGCAGCCGAGGTCATGGCGCATTCCTCAAAAATTCAGCGGGATGTCAAGGATACCGCACTGCAACAAACGGACCAAGCACAAAAATAGGGGTCAGATTCCAATTTTTAGGCAAACTGACTCAACCTTCATTAAATTGGGGACAGATTAAATCGGCCCGATTGATCCATTTCTGGCCGATGGCGACACCACCTCAAGTCGGGATGTTTTTCGAGGGGCGCCCCGCCCGACCTGGGCTCACACGCCGTGCGGTCTGAGATTGCAATCCGCGCTTGAACCCTTCGTCACCCAAGGCCCATCCACTCAAGGTGGCCTGGGTCATTGCTCCCACTTGGTTCGCCGACAGCCCGGCACGCACCAAGTCGGTGTACGCGGCCTCGCGGTCAAACGGTGTGTTGCCCAATTGCCAATACAGAGCGTGTGGCGTGAGGTTTTTGTCCATACGCGCGCCCGTGTAGTGCCCATGACTGGACCAAGGATGCTCAGAGGGATCGGCCACCAGACCGGCGCGCACCGGATTGAGGTCCATGTACGCCATACACGCCAACAAATGACGCTCGGTTTGGATCAAACTGGACCGGTAACGACCTTCCCAAAGGGTACCGGTTCTGCCATGTCTCAGATTGAAATGGCGCACGTAACGCCGCCCCAAGGCCTGCATCATTCGGGGCAAAGCCTGATCGCGTTGAGGCGTCAGGAGCAAGTGAATGTGGTTGCTCATCAACACATAAGCGTGCACCTCCACGCCATGCTGCTTGGCCTCCTGGGACAACACCGAAAGCATGAACTCGCGGTCGGCCACGTTCATGAAAATATCTTGGCGGTTGTTGCCGCGCAGGATCACGTGGTGCGGGTAACCGGTCAGGGTGAGTCGAGGGAGTCGGGCCATCCCGACAGTTTAATAGGTATCTGACCCCAATTTAAGTCGGGCATGTTCGCGGCTGGCGAAGCGATCGGTCATGCCGGCCAAGTAATCCGCCACAGCGCGTTGGCGGTTGGGTCGTTGGGCGTAAGCTGTGGGCATTTCTTTGGGCTGTTTCACGTACACGGCAAACAAATCTTGAACCATGGTGCGGGCGCCATCGGTGTTCTCCATGACCTGAGGGTGGCGGTACAGGTTGCGGAACAGAAACGATTTGAGGGCTTGAGACTCGGCGTGCATGGACGGGCTGAACCGAACCAGCGGCTCGGACCGGCGAACCTCATCGATGCTGCGGGGCGCCACGCGCTGCAAGGCCGCGCGCGTGGCCGATATCACGTCATAGACCTGCTCACTGAGCATGCGTCGAATGGTTTCAAACAACTGGCGCCGACTTGACAGGCCAGGGAATTCGGCCACGGTTTGGGCATGAAAGCGCGCAAACAGTGAGACCTCTTGCAGTTGCTCCAGCGTGAGCAATCCCGAACGCACACCGTCGTCGATGTCATGGGCGTTGTAGGCGATGGCATCGGCCAAATTGCACAACTGGGCCTCCAAGCTCGGCTGCGTGCCCTGCAAAAAACGCGAAGCCACGCCACCGGGATCCTGCTGCTCCAACAACTCGGCGTTGCGCCGCGAACAGTGCTTGAGGATGCCCTCGCGGGTCTCAAAACTGAGGTTCAAACCGTTGAAGCTGGGGTAACGCTCCTCCAACTCGTCCACCACGCGCAGGCTTTGTAGGTTGTGCTCAAAGCCCCCGTGTTCTGCCATGCACTCGTTGAGGGCATCTTGGCCGGCATGACCAAACGGTGTGTGGCCGAGGTCGTGGGCCAAGGCGATGGCTTCCACCAAGTCTTCGTTCAAACCCAAAGCCCGCGCGATGGAGCGGCCGAGTTGGGCCACTTCCAAGGAGTGCGTCATGCGCGTGCGAAACAAATCGCCTTCGTGGTTCAAAAAAACTTGCGTTTTGTAAACCAAGCGGCGAAACGCGGTGGAGTGCACGATGCGGTCGCGGTCGCGCTGGTGCGGGTTGCGCACGCTGGTGGCGTGGGCGGGCAATGGGGATTCTGCGTGGCGGCGGCCACGGGACTGTTCAGGCAGACAGGCGTAGGACGCGAGTGGCGTCATTGGGCGCAACAGTCGTCAATGACTTGTGCCACCAAAGCATCGGGCGCGCCGCGCACGGTGGCCTTACCGGGCTGGTCGATGAGCACGAACTTGATTTCGCCAGCTTCGGCTTTTTTGTCCACGCGCATGTGTTGCAGGTATTCGTCAGCGCCGAGTTTGGGGCCCGCCGTGGGCAAGCCCGCGCGCTCAACGAGCGCCGTCAAGCGCGACACAAACGCCTCGTCCACCAAACCCAAACGCTGCGACAGACGTGAGGCCATGACCATGCCGCAACCCACGGCCTCGCCGTGCAACCAAACACCAAAGCCCAAGCCGGCCTCGATGGCGTGGCCAAAGGTGTGGCCAAAATTCAGGATGGCCCGGATACCCCCCTCGCGCTCGTCTTGCGCCACGACCCAGGCTTTGATTTCGCAACTGCGCTTGACGGCGTGCGCCAAGGCTTTGGGGTCACGCGCCAAGAGCTCGTCGAGGTTGGCGTCAATCCAATCCAAAAACGCCATGTCGGCGATGGGTCCGTACTTGATGATTTCGGCCAAGCCCGCGCTCATCTCGCGCTCGGGGAGGGTTTGCAAGGTATCGAGGTCGCACACGACGCGTTGCGGTTGGTAAAACGCGCCGATCATGTTTTTTCCGATGGGGTGGTTGATGGCGGTCTTGCCGCCCACAGATGAATCGACCTGTGCCAGCAAGGTGGTGGGCACTTGCACAAAAGGCACACCGCGCATGTAACAGGCGGCGGCAAATCCTGTCATGTCGCCCACCACGCCGCCGCCCAAGGCGAACAGCACGGTTTTGCGGTCAGCGCCTTGGCCCAACAGCTCGTCAAAAATCAGGTTGAGTGTGGCCCAGTCTTTGTGGTCTTCACCATCGGGCAAGACCACGGTGTGAATCTTCGAGTAGGTGTTGGCCAGCGCGCCTTGCAGGCGTTGAGCATACAAAGGCGCAACCGTGGTGTTGGTGACGATCAAAGCCGCGGCGGCTTTGGGCAAACCAGCCCAGGTAGCAGGATCGTTGATGAGTTGCTGGCCAATCCAAATGGGGTAGCTGCGCTCCCCCAAATCAATGGCCACTGCGATGCGCGGAAGATGGGAGGTTGTCATGGTTTTCAAGCGGCCGTGGGCGAGATGCCCGAGAGTTCGAGCTGCATCACCACCATGTTGACCAAACTGGCCACCGAAGGTCGTCCGGTTTCAATGGTGAAGTGGGCGGTTTCTCGGTACAGCGGATCGCGCACCGCGAACAAGTCTTTGAGTCGCTGCAAGGGATCGTCGACCTGCAGCAAGGGCCGGTTGCGGTCGTGGCGCAGTCGACGAAACACCTCATCGGGCGAGGATCGCAAATACACCACCTGGGTGCGTTGGTGCAAACGCTCTCGGTTGATGGGTCTCAACACCGCGCCGCCTCCAGTAGAAACCACCGCAGGGCCCTGAAAGGTCAAACCGTCAAGCACCTCGGACTCCAAGTCGCGAAAGCGATCTTCGCCCTCGCGCTCAAAGAACTCGCGAATCGAACAACCCAAACGGGTTTCGATGACGTGGTCGGCGTCGTGAAAGGGCAGGCCCAAACGACGGGCGAGTTGTCGACCGACGGTCGACTTGCCCGATCCTGGTAGGCCCACCAGGCTGCACAAATAGGTCACAAACGGCCCAGAAAATGGAGAGGTCTTGAAGAATAGCACCAATCAACCGCCCACTTCGGCCCTGTGTGTGTGCAGCACCCGGGGGGTGATGAAGACCAGCAATTCGGACTTGCTGGAAACGGTTTGGCGCGAACGAAACAAGGCCCCCAACACTGGCAGCCGGCCCAAGCCCGGCACTTGGTGCAACTCTTGACGCTCCACATGCTCAAAAATGCCGCCGATGACCACCGTGCCGCCGTTCTCAATCAGCACCTGGGTTTGCACGTGTTTGGTGTTGATCGCGATGCCGCTGGTGGTGGTTTCGCCCCGGCTGTCTTTGTTGATGGACAGGTCCAGCACCACGTGGCCCTCGGGCGTGATGCGCGGGGTCACCTCCAGCTTCAAGTTGGCTTTGCGAAAAGCAATCGCCGTGGCCCCACTGGCGGTGGCGGTTTGGTAAGGGAACTCGGTGCCCTGCTCAATCAAGGCCTTGACCTGGTCGGCGGTGACCACGCGTGGGCTGGAGACGATGCGCCCTTTGCCATCGGCCTCCAAGGCCGACACCTCCAAGTTCAAAAATCGGCTCGCAGCCGGACTGAACAAAGACAAGGCCACGGTCGCGGCGGCCGCCGAACTGGGGTTGGCCGGCAAATTCACGAACGGCGCGCTGGGGGACGCTCCCTCCGCCGGGGTCAGAGCATCGTAGTTCGGGCCCAAGCGTGCCTGCGTGCGACCACCCAAGCGAAAATCGGGCACCCCTGCGCCCAAACGAACACCCAAGGCCTTGCCAAAGCTGTCCTCCGCTTCGACGATGCGCGCCTCAATCATCACCTGGCGCACGGGGATGTCGACTTGGGCAATCAAGGCGGCCACGCGTTGCAACCGGGCATCGGTGTCGGTCACAAAGACGTGGTTGCTGCGCGGCTCGGCCATGGCGCTGCCACGGGCCGACAACATGCGCGGTGCGGCCCCGGTTTTGTCGCCGGGCGGCAGCAATTGGGTCACGATGTCGGTGGCTTTGGCGTACTGCAAGCGAAACCCTTGTGTGCGCAGCGGCTCGACCGCCTCCAACGCCAGCGCCGCTTGCAATCGCAAGGTGTCGCGCGAGACCATCTCTTCGGGCGTCCCGATCCAGACCGTGTTGCCCTGCCAACGCCACGCCAAGCCTTGGCTTTGGGCCACCCATTCCACCGCTTGACGCCAAGGCACGGCCTCCAGACGCAAGCTCACGCGACCTTTGACGGCATCGGACATGAGCACATTGAACGGGTGCAACTCGGCCAAACCTTGCAACACGCCCCGAACATCGGCATTTTGCACCTGCAAACTCACCGCCTCTTTGTGCGAGGCCTCAACCGCCCATGTCGCGCACGCAGCGCACCAACAGCAGGCGCTCAACACCCATGGGCGCAATCTGATCATGAGTCCCCTCCGCGGCGCTCCTGGGGCCAATGCAGGACACGCCGAGGGCGACCGTCCGGCCCTGACGTCGACACCCACACACCGTCCAAGGTCACTTGCACCACCTCGTGCTGCTGAGGACCCAGTCGCATGCCGGGCACCACCGCGTGCACCACACCCTCCACCGCCACCAACGCAACGACCTGTTGCCCACGCATCCAACGACCCACCAAGCGCATGTGTGTCCAATCGGTTTTGGGCCAAGGCGAGAGTGCCATCGCGTCGCTGGGCTCTGCTGAGTCCTGGCCCGCCAAGGACCATCCCCCCTCCAACTTCACGGCGGGTGCCACAGACACGGCCGCATGGGCCGCCACGATGGACGGGCCACCGTCGCTCAACCAGCCCTTGACCCAAGGCTGCCTCTCAATAACCACAGGCCCTGTGGTCGCCGGCAGGGGGGCGTCCTCTGGCAAAGCTTGGTGCACCGCCCACTGCGCCTGCCATGTCACTGGGCCCTCTCGCGAGCCCTCCATACGCATGTTCAAGGGTGTGACCCACCAACCCTGACGCCCAAGCTCGCGCCAGAACGCGTCGACATCGGGCAAGCTGCCTTGCCCTTCCAGCGCCACCCGGTGCTGCACATGGTGCGCCGTGGTTTGCACCGAAACCGGTTGAATGCGCTGCAGCGTCACGCCCAAGCCTTTTGCGTGCGCTGGCCATTGCAACCAAGGCGATGGCTGCGACCATCGCAAGCCCAATTGCCAAGCCGACACCGCCGCCCGCACCGCTTGAGCCTGTTCGCGCACCGGGGCCTCTCGAGCCCACTGGGCTTGTTGCGCCGCGTTGCGGGCTTGCAATGCCAACAATTGGCCTTGTTTGGCCTTCAAGGAGTCACCCAACCCCAAGGCCGCCAGACCCAGACCAAAACCCAGAACAGACACTCCCGCGGGCAAGCCCCAACGGACCGCCGCGGCGTCCTCAAGCCACACACGCCGAACACGGCCGCGCCACTGCGACGGTGACCCCCAAAACCCCCATGTCATGGCAGCTCCTCCCAAGTCAAGACAAAGCCAATGCGGCCATCGGCCCATTGCTGGGACTGCGACACCGCCACCTCTCGATCCACCGGTGTGGGACGGTGGTCACCGCTGACCAACCACTCGCGCACCTCATTGAGGTCATGGGCCTCGCCTGAGACCGTCCATCGCTGGCCCTCTTGTTGCCACTGGGTCCAACGAACACCATGGACCGATGCGGTGCCCAACCAATGCCACATGCGCAGCGCGGTTTGGCTGTCGTGCCCCACCCTGAGCCAGGCTTGGCGTTGGGCTTCCCAGCCAGACCACGTTTGAGTTTGGCTGACCCATTGCGCTTCTCGAGATTGAAGGACTTGGGCCTCGGTCTGTGCGGCCTGCCAAGCCGACGCCCACGCTTGCCACTGTGCTTGCTCCCAAGACCAGGGCAACCAAGACAACAGCACACCCAAGACCCCGGCGCTGGCACAACGCCACCAGGTGATGGCCCATTGGTGCTTGAGGCGCGTTTGGCGGTGATCGGTCAAATTGATGTCCATCACCGCCACCCCGGGTGCATGGCCAAGCCCAGGGCCAAAGCCCAGGCTTGTGCGGGCGCTTGAACCTCGGCTTCGATCCGAGTCGCGAACGGCAAGGGCGCCGCTTGGCATGACCAAGCGCGACAAGACTGGGGTGGGTCAGCGGCCCAACACGCGGCCCACGGCGCCAAGGCTTCACCCGCCCACCACCATTGCATCCGCGACAAAGCGGGCTTTTGGGTTTGCGCGGCCCGCACCAAACCCACCAGCGCCGAAGGCATCTGATCCAAGTGCTGAACATCCATGGGCACGTCTTGACGGTCGTGCCAATGTCCCAAATGCCACCACCCCGTGCACAAAACCCCTTCGTCACGCCCGGCCCACCACAACCAGACCGGGTCGGTCTGCCCTTGCACACTGGCGCACAACACGCGCTCCAAGGCCAAGCACTGGGTATCCAGCAGGCGCAAGGTGCTCCCGTGGGCTTGCGCCCATTGCTCACGACCCCGCACCACCGACGCCCGCACGCCGGCCACCCACCACGACGTGCCCGCCGCCGCATCGGTCTCAAGTCCCCAGTCCACGGCCACCTCCGTCATGGGAAGCCCCATGGTCTGAGCCATGACCGATTGGGCCCACGTGGGTTGATCGTCCTCATCACAAGCAGGCGGCATGGCCACGTGACGTTGCAAAACCACACCGGTGGGCAAGGCCAAGGCGAGCGGTGCCCCCTGAAAAGCATCACGACCAATGCCTGTCGAGGTGTCGCTGGACCATTGGCCAGCGCCCACGCATTGGCTGGGTTCACCCGGCGCTTGCCGCAAGCACACCCAGCGCACCACCGGCCCGGTGTCGTCCACAGCCAAAGACCAATGCCGCTGAGACCAGCGACGCCAACGCCCCACCACCGACGACAACCAGGCTTGCATGATGTGCCCCTTGACGCCGAAGGAACAGCGCCCATGCCCCGTATTGAAATCCCCGCCTCGACGTTTGTCTGCCGATGGTTGTGGTGTGAGAAAACAATCGCCACCCAAGCAGTGGAATCCTTCTCGTTGGTGTATCCAAGTTGCGCATGAGGCGGCTTTTTATAATGAACGATTAGTTACGATTGCCCGCATGTCATCAAGCCACCCTCACCGCCCTTCCCAAAAGCCCTCCGGCAGCAGCCACGGCCCCACGCCATTGGGAACCTTGGGACGCTTGCTGATGTCCTTGGTGCTCTTGGGGGTGGGCGCTGTGGGGGTCTTGTTTGCGATCATCGGCATCGCCTTGGCTGTGGCTTACCCCAACCTCCCCGACGTTGACAACCTGCTCGACTACAAACCCAAGCTGCCCTTGCGAGTCTTCAGCGCCGAAGGTGATTTGTTGGGCGAATTTGGTGAAGAGCGGCGCAATTTGGTGCCCATCAGCGAGATACCGCCGGTGATGATCAACGCGGTGTTGGCCATCGAAGACGCCCGCTTTTTTGAGCACAACGGCGTGGACTACCGCGGCATGGTGCGCGCAGGCTTGGCCAACTTGGGGCAGGCCCGCAGCCAAGGCGCGTCCACCATCACGATGCAGGTGGCGCGCAACGTGTATTTGTCGGCCGAAAAAAGCTACATGCGCAAGATCTACGAGGTCTTGCTCACCTTCAAGCTGGAACACCGCCTGACCAAAGCGCAAATCCTTGAGATTTACATGAACCAGATTTTTCTGGGTCAACGCTCGTATGGTTTTTCCACCGCTGCGCAAACCTACTTTGGCAAACCGCTCAAAGACCTGACCATTGCCGAAGCCGCCATGTTGGCGGGCTTGCCCAAAGCGCCCTCTGCTTTCAACCCGATCAACAACCCCAAACGGGCCCGCTCGCGCCAAATCCACATCATCGAACGCATGCAGGCCAATGGCTTCATCAGCGGAGAACAAGCCCGTGCGGCCAAAGCCGAGCCCTTGAAGCTGCGCGTGAACAACAGCAACGAGCGCATCCAAGCAGACTTTGTCGCCGACATGGTGCGCCAAGCCATCGTTGACCAGTACGGCGAAGAGGCTTACACCCGTGGCTTCAGCGTCACGACCACGGTGCGCTCCGCTCAGCAACAAGCGGCTTACCGCGCTGTTCGCACCGGCTTATTCAATTACGAACAAAGGCAAATTTACCGGGGTCCTGAACGGTTCATTGACTTGCCTTCTGACAAGGTTGCACTGGACGATGCCATCGACGATGCCATCGCCGCGGTCCCTGACAACGGCGACCTCTACACCGCGGTGGTGCTGAACGCCAGCCCGACCAAGGTGGTCGCTGTGCGCCAAGATGGCGTGCCCTTTGAGATCACCAAGGAGGGCTTGTTGTCGGTCCAACCCGCGCTCTCGCCCCAAGCCAGTCCGAAAATCAAAATTCGACCTGGTGCGGTGATTCGTGTGATGCAAAACGCCAAAAAGGCCTGGTTCATCACCCAACAACCCGAGGTCGAAGCGGCTTTTGTGGCACTCGACCCTCGCACCGGCTACATCCGTGCTTTGGTGGGTGGCTTTGATTTCCAAAAAACACAGTTCAACCACGTCACACAAGCTTGGCGTCAACCCGGCTCCAGTTTCAAACCCTTTGTGTATTCGGCCGCCTTGGAAAAAGGCGTGACCCCCACCACCATCGTCAACGACGCGCCCTTGTTCTACTCCGCTGCTCAAACGGGCGGTCAGCCTTGGGAGCCGAAGAACTACGACGGCGAGTTTGCGGGCCCCATGTCGCTTCGCCGGGCGCTGGCGGTGTCCAAAAACATGGTCTCGATTCGGGTCTTGGAAGTGGTGGGCACCCAAAGCGCCCAAGACTGGGTCACCAGGTTTGGCTTTGACGCCGAGCGCCACCCGCCCTACCTCACACTGGCCTTGGGCGCCGGCTCGGTCACCCCCATGCAAATGGCCACCGGCTATTCGGTCTTCGCCAACGGCGGGTATTTGGTGCAGCCGAAACTGATCAGCCAAGTCACCGATTACCGCGGCCGCGTGTTGTTCCGAGCACCTGAATTGAATTTGTCCGAACAGCCGCGAGCCATTGACGAACGTAACGCCTTTGTGATGAACAGCTTGTTGCAAGAAATCACCCGCAGTGGCACCGCCGCCCGGGCGCAAAGCACCTTGCAACGCACCGATCTTTTCGGGAAAACAGGCACAACCAACGACTCGGTCGACGCTTGGTTCGTGGGTTTTCAACCCCATTTGGTGGCCGCCACTTGGGTGGGTTACGGCACACCCCGCAACTTGGGCGCCCGAGAAACCGGGGGCGGCTTGAGCCTGCCCATCTGGCTGGATTTCATGAAAGTCGCCTTGAGCCAAGAACCGGTCTTGGAATACCCCGTCCCTCCAGGCGTGATTCAAATTGGGGGCGAGTGGTACTTCGAAGAGTTTGGCCCCAGCACCAGCATGCGCAGCTTGGGCATGAACACGCCCAATGAAGCAGGCGCGCCTTTGTTGGACGGCAGCGGCAACCCCCTTCAGGCGCCGACCGAACAAGAACGTCAAGGCATCTTGAACCTGTTCAGGAACTAAAAGCGCAGCGCCAGCCCCGATTGTTCGCTGGCGTATCGGCTCAAGTGGGCCAAAAACTCGCCCTGGCCTTTGGTGTCTTGCCAAGATTGGCCGTCAAAGCGGTAGTGAAAACCACCGGCCTTGGCCGCCAACCAGACTTCTTGCAACGGCTTTTGCAAGTTGACGACGATTTGGCTGCGGTTGGCGAAGACCAGGGTGATCATGCCGCCCACGCGCTGAGCGTCGATGTCGGCATCGGTCTCGTCGTTGAGTCGGTCGCACGACAGTTCCACGGCTTTGAGCAAAGCCTCGGCTCGGTCCAAGTATTCAAGATCGGTCATTACAATGGGCATTCAACACGTTGCTGGTCATTGTAGGCCGCGCCCTTGTTCCACCCTTCACTCCAAAGATTGCCATGACCCTGACCAAGGTATTTTGCGCCAGCGTGCTGGCACTGGTGTTGTTGGGCAATGCCGGTTGCGGCCAAAAAGGTCCTTTGACCTTGCCCACCGCCAGCGCCCTGTGATCCGCCATCGACCCATCCCATGACGACCGAATTGCCCGACTTTTTCACTGTGCGCGACCACCAACTGTGGGTGGAGGGCGTTTCGCTGGCCTCCTTGGCACAAGCCCACGGCACGCCGCTGTTTGTGTACAGCCAAGCCGCCATGCTCCAGGCCTTGGCCGCTTACCAAAAGGGCTTGGCCGGTCGCCGCCACCAAATTTGCTACGCCATGAAGGCCAACAGCAGCTTGGCCATTTTGCAAACCTTGGTGCGGGCCGGTTGCGGCTTGGACATCGTCTCGGGCGGCGAGCTCGAACGGGCTTTGCGCGCAGGCGTCTCTCCCAGCAAAGTGATTTTTTCGGGCGTCGGTAAAACCCGCACCGAGATGCGCCGTGCCTTGGACGTGGGCATCGGTTGCTTCAACGTCGAGAGCGTGGCCGAGTTGGACGTCTTGAGCGAGGTCGCACACAGCATGGGCCTGCGCGCCCCGGTGAGCTTGCGCGTCAACCCGAACGTGGATGCTCAAACCCACCCCTACATTTCCACCGGACTCAAAGACAACAAGTTCGGCATCGCCCACGAAGACGTGGTGAGCACCTACCAACGCGCCGCGGCCCATCCGGGCTTGCGCGTGGTGGGCATCGATTGCCACATCGGCTCACAAATCACACAAGCCGCGCCCTACCTCGACGCCATGGACCGCGTGCTCGATTTGGTGCAAGACATTGAATCGGGTGGCATCCGCATCGAGCACATCGACTTCGGTGGTGGCTTGGGCATCAATTACCACGGCGACACGCCCCCCAGCGCCGACGCCTTGTGGCAAGCGCTGTTGGCCAAGCTCGATGCACGTGGCTACGGCGACCGCGCCATCTACATCGAACCGGGACGCTCCTTGGTGGGCAACGCCGGCGTTTGCCTGACCGAAGTGCTCTACCTCAAGCCCGGCGAACACAAAAACTTCTGCATCGTCGACGCGGCCATGAACGATTTGCCGCGACCGGCCATGTACCAGGCCTACCACCAGATCGTGCCGGTGCAAACGCCCAGCGCCGACACTGCCAACTTGACCTGGGACGTGGTGGGCCCCGTCTGCGAAAGCGGTGACTGGTTGGGCCGCGACCGTGCACTGGCGGTGCGCCCCGGGGACTGCTTGGCGGTCTTGTCGGCTGGTGCGTATTGCATGAGCATGGCCAGCAACTACAACACGCGCGGGCGTGCGGCCGAGGTCTTGGTGTCGGGCAATCGGGTGCAGGTGATCCGTGAGCGCGAAAGCGCCGACGACCAAATGCGTTTGGAACAATCGCTCAGCTGAGTCGGCGTTGGCGCAGCCAGCGCCAAGCACGCCAGCCCAAAAGGGTGGCCAACACCAGCCCGTAGAACCACACCTCGCCGAAGTGATTTTTGCCCATGCGCATCCAGTAAAAGTGCAACACCGCCAACACCGCCACGGCGTAGACCGAGCGATGCAAAGCTTGCCATCGCCGAGCACCCAAGGCACGAATCGCGCCGTTCCACGAGGTCAGCGCCATGGCCAAAAGCAAGAGTGTGGCGGCCATGCCGACGGTGATGAAGGGCCGGTCCCACACGTCCAAGATCAGTGACGCCACGTCCCAAGACTGATCGAGCCATGCGTACGCCACGGCATGCAAGAGCGCATGGGCAAACACCGCCAAACCCAATGGCCGACGCCAGCGAGCCAAGCGGGTCCAGCCCGTCGACACCCGCAGCGGTGTGATCAACAAAACCACGCACAGCAGCTGCAAGGTGCTTTCACCCAAACCACGGATCAGGGCTTCCGCGGGGTTCGCCCCGAGTTGATCGGTGAGCGCGGCCCACCACCAATAGGCGCCGGGCGACATCGCCAAAGCCCACACCAGCCCAGCCTGGCCTGGCCAGCGCATCAGAAGAATTGGCGCAAGTCCATGCCCGCGTACATCGAGGCTACTTGCGGACCATAGCCATTGAACAGCTCGGTGGGTCGGCGCTTGGCAAACAGACCGGCCGCTTCACCGATGCGCCGCTCGGTGGCTTGGCTCCAGCGCGGGTGCGTCACCGCCGGGTTCACGTTGGCAAAGAAACCGTATTCGTTGGGCGCGGCCACGTTCCATGAGGTGCGCGGCTCCCGATCGGTGAAACGGATTTTGACGATGGACTTGCCACTCTTGAAACCGTATTTCCAAGGCACCACCAAACGCAGCGGCGCACCGTTTTGCTTGGGCAACACTTCACCGTACACGCCAAAGGTCAACAAGGTCAGCGGGTGCTGCGCCTCATCGAGACGCAAGCCTTCCAGATAAGGCCATTGCAAGACCGTGTTGCGCAAGCCCGGCATGGTGGCCGGATCGGCCTGCGTCACGAATTCCACGTAACTTGCACTGCCCAAAGGCTGCACAGCGCGAATCAAAGCCGACAAAGAGTAGCCCACCCAAGGCACCACCATGGACCAGCCCTCGACACAGCGCAGGCGGTAAATGCGCTCTTCCATGGGGGCGAGTTTGAGCAGCTCCTCCAAGCCCCAGGTGCGTGGCTTGGCCACCAAGCCCTCGACCGAGACCGTCCACGGCGTGGTTTTGAGGGTGTGGGCGTTGCGGGCTGGGTCGGCTTTGTCCAAACCGAATTCGTAGAAATTGTTGTAGCCCGTGACATCGGCGTAGGGTGTCAAAGCCTCCATGGCCATGGCACCGGCCACCGCCGAGCGCCCGCCTTTGAGCGGGGCGCCCTTGGCGGCCTGCACGGAGTCGGCATACCCCAAACCCCAAGCAGAGCCCAAAGCCACAGCCGATTGGGCCAACCAACGGCGGCGGTCAAGATAGGCCGCGGGCGGGGTGATCTCACTGCCTGGGGAGTGAATGAAGCCGTCGGTCTGGGTGCGGATGATCATGGTGTTTTCCTTGGCATTTAATACCGGATCACAACTCCCCGTAGCTGTGCAATCCGGACAAGAACATGTTAACGCCCAAGAAGGCAAACGTGGTCACAGCCAAACCGACCAAGGCCCACCAAGCCGCCACGGTGCCGCGCAAGCCCTTCATGAGGCGCATGTGCAGCCAGGCCGCGTAGTTGAGCCAGACGATCAAGGCCCAGGTTTCTTTCGGGTCCCAGCTCCAATAGCCACCCCATGCTTCGGCCGCCCACAAGGCACCGAGAACGGTGGCGATGGTGAAGAAGGCAAAGCCCACGGCAATGGCCTTGTACATCACATCGTCCAACACCTCAAAGCTGGGCAAGCGCTCGGCGATGCGCCGGCGCATCGTCAAAATACCCCCAACGATCAGGGCCGAGATACCAAAATAAACGAACCAATAGCTGCCGCCCTTTTCCAGCAAAGACTGGCGGAAGACCAAGGGCTCCAAGCACAAGACAATGCCCAACAGCCACAGGGGCGCAAGCTTGTACCAGCGGGTCTCGGTGGCGCTTTGTTTGATCAGGTAAGCAAAGGCCAACATGGCGGCGATGGCAAAGGTGCCATAACCCACGAAGTTGGCTGGCACGTGCACCTTCATCCACCAGCTTTGCAGCGCAGGGACCAAGGGTTGAATGGCGTGGGCTTCGCGCACCAGGGTGTACCAGAGCAAAAAGCCCACCGCCGCACTGACCACCAACATCACGAACGCACCCATGGACCGGGTCTTGTACTGGTCTTCGTAGTAGAGGTAGAACAAGGCCGTCATCCAGCAAAACATGACGAAAACTTCGTACAAATTGCTCACCGGGATGTGCCCAATGTCGGGGCCGATCTGGTGGCTTTCGTACCAGCGCACCAAGGTGCCGATCAGGGCCAAGCCCACCGCCACCCAAGCCATGCCCGAACCCAAACCTTCAAAGGCATCGCCGGCGCGGGTGAGCAAACCCACCCAATAAAAGAGGGTGCTCATGAAGAACAAGACGCTCATCCAGAGAATCGCCGATTGACTGGAAATGAAGTACTTCAACATGAAAACTTGATCGGCACGCGCCAGATCGGCCACACCCTCGGGCGTTTGGTAGAGCCACAAGGCCAACAGGGTGAAGGCTGTGACCACCCCCATCAACGGACGCAGCGGCCGCCAAAACCAAGCCAGAGCGATCAAGGACGGCACTGTGCCCACCAGAATGGCCTGTTCGTAGCCATCCATCGCATGCTGGTACTGGCTCAGGGCCCAAGCACCGCCCACGGCCACCAGCACAGCAAACACCCAGTCCCACGCATTGCGGCACGCCCAATAACCGGGGGCAATGGCGCTGCCCGAGGACTGGCGCTTGAGTTCAATGGTTTCGTTCAGGCTGGTCATGCGTTCACTTTCAACAATTGCGTTTTCAGCAGTTCAAACTCTTGGTCGGATTCCATGGTCTTGCGGTTGGACGACAACGCCATGGTCGCGTGGCTGCCGGGCTGACCCGCCACCGGTGTGAGCCACACCCACACGCGACGCTCGCGCACGTAGAGCATGGCAAACACGCCCACGATCAAAAAGAAACAACCCAAATACACGATGTTCTGGCCGGGCGCACGTGCCACTTGGAACACGCTGGCCTGGATGTGCTCAAAATCTTTGAGCAAAAACACCATCGGTGCGGGATAGAAAAAACTGTCGCTCAGGCTCAGCACCGCTTGTGTCATGAACGCCTGCGTCGCTTCGTCCCGGGACAAGGGCTTCAAGCCTTCGCGCTCGCGGCTGATTTGCATCAACTCGAACAAGGTGCCATTGAGGATGCGCACCAACACATCGCTGGCGCGCTCACGCTCGGCTTCGGGCACGTTCTCATCCAAAAAGGTCGACACCGCGGGTAAACCACCCAACGCGGGTGCCTGACCCACAGGTGCGGAGTTGATCAACACCTCGGCGCCGGCAAACAAACCCAAGGCACGCAGCCCCGACGCCGACAAGGCCTGCGCCAAATCGGGGCGGTCGCGGTCGACCGCGGCCGCCACGTAGCGACGCACCGCTTGCTCGCGCAAAGCCGGATCGGCCAAGGCCATTCGCAGGCGCACGAAACCGTCCAAACCATCGTTTTCGTCCACGGGAATTCGCAAGTAACGCATCGGCTCGGACGGGGTCTCGCGCATGCCCAGCAAGAACATGCGTTGGCCGTCCAAATCCACCGGCAACATGTAGTTGTTGTATTCCACAGCTTGGCCCGCTGCGTCGCGCAGCTTGTAGCTCACGCTTGGGCCCACGTTACGCAACTCTTGGCTGGTCACGGTTTTGTTGCCCGCGCCCAAGCGGCTTTCAATCGCGTGGCGCAAATCCACCTTGCGCACATCCACGCCCGCCACCGCCGAATCGGCCGTGAAGTTCTCGACGTTGATCACGCGCAAGCCTGTGAACTCCAAGGCCATGTCTTGAGCCCCGTTGGTCACATTGACCGAACCACCAATGTTGCCGGTGACCTCAAAGGACTTGACCGCCGTGCCCAGCGGCATGGCCTTGAGCACCACCTTGGAGCCGCCGTCGTCAAAGCTGGACTGGTAAATGGCCACACCGCGGTGGTAAGCCGGGTGGTTGACCTCCACACGCGCTGCTTTGGTTTCACCGGTTTGCAAGTCTTGGATCACGATGTCGCTGGCGAACAGCTTGGGCATGCCGGTGTCGTAGTACTCAACAATGAATTTTTTGAGTTCAACCGAAAAAGGCAAATCCTGCAGGATCACGCCTTCGGGCTGGGCCAAGATGGCCGTGCCAGCCACCGAACCTTCGGTCACCATCAGGTTGCCGCGAAACGTCGGGTTGCTGCTGGACAAGCGGTGCTGCGCCGGAACGTCGGCAATCAGGCCGCTGCCCATGAACGGGGTTTTGTCGTTGAACCAGACCTGTGCACGCACCATCAAATCGCCGTCGAGCAAGCCGCCGATGCACACCAACACAATCGCGCTGTGCGCAGCCAAGTAACCCAACTTATTGGCCACGCCTTTTTTGGCCGCCAACATCCAGCCTTTGCCGTTGGGGGTGTCGCGCGACTGCAGTTTGACTTTCCACCCCGAGCCCAACAAGGCTTGACCCATGCGATTGGCCGCGGCTTCAGGTGCTTCGTCCAAACGGTTTTCTGCACGGTTGGGGAAGGCTTTGAGGCTTTGTTCGCGGATGTTTTCTTTGTAGGCCTTGAAGTCGACGAAAATTTTGGGGGTGTTGCGGGCGATGCACAAAGACGTGCTGATGACCAAGAACGTCAAAATCAGCAAAAACCACCAAGCGCTGTAAACGGTGAAGAGGCTGGCGCTCTCAAACACCTCAGCCCAAAAAGGCCCGAACTGATTGACGTAGTTGTTGGCTGGCTCATGTTGCTTGACGACGGTGCCGATGACCGATGCAATGCAGATCACCGTCAGCAAAGAGATCGCAAAGCGCATCGAGGACAACAACTCCACCCATTGGCTCACGGCGCGCGAGCTTGAGCGGATTTCAATACCTTGGGTGGAGACGGTCATGGGTACGGATCAAAAAAAGGCCAGTTCGGGATGCCCGAACATGGCCTTGGTGGGTAGGCGGGGATCAGAGCTTCCCTTGAAACACACCCGCTATTGTGCCGTCAAATATCATTGAACGCTGATATCTCTGGTCCGCGCGGGCAATCGCCCACGCAAACCCCTCATCGCAGACCGGCGATGAACTCCGAAACCGCCAAAATTTCACGATCGTTCAATTTGGCAGACACGCCTGTCATTTGAATGTTGTTCTTGCGGATGCCACCGCGGAATTGGCGCAGTTGGTCTGCGGTGTACTCGGCGTGCTGCCCAGACAAACGTGGGTTTTGGGCTGGAATGCCTGCGCCATTGGGGCTGTGGCAACCGGCACAGGCTGCGATTTGGCGATCGGCGATGCCACCGCGGTAAATGCGCTCACCCAAACGCACCAGCTCGGCGTCGGTAGCCGCACCGGTGGTGGCTTTTTGGCTGGCCAACCAGTAGGCCACGTTGCGCATGTCTTGGTCTGACAGGGATCCGGCAAAACCGCTCATGATGGCGTTGGCGCGCTTGCCGGACTTGTATTCCTGCAATTGCTTGACCAGGTACTCTGGGTGTTGCTGTGCCAACTTGGGGTTGGCGGGCGTGGTGGAGTTGCCGTCAGCGGCGTGGCAAGCCACGCAAACCTGACCGAACAAAGCCGCGCCCTTAGCGGTGTCGGGCTTGATGGATTGGGCTTGGGCGCTGAACGACAGGGCGGCCAAAGCGGCGGTGCAAAGCAAAGAGGCGTTCAATTTCATGTCGTGTGGCGTCGCCGCGCAAGCGACGGCTTCTGAGTTGAAGAAATTTGCACACCAGCCCCCAGCCGGTGTTTCGCATCTGATTTTACAATGGTCCATCGGGAAAACCCCAAATGACCATCCAGAAAACCCCCATGACACCTTCGGCCACGGCCCACCTCCTCGCTGTGCCCGATGTGAAAATCGCTCATGGTTGGCTCCACACCGCGCGTTTTTTGACCACCGCGCCCCAGCTGCAGCACCTGCCGCCACTCGATGTGCCCGAAATCGCCTTCGTCGGGCGCTCCAACGCGGGCAAATCCACGTGCATCAACACCCTGACGCAGCAAAAGCGCCTGGCTTTTGCCTCCAAGACGCCTGGGCGCACCCAAAGCATCAACCTGTTTGCACTGGGTAAACAGGGGGTGACCGACGCGGTCTTGGCCGACTTGCCCGGTTACGGCTACGCCGCCGTGCCCAAAGAAGCCAAGCTGCGCTGGCAGCGCGTCATGGCCAACTACCTGATCACCCGTGAGAACCTCAAAGGCGTGGTGCTGATGTGCGACCCCCGCTTGGGCCTGACCGAGTTGGACGAGATCTTGCTCGAGGTCATCCGCCCCCGAGTGGAAGAAGGCCTGAAGTTTTTGGTCTTGCTGACCAAGGCCGACAAACTGACGCGCGTTGAGGGCCGAGACGTCTTGGCCTTGACCAAGCTGCACGCCGGTGGTGGCGAGGTCAAATTGTTCTCAGCCCTGAAAAAACAAGGCTTGGATGAGGTGGCGCAGCTGTTGTGGGACTGGGCTCACCCGGCGGTATCCACCCCCGCAGTGGCGCCCCTGGGCGACTTGTAACGCGCGTACGACCAGAGGTACTGGTCGGGGCGCTGGAGCACCAAGGCCTCCATGGCGCTGTTGATTTGGGCCGCGGCCTCATGCGCAACGGTGGACAAGTCCACGCCACCGGGCAAGCCCACCGAATGCACGTGCACCACAAAACCACGTCCGCCAGGCAATCGCTCGCCCCACAGCAAAACCGGCCGTGCCTGCGCGCTGTGCGCCAAGCGTGCGCTCAAGGTCATGGTGTAGGCGGAACGGCCAAAGTACGGCGCCCACACGCCCTGCCCATCGGGCGGCACTTGGTCCGGCAAGAGCCCCACCGTCTGCCCGGCCTTGAGGGCTTTGATGAGTTGCTTGACGCCCGACAAATTGGTCGGTGCGGTGTGCAAATGGGGACGCACACGGGCATGGGCCACCCAGTCGCGCAGCCACGGTTGTCGGGCCGGTCGAAACAAGACGGTGATGGGGTGTTGCGCACCGAAACGCTCGGCATAGGCTTGGGCGATGATTTCAAAACAACCCATGTGCGGGGTCATCAACAACAGGCCACGGCCTTGCGCCTGGGCTTGTTCAATGGCCGCATCACCTTGCCATTGAATGGGCACGGGGCGACCCAGCCACAAGCGCGGAATCTCGGCCAACATCTTGCCGGCCTCACCCACCGAGCGACGGGTTTGTTCAGCCGTCAAGCTGGCTTGCGCGGCGTGAGAGATCAAGCGCGCGCGGTAACGCGGCGAAAGCACAAAGGTCAGCCAACCACCCAGCCAGCCCAAGGCGTGCAGGGCCCACAAAGGCCACGCACTCAAGAACCGAAACACCTGTTTGACCAACCACGTCACAGCAAGGCCTTTGTTAAATTGCTTATAATTCCAAGATCGCCGAGTTACTGAACTAATTGCGGGGCGATTCACAAATTCCGCTAAAGCGTTCGCCGAACTCTGAAGGACCGGCAACGCCGACCCACCTTTTATGGAGTTTAACCATGGCGAACGATTTTCTTTTCACCTCCGAATCCGTCTCTGAAGGCCACCCCGACAAGGTTGCCGACCAGATTTCCGACGCGATCCTCGACGCAATTTTTGCGCAAGACCCCCGCAGCCGCGTGGCCGCTGAAACCCTGACCAACACCGGTCTGGTTGTTTTGGCCGGCGAGATCACCACCAACGCACACGTGGACTACATCCAAGTCGCCCGCGACACCATCAAGCGCATCGGCTACGACAACACCGAGTACGGCATCGACTACAAAGGTTGCGCCGTCATGGTCTGCTACGACAAGCAGTCCAACGACATCGCCCAAGGCGTGGACCATGCGTCGGACGACCACCTCAACATCGGCGCCGGAGACCAAGGCCTGATGTTCGGCTACGCCTGCGACGAGACGCCCGAGCTGATGCCCGCGCCCATCTACTACGCCCACCGTTTGGTGGAGCGCCAAGCCCAGCTGCGAAAAGACGGCCGCTTGCCTTTCCTTCGCCCCGATGCCAAGAGCCAAGTGACCATGCGCTACGTGGATGGCAAGCCCCACAGCATCGACACGGTGGTGCTGTCCACCCAGCACAGCCCCGACCAGTCGGAAACCTCGACCAAGATGAAGGCCAGCTTCACCGAAGCCATCATCGAAGAGATCATCAAACCCGTGTTGCCCAAAGAGTGGCTGCAAGACACGAAGTATTTGATCAACCCCACGGGCCGTTTCGTCATCGGCGGTCCCCAGGGTGATTGCGGTTTGACCGGCCGCAAGATCATCGTCGACACCTACGGCGGTGCTTGCCCCCACGGCGGTGGCGCGTTCTCAGGCAAAGACCCATCGAAAGTGGACCGCTCGGCCGCTTACGCCGCCCGCTACGTGGCCAAGAACATCGTGGCTGCGGGCTTGGCCAAGCAATGCCAGATTCAAGTGGCGTACGCCATTGGCGTGGCGCGCCCCATGAACGTGACGGTTTATACCGAAGGCACCGGCGTGATTTCGGATGAGCAAATCGCCCAACTGATCAACGAGCACTTCGACCTGCGCCCCAAAGGCATCATCCAAATGCTCGACCTGCTGCGCCCGATCTACCAAAAGACCGCGGCGTATGGTCACTTCGGTCGCGAAGAACCCGAGTTCACTTGGGAGCGCACCGACAAAGCCGCCACCCTACGCGCCGCCGCTGGCATTCGGTAAAGCCAGGGGGATTCACACAGGGTTGGGGCGGGCCTCCATTCGCGGATGGGGGTCTGTTAAGCCTTTTTGGCCCAAGCCGAGCACCAACCTTTGGCGGCCACTTGCTTGGCGCCGAACAGCGCGCAACCACCGGAGACAGCGCCCGCCTTGGCTTGGAACAGGGCGCAATTGGCGCAGTTGTTGCCAGCGGCATACTTGGGGTTTTTCGCCTTGTCGACCTTGGTGGCATCGGCCTTGTAGCCCAAACCCACGGCTTGTGGGTCTTTTTCGTCCAGCATGGCTTGGGCTGAAGCTTGGGTCGCGATCACAGAGGCGCCAGCGGCGGTAGCCACTTGCATCATGAAGACGCGGCGATTGGATGCGTTGAATGAACCTTGCATTGGGGAACTCCTAGTTAAAAAAAAGATCAGCGGGTGCCGAAACTCTCATTTTGCGCCGAATTGTCAATTTGATCCAAGGAAGGGGGATACCTGAGTAGCTTGGTACACCAAGCAGGGTCGCACGATGGGCCATTGGATGACAAAATACAAGCGATTCGTTGTTCCCTAAAAAAGGTACCCCATGCTGTCATTGGTGCTCGGTCTTGCGCTCTTTTTGGGCATTCACTCGTTACAAAGTTTGGCTCCCCAAGTGAGACAAAGCGCCATCTCGCGCTGGGGCCCGGTGGGTTTTAAAGCCATTTATGCGGCGGTCGCTTTGCTCGGTTTGTATTTATTGGTGGTGGGCTACGGCCAAGCCCGCTTGGACCCCGTGGTGCTGTGGTCGCCACCCCGCGGCTTGCAAATGGGCACCATTTTGTTGATGTGGGTGGCCTTGATTTTTTTGGTGGCCACTTACATCCCTGCCAACCACATCAAAGCCAAACTGCGCCACCCCATGACCTTGTCGGTCAAAGTCTGGGCCTTGGGCCATTTGCTGATCAACGGCAACCTGGCCGATGTGGTCTTGTTTGGTGGCTTTTTGATTTGGTCGGTACTGGTGTTTCGCGCCGCCCGCCAGCGAGATCGGCAAAGCTTGCAGAGCGCACCTGAAGGCAAATGGCTGAGCACGGGCCTGACCGTGGTAGCAGGCACTGGCCTTTGGGCAGCATTTTTCATGGGCGGCTTGCACATGTGGTTGGTGGGCGTGATGCCCTTGATCCGAGCCAGCTGAACATCGGCCACTTGTGCTGCAAACGCAAGCCACCGATTCGCCAGCCAGTGCGGCCCCAGCCCGCAAGCTGTGCACCGACTGCGGCCTCTCGCGCACGGACGACCCCAAGCGCTGTGGCCAAGCTTGCCAGTTCATCCAACCCGATTACCCGAGCTTGGAGCAGCGGGTCCATGGCCGCGTGCGACAACAGGGCAATGCCACGCACCCAGCCCAGCCCGACGAGTTGTTTTTCGGGCCTTACCAACAGATCCTGAGCGCACGCCTCGACCCGCCCACGCAAGGCGCGCAGTGGACCGGCATCACCACCCGTCTGGCCGAGGTGTTGCTCGAACAAGGTCTGGTCGACGCCGTGATCGCCATGGCCGCCGACCCGCACGACCGCTGGCGGCCGCGCCCAGTGCTGGTCACCCGCGCCGAGGACATGGCGCAGTGCCGGGGCATGCGCATGGGTTACGCGCCGCTGCTCAGCTTGGTGGAGCCCGCGCTGGCGCAAGGCCACAAGCGCCTGGCCGTGATCGGCATCCCCTGCCAGATTTACGCCCTGCGAGCCATCCAGCCGCAGCTTGAACGTGATCAAGGCCTGGAGCATCTGTATGTCATTGGCACACCGTGCTCTGACAACACCACCACCGAAAACTTCCACCAGTTTCTGGGCCTGATTTCGGACCGCCCACAAGACATCAGCTACGTCGAATTCCGCGCCGATTACAAGGTCGAGGTGCGCACCGACCAAGGCGACAAACGCCTGATCCCGTTTTTGAACCTGCCGCTGTCCACCTTGCCGCCGGACTTTTTCCCGCTGACTTGCCGCACCTGCGTGGACTACACCAATGTGCTGGCCGATATCACCGTGGGCTACATGGGCGGGCATGGCCAACAGTGGTTGTTGGTTCGCAACGCGCGCGGGCAAGCGGTGCTGGAGGGCATTCAGGCGCAATTGGTCACCAGCGCCCCCATCAGCAAGGGCAAACGGGATGGCCCGGTGCGCGGCTTCATGGCCAACACCGAGCGCGCCGCCGGGGGCCTGCCGCTGCGGCGCATGCCCGCCTGGATCAAGCCGCTGGTCAACTGGCTCATGCCCCGGGTGGGCCCGCGCGGCCTGGAGTTTGCGCGCGCCCGGGTCGAGATGAAGGCCATCGAGTCCATCTTGCACCTGCGCCGCGAGGCGCCAGCGCGCATCAAAAACATGCTGCCGCAGCACGTTTGGGATTTGGCCGCGCGTTACGGCCTGAAGCCGCAAGCACGATCCGGATCCGACACCATGGACAGCACCACTCCCAAAATTCGACATAAAGTGTAAATTTAACTTGACACTTTGCGGTGTCTTTTGGATGATGGGGCGAGAACAGTTTTGCGGAACGCCCCTTATGGCTTTGACCTTCCCTTTTGCGGCCATCGTTGGTCAAGATGAAATGACCCTCGCCATCCAGGTGGTGGCGGTCGACCCGTCCATTGGCGGCGTGCTGGTCTTGGGCGACCGGGGCACCGGCAAATCCACCGCCGTGCGCGCCTTGGCCGACCTGCTCCCCCCCATTTCGGTCGTCAAAGGCTGCCCTTACCGCTGCGACCCGGCCAAACCGGCGGGCGCCTGCCCGGTCTGCCAGGCCCGCGACCCCAAAGCCAAAGTCGTGACCGAGCGCCAAAGCGTGGCCGTGGTCGACCTGCCTTTGGGCGCGACCGAAGACCGCGTGGTCGGCGCGCTCGATCTGGAAAAAGCCTTGTCGCAAGGCGTGAAGTCCTTCGCCCCCGGCCTGCTGGCCCAGGCGCACCGAGGCTTTTTGTACATCGACGAGGTCAACCTGCTCGACGACCACCTGGTGGACCTTTTGATCGACGTGGCCGCCTCGGGCGAGAACCTGGTCGAGCGCGAAGGCCTGAGCGTGCGCCACCCCGCCCGCTTTGTGCTGGTGGGCAGCGGCAACCCCGAAGAAGGCGAGCTGCGCCCGCAACTGCTGGACCGCTTTGGCCTGTCGGTGCAGGTGCGCACCCCGCAAGACCTCGCGCTGCGGGTGAGCATCATCAAGCGCCGCGACGCCTTCGACAAAGACCCCGCCGCCTTCAAGGCGCTGTGGCACAAGGACAACCAGAAGCTGCAAAAGCGCATCCTCAAAGCGCGTGAGCTGTTGGACGAGGTCGAGGTGAGCGACGACATGCTGATGCTGTGCGCGCGCCTGTGCCAACAGCTGGGCACCGACGGTCTGCGCGCCGAACTCACGCTGCTGCGCGCCACCCGAGCATACGCCGCGCTGCAAGGGCACAAAGCGGTGAAGGCCGAGCACCTGCAAAGCATGGCCCCGCTGGCCCTGCGCCACCGCCTGCGCCGCAACCCGCTGGACGACACCGACTCGGGCGCGCGCGTGCAGCGCAGCTTGCAAGAAGTGCTGGCCGCCTGAATTG